>OGPP01000001.1_pt1 | contig 560898 bp, 466 predicted proteins | sample 1553021 | NCBI WGS metagenome assembly OGPP01 (sample SAMEA2580217, study PRJEB22360) | human gut metagenome | biome: human gut; feature: human-associated habitat; material: faeces | place: Denmark | collected 2008/2010
CATTCCGAACAGAGAAGTTAAGCCTCGTCACGCCGATGGTACTGCGTAACAGTGGGAGAGTAGGTAGCCGCCGTTTTTAAGAAGCCCCTTGATTCATTTTGAGTCAAGGGGCTTTCTGTTTTTTTATCACTTCTGAATTAGGGCCTTCTCTAAGGTCGGATAAAAGATAACCTCTTCTCTTCTTCTGCAAATAAAATAGCTGTATTTACTAATGCCAGATGTGAATATGCCTGCGGGAAGTTGCCCAACTGTTCTTTGGTTTCGAAATCAATATCTTCACTAAACAATCCGAGGTGATTGGAATATTTCAGAACTTCGTCAAACAGGCAGCGTGCTTCTTCTTTATGGCCGGTTACAAACAATGCCCGTATAAGCCAGAATGTACAAATCGTAAAAGCAGAAGTAGGCAACCCAAAATCGTCTTTGCTGTTATAGCGATACATAAGTCCTTTATGGAAAAGGGCTTTCTTGACTGCTTCCACTGTTTTATGATAGCGTATATCATCTGCTTCTATAAATCCATAGGGTTCCATCAATAGTAATGAGGAATCCATTGCTTGATTATTATATGTCTGTGTGAAGCTTTGAAGTTCCTTATTCCAGCCATATTTCATCACATCTTTCTTTATTTTTTCGGCTTCCAGTTGCCAACGTTCGCTATAATTATATTTGTTAAGCATTTGAGCGATTTTAGCTCCGCGATCTAAAGCTACCCAACACATCACTTTGGAAGAAACAAAGTGTTGTCCTTCTCCCCGGATCTCCCAGATTCCCTTATCGGGCTTTCTCCAGTTTTCTACTACTTTTGCTAAAATGGTCTTTACCATTTCCCACATGTCTTCAATTTCATCCAGTGTGCCGGGCATGAGGCGATAATATTGGTAAATCAGGTCCATCAGGTAACCAAAAGAGTCGTTTTGTTTCTGATGGTATGCATCATTTCCTATTCGTACAGGTTTGGAGTTCTTATAACCGGATAGATGGTCGAGTATCACTTCGGTTAGTTGGTGCTCGCCCCGGATGCCATACATAATTTGATAATCATGTTTGGAAACGAATGTGGATTGGATAAATTTCATAAAGCGTTTGGCTGCACCGGTATGTCCGATTTGAAACATGGTTTCGATGGACATGGAAGCATCCCGAAGCCAGCAGAAACGATAATCCCAGTTGCGCACTTCTCCTACAGCTTCCGGAAGGCTTGTCGTTAGTGCTGCCAGCACAGCTCCGTTGTGGTAGGACATTAGTTTCAGAACCAATAAACTCCGTTCGATTACGTCATTATATAGAGTGTATTTCTTGCTTCTGTCTGTCCAGTTCAGCCAATATACCAGCGTACGGCAATATTCTATTTTCTCCCTTTCTATGTCGATTGGGATCACTTTCTCGTTATAGGAGAGCAGGAGAAATTCGTCTTTCTCAAGAATGATTTCTTTTTTCTCTTTGATGTCCTGAAGAGACAGGGAAGCATATAAATATTGTCTGTCCTTGTTGTCAAAGGAGCAGTAGGATTCGATATACTGTGGAGTGATATTAAGGATCACTTGTCCCTGCGCATAGTTCGGGGCCGGATGATAGTTGATCTTGAAACGCGGTTTCCCTTTTATCCAATGTATGTAGCGGTATAATTCGGCAGGTAAATAATGCCCTGTTTCGTCTTGTGAACGATAGCAGGGCATATAGTCGAGCACTACGAATTCTCCTTCATCGGAGGAGAATTGGGTAGAAAGAATATTGGTGTGGGGGACATAATTTTGTGTGATGCGATAGTCTCCGGAAACTTCGAATCCGAAAGCTCCTCCTTTCTCCCGGTCGAGCATACTGGCAAAAATAGAAGGAGAATCGAAATCGGGAAAACAGAGCCATTCGATATTTCCGTTCTGCGAAATGAGAGCTGCCGTTCGGCAGTTACCTATCACTCCATAATTTAAATTATTCATATTGATTGCTTTTTATTGAGTTTTTAATAGATCTTTGAGAAAGTCGAAAGCGAAAGTCAGGCGATTCTTAATACTTCCTTCTTTTGTGGCAGTTTTTTGTTTGCCTAGTAAAGACCGTAAGAAAGGAAGTACGTCAGATTGGGCAGACAGGTGATAGTTGGCGGCTTCGGATACGCTACCTATTTTAATGGCGATAGCGCTCATCGGCAATGCCTGAAACATATCTTCATCTGTAGTGTCGTCTCCCATCGCTATAACAAAATCATAACGTCTGTTGGCTAGCAGACGACCCACCTCGGAACCTTTATTGCAATCCGGTGATTTGATTTCGATCACTTTATTTCCTTGTAGAATTTGTAGTTTCTGCCGGGTACAGAGCGAAATCAGTGTGTTGACGAGTTGTTGGGCTCTTAATGTGCCGAGCCATGCGTCACTTTCACGATAATGCCATGCCAGGGCAGTTTCCTTCACTTCCAGATGGGAACGGGGAGTACGGTCTACAAACATTTGAAGAATAGAGAGAATACCTGCTCCCCATTCTTTCTTCTTTATGTTTTTATGCCAAACCCCGTTCTCTTTGTAGAAAGCCCCATGTTCGGCAGCCATAGACACAGGAAGGGAGCCAAGCCATTTTTCTAATGTAAAGTGATCCCGCCCGCTATTGATAACAATATGATTGGCGGGATCGCTAGCCAGTTGTTGTAGAATAGAAATGAGTTCCGGTGTAGGTTGTGCATCCTCGGGACGTGGTTTGAGAGCCGTCAGTGTACCATCATAGTCCAGCAGAATCAGGCGTTGTTTGGCTTGGTTATACTTGAGCTTGATTTGTGCGATGGTGGCAGCTACGATGCGTTTTTTCCGTAACATATCATTTTTCATACATGTCGCGTTCAGTTCATTGACAAAGTCGGCTGCCCATTTGTTGACTGTCTGTACGGACAGAATGCTTTGCATACGTTGCAGGCGTTGTTTTTGTTCCTCTTCGGGCATTTCAAGTGCCTGGCAAATAGCATTTTCTATTTGTTCTGTATCGTTCGGGTTGATTTGGATAGCGTCCGTCAATTCTACGGCGGCACCTGCCATTTCGCTAAGGATAAGTACACCGGGATTGTCGCATTTGGTAGCTACGTATTCTTTGGCTACCAGATTCATTCCGTCCCGAAGTGGAGTGACGAGGGCTATGTCGGCCACATAGTACATGGCAGTCAGTTCTTCCAGTGAAAAGCCATGATAGAAATAACAGACGGGAGTCCAGTTCATTGTGGAGTAACGTCCGTTGATAGAGCCGATTTCTTCGTCAATTTTTGTTTTTAGTTCCGCATAACTGCCTACATGGTCGCGTGAAGGGACAATGACCATTGCCAATGTAACTTTACCGTGATATTCAGCATGATGTTCGAGGAAGGTGGCAAAGCCACGAAGACGGTGCAATATGCCTTTGCTGTAATCCAGTCTGTCTACTGACAGGATCAGTTTATGCTCGCCGAAAAGTTTCCGGGTACGTTCAATAGCTTGGTGCACTTCTTTATTTTCCGAGGCCTTATGATAAGATTCATAGTTGATTCCCATTGGTAATGCCTCTACTCTGGTCACCCGGTTGTTGATCTGTACTTCATCCAATTTAAAATCGAGATGTAATACACGTTCTACAGCACTGATGAAATGACGCATATAGTCGTGGGTGTGGAAAGCAATGAAGTCGGCTCCTAATAAGCCTTTCAGTATCTCGGCGCGCTCCGGCAGAATACGAAAAAGTTCGTAGGAAGGGAACGGGATATGATGGAAATATCCGATACAGAGTTCCGGATATATTTTCCTCAACATTCCCGGAAGTAGCATCAACTGATAATCCTGTATCCATACTTTGTCGCCGGGACGTACCAGTCGGCAAATCTCCTCACAGAAAAGACGGTTGACTTGCTGGTAGGATTGCCAAAAACAGTTCTTATATAAGGTATAAGCATAAAAGTAATGGCATAAAGGCCAGATAGTACTGTTACTGTATCCTTCGTAGTAATTTTCAATTTGCTTTTCCGACAAGAAGACCGGATGAAAATTCATTTCCTGTAGTTTCTCGTTAATCTCCTGTTGGTCCTTTTCTTCATTGGCACATATTCCGGGCCAACCTATCCAGTGCTTCTCATAAGAAGTCTGAAGAGAATCCAAACCTGTTGCCAGTCCGCCTTCGCTACGCGAAAATGCGAATTTACCGTTTGTGCCGGCTACTTTGACAGGTAATCTGTTTGCAATAATATAAAGTTTCATATCTATCTCTTTGCAAAGCATATACCAATAGACCTATATTAGTTGTTAATCTCTTATTATCAGTGTATTATAAGTATTATGTTTCCTTCTCTTGCCTTTTCAAAATGAAAATCCCCCTTTCAAAGTGGTAATTTGCTTATTTTTTCTCTTCTGAAATTCCGGAAAAGTACAAAGCTTTTCAAAATAGAATCCTTTTTTCAAAATGGAAGGGTATGTTGGATGGATAGAAAGTTTCTTGTGATGTGTATTTTGTTGAATATTAGTCTGTTATCTGCTGTGTGTTTTTTGTGGCACGCATTTGGCATGAAGGGTGGCGAGTAAAAAAATAATAGTAATCATTTAAAAGGTAAAAACATGGGAATAACACTATCATTTATTTTCTGCCTGTTAAGCGGTTTCGCTTGTTTCTGGCTATTTTGGAAATGTGTAGACTGGTTTGAAAATATTTAAAGAAAAAGGAGAATTGATTATGTACACAGCATTATTCGTATTAGGTATTGCGATCTTCGGTTATTTGATGTACGTGCTCGTCAAACCCGAAAAGTTTTAAAGTAACACACACAGTTTAAGGTAAAAAGTATATGAATACAGAAATTTTAGGCGTGGTTGTTCAGATAGCCTTGATGGTGATTCTGGCTTATCCACTGGGAAAATACATTGCTAAGGTCTACAGAGGAGAAAAGACCTGGTCTGATTTTATGGCTCCTATCGAAAGAGTCATTTATAAAGTTTGTGGAATCGACCCCAATGAAGAAATGAACTGGAAACAATTCCTGAAAGCATTGTTGATTTTGAATGCTTTCTGGTTTTTCTGGGGAATGGTACTCTTGGTTTCACAAGGATGGTTGCCCTTAAATCCGGACGGCAACGGACCGCAGACTCCGGATCAGGCATTTAATACCTGTATTAGTTTTATGGTGAACTGTAACTTGCAGCACTATAGCGGTGAAAGCGGACTGACTTATTTTACTCAACTGTTCGTCATCATGCTATTCCAGTTTATTACCGCAGCAACAGGTATGGCTGCTATGGCAGGTATTATGAAGAGTATTGCTGCAAAAACAACCAAAACAATTGGTAACTTCTGGCAATTTCTGGTAATAAGCTGTACACGTATTTTATTGCCTCTTTCTCTGATTGTAGGTTTTATCTTGATTCTCCAGGGAACCCCGATGGGATTTGACGGTAAGATGAAGGTAACTACGATGGAAGGCCAGGAACAAATGGTTTCTCAAGGTCCTACGGCTGCGATTGTTCCTATCAAACAATTGGGTACAAATGGTGGTGGTTATTTTGGTGTAAACTCTTCTCATCCATTGGAAAATCCTACTTATCTTACTAACATGGCAGAATGCTGGTCTATTCTGATTATTCCGATGGCAATGGTATTTGCATTGGGATTCTATACCCGTAGGAAGAAATTGGCTTACAGTATTTATGGGGTAATGCTTTTCGCTTTTCTGGTCGGTGTGTGTATTAATGTCAATCAGGAAATGGGTGGTAATCCGCGCATCGATGAGCTGGGAATTGCACAGGATAATGGTGCGATGGAAGGTAAGGAAGTACGTCTGGGAGCTGGAGCAACCGCGTTGTGGAGTATTGTAACGACCGTAACTTCCAATGGTTCTGTGAATGGTATGCATGATTCTACTATGCCTCTGTCCGGTATGATGGAAATGCTGAATATGCAGATTAATACTTGGTTTGGCGGTGTAGGTGTAGGGTGGATGAACTACTATACATTCATTATCATTGCAGTGTTTATCAGCGGTTTGATGGTGGGACGTACACCGGAATTCCTCGGTAAGAAAGTGGAAGCCCGCGAAATGAAAATCGCGACGATTGTAGCTTTGCTTCATCCGTTTGTAATCTTGGTGTTTACGGCTATCTCAAGTTATATTTATGCACATCATCCGGATTTTGTGGAAAGTGAAGGCGGTTGGTTGAATAATTTAGGATTCCATGGCTTGAGCGAGCAACTTTATGAGTACACCTCTTGTGCGGCCAATAATGGTTCCGGTTTCGAAGGTTTGGGCGATAATACTTATTTCTGGAACTGGACATGTGGTATTGTTTTGATTCTTAGCCGTTTTATCCCTATTGTGGGACAGGTTGCCATTGCAGGACTATTAGCACAGAAAAAGTTTATACCGGAAAGTGCCGGAACATTGAAAACAGATACGGTCACTTTTGGAGTGATGACATTTGCTGTAATCTTTATTGTTGCCGCTCTGTCATTCTTCCCGGTACATGCGTTGAGTACAATTGCTGAACATTTGAGTTTGTAATACTGAATTAGAGAAGATATGAAAAATAATACGTCAGCTTCTTTGTTTCCTAAGGAGCAAGTAATAGAAAGTTTGAAACAGTCATTCGTGAAATTGAATCCTCGGATGATGATCAAGAATCCGATAATGTTTACGGTGGAAGTGGCGACAGCGGTTATGTTTCTCGTAACACTTTACTCTATTGTAAATTCTTCGCAGGGTTCGTTTGCTTACAATATTGCCGTGTTTATTATTCTGTTTATAACCTTGTTGTTTGCCAATTTTGCTGAAGCTATTGCGGAGGCACGTGGTAAAGCACAGGCTGATAGCTTACGTAAGACTCGTGAAGAGACACCGGCAAAGAAAGTAGAAGGTAATAAAATTGTTACTATCAGTTCTTCACAGTTGAAAAAAGGAGATGTATTTGTGTGTGATGCCGGAGATGTGATTCCGTCTGATGGTGAGATTATTGAAGGTCTGGCTTCTATTGATGAAAGTGCTATTACCGGTGAATCTGCTCCGGTGATTCGTGAAGCAGGTGGAGACAAGAGTTCGGTAACTGGTGGTACGAAAGTGTTGTCTGATCATATAAAGGTGATGGTGACTACCCAACCGGGAGAAAGTTTTCTTGATAAGATGATCGCATTGGTGGAAGGTGCTTCCCGTCAGAAAACCCCGAATGAGATTGCATTGACTATTTTGCTGGCAGGTTTTACGCTTGTTTTCGTCATTGTGTGTGTGACTTTGAAACCATTTGCCGATTATAGCAACACGGTTATCACCATTGCTTCATTAATTTCTTTGTTTGTGTGCCTGATTCCTACAACTATTGGCGGACTTCTTTCGGCTATTGGTATTGCTGGTATGGATCGTGCACTTCGTGCTAACGTAATTACTAAATCAGGTAAAGCAGTAGAAACTGCTGGTGATATTGATACGTTACTGTTGGATAAAACAGGTACTATTACCATTGGTAACCGTAAAGCAACTCACTTCCATACGGCTCCGGGCGTTGATTTACATGATTTTGTAGAAACTTGCCTGTTGTCTTCTTTGTCTGATGAAACTCCGGAAGGTAAATCAATTGTAGAGTTAGGACGTGAATCTGGTATTCGTATGCGTAGTTTGAATACGACTGGTGCTCATATGATAAAATTTACAGCTGAAACTAAATGTTCCGGTGTTAACTTGGCTGATGGTACACAGATTCGTAAAGGAGCTTTTGATGCTATCCGTAAAATTGTAGAAAGTGCCGGAAACAAATTTCCGAAAGAAGTGGAAGAGGTAATTTCTACTATTTCAAGTAATGGTGGTACTCCATTAGTAGTATGTGTAAACCAAAATGTTGTAGGAGTTATTGAATTGCAGGATATTATCAAACCGGGTATTCAGGAGCGTTTTGAACGTCTGCGTAAAATGGGTGTAAAAACGGTTATGGTAACAGGTGATAACCCGTTGACTGCTAAATATATTGCAGAAAAAGCCGGTGTGGATGATTTCATCGCTGAAGCTAAACCGGAGGATAAGATGGAATATATCAAGAAAGAGCAACAGGCTGGTAAGTTGGTTGCGATGATGGGTGATGGTACAAATGATGCTCCTGCTCTGGCGCAAGCGAATGTAGGTGTGGCTATGAATAGTGGTACACAGGCTGCAAAGGAAGCCGGTAATATGGTTGACTTGGATAATGATCCGACAAAATTGATTGAGATTGTGGAGATCGGTAAACAATTGCTGATGACTCGTGGTACACTGACTACTTTCTCTATCGCCAATGATGTTGCGAAATATTTCGCTATTGTCCCGGCATTGTTTATGGTTGCTATTCCTGAACTGGCCGCATTAAATATCATGCATCTGCATAGTCCTGAAAGTGCTATTCTTTCAGCGGTAATCTTTAATGCGATTATTATTCCGATTCTGATTCCGTTGGCTTTACGTGGTGTGCAATACAAACCGATAGGTGCAAGTGCTTTACTTCGTCGTAATTTGCTAATTTATGGTGTAGGTGGTGTGATTGTTCCTTTTGTCGGAATTAAGTTGATTGATTTATTAGTAGGTTTATTCTTTTAATTAAATAACAATAGCAATGAAAACTTTATTGAAATCATTAAAAATAACACTTGCTTTTTGTGTTTTTTTCTCTATATTCTATATCCTCATCCTGTGGTTATTTGCACAGGTTGCAGGACCTAATAAGGGAAATGCTGAAGTAGCTACACTGGACGGGAAGGTAGTGGGAGCAGCTAATATAGGGCAGATGTTTACAAAAGATATTTATTTCTGGGGACGTCCTTCTTCTGCTGGAGATGGATATGATGCAAGTAGTTCTTCCGGTAGCAACAAAGGCCCTACGAACCAGGAATATCTGGATGAGGTGAAAACTCGTATCGATACATTTCTTGTACATCATCCTTATTTGAGCCGTGCGGATGTACCTGCAGAGATGGTTACGGCCAGTGGTTCAGGACTTGATCCTAACATTACTCCTCAATGTGCCTATGTGCAAGTGAAAAGAGTGGCACAGGCACGCGGATTAACAGAAGAACAAGTTAGAGCAATCGTGGATAAAAGTATAGAAAAACCATTTTTGGGATTTCTGGGAACCGAAAAGGTAAACGTCTTGAAATTGAATATCGCTTTAGAGGAAAGCAATAAGTAGATGAAGATTGAGCAGCGTTCCTGTCCGGGCCGTTTGGGTTATACCACGGTTCAAATTAACAGGGTTGGATGGGGCGCTGCTTTTTTACGGAAACATAAAATAGAAAATAAGATAAGAAGTATGAAAAGTTTTTTTAGTAAAAAGAGTTTTTTAGGCACAATGGCTGTAGCAGCCGTTTGTATGTTAGGAACAACTAATGCACAAGCACAAGAGTTTACTATACAAGGTGATTTGGTAAGTTCGTATGTATGGCGTGGTATTTATCAGGGGGGAGCCGCTTCTTTTCAGCCGACTTTGGGATTTAGCGTAGGTAATTTCTCGCTTACTGCATGGGGATCAACTAGTTTGAGTGAGAGCAATAAAGAAATTGACCTGACTGCAGCTTATAAGTTCGGTGAAGCAGGACCGACACTTTCTGTAGCCACTCTTTGGTGGGACGGACAGGCTGATGTTGCTAATGGAGAATATACAAACAACTATTTCCATTTTAAGAGCGGAGAAACCGGACATCATTTTGAAGCAGGATTAGCTTATACACTTCCCATTGAGAAGTTTCCATTGTCTATTGCATGGTATACTATGTTTGCCGGAGCTGACAGAAAGATTAATGATAAAGGTGAAGATAAGCAGGCATATTCTTCCTATGTAGAACTGAACTATCCGTTCAGCGTGAAAGGGGTTGATCTGAATGCTACGTGTGGTATGGTTCCTTATGAGACACCACAGTACTATGTGAATGGTTTTGCCGTGACTAACCTCGCTTTGAAAGCAACGAAAGCAATAAATTTTAATGATAAGTTTTCATTGCCTATATTTGTACAGGCTATATGGAATCCACGTTTGGAGGATGCTCATTTAGTATTTGGCGTAACTTTAAGGCCATAAAATAAACTCATGAATTTTTGTGAAACCCGTAGTGATCGTGATGATTACTACGGGTTGGAATGTTTAAAATAACAGATAAAATATGGATGATAGAGAACAAAGTGTACAGCATTTTCTGGATCTGATAAAGAGATCCCAGCGGGGTAAATTTAAAGTTTACATTGGTATGATAGCCGGAGTGGGAAAATCATATCGTATGCTTCAGGAGGCGCATGAACTGCTGGAAAATGGTGTGGACGTGAAAATCGGCTATATCGAGACTCATGGACGCGCCGGGACGGAAGCGATGCTACAAGGACTTCCTGTCATTCCGCGACGTAAGATCTTCTACAAGGGAAAGGAGTTGGAAGAAATGGATTTGGATGCCATTATCCGTCTTCATCCCGAAATTGTGATAGTGGATGAACTAGCACACACCAATGTGGAAGGGAGTCTGAATGAGAAACGTTGGCAAGATGTAATGACATTGCTGGATGAAGGAATCAATGTGATTTCGGCAATTAATATTCAGCACATTGAAAGTGTGAATGAAGAAGTACAGGAGATTACGGGTATTGAAGTAAAAGAACGGGTCCCCGATAGTGTGATTCAGGAAGCGGATGAGGTGGTGAATATTGATTTGACAGCAGAAGAACTAATCACTCGGTTAAAAGCGGGAAAGATTTATCGTCCGGAAAAGATTCAGACTGCGCTCGATAATTTTTTCCGTGCAGAGAATATATTACAATTGCGTGAGTTGGCTCTGAAGGAAGTAGCTCTTAGGGTAGAGAAGAAGGTGGAGAATGAAGTGGTGATGGGAGTAGCTGTCGGGTTGAGGCATGAAAAATTTTTGGCATGTATCAGTAGTCATGAGAAAACACCGCGACGAATTATCCGAAAGGCAGCGCGATTGGCAACGCGATATAATACGACTTTCATTGCTTTGTATGTGCAAACTCCGAAAGAGAGTATGGATAGGATTGATTTGGCCAGGCAGCGTTATCTGTTGAACCATTTTAAATTGGTAACGGAATTGGGGGGAGAAGTGTTGCAGGTACAGTCTAGAGATATCTTGGAGAGTATTGTAAAGGCATGTAAAGACAAGCAGATTTCAACAGTTTGTATGGGATCACCTGACTTGAGATTACCGGGAGCCATCTGTTCCGTATTGAAATATAGAAGATTTTTAAATAATTTGTCGCAAGCTAATATAGATTTGATTATACTTGCATAATATTAATCCGTATGAAAGTTATGAATATTAAAACGAAACTGGTGCTAGGCATTGGGATGCTGGCAGGAATGATAATTTTGCTGGTAACACTTTCTGTAGTTAACCTTCAGATTTTGACAGCAACGGAACCTGATAGTCCTGCTGCTATGCCTGGGTTAGAGCGAGCTTTATTGTGGATTTCTATCACTGGGGGTATTTGTATATTTACTGGATTGGGTTTGTTGTACTGGCTACCACGTAGTATTAGCAAACCTGTGAAGGAATTGAAAGATGGTATTCTTGAAATAGCCAATCATAATTATGAGAAACGTCTCGACATGAGTGACAATGAAGAGTTCCGTGAAGTGGCTGACAGTTTCAACCGGATGGCGGAACGTTTGACAGAATATCGTGCAAGTACTTTGTCGGATATTCTTTCAGCTAAAAAGTTTATAGAGGCTATTGTTAATAGTATTGACGATCCGATTATCGGTCTGAATACGGAACGTGAGATTTTGTTTATCAATGATGAAGCATTAAGTATCCTGAATATGAAACGGGAAAATGTGATTCGTAAATCGGCAGAGGAACTTTCTTTGAAGAATGACTTGCTCCGCCGGCTAATTCGTGAGTTGGTGACGCCAAGTGATCAGAAAGAGCCTTTAAAGATTTATGCAGATAATAAGGAAAGTTATTTCAAGGCTTCCTACATTCCGATTAACAATACAGATGCGAAGAAGGATGAATCAAAAAAGTTAGGAGATGTGATTTTATTGAAGAATATAACCGAGTTTAAAGAGCTTGATTCGGCAAAAACTACTTTTATCTCTACGATTTCACATGAACTGAAAACTCCGATCGCTGCTATCATGATGAGTCTTAACCTATTGGAAGATAAACGGGTAGGAGCCTTGAATGATGAGCAGGAGCAACTGTCCAGAAGTATTAAAGAGAATAGTGAGCGTCTACTTAGCATTACGGGGGAACTGCTGAATATGACTCAGGTAGAAGCCGGTAAGCTCCAATTGATGCCAAAGATTACGAAACCGATTGAATTGATTGAATATGCAATTAAGGCTAATCAGGTGCAAGCTGACAAATTCAATATTCAAATTGAAGTGGAATATCCGGAAGAAAAAATCGGCAAACTGTTTGTTGACAGTGAAAAAATAGCATGGGTATTGACAAACTTATTGAGTAACGCCATACGTTATTCAAAAGAGAACGGTCGTGTGATTATCGGTGCCAGACAGGACGGAAATATAATCGAATTGTATGTGCAGGATTTTGGAAAAGGCATTGATCCGCGTTATCATCAAAGTATATTCGATCGTTACTTCCGTGTTCCGGGTACGAAAGTACAAGGTAGTGGTCTGGGATTATCTATTTCCAAGGATTTTGTGGAAGCTCATGGTGGTACGTTGACAGTAGAGAGTGAATTGGGTAAGGGTAGCCGGTTTGTGATGCGGTTGAAAGCGTAGATTTTAAAAGGTTGTATGGAAGAATCAGGTTATTGCTATCCGGCTGCGTACTATGTTGTTTCAGTTCTTTTTGGAATACTATAGTTGTAAGAAAAACGCTACTCTGTTCTGAAACTTTAGAGAATCAATGCATTATAGTCTCTCTAAAAATCTTTATATTTGCAGACCGTTTGGAAAATGATAGTGAATAATAACAATACAATAACTTAAAAACAACCAAAATCAGATGAAGCAGGATATGATTGTTATCCTTGACTTGGGTAGTCATGAGAATACGGTATTGGCTCGCGCCATCCGTGCATTAGGAGTTTATAGTGAGATTTATCCTCACGATATCACAGTAGAAGAACTGAAAGCATTGCCCAATGTAAAGGGTATTATTATCAATGGTGGCCCGAATAATGTAATCGATGGCGTTGCTATTGATATAAATCCGGCTATCTATACTTTGGGAATTCCTGTCATGGCTGCAGGGCATGATAAAGCAACTTGTGAAGTGAAGTTGGCAGAATTTACAGATGATATCGAGGCTATAAAGGCTGCAGTAAAGTCTTTTGTTTTCGATACTTGTAAAGCTGAAGCTAACTGGAACATGAAGAACTTTGTCAATGACCAGATAGAATTGATTAAGCGTCAGGTGGGCGATAAGAAAGTATTGTTGGCCCTGTCGGGTGGAGTTGATAGCTCTGTGGTAGCTGCTTTACTTCTGAAAGCTATTGGTAACAATCTGGTATGTGTACATGTTAATCATGGTTTGATGCGTAAGGGAGAGTCTGAAGATGTGGTTGAGGTATTCAGCAACCAGTTGAAGGCAAATCTTGTGTATGTAGATGTAACCGATCGTTTTCTGAATAAGTTGGCTGGTGTAGAAGATCCGGAGCAGAAACGTAAAATTATTGGTGGCGAGTTTATTCGTGTGTTCGAAGAAGAAGCGCGTAAGCTGAACGGTATTGATTTCTTAGGTCAAGGTACTATTTATCCGGATATTGTGGAAAGTGGAACGAAAACTGCTAAAATGGTGAAATCTCACCATAATGTAGGTGGTTTGCCCGAAGATTTAAAATTCCAACTTGTAGAACCATTGCGCCAATTATTTAAAGATGAAGTTCGTGCTTGTGGCTTGGAGTTAGGTTTACCTTATGAAATGGTTTACCGTCAACCGTTCCCTGGACCTGGTTTGGGTGTACGTTGTTTAGGTGCTATTACACGTGATCGTTTGGAGGCAGTGCGTGAATCCGATGCCATTCTGCGTGAGGAGTTCCAACTTGCCGGACTGGATAAAAAAGTATGGCAATACTTTACAGTAGTGCCTGATTTTAAATCTGTGGGTGTACGTGATAATGCTCGTTCTTTTGATTGGCCGGTTATTATTCGCGCTGTCAATACGGTGGATGCTATGACGGCTACTATTGAGCCGATTGATTGGCCTATCCTGATGAAGATAACAGACCGTATTCTGAAAGAAGTGAAGAATGTAAATCGCGTTTGTTATGATATGTCGCCGAAACCTAATGCGACTATAGAATGGGAATAGAAAAACTTTTTAAATGATATTTCGATAGCCTCAATTTTTTGTAAGTTGAGGCTATTTTTATTGTTCAACGTTGGCTTCTGGTAGAAATGTAATTGAAGATTTCACAATGATTTCGCGAAGAGATAAAAAGAAAAAGGCACCCAGAAGTGGAAGCCTCCCAAATGCCTTATTCTTATCAAGTAGCGGGACCCGCTACAAAACCCAATAAACAAAAGAAAATAAAAGATAGTATATAGCTGATAATCAATGTAAAATGTTTTTTTGAGTTTTCCTTTGTTGCCCTTATTTTTCATCTATTTTCGCTCTTTTGGCTACCCTTTGGCTACCCGGATAGAAAATAATATGTATCTTTGCAAATAAAGGAAACTAAAAGCAACTTGAATACTTATAAAACATGGCAGCAAAGAAAGTGGTAAGGTCTGATAATACTTATATGATAAGCACGGACGATACGGATAATCCGAAATTGGGGGCAAAGATACTCTCTGACGGTCGAGAAAGCTTGTTTCTTGATTATTATTTGGGATATATAATGGTATATGATGAGTCGAAAGATAAGACGGTAGCCAAGAAAGACAGAAAGAGAGAGGCTTTAAAACTTTATCTTTGGCAAGCTCCAAGAACCCCGCTTGAAAGACAGCAAAATAAAGAAACATTAGAACTGGCAAAAAAGATTCGGTTTGAACGCAGTCAAGAATTGTTAGAAAACATTACCGGATACAGGTTGAGGAAAGAGCGAAAGGTTAATTTTCTTGATTATTTTCAAGCATATAACGACCGATACACAAAGAAAGATGTTCGAATGATGAAAGGTGTATTAACCCGTTTTATTGACTTCCTGAAAATAGAATACCCACAATATAGTACATACATTAAGCCCGAACAAATTACAAAAGACATGGTGTCTCTTTTCGTAGAATACTTGCAGAGTAGGAGCAAGGGCGAGGGCGCATTAGATTATTATAGCAAGTTTAAAAAGGTTATCAATTACGCAGTAGATAACGATGTAATAGCAAAGAACCCGTGCAAAGGTGTTGTTTGTAAGTGCGATAAACAAGTCTTAAGAAAGGATGTTCTTTCATTAGAGGAAATGCAAGCTTTGATAAGTACGCATTATGATAACGAGAATCCCGAAATAAGGCGGGCGTTTATATTCTGTTTATATACGGGTATTCGTTTTTGTGATGTGCAGGATTTGAAATACTCGAATGTGGACTACTCAAATAAAATACTTAGTTTCGAGCAGAATAAAACAAAGGGACATAGTGCAAATAGTGGGGTTGTGATTCCTTTAAATGATGATTTGCTACAGTTGATCGGAGAACCTCATACGGAACAATACGAGCAAGAAACTATTTTCAGATTGCCAAGTGCTACAATGTGCCTTAAAGCGCTAAGGCGTTGGACTAAGCGGGCGGGGATAACCAAACATATAACTTGGCATTGTGCCCGCCATTCCTTTGCGGTGAATATCCTGAATAATGGGGCTAATATTAAAACCGTTGCAAGCTTGTTAGGGCATAGCGGATTAAAACACACGGAGAAATACACGCGCGCCGTTGACAGCTTGAAAGAAGCTGCTATAAATAGTTTACCGAAACTTAAATTGTAATGTTATGCTAGATTCCTATATTAAAATAGATGATATAAAGAAGCTGTTAGATGAAACTGTCTCTATAAACGGACTGATTAAGAAAAGCGACTTTCAAAAGGCTATAACTATGATTGAAGAATTTAGAAAGCCGGAAATTAAGCCTAAGAATAGAATAAAGAATAGGTTACATCTTATAAGTATGATCGATAGTTATAAAAAAAATATACTAGACAAAAAAGTAAAACCGGAGATAATTATATATATGGAACGCCTTACTAATATGAATTTTAGTAATAGAAGAATAGAATTATTTAAGACTGACCATTGGGGCGAAGGAGATGAAAATGAAAGAATAGACATTAGCGATATTGTGTTAGACGGAAAAGAAATAATGAAAATGCTTAATATATCAAAGCCGACCTATCTTAGATTTGAGAAATTAGGTTTATTCAAGAAATACAATTTTACGGTAAAACTTTATGTAAGCGGAACGGTTCGCCTATATCGTCATTCTCTTACTTTCTATAAATTAAGTGATATAGCCTCGAATTTATTATCTTTATAATAAGGAACTTACGAAAATAAAATCCCTCAAATCTTTACGGGAATCCCAGATTTGAGACGTTTTTAATGGTTATTGTCTCAAATTTGGGATCATAGTAAAGATTTACACGAAATACACAAAATAGTATCTAACACATTATTTCATTTGTTTTCCTTCCTCTATCTTTGTCATGTAATTACAGCCAAATATAAGGCGTGCACGCCTATTAATGAACCAAAATAAAACATTAGTAGGACATGACGACAGAAGAAAGATTATCAAAATTAGAACAGGCTATTTTATTAGCCGGATTAGGAACAAAGGAAATATTAACCTTTGATGAGGCATGCGTATTTATGGGCGTAACGCGTTCACATCTTTATAAATTAACGTCTGGCGGGAAAGTAATACACTATAAACCAAACGGGAAAATGATTTATTTCAAACGTGATGAGCTATCCGCGTGGCTTTTACAGAATCGCGTGTCTACATCGGAAGAAATCGCGATGAAGGCGACTACCTACACAATGAATCACCGGGCGAGAGTATAACAACCACACGTATTTTATTCAATGGTCGACGGCTTTAAAACAAGTAGTCTAGCCCTTGATGTGCACCAATTAGCCAATAAACTAGGTGTTGATATAAGCCCTAAAGCGGTTTATATCAACATTGAGGGGCTGATATTTGGTTTCACTGACAGAGTAGACGTAACTACGGGAGAAATCCGCAAATTATGTAATTTACACGGTAGCCTACATAAGTACGCTAACGGCGGTTTGCATAATGCCGATTCTTTCCGGCTGTCTGACTTGTGCCGTGTATTTACTGAATTGCAAAAAGTCTACGGGATTAATTCCGATATTACGCGGCTTTATAGCGTCGAATTTGGCATAAATTTAAAACTACCCTATGATCCGCAACGAATATTGAAAGCGATAAGAATGTACAAGGGTTATACATTTACTCCGATAGGAAAGATAGGGTTTATCTATGAAGCCGATTCGTATAAGCTAAAAATATACGATAAGGGAAAACAGTGCGGCGTATCGGGCTTTGATAGTATTCTACGTATTGAGATAAGCGCAACAAATACATATTTAAAGAAAAAGCACATCTATACGCCAATGTTGGGATACTTGCTTAGTGTCGATGTTTGGGAAAGGTTTGAGGCTCTTTTGCTCGATACGTTGGAAGATGTTGTAATTGTTGAGGCTGTACCATTGGAAGGATTAAGCAAGAAAGAACGAGATTTATTTGCGTTATTTCTTGGTGATGATTGGCAAGCACTTGACAAGGTTAAACGATGCAGGATGAAAAAGAAGTTTATTGCATTAGCCGAACGGATCGGAGCTACACAGATAAAAGAGAATTTAAAAAATCTCATTTCAATAGAATGTAAGTATCTGCGAGACATGGATAACGAAAAGTGCAACCAAAACGGAGTTTTTGCAAAGGAAAATTTCGATGATAAAGTAAATGAAAGCAACAATATCCAACAGGAACGAAATGCCAAAAGTGCAACCGAAACGGCGTTTTTGTATGCCTCATCAAATAGTGAAAAGTGCAACCAAAACGGAATTAAGATAAAGGGCGTTTTGGTTGCATTTTCATCACCGGAAAACGAACCACCGCCAAACGCCAACAACCCGCCGTTATTCAATGCGAAAAAGTACGACATCAATTCAAACACCGGAAAATGTAGAGGAAAACCGCCCGATCCGGAAGGATTCGATACAGGATGAGACAACCAAAGATTAATCAAAACGATATATTCACTCAATAAAACACGTTAAAACTATGGATGCAATAAAGAAAGCCGAACGGCGCAAAGCGATGGGAGAAACAAAGAAAGTTCCGGTACGTATCGACCCCAAGCAATGGGAACGACTCGACGAAATCCGCAAAAAGTTCAAGTTTAAAAGCAATTACGAAATCATGCAGTACATTTTATCCTGCTTTCTTCGTGTTGCCGATCCGGACAATGATACGGAGATTGAACCAGTGCCGGAAGAAATCGAAATGATGTTTAGTGATTTGTCCGACTCTGAAAGGCATTTCGAGTATGTGAAGCCGAAACGCTCCATGAATCACGATTCTTTAAACAGCAGTAAACACAATTTAAAATCAAATTAAGATGAACGAGATCACTATTTTCAAAAATGAGAGATTCGGAGAAGTAAGAACCGCAACAAGTGAAAGCGGAGAACCTTTATTTGCGGCTGTAGATGTGGCGCGAGCATTGGGATACGCAAATACTAGGGATGCGATTAGTAAGCATTGCAAGCGAGTGACAAAGCGCGACGGGGTCTCTCGCACAACCAATCAACACGGCGTAGTAACGAATCAGGTAGTAGAAATGTCATTTATCAATGAGGGCGATGTTATTAGATTAATAATGCGATCCAAATTACCGCAAGCGGAAGCCTTTCAAGATTGGGTATGTGAAGAGATATTGCCAAGTATTCGCAAACATGGCGCGTATATGACGCCCGAAACTGTTGTGCAGATGTTCCAGAATCCGGACGCCCTGATACAGTTACTCACCACCCTAAAGAGCGAGCAGGAACAAAACGCCTTGCTCCGTGCACAAAGAGAGGCTAACGCAAAAGCTATCGAAGCGATGCAGCCAAAAGCGGAGTATTTCGATACTGTGTTATCTTCGTCGTCTCTGATTACTACCAACACGATAGCCGCAAAGTTGGGAATAAGTGCCCAAAGGTTAAATAAATTCCTGTGTGAATCAGGAATACAGTATAAACAAAGCGGTTTGTATTTTCTATACTCCGACCTTCGCGGAAAGGGATTAGAAGGTTATCAAACATTTGCCCGCACCGATTCAAGAACAGGTGAAATTAAAACGATAGAGCACATGTATTGGACGGAAAAAGGCGTATATTTTATTATTAATTTATATCAGGAAACGACATCTAAACTACTGAATTAAAGATGAGTAATGATAAATTTCACTACCCCCAACGGTCACCCCCACCCGAAAAAAATATCCCGCGTGTAAAAAGATGGGGTGAAGTGGGTTTCACAGAGTCGCGTCAAAAAATAAAAATCATGCCCCCTTGCCATAACTCGAAGCATCCGCACCCGCTTTGTATCGTTCATCACCGAATACGAAGCCATGAGACAACCGAACGCCTCGCCATCTATCGAGTTATCACACAAAGAAAGATAATTCCGCTACGGGCTTGTATTTGCGTAGCAACATGAAGCGAACCGAACCAAACAAGCGAGACAAAGAAAAGTGTATCAGGTCGAAACGTTTTGTTATTTTCCGGCGTGCCCTGATTAAATCCAAAGCAAACCGGGACAAAGCGAGGGACAGCAAGCGGGACAGGTTGCAGCCGTTTTATCCTGCTATTTATCAACATGTTTCCGCTTTAAGATGGAACGTTCCGGGACAGGTCGAGGGACAGGATAAGAGACAGACAGACACGCAAATCAATCAACTAAGCAAGCAACGGGCGACCGGATAGCTTGCACCAAAGTAGCTTACTACGATTTTTTCGTACTTCGCTACTGACTACCGCAACAACTACCGTAAATTTTACGGTAGATAGTACGCCCGTAATAGTTGCAGCGTCTACTACTGTAAAATTTACAGCCAATCAGATAGCCAATCAGATAGCCAATGTGACAGCCAATCAGACAGCCCAAATTATCCCTTCTTCTTCAATGTTTCATTTATATTTTTGAGGTGATATACAACACTGTTTTTATAGTCATTAGGAGGACTTGAATAATTTTGAGCATCCATTTCCTTAAATGAAAGTTTAAACCTAGAGCGTATTTCTGTTCCTAATATATCCTCGCAGATTATATCAAATTCGACATAGGCATCTTCACGCGAAAAGTCAAAACTTCCGCAACTAGTTAAGATGTAATACTGCAATTTGTATTGTGGAGGAAACACATTTATTCCTGACTTAAAAATTCCCCTATTACAAAGTGGATCACCTTTAATCCATTCGAAATCTTTATATATTTCACACTTTACGTTTCTCGCCACTCCTTCACCTATATTAGTAATATAAAGAATTAGTGTTCCGCTTCCGTGAATTTCTGTTGTAGACAAATACGCCACAATATTAGGAGTTATTTTTTGCAATCGTGTAGCCTTGCTTTCTTTAAGCATTTTATAATTTATCACTGTATAGACCGCCGTACAAATCAACAACATTAAAGGAAGGATTATACTAGCTATGAATTGAGTGTGTGTAGTATCCATGGTATTATAAAAAATTATAGTTCTATTTTGATATTGATATTCTTTCCGCAGTGCGGGCACGTGATTCCGGTTGTGTTGTTCTTTGGTTGGTCGAATAACTCTGTAATGTTCACGCCTAAAGCGGTGGCAATCTTTTCGAGGGTTTCAAGAGTGGGGTTTCCATTAATAGCACGGCTTAAACTCTCCCTTTTCATTTCCATATTATCGGCAAGCTCTTGAATGGTAATTCCTTTCTCCTTGCAAATTTCTTTAACTCTTAGATTCATATTAATGTGATATTAAATGTTACTGGCACAAATATACAACAATGTGTCGTATGTTATCACGAATATCTATATTAAGTAACGTTAAATATCAATTGTTTTCTTTCCTATACTTTGTAAATGTGATATTAAACGTTACTTTTGCAATATCAAAGTAACATTAAATATCACACAACATGAAAGTCTACAATTTAAGCGAAATAATGAAATCAGCTCACACGATGAGAAAGTTTAGACCGGAAAAGTATCCGACCTTCTCGGAAGCATTGAAAAAGGCTTGGAAAGTTGCGAAGTTCAACAAAGAAATAGCAGACCGTAGAGCCGAAACAATCGCTTATCACGAAGCGAAGAAACAAGAAGCGCAGGAACTAGCCGCCCGTATCGCCCGTATCGAATCAGAGACAGCCGCCCGTATCGCAATGGAAGTAGAAGCTGCAAAGCGTGAACGTGAAGAACGTGCCGCAAAGGTCGAGGCTGAATGTCTAGCATACGGTTACGGTCGCGGCGAGCATTATTCATCTTTTAGCGGATGGGGAAATTATTGCGGTGATTGATTATTAACGAACTAAATACATATTCAAATGAAAGAACTAGAGATCAGTATTAAACAGGATTCGGGTATGTGGCGAATAACAGTTAGTTGCGAGGCGAATCTAGCAAATGCGGGAATTATAAAGAATCTATTCGGGTGCCTACGGGAAGATAACGGCGTAATTCGTTCCGGTCTGCTTACTCCCAATGTAATGAAGTTAATTAGTATACAAGCCGAACTATTAAGTTACTCAATATGAAAGCGATTTATTTACTCGGACTAATAGCGGGCGCGGTCCTGCTATTTGCCACGGAAGCGGAGACAGCCGCACCGAATATAACGGGGCTTACGTTGTGTGTAGCCTCATCTTATAAACTCGATTTATTCACATCTAACAAAATATAAAATCATGGAAGAAGTAGTAATTTTGGACGCGGACGGTCGCCCAGTGAAAGGTATGCAACTTGATAGAAACACAATTCATCTAGGCGAAGCAAACGGCGGCTATATGGGTTGTACTAAGGAGAGTGTAATCGAATTACAACAGGAGCGGTTAGAACGTTTCACGAAGAACCGGAAAGCACACCAAAAAGAGTGCATGAGTGCGGCGTGTGACATTACCCCTATTATGTTGGCGGGGTTTGATAATCCATACGACGAAATACACAATCTAATATTACAGGGATATAATAACGTTATAGAGGCGCAAGGTTTGTTTTATCGGGTGGTTAATCAAGATGCAGAGATGAGGCGTTTACGTAGGCGAGTAATCGAGGAAATGACAGCGAAGGAACTTGCGACAGAGTTTATTCTATCATCTGGGAATGTCGAAGCGTTTAGAAAGTTCTGTGAGGAAAGAACCGGAAATACGCCGGGTGATAGAGAGGAAGCGGGAAAGGTTCGGTTATTTGTTCGGTAATATAATAAGGTGGTATATCAAAGTAAGGATAAATTAGTAAGAGGCAACCGGATCGGTGAGCCTCTTTTTTTGCGTCTGTTGGTTGTTCTACAAATAAAAAACCGCCCAAGAGTGGAAGCCTCCCAAACGGTTATTCTTATATACCAAAAGTAGTAGTTATGTTGTTTTTGGCTACCCTTTGGCTACCTGTTTAAATGAAAAAACCTCTGTATCAGAGGCTTAACGGGTATCTTTGGTAGCGGGACCCGGGATTGAACCGGGGACCTCATGATTATGAATCATGCGCTCTAACCAGCTGAGCTATCCCGCCATCGTTTCTCGATTGCGGGTGCAAAGATAGATGATTTTTTATAATCTCCAAAACAATTCATAACTTTTTTGTGTTTTTTCTTTAATACGGGCCTTGATTTTCCCTATAAATAGGGAGTTTGATGCCCGATAATGAAAGAATAATTAATAAAGTGTCTGATTTATGCAGCGTATTTAGAAAAAAGTATTTATCTTGGCACACGTAAAAACAATTCGAAATTGCTATGAAAAAGGAAAAGATTCATTTGGAGTATTTGTTGAATGCAACATCTAAAAATATTCTTTGGGGAGCTATTAGTACACCGACCGGGTTGGAGGACTGGTTTGCAGACAAAGTTATTTCTGACGATAAAATAGTAGAGTTTCATTGGGGGAAGACAGAACAGAGGAAAGCAGAGATTATTGCTATTCGCTCTTTCTCTTTTATCCGCTTCCGTTGGCAGGATGATGAAAACGAACGCGATTATTTTGAAATCAAGATGACTTATAATGAGCTGACTAGTGACTATGTGCTGGAAATTACCGATTTCGCAGAGCCGGATGAAGTAGATGATATGAAAGAATTGTGGGAGTCGCAAGTAGCTAAATTAAGAAGAACTTGTGGTTTTTAGTTAACTTTCAACTAAAAATTTTCGATGCTCCTTTTTTTGTGCTAATTTTGCATCCTAATTGCACGAACCTATTAAGATGCTACGCATAAAGAAATTAGATATATTCATCGTAAAGAGTTTTTTGATGCTCTTTATTGGTACATTCTTCATCTGTCTGTTCATATTCATGATGCAGTTCCTGTGGAGATATGTAGACGAATTGGTCGGAAAAGGGTTGGAGATGAGCGTTATGGCTCAATTCTTCTTTTATTCCGCATTAACATTAGTGCCAGTATCGTTGCCATTGGCAGTGTTACTGGCTTCTTTGATTACTTTCGGTAACTTTGGCGAGCGTTATGAATTACTTGCAATGAAAGCTGCGGGTATTTCTCTACTTAAAATCATGCGTCCGCTCGCTTTCTTTGTTTGCGGACTTGTCGGTGTCTCATTCTATTTCCAAAATGTTGTTGGTCCTATCGCCCAGGCTAAGCTGGGAACCCTGATTCTTTCGATGAAACAGAAATCTCCGGAGTTGGACATTCCGGAAGGAGTTTTCTATTCTGAAATCAAGGACTATAATTTAAAGGTAGCTAAGAAGAACCGGAAGACCGGTATGCTATATGATGTGCTGATTTATAGTATGAAAGATGGCTTTGAGAAAGCACGTATTATATATGCTGATTCCGGGCGTTTGGAGATGACCGCGGATAAACAGCATCTTTGGCTGCATTTGTATAGCGGAGATTTATTTGAGAATCTGAAAGCTCAAAGTATGAAATCGGAGAATGTACCTTATCGACGCGAGGAATTCAGGGAAAAACATTCCATTATTGAGTTTAATTCCGATTTCAATATGGTTGACGGTGAGATTATGGGTAAGCAGTCCAGTGCTAAGGATATGGCGCAGTTGCAAAGCTCTATCGACTCAATGACGGTAGTGGGAGATAGTATCGGACGACAGTATTACAGGGAAGTGGCAGAAGGAAATTTCCGTCCTTCTTATGGATTGACAAAAGAAGATACGGTCAAAATAGAAAAGGCGGATATCCATGAATATAATGTGGACAGCCTTTACGAAGTAGCCTCTTTAACGCAGAAACAGAAGGTGCTTTCTTCTGCTGTCAGTCGGGCGGAGAATGTGGCCAACGATCTTGGGTTCAAGAAATTCACGATGGAGAACAACGATTATAGTATTCGCAAACATAAGACGGAATGGCATAAGAAGATAACGATTTCACTCTCTTGTCTGCTGTTCTTCTTTATCGGAGCTCCATTGGGTGGAATCATCCGCAAAGGAGGGTTGGGAATGCCGGTAATTGTATCCGTGTTGGTATTTATTATTTACTATATCATTGATAATACAGGATATAAAATGGCCCGTGACGGTAAGTGGATAGTATGGATGGGAATGTGGACAAGTAGTGCGGTCCTTGCCCCATTAGGAGTTTTCCTTACCTATAAATCGAATAAGGATTCTGTTGTGCTTAATGCAGATGCCTATATCAACTGGTTCAAGAAGATTATGGGAATCCGTAGTGTACGCCATATATTTAAGAAAGAAGTGATTATCCATGATCCTGATTATCCACGTCTGACTGGTGATTTGGAACAACTCACAGCAGAGTGCAGAGCGTATGCTGCCAAGAAACGATTGGAAAAAGCACCCAATTACTTTAAATTGTGGATGTCAAGCGAAGATGACAACGAAGTAATGGCTATCAATGAGAAGCTGGAAGCGTTGGTTGAAGAAATGTCCAATACGAAATCTGCCACTTTGATCGGTGCATTAAACAATTATCCGGTTATTTCCGTTTCTGCCCATGTGCGCCCGTTCCATATATATTGGTTGAATTTGGTAGCCGGAGTCATTTTCCCTATCGGTTTATTTTTCTATTTCCGCATCTGGGCGTTCCGCGTTCGTCTGGCTAAGGATATGGAACGGATTATAAAGAACAATGAACAAATTCAATTCATCATACAGAAAATCAATAAATAAGTGTTATGAAAGAGACTATTAAAATGGATAGAATAGAGGATGCGATTGCCGACTTCAAAGAAGGCAAGTTTGTCATAGTAGTGGATGATGAGGACCGCGAAAATGAAGGCGACTTGATTATTGCCGCTGAAAAGATAACTCCCGAGAAAGTGAATTTCATGTTGAAGCATGCGCGTGGGGTGCTTTGTGCACCTGTCACAGTGTCTCGTTGCAAGGAGTTGGATTTGCCGCATCAGGTAAGTGACAATACTTCCGTGTTGGGAACTCCTTTTACGGTTACCATTGACAAACTGGAAGGCTGTACAACAGGTGTTTCTGCTTCCGACCGTGCCGCTACTATTCAGGCGTTGGCCGATCCTACTTCTACACCGGCAACCTTCGGTCGTCCCGGACACATCAATCCGTTATATGCACAAGAAAAAGGAGTGCTTCGTCGTGCCGGACATACGGAAGCTACGATTGACATGGCTCGTCTGGCAGGACTTTACCCTGCAGGTGCCTTGATGGAAATCATGAGTGAAGATGGAACAATGGCACGTTTGCCCGAACTCCGTCAGATGGCAGATGAACATGGACTGAAACTGATCTCTATCCATGACCTGATTGTCTATCGTTTGAAACAGGAATCCATTGTGGAAAAAGGAGTGGAAGTAAATATGCCTACTGAACACGGGATGTTCCGTCTGATTCCTTTCCGCCAGAAATCAAACGGATTGGAGCACATGGCTATATTTAAAGGTACGTGGAGTGAAGACGAACCTATCCTGGTACGTGTTCACTCATCTTGTGCTACAGGAGATATCCTTGGTTCGCAGCGTTGTGACTGTGGCGAACAGTTGCATAAAGCGATGGAAATGATCGAAAAAGAAGGAAAAGGTGTAGTGGTTTATCTCAATCAGGAAGGACGCGGCATCGGTCTGATGGAAAAAATGAAAGCATACAAGCTCCAGGAAGACGGTATGGATACCGTTGATGCGAATATTTGCTTAGGACATCTTGCTGACGAACGTGATTATGGAGTAGGCGCACAAATCCTTCGTGAACTGGGAGTACACAAAATGAGACTTTTGACAAATAATCCGGTGAAACGTGTTGGTTTGGAAGCATACGGATTGGAGATAGTAGAAAATGTACCTGTTGAAACAGTTCCTAATCCGTATAATGAACGATACTTGAGAACAAAGAAAGAAAGAATGGGGCATACTTTACATTTTAATAAGTAAATTGCTAATTTGTTTTCATATATCAAATATTATCGCTTATTTTGCAACGATTTTCACTCAACAACAATAAAATAGATACAAAATGAATCAATTATCAGATCGTTTGAACAGCTTGTCGCCATCGGCGACGCTTGCCATGTCGCAAAAGAGCAACGAACTCAAGGCACAGGGTGTTGATGTTATTAACTTAAGTGTAGGAGAACCGGATTTTAATACTCCTGACCACATCAAAGAAGCTGCGAAAAAAGCCATAGATGATAACTTTTCTCGTTACTCTCCGGTACCGGGTTATCCGGCTTTGCGCAATGCTATTGTTGAGAAACTGAAAAAAGAAAACGGTCTGGAATATACAGCCGCTCAAATTTCGTGTGCCAATGGTGCCAAACAATCTGTTTGTAATACCATCCTTGTATTGGTAAATCCGGGTGACGAAGTCATCGTGCCGGCTCCTTACTGGGTAAGTTACCCGGAAATGGTGAAAATGGCAGAAGGTACTCCCGTAATTGTTTCGGCAGGTATCGAACAAGATTTCAAGATTACTCCTGAACAGCTGGAAGCAGCCATCACTCCGAAAACGAAAGCGTTGATTCTTTGTTCCCCGTCCAACCCGACAGGTTCTGTATATACAAAAGAAGAATTGGCCGGACTGTCTGCTGTATTGGCTAAACATCCGCAGGTAATCGTAATCGCTGACGAGATTTACGAACATATCAATTATATCGGCGCACATCAAAGTATCGCTCAATTCCCTGAAATGAAGGAACGTACAGTGATTGTAAACGGTGTATCCAAAGCGTATGCTATGACAGGATGGAGAATCGGTTTTATTGCCGGTCCGGAATGGATTGTAAAAGCTTGCAACAAGTTGCAAGGTCAGTACACTTCAGGTCCTTGCTCTGTTTCTCAAAAAGCTGCTGAAGCTGCATATACAGGAACACAAGAACCGGTAAAAGAGATGCAGAAAGCATTCGAACGTCGTCGTGACCTGATTGTGAAGTTGGCTAAAGAAGTTCCGGGATTTGAAGTAAACGTTCCGCAAGGTGCTTTCTACTTGTTCCCGAAATGCGATACTTTCTTTGGAAAGAGCAACGGCGAACGTAAGATTGCAGATTCGGATGATTTGGCAATGTACTTACTTGAAGAAGCTCACGTGGCTTGTGTAGGTGGTACCTCTTTTGGTGCTCCTGAATGTATCCGCATGAGTTATGCTACAAGCGATGAAAATATCGTAGAGGCTATCCGTCGTATCAAGGAAGCATTAGCTAAATTGAAATAAGAGTTCACCACAGATTACACGGATGAACACAGATTAAAAGATTTTTTTATTGTTCAATATATGTTTAAATTGTAATTCCCTTGCTGCAATATGTTGTAGTGAGGGAATTACAATTTAGTTGAATATAAATAACCTGTGTCCATCTGTGTAATCTGTGGTGAAGACAAGAAATAAAAAAGGCTGCCTTCCGTAGAAAGCAGCCTGTACATTTTTTGTAGCTTGTATTATTCAGCCGGGTGAATTGCTTCAGACGGACAAACGTCTGCGCAAGTACCACAGTCAGTACATACATCTGGGTTGATAGAATAGATATCACCTTCAGAGATAGCTTCTACCGGACACTCGTCAATGCAAGTTCCGCAAGCAATACAATCGTCACTAATTACGTAAGCCATTTTTCTAAGATTTAAATTATTAGTACTAATTTCTTCGGCAAAAATAAGGCTTTTATTGATTAGTTGTTATGCTTCGATGATTAAATTGACTTAATTTGTACGTCTTCTAAATAAGCAACCTCCCTATAATCTGCTATATTTTTCGTATTTTTGCACTCAAATTACTAATATATAGCGATTATGCCTTTAAATTTACCCGATAAACTACCTGCGATAGAGCTTTTGAAGGAAGAAAATATTTTTGTGATCGACACTTCCCGCGCTACGCAGCAAGATATTCGTCCGCTACGGATTGTGATTCTGAACCTGATGCCGTTGAAGATTACAACGGAAACAGACTTGGTGCGCTTACTTTCGAATACACCTCTTCAGGTGGAGATTTCGTTTATGAAGATCAAGAGTCACACGTCGAAGAATACGCCGATAGAACACATGAAAACGTTCTATACGGATTTCGATCAGATGCGTCATGAGAAGTATGATGGTATGATTATCACCGGAGCTCCTGTAGAACAGATGGACTTCGAAGAAGTGACCTATTGGGATGAGATTACGGAAATCTTTGATTGGGCACGTACGCATGTCACTTCTACCTTATATATATGTTGGGCAGCGCAGGCCGGGTTATATCATCATTATGGAATTCCTAAATATCCGTTGGAAGAGAAAATGTTCGGCATCTTTGAGCATCGTGTACTGGAACCTTTCCATTCCATCTTCCGTGGTTTTGACGATTGTTTCTATGTGCCGCATAGCCGTCATACGGAAGTGCGCAGGGAAGATATTCTGAAAGTTCCGGAACTGACGTTGCTTTCCGAATCGAAAGAGGCCGGTGTCTATATGGCAATGGCACGGGGCGGACGTGAGTTCTTTGTCACGGGGCACTCTGAATATTCTCCGCTGACACTGGATACGGAATACCGCCGTGACTTGGATAAAGGCCTGCCAATAGAGATTCCCCGCAATTATTATATAGACGATGATCCTGAAAAAGGTCCGTTGGTACGTTGGCGTGCTCATGCCAATTTGTTGTTCTCCAACTGGTTGAACTACTTTGTTTATCAGGAAACACCTTACAACATCAATGATATTAAATGATAAAGCAGCGTAAAATAGAACTTCTCGCTCCGGCGAAAAACCTGGAATGTGGTATTGAAGCTATCAACCATGGTGCAGATGCTGTATATATCGGTGCTCCGAAATTCGGTGCCCGTGCGGCAGCTGTGAACTCATTGGAAGATATTGAAGCATTGGTGCAGCATGCTCATTTGTATAATGCACGTATTTATGTCACGGTCAATACGATTCTGAAAGAAGAGGAGTTGAAAGAGACGGAGGAGATGATTCATGCACTTTATCGGATCGGTGTCGATGCACTGATTGTACAGGATATGGGAATCACGAAACTGAATCTTCCTCCGATACCACTTCATGCCAGTACGCAGATGGACAATCGTACGCCGGAAAAAGTGAAGTTCCTTTGGGAAGCAGGTTTCCGTCAAGTGGTGTTGGCGCGGGAGTTATCGTTGCGTGAAATAAAGAAGATTCATGAAAGCTGTCCGGAAGTACCTTTGGAAGTATTTGTACATGGTGCTCTTTGTGTCAGTTATAGCGGGCAATGCTATGTTAGTCAAGCCTGTTTCGGTCGTAGTGCCAATCGTGGAGAGTGTGCACAATTCTGCCGTCTGCCTTTTAGTCTGGTAGATGCGGACGGGAAAGTGATTGTCAAAGACAAACATCTGCTTTCCCTGAAAGATATGAATCAAAGCGACGAATTGGAGCAACTACTGGATGCCGGAGCTTCTTCATTTAAAATAGAGGGACGACTGAAAGACGTATCTTATGTGAAGAATGTGACGGCTGCTTATCGCCAGAAACTGGATGCGATCTTTGCCCGTCGTCCGGAATATGTACGTGCTTCTTCGGGTACGTGTAGTTTCGAATTTAAACCACAACTCGATAAGAGTTTCAGTCGTGGATTCACGCATTATTTCCTGAATGGACGTGATAAAGAGATTTTCTCTTTCGACACTCCTAAGTCGCTGGGTGAAGAGATGGGAACCATGAAAGAGGTCCGGGGCAACTATCTGACAGTTGCCGGACTTAAATCCTTTAACAATGGAGACGGTGTTTGCTATATCGACGAACAGGGACGTTTGCAGGGTTTCCGTATCAACCGGGTGGACAGTAACAAACTCTATCCGCAGGAAATGCCCCGTATTAAGCCGCGTACTACACTGTATCGTAATTTCGACCAGGAATTTGAACGAATCCTTTCCCGCAAATCTGCCGAAAGGAAAATCGCAGTGAAAATCTTGCTTGCCGACAATAATTTTGGTTTCTCCCTGACATTGACTGATGAAGATGATAATAGCGTCACAATCACCCTCCCTCGTGAGAAAGAACTTGCCCGCACTCCACAGACGGACAATCTGAAAACGCAACTGTCCAAACTGGGGAATACACCTTTTGAAGCAAAAGAAATAGAAATATCCTTTACCGGAAATTGGTTTTTGCCAGCTTCGGTGTTAGCCGATTTCCGCAGACAGGCAATCGACCAATTGATAACTGCCCGTCGAATCAATTATCGTCAGGAATTGGCAGTATGGAAGCCAACGAGTCATGCTTTCCCGCAAACTACATTAACCTATCTGGGGAATGTAATGAACACCCGTGCAGCTTCTTTCTATCAGGAGCATGGGGTACAACAGGTAGCGGCAGCATACGAAAAAGAAGCAGTGGAAGATGCGGTACTGATGTTCTGCAAACATTGTTTGCGCTACAGTATGGGCTGGTGTCCTATCCATCAACGGGTCCGTTCGCCTTATAAAGAACCCTATTATTTGGTGTCGAATGACGGCAAACGTTTTCGTCTGGAATTTGATTGTAAGAATTGTCAAATGAAAGTAAAGGCGGCACAATGAGGGTAATTAATCACGGAATCATTCGTCACAGAGGACGTAGAGGAGACAATGTTTCAACTCATCCTTCCGGAACCGCTCGTTTGAACGGTTTGTGGAAGAGAGATGGAAAATTCTTCTTCATGTTCTCTGTGTCTTCTATGTCGTCCGTGTCTTATAGTAACTTTGTGTTCTCTGCATTCTCTATGGTGAAGTCTGTCATGGGCTTGCTATTGTGTCTGTTTTTGCTTTCGTCTTGTTATTATAAAACGCCTGCTTTGGATTCGGAGGAGCTGTCGAAGAAAACAAAAGATTCGCTGACTTACCTGTATGAACGCCATTATACATGGAATACAAACTTGGAAGTAGTCGATGATTCCATCTCTTTGGAATGTCTCCCGATAAAAGATACTTTTATTCAGTTGAATAGGGGGGATAGGGTAGTGGTTGCAGAGTTTGCGGTTCATCCTGCCGATAGTGTAGACAGCATTTGGGTGAAACTGGCACATACGCAAGATGAACAGGGCTGGATACGTGAGAAAGAACTCAAGAAGTCATTTGCACCGACTGATAGTATTTCGCAGGCTATTCATCTTTTCAGCGATACACATGCCTCTTATTTTGTGGTTATTTTTGCTTTATTTGTTGGAGCTTATTTGTTTCGCGCTTTCCGTCGGAAGCAGTTGCAGATGGTTTATTTTAATGATATTGACAGTGTTTATCCCCTGTTTCTTTGTTTATTGATGGCTTTCAGTGCAACGATTTACGAATCAATGCAGGTCTTTGTACCGGAAACGTGGGAACATTTTTATTTCAATCCAACTTTGTCACCGTTCAAAGTTCCTTTCATTCTCTCTGTTTTTCTGTTGAGTATTTGGTTGTTTCTGATAGTAGCTTTGGCGGTGTTGGATGATTTGTTCCAACAATTGACTCCCGCTGCGGCTATCTTTTATCTGCTGGGACTGATGTCCTGCTGTATTTTCTGTTATTTCTTCTTTATCCTGATGACACATATCTATATCGGTTATCTATTCCTGACCTTTTTTATTTTGGTTTTTGCGAAGAAGGTCTATCGAAACATTGGGTATAAGTATCGTTGCGGACATTGCGGGGAGAAACTAAAAGAGAAAGGTATATGCCCCCATTGTGGAGCGATTAACGAGTGATTTTATTATCTGTTTTATTTCTGAATAACTTTTCAAATGATGGAAATCAGACCTACCGAAATAAAAGATCTCCCTTTAGTGATGGAGATTTATGACTATGCCCGTGCCTTTATGCGTGCAACCGGGAATACTACCCAGTGGATTGACGGTTATCCGTCGGAAGCATTGATCTGTCAGGAGATTGAAGACGGTCATAGCTTTGTCTGTACCGGTGAACAAGGAGAAATCTTGGGAACTTTTTGTTTCATCTTGGGAGAAGATCCTACTTACCAACAAATTTATGAAGGTGCATGGCTCAATGACGAACCTTATGGAGTGATTCACCGGTTGGCAACGAACGGAAAGCAGAAAGGGGTGTCGGAAGCTTGTCTGGACTGGTGTTTCGAACGTTGGCCTAATGTCCGGGTAGATACTCACCGGGATAATAAGGTCATGCAACATATACTGACGAAGTATGGCTTTCAACGTTGCGGCATCATTTATGTAAAGAATGGGACGGAGCGTATTGCTTATCAGATGAAGCGTTTGCATGGTGGGGTGGAGGAATCTGATCGTACTGAAGTATAGGTCAGGTACGTTGGATTATGAACGAAGCAGTCTTAGGTATAAGCAAACTGATAGCAAGCAGTAGGTAAACTAATGCCGAAGCATTGATAAAGTTCCGGTAAGGTGCCGGTATAATTGTATTAAGCCACCGCAGGGAAAACGCATTATAAATCATGTAAAATAAGTTCCCATAAGAATTCATTATCCCACCCTGCTATTAATCTTTTTCTATTGATTGGTATCTCTCTTTTGTTGTTTCTTAATGTAGCCAATGCAATTTTCGCCAGTACGGAGAAGTTTAATGCTGATATATTTCTTCTTCTGGTATTATCTTCATGGAAATTGACATCTAGCTGCCAATGTAGATTATTCTCAATTTCCCAGTGTTCTCTACTATTTTTAAGTATCTTCTGCGCATCAGGTTCCAAGGAAGATATAAAACATCTTTTTTCCACTGTAGTGCCTTTGTTTGTATTTCTGGTATTCTCTATATATCCGAAAGACTGTATATTTTTCCACTTCTTTCTAATATCTGCTCCCAGAAAACCAGGATCGTTGCAGCAATAGCAGATTCTCGACTCATTCCTGCCATGTCCTTCTTCATGCGTCTCATATTTGTCAAATCGTACTGTTGTACCTTTTGATACAATACTTTCTGTTACTGACAGTACTATTTCCTTTAATTTCGGTTGATTATCTTTCACTATAAAAATGTAGTCACCTTCTCCCTTTATGACTTTCTCTGCAATTGTACGCTGGCATCCTAAAGCGTCAATTGTAATAATACAATCTTTTATACACAACATATCTAATAATTCAGGAATGACAACTATCTCATTTTCCTTTTCTTGTGTACATAACTGTCCAAGGGAGATTCCCAGTTCTGTTGCAAATGCACTGATGACATGCAATTTGTACTTTCCCGTATTCGAATCAGGAAGCACTCCTTGTTTACGATGACGCTTGTCCTGTTCGGATTCATAGGCTCCTCGTATGGTTTTACCATCAATGGCTATATGCCCCGAATAACATTTGAGAATGCTTTGGACCCATTGCCTATAAGATTCTTCAAATTTTAAAGGATCTAATGCCGAGAAAAAGCGATTAAATGTATCATGGGAAGGGATACCATTAAAATTGGAAAGCTTGGCTGCAAAAAAAGATTCTTTACTTTTACCAAAGTCTTCTATTGAATTCCAAGTATCAGCGCCACATATAACAGCAGAAATTGCAATAAGAACAATGGTACTGGCCTGATGTTTTTTACAACGGTCTATCCGGTTATCTATCAATATTAATGAATCAGCAAATTCATGTAGGTTGCTGATCTCAATCTTTCTTTTAGTTTCTTGCTTCATTTTAATTGTGATTTATAATCACGTAAATGTACTCAAATAATATTGTAAATGAAAGATAAATATCTTATTAATAAGATGAAAAGACAATATTGGTGTAAGATAAATGTATAAAAGATTAAGGAAAGAGTATAATGCGTTTTCCCTGTAAGCCACCGCTATCTTTACCTTCCCACGGCCGTGGTAACTTCTTCCCACAGTCGTGACGAGATCCTCCCACGGCCGTGAAGAGATGCTACCACGGCTGTGGAGAGTTAAGGATAGCGTAGGTCTGGTAAGCATTCGGCCTCGCCCGTATTTCTCTCCAAGCTATAATAAAGTCAAAAGCCAGACGAAGCATGTCTGGCTTTTGACTTTATTTATCTTTCTTGTTTATCCTTTCCAATTAAATGGCAGTAAATCGGCGTAGTCGTTTTTCTTTTCTCTTTCATTCTCCTGTACCCTAATCAACACGTCCTGCATCCATAGTTTTGGGTTCACCTTATTTTCCCTGCAACATCCCATCAGTGAAAAGAATATTGCCGCTGCATGTGCCGCTTCATGTGAACCGGAGAAAAGAGTGTTTTTTCTGTTCAAAGTCAATGGCCTTATAGAGCGCTCCACTGGATTATTGTCAATGCAGAACTGTGCATCGTTGACATATCCGGACAGTTGTTCAAAACGTGTGTACATATAGAATATGGCCTTGGCAATAGGCGATTTCTCAACCGTATGTTCATACTCCTGCCTGCACCATTTTTCCAGTCCTTTGATAATAGGGTACGATTCTTCCCGGCGAAGCCTTACTACAGCTCCGCCTTCCAGATGTCCTATCCTGATTTTCTCCTCCACAGCATACAGTCTGCCTATTTGTTCAAGTGCATGCCTTGCTCTAGGAGGATCATTTCCTTCCGCTTCCACAAACTTGCGCCTGACGTGTGCCCAGCAGCACAGGTGCAACTTTCCGGGTAGTGTGTCGAACTCATCATATACTGCAAAGCCGTCACTCTGTACCATCCGAACCTGTCCTGCCAGCAGCGTGTCTATTCCGCTGCTGCCACGTCCCTTGTGATATTCAAAGAATGGGGTATGGAACCGGGGCAGATAGAAGTTCCACATATACCCGCGGTGAAGAGCACCGGGCCGGTCGCTTTCAAGTACGGGATGGGGCGTCTCATCGGCCATGACGTAATAGCTGTCCTTGACCAGTTCACGAAGCTCATTATAGATTGGCTCCAGACGCTGTGCGGCAGCCATCATCCAGTTACTTACGGTAGAAGGACTCAGATGGATGCCTTCACGCTCAAAGATGTCCAGTTGTCTGTACAGAGGCAGGTGGTCGTAATATTTGGCGGTAGCAATGTGTGACAGTACACTTTCCGACGCATTGCTGTGGGGATGTGCCATTACGGGCATGGGAGCAGTTATGATACGACCGTCGGCGAGCCGGTATTTAGGGCGGATGATGCGTCTCACATAGAATCGGGCGGGACTGACGGCATATTGTTCGCTCACTTCCTCTCCCAGCTTCGCCGCTCCCTCCAACGAAAGGCCTTCCGGCATGGGAATGATAATCTCTTCACGGGGAAGGGACGGGTCGATGGGCTTACGGGCGTGGGGAGTAATCTTTTTGGTGAAGCTCTTACGGAAACGGTTGTAACCATTCTCCGATTTGGCAGATTTCTCAGCTGTTTTCTGTTCTTCCGCTACCGGGTCATTGACATCGGACGGAGACTCAAAACAGATGCTCAACTGGCCGGCATCTTCGGGAAGATGGCGTTTTTCACTGGATTTACCCCATAAACGGCGTGTCAAGTCAGCCAATTTCCATCTCAGGTCGGCAATGACGGCTGTACAGGCTGAGATTTCTTCGACCTGGCGGGAATACTCCCGCAAAGAGGATTCGTATTTTCTCTGAAGTTCTGCATGTTCCTTTTCAAGGCGTTCACGTTCCTTGCGCAGCTCTTCGTACTCTTCCAAAGTAAGGGTAATGACCGGTTCTTTCACTGTATATCCACTTTTTTATTATGTGACAAAGTTATCAAAATAAAGCAGAACGGCTTGTAGGACGGGAGATTACTTTTCAACTGTTTTCCGATACTTTTTAACAGTAAGCAGCTCATTCAGGCGATTCCAGGAAATTTGAAGAAAATCCCTCTTCCGTTCGTCCTTTTTCAAGAGAAAAGAGCCGCGATTCAGACGACGGCATTCCAAACGGTATTCGTCGTCGCACCGATAAAGGATATGCAACCTGCTACGGGAGCGGTCAAGAAAAATATGGCAACTCTGCTCTGACACGCAAGAACTCGTGTGCCGGATGACCTCGCCACAAAGACCGTCAATGCCTTTATGGAAATTACAACCTTGGGGATAAAGGTAATAGGACCAGAAAGGACTGCTACGGAAAAGACCAAGGCCTAAAGGGAGAAGTAGGTCCTGAGGGGAATGGATACCAAGGCTGGAAGCCGAAACTTTATAACGACGACCACCATCAAATATGAAAAGAACCGAATCAAAATGGTTAGACTCGGAAAAAAGGCTACGTAGTTTATCACTTTCGCTAGAAAATACTAATACTGAACACATAATGGATTAAGATTGTAATGAAGACACAAAGGTAGGAAGGAAAAGAAGGGAAACAAACACGCACGTGACCGAATGCTTACTAGGTCTGACAGAACAATACCGATTGGGTAAATTAAGTATAACGGCTTTATAATGCAAACTTCATAGGGACATACGTTCTTCTATCCCGTATTCTATGCTGTTAATCTACAAAGAGACAGGCTGACAATAAAAAGACTAAATAATATCCTTATGAGTAAAAATGATTAGAAGCGGCAGCGAAGATCTACCCCAAATTGCATTGGGCGTCCTTTCTGCATGAAACCTTTGTTCATTGTTTCGAAATAGAAGGCTGCATAGTCTTTATTCAGGAAGTTGCGTGCCCAGAAACTAATCATTGCGTCACCGATTTCCAGATTCGTTCTCCAGTTGAGTGTGCCATAGAAGGATTGGCTGACGTCATTTTGTTCAGTCCAATAGATACGTCCGGCAGCGTTATAGTTCGCTTGGAACACAACCCGGTCGAAGATAGAGTGCGGACTACAGGTGATGGCATATTCTCCACCGATATTTAAGGTATGCTTGGGGACGAAGGGAACATATTTGCCATTGTAATCCGTAGTTATGGGAGTGCCATCTTTTTTCTCTTCGGTGATTACATAATCAGTAAAGGTGGCATACGTATATCCATAACTGGCATTCAGGCTAAGTTCTTTAGTCACACTGGCACGAAGAGCAGCTTCTGCACCATAACTGCGGCTTTTTCCCGCATTGATGGTGATACGTCCCAAACCACTTTCTGCAAATTGGGAGAGTTGTTGGTCGCGGGTATCCATGTAGAATGCTGCGACGTCAGCCCAAAGTCTACCTTCCCATAGAGTAAGATGACTACCTACTTCGTAGTTCCACGAATATTCGGGTTTGTAAGTGGTGGACGCTTTTACATTAATTTCTTTTGCAGGCACCATTTGGTCCATCATTTTAATAATAGTTTCTCCCCATATAGCATCTTGCCCTATTGTCGGACTTTCTTTGATGGCATTCATCATCGAATTTTTCAATTCAGTTTGTGATAAATCAGAGAACATCTGGATGTTATATCCTCCCGAACGATATCCCCGGGTAACGGTGGCATAAACATTATTTTGATTCTTCCATTCATATTGAATAGCAAATTTGGGTAGAAGTTGTACGTAATCAGTCGAGAGCTTACCTACGAAAGAGGCCGGAGCTTTCATATTCTGATCGGACAGATTTATTTGCGTGGGACCCATTGCCATGTGGAAGTCGAAACCAAAGTCAATAGGAGTGCTAAGAGAATTATACTTCATACTGATTTTTTCGTAATCGAGTCGGAGTCCGGCTGTAACGGACAACCCTTCGATGAACAGATTGTTGAAAGTGGACTGATGATAAAGTGCACCGCTAAGGGTTGGGGTATCGAAGGTTCCTCCTACGCTTAATGTCGGGTTGTACACGGTCATTCCCATGGTGGGAGCTCCGGGTTTGGCAGAGACTTCTTCAAAAGCGGAATTGGCGTTGTTTTCAATGACTGACTTCACTCCTTCTTCTTTGAACAGAACAGGACCTGTAGTGTGTAGCCATTGATAGAATCCGAAAGCGCCCGTAGCCCACTGCCATCTTTTTCCGGGTTTGGCTTTCAAGACAATTTCTTCGGAAATGGTGTTCGCTCTCTGCTTTTGTTCGATGTTGAAAATATCCCTCTCTGTGAAGTCCTGATCGAGAAACATACGGTCATTCAGGTGCTGATAACCTGTCACGGCACTTAATATAAAGTTACAGGCTTGGTATTCGATGTTAACACCAGAGTTGAGCAATCCACGGCGGTAACTACTACGGTCGTTATATGAAATCTTACCGATGTAGTCTGCCCGGTCTTCTGTCATTTCTTTACCGTCTTTTTGAGCTTTGGCTATGGCACTGGGAGTAATACCGATATAATAATACGGATACCCACCTTGATCGCTATATTCATAGCTAAGTGCCATATCTATTTTCAGATTAGATGTCGGTAGGTAAATTCCACGAAAACGTCCGCCTCCGGCGTTGCTTTTGTCGACCTTTTCGTTATTTCGTGCAGAATTCTCAAAGAAGCCGCCTGTATGCTCGTAGAAACCTCCGGTAGAAAAAGCAAAGCGGTCGGATGTGCGGTGATAGTGGGTGAGTGAAACATTATAATTATTGTAAGTTGCTGCTCCCATGCGAATATCGGTACCTTGATAAGTGAAAGGAGATTTAGTATGTACCTTGATAAGCCCTCCCATCGTGTTACGCCCGTAGAGAGTACCTTGTGGCCCGCGAAGAATATCAATACGTTCGATATCAGCATAGTTGAAGTCGAAAGCGGATTTGTCGATATAAGGGATATTGTCTACATAAAGTCCTACGGACGGAGTATTGATGCGTGAACCGATTCCACGGATATAAATCGAAGTAGTCAGTTTGGAGCCATAGTCAGGGATAAACAGGTTGGGAACAATACCTGTCAGGTTCTTCACGGAATTTACCTGATTGGCGCGCATATTGTCTTGCGATAAAACGGTGGCGGCTACCGGCAGATCACGTAGTTTACGGTTCTCTTTTGGAGTAGCAATCACTACCACCTCTTCGATGTCTACTATTTTTAGTGAGTCTTTGGGGAAATCTTCAGCCCATGCTGTCCCTGTCGTCAGGAGCATGAGGGCAATCATAATCTTCTTTGTCTTCATCTGCTGTTAATTTATCTGGTGCAAAGTAACGGCAAATATAGATGACGGTCAATCCTCATTTATTAGGATTATGACTTATTTTTTAAGAAGTCAGATTCGGTCAGCTTCGATATATCCGTTCATTACAGCATAAATAGTCAGCCCGGAGACGGACTTAATGCCTAATTTCTCCGTGATATTTTTTCGGTGAGTGATAACGGTAGTCAGGCTGATATTCAGTTTATCTGCTATTTCTTTGTTGATTAATCCTTTGGTTATCAGTACGAGCACTTCTATTTCACGGGCGGATAGAATTTCCTGATGAGGCTGCATCGGAGGCATGGGTGACATATCTTTTACCGGATAACCGTCATGGTGAGCATGTTGGTGAAGTTTCAATATGTTTTTCACCAACTCTTCTTCGGATTCATGAATGTTGAGTACGGGTACGCCGGACAGTTGGAATTGCGGACTGTCGCTTGCCAATACAATCGTTTTTCGTTTCCGGGGGAGAAAGAAAGCATTGTGCTCCACGTAAATCTGTGCGGAAATGAAATAGTGGGCATACATATCGGGAGTATCGTCCATCAGTTCGCTGAAGTGATGAAAAGTCCGTATGGTTGCCATAGGAATCATTTCCTCCAGGATTCCTTTCAGACCGAGACAGGTCAATGTATTGGCTTCTACAATTGCTATTTCGGGTTGATAATTCATTTTAGTGTAAGTTTAATTAATGATTGAAATAGTTGGCTACTGCTTCTGCACATCGTTCGCCGTCCACTCCGGCAGACACAATTCCTCCGGCATAGCCTGCCCCTTCTCCGCACGGAAATAATCCACGAACGGTGACATGTTGCAGAGTATCCTTATCGCGTATGATACGAACGGGAGAAGAAGTTCGTGTTTCCACACCAATCATTACTGCCTCATTAGTCAGGAATCCGTGACTGCTGCGTCCGAATTGTTGGAAACCAAGAGATAACCTTTTGCTAATAAATGATGGCATCCAGAAATGAAGTGGAGACGAAATCAATCCCGGACTATAGGATGACTCGGGCAAATTGTAACTCAATTTCTTGCGGGTAAAATCCAGCATGCGTTGCGCCGGAGCGGTCTGTCGTCTGCCTCCCTGCAACCAGCATTGACGTTCCAATTCCTCTTGAAAGTGAAGAACAGATAGTAACTGTGAATTAATCTCTGAAAGTTGTGAACTTTTCAAATTTGGATTCAGTGCCATCAGCTGTTCATCTTGTTGGGCAGCCAATTCTTCATTCCTCATTTTTAATTCTTCATTTCCCAAATCCTCCGGTTGAATTTCCACTACCATTCCCGAATTACTCCACCGTGACCCACGGTTGGCAGGAGACATGCCGTTTACTACCACTTGTTCCGGTCCGCTGGCAGCAGGAACGATAAAGCCGCCGGGACACATACAGAAACTATATACTCCTCTGCCTTCTGCCTGTGTTACAAAGCTGTATTCTGCAGCGGGCAGGTATTTGCCCCGTCCATTCTTATTATGGTATTGTATTTGATCGATCAACATTGCCGGATGTTCGAGACGTACCCCGACAGCGATTCCTTTCGCTTCAATCGTCACATTATTGGCAGCCAGCCAACGATATACATCTCTTGCAGAATGTCCGGTTGCCAGTATCACAGGTCCGAGAAAGGTCTTTCCTGTATTTGTTTCGATACCTTTGACTTCATCGTTCTCAATAATCAATGCATCCATTCGTGTCTGGAAATGTACTTCTCCGCCACATTCGATAATGGTGTTCCGCATATTTTCAATGACACGTGGCAATTTGTCTGTTCCGATATGCGGATGCGCATCCACCAATATCGAAGTTGAAGCTCCATGCTGGCAAAATACGTTCAAGATTTTATCCACATTTCCTCTCTTCTTGCTACGGGTATAGAGTTTCCCATCCGAGTAAGCTCCTGCACCTCCTTCTCCGAAACTGTAATTCGATTCCGGATCAACAGTGTGTTCCCTGTTGATTTGTGCCAGGTCTTTTTTACGTTCGCGCACGTCTTTTCCACGTTCGATGACGATAGGGCGTAACCCAAGTTCAACAAGGCGTAAAGCAGCGAATAATCCGCCGGGACCTGCGCCAACGACAATCACTTGCAGTTTTCCTTCTACATTATTATATATAGTACGTTCGTACTCATCTTCTTGCGGCATTTCCTTGATGTATGCCCTTACCTTCAGATTGACGAAGATAGTCCGCTGGCGTGCATCAATACTCCGTTTCAAGATTCGGGTAGCGGTGATGTCACGTAAATTCAGACCTTTTTCTTTAGAAAGATATTCCTTTAATTTCTGTTCGTTTGCTGCGATTTCGGGAAGTATACGGAGTTGGTATTCTTGTGTCATTTAGTTATTATTGATATTGTTTTCGATTATCCAATTAGAAAAACGGGCTATTTATGCATCAGTGTCTTATCCGAATAAAGCCCTGAACGCCTCTTCTACTTTTCTCACCGGTACTAATTCTATCTTCAGTTTTTGGGTATCGATCCCTTGCAGATTATATTTTGGCAACAAGAACCGTTTAAAACCCAATTTCTCGGCTTCACCGATACGTTGTTCTATTCGATTCACAGGACGTATCTCTCCCGACAATCCGATTTCTCCCGCCATGCAAACTTCCGGCTCAATGGCTGCATCCATATTGGAAGAAAGGATTGCACTGATAACCGGCAGATCGATAGCCGGATCATTCACTTTCAATCCTCCGGCAATATTCAGGAACACATCTTTCTGTGCCAACTTAAATCCCACCCGCTTTTCGAGAACAGCCAGCAGCATATTCATTCTTCTCAAATCGAAACCGGTTGCCGAACGTTGCGGATTTCCGTAGACTGCAGAGCTTACCAAAGCCTGTGTCTCAATCAAAAATGGGCGAATCCCCTCAATGGCGGAGGCAATGGCTACCCCGCTCATCCCTTCATGATCCTGACTTAGCAAAAGTTCGGAAGGATTACTCACTTGGCGCAACCCGTCCTGACGCATTTCATAAATACCTAATTCTGCCGTACTACCGAAACGATTCTTGATACTGCGTAGAATACGATACATATAATGTTGGTCGCCCTCAAATTGAAGAACAGTATCTACGATATGTTCCAGCACTTTAGGTCCTGCAATACTTCCTTCCTTATTAATATGTCCGATCAGCAATACAGGCGTATGTGTTTCTTTCGCAAAACGAAGAATAGACGCCGAACACTCTCTGACTTGCGCTATACTTCCGGGAGACGATTCGATACTTTCGGTGGAAATAGTCTGTATAGAGTCGATAATCACTAAATCGGGATTCGTATTCTTGATATGCACATAAATCTGTTCGAGTGAAGTCTCGCAAACGATCAGGCAATCGCTGGAAGTGTCAGAGAGACGGTCGGCACGAAGTTTCAGCTGTCGTGCACTCTCTTCACCGGATACATAAAGAATCTTCTTTTCCGGCATGTGCAGTACGGTCTGCATGACGAGCGTCGATTTACCGATTCCCGGCTCGCCGCCTATCAGGACAAGAGAACCCTGTATAAGTCCGCCTCCCAATACACGATTCAGTTCATCATCGTGCATATTGATGCGTGGCTCGTCGTCTGCCTCTATATCGCTAAGTGCCAGTGGCTTGGGCTTCTGTGTTTCAATGCCCGACACCGGACGGCGGTTAGTGGGTTCTTTCCGTACGATTTCTTCAACATACGTATTCCATTCTCCACACGACGGACATTTACCCACCCATTTCGGTGAATCCTGTCCGCAATTACTGCATACATATACGGTTTTCTCTTTTGCCATCGAAATTCCTTTCTTCTTGTAGGGTACAAAAATAGGGATAATTTATTAGAAATAAGTTATCCCTGCCTAATAGAAATAGATGAAGCCTACAGAGTTATCTCTCCCGCTATCGAACGGTTCATCCGGTCGCGTACCTCATCCGGAGTATATCCATGTCCCAGTAAGAACATTAATTTAGTGACTGCCGATTCCGTTGTACTGTCATATCCGGAGACAACGCCTGCCTGCAACAACTGGTATCCCGTTTCGTAACGTTCCATTTCTACCATTCCTGCGCTGCATTGTGTTACGTTGACAATCACAATTCCACGTTCACTGGCCTGACAGAGCCGGCGTATAAACCATTCCTTTCGGGGAGCATTCCCCGAACCGTATGTTTCGAGCACAACCGCCTTTAAACCTTCAATCCTCAGAATGGTGGCAATTACATTTTCCTGAATGCCCGGAAAGAGCTTCAGTACCACTACATTGGTATCCAGCAAATAGTGCGGTTTCAATTCCCGCTTTTCACCATTTCCGTGAATTTGTACATTATTATATTTAATATGGATTCCCGCTTCCGCCAATACCGGATAATTGAAAGAACGGAATGCATTGAAGTTTTCTGCATTCATCTTTGTCGTACGGTTTCCCCGCATCAGGTGATTTTCAAAGAAGATGCATACTTCGGGCACCAGTGCCCTTCCTTCCTTGTTTTGTGCAATGGCAATCTCGATACTGGTCATCAGATTTTCCTTTCCGTCCGTGCGGAGTACGCCGATGGGAAGCTGTGAGCCTGTGAGGATAACAGGTTTGTCCAGTCCTTCCAGCATAAAACTTAGTGCGGAAGCGGTATAAGCCATCGTGTCCGTTCCGTGCAGGATGACGAAGCCGTGGTAACGATTGTAGTTGTCATGAATAATGCGTACCAGCTTCCGCCACATATCCGGTTCCATGTCCGACGAATCCATCGGAGGATCAAACTGATAGGTGTCAATTGGAAAATTGAACTTTTGCAGTTCGGGGATATACTTTTGCAGTTGCTCGAAGTTAAAGTTCTCCAGAGCACCTGTCGCGGCATTCTCAATCATACCAATTGTTCCACCGGTGTATATTAACAATACGGAAGTATTTAATGGGTTCATAAGCTGATTTTGTGCGATTGTTTTCGCAAATATAATAATAGATTTGATAAATAAGTAACAAAATGTCATAAAAGTGAAGGCGAATGACCGGATAAAGCGCAGGCGAAAGATTCTTTTTATCAGAAAAAAACCGAAAAAAGTGATAGATTGAACGTTTTTATTATTACTTTTGCGACACTTATCAAAAACAAGAGTAGAAACAAGGACTATGATGAAGTACTATCCACATACAGTCACATCCATGTGTACCATGACCCTTAGGGGTTAATGGATAGTTTTTGTGTATCTACGTGATTCACGCTTGTATAAGCAGGCAAAATTCAAATTCAATTTTATTCGTAAACAACCAATCGTTCTGTAAAAAGCAAACTGCAGGACATTGCATTTAAATAAGTATCTTCATGAAAGTAATGAAATTCGGCGGAACATCCGTAGGTTCCGTGAACAGCATTTTAAGCGTAAAGAGAATTGTAGAGTCGGCAAATGAGCCGGTAATTGTAGTTGTTTCCGCATTGGGAGGCATCACTGACAAATTGATAAATACATCGAAGATGGCGGCAGTGGGAGATTCAGCCTATGAGGGTGAGTTTCGCGAAATCGTTTACCGTCATGTGGAGATGATTAAGGAGGTGATTCCTGCCGGAGAAAAGCAAGTATCGTTGCAACGTCAGATTGGCGAGCTGCTGAACGAATTGAAGGATATCTTTCAGGGAATTTACCTGATTAAAGACCTTTCCCCGAAAACTTCGGATACAATCGTCAGCTATGGTGAACGCCTTTCATCGATCATCGTCACCGCACTGATTGAGGGAGCAAAATGGTTCGATTCGCGCACTTTTATCAAGACGGAAAGAAAGCATAGCAAGCACACGCTGGATACAGAATTGACTAATAAACTGGTGAAAGAGGCTTTCCAGTCTATTCCTAAAGTAGCGCTGGTGCCGGGATTCATCTCTTCGGATAAAACGACAGGGGATGTAACAAACCTCGGACGCGGTGGCTCGGACTATACGGCTGCCATTATTGCTGCGGCGCTGGATGCGGCAAGTCTGGAAATCTGGACGGACGTAGACGGATTTATGACGGCTGATCCGCGTGTCATTTCGACTGCTTATACGATTACGGAATTGAGTTACGTAGAAGCGACCGAACTTTGTAACTTCGGCGCAAAGGTGGTTTATCCGCCGACTATCTATCCCGTATGTCACAAGAATATTCCTATTATAATAAAGAATACATTCAACCCGGATGGAGTGGGAACGGTTATCAAACAAGAAGTTTCCAACCCGCAGAGCAAGGCTATCAAGGGGATTTCCTCCATCAACGACACAAGTCTGATTACTGTTCAGGGTCTTGGTATGGTAGGTGTGATCGGTGTAAACTACCGCATTTTTAAAGCATTGGCAAAGAATGGAATCAGCGTGTTCCTCGTCTCACAGGCTTCATCGGAAAACAGTACTTCTATCGGTGTGCGTAATGCCGATGCCGACCTGGCTTGTGAAGTGCTGAACGAGGAATTTGCGAAAGAGATAGAGATGGGCGAGATTTCTCCGATTCTGGCAGAAAGAAATCTGGCAACAGTGGCTATCGTAGGTGAGAATATGAAACATACACCGGGTATCGCAGGTAAACTTTTCGGTACACTGGGACGTAATGGTATCAACGTTATCGCTTGCGCACAGGGAGCTTCGGAAACTAATATCTCTTTTGTTGTCGATTCCAAATCCTTGCGTAAATCATTGAACGTAATCCACGACTCTTTCTTCCTCTCCGAATATCAGGTATTGAACCTCTTTATCTGTGGTGTCGGTACGGTAGGGGGTAGTCTGGTAGAACAGATTCGTTGCCAGCAACAAAAGCTGATGATGGAAAACGGACTGAAACTCCATGTAGTAGGCATCATTGATGCAGCCAAGGCAATGTTCAGCCGTGAAGGTTTCGACCTCGCCAACTTCCGTGAAGAACTGTTGGAAAAGGGTAAGGACAGCAGCTTGCAAACCATCCGCGACGAGATTATCGGAATGAATATCTTTAATTCTGTATTTGTAGACTGTACGGCCAGCGCTGACATCGCATCGCTTTACAAAGATTTCCTGCAACACAATATCTCTGTGGTAGCAGCCAATAAGATTGCGGCTTCTTCCGCTTATGAAAACTATCGTGAACTGAAAACGATTGCCCGCCAACGGGGTGTGAAGTATCTGTTCGAAACAAACGTAGGTGCAGGTCTTCCGATCATCAATACAATTAATGACCTGATTCATAGCGGTGACAAGATTCTGAAGATTGAAGCGGTGCTTTCCGGTACACTGAACTATATATTTAATAAAATCAGCGCCGATATTCCTTTCAGCCGTACCATCAAAATGGCACAGGAAGAACGCTACTCTGAACCGGACCCACGTATTGACTTGAGTGGAAAAGATGTGATCCGTAAACTGGTGATTCTGGCACGTGAAGCCGGATACCGTCTGGAACAGGAAGATGTTGAAAAGAACCTCTTTGTTCCGAATGACTTCTTCGAAGGTTCTCTGGAAGATTTCTGGAAACGTGTTCCAAGTCTCGACGCAGACTTTGAAGCCCGTCGCCAGGTATTGGAAAAAGAAAACAAGCACTGGCGTTTCGTCGCCAAACTGGAGAATGGAAAAGCCTCCGTCGGCCTGCAGGAAGTAGGAGCCAACCATCCGTTCTACGGCTTGGAAGGCAGCAACAATATTATCCTGCTCACTACGGAACGCTATAAAGAATATCCGATGATGATTCAAGGATACGGTGCCGGTGCCGGCGTAACGGCTGCCGGAGTATTTGCCGACATCATGAGCATCGCAAATGTTTAAACGCCTTATGAAACATATTATCATATTGGGAGACGGAATGGCCGATTGGCCAGTGAAGTCATTAGGGGACAAGACGCTCCTGCAATATGCAAAGACGCCTTATATGGATAAGCTAGCTCGCATGGGACGTAACGGCCGCCTGATTACTGTGGCGGAAGGTTTCCATCCGGGTAGTGAAGTTGCCAATATGTCCGTGTTGGGATATAATTTGCCAAAGGTATATGAAGGTCGCGGACCGCTGGAAGCTGCCAGTATTGGTGTGGATCTGAAACCGGGCGAGATGGCAATGCGCTGTAATTTGATTTGTGTGGAAGGAGATATTCTGAAGAATCACTCCTCCGGACATATATCTACGGAAGAAGCAGATGTATTGATTCAATATTTGCAAGAAAAACTGGGCAATGACCGCGTACGCTTTCATACAGGAGTTCAGTACCGCCATCTATTGGTTATCAAGGGAGGTAATAAAGAACTGGATTGTACACCTCCGCATGATGTACCTTTGAAACCTTTCCGTCCATTGATGGTGAAACCATTGGTTCCGGAAGCGCAAGAAACGGCAGATCTGATTAACGACCTGATTCTGAAATCACAGGAATTGCTGAAAGATCATCCATTGAATCTGAAACGTATGGCAGAAGGTAAAGATCCTGCGAACAGTATTTGGCCCTGGAGTCCCGGTTACCGTCCGCAGATGCCTACTTTCTCCGAGACTTTCCCACAGGTAAAGAAAGGAGCAGTCATCTCGGCTGTCGATCTGATAAACGGAATCGGTTATTATGCTGATTTACGTCGCATCGCAGTAGAGGGAGCGACCGGACTTTATAATACGAACTATGAAAACAAAGTGACCGCTGCCTTGGAAGCATTGAAGACGGATGATTTTGTTTATCTGCATATCGAAGCCAGTGATGAGGCCGGACACGAAGGAGACATCGACTTGAAACTTCTCACTATCGAGAATCTTGATAAACGTGCCGTAGGTCCTATTTATGAAGCAGTGAAAGATTGGGACGAACCGGTAGCCATTGCTGTATTGCCCGATCATCCTACTCCCTGTGAGCTTCGGACTCATACATCTGATCCCATTCCGTTTCTTATCTGGTATCCGGGTATCGAGTCGGACGAAGTGCAGACGTATGATGAAATAGCCGCTTGCAACGGTAGTTACGGACTTCTGAAAGAAGACGAGTTTATAAAAGAATTCATGAAATAAGTCACCACAGATTATGAAATATTATAGTACGAATAAACAAGCACCTGTTGCCTCACTGCAAGAAGCGGTGGTAAAAGGGCTTGCTGCCGACAAAGGGCTGTTTATGCCTATGTCTATCAAACCTCTTCCACAGGACTTTTACGATACGATTGATAGTTTATCCTTTCAGGAAATTGCTTATCGCGTAGCCGATGCTTTCTTCGGTGAGGATATTCCTGCCGATACGCTGAAACAGATTGTATATGATACATTAAGTTTCGATGTACCTTTGGTTAAGGTGGCAGATAACATCTATTCACTTGAACTTTTCCACGGACCGACGTTAGCATTTAAAGATGTAGGCGGTCGTTTCATGGCGCGCCTTTTGGGATACTTCATTAAAAAAGAAGGACAAAAGAATGTCAATGTATTGGTAGCTACTTCCGGTGATACGGGAAGTGCTGTTGCCAACGGCTTTCTGGGTGTGGAAGGTATTCATGTGTATGTGCTTTATCCGAAAGGAAAAGTGAGCGAAATACAGGAGAAGCAATTCACTACGCTCGGACAGAATATTACTGCGCTTGAAGTGGACGGAACATTTGATGATTGTCAGGCATTGGTGAAATCTGCTTTCATGGATAAAGAATTGAATGAACACCTTTCGTTGACTTCTGCCAACTCCATCAATGTAGCCCGTTTCTTGCCGCAGGCATTCTATTATTTCTATGCTTATGCACAATTGAAACGTGCCGGAAAAGCTGATAATGCTGTAATCTGTGTACCTAGTGGAAACTTCGGAAATATCACCGCCGGATTGTTTGGCAAGAAGATGGGTTTACCCGTGAAGCGTTTCATTGCTGCTAATAACCGCAACGATATTTTCTATCAATATCTGCAGACAGGTAAATATAATTCCCGTCCGTCTATCGCAACGATTGCTAATGCTATGGACGTAGGCGATCCGAGTAACTTTGCCCGCGTACTCGATTTATATAGTGGTTCACATGCTGATATCTCTGCCGAGATTTCAGGAACAACTTATACCGATGAGCAAATCCGCGAAACGGTGAAGGAAACCTGGAAAGAACATCATTATCTCCTTGATCCTCATGGTGCTTGTGGATATCGTGCGTTGGTAGAAGGCTTGAAAGAGGGAGAAACAGGTGTATTCCTTGAAACGGCTCATCCTGCCAAGTTCCTCGAAACAGTGGAAAGCATTATTGGAGAAGCGGTAGAAATCCCTGCCAAATTGCAGGAATTTATGAAAGGCGAGAAAAAAAGCCTTCAAATGACAAAAGACTTTGCGGACTTCAAGAAGTATTTGTTGACGCTTTAATCCTCTTCTTCCTATGAATGAATTTGTGCCACCTTGTTGGCACGGTTGTGCCATCGAAGTGTCACGGTCGTGCCAACAAGGTGGCACAATTGTGACAATAGGGTGGCATAAACCGGATAATTGCAATATAGTTTATATAGAAGCTAAGAATACTAAATATTCTCCCGTACAATGAACAGTAAACTCATTTGCTGTTGCTTCATTAAGCGTTCCTTGCCACCAATTAGTAAAATCACTAAGAGGATAAACTAATCCCTCTCCTTGCAATCCTTTCGCTCCGAAATTGAAAATAGAAACTTGTTGCCCCGGATGAGAGGCGAAGGTTTGCGTGTCTTTGGCGGGGATAAACATACCATAATCGGTAATGGTACGTACCTCGATACCATCTTTCATGTAGTCGATCAGCAGACTGATGTTTCCTAACGTATGATCTTCCCGTTTGCCGGTGGCTCCGACGATGGCAATTCTCCGGAATCCTTTCTTTTGCAGGAAATGAACGGCTTTGGTTTGGTCGTTCGTTTCTTGATCCGCTATCTGATGTACAATAGGGGAGAAAAGTTCTTTATATTCCGGGGAAAGAGAATCCCCGTCACCGATAATTACATCGGGGGTATGCCCACGCAGGATATATTCATTGGCAGCCCCGTCACAGCAAACTACAAATTCTGCATTTTCCAGCATTTGCAGGGGAAGAGGATGGCTGGGATATTCGCCATTGGCAAGTATCACGGCTTCGGGAGTATAGTGTTCGTATTTCATTGTATGCTCATTAATTTTTTCCACTTAAAGTAGCCAAAGATAGCTATAATGGAGTAAAGTCCGTATAAAGCGGAAGTAAAATAAAGGTCTTTGTAGATATAAAGTCCGCAGCAGACAATATCCACAAAAATCCAGGCAAACCATTGCTCGACGTATTTGCGTGCCAGCATCCACATACCGACAATGCTCAATGCGGTAGTAAAGCTATCTAGCCAGGGAACATTGCTATCCGTATATGCTATCAGTATCCATGCAATACCGAGGAAAGAAACGACGAATACCAGAAAAAGAGGCAAGTAACATTTTCCCGGAGTATGTACGATAGGAAGATCTTTAGGGGTGTCACCGGTTGAAGCATCTGCTGTCGTCAGTTGACCTTTCTTTTTCCTGTGTCCCCACATCCAGAAGAACCAGCCGTAGATGGCAGCTATCAGGTAGTAGATATTGATGCCAAAGTCAGCATACAATCCGGCTTTGTAATATACGAAGATGTAGATGGCAGGCATCACAATACCCGCTATCCAAAGGTAGATACTTGCCCGGTACTCTAACCAAAGGTAGACTAGCCCGACAATCGTACCGAATATTTCCAGAAAATTCAATTCCATAACTCTGTGTGATTAAAAGCGGAAAGAAACATGTCCCATAACGTTTGTTCCTGCTTGAGCTGCATATCCGGCATAGTTTCTCCGATTTTCCAGCGTATCGGTGTAGTCACTTGATGCCCAGCCGTTGTTTTCATATTTTTCATTAAACAGATTGTATACAGTAAATCCTATGGTGACTTCTTTCAGTACTTTCTTGGGACGGAAGCTGTACGCCAGATTGAGGTTGCTGACAAAATACTTATCAAGAGTCAGTTCTTCAACTTCTGCGTTTGTCATATACTGTTTGCTCACGAACTGTGATTGCAGGGCAGCTTCGAATCCCTTATAATTGAATGAGAAACGATTGTTGAGTAAGAAGTCCGGTGAGAAAGCAATGTGAGTGTCTTTATGCTTTATCTGAATAGTCGGGAGAGAAGTAGAGCTACCGTCGTCATTATAGTGGTAGCCCGGCAGGCTCTCTACGAAATCCTGAATACGGTTTTTGCTCCATGTAGCGTTGATATCCCATTGAAACCATTTGCACGGTTTGATTCCCAGCATGATTTCGATTCCCATGCGATAACTGTCCGGCACGTTTTCGGTCAGTGCTTCACCTATATCGTTTAAGGCTCCGGTCAGAACCAGTTGGTCGGTATAGTCCATGTAGTAGAAGTTTGCACCTGCTGTCAGCCATTGGTTGGCAAAGGTATATCCCGCTTCATAGTCGAGCAGCTTTTCTGCTTTGGGGTACGAGTCCGGATCGCCATCCGTATAATTGTTTCTTGTTGGCTCTTTTTGAGCAACCGAGAAAGAGGCATAGACACGATGGTTGGAAGTGATGTTCCAGTTTAATCCTACTTTCGGATTAAAGAAATCGAACTTTTTATCTACTGCCAGTGGACGCAGCGCATTTTTACTCCAGTCATATTTATCATTGTTTCCGTCGATGGTATAGTTGATGTGGCGATACTGGAGATCGGCATAAGCACTTAGTCCTCTAGTAAGATCGTAGTTCGCTTTCAGATAAATATTTCCATCGGTCTTCTTGGATTTGTTGCGGTAATATTCATGGTCGGGAGATAGAGAACCTACGTAGTTTTTCACCCAGGGAACTCTTCCGAAGTTATTGCCCCGGTATTGATTCAAACCACCTCCCAGAGACGCATTTAGCCTGTTAGCCATGTAATTGAGAGAAAAAACGCCGCCGCCGAATTTGTTGTCCATCTTCTTTTGACGGACTAAATCGCTTTTAGATACTTCGGTTCCATCTATTGTAAATGATTTTAAACCATATTCTATCAGGTATCTGCCGTCTTTGTACTCTTCGTAATAACCGTCACCTTTGGTATAATGTAAGGCAACGTTCAGATTCCAGGCTGTCGAGAAAGTATGATTGAAGAGAAGCTGATAATTCTTTTGCAGATAATTATCTGTTTGGTCGTCGTAATAATATTTTTTGCCGTTGGCATCAGTGTACATTTCCCCGCAAGGATTGTAGCGTCTGCCGAATTTTTCCATTTGCTCTTTTGTTGCGTATCCCCAAGCATGATATGTTTTTTCTTTTCCGGCAAATGCAATGAGCTTCACAGATGTGTTTTCTGCAAAATAACCTCCTTGCAGGTAGTAAGAGTTCAAGTCCACCGAAGCACGGTCTATGTATCCGTCCGTACCGATATTGGAAAGGCGGGCGTCAAACGTCCAGTGGTTATTGAGTAGGCCGGTTCCCACTTTCACTGTTTCCTTGTGCGTGTTGAACGAACCGTATGAACCATTGAATTCGGCGTATGGTTTCATAGATGCACCTTCGGTTTGCATATTGACACTGGCTCCGAAAGCACCTGCTCCGTTCGTCGATGTACCTGCTCCGCGCTGCACCTGCATATCTTTTACGGAAGAAGAAAAGTCGGGCATATTCACCCAGAACAGGTTATGGCTTTCGGCATCGTTCATCGGTATGCCGTTTACCGTGATGTTGATTCGTGTGCCATCGGTTCCACGTACGCGAAGTGTCGTATAGCCGATACCAGCTCCTGCATCCGATGTGGTCAGTGTGGAAGGAGTCATACTTAGCAGATAGGGGATATCCTGTCCGAAGTTTACCTTTTTGAGTTCTGCTTTGCCTATATTGGTGAATGCCACGGGAGTTTTGGCTGTGGCACGTGTGGACACTACCTGCACCTCTTGCAGGTTTACTACTCTCATACTATCCTTTGCACTCGTCTGTGCATGAACAGTGATACCTGCGCCCAATAAGGCGACGGCCATCCATACAATTCTTTTCATTTTTGCTTACTAATTAGTTCTCTACGCCGGCATTACCCGGATCAGATTCTATGGGTATGTTCTCAGCCCGTCATGTTAAGGCACCCCTACCAGTGAATCGGTGACAAAAATACTGCTTTTGCAGGAGGAAAGCAAAAAAAACTTTTAGATTCACTAAAAACAATATAACTTTGTAAATTGTTGAAATAACAAAACTGCATTTATTCACTTAATATATATTTAATTATGCTACTATTATTGCAAGCAACACAAGCTGCGGACTCTGTGCAAGTGGCTGCAGACGAATTAATGAAAGAGGCGATTGCCAATGCTGACGGATTGGATAAGCTTTCGCTGATTACTCAACAATTGATAGACTTCGGTATTCGTGCCGGAGAACGTATATTGATTGCGGTCCTTGTCTTTGTCGTCGGACGTTTCCTCATCTCGCTGCTCAACAAATTCATCAGGCGTCTGATGGATAAACGAAAAGTAGATGTAAGTATCAAAACTTTCGTTAGAAGTCTGGTCAATATTCTGTTGACAATCCTGTTAATCATTTCTGTTGTCGGTGCCTTGGGAGTTGAGACAACTTCATTTGCGGCTTTATTGGCTTCCGCCGGTGTCGCTGTCGGTATGGCTTTATCCGGTAATCTGCAAAACTTTGCCGGTGGACTGGTTATTCTTTTGTTCAAACCTTATAAAGTTGGCGATTGGATAGAAACACAGCAGGGATCAGCCGGTACAGTAAAAGAAATTCAGATATTCCATACCATCCTTACTACTGGGGATAATAAACTGATTTATATACCGAATGGTTCATTAAGTAGTGGAGTAGTGATTAATTACAGTCACCAGGAAACCCGCCGTGTAGAATGGATTATTGGTATAGATTATGGGGAAGATTACAATAAGGTTCAGCAGATAGTTCGTGATATTCTGGCTGAAGATAAACGTATCTTGAATGAACCTGCTCCGTTTATAGCTCTTCATGCGCTAGATGCCAGCAGTGTGAATGTGGTGGTACGTGTATGGGTAAATAGCGGAGATTATTGGGGTGTTTATTTCGATACCAATAAAGCTATTTACGAAACCTTCAATGAAAAAGGTATCAACTTCCCTTTCCCACAGCTTACTGTGCATCAGGGAAATTGATTGTTATACTCTGATAATTCAAAAAATAAGGGAGTTGTACTTAACGTGCAACTCCCTTATTTTTTGGAAAACTTGTCTGGTGTGATTGAATAAATCTCTTTTTTATTTTATACCGAAATCTTCGGCTAGTTCATATCTATCTTCTTTGATTCCCAGTACATGATTAATTTTTCTCCTTTTCTCGAGATCTTTAAAGTAGTTTTCCACAACCTGATAGAGATCGAAGTTAGTGGTTGATCCTGCGGCTAAATCGAGTGATTCCACCATCTTTTCTACGGCTTGATGGATTTTCTCTGCGTCTATCAGATGCAGTTCGTTGCTGTGTATTAAATATTTTTCCATGACTGCAATGTTTTTAATGTTATATAGGTATAACATCTTGCAGTCATGGAAAGTTCAATGATTGAATGTTAGATTTTGGCAAGCGCCTGATCCAAATCCGCAATCAGGTCATCAATATGTTCCGTTCCAATTGATAAACGTACGGTGCCCGGATAAATCTCCTGTTCGGCGAGTTCCTGTGCATTGAGCTGTGAATGGGTAGTGCTTGCCGGGTGGATCACCAATGATTTCACATCGGCAACATTGGCAAGCAGGGAGAAAATCTCCAGGCTGTCGATGAAGCGGTGTGCTTCCTCTTGTCCGCCTTTTACCTCGAAAGTAAAAATGGAACCGGCACCATTCGGGAAGTAACGTTGATACAGTGCATGGTCAGGATGATTGGATAATGACGGATGGTTCACTTTCTTCACTTTCGGATGATTGTTTAAGAAATTCACTACCTTCAATGCATTTTCTACATGGCGTTCTACGCGCAAGGAAAGAGTTTCCAAGCCTTGCAACAGGATAAAAGCGTTGAATGGACTGATGGTGGCACCTGTGTCGCGCAGCAGAATAGCCCGGATACGGATGGCATAGGCAGCCGGACCGGCTGCATCAACGAAGCGTACGCCATGATAGCATGGATCAGGTTCGGTTAGTTGTGGAAATTTGCCGGAAGCTACCCAGTCGAATTTGCCCGAATCTACAATGACTCCTCCTAATGACGAACCGTGTCCGCCAATGAATTTTGTTGCGGAATGTACTACGATATCTGCTCCGTGTTCGATAGGGCGGATTAAATACGGGGTACCAAATGTGTTGTCAATAATCAAAGGTATTTTGTGGCGGTGGGCTATTTCAGCTACTGCCTCTATATCAATGATATTTGAGTTCGGATTTCCCAATGTCTCGATAAATACGGCTTTCGTATTTTCCTGAATGGCTTTTTCAAAGTTCGATAAATCACTTGGATCAACGAATGTTGTTGTGATGCCATAACTGGGTAAGGTATGAGCCAGTAAGTTATAGCTTCCTCCATAAATAGTTTTGGCTGCCACAATATGGTCGCCTGCACGAGTGATGTTCTCGAAAGCATAAGTGATAGCAGCGGCACCCGAAGCAACTGCCAGCCCTGCTACTCCTCCTTCAAGAGCGGCTACGCGTTGTTCAAAAACTCCTTGAGTGGAGTTGGTCAGACGACCGTAGATGTTTCCCGGGTCCTGCAGGCCGAAACGTGCGGCTGCGTGAGCGGAGTTGTGAAATACATAAGAAGTAGTCTGATAAATAGGTACTGCACGGGCATCTGTTGCCGGATCTGCTTGTTCTTGTCCTACATGAACTTGTAAAGTCTCGAAATGTAAATTCTTTGTTGCCATAATCGTATATTTTTTAAGTTTAATATTCTTTCTTTATTTTCTTGCAAAGTTATTGGATGAAGATATATCGAACAATATATATCTAAAATATAGAAAATAATGCTATTTTTGTGCCATTATATGGAATAATATAACTGTGCTATTCCTAGAAATCACCTTTTAGAAGAATATTTTTCTTATGGATACTTTTGATAAACTGGATAGAGTCGATTTGCAAATACTCCGTACTTTGCAAGAAAACGCCCGATTGACGACAAAAGAGTTGGCTGCACGGGTGAGCCTTTCTTCAACTCCTGTTTTTGAACGTCTTAAACGGTTGGAGAGTGGAGGATATATAAAGAAGTATATTGCCGTATTGGATGCGGAAAAGCTGAATCAGGGATTTGTCGTATTCTGCAGTGTGAAGCTTAGACGTCTGAACAGGGATATAGCAGCCGAGTTTACACGGATTATACAGGATATTCCTGAAGTAACCGAATGTTATAACATATCAGGAAGTTATGATTACCTGTTGAAGATTCATGCTCCCAATATGAAATACTATCAGGAGTTTATTTTGAATGTGTTGGGGACGATTGATAGCTTAGGATCACTGGAAAGCACGTTTGTAATGGCTGAAGTGAAGCATCAATATGGGATACATATTTAGTTCGTTGTGTGATAGTCTGAAATTTATCTTGTATATTTGCTATGTAATATAAATCCTCTTCTGCTGACACAATGAATTCAAAAACATATCCTCGCACCAATGATTTCCAGACTGTTTATCTGAATACAGTGATTAAGAATCCTGCCATTATGGTAGGTGATTATACAATATACAATGACTTTGTAAATGATCCTGTTCTTTTTGAGAAGAACAATGTATTATATCATTATCCGATTAATAAAGACCGATTGATAATTGGCAAATTCTGTTCCATTGCTTGTGGAGCCAAATTTCTTTTTAACAGCGCAAACCACACATTGGGTTCTTTATCCAATTATACGTTTCCTATCTTTTTTGAGGAATGGAATTTAGATAAAGGAGATGTAACTTCTGCTTGGGATAATAAAGGGGATATAGTAATAGGTAATGATGTCTGGATTGGATATGAAGCTGTTATCATGGCAGGAGTTCATATCGGAGATGGAGCGGTTATTGCGTCGCGGGCAGTGGTTACTAAAGATGTTCCTCCTTATACGATAGTAGGTGGGACACCAGCTAAAGAAATTCGGAAGCGTTTTGATGAGAATACGATTGTTCAATTGCAGAAATTGCAATGGTGGGATTGGAGTATTGAGAAGATATCCGAATGTATACCTTATATTATAGGTGGAAAGATTGAAAAACTGAAAAAGATAAATATCACATCATAGACATGAAGAAACTAATTATTGTATTTGTTCTTTTATTATCAGCACTCTCTTGTTTCTCACAAATAGAGTTTTCGACTTGCCTTTTTGATGCTTCAAGAAACAGAGTGATACCGCTAGCCGTCTATCAGCCGCACAAAGTGAATTCGAAAACAAAAGTCATTATATTTAGCCACGGCTACGATGGAAATAAAAATAATAAGTCCAATCAGACTTATGCCTATCTAACACGATTCCTTTCCCAGAAAGGCTTTTACGTAATAAGCATACAACATGAATTGGCAGATGATCCTCTTTTGGCCATGGAAGGTAATTTCATGGAAACACGCATGCCAAATTGGGAAAGGGGAGTGGCAAATATTCTTTTTACTATTCAGGAATTTAAGAAATTGAAGCCACAATTAAATTGGAATGACTTTATATTGATAGGACATTCCAATGGCGGAGATATGACCATGTTATTTGCTACCCGATATCCGCAGTTGATAAATAAAGCCATATCTATGGATCATCGCAGAATGATAATGCCTAGAACACGGAATCCTCGACTTTATACGTTAAGAGGATGCGATTATGATGCGGATTCAGGAGTATTACCCACTGAAAAGGAGCAGGAACAATTCCGGATGAAGGTTGTGAAATTGGACGGAATAACGCATAGTAATATGGGGGAGAATGGAACGGAAGAACAACACAACCTTATCAATCAGTATATCTATGGATTTCTTACACGGAGATAACTGATGTATTATATTTATTTTATCCAATGGTTTTAAATCGGAAGCCTGTTTTTCTTATAACTTTGCAACTGATTTTAGAAAAAGAAGTTTGGGATGATAAATAAATATGAAGAACGACTGGGGACAGAGCGCATGTTACCGCTTGTTTTTAAGATGGCACTTCCGGCTGTGGCAGCGCAATTTGTTAATTTGCTTTATAGCATGGTCGACCGTATTTATATTGGTCATATCCCTGGGATTGGTACGGATGCATTGGCGGGTGTAGGAGTAACGACTTCTCTTGTTATACTGATTTCTTCTTTTTCAGCGATAGTAGGAGGTGGCGGTGCGCCGTTAGCGGCTATCGCACTCGGACAGGGGGATCGTTCACGTGCCGGAAAAATTCTGGGTAATGGTTTTATCCTGCTGATACTATTCACCTTGTTTACTTCTCTCATCGCATATACCTTTATGGAGCCGATTCTACTCTTTACAGGAGCTTCAGAAAATACATTGGAGTATGCAGTCAACTATCTTTCTATCTATTTATTAGGAACTATCTTCGTAGAAATATCCACAGGATTAAATTCTTTTATCAATGCACAAGGGCGTCCTGCTATCGCCATGTACTCGGTATTAATAGGAGCACTGTTGAATATCGTCCTCGACCCGATTTTCATTTTTTGGCTCGATATGGGAGTAAAAGGTGCAGCTCTGGCTACAGTGCTTTCACAGGCATGTAGTGCAGTGTGGGTTTTAACTTTCCTTTTCTCCCGGCACGCCTCTCTCCCTTTAGAAAAACGTTATATGGCGTTGAACCGGGAAATAATACTTTCTATATTTGCTTTGGGCGTATCACCGTTTATTATGGCAAGTACCGAAAGCCTGGTCGGCTTTGTTCTGAACAGCAGCCTGAAAGATTTTGGAGATATTTATGTCAGCGCATTGACCATCTTGCAAAGTGCGATGCAATTTGCAAGTGTCCCATTAACAGGATTTGCGCAAGGGTTCGTTCCTATTGTGAGTTATAATTATGGGCACGGCGACAAACAACGTGTCAAAGACTGTTTCCGTGTCGCATTGATAACCATGTTCTCATTCAACTTACTGCTGATGTTGTTTATGATTCTTTTCCCCTCAACAGTAGCTTCCGCCTTTACGAGTGATGAAAGATTGATAGAAACAGTCCGCTGGGCAATGCCTGTTTTCTTGGGTGGTATGACTATTTTCGGATTGCAACGAGCCTGCCAAAATATGTTTGTAGCCTTGGGACAAGCAAAAATTTCTATTTTCATAGCCTTGTTGCGCAAAGCAATCCTATTGATCCCATTGGCATTAATATTGCCACATTTTATGGGAGTAGCCGGTGTATATGCGGCTGAAGCAATATCCGATGCGACAGCAGCAATTTGTTGTACTTTGTTGTTCTTCTGGCAGTTCCCCAAAATATTGGGAAAAATCCAAAGGAGCACTTTGCACATAAGCTAAATTTCCTGATGTTTATCCATAAATAGAACTAATTATGTAACGGCTTACGTATTTTTGCGAAAAATGTTTGTTCATATTATAAAAAGCTAATATATTTGCGTAATCAATTACGTATTTAGTGACGCAACTAATAAAAACATGGACTTTTTTAATCAGACAGGCAAATTAGCCATCGGTAGCAGATTACGCATGTTGACCGATAAAATAACAGTAGATGCAGCCGCCATCTATAAAATGTTTGGAGTAGACCTCAAACCGAAATGGTTTCCTGTATTTTTTGTATTATCACGTGGGGAGGCAAAAACCATTACGTCCATAGCCAAAGAGATTGGTCATTCTCATCCTTCCGTGAGTAATATTATTAAAGAAATGGTAGCTAAAGGATTAGTGAAGGAGACAAAGGACAAATCCGACGGGAGAAGAAACATGGTCATGTTATCTGCCAAAGGAAAAAGAATGTCCGACTCTTTTTCGGAACAGTGTATAGATGTTACGGCAGCTATTGAGCAAATCACGCAGCAAACCCGGAATGACCTTTGGGAGGCTATCGAAGAATGGGAGAATCTTTTGTTGGATAAATCCCTGTTGGAGCGGGTGAAGGAAGCGAAAAAGGAACGAGAGAGTAAGGACATCAAAATAGTTCCTTATGAACCTTGCTATCAATCTGCCTTCCGGACCCTTAACGAAGAGTGGATAACTGCTTATTTTCGGATGGAAGAGGCCGATTACAAGGCTTTGGATCATCCAAAGGAATATATTCTGGATAAGGGAGGAGCTATTTTGGTGGCTCTTTATAAAGATGAGCCGGTCGGTGTATGTGCTTTGTGTAAGATGGATCATCCGCTTTATGATTATGAGTTGGCCAAACTGGCTGTCAGCCCTAAGGTTCAGGGCAAAGGTATTGGAGTACTGCTTTGCGAAGCAGTTGTAAATAAAGCGAAGGAGCTTGGTGGTAAAAGAATCTTTATAGAGAGCAATACGCGTCTGAAACCGGCTATCCATATTTATCATAAGTTGGGCTTCAAGGAACTTCCCGAATATCACACGACTTATGAAAGAGGAGACATACAGATGGAATTAATGATTGAAGAGTGAAAATGAAAAAGGTGGATGGTGAATTTATTAAGGGGCGCATTGCCCCTTCATTCCAGTTCCTGCGCATAAATGTTGATAGCGCGTAATGCCTTTGATATTTCAGTCGGGGTGATTCCCTGACATTCTATTCTCAACACTTTTTCCCAGTCCTCCATATCTACATTCCATTTGTAGATTTGGGGACATAGGGTGAACAGCGCTGCGATATGTTTTATATCCCGTGCATTTCTAACCGAGGTTCGAAAAATGAGTATTTGCTCTTCCATAGTTACTATCAATTACTTTTGTTTTCAGTGCAAAGGTAGGTTTAAACAAGGTTCTGTATAGGATTATTCGACGAATGCCCTGATTACTCATGACGAAATAAGTAATCGGGGAGATTAACTTCATATACTTATCCTTTGAAAAGTCAGTCATCTGTACCTGTTAATATATAAAAAAGTGTATCTGTTCTCGTCTTTCTTTTTTGATTTACTTTGCAGTGTTGTTTTAATCTCCTAATATACTTAAAGGTTATGAAGTTGAATTTTGCTAAAAGAATGTCTTATATAAAGGCTTCGGAAATAAGAGAGATATTAAAAGTCACCGAACAGGAAGATGTGATTTCGTTTGCAGGTGGTCTGCCTGCTCCAGAACTTTTTCCGATAGATGAAATCAATGAGATCAATCAGATCGTATTGAAAGAGGCAGGTACGAAAGCGCTCCAATATACTACAACAGAAGGTTATGCTCCTTTGCGCGAATGGATTGCCAACCGGATGAACGAACGTTTGGGCACGGCTTTCGATAAAGATAATATTCTGATTACCCACGGCTCACAACAGGGATTGGACTTATCCGGAAAAGTTTTTCTGGACCAGGGAGATATCGTACTTTGCGAAAGCCCAACATATTTGGCTGCAATCAGCGCGTTCAAAGCGTATGGATGTAGCTTTATTGAAATTCCCACGGATGAGGACGGTATGATGATGGATGTTTTGGAAGAAATTTTGAGCAATACTCCTCATATAAAGCTGATATATGCAATACCTACTTTTCAGAATCCTACCGGAAAGACGTGGAGCCTGGAAAGACGCAGGAAACTGGCTGAATTATCCGCAAAGTATGGTGTTGCAGTTATTGAAGACAATCCGTACGGCGAGTTAAGGTTTGAAGGAGAGTCTTTGCCATCTATAAAGTCTTTTGATGAGGCTGGAAATATCCTGTGTACAGGTAGTTTCTCTAAAATATTCTGTCCCGGTTTCCGGATTGGCTGGATTGCGGGGGATAAAGAGATTATCCGCAAATACGTATTGGTCAAGCAAGGTACGGATTTACAATGCAACACGATTGCCCAAATGACCATCGCCGAATACCTGAAGCGCTATGATATTGATAAACATATTGCCAAAATAGTAGAAGTATACAGAAAACGCAGAAATGTGGCGATTGAAAGTATAGAACGTTATTTCCCTGATACTATAAAGTTTACTCGTCCCGAAGGCGGATTATTTACATGGATAGAACTTCCCGAAGGGATTTCGGCACGTGATGTTTTAGTCAGAAGCCTGGAGAAAAAGATTGCTTTTGTTCCGGGAGGCTCCTTTTATCCGAACGGAAACAAGGAAAATACGCTTCGGATCAACTACTCTAATATGCCCGAAGACAAAATAGAGAAAGGACTTAAAACCCTCGGCGAAGTGGTAAAGGAGTATATCAGTCAATCAAAATGATTCTTTGATAATGTTTCCCAAAACCTGCAAGCGTTCTTCAATGAAAGCACTCCATTGCTGACCGAAACTCAAGCGCATACAGTTTCTGTACTGGTCGTGCAGAGTAAACATGCGTCCGGGAGCAATGCTGATCTTATGTTGCATCGCTTTGTAATATAGCTCCGTGGTATCAATCTTTTTATTCAGTTCCACCCAAAGCATAAAACCTCCTTGTGGAGTGATGATTTTAGTGTCTTCGGGAAAATAGTCGGTAATAGCTTGTGCCAAATGAAGACTATTGGAATGTAGCTCATGGCGCAACTTGCGTAAATGATTCTCATACCTGCCGTTCTCCATGAAGTTGGCAATGGCTTCTTGGTTGAGGGTAGGAGTGGATATTAAATGAATATGTTTCTGACGAATAATAGCATCCTTAAACTTACCGGGGGCAATCCAGCCTACCCGGTAACCGGGAGCTAACGTCTTTGATACAGAACCACACCATAACACAAGTCCCTTTTCATCGAAAGCTTTGCATGGCTTAGGGCGTGAATGTCCGAAGAATACATCGCCGTATAAATCATCTTCAATCAGAGGAATATTGTGTTCCGCCAACATCTGTACTATCTCTTTCTTATGTTCATCGGGCATGCAACTCCCAAGCGGATTACTGAAATTACTGATAAGCAGGCATAGATTGATCTGCGGCAATACTTTTCTTAAAGCATCGGGTTCGATGCCTGTTACAGGATTGGTCGGCAGTTCCAGCACATGAAGCTCCATACTGTTGGCCAACTGTAATATCCCGAAATAAACAGGACTTTCAACAGCTATCGTGTCTCCTCTTTGAGCAATAACAGATAATGCTAAAGAGATGGAATTGGTTACTCCTGTGGTAGTAACAATATCATCTTCGGTCAGATTTCCATTCCAGCTATACGCAAAACGGGCAATATAGTTTCTCAAACGAATGTTTCCTTGAGGGTCTTCATACCTGGTGCCGTTTCCCGGAAGTGAATACATGGCCTTGGCCAGTTCTTTATTGAGTTTGGCAATAGGCAATAAAACATCTTCCGGTATTCCCAGCGAAAAACGGGTGATAGACGAATCTTCGATGGAATGATATACTTCCATGATTAAGTCTGTTTCTTCCTTTCCCGGAGATTGGGCGGAAGGCTGTGTTGTTGCCGGCGCAGACAAATTTAGTGGCTTATAATTGACAATGTACCCTGATTTGGGGCGGGAAATGATGAATCCTTCCTTTTCCAATTCATAATATACTTGAATGGCTGTGTTTAAACTTACGCCATATTCATTGCTGATAGTACGTAAAGAAGGTAATTTCTCGCCTGCTTTCCATATACCTGTTTTTATTTGCCAGGCGATAGTGCCGGCTATCTTTTGATATAGGATTTCTCTTTTCATGTTTATTCTGTACTTGGCAAAGATACAAAAATGATGTCTGTATCTGTTGTTGTTTGATTGCAAATAATTCATTCAGTCATTTTTTATAATTGCTTGCTATTCAGTTATAAATTTATTCCATATCATTATATTTTAGACATGACAAGATTATCATTGAAATATATTTCAACATATACATTCCTACGATAGAAGCGTCAAAAATAAAAGAGACGAACAATTTTCTTAATTTAAGTTTAGGACTTCAACAGTCGATTCGTTTCTCGGTGAGAAACACTTCGTTTCTCGGTGTCGAAAAGGTTGTTTCTCGGTGAGAAACGGGTCATTGGTTTTAAAGGAAAAGCCCGAATAGTAACCGCCTGGATAACAGTGTTTTACAAAATAACGTTATCTATCAGAAATACATAGGAGTTTTATTGACATTTTTTTGGCAACACCGTTTATTTCTATTGCATCTACTACTGTAATAATATTTACATTAGAACTAAAATATGGCATTTATAAAAGAATCTGTTTCATTCCTTTCCGTACCGTTTTGAATCAAATAACAATAATTGGAGCTTGGGAAGAATCTACATGATGAAGTAGATGAAATCAACATTTATAATAGTGGCATTTCTATTCTCGTCACCTGTTCTTCTTCGGGTACGTTGGGATTGCTGTAATAATATTCGATGGATGTTCCCGAAGGTTTGTAACCGTTGTTTTTTATCCATTCCATCATCTCGTTGTACAGGGCAGCCAGTTCCTTGTAAGTTCCTCTATGTAGGCAGGAAACTATTTTTTTTTCTGGTATCGTTATAGACCGTATATCCCCTTCACCTTGTAACTCTCTGGTTGACTTTAGACCAATAATCATTCTGATATTTTGTTCCGTCAGACTTTCAAAGTTGGGATATTCAACGTAGGGGATGTCGGTAGTGACTTCACCCTGTTCCTTAAATAAAGAGTCTATTTTTACAAAATTCTTCCCGATAGCTTCCGACATTCCGTTCATATCTGTTTGTACTTCAACAGCCAAAGCGGATTGTTCCGGTTGCTTCAATAGCATGATTTCTGAAATTTTTCCCATAATACATTGTTTTTAGAGGGTTGATAATTAATTATTTCTTGATGACCGGAATATAGATGTCGGTAATTAGTTCTGTTCTAAGGGTGGAGGCAGGGCGGTTCATATACATTTCAAAGCTAAAGGTGCTTTGAGGACGATATTTACTTTCCGGGAACCACTCTTCATAAATAGTCCGGTAGAATTTATGCAATAAAGAGTAGTCACCGATATGCCTGAATATAGCATAACGACCACCGGGAACTTCTATCACTCCCGGCTGGAAATCATTTTCTTTGTTATCGATTATGACCCCGAGATAGAAGCGACATTTATCTATTGGGGTGATGGCCGGGTCGTCCATACTAAGGCTGACAAACTTATCATTCGACTTTTCTTCATTGCGCTGTCTAGCATAGTTGGTGAGCCTGTCCCATATTAATTTGTATCGGAGTTCATCCTTATACTTTTCACCCACCTCGATACAAAATACTTTCATCGGCAGAATCGACCGGATTTCAGGAGTGATAACCGCATGCTGTTCGTCATACATCGGCTTATATTTCTCCCTGTATTGAGAGGTTGACACTCCAAAATGTTTTTTGAAAGCTTTTGCCAGACTAAATTTAGTCTGATAGTTTGTCTGCTCCGCAATCTGATTTAATGTAAAGTCGGTGGATACTAACAGATGTGCTATATGTTCGAGGCGCAAACGTTGTATGTAGCTTCCGATATTTTCTCCGGCAACGGTTTGAAACACTCTTCTGAAGTGATATTTGGAAAGTCCGCTTATCGTACTAAGTATATCTGCATCTAAACTATCGAATAAATGATTGTTGATGTAAACGACTATATCCTGAATCTTTTGGTGATGGATATTACTGGTTTCCAACTTCTGTTTCCATCGGTTCAGTTTGGGGAGCCGTTCGTTGAGTATTCGCCTAAGTTCCTCCGGCGAATAAGCGGTATCTGCATATTCATTGTACTTATCAGTGTATTTTATCCAGATATTAATCATTTCCGACATCGGAATGTCGACGATATATTTTCCGTCTTTCAGACAGTAGTAGCAATATTCGTCACTTCGGGAACCGTTGGAGTTAGTACCCAGATATTTCTCTATATCAAAGCGGAGAGGCATCCCGCAACTTTGACAATACCTTTTATTTATATCTGATTCAATCATCGGTTGGGTTTTCGTTTGATGGATAGCAGTCGCTCCATATCATTAAATAAATAAGTGTCTTTCAATTCGAACATAAGCCACTTCCCATCGTGGAAAGTAGTCGTCTCATTGTATATCTTTTGAGTCTCATTGGAAAAGACCTCCCGCAGAGATTCAAATTTGGCACACTCATCTTTACCTAAAATGACCAAGAAGCCAATCGTTTGTTCTTTGGCGTATAGGGCACACAGCGTTTTTCCGCCTTTGCGATATTTATATTCGTATGTCCATTTTTTTCCTCCATGGTTCCATAGTTGTTCCATATTGTACTTTTGCTCGATAAGCTGGCAAAGTGAAGTCCATATATCATAAAGTTCCTTACCTATCAAGGCTTCCAGTGCTTCGGGAGTGGGAATCTGCAAAGTTTCTTTCATGGTATTCTGTATTTACTTTTGATTATCCATATCACAAAGGTAGGCTGATTTTCTAATAGATCGTTGTCCAATATAGGCATTTTGTGTGTAGCTGGTGAACAATCTGCCCGGAAATTAATTTATTTTGTAAAAGCGAAATATTGGCAGTATAACCTTTATCTTTGCATTAATTTAAAAACAAGGCCCCAATTAAAGAAAATGAAAACAATATTATTAGCAGTAGGTACGCTCTGCCTCATGGCAGGTTGCTCGTCAAAAGTGGCAAGCTCAAAAGGAATCGTTAGTGATGCAACCATGAATACGGTAACGATTGTTACTGATAAGAATGATACCCTTTCGTTCAGTACGATGGATGCAAATAAAGATGAAGTCAACGGTTTGCTTCTGAATGATACGCTGGAAGTGTTCTATACCGGAAAATATACACCGGGAATGCCGGCTTCTAAATTAGTTCAGTATCCGCAATCTCTGATTGTGGGAGGTGATCGGGATGAACATGGCTGTATCGGTTCTGCCGGATATGTATGGTGTGAAGTGCAAAAAGACTGTATCCGCTTGTTTGAGAAAGGAATCCGCACGGAAGCGGTGGACGATAGCAATGCTTCTGCCTTTATTGTGTTTAGTCCTGACTCTACGCAACTGGAACTTTTCTTTTCCAATAATCAGCCCAATGAAATATTGGACAGACGTGGCCTGCCTTCAGGAGGTTATGCATGGAACGTGGAAGATGACGATACGAAAAATGTACGGCTAATAGATGGCTTGTGGACAATCAGCCAAAGAAATAAGTTAATTTATAGCCAAAAGGCCGGAAACTGATTTTAAAAGCTCCGGCTTTCTGACGCTCTGTTTGTAGAGTAATGTTCTAGGTAGTTAAATTAATAAGTGGATATCAAAGATGCTGAATATATAAACTTCCATCATAATCTTTGTATTTAGCATCTTTGTATATATCAACCAGTTTGTTACTGTAATCGAGAATGATATCTTTGGAAGTTTGTGATACATTTGTAGCCAGAATACCGCTTCCCAGAATGCCGGGATTACACAATATACTATCTTTTTTTATTGAATTCATGGTAAGCTCTACACCTATGTAATCCTTGATACCTGCCTTTTCCAGACTGGATACAATATAGTTGTCCAAAGATTCTTTATCATCTTCGGTCATGAATCCATACCATAATAAACACTTCATTCCTAATTGAGTAGCCTGTATCAGGATATCGAGATAGGTTACTCCTGAATCTCCTTTCTTGTCTATTTCGTAAGGATCGATATGGATGAAAGAGGATGCGGGAAGTGAAGGCAACAGTTCTATTGTGCCTTTCAGGGAGTCGGTATGATGTATTTCTACGGATGTACTTAATTCGATTTGTTTGGCATAAATGTCTACATTCTCCAGCGCACTCTTTTCTAAATCGAAGAATACGAACCTTTTTGCTTGCTTTCCTAATACATTCATTGCCAGGGCAGGAGAACCCAGATAATTTCCTTTTGCCATTTCTGTACTTTCCAGTTGGTAATAAATGGAATCTTTTAGAGATTTGTCATCATCTGCTTTCTCCAGGAAATGATAGATACCATATTGCTGCTCCGGGGTTTGTGTCATGGAGTAGATGGCACATGCGGAATTGGTTTCTACATATACTTGTGGGGCTTCATTTCTAAGAACTTCACAGAGTATCAGATGTTTCAGTACATCGGGTTGTTTTGCGAAATGAGTGTAAGTTGCCATGTGGGTACATCTTAATATTTATAGAACATAAAAGAACTGCAACCGCTATCCTTTTTAGGCATTCATTAATTCATGGATTTCATGAATATGCAGGTGCAAATGACTTAGATAACCTTCTATCATGTCTTGTAGCGTAACCTTTGTTCCTTCAAAATCACACCAGTAGCTATCCAGTTTTGTCTGGTCTACAGATTTTATAACCTGAATGATATGCAGGTTAAAAAACTTCCATAGTTGAATCAGGTTATTCCAATCTTCATTTTGGTAATCTTGTAATGCTATCCACAGATCATTATCCTGACGGTAATCGGGAAAGAAAAGCAAATCTTTACTGTATTGCAATCTGACCATGCGTTGGTGATTGTTTGATGCCGAATCAATCAAATGTCCGAGAATCTGTTTGATGGTACGATTTTGTTTATTACGTTTCAACGTGATCGTATCATTTTGTAGCCCGGTTAGTATTTTCTCTTCAGTTTCTATCACATGATAGATTCCTTCTGTTATTTTGGAAAAATCGACGTTTGACATACCATTCTTTTCCTTTAGGTGTTTATAGCAAAATTGCTAATGGTACAAATATAGATAAATGTGTCGATATTTATAAATTAAACGGAACTTTTCAATTCTAATTTTATCCCTCTTTCTTAAACCACCTGTAAAACCATTTACCGACCTTTTCGTAATGTCGGGTTTCGGTATCAGTATATAGCTTAGAGAAGAAAGACGTATCCAATGGCTCTCCCGACTGATTGGGATACAGCACGATAAAGCTATTGTTGGAGAAATATTTCACGAGCTGTCTCGGTAACTTCTCAAAAGAACTGTCATACGAAAGAGTTCCTGGTCGTGCACTGATAATAACCAATAAATGATCGTAACTTACCTGTCCTGTCAATACCAGCAGGTCATTCCAGTCTTCTAAGAGAGAGAAATCGGTAAGCGTCTGTTTATGCCTTTTCTTTATCCACGCTTGTAGGCGGATGGTAGTCTTTTCATTGGCAAAGAAGTGTACGCGGCATCCAAGAGTGCTCCCCATGCGACAAAAGTGCTCCATCCAATGAGGAAAACCGGATTCATATTCGGCTTTAGGAGGGACGGCAACGACAATCCGTTTGATTGTATGGACCGGTATCAGAAATTTAGAGATAATTATTTCACAGTTTAATCCGTTCAATAAGTGTTCGGCAAGTATTCCAAAGTATGAATCTGTGATGTTTTTCTTGCGGTGCAGGCCGGTGATAATACTCGTAATCTCATTCTCCTTGACTGAATGGATAATACCGGAAGCTATATTCAAATCATACCGGGTGACCTTTTTGAGTGGTACATTTGCTTCCGTTGCTATCATTTCGGCTTTTTCCAGATAATGTTTGCTTCGAATTCGTAGATTATCAGAGTTATTATCGTCGTTGATGACATTTAATGCCAGGAGATTATCTTTCAATTTGGGGTCACGTATGACTAGAGAAAGATTCACCATGTCCTCGATAGTGTCCGGGTTGGCTATGGATATTAAAATCTTCTCTGTTTCTTTCGACGATTCATTTTCAGGTTGTGAATCATCCATCGCCATTTTTCTGGCTGCCCGTTCGGTAATCAGTGAACTCACTACGCAAGTAACCAAGATAAGCAAGACTGTTCCGTTTAGTACATCATCATTCAATAACCGTTCGCCGGTGGGCAGAATAATGTTGTATCCAACTAATACAGCCGCCAATGTGGCTGCCGCCTGTGCATTACTCAAACCATACATTAGATTTCGTTCAAGAACAGACATCTTATATATCTTTTGAGTGAGCCAGCAAGCAATCCATTTGCCTGTCAGCGCCATGGTTATCATCACGGCGGCAACTTTTAAGGCATCCCCCTCTCCGAAAATAACACGTAAGTTGATTAACATTCCCACTCCGATAAGGAAATAAGGAATAAAAAGTGCATTACCAACGAACTCTAAATGATCCATCAATGGAGAGACGTGGGGGATGAGCCGGTTAAGTACCAATCCTGCGAGGAAAGCTCCCAAGATACCTTCCATACCAACAAGCTCCATCAACCCTGCTCCTAAAAAGACCATCGCAAGCACGAAAATAAATTGCATCACGTTGTCATTGTACCGGTGAAAGAACCAACGACCGATGCGCGGAAAGAAATAAATAATTAGTGCCCCTAGAAAGATTACTTTTACCACCAGCCAAATCCAAAACAATCCTCCGGTTTCTCCTTTGAACAATCCGCCTATAACAGCCAGTACCAGCAGCGTGAGTGTATCCGTTACGGCCGTTCCTCCTACGGCAATACTTACGCTACGATGGCATGATATGCCGAAACGGGTGACGATTGGGTAGGCCACGAGCGTATGGGAGGCATACATGCTGGCTAATAACACAGAGGTGATTACACCATATTTCAGATAAGATACATTTGCCACGAATCCAATCCCGATAGGAACGATAAAAGCCAGTAATCCGAGCACCAATGCTTTGTTTCGCGTCTCTTTGAAATCTCCCATATTCATTTCCAAACCAGCCAGGAACATGATGTAATAGAGTCCGACTTTCCCGAATAACTGAAAGCTGTTGTCTCGTGCCAGGATATTAAATCCATGTTCGCCAATAGCCAGTCCTGCCAGGATCATCCCGATAATATGAGGGATGCGCAGTTTATTCAATAATATCGGAGCAAACAATATAATTAGGAGTACAAGGAGAAATATCCATGTAGGGTCGGTAATAGGGAATGTTAAATCAAGGCCAATCCAATCCATAATTTGACGAGTTCGTGATATTTGTTCCGCAAAATAACTTAAAAAAATGCTTCTAAAAAAGCATTAGTTAATAAAATTAGTCATTTATTTTTTCTCTAGATTCATGATTGCCGGAATGAAGAATGCAAGTGTTTCTGGGACATACATTTTTAAATATAGGATGATTTTATCCGTGTGTGCGTTTTGGGGTGATAGTGATTTTATTCGGCTCTACTTTTAGCAATAATAGTAGTACCGGATATGTCTACTCTTCAAATCCTAAATCATGTTCCTGTATTCCTCTTGTTTTTTCTTGGGTAACTTCTTTATAACTTCCTCTACCGAGTGGCTAATCAGTTCTTTGATGAGCCTATCAGGAACGTCACCTTCTAAATAGACAGTTATCCAATGTTTCTTATCCGAAAAAGGTCCCCAAAAAAGGTCTTCGTATTGTTCTATGAGCTCTTCTGATTTATCAGGATTACATTTCATATCCGCCCAGAATCTTCCGTTTTTAGGACGTAATGTAGCAAAAGTGAACATTTTATCCATAACCTTGAAAACCAAAGTATGTTCATCAAACGGCATACATTCTGTTGCTCCTTTGACTGACAGGCAATATTCTCTATACTCTTCGATATTCATGACTTCTCTTTTTTGATTCATTCAAAACACAAATATATTACTTTCTGTTTGCTTTTGAAAAATATGTTTCTATCTCAAAGTACCCGTTTCAATTTCGCCCTTATCCGGCTTAAACTTACCGGAGTTATTCCCAGATAAGAAGCAAGACACTCCAATGGTATTCTCTGTAATAGCTCCGGATTATTTTGTATCAGCTTCATATACCGTTCGGACGCGGTGGTGAATAAGAGAGAAATAAGTCTTTCCTCTGTTTGCAGGAACTCTGATTCGGCAAACTTGCGCCCCCAGTTGGCAATATGGATATCTTCCTTGAATAATTCGTGTAAGTCTTTGCGCTTTAATAGATACAACACCGAGTTTTCCATCAGTTCCATCGACTCATACCCCTGTTGATTATTTACATAACTTTTCAATGAGACAATGGTTGACCCTTCTTTCCCGATCCAGAACGTTACCTCTTTTCCGTCTATGGGAATGTAAGCTCTAGCAATTCCTTTCTCGATGAAAAAGATATTCGTTTCAGTCTTGCCAGCCTCCAATATATGGTGACCTTTGGGATATGTGACCTTTGACAGATATTTAACCACCCTCTCCACCGAAGTCTCCGGCATCCGATATATCCTGTTTATAATCTCGTGTATATCCATATCGCATTGAATCATTATTCTGCAAAAATACAAAAAGTTATATTAGGAAAAGAAGAATTGATGATACTCTTACACCGTCATTTCTTATCAAATGTAAAGTGAAAGCTCCGGGCGTCTTGTTAATTTTGCAGCCTAATATTAAAATAGAATGATATGAATTGGATTATATTGATTATTGCCGGACTGTTTGAGGTTGGTTTTACCTTTTGTCTAGGCAAGATTAAAGGAGCGACAGGCACCGATTTTTATTTGTGGGGAGCGGGATTTGTAATCTCTGTAATCTTAAGCATGTTCCTACTGGCAAAGGCTGCGCAAACATTGCCTATCGGCACTGCATATCCTGTTTGGACGGGGATAGGAGCGGTGGGAACCGTATTGATCGGTATCCTGTTCTTTCATGAACCGGCAACTCTGGGTCGTTTGTTTTTTATGACGACTCTGATTATTTCAATCGTAGGGTTGAAACTGATATAATCAGACGAATAGGATTTAGTTTTAATAGATAGAAAAGAGTAATAAGGACTTTTTCAGTGTAAGTCATATATTGTTGAAAAGATTCCATCCGGTATAATATTGAGGAAGTTTGGAACTGACGAGGTCGATTATGTAATATCTGCTTTCGTAATTCTGCGATTATTAGGCATTTATAAGAAGTCGTTTTGATGGGAAAAAGTTTGGTTTCTAAAATAAATGTATATATTTGCAGAATGTGGGACGCATCTCGTCCGGATTCGAAACTAAACTAAAATTCTATTTACTGTTATCTATTAAACATGAAATCCACTGATTCTGAACCTCAAGGGAGCGGTATGGAACTGGAACAGTACCGTACCAGCCTCGAACAGATGGTTGAAGAGAAATCTAAAGACCTGATCGCTATTCAGGAGAATCTCGAAGCAACCAACCGGCGGCAGGCATTATTTATCAAGGTACTGCAAATTCTGCAACTGGAACCGGATATACCTACTGCTATGAATATGGCACTGGCCGAAATTGGCCGTTACACTGGTGTCGACCGTTTGGCGACATGGGAAAACCATCTTGACGGAGTTACGTACGGCTGCACCAACGAATGGTGCAACGACGGTATAGAACCCGCTATCGATTACTTGCGGAGTATGACCATTGAAGCGGGAAAACCTTGGTTCGACATGCTGGAAGAAAACCATATCATTTGTACGTCCGATATTTATTCGCTTGATCCCTTTATTACTCAAATGCTCGAAGTGCAAGGTGTAAAAGCTATCGCTGTCTTCCCCTTGTCACAATTGGGAGTACATTTCGGGTTTCTTTCATTTAACTTTTGCTGGAACAAACAATGGGATGAAAAAGATGTGGAACTGATGAGCCAGATATCGCAAATCGTATCTACTGCTACCAAACGTTGGCAAGTTGAAACATCGTTGCAACAGTCACAGCGAACCATGCAAAAGGTATTGGATAATATCAATGCCAATATTTTTGTGAGCGATTACGATACACTGAAAGTGATTTTTGCCAATAAGCCTTTCAGGGAAGAAGCAGGAGAAGTTCCGGAAAATGCGGAATGTTGGAGAATGTTGAATGCAGGATTGGAAAATGGGTGTAAACACTGCCCGAAGCCGCAGCTGCTCGATGCTAACCGTAAGTTTACAGGCGTTCATTTTTGGGAAGACTACAATCCGGTCACCAAACGTTGGTATACCATCCAGAGCATGGCAATAAAATGGCTCGACGGACGTTGGGCAATCATGGAACTGGCTACCGATATCACCACCCGCAAACAGGTGGAACTGGAGCTGATTCAAGCTAAAGAAAAAGCGGAAGAATCGGACAGGCTCAAATCAGCATTCCTTGCCAATATGAGCCATGAGATACGTACTCCTCTGAATGCCATCGTCGGTTTTTCCAGTCTGCTTGCTGAAACCGATGAGGCGGAGCTGCGTCATGTATATATGTCTATAGTGCAGGAGAACAATGAGCTGTTGCTCAACCTTATTTCCGACATTCTGGACATTTCCAAAATCGAAGCCGGTATGATAGATCTTGTTATGGGACGAGTGGATGTACCACAACTTTGCCGGGAAGTGATTGCTACCTTCTCACATAAAAAACGTGACAGTGCGGTCGAACTGCGTTTTGATGAAAATTCACCGCAGATCGTAATTGATGCCGACAAAAACCGGATCATGCAGGTACTCTCTAATTTCCTGACTAATGCCTTGAAGTTTACCACCAAGGGCTCAATCACACTTTCCTATTCATTGGAAGATGAGAGTCAGGTGCGTTTTTGTGTAACGGATACGGGCAAAGGTATTCCCGATGGACAAAAACATGAAATTTTTAATCGTTTTGTAAAATTAGACTCATTTGTACAAGGTGCCGGATTGGGATTATCCATCTGTCAAAGCCTGGTCAATAGGATGGGCGGAAAGATTGGAGTCGAATCCCGTGAGGGGGAAGGGTCGTGCTTCTGGTTCACTCATCCGTATGTTCCCGGTGCTTAACCAAAAAAAAGAGATTGCATATTGAAGCAAACTACGTATATTGTTCCGCAAAGTACGGGACGAACAAAAAACAATAGTTTTCTTGAGAGAGGTGTCTGCAAACTAAAATAACCCATATTTTGTTGTCTTTATACAGTATTGAGTTTTTAGCAAATAAATATATAAATAATGATGAAGATGACAAAGAACTTATTGCTAGGGATTGCTGCCGTATGTGGCAGCACTTTTCAGGCTGTAGCTTGTACGGGAATCTCGCTGACATCCCGTGACGGCAGTTATGTGCAGGCCCGTACGATTGAATGGGCGCGCGGTGTGTTGCAAAGCGAGTATGTGATTATTCCACGTGGCCAACAGCTCACGTCATTCACTCCTACAGGTGTCAATGGACTAACGTTTACGGCAAAATATGGAGTGGTTGGTCTGGCTGTTGTACAAAAAGAATTTATTGCCGAAGGAATCAATGAGGCCGGACTTTCGGCCGGACTATTTTTCTTTCCTCATTATGGGGGATATAAAACGTATGATGCTGCACAGAACCAGCGGACACTGGCAGACCTTCAAGTGACGGAGTGGCTGTTGTCGCAGTTTTCCACTATCGACGAGGTGAAGGCAGCCCTTTCTTCTGTACGTGTTGTAGGATTGGAAAAGACAGCGGTAGTACATTGGCGTATCGGTGAACCGTCGGGGCGTCAGGTTGTGTTGGAAATTGTAGGTGGTGTGCCGCATTTTTATGAGAATGAAGTAGGAGTATTGACGAATGCCCCCGGTTTTGAATGGCAACTTACAAATTTGAACAATTACGTCAATCTTCATCCGGGTGACGCTTCCGTGCAAAAATTGAGCGGTATTACGTTGCAACCTACTGGTGGCAACTCCGGTTTTCTCGGCATTCCGGGTGATGCCACGCCTCCTTCGCGGTTTGTGCGTGCGGCCTTTTACCGGGGGACAGCTCCGCAACGTGCCACAGGCTTTGATACCGTGCAGCAATGTTTCCACTTGCTTAATAATTTTGATATTCCTATCGGTATAGAACATTCGCAGGGTGATATTCCGGATATTCCCAGTGCTACGCAATGGACCTCAGCTATCGACCTCACGAACCGGAAGGTTTATTATAAAACAGCTTATAACAATTCGATACGTTGCATTGACTTAAAAGCTATTGATTTCTCAAAGGTAAAATATCAATCACAACCGTTGGATAAGATACAGGAGCAGCCGGTTGAAATGGTTAAGATTCCCCGGTAAAATATGGAACGGTATGGAGGTGCTCTTGTATAATAGTTGCTCGCATTAAGAATGCTCTCAAATAAATGTTGGTGACGTTTTACCCTCACACCCTCACCCTTTGTGCTCAATCCATTTATTCATCGGGGTTACAGGCGTGAGGGTAAAGGTGAGAGTAGGTGAGGGTAACTTTTTACTCTCACTCTGTCTCGTCCTGATTTGAGTTGACCAATTTTATTCCGTTTTCACACTAACTTCTTTATTCTTACCATAATATCCACTTCCCGGCACATAAATCGGCTGCATGGCTCCACCCATATTTTTCAATTTACCCTCGTCGCGCAGACGTCGGATATGTCGCATGGCTGTACTTCTTGCCATTCCGCAAAGATATTGGAAGTCATGTCTTCGCATAAATGGATGAGTACGGAAGTACTGAGTCAGTTGCAGGTCAATTTCTTCGTTTGTCAGTTGGGTGAAATCCAGTCCGCCTTTGAGGCTTTTCACTTTAAGCACACCGAACTCGTTTTTCAATGTCTGGTCGGCACGAAACTGAATGGCCTTTAGCTTCACTTTAGTCACTTTCCGTTTTGTGTCTACCGTTACAGGTTCCGTGGTTGTCAGGCAGGGATGGAAATAACCGATGCCGTCCAGATGAACTTGGCGTCCTTCCGCCAATTCCTGTCCCATGATGTGCGAAAGCGCATCAAGTACGGCTGTGACATCTGTTTCTGTCAGTGAACAACGTTCTTGAATACGTCGGCGCAGTACGTCGGTCCCTGTGGAACCGTTGTATTTGATGCGCGGATGCAGGGTGTTTCCGTTTTCTCCCTGCTGTTTGTTTGAAGGCTTCGGGTCTTCATACCAATCGAATAATATTGCCATAGCTCTATATTTGTTTTAAATGAACTGTTCTTGTTATGTATTCTCTTAGATAGTAATACATTAATGCTTAATGTTTCTTTTGTTAAGCTCTAATGCTTTGCAAGGGCTCACCCATGTGAACAAGGCTGTTTACGTCTGTGGACGTTTTTATTTACAATTGATAGCCTGTTTGTTCACACGGGTGAGCCCTTGACAACTACTAAGCAAAGATACATAAATAATAAGGCAAATGCAAATAATATGCAGGTATTTATCGGATAAAATGCTTGTTTACCGGAAGATAAAAGCGTATCTTTACAGGAATTAAATAGGTAGATGTAATTGTAGAAAAAATAGACAAAAATAGGATGAAAATTACTTTAATCAGACAAGACAACGGGAGCGGAAAAGAGACTCTTAGCATTTGTGAGGCAGGCACATTATTCGACAAAATGAAAACGGAAACCAAAGCGGGGCATATCACGGCTTTGCGGGAAATTATACCGTTACTGGAAGGTACGTATGCCCGGTACGAACATATAGATAAGTTGCCATACATTTATTCTGCTGTGGAATATACCCGGACCAAAGAGGGTGAACGGAAGATGAAGCAGTATAACGGATTGGTACAGTTGGAAGTGAGCCGGTTGGCCGGTGGGTCGGAAGCGGAATTTGTGAAACGGCAAGCGGCACTTCTGCCACAGACTTTTGCTGCTTTTTGTGGTTCCAGCGGTCGTAGTGTGAAGATATGGGTTCGTTTTGCCTTGCCGGACGATGGAGGGTTGCCATCTGAAGAGGCGGAGGCGGAACTGTTTCATGTTCATGCTTATCGGCTGGCTGTGAAATGTTATCAGCCGATGTTGCCTTTCGATATCGATCTGAAGGAACCTGTGTTGACACAGAAATGTCGTATGACGTTGGATGAGGCTCCTTATTATAATCCGGATGCAGTGCCGTTTTGTTTGGAACAGCCGCTTACGATGCCGGGGGAAGAGACTTTCCGCCAGCGGAAGCAGGAGGAGAAAAATCCGTTATTGCGATTGCAACCGGGATATGAGTCGGCACAAACGTTCACGAAGATTTATGAAGCGGCATTGAACAGGGCACTTCAGGAAATGGAGAACTGGAAACGTGGGGACGACTTACAGTCTTTGCTGGTCCGCCTTGCCGAGCATTGTTTCAAAGCGGGTGTCCCCGAAGAGGAAGCGATACGGCAGACGATGATTCATTATTATCGCGAGGAGGAAGAACAGGCGATTCGTTCGATACTCCATAATCTTTACCAGGAATGTAAGGGATTCGGCAAGAAAAGCAGCATCAGCAAAGAGCAGGAGACGGCTTTTCTGTTGGAAGAGTTTATGAAACGCCGTTATGAATTCCGTTACAATACGGTGCTGGATGATTTGGAATATCGTCAGCGTGACTCCGTTCATTTTTGCTTTAAGCCGGTGGATAAACGGGTGCGCAACAGCATTGCAATCAATGCATTGAAAGAGGGAATTAGTGCGTGGGACCGTGATGTGGATCGTTTTCTGAATTCGGAATGTGTTCCTTTGTACAATCCTGTCGAAGAATATCTTTATGAGGCAGGGCGTTGGGATGGAAAGGAGCGTATTCGTGCATTGGCCGGTTTGGTTCCTTGTGATAATCCGTATTGGCAGGAATTGTTTTACCGTTGGTTCCTTAGTATGGTGGCGCATTGGAGGGGAGTTGACCGGCAGCATGGTAATAGTACTTCGCCTTTGCTGGTCGGTTCGCAAGGGTATCGCAAGTCTACATTTTGTCGCATTATCCTGCCGCCGGAACTTCGTTTCGGCTATACGGACAGTATTGATTTCAAGAGTAAGCAGGAGGCGGAACGTTATCTGGGACGCTTTTTCCTGATTAATATTGATGAGTTCGATCAGATTAATGTCAGTCAGCAAGGATTCCTGAAGCATTTGTTGCAGAAGCCTGTCGCGAATTTGCGTAAGCCTTACGGTAATACGATTCGGGAAATGAGGCGTTATGCTTCTTTTATCGGAACCAGCAATCAGAAAGATTTGCTTACCGATCCCAGTGGTAGCCGCCGTTTCATTTGTATCGAGGTGACGGCTCCTATTCAAACGAACGTTACCATCAATTACAAACAGCTGTATGCTCAAGCGATGGAGGCGATTTATAAAGGGGAACGTTATTGGCTGAATGATGAAGATGAAAATATATTGAAACAGACCAACCGTGAGTTCGAACAGGCTAGTCCGTTGGAACAGTTGTTTCATTGTTATCTTAATCCGGTAGAGGAGGAAATGGAAGGCGAATGGCTGACTGCCATGCAGATTTTGAGCTATTTGCAGACGAAAACACGGGATAAGTTGGCTATTAGTAAGGTGGGACAGTTTGGACGCGCACTTCAGAAACTGAATATTCCTTGTCGTAAATCTCGTAAGGGGACGCTTTATCATTTGGTAAAGGTGGAGTAGTTTACCCTCACACTTGTAACTCCGATGAATAAAGGATTTTATAAGAATCGCAATTTTCGGGTTGTTTATCAGATATATGTGTGGTAATTTTGTGGCATTGGAAACTAAAATGGATTTGAAAGTCAAAATATGATGGATTGCTTTTTCAGTTGTAAGTACAATAAATGTATTTTTGCAGGTGTGGAAAACAAAAGCAGTGCTATCAATCCCCGAAAATAAGTTAAGATGGAAGATAAAAGGAAAGAAATAGTTGGCAATGTCATTCGGATACAGTGTTATCATTCTCCTTGTGGCGATTTGATGCTTGGCTCGTTTGAGGATCGGCTTTGTCTTTGTGACTGGGCGGTTGAAAGTCATAGGGATATTGTAGACAGGAGGTTACGGAAAGTGCTGAAAGCCTGTTATGAAGAAAGTACATCCGAGGTTATACAGGAAGCGATTAAGCAGTTGGACGAATATTTCAATGGTGAACGGACTGTGTTTGAAGTGCCTTTGCTTTTTGTAGGTACGGATTTTCAGAAAAGTGTATGGTATAAGTTGCTGGATATTCCATACGGTTCGACTGTATCGTATGGAGAATTGGCAAAACAGCTGGATATGCCGAAGGCTGTCCGTGCGGTTGCCGCTGCTAACGGTGCGAACGCTATTTCTATTTTTGCTCCGTGTCATCGTGTTATCGGCAGTAACCACACGCTTGTGGGGTATGCCGGTGGTCTTCCTGCTAAAAAACGGTTACTGGATTTGGAAATAAACGGCAAACCTCTGTTATGAATGAGCAAGAAACGCTTGATTATGCACGTATTGCACAGGCAATCGGGTATATAAGGGAGAATTTCAAAAGGCAACCGGGACTGGATGAGATTGCCCGGGAAGTGGCGTTGAGTACGGCACATTTCCAACGTATGTTTACGGAGTGGGCAGGGGTTAGTCCTAAGAAGTTCTTGCAATATATCAGTATTGAATATGCCAAGAAAATCTTGGATGAGACTCATGCGTCTTTGTTTGATACGGCACAGGAAACGGGACTTTCCGGTACGGGCAGATTGTATGATTTGTTTGTAAATATAGAAGGCATGACACCGGGCGAGTATAAAAACGGTGGTGAAAATCTTTCTATCAATTACAGTTTTGCCAAAAGTCCTTTTGGTGAATTATTCATTGCATCTACCAATAAAGGTATTTGTTGTCTGGAGTTTGCAGACGATCACGATGCGGCATTTCATTCCTTGTTGAAGAAGTTTCCTAATGCAACGTTTACTCCGGCTGTGGATGAGATGCAGCAAAATGCTTTATCCATCTTCACGCAGGATTGGAGGAAGCTCAAAGATATAAAGCTGCATTTGAAAGGTACTGACTTTCAACTAAAGGTCTGGGAAACTTTACTGAAAATCCCTGTCGCCGGATTGACTACTTATGGAGATATAGCCGCAGGTATTAATAACCCGAAGGCTTGCCGGGCTGTAGGAACGGCTGTCGGTGAGAATCCCGTAGCTTTTCTTATTCCATGTCATCGTGTCATTCGTTCTTCCGGTGAGTTGGGTAATTACCACTGGGGAGAGATTCGAAAGACTGCAATTATTGGTTGGGAGGCTGCGAAAAATGGATATTTGAATAAATAGTAAGTACTGGCGGTAAGAAAAGTCAGAAACGGGATATCGGGTTCTTCTTTCATTTATAAATCCCGGCTCAAGGATGAAACCGCAAAGCCGGGATTTATTTGTAGTCGAATGACTATCATTCCTCTTCTTCATTTATTCCTTCATAGCACCTGATATCCGCTTCAATCATGAAATTATAAATCAGTCGGGTTTTAAACATCATTCTCTCCTGCGACAATTCTAAATCAGCAAGTGTTGCTTCGATTCTATTGCAGAATTCATTAATTCTTTCTTCTTCTAGCATCGGATACATTTCGTAAACTCGCCGGACGAAAGGTACCATCGAAGCCTGCACCTGATAAAGTAGTATTTGGGGTTCATATTGGAAATCCACTTCGTCCATCTGTTTATGCAAGTGCTCGTTTTCGTAGGCTATTTGTTGAAACTCTTCGAAACAAGGTAAAAGCTGCTCTGAGTGATGAAGCAGTAATTTTATGGTTGCAATGGCTGCAAAACCTTTTTCCAGTTCATTTCCATATTGAAAATGGTTATACAGGGAGCAAAATGATGCTTCCAGACAGAGCCGTTCAAATTCGGTGTCTTTTACCCACGGAAGATAAGTGAGCATAGGCAGGCATTCACCTAGCGTAAGCTGATCTTTACAGTCAAGTATTTTGATAAGATTACCCGGTCGGGTAAGGAATTGATACATAGTGTGCATGGCCAGGTATTTTTCCGCAAGCCGGTCCTCGTCCAATTCACGAGATGCTTCCAATTCGGACAACAGAAAATCGATATTCTCCTCCTTGTTATCTGGTTGTTGCTCTTCGGCACGTGCTATGTCTTCGTCAAGCATATTTAAAATTTCCTGAATATTCATATTACATTATTATTTTTATACCTGTTTATTATTCTTTCTTAGTTTTGGGCTTGTCTTATTGCGACAATGCGGGTATTATAGGGCTCTTGCATACTGTCGGGCAATTCCTCCAACAATCCGTGAAGTTGGTCGATCAATTTTTCTGCCTGTTCGATGTTGCCTGTTTGAAGCATATAATCAATCAATTCAATGCCGATGGATATCCTGTACAAAAGGTCGTTGCTCTCATCTTTCAGTAGTTTCATGGCAGAATGTACCAGTTGCGTGGCATCCATTTCGCTACCGGACAAATAGAGTGCGAGAGCTTTGTGGATAGTCATAGGCGAGATTCCTGTATCGGTTTTGTCAGCTTCGTAACGATTGAAGGCGTCCAGGGCTTCCTTGATATGCCCTGTGTCAAGAAGTATCTTACCGAGAACTTTGTCAATTTCGGGCAATGTGGAAATTGACGGATCTTGCTCTATGGCATTTTCCAGCATCTGAAGAGCCTCTTGCGGGTGGCTTAATGCATTGTAACACTTGGCCAGTGGTACGATGAGATTGGGTTCGTAAGTCAGGTTGGTTTCATAGAGCGGTAGGGCTTTATGATATTGCATGGTGTCGCAGTAGGCATTTGCTATCGTTATCTCTATTTGGCTTTTTATTTCGTCGGAAGGAGGCTGTGATTCAGTCTTCTGTAGCAAGTTGAGTCCCGCCGTGATTACCCTGTGCGGATTATCCAAAACGGCATCCATTGTTATTCTTCGTAAACTAATCAGGTAATAGCCGTCTACGGTTATTCCACTGTTTGCGGCTATTTCTTCAAGAAAAGAGATGTACAGTTGATGGGTTGTATTGTACATGCCTAAGCCGATTGTGTAATCCATCAGAACAATTACTGCACTTTCGAGATCGATTCGGTAGTTTTGGTCATCAAACGATTCGTCTTCTTGTTTTAGATGTTCAATCGACGTACCGATTCCATTGCTTGCACTTTGGTGTGACTGCTTGTATTCTTCGTTATTGCTGGAGAGGACATAAACAAATTCGAAGCATCGGAGGATGACTTGCCAGTATACAGTATCTTGTTTGGTTATGGCCTGCGCTATGTTGTTCAGACATGCTATCGTTTTCTTGTTGTAGAAGCCATATAAACTTAGCAAGCATCGTATTTCATGCCAGTAGCTCATTTCTGCCTGCTCGAAATTACCTCGATTCCAATTGAATTCGGCCATGTCTTTGAATACCCGTTCGGCCACAGCGTCATTATCGTTTTGGATAGCGATGTCGGCAGCCATACGATAGTATTCTTCTGCTTGGTCTTCTTCCTTTTTCATTTCCATTGAATAAGCCAGATAGCGATAAATCAGGCTTCGGGCTACTGACATTTTTTCAACTCCCTTTTGGTTGCAATGATGAAGGGCACGATTGAACATGTCGACAGCTCTTTCAAAATAACCCGTCTGAAAGGCGTCTCTCCCTTGTCGGAAGGTGTCGGTCAATGCCGGATCATCTATACCGATGTAGGTTGCAAATTCTTCGATTTCGGCATTTGCATTGGCTATTTGCTTTTCATTGGGTTGGTCATTGGCCGAATCTTCTGTATTTTCATTTGCCTGTTTCAGTTGGTCAACTGTGTCCTTGTACTGCCTGGCCATCTGATCGTCGGGACCGAACAGGGCGGAGCGTATCTCCCAGGCTTTTTCAATGTGTTCGATTGCCTTGTCTATGTGTCCTAGTCTGAAACATATTGCACCGTAATTATTGTTCGCATAGGCAGCTGCTTCATCCTGACTTTTATCGCATTCTTCCAGCAAAGCAAGTGATTTTTCGAGTGCAACTGCGGCGTCTTCGAAACGATTGAAAGTGTTGTATGCTGCGGCCAGATAGGAGTATGAGGCAGCCTCTTTTTCCAGGTTATCCATATTATGCCAGGTTTCGGCTCCTTTCAGATAATAATGTTCCGAAAGCTTTTCATCATTTAGGACGAGATAGACTTTACCCAGATTGTCATACATGGTAGCAGCCAGTTTTGAGTCTGTTTGTTTTAATGTTTCGAGTAGACTGATGCACTCCAATGCTGTGTTGAGAGACAGATCAGGTTGGTTGGCCCGAAGATATATGGAGGCCTGGCTGTTCAGTAGCTCGACCAGCGTCATGTCACGGTCTCCAATCTTTTGGTAAATATCTATCGCATGTCTCATATATTCGGTCGCTTTGGGATAGTTTCCACTATACATCTCAATTTCTGCAAGCGAGTGATATTCTTCTTGGGTATGCGTATTTTCATCTCCTAATATGTGCTGATATATCGTAAGGGCTTTTTCGGCATACTCTCTGGCTTGGTCAAAATCTTGTTCCATGCGGCATTCGAGTGCATAATTATGATAGGCGATGGCTACATCAATATCATTCTCACCTTTGAGACTGACATATATGTCCTGACTTTTCAGACGATATTCCTTAGCAAGTTCTTCTTCACCAAGCAACCTGTATATACCGGCGAGATTATCGTATGCTACGGCAATATCATCATGCATGTCCGGCAGGATGGATTTGCGCATCTTGAGGACCTTTTCGAGGATCAGCTTCGCTTTTTCCAATGCGTTCTTATCAACCGGATCTTGTGATTCGCCGATACTGTGGTATACATCAGCGATGTTACACAGGTAAGATGTTATTTTCAGGTCGTCTTCTCCGTAAGCATGGACTGCAAGTGATAATCCTTCCCTATATTCCTTTAACGCCTGGATGTACTCTTTTTTGCGAATACAGATCATACCAGCCAGATTGTGGAACGAGCAGCGTTCTTCACTGGTATCGCCGTCGGCCATCTGGTCGCACATACGGATTAGGAATTCTACCAGTTCGTAGGCTGCATCCAAATCATTCAGATAAGAAATACAGATGTTGGTCAGCCGGATAACGTCTTTGCGGAACATCTGCCAATAAGCCCATTGTAGCATAACTACCATTTCAGCCTTTTCAGCCATACTTCCCATAATCTGTTCAATATAGGCTTGTGAAATTTTATATTTTGAAGCATCGGCTTGTTTTAGTGTACGCCAGTAAAGTATGAATTCGTGAATGTTGTTGGTGCTAAACTGTCGGCTCATATAGCCGAGTGTTGAAATACATTCGTGGAGCTCGTCCCATTTTTCGGCGTGATAAAGTTGATAGGGGAGTTCCTCCATCTTGCGGAAGTTATTGTTTTCTTCGCGATTGAAATAGTCTATTATGTTCTGTCTTAATTGTACTTTTCTTTCGCTGTTAAGGTATTTCTGTTCAATGGCCTGTCGTATCATGTCGTGTGCAAAAACCACTCGTCCGTCCCTAATCATTAGGTGAGCCGTGTTTGCACAATAGAATTGAGACCAGTAGAGCGACGGGATGTTGCTAATTGCAATCAGTTCTGTTTCAGATAATCCATCTTTGGATAATGCTATCAGTGACAGCAAGTCTGATGTTAGCGAGGGGTAAAGTGGTGTGTTGTATATTTGCTCTTTGCGCTGTAATAGTCTGTCAAAAAACGAGTTGATGTCTGGCAGGTTAGTCATTTGGCTGATGAAGCTGGTCAGGCTGTCGAAATTTCCGAAACATCTGATTTCCTCAAGTAATGACATCAGTACCATGGTGTTGTCTGTTATGTCACTGCCTTTGAGTATCATGGTCAGTTGTTGTTCGGACAGCCGCTTGCGATAACGATCGAAAAAGTCTACAATCAGTTCCTTGCGTTGGTCGAGCAGTAAGGGGTAGACTGTTATTACAGGGTATTTCCGTTTTTTGAATACCTGCATGGTTTTATCTTCCTCGATAGTTGAAAAGATTATTTTTACATTGTCCGGGAAGTCAGGCAACCAGTTTAATAGTTTTGTTCTATGATTCCGGTCCGAAAGTTGATTGGCGCCGTCCAAAACGATTAGTAAAGGTTTTTGTCCGGCAATTAGTTGGGCCCTCAAGGCTAGTTTCTGGTAATCTATATTATCTGTATCGGTAGCATTGTGCTCGATTTGTCGGTCGTTTTCCTCCATCTGCTCAAGTCCGTATAGAGAGTCTATCTGGGTGGTTATATGCTTCGCAATATCCGTCGTGTCCAAATTCTGCGATGAGTTGGCGCTAAAGTGTGCTACCACATTCCACCGATCATCTTCGATGATATTTTTAAGCCAATAAGCCAAAAGGGCACTCTTACCCATACCGCTTTCTCCGGTAATCACCAGATGCTGGTTGGTTGTATCGTTTAGAAACTTGTCCAGATAGGAGATATAAGCTTTATTGGGTATATAATTATCCGATTTGTCATCCAGAAAGGCTTGTAGTTTCTGTCTTTCGTGTACGGCAGGATCCTCGACTTTATCTTTGGGGAAAAGGTGGTCGAGTAATGCCCTGAATTCCGATTCCACCTGTTCGCCCAATTGTTCGGGGGAACAGTAATCATAGGTGTTATATCTTTTGTTATTTCTTACTGTTTCTTTTAACTGCGCCTGCCTTGGGTCGGTTTCCATCGTCTTTTCATCCGCTTCCCGTATATAGAACGAAGCATAGACCGGTTCGAGCGACCGGAGTACGCCATATTGAATTTCAATTTCCGTAATACTCATTCCACGATCGAGGTCAGCGGCAAGCCATTCATATCTGTCAGGCATGGCCTGGTGTTCAATGAGTGTTTCTTTCGATGGACACCAACCGTATCTTTCTCCTAATAATCCGATGAAAAACGGGTGTGAGTTCCGTATCTCGTCCAAGCATATTTCCACTACTTTGCTTGATTTTGCTTCTTCTTCGGTGATTCCCCATCGCAGATCGACTTCAGTCAGTGTGACATTGCGTTCGTAGGCAATCTGTCGCAGTCTTGGAAAAACTTTGGTAACCAGCATATCTCTTTCGCTCTGCATATCTTGAAAGGTGGATGAAATAAATATCCTTATGCTTCTTGATTTCTGAAATTTGTTTCTCATAGTATATGTATTAATCTAATTTCTACAAATTGTGGAATGGAACCGGGAGCTTATAAGAATCTCATTTACTGCATTTTTATATTCTGTCCTGTCATTGAATACTGAGATTTTAAATCTTGTTGCCCCTTAATACAAACATAGGGAAAAACTTTGATTTGTCATAGCAATTTTGTAAAAATGTCAAATCTTGCACTTTTCGAAATTGCACCAATAATGATCTAATTTTGTGTACATTTACAGAATGAATAACTTGAATGATATGTAAATTATAAAACTTCCACAACTGGATTCAGTTAGTCCAATCTGCATTTTGATAATCTTGCAGAGCTATCCACTGGTCATTATCCTGACGATAATCGGGGGGCTATCTCCTATAATCGGATGGTGTTACTTTTAGGTGTTTTATAAATAATCTGCGCATATTGTCTATATTCATCAGACCACATTCAAGGGAAATTGTTTCTAAGGTATGTTGAGTTTCTGTGAGCAAACGACAGGCGGCTTCCAGCCTTAGTTTCTCGACATATTTAGCTGGTGTTATTCCTGTTTCTCTGGTAAACACGCGTGCAAAATTTCTTGGACTCATCAGTGCTTGTTCGGCCAAATCTTCTACTGTTATTTTTTCTTTTAAATGTTCTAACAGCCAATCTTTAATATTCTGGATAGGCTTGTAATCGCTATCCTGATGTTTTAGAGTAACGCTAAATTGTGCTTGATTACCCGGTCGCTTCAGGTAGACGACGAGTTCTCTGGCTACTTCTAAAGCCAAAGTTCGTCCGAAATCTTCTTCTATTAATGCCAAGGCCAAATCTATTCCCGAGGAAACTCCGGCTGATGTGTATACATGTCCGTCTTTAATAAAGATAGACTCGCTGTCAACATCTAAAGATGGATAGTCATTAGCCAGCTTGTGGCATAATTTCCAATGGGTAGCGACTTTTCTGTTGTCAAGGATGGATGCTTCCGCCAAAATGAAAGCCCCCGTGCAGATAGAACAGATTCTCCGTACTTGCATGGATTGTTGCTTTATCCATGATAATGTCTTGGGGCCAACCATGTCTTCAAGACTTTCGGGAATACCGGGAATGAACAGCGTGTCTATGGGGTAATTCAACGACTTGATAGAACCTTCGCATTGCAGGCAAAGCCCCGATGATGTTTTGACTATCCTGTTTTTATCTAATGATAATGTATGCAGCACATACGTAGTGTCTTTATGATAAGATTTCAGGCATTGTATGGCGAGTGAAAAGGCCTCATAGGGACCTGTAATATCGAGCAATGTTGCATTGGGTATTACAAGAAATGCGATGTGCTTATATCTTTTCTCCATATATGGTCTTTTCAATTTTTACTGTGAACAAAGATAATATAAATATGGCAGTTTTTGACGGAATAATGTCATTTCAGGCTATGATGAATATGTCTACCTTTGCAGCATTCATAAATTGTTTAATATATAACCCGATTGATTATGAAATTATTGGTATTCCTTGCTAAAGGGTTTGAAACGATTGAGTTCAGTGCTTTTATTGATGTTATGGGATGGGCAAAGACGGACTTTGATTGTAAAATCGATGTTGTTACCTGTGGCTTGAATAGAAAAGTGATTAGTTCTTTCAATGTTCCCGTTTTGGTGGATAAAGTCATAGATGAAGTATCTGCGGATGACTATGATGCGCTTGCGATACCCGGCGGATTTGAGGAATTTGGGTTTTATGAGGAAGCATATAATGAGCAACTTTTGGAGTTAATACGGTTGTTTGATTCACAAAAGAAATGGATTGCAACAGTTTGTGTCGGTGCTCTACCTGTTGGGAAAAGCGGGGTCTTGAATGGCCGGAGGGCAACAACTTACCACCTTAGGGGTGCACATAAGCAGAAAATTCTTGAGGGTTTTGGAGCAACCATCGTGAATACTCCCATTGTGGTAGATGATAATATCATAACTTCTTATTGTCCTCAAACATCGTATGGAGTTGCATTGCTGTTATTGGAGAAGTTAACCTCTCATGAAGAGATGGGTTTAGTGAAAGATGCTATGGGATTTTAATGGATTGTTGTTAGACGTTTTTTATTATACAGAAAATTATATCTTTGTATTTCAAACAACTGGAATTATGAAATTTATAGCAGAGGCTAATGTCTCACCATAAAAATATGAATATTGAGAATGATAAGATTACAATAAAGCCTTTGCGTGATGAAGATGTAGACACTTTCAGCAAATGGCTGGCTAAAGAATATATTAATAAATGGTTCTGTCCCGATGGAGAAGAGCATAAGGCGGCTTGGTTGAATGAAATAAATAATAGAAATACCCAATATCATTATATGAATCACTTCATTGTCTATTATAATGATAAAGCTATTGGTTTCTGTTTATACTTGGATTGCTATTTTGAAAAAGAATATATCCCGGAACATTATGGAAGAACTGTTGATAAAAAAGAGACAGTCTTTGAAATAGGTTACCTCATAGGTGAAGAAGAATATTTGGGTAAGGGGTTTGGTGGAGTTATTGTAAAAAAACTGATTGAGAAAATTGCAGAAATAGGAGGGAAAGAGATACTAGCTGATCCCGATGAAGAAAATATTATATCAATAAGGACATTATTGAGTAATGGATTTATAAAAGTAAAAGATTGCGATTACAGATACTGTCTTAAATAAGTACTGTGGAGAAAGAAACATTTCTTATGCTCTGAATTACTTAATTGTGAGGTTAAAATCTGGATTTATGATAATATACAGGTGCCAGGATTGACTCCATAGCACCTGTACATATTGAAATTCCTACTTAATATCCCGGATTCTGGTACTCACCGCCATTGGTGATCGTGGCTGTAAAAGTAGTTGAAATGGGACGTAACGCATAATTCGGATGGAAGAACCGGACCAGATCCGGATGAGTATTCTCCAGATATTCCGAGTTCTTAAACATTCCTGTCCGTTTCAAGTCATAGAAGCGGCAATATTCTCCGCAAAGTTCACGGCCTCTTTCGTCTAAGATATCCCGCATCGTAATACTCCCTGTGAGTGGATTTGCTCCGGCACGTTCACGAACCTTGTTGATATAACCGGCTGCATTCGCACCGCCATTCAGGTAAATATCTGCTTCTGCCGCAATCAAATAAACTTCTGCCATACGCATGATAAATGTTGCATTCAGATTACCGTTTCTCTGTTTGGAAGCATTGGCTACATAATAATTACTGCTGTTATGTTTATTCAGTGACGGATAATAGTAGCGGAACTGATTTTCGTTCGTGCCGTCATTCTTGTAATTGCCTGTGACGTTTGTATAAGCATAATTCATGTTCACATTATGATTGTCATCACTATATACATGATGATAATCAATCAGCAAATGATCTGAAATATGTTCTTTTTGCTTCTCTGTAGCGTAATCCATGTCTTGCGGCATGATGAATTTAATGGCTAAGTCACCTTTATTCAGGGCTTTGCCGATGACGGCTTCTTCCTTATCATACATGTGCACGGCACTTTCGTCCCAGGTGTAATTCTTGTTCGCGTTCCACTCTGTAGTGAACGATTCGTGAAATCTGGGGTCTAATGTTCCGTCTTTCTGCACATACAAACTCAATAAATGCTGCGTAGGCATAAAGATACCGGTAATTGAACCTTCCCAGGTAAGCCGTGTCTCCTGATTGTCTTCACGTGCACCGAATTTATTGATATTACATAAGAAATACTCGTCGTTGCGATTCAACTTGTAATTCCCGTTGCTTGATCCGTGTCCGTCTGCTCCTGCATACCAGCGATGTTTCCAGAGAGCTTCCTTGTTTTCCCAGTTGTTACTCTCTTTAAACACCTCGCTATACGATGGATACATATACGTATTGTATTTCCCACCGCCAGTTTCGCAATCGGTAATCAATTTCTTGGCTGCATCCAGAGCTTCCTGCAAATATTCGGTGCTTCCATATTCGTACGTCTGCAAGCAGGCTTTAGCCAGAAAACCGAGAGCGGCTTTCTTTGTCGGAGTGGTAGTTGTTGCATGCGTACCTGTTGGCAACCATTCGGATGCAAATCTCAAATCGGGGATAATAACTTCCTGATAGATAGTCATCGGATCGGTGCGGGTGGGGGAGTAAGTCAGTGTTTCCGTTACTACGGGTTCTGTGAGCATTGTCACTGCTCCGAATTGTTCCACTGCATTGAAATAATACACAGCTCTAAGAAAACGGGCTTCCGCAATCTTTGCATTCCGTTCCTCTTCCGTGGTGTAAGGAGGCTTGTCTCCTAATGCGATAGCTTCGTTACAGGCTCCCACACCATCGTACGTCCCGTTCCACCAATTATTGGTGTAAGTCGTATTGGGCGATGTTCCTGCGAAAAACCAGAACCACTGCGTGTAACTGGTTGATTCATTGGCTTTATACGTCCAAAGATCGGTGTCACCTTCAGTCAGTGACATCCAGTCGGCAGCACCATAATAAAACCTTTCCATGGCAAAATAACACTGGTTAATCAGGGTTTCATATCCATCGATGGAAGTAGCCAAAGCCTCTTTGGTAAATGCACCCGGGTTGTACTCGTCCAAAGTGCAGGAGTGTAGAGACAGGGCCGAGAGCAGTACGCTGCAAAATATGAATTTTATATATATACTTTTCATGATTATAATCTTTAGTTAGAATGTCAAATTAACGCCAAAAACAAATTGCCGGTAGGTAGGGAATGCGTCCGAACCGTTGGTTTCGGGATCGGTATCTTTCAACTGCTTGTCTTTTACGAAGATGAACGGATTGTAGGCTGTGGCATAGATGCGGCATTTTTCCATCAAAACCTTGCGTGATATGTTTACGGGCAGTGTATATCCCAGTGTGATATTCTTAATCTTGATAAAGGAACCGTCGCGTACTCTTAATGAAGGATATACGGTTTTTTGCTCATCTGCCGTTCCGGGACGGGGGAAATAGGCGTCCTGATTATCCTCTGTCCAGTAGTCTACGCCTGCCAGCTGATTCTTGGTAACGCTCTGTTCGGCGGTATAATAGCCGAGCAGGTCACTGTTGATCGTCTGTCCGTAACGCGCCATGGCAAAGACAGATAAATCAAAATTCTTGTAGGTGAAGGAATTGTTGAATCCGATGATCCAGTCCGGATTGGAATGTCCCAGAATTTGCCGGTCTTCCGTGCTGTATTTATGTACGCCTCCGTCACCTTTCTGGTCTAAGGTCTCTATCTTGATGAAGCCGGGTTTTACGCCGTAGGCATCTAATGTTTCCTGCGGAGTATCGGTTCCCCAGATTCCGGCATACTTATATCCGTAAATGGCTTTAATCGGTTCACCGACAAACAGGTTTTCAGCAATCAGGTCACCATCAGGTAGTTCGTCTATTTGTTCCTTGTTCCAGGTGACGGATAAAGTCGTGTTCCAGGTGAAATCCTTGTGCCGTATGTTGTGCGAAGTGATCGTTGCTTCCACACCTTGATTGCTGGTCTGGGCGATGTTCTGCCAGATGGCCAGAGGCGATCCCCATCCGGTCAGACCGCTGGTAATGGGCAATGTACGTTTGAATAATAATCCTTTGGTTGTCGTCTTGAACCATTCTACCGAGCCGTCGATGCGACCGTTCAGGATACCGAAATCCAACCCTATATTCCAGTTGTATGATTTTTCCCATCCGAGGTCGGAACTACCGTAAGTACCAGAGTACTGTGTGAAAGGAACGATCTTCCCGTTAATGGAAATTCCCGAAGCGGTATATACGTATGCTTGTGTTGTGGTACTGTATGCGGTGGTTCCTCCCGAGTTACCCGTGATACCGTAGCTCACTCTCAACTTCAGGTTGTCCAGCCAACTGCGTGTCTTTTCCATAAATGCCTCGTCCGATATTCTCCACGCCAGTGCGCCTGCGGGGAAAGCATCCCATTTATGTCCGGTAGAAAATTGTGAAACACCATCCCAACGGGTAGAGAAATTAAACAGGTATTTGCCCTTGTACGAATAGTTCAGACGGAAGGCAAAAGACATTTTCTGTGTCTGTGCGAAGTCGGATTCCACATGTTGGGAAGTACCCGATGTCAGTCGCCAGAAAGACCATTGATCTACCATCTGACCGCTGGCGGCAGCCATGCTACTTTCCGACTGGTTCTTATTCCAGGAAGTAATCAGTGAACCTCCCAGATTATGGTCTTTGGCGATGGTTGTGTTGTAAGCGAGAATATTCTCCCAAGTGTAATTCCAGGCATTGTTGTTGGTGATGGAAGCATGCGGTGAACCTGCATAAGACGGACGGTTGGCATTACACTTCTCTCCCCAGTATTGCCCGTGGCGTGAGTGATTCAAAGTACCATTGACACGACTGGTAAAAGTCAGGTCTTTGACGGGAGTTAGTTCGACATAGCCACTCATGTTCAGGTAGGTGGAACGGGTGTTGTCTACATACTGATTCTCTATGAAATCACTCATCGGGGAATATTGGCCCGTGATGTATTCGTGATTGATCTCCTCTTCTTCGGTATAAGCATCACCCAGCGGGATGGCGGAGAGAGATTTGGTGAATGTGTTTTTCACGCCGGAGTTCAAGTCACGGTAGACTAAATTGGAAGTAAAGCCCACCTTTGCCCACGAAAATATCTGCTGATCCAGATTGAGGCGTAACGAATATCTGTTCAGATTCTCGTTACTAAGTAAACCTTCCTCCCGGTTGTAGGAAGTCGAAGCAAATAATTTTGTCTTTTCAGTGCCGCTACTGACCGAAAGACTGTATTTCTGTGTGGTAGCCGTGTTGCCCGAAACTTCATCTATCCAGTCTATCCATTTGCCGTCGTTGTATGCATCTATAAAATCCTGTTTTCCCAGTAGGGCGGACATATCGGTGGGATAGTCACCGTTTTTATATTTATAGGCTTCCCGTTGATAGGTGATCCATTCATCCCGTGTCATCCCATGTCTGTAGTTGGGTGAACCGCTGAATCCGTAATAAGCATCGAAATTTACGGTAGCTTTTCCCTCTTTTCCTCTTTTGGTGGTGATGATGACAACGCCGTTTGCTCCTGCGGAACCATAAATAGCGGTGGAAGAAGCATCTTTCAATACATCTACACTCTCGATGTCTGACGGGCTGACTTGGCTATAGCTGCCGGGGATTCCATCGATAATAAACAACGGTTCGTTGCTGCCATAGATGGATCGTGAACCACGTAACAGGATAGTGACATCACCTCCTACCTGTCCCGAAGTTTTGGTGATATCCATTCCGGGTATCTTACCTTGAAGGGCTTCCATCACATTATTGGTAGGAGCGGCCAGCACTTCCGCGCTCTTGACGGAGGTTACTGCACCCGTCAAATCCCGTTTTTTGACCGATCCGTATCCTACCACCACTACTTCATCAATCAGTCTGGCGTCTTCCGTCAGTATGATTTCCACCTTGTTCTTGTTGCGTGTATTGACTTCCTGTTCCGTGTATCCCATATAAGATACCTTTAATATTGCATTGGGTGCTACGCGCAGTGTGAACAGTCCGTCTACATTCGTAATCGTCCCGTTACTGGTACCTTTTTCAACGATATTCGCTCCGATAATAGTCTCTCCTTGAGAGTTTTTCACTATACCAGAGATCGTTCTGCTCTGTTGGCAATAAGCCCGTGTTGATCCAAGTATCAATAATGAATCTATTAATAGGAATAATAGGTAAAAATTCATTTTATAAACAGTCTTTAGGGGATTATTCCACCCTATGTTTGTTTTATCAGAAAATGATTTCATGCTTTTTGTTTAATTGTATGTTTACTAATTTGTTTTTGGATAGCTAAATTTTCGGACAATTTAAAGCTATGTCTCGATTGTAACGACTTTACTTACCCCATAGGCTATTAGATTTTATTGGTTAAATGATGATTGTTCAGAATGTCAATGTCAATTGAATATCATTCTGATACTGTTTTGAATGTGGCGCCACGATTCCTGTCAGTAAAAAACTGACAGGACAAAATTATGCATATAGAACTGGGGATTGAAAAAAATAAAGTTGACTTTGATTTGATTTGGGTTGATTTTTACTATCTTTGTCTCAATGTACTACTTAAAAAAATAATGATATGGATATCGAAGTAAAAGATAAAGCGAACCGGAGACATGTAGGGCATAATCTGCAAAAGATCCGTGTTTACTTTGGTATGAAGCAAGAAGCTCTAGCGGCTGATCTTGGTGTAAACCAGCAGGTCATCTCAAAGATTGAAAAACAGGAAGAAATAGAAGAAGGTCTTTTAAATCAAATTGCTTCTGTGTTGGGAATATCTGCAGAAGTGATTAAAGACTTTGATGTGGAGAAGGCTATCTATAATATTAATAATATCAGAGACAACACCTTTGAACAAGGTTCTACATCAATCGCACAACAATTCAATCCAGTGGATAAAATAGTGGAATTGTATGAACGTTTACTCCAAAGTGAAAGGGAGAAAGTGGAGTTACTGAAAAATAAGTGATTATAAATTAGTAGATTGAGATAAGTTAAAAATAAATTTATTATTATGGAAACAGAATCTTATACAAACAATTCGCATTTGGGACGGAAAATAGAACGAATACGGCGTCTTCGTGGTATGACGCAGACTGATTTGGGTGAACTATTGGGAGTGACTAAACAGGCTATTTCCAAAATGGAGCAATCGGAAAAAATAGATGACGATAAATTAAAACAAGTAGCTGACGCGTTAGGTGTCACGGAAGATGGCTTAAAGAAATTCACGGAAGAAACAGTCCTATATAGCACAAACAATTTTTATGAAAACTGCCATGTGAGTGCATCTAATATAGGTCCTATCACTCATGTGGAAAATCTCAATCACTTTTCAATGGAGCAAGCTGTGAAATTGTTTGAGGAATTGTTGAAAATAGAAAGAGAAAAATATAGTAAGGGAAAAGAGGATAGTAAGTGAAAAGGTAATCTTTTTTAGAAAGAATGTAGAAAAAAAGATATTTGGTTATTCATTCGGATATAACTAAGATTTCATTGAAACTTTATAAATAGTGTTTTTTACTATAAATATTGAGGTATCCAAACTCTTTTTAGTTCAAGGAGTTTGGATGCGCTATTTTTAAGTTTACTGCACTACAGCATTTTTCACAGCATAAAAGCAGCTATTTCGTGTGGTAAGATGGTACTTTTATCTTCATACCTGAAACTTTGATGAATAGGGAGATTAACGCAAGGGTGAGAGTATGAGGGTAAAACTGATAAAAACTTTTATTTTTGTATTGATACGTTGAATCAAATATTCTAGTTCTATATGTAAGTATAGCTCGTTTTTTGTTTTATTATATGGGTTTTATACTGGGACTTTGTATTTTGGATGTTGAGAATAGACCGCAGCATTCATGCTTTTTAGAACATTTAGAACAAGCATCTATATAGCAGACTTTCCAATCAGAAATCGATTTTTTTGCGAATTTGTATAATGATGGTTTTAGTAAACAAATAGGAATGTTGAAAATAGAAACATCTAGTTTCCATTCTGCTAAATTTACAACTGCCTTTTCAAGCTCTTTTTGATAATCAATCGGGTCGATCCAAACTTTATTGTGATTTTTGATCGAATAACCAGTGTCTTCTAATCCCATGAATGATATGTATGCAACAAATGGTAGATTCTTCCATATAAATTCAGATAATTGGGGTAGTCTTTGGTAATTCATTTTGTTAATGACTATACGCAATTCTATGTCTGCCCCTATACTTGCGAGATTATATAATCCTTTCATTGTTTCTGTATAAGAACCCTTTACTTGTGTTATGGTATCGTGGTCTATTGAAAAGTCAGAGTGTAATGGAATGCCAAATAAAAGATTGGAAATTTCTTTAAATTTCATGGTATAGCGAATGTCTGAAAAGGCTCTCCCATTAGTAAGTATATGTATTAGACTCTCTGGATAACGAAGTTTTATATATTCAACTAAGTGTATTAATTTTTCTTGCAACAGCGTTGGTTCTCCACCAGTGATCCCTATATTAGTTAATCCGTTGGGAGCATTGTCTATTAGTTTGATGTTTTTGTTCCAAAAGGAATCGATGTCATCCCTGTTTAATGGTGGTTGTGCACACATTAAACATCTGTTATTACATTGTGAGGTAACGAACAGTGAATTATCATTGGAATTTATATCAAAATTCATTTTCATTTCTATTGATCCATTGTTTGAATATTGGCATAACCCTATCATATTCATTCTGAATTAAGTAGAATATATAGGTGATAATTGCTTTGTGTTTTTTGCACAAAGAAGAAGTAGGACGAAAACCATACATGTCATTTTGAGCAGAGTAGTTTCGTACAGGGTCAGCTCCACAGTAAGATTGAAAAGCGCAATCGGCACATCCTGCAATAAATTCAGTTCCCCAAATTAGGGCTATTTGTTGAGCCTTTCTTCCATAAAAAATACTTTCATATTTATCTGTAACGTGTCCTAACTTGAATGTGTTGTCATTATATTCTGCTAACATCCTTGATTCATCAGATGCATATACATAACCATCGTAATTATAAACAATAACACTGTTGATGATTCCGGAGGGAGATTGTAAATCAACAAAACCTGTTGTAAAAGGAGTAAGAATTTTACGTAATAATATGGAGGTGAATTCTTCAACAAAGAATCGGCCTTGAATATTTATGTCAATAATATAGTTCAATGCAGATTTATAGAATTCTATGAAATTATCGAAATATGTTTCCCAATTTGTATTGTTAAGAGCTAATCCATAAGGATTTAGGGGGCGAAGAAATATATTATTAAAACCATTCGACAAATAATTGTCAATAATCTCTTTGGGATGATTTATTGACAACTCTGATGTGGTCATTAGTGCTGATATTCTGTCTGTTCCTAAATAATTCCTAGCTTTGTTAATTCCTTCTATTACACGGTTATAGCTATCAGCTTTTCCTCGGTTATGATTATGAATGAAAGCTGGACCATCTAGGGAAGTTGAGATAAGTATATTATATTCTTTGCAAAGTGATAGTATTTCATCTGTTAGGTTGATGGAGTTTGTGCATAAAACATATGTTATTTGTTTCTTAAATTCTTGATTTAATGCAACAGTTCTTTTTACTGCTTTCTGTAGTAGTTGGAAAGGTAGGGATGGTTCTCCACCTTGAAATTCCATTGTAATGGAGTGTGATGGGCTTTGAAACATCAAATCTATGGCTTTGAAAAGATGTTCTTCTTTCATGTCATAGATAGCTTCACAGCTTTCCTTGCTTGAAGCCTGACAATAAATACAATTTTGATTACATCTTAAAGTTAAGACAAAAATGTGTAGTGATGTAAATAAATCGAGAAAGGCCTTTTTAGTTCTTAGTCGTGTTGCTATATTGTCTATTAGCTCTGGGATAGGACTTTCAGAGATAAAGAAGTTAGCAACTAAATCCTTGTAAAGATCCTCTTGATTGTTAAGTTGGCGTTTGATGATTCGTTCTGTAGTGCCTGTTGGCACGAAAATGAAATCACCCAATTCATTGACGAGTAATTCTTGTTCCTTGATTCTTTCGAAGCGGAATGGTAATAAATAGTAGTGATTCATTATTCCGATGCTAAATTAAAATCCTCAAAATCATCGTTGTTAGCAAAAGCCTTTACATATAAGATGTTACGAATATCTTTAGTTTCATTAGTAATCAAATCTCTGTTTTTATAATCAATTAAATCTTGATTAAATTTATGGGTTACATATTCAAATGTGTATATCTTGTTTGCGCTTGGTTTAAGTTCCAAAGTTATTTCAAATAAATTATCTTTGTTTTTATTCCAATAAATAATAAATGATTCTGCATACCAATATAATGCTTTGGTCAATACACGCTCATTGAATATAGAGGCATTGATTGTAAAACAAAATGTGTTTTCTGACCTTAATTCAGCCTTAATCATAATTGAATATTACTTTTTTAGAAAATATACTGTTTGGGTTTCTACAATGCCATCAGCATCTATTCCTATTGATTTTTGGAATTTAATAACGGCTTTTTCTGTTTCTTCATCAAAAAGGGAAGTTCCCTTGAGTAGTTTTCCAGATAAATATCCTTTGTCGATTAGGATGTTTTTAAGTTGGGTTACATCGTACCCTTGCATTTGTTTTTTAAGTATGCGGTCTCCTAAATTATATTTTTGAACGTCCGTATTTACTGTTTTACGATTTATTAGTTCTATTTGTTTGTTAATAGCTTCAATTGTTTTCTTTCCAACAATACCGTCTACCACTTGATTATGATCCTTTTGAAATTTCTTAATAGCATTTTCTAGTCTAATAGAATATTTGACATCTCCAGAATAATTCTTTTCTATGTCTGACTCTATTATATATCTTATCTTGACTAATTTATTAGCTAATTCTGCAACATCTTTACCTGAAACACCACTAATAATATTTCTTTCTCCTAATGAGTAAGTAGTCTTTGTGCTAGTCGTTGTATTAGTGTTATAGGTTGAAGTGCTGGAGCTTGTAGTAGTTGAAGAACCACTATAGCTTCCATAGCTACTAGATCTGTGTGAAGAATGAGATCTATGTGAAGAGTGCGAGCGATGGCTTCTATGTCCTGCTATTAAAAATGAGTTGTCGTTATGGATTTTAAGTATATATTTCTGTGAGAGATCATTCTTTTTTCCTTGTTCAATGTTGTTGTCATCACTTATTCTTGAAAGGTCATAAGATATAGCATTGGCTTCGTTAGATGAAATAAGTGAAGCTACAGATGTTAAAAAAATGCTTTTTAGGAGATCTTTAAATTTTGTTTTCATAGCTATTGTAATTTATGGTTACTTTTAATTGCAAATATATATTATATAGATGATAATAAAAAATTATTGAGTGTATATTTTGAAAGAATAATTTTGATATAGGGTATATTTAATCAATATATTTATTTATGTTGAAAAAATATATAACTTTATTTATTGAAGTTGTTGTGGTGACTTGCTTTTATTTGAAGTTTAATAGATATATAAATCTAAACATTAAGTATGAATGTATGATGGTTCATTTATTATGCGGGAAATTGTTTATATCACTTTATATGAGTAAGAAGGTTAATTCACTTTGCTGTATTCTATAACAATATAATTAAATTCAGCTAAAAAAGTGATATGATAGTTTCTTACATTACACTCATTGGACTAATGTACGCTTGTCTTTCGGCTTAAATGTGGTAATATTTTATACTCATTTAAATAATATAGGAGGCTCCTGCCAAGTATAATACTCCGAGATTATTTGATATTTTCACTAGTAACAAATAGTACAAATAGTCTTTTATTTATTCTGTATCCTCATTACTTTCTGTATCATTATTATAATCCATACAGATATAACAAAAGGAGCGGTTAAGGTAATGATACCCAATCCCATTCCTAGGATCTGTAATGCAGTGGACAATAAGACTGAGCATCCTGCCCATACTCCACTTTTCCATGTCGTTCCTCCTAAAGCTATGGCACATAATACACCATTATAGCCCATTAATCCGGTATTTAAGTTTGTAGCATCTACTTCCAGCAAAATAGCTAGAGGAATAGGAAGAAGTGCTCCTAAGATAGTATAGAGAGTTGCCTTTCGAGAACTGATCGAAATGCCTATAAGAAAAAATAATCCGGCTAGAACTGTATTTCCCTGAAACATGACTTGCCCTATGCTTAAACAGAAGGCTTGGAAATAATTAATATTCTGTGTGGTATCAATAACCGTATCGGAAACTGGTAGTAAATCTGATATAAGCCAGCTACAAACTCCCAACATTCCCCATACAGCAAGAATGAAAGGAGCAGTAAAGCCAGGGAGCAAACGTTGTTGACTGAAAAAATAGGCAATCCATGTGGAAAGGGCCGAAGCGATAGTCAGCACGATTAAACTTCCTACTGATAATTGCAGAAATACGCTAACCGCTATACCTACTAAAGTTCCATTAAATCCGTATAATCCATTTTTAATATCATTGCGTTTATATCCTGAAAAATAGGCTGTCAGTGTACTTATTATATTACCGCAGACTGCTAGCATTCCCATTTGCCATGAGTTTAGGAATATTCCAATTAGCATTAATAATCCGGATAACGCATTATTCTGAAACATCACTTGTCCTATTCCACGTCCTAGAATGAGTAATAAATTGTGTATAAAGACCATTACATAAAATATTAACTGATAAAATGATGACAAAGGTACAACCTCCTATTGAAACTAACAAGATCAATAGATATGTAATAGAAGATTGTGGTGTTATAAATTACTGGCAAAGTTTTGTGAGAGTAGGCTTGAAAGTCTTTTTTTAAGAAAAATCCCCCGATAATCATAGATTATCAAGGGATTTTCTTGGTGATCCGCCTGGGATTCTCCTATTAGAGTTACCGCGCTGATATATAAAACTTTATATTTTTAGCTTCAAGCATATCCCATGAATTATCCCACTAATTTGCTACGTGCTTTTGCGGTAGTTTGCTCATGGAGAATACTGAGGGCAAAGATAGTAAATATTTGAAAACTATAAAATGCTATTAATAATTATGCCGTTTTAAGTATGTTAGAAAAAGTGCTTACATGAAGCAATTTCTCTAATTATCTATTTTTTAGATATCAACTCGTGCAAAAGTAACCGAAAAGCAAATTGAGCACTTGTATATGCAGAGTATTCTTGATAATTATCACTTTTATGCTCATCAGCAAAGTCACATACTGATTTAATAGAAATTGCTATAGGCTTAGGAGACATACTATTTGCCGCACTATAAAATACTCCATAGGCTTCCATCTCAATTCCAATAAGCTTTCTGCTATGGCTCTTTATTTTATCAATTTCATCTTTATTTTGAATAACAGCTGGAACAGAAGCCATTGGCCCAATATGTACATTTAAGACTGTTTTAGGCCTACAAGTTGGCAAAGGAAACGCCCCATAAATATCATCTAAGTATCTTCTTTCGAGTTTTATATTTTGGATGATATTTTTAATATCATCATTTAAAACTTTGTGACGGAAATCAGGAAGAAAGAGATATTCGTCTTTTTCATTTGTTTTAATTTTGCCACTAGCGCCATCCCATACTTCCTCTGCAATAAGGATATCTCCTAAATTTATATTATCCCCATCTTTTACTCCTGCAGCTATTCCAGTCATAACAATATATCTAGGATGAAAATTTTCTATTAGCTTCATTGTTAAGGTTGAAGCAGCACACATTCCCATCTGAGGGGCATGTGCTGCTACAATTTTGATATCTTTTCCATTCTGATTTATTTTTGAAGTATAATAGATGGTCGAATCTCTAGGCAAGTCCACTTTATCCCACTTTGTACACAAGGCCTTTACTTGCGATAATTCGGGCTCAGCGAGAGCTGTTATAAAAGCAATATCATAATCAAATTCAATTGGGCTTGAATCTATTTCTTTTTTTGATTCCATTCGCTGTATTATTCCCTCTGTCAATTGTGTTTCCCATTCTTCATCAATATCGCTATATCTAATAACAGTGAGTGTTTTGTTATTAAATTTTTCGAATGCTTTGTGGAAAACTTCATCTTTAGATGTTAAACCAATTATATGAGTTGGAGTTTTATATATTTCCTTTCGTTGTAATATTTCATCTACCAAATCAATTCCGCCCTCTAGATCGACTTGGGAACTTTTGGTTTGTGGAATAGCTATATCAACAATCATTAAATCATAGCACTGGGTACGAAGTTTTCTTTTTGCATCCAAAGCATCAATTGAATGTTCAATACTATCCACATCTAAATCTGAGATATTATTTAATTTAGACAATACATTTCTAAGCTTATTAGTATCATCTTCAATAATCAGTATTCTAAACATAATTATTTAATTTTATTTATTGTATCCAACAAGGCACTTTCCCAAGATGTATACTTAATATTATATTGTATAGCTCCTAAATAATTAATAGGAAATTGCTTCATTAATCGCAAATCTAAATCAATTAGTGTAATCTCATCTTCATCTTTTCCAAATAAATCAAATTGAGTAACAACTATAGCCTTAGACATTATATGTCTTCTTTTCATTTCGTGCAATAACATCTCACCACCAAAAGCCTGAGCTCTTCCACCTTGTTCAATGGGACTTATGTCATAAGTTGGTATAGTCATGTCTAAGATTATTAGATCATAACAAATTGTCTTAATTGCTTTTAGCGCACTCTGAAAAGACCTAACTTCATCCACGCTAAAAGTAAAATGTTCATCAAAGAACATTAGCAACTGTTCCCGTTTATCTTCGTCGTCTTCAACCAAAAGTAATCTCATATTTAATCCTCCGATTCTAAATTAAAAACTTGAAATGGAACTTCCATTTCTATGTGGAAAATATTATCTACAACTCCAAAATTCAGTGTGGCTTTAAATCGTCCAGCCACATTAAAATCCATGACACTTTTATGTATTTTAAATAGACCTGAATTGCCTTCTCTTGCCAAATACTCAATATAGTTACCTGAGTCTAATAACTTTTTTTTCGATTTTAGATTTTCTGATAATTTATCAATATCTATATCTGTAGACAACTTATTGATTATACTTATTTTCATATACATGATTTCATTATTTTCATCACCCTCCACAATATCAACCGTTGCCTGTGGTAAATCTATACCCGATCTTTTTACTACATTATCAAATATATTAATGAATACATCTACGAATATTGGAAGTTGTCCATGTATCTGTAATGTGGATTCAGATGGTGGATAGTTTATTTTAAAGTTAGGGGTGTCTTCTTTAATAATTTCTTCAGCAACTGCAATTGCATCTTCAATTTTGAAAGGAGTTGAACTACCCGATGCTGGTGGAACAAACCATTCTATTATTTTGTCAAACTGAAGTGATAAATCTGTTTTTGCAGAGAATAAAGCTCTTTCAAATTCAATAGAAGTGCAATTAGACATACAGGAATTGACTTCATCATTTAGTTCGTTGAGGAGTTCTTTTGCTTTTTGCTTACAGATATTATTTAGATATTCTCGTATTTTAGCAAGTGAATAGATAAGCCTTGTCTCCAAAATATTGATTATCTGATTTACACATTCTTCTATAGATGTGTCTGCTTTAATTAATTGAGATATTTGATTAATATCACTATCATAAAAATTAAAATCAAATAATCCGTCAGGCTTGTTACTTTTGTTTATTTGTAAATATTGGTTTGCTATATTGAAAATTAAATCATCATACTTCTTAGAGAAGTAGCTAAATACATTTTCAGTCCTATGCTTACAATCAGTTATTCCTTCAAGTTTATCAATCCAGTATTGATTAGGCTTATATGGTCCATCTTTGGTTATTCTCTTTGTAATAAGTTTATGTTTTTGTATGGGAATTCTCATTGTTCGCTCTAATTCCCCATGTCGAATTCTTGTGCTTATAAATCTATCTAATCCTACCTCTACAGATAAATACATCTTTCTTATTTCCTCAAAAATATATCTAAACAAAGATGAAGCTTCATCTACTGGAACATTGATGTTTTTTTGAATAGATAATTCTTCTCCTACTGTTGAGAGTGTATTGTTAGTAGACATGGCCATATTTGCAAGATTTATTTCTATATAGGATATATATCTATTAAAGCTTTCACTTAATTCCACATTCGCCCAATCCCTAATAGCTTGAATATCTACATATATTCTACTTTTGTCAATTTCTTGACGGCGACTTGAGATAATTTGTCTTCGAAGTAATTCTTTAATTTCTAGTTTGTAGATTTTCTCATTCTTAGGATCTAGTTCTAAAAGTAAACGACATATAGCTAGTCTCTCATCTAAAACTTCTTTACTACCACCTTCAAAGAAACCTGAAGTTTCCATAATAGATTCTAGACAAATAAATCGCAAATAGTATATTAATTTATCTTTGTCTATCTTGTTAATTAACTGATGTAGCATTGAAGGCTTTTGCACATTACTTCTTGACAAGAAATCTTCAAATGCAAATCTTCGATTCATTTCAATTGATTGATTTGCATTCTTATAAATACAATCAATAGTAATTGGAAAATCAATTAGACCAGAAATATTTTCCCAAGAGTCACTTCCAGGTTCTACCGCTTCACTAAATTCTCTTAATGGTAGAAAAGATGTGTGATTTTTTTCTGATACTACATTTTCTGATATTATATTACACAATAAATCATACTCTCCAGTATGAAAATACGAGTAAGATAAGATACCATACCCTCTTCTTACAAAAAAATCAAGATCACTATTTTTAATTTTCTCAGCATAATTTATAGCCTTCTCGTAATCCTCATTTTTAAATTCAATTAGAGATTTAATATAATATGCAAATTCAGACTTGCAATTATCCAGCTCTTTACTATGTGATAATTCATCTATTGATTTATGAAAATTTACTGCAATTTCTTCATTGTATGTCTTATTGATTATATCTCTATATTTTTCAGAGATTCCCGAGTTTCCTATAAACCAAAGATAATATGGATGTATAACATTAGACTTGAGCGTATTTAATATTTGCTCTTTGTCCATATTTTCATTAAAACTATTTTCTTTACACAGTAATAAGTCTATGCTTGTAATCCATGTAAAAGTATTAAAGTTTAGATGCAATTTGCTTAATTCATTATATTCCTTTACTGAATTATTTTTTCCTTTCCTAATTACGGCTGATAGATTTTCAATTATTATAGATTGTAGATTTTTCTTGCAGGATATTTGATTTATTTCATTATTGTATCTAAATGCCTTTATATATGATTGCAATATTATGTATATAGGAACTTCATTCTTATTTATTTCAATATTTACCATTCCATTTTCAGCTTCTTCATATTTTGAAAGTAATATATTGTCATAAATTATAGAGGTTCTATTTCTTAATTGAATGATATTGTTTGTGATAATATCATATATATAATCAAGTCGATAATCTATCTCTATAAATGGGCTATGGTTTATTGTGCTTAAAACTCGATTAATATAACTATCATCGATTGCCATATTATATACCATAGAGATATAAGCTTCATAGTAATCTATCAATGAAATTGAATAGCTAATTCTTAAAACATGAACAAAATCATTGGTGCTTTGTGGAGTAAATCCAATTAGATGATATTGTATAAATTCTTTATAGCCAAGCTGACTTTCTGGATTTAACCTGTTGGTAATAGACTCAATTTGACTTCTAAAACGATTAGCAGTTGTTTGTTCTTCATTTCTAATACTCACCCAATAAGTAATAAAACGAGCAAGGCTTCCATTCTTTAGTTCTTTTCTAATTGATTGTGCATATTTCTTCTGCTCTTCTAAACCTTGAGCTAATTGTAGAAGTGCAATCTTGTTTTTTATCAACCAGATGGAATGACCAAAACTCTCCTCTATTTTGTTTAATATATTAAAACATGATTCATACTCTCCAATTAAAAGATTACTTGAGTATTCGTTAGATAACTCAACAAAGTTACTAATAGACTCAAAATGAAATTGAAGAATATGTTTTGCCCACAGTAATTCATTGTTGATATCTGTATACGTTAAATCTTCTGATGAAAGTTCTTGTATTTTCCTATACTTCCCCAAAAGTCTAGTCGGTAATGGATTTTTATAAAGTTGTTCAATGACCTGTTTATAGAAATGAGGCATTATAGAACTTCTTAAGGCAGAAATTCCAAGCATAGACTTTCTATGTGTTGGCTTAATATTAAAATATAAGCCACGTTCAGAATAATTCCTAATAATGTCGATTTGCTGTGATACCTTGTTAGATTCTATTTTACTCTTCCTATTCATTAACGTACTGTTTTATTTTTCAAAGTTACAAAAATATAAATAAACTTTGTATGGAATGATATCTTTTTTTTAAGAGACTATTGTGAAACATTTGAGTATGTTGAAAGTGTCCTCTGTGGTTTAACCTTATGTTGCGCCCATCATCTTTTTCGCTGTCTTTTTTTCTTTTTCTTGGGGTTACTGAATATATCCCCGTAATGGAGATGGTTTTGTGAAAGGATTACATTCGATGTTATAAAAAAAGTGAGTGGACTTGATATTTGATTATTTGCCTGATCTAAAGACTGATTGCTAAGCGTACTACTTTCTTGTTGAGTTACAATATGGGAGTCCATATTGTAAACATGATTACTTACTTTCTTGTTTTCAAGATTGACAGAAAACAGGTTTTCTTGATTGCTATCCTGATTAACTTCTACTCTTCTTTCACCAGACTGAATATTTTTTTCTTGTAGCTTAAGTTGGTAGGCTACAGAGGTATTTTTCATTGTGCTATGATAATTGAATGATTCTGTTTGTTGTCGATTGTAACTGAACAGTTTATCAAATCCCTGTTCTGCTTGCTGGAATAGGTTCACACGGCCAAAACCACCTTTTATTATTCCGTTCTTGGTGTTTTTATGATTGGTAAGTGGTGATATTTTCTTTTTGTTTGACTGGTCTTTACGGCTCACAATCAAATGACAGTGCATATTCAACTTATTATCTGAACGGCTACGGTCAAAATGAATCTTACCATAGAATTTTATATCCAAAGCGGATAGTTCTTTGTTGAAGTTATTGGCATATTCGGGAATGAATATTTCCCGTATGTATCGTTTCATAGCATCGACTTGTTCTTGTTCTGTATTACCCATTGCTCGGAGCTCATTTTCCGATGGGCTGATATGGATAGCATAAAACTTAGCATCTGTTTTTAGTAGTTGTCCGATATTACTATCTATATCTTTAATGACTTGGGATTTATAGATATTATCATTTGTCAGATTGAAAAAGCCATCAGTATAGATACCTTTTTCCAAGCGTTCTAAATCTTCATGTTCCAGATAATTGGCTAACTGTCGGCTGCTTCCAGCATTGTTATATATTCCGTTTGATGATGGGGCAAAATCGATGTGCATAATGTTACGTGTTTATCAGATTGTTGATTTCAGCTTTCAGATTCTCTTTCCTTTTGCTATCCATCACACCGCAAGCAGATAGTTCCGAATAGAGTTGTATTAGATGGAGCAACTTTTTATAATCCCGTTGGTGTATCTGGTAGAGTGCATTAATTTGTTTGGACTGGTTGTTTATCACATCCGCATGATTACCGAACTGTTCACTTAACTTTTTTAGTACGGCTATTTGCTTCTCCTGACTGGCTTCCAGTTGAGAGAGAATAAGAGCTTCTAAAGTTTTGCCGATAGCATCGAAACGAAAAGCGATAGAATTTGTTGCTCGTATCATGGGATTCAGTTGCTCTTCCTCATAGTGACGAATGAAGCGTATAATATCATCCTGTCTCTTATTTATTTTCGCTAGTTCTGATTTTACGGATTCAGGAGCTTCGGAAGGGTTGATGTGTGCCTTATCAATATACCCGAACGCCAACTTTACAACTTCACTCTTTTTCAGTGAATAGCGTTTGCATATCTTCTCTGCCAAAGCTGCCGTTTCCTTGTCAATGGAAATGGTAGTAAATATCGTTTTTCGACTGCTGTTTGTCATGGTAATTACTTTTTTATAGAAATATAAATAGATAAATGCCTGATAATAAGCATTGAAAAGAAAATGCTTATTACAGGTGTCATTACTGCGTGTTCTTGTAACACGCTAAAGCCGAGGGATTTGCCCCCCAGGGCAAGAGGGAAGAACAGGACTTGTCCAGTTCCCTCTTGCTCAATTGAGCGAAACGTGCGAAGCCGGAAGGCGTAGCTGTTTCTGCTAAATTGGGGTAGAAGCATAGAGGAATAGCCTAAACACTGGCTTCTTCTCTCTGCTACCTTTTGCTTTCAGGGCTGATCGGCTAACTGATTGGCTTTTTCAAACTGCTTATAGGTTTGAGAATCGGCAAATTCACGAACAAAAGCCCGAATATCACTCGCTCTATAGTACGTTTTCCGTCCGATGGTAAAGTAGGGTAGTTTCCCTTTTGCCCGATAACGTTGTAGAGTTCTGAAAGATGCTTTTAGCAGAAAGGCTAAATCCTGATTATCCAATAGTTTCTCATTTTTATCTAATACGGTGTCGGTATTGATAAAGGATTTCAGGTCTTGCCCGATTTCGGTGAGTTTCTTTGAAAGTGTTGCCATCCACTTCTCGAAGTTTTCGTTGTCTATATACATTTTGCTTCAATTTTAAGTTCAACGTTATTATTTTCAATCGATTGATGAAGCAAAGTTCCGCAAAACAAGATTACAGAAAAAGAGGAGTAGTTACCTACTCCCCTAAAAACAGTTTTTAAAATGTTATCAATCAGCAAATTGAAAAATCATCTTTTCTAATCTTTACGGTTCTTACGTTTTTTGTCTTCTTTAATAATGGTATTTCGTAAAGCATCTAATGTTTTGGTAAGATTGTATTGCTTACGATTAAATACTTCGTTTACCTTATCATAAATACTACCGAATTTCAGATTGAAAAGCTGTTCAAAGCCACGAGCCAGACGAACTTCTGGAACTGGCTTCCCGTCTTCACCAACTATTTGCCCTTGTAGAAACAGGGCAATAACGATTTCTGCAATACCAATAATCCCCAAGTCTTTTGACTTAGGGATTACATATAGATCGGACTTGAACTCTGTAGTAACAGATGAAACGAATTGTTCGGGATGATTTATTTTCAGGTTGATTAATTGCAGTTCAGAATCAATCAGGGATAATGCTTTGTGGATGTATAAATTTTTAAGCGCATTTTTCCCCCTGCTCGCATTGATATAACTCTTTTAGGGGTGCTATCTCAATACGAGTGAGATTTAGCGTCCGAAAGATATGAGAGTAATCTTCTGAATAGCTAATTGTTACTATCTGCTTAATAAATTCCTCATAAGCATCTTTCATTTCCGTATTAATTACTTCTTTTGAGCTATCAGCTAATAAGATGAAAAACCTCGTCTTCAATAAATCATTCATAGGCATAAATTTTAAATTGTGGATAAATTATTTATATATCAAAGTGTTAGCTTTGTATGCTGAATGATTCCTTGCTTTGTTTGTTCTCCAAATCTCCTTATCTTAGGTTATGATTATAAAGTGTTGTGTAAAGCCTTTATGCCAATAGGGAAATATCCAAAGCACATTAATAGAGTTCCAATAGTACTTATTAATTCTATGTCAGGATTGTTCAGAAGTAATAAACCTACAATCATTAATATACCCTGCCATTTTTTTATACATTTTTCTTTTATTAATCCTACACCCTGAATGATTGCACCGATAGGTAATAGAGGAAGTAAATAGCAAACTTTCAACAATCCAGCTTTATCAACAATAACTTGTAAGAACGGACTGATTTTGATAAAGTCTGTTTCTGGAAGTGTGTCAAATGCAGATAAGACTAAACATAAAGCACCTTTATCTACAGCTAAAATAAATGCTCCAAATACGCCAATGATACAGCCCCAAAATCCCCAATTCTTTCCAGAGGATTGCAATCCGTTCATGATGCCTATCATTGAAACTATTATAAAGGGAACTGAAAACATGACAATCAAATGCCCGATATGATAATAAGAATTGTTGTGAAAGCGTTCCACTAAATCTTGTGCTGTAAATATCATCTTCATCTGTTCTAAATGGGGGTGCATCAAGAAGCCCACTAATAACATTATAGGGAAGAGCATTAATGAAAATGCTAGTCCTTTTCTTTTTACTTGTTCACTGAAAGTTTCTCTGCAAAAAGATATGCCTTCTATTGTGAGGGCTTTTCGTCTACAAACTTTGATGCAAGTACCGCATAAATCGCATTGTGTTGTATTTCCGATTTTTATATCTGCTTTTTTGCTCTCTTGAGATAATACATTTTTTAAGCAGGCTTTTACACATTTGCCACATTTAGAACACTGATTATTATCAATTTGTATTTTTTTTGTCTTCATATTATTGTTGTTTTAGTAATATGGAGCAAAACTAGGCAGAAGAAAAAATAAAAATCTTGATGGAAATCAAGACTTATTCGAATAGAATTCTTTTGCGTATGCGACTTAATGTTTCAGGAGTTACCATTATATATGAAGCTAATTCCTTCAGCGTTATTAGGTTGGGTAAATTGGGGCATCTTTGTAGAAGTTCTCTGTATCTCTTTTCAGGAGTATCTTTATATGCTGAAATGATATTATTCCACGCAACATATAATAGCTCTTCTGCTAAAATTCTACCTTGCTGTTGTGCCTCCATATTTGAATTATAGAATTCGTTTACATCGGAATGGGATAATACATAAACAGTGCTATCTGTAACGGCTTGTATATCTACTATGGCCGACTCTTTCTTTTGAAATACGGAATAATTTCCTAGTGGTTCATTAGGAAAGTTATAGGCAACTACATGCTCATTGCCGTTGTTGTCTATGCAGGTATATCTGAATGTACCTTCTATAATAAAACCTATATAGGTATGCTTGTCACCTTTATGAAGAAAATACTCGTTTTTCTTATAATGCCGTATTTTCCCTTTCTCTATAAATATCTCTTTAAACACAGAGAAGTCTAAGCGATCCATGTATTCATTGAATTGTCCCATTGTGTATGATCCTTGTATACAAAAGTGAATGTTAAAGAGCTGAAAAGAAAAATCCCCGATAATCATAGATTATCAGGGATTTTCTTGGTGATCCGCCTGGGGCTCGAACCCAGGACCCCAACATTAAAAGTGTTGTGCTCTACCTGCTGAGCTAGCGAATCAATCCTTATTTGCGAATCAGTTATTTCCTGATTGCGGGTGCAAAGGTAGTTACTTTTATTTAATTTGCAAGCATTCCGTAGAAAAAAGTTTCAATTATTTTTCCTCGTTGTGGCTTGTTTCTTGATTATCAGTAGTTTCTACTTCATCATATTTTATCTTTTCTTTGTTGATAATAAAGCGTTGGTAGTAGGAGAGCATCAAAGTTGTTAGTGGCAAGGCGATAATCATGCCGAGCATTCCCATTAATGAACCCCAGATAGAAAGAGATAAAAGGATGATGGCAGGATTCAGTCCGGTAATCTTTCCCATGATTTTGGGGACAAGGAAGGTATCCTGTATGATTTGTACGATTGCAAAGACAGCTAATGCACATGCAATGATAATCCAGAAGTTCTGTCCGGTATCGGCAGCTTTGAGGATCGCCAATAAAATGGTGGGAAGGAAACCGATGATTTGCAAGTAAGGAACCATATTCAATGCTCCGATGAAAAGTCCCAGAGCGATAGCCATGGGGAAATCGATAATCAGGAAACCAATGCTGAAAAGAATACCTACGCAGAAAGCAACTAAAGCCTGTCCACGGAAATATCTGTTCATACCATCCTGTACGTCGTGAACCAGGTTGGAGGCAAACGTACGGTATTTATTGGGTAGCAGATGCAACCATCCTTCTGCTATCGCTTCGTAATCCAATAATATAAAGATTACATATAATAATATAATGAAAGAGGCAAGGATGCTGAATAGAATGTTGAGAGATTCTGCAAGCAAAGTCCACACTCTGGGGACGGTATCCTTGATTGCCGCCAGGATATTCTCTTCACTTAATACACGGTTCAGTGCCTGAAGATCGATGTTCTCGTGGATAAATTCAGAAAGATTCTTAGGCACATTGTTTCCGGCTCCATTGGTGAGGTAAGTCACCAGCAAATCGTTCATTCTGCCTATTTCCGAAATCATCGGCGGCACTAACAGATAGAATAAAGTGACTCCGATAACCGTAATGAGGAATAAGGAACAGAAGATGGAAATAATGCGGCTTTTTAATCGTAGCTTATACTGGAAGAATTTGACTAACGGATAGATCATATAAGCTATCAGCCACGCAATAAAGAAAGGCAATAACACTCCGCTAAGACGTTCTACAAGCATTAATATTCCTACAACTAACACACATCCGATGGAACCGCGTATAAAACTGTCGAATGTTATCTTTTTCCTTTCCATAATCTGTTTCTTTATAGAGTTTATACTTTCTGCTCATCTTCCCCTCGCGCACGGAGATAACATTCCCTGCACAGAGGCTCATATTCGGCTGTTTCGCCTAAAAGAACCTGTTTCTCATTCTTGACTGTACGATGTGAGAAAGAAGCTAGCTGACCACATTTCACACAGATCGCATGAACTTTGGAGACTTCATCGGCAATGGCGCACAATTGTGGCATTGGACCGAACGGATTTCCTTTGAAGTCCATATCCAATCCTGCAATGATAACACGGATTCCATTGTTGGCAAGCTGGTTGCATACATCAATCAAACCACTGTCGAAGAACTGTGCTTCATCAATACCTACTACATCTATCTCGGAAGTAAACAGTAAAATGCTGGCTGACGAATCGATGGGAGTGGAGGCGATAGAATGGCTGTCGTGAGAGACTACGTCTTCTTCTGAATAACGGGTGTCGATAGCTGGTTTGAATATCTCAACACGTTGTTTCGCGAATTTCGCTCTCTTCATTCTGCGAATCAATTCCTCTGTCTTTCCGGAGAACATAGAACCGCAGATTACTTCGATTCGGCCTCTTCTTCTAGTCTCCTGTATGTGGTCTTCTGAAAATAATACCATGAGATTTTGTGTTTTCTTGATTAAATAAATATGTGGACAAAGGTAAGCAATTCAATGTGCAAGAACTGTTAAATTATCCATTATTTTAAGTTATTGCATAAATTATTCCTACATTCGCACCGTATAAACAATGGACTGACATGAAACAGAAGCTATTAACAGATATTGAGTTGGATGTTCATGAGTTGAAGTATCTCATGGATTCATTTACCAAGGAGCCGACTCCGACTTTGTCTGAACTGTTGAAGCGGAGCATTACACGGATGCAGGGACGTTTGGATGAACTGCAGCAGGAGGTGGATGCTGTTCAGGTAATTTCTCCGTCAGCTGTGGAAGAGACAGCGGAAGAGGAGGATGAAGTTGCCGGGTCTGAAGAAGATTCCCCCGTTATTATACAATCTCTCGAATCGGTTGACGTGAAAGAAGACGAGGAGGGGGAGACTATTGTTGCGGAAGAGAAACCTGTAGTAATAGCAGAAGAGGAGCCTGCAATGGTGGAGGAACCTGTCGTTGAAACTGTTGTGAAAGAGGAAGAATCTAAATCGGCTGTGTTGGGAGAAAGTCTCAAACTGTCTGCCGGCTTGCGACATTCTATCAGTTTGAATGATTCTTTCCGTTTTTCTCGTGAACTGTTCGGAGGCGACACTGATTTAATGAATCGGGTTATCGAACAGATATCAGTAATGAGTTCCTACAAGACTGCAGTCGCATTTCTGTCCTCGAAAGTCGAATTGAATGAAGAAAAAGAGGCGGTGAACGACTTTCTGGAGCTGCTAAAGAAATATTTTAATCAATCAGCATAAAACAAAAACAGATGGGAAAGCTATATGTGGTGCCTACGCCGGTAGGGAATCTGGAGGACATGACTTTTCGGGCTATCAAAGTTCTGAAAGAGGTCGATCTGATTTTGGCGGAGGATACACGTACTTCCGGTATCTTGCTGAAACACTTTGAAATAAAGAATGCAATGCAATCCCACCACAAATTTAATGAACATAAAACGGTGGAAAGTGTTGTTAATAGAATAAAGGCAGGTGAAACGGTGGCACTAATTTCGGATGCCGGAACGCCTGGAATTTCCGATCCCGGATTTCTGGTTGTTCGTGAATGTGTGCGCAACGGTATTGAAGTGCAGTGCTTGCCGGGAGCAACCGCTTTTGTTCCGGCACTCGTTGCATCGGGATTGCCGAACGAGAAGTTCTGCTTCGAGGGATTTCTCCCCCAGAAGAAAGGACGGCAGACACGACTGAAGACATTGGCGGAAGAACACCGCACGATGGTGTTTTATGAATCACCCCACCGTCTGTTGAAGACGTTAACACAGTTTGCCGAATATTTCGGCGCTGAACGTCAGGCAACCGTGTCGCGTGAAATATCCAAACTCCACGAAGAAACAGTTCGGGGCAGTTTGGATGAATTGATAGAACACTTTACCGCTACCGAACCCCGGGGCGAGATTGTGATAGTATTAGCAGGAATAGATGATTAAATAACTTCATTAAAAAACGTAAAACGTAAACGTATGAAAAAGTTAGCTGTTTTATTTGTATGCGCAGCCATGTTGGCTTCGTGTGATGGCTTTAAAGGTGGAAGTAAAGACCTGAAAGCTGAAAATGATTCTCTTTTGATGGAACTGAACCAGCGCAACGCTGAACTGGATGATATGATGGGGACTTTCAATGAAGTTCAGGAAGGTTTCCGTAAGATCAATGCTGCTGAAAGCCGTGTTGACTTGCAGCGTGGAACCATCACTGAAAACTCTGCCAGTGCCAAGCAACAGATTGCTTCTGACATCGAATTCATCTCCAAACAAATGGAAGAAAACAAAGCGCAGATTGCAAAGTTACAGGCACAGTTGAAGAACAGCAATTACAATTCTACTCAACTGAAAAAAGCTGTTGAGGCATTGACTGCTGAATTGAACGCTAAACAACAGCGTATCGAAGAACTGCAAACTGAACTGGCTTCCAAGAATATCCGTATTCAGGAATTGGATGCTGCTGTCAGCGATTTGTCTGTAGCAAAAGAAACTTTGACTGCAGAAAACGAAGCGAAAGCTAAAACCGTTGCTGAACAGGAAAAGAGTCTGAATGCTGCCTGGTTCGTATTCGGTACTAAATCTGAATTGAAAGCTCAAAAGATTCTTCAGAGCGGAGACGTGTTGAAGAGCGCTGATTTCAACAAGGATTATTTCACTCAAATCGATATCCGTACAACCAAAGAAATCAAGTTGTACTCTAAACGTGCTGAGTTACTGACTACTCATCCGTCCGGTTCTTATGAATTGGTAAAAGATGACAAAGGCCAGTTGACATTGAAGATTACTAATCCTACTGAATTCTGGAGTGTATCCAGATACTTGGTTATTCAAGTAAAATAAGGTAGACATCCCTTTTTGAATTGCCAATGTGCTGATTCCTGGATTCAAGAAATTAGCACATTGGCTTTTTTGTTTCTTATTATACGCATAACTACTGATGAAATATAAAAATCTTTTTTTTGATCTTGATGATACCATCTGGGCTTTCTCTCAAAATGCCCGTGATACTTTTGAAGAAGTATATCAGAAATATTCATTCGACCGTTATTTTGATTCGTTCGATCATTATTATACCCTTTATCAGCAAAGAAATACCGAACTTTGGATTGAGTACGGCGAAGGAAAAATAACGAAAGATGAATTGAACCGTCAACGTTTCTTTTATCCTTTACAGGCTGTGGGAGTGGAAGATGAAGCGCTTGCCGAACAGTTCTCGAAAGATTTTTTCGCGATTATTCCCACTAAAAGTACTTTGATGCCTCATGCAAAGGAGGTATTGGAATATCTTGCTCCTAAATATAACCTCTATATCCTTTCCAATGGATTCCGTGAATTGCAATCATGCAAGATGCGGTCGGCAGGAGTGGACGGGTATTTCAAAAAAGTGATTCTTTCGGAAGATCTCGGAGTGTTGAAGCCTTGGCCGGCAATATTTAATTTTGCCTTGTCTGCCACTCAATCCGAATTGCGCGAATCCTTGATGATTGGTGACAGTTGGGAAGCGGATATAACCGGAGCGCACGGAGTAGGGATGCATCAGGCTTTTTACAATGTGACGGAACGGACTACTTTCCCTTTTCTTCCCACTTATCACATACATTCCTTGAAAGAATTAATGGATTTATTATAGGTTTTCTGGATTAAGTCGTATTTTTGTTGCGTTTTAATTTTGCATAAAATACGATATAATCATGGATAGTACGCTTCTGCCTTTTGCCTTACTTTGTTTCACTTCATTCTTTACATTGACCAACCCATTGGGAACGATGCCTGTCTTCCTTACCATGACTCATGGTATGACGGATAAGGAACGTCAGTCTATCGTACGTCGCGCCACCATTGTGTCGTTTATTACAATAATGGTATTTGTCTTTGCCGGGCAGTTTCTTTTTAAGTTTTTCGGTATTTCTACCAATGGCTTCCGTATTGCCGGTGGGGTGATTATCTTCAAGATCGGCTTTGATATGCTTCAAGCCCGTTATACACCAATGAAACTGAAAGATGAAGAAATCAAAACGTATGCGGATGATATCTCCATTACTCCTCTCGGCATTCCTATGTTATGCGGTCCCGGAGCGATTGCCAATGCTATTGTCTTGATGCAGGATGCACATTCTTATGAAATGAAGGGAATTTTGATCGGCACTATTGCCCTGATTTATCTGCTGACTTTCTTTATTCTTCGTGCTTCTACGAAATTGGTAAACGTATTGGGCGAGACGGGAAACAATGTAATGATGCGCCTCATGGGATTGATTCTGATGGTAATTGCGGTGGAATGTTTCGTCAGCGGATTGAAACCGATTTTGGTGGATATTGTGAGAGAGGGGATGCTTCCTTGATGATAAAAGATAGAAGGGTTGAAGAGTCCTTAAAATGAAATTTATCTTTGCTGTAAAAAATGAACTACCCTTATAGAAGTTAATAAGATATATATAAATAAAGCCGTAAATGGATGACAACTATCAGGAATATTTTATTTTAAATTACTTTTGTAAAAAATAGATTCCCGAGTTTTTTTATAACCCCCTTAATAGAAATGAGACTAAAACTCCAAGGCTTGCCAAAGAGTTTAGTCTCATTTTTACCTTTATAAATCAGTATCTTTTTTATATCTTGGAATTGGATATATTGTATCTACTCTTTTTTATTTCATTAAAAAGAAGTGAATTGTTTATGGATTCTGATCAGTGGCAATATTTAAGCTTTCATTACCGTCGAACTCTGTCATTGGAATCATCATCGTCATTTCCCAGTCTTCCGGATCAATATAACGTCTGTAGTCTAATAGACGTGCTCCTTCTCCCCATTATTCGATACGATGTTGAAGTAAATGTTTCTTACGTAAAACTATTTATGTATATATTTATAAATAATAAGACCTGCAATTTCGATTAATTCTAAAATTGCAGGTCTCATCTACTTATTTAAAACTTATCCTTATATGGAGGCAATATTAAAAAATGTTTTATCGAGGTAGATTATCACTCCATCCCTCTGTTTGTATAACTCCAAAACCTGAATTAACTTCAAAAGAAGGTATTGGGTACACAAATTTGGCAATGTTGAAATTAGTATACGCTCCATCTGCCACACTAATAATTTTGCCTAATCTTCTTGCATCAAAGAAGCGATGTCCTTCTTGAACCAGTTCTAATTTTCTTTCTTTGTCAATCACATCAATAATCGTCTGATCCTCTGCAATTTCACTATCATCCAAATCCGGGTTTCTTTTTGCCGCTACTTCCAACAGTTTTTCTTTAGCTTTACCATAATCAGGAGTTGATTGTTTTGCATATGCTTCTGCCTGTATTAAATACATTTCAGGCAGTCTGAAAACCGGCAAGTTAGAAATCTGATTATTGGTTGTGATACCACGCATTTTTCCACCAGTCCACGTACCGCCAAGAAGTGCCAGACGAATATCATTAGATGAATATTCTGCTATTGTTGCGCTGTTAATAGACAAACCGTATTTATTCCATAAAGTATTCAGAGCATTAGCAGATAAATAATCATCTTCGGCTTTTGCTATAAAGAAAATGTCTTCTGTCGAAACAGCCAATGTCGTGTACATATTCTTATAGTCTTCTTTGGTTGATACAATTGTACCACCACTTAGGGTTATTGCCTCTTGAGCCGCCGTAATAGCCCCTTCGTAATTTTTCATATAGAGTTTTACGCGAGCTTCAAGTGCAGCAACTGCAGCCGTATTCATATACTGTTTACCTACATTTTCAACACCTTCTTTAGCATAATATTCTTTAGCCTTCGTTATATCATCAAGAATCAGGCTATAATTTTGTTCTACACTAACTCTTGACACCTGTGAATAGGCAGGGACGGGCTCAGTAACGTTTACGATACCTAATGTCGTTTTGTTGGCTTCCGAATATGGCAAACCAAACATGTTAGTCAAATAGAAAGAACAGAGGGCTTTAATTGCATAGGCTTGAGCGATGCATCCTTCCACTTCTGTCAGATCCCCCTTTGTTACTTCTTTAAATGAAGCACCTTCTTTAATGATACGTGCACAACGGTCGATAGCCCAATATCCGTATGCCCATATTTCTTCTATGTATGAATTAGTATCCAGTATCTGATAGCGGAAGATGTCATAGAAATGGGACGTTGCAACGGAATGTGAAGTGATATCCGTTGGCGCATCTCCAATTGCTAATACATCACGTCCCAGAAAACGATATGAACCTAATGTGTAATATACACCATTTAAAGCATTCTGAAAATCTTGGGTAGTAACCAAGGCTTCTTCTGTCGGAACAGAAGTTGATGGCGTTTCTGTCAAGAAGTCATCGCATGCGGTGAATGAAATTGCCATCCAACCGGTTAATAAAGCAAATAATATTTTCTTCATTGTCATAAATTTCTAAAGTTATTTTTTAGAAGCTAAGATTAAGACCGAACATGATATTTCTAGGTACAGGATATGCCCAAGACTGCATACCGGTAGATCTAGTTTGTGGATCAAATCCTATAAAATCTTTAGCAGTGATAGTGAACAAATTGTCAGCAGAGATATAAACTCTTAAATTGTCAATAGCCACTTTATTCATAAGGTTCTTCGGAAGAGTATATCCTAAAACCATGGATTTCATTCTCAAATAAGAACCGTTCATTAAGAAACGGCTGGAATTAGTTTCTGCTCCCGAGTTGTCTCCAGCTACAAATTTGGGTACGTCGGTTATATCTCCCGGCTTTTGCCAGCGGTTGTCATAAACATAGTTAGATACCGGACCTAAGAAATAATGTCCAACCTGCATATCAAATGCAAATCCGGAGTTATATACTTTATTTCCCAAGGTGAAACTGGTATCAAAAGAGAAGTCAAAACCTTTGTATTTGAAATTCATTCCAAAGCCACCATAAAATTTAGGATCGGCAGAACCTACAATTCGCTGACCGGCCTCATTTACATTTTTTGTTTTCTCATCCCCTTCTTGTCCTTTATACCACATTGCTTCTCCTGTTTCAGGATCCACTCCTGCATATTCCGGCATATAGAATGTATTATACGCCTCGCCAACTTTTCTGATAGTTAGAGTATTCTCAATTGGTTTTTCTGTGGCAAGTTTTATGATTTTATTTTTATTTGCCGTACCAGTGAAACGAACATCCCAACTGAAATCCTTATTTCTAAGTACGTTAGCGTTAATCAAGAATTCTATACCTTTGTTTTCCATCTCACCTACATTTTTTAGGATAGACCCGAATCCAGTTGTGTAAGAAAGTGGTACATCAAATATCATATCTTTTGTCCGTTGGTTATAATAATCTACTTCGAGTGTCAGTCTTTCAAAGAAAACAGCATGGATACCGATATCGGCTTTTGCAACAGTCTCCCATTTTAGATCCGGATTGGCTATTTGGTAAGGAATAGCTCCTGGTTTACCATTATAAGAATATCCATAATTATATAATCCCATTGCTGCATAATAACCAATATCCTGATTACCTACAGTTCCATAACTACCTCTGATAGTCAAATCTGTCAACCAACTTTTGGTATTTTCCATAAAGCTTTCGTTAGAGATGCGGTATTTTGCTCCTATAGACCAGAAAGGAGCCCATTTGTTGTTTACACCAAATCTTGACGAGCCGTCATAACGGAAACTGCCTGACAGATAATATTTATCATTCAAGTTATATTCTGCATTCATAAAGAACGAAGAAAGAGTGCTTGCTTTGGTTGAAGATCCCGCCCCTGTTGGCTTGGAAGCATTGTCCAATTCAAAAACAGCATCACTAGGATATCCACTGGCAGCTGCATAAATTGTTCTATAAGATATTTTCTGTGCTTCTTGTCCCAACAATACATTCAAATGATGCATGTCTTTGAAAGTGCGGTTGAAGTTTACGGTATTGGTAATGGTCAAGGTTGTTGCCCTTTCCTGATTTCTTTGACCAAGCATACCGCTACCGGAATATTGAGGATTATAAATTGAACTGTAAAAGAACTCGTCCAAGTCAATTAAGCTCAATCCTGCATTTGTCTTCCATGTTAAGCCATCAATAATATTATAAGTAAAATATGGATTCACAACCAATGTAATCTGCTTTTGATTACGTTTATCACCTTTTTCTTTATCGTTAATGGCTACAGGATTATAATTAACATTTGTATTATATGTTCCATCTTCATTGCGCACCTGTTCAAACGGACGGATGTCATATACTGCTACAATAGGATTAGTATATTGGCTTTCAGTCATAGTATTGTTTATATCGGAGAGTGCTCCATTCACAGAAAGTCCATATCCTATCCGCCCGCTTTTTCCATCTAAACTAATACGTCCGCTATAGCGTTTCATTCCAGTTCCGATGACGATACCTGTATTCTGAAAATATCCTCCACTAATATAATAGCGCAAATTTTCATTCCCACCTTGAGCACTGATATCATATTCTTGTGAAAAACCATTTTGCAGAATCTCCTTCAGCCAATCCACACTCTTGATATTTTGCGTCAAGTCCACATTATACCAATCCATAACATAGGCATTCAGCCATTCAGCAGAAGTCATGCCATCCTCACCGTCATATCCTGCATTTGTTAGTCCTTCGGTCCAGATCTCTTTGTATTTATCCAGATTTGTCGTACGATAATTATGATCTATCTTACCTACAAAACTAGTTCCGACTTTTGCATTCACATTAAAACGCGCTTTTCCCAGACTACCTTTTTTAGTAGTAACTACAATTACTCCATTCGCTGCACGAGCTCCATAAATAGCTGTAGCTGTAGCATCTTTCAAAACTGTGATGGACTCAATGTCGTTAGGATTGATATTAGCCATCGGACTTGCCGCCATATCCCCTGTCCCGGCTTTGTTATAAGCCCCCATTTTGTCTGTGTAAATGGCAATACCATCAATTACGTATAAAGGTTCGGTTCCAGAATTCATTGAACCAACTCCACGAATAGTAGTAGAAGCGTATGCACCAGGTTGTCCAGTCAAGCTATTTACTTGTAAACCAGCTACTGATCCTTCCAAAGACTTCATAAAGTTTGCATCTGTTTTTTTCATCAAGTCCTTATTATCCACCGTTTGGGCAGATCCCGTAAATGCCGCTTTTTTAGTTACCCCATATCCGGTTACCACAACCTCATCTATTAGCTGTGCATCAGATTTGAGAACCACTCGCAAATTGGGCTTTATCGCCACTTCCTGCGTCTGCATACCGATGTACGAAATCTGCAAAGTCTTTGCAGAACTAAATACAACTATAATATGTTGATTACTAACAATATATATGATGTTTGCTTTCCTTTGGAAATATTTTTCTGTTGTAGTTATTATACAGATTATCAATATATTAAGCACCTACCAAACATATTAGTTTACTGATTTATGATACCAGATTTCTATCAAAAATAGGGCATAACCATCTATTAATTAATTATTTAAGTTCTTATCTTATATGATATAAGCTAAAACTTATTTCCATCTTAACTGTTGAAGATGGTTTTCTTGTTCTAAATTATATCCAATAATTATTGACTATAATAATATATTCATTAGCAAACGGTAATCTAAGAAAAAGAAAAACTCCAGATGAAAAAATGCATATTTTATTACTGTATATTTTAAAATATGCAGGGGTGGATTCAAATATCCTCCAAAATCGCAGAGAATATGATTGATGAATATTTATATTGGATGGTTATATGCTTTTTCTGTATCAAAGAGATTGTGTAATTACATCTAATTATGCAAAAAGAGGTATTTATCATTTATCTGATGCTAAAATGAAAGAACCCCAAATGCCGGATTTTAATAGCTATTAGAGGCTGTCAAGTTTATAAATTAGCTTTTAATCCTTTCCTTTTAAAGAAAGCAAGGGCTTCTCTACGACCAATGACTCGTTCCTTTTAAAGGAACGCTTTATTCCTTTAAATGGGACGAGTGATAATATTCGTAATTATGATGTATCTTTAGATTATATATATGCGTTTTCGGAACTTATATTGCATATTCTTTCATTTAATTATACACACTTTCTTCTATTAGAGAAAATTATACCTTCCATTTCTATAACCAAATCTTAAAAACAGAACACTTTCGTTTAGTTTTTGTGCTTATTATTATTTTTTTGATGAGGCAGTTTTCTCAAGATCACGCACCACTGTAATATCCATTATATTCGCATATACCTGCGTGGTCTTTACACTTTTATGTCCTAACAGTTTTTGTACAGTAGTTATATTGGCACCATTATATAATAATAAGGTAGCATTTGTATGACGGGCGGTGTGAAACGATACACGTTTATCAATTTTAGCCAAGCCTGCCAATATGTTTAATTCCTTATTAATATTAGAATTGTCTTTCAACTTGAAAAAACTATTGAAGTCATCTTTATAGCGTTGCAATATCTGGATTCCTTTACCCTCAAATAATAAATATAAAGGAAGGCGTACCTCCATACCTGTTTTGACAGATTTGTATATTATCCAAGTCTCCTGATGGAACTCAACAATATTTGCAGAGGTCAGATTAGTGAAATCAGAATATCGTAATCCAGCATAACAGCAAAATAAAAAAGCATCTTTTGTTTTTTGCAGTCTCGTATATCTTCCAGTCAGCTGCAAATTCTCAAATTTGTGTAACTCTTCCGGAGCTAAGTGTGTATGGCTTCCTTCTATACTTTTAATTTTATATTTTCTAAAGGCATACTTCTGTATATCCATATACTCCTTATTTATTGCAACATTAATATATCGTTTCAGATGCTTCATGTGCTTGGCAATAGTATTAAGGTGATAACCTTTAGATTGCAGATAATTATCAAATGAAGACACAAACTCAAATGTCAAATCGGTAAATAATACCTCTTTCTTGAACTCCTGAAGTAATTCAAGCGTGGAAAGGTGATTTTGACGGGTACTTTCTTTCAAAGAAGAATTGGCTATCTCCTCTTTAAAAAAAGTCAAAAACGACCTTCCATTGCTTAGAGGTTTATCAATAGAATTTTTTAATAAATCTAACGATATGGACTTTCCCTGTTGCCATAGTCCAAGTTCTGTTTGCTCAATAGCTGCTATATTTTCATATAACATACGATTCAAAACATTCGCATTAGGATGATTCTTCACCATTTTTCGTTTGGCATCCCACTGTTCCGGTTTGAGATATATTTTGGTGGAGAAATACATCTTTTTCCTGTTCAGATAGGCTTCTACCTGAACTAATGCCATTCCTCTTTTATTCAATCTCTTCTTTCTGTTAAACACAAGGTTGTAACTGATCTTTTCCATACTTTCATTTTTTAATTAATAATAGAACAAATTAGACGTAATTCTGTGCTATATCAGAGGCGAATAAGCATTAATATCTCTAAAAAATAAATCTTCAAATCACTTGGTATTCACAAAACTTTAAATTAAATGCCACTTTTTTATTCGCTTTTTCACGAAAAAAGCAAAAAGAATGGCTTTTAAAGGTGTTTTATGACTAAAAACGAGTAAAAGAAATATTAAAAGAGGCATTTTGCTTATGCAAAGTGTCAATTGCTGTTTTAGCAATCAAAGCTTTTGGTTGAAAAAAATATGCTTATCGGCATAAATACAGCTTGTAAAATAACAAAATGTTATATTTGCAACCTTTTTTTATTAATATAATTGCTAGTTTCAGTTTTATTAATATATTTGCAAATTGTTAGAGTAAAGATACAAATAATGTAAAGTTAAACTTTAAGAGAGAATTTATGAAAAGAAAATTAATGCTGTTATTGGCATGCCTTTTTGTGGGCATAGGCCTAGTAACTGCCCAGACTCAAAAGGTCACAGGCGTTGTGATTTCTGAAGAAGACGGGCAGCCAGTTGTTGGCGCTTCTGTGTTGGTAAAAGGTACCACTCTGGGTACAATCACAGATGTAGATGGTAATTTTAATTTGTCGAATGTACCAAGTTCTGCAAAGACTTTGCAGATTTCGTATATTGGTATGCAGACACAAGAAGTGGTGATCAAACCAACTTTAAAAGTTGTGCTAAAGTCTGATTCCCAAAATCTAGATGAGGTTGTAGTGACAGCTATGGGGATTAAGCGATCGGAAAAATCCCTAGGTTATGCCGTATCTAGTGTGAAGGGAGATGAAATAACTAAAGCACGTGAAAGTAATGTACTTAATTCATTGTCTGGTAAGATTGCGGGACTGCAAATAGCCCAATCATCTGGTACGGTAGGTGGTAGTTCAAGTATACAGATTCGTGGAGCTTCGTCTATTGGTACCGTTTCTTCTCCTTTATTTATTATTGACGGGCTTCCAATTGACAATGGTTCCTATAACCCTGACAGAACTAATGGTATAGTTGATGTCGGTAATCGTGCAGGGGATATTAATTCAGATGATATTGAATCTATCAATGTATTGAAGGGAGCAGCTGCAACAGCATTGTATGGAGCGCGTGCAAAGGATGGTGCTATCGTTATTACTACTAAGAAGGGAAAGAAGAACTCACCGGTGTTTGTAACAGTAAACTCTTCTACACGATTTGAAAATGTACTAAAGTTACCTGACTTTCAAAATGAATATGCACAAGGCAGTTATGGTGTATATAATGTGAAAATGTTGAATGGTTGGGGACCGAAGATCTCATCGGTACAAGATCAGCAGTTTACAGATTACAAAGGTGATAAAGTGACTTTGAAGGCAAATCCTGATAATGTAAAGGATTTCTATGAAACGGGAATGAGTTATATTAATAATGTATCAGTTGCGGGGGGTGGTGAAAAGGCGGACTTCCGTTTGAGCTTTACTTCTACTAATCAGACTGGTGTTGTACCTGGATCTGACTATAATAAATACGCTTTTTCTGTCAATGCGGGTATGAATTTTACTAAGAACTTCACAGGTCGTATTTCTGCTCAATATATACGTTCCGACTCTGAAGGTCGTCCAGCGCAAGGTGCAAATGATAGTAACCTACTGATTCCATTGATTAATGGATTGCCGAGAACTATTGATATACATGATATTCAAAAGAATTGGGTGGATGAGAATGGAAAGCAAATCACATTAGATCCGGAAGGTAAAAGTAATAATCCATATTGGATTATTAATAAGAATAAGTTTACCAATAATTTAGATCGTATGATTGGTAATATCACATTGACTTATAAACCGATTGAAGGACTGACTATCACCAATAATGCCGGAACAGATTTTTACACAGAAGGAAGGCGTAAGGTATATGCAAAAGGTACTGTAGGAGCCTTGAACGGAAAGTTCCAGACTTGGAATTTGTATAAAAGAATTATAAATAATGACTTAATGGTTTCTTACGAGAAGACTTTTGCAAATGACTATCATTTTAAGGTAATGATGGGGCATAATCTCTATCAGGAGGAATGGAAGAATGAAAATGTGCAGGCGCAGAATCTGGTTGTTGATGGGCTATACACATATACTAATGCGAAGTCTACTACTCCGGTAAATTATTATGAAAAGAAACGTCTTGTTGGTTTATATGGAGATATTAGTTTGGGATACAAAGATATGCTTTTCGTAAATGTAACAGGACGTAATGACTGGTCGTCTACTCTACCGATCAATAATCGTTCCTATTTCTATCCTTCCATAAGTGGTAGTTTTATTTTTACGGAGTTGATGGAAAACAAAGATATTCTGAATTTTGGTAAGGTTCGTTTGAGTTATGCTAATGTGGGTAGTGATGAAGATCCGTACAATTTGGCATTTAAATATACTCCCGCTAGTACTTACTTTTTGCAATATCTGGGTAATGTTAACACTTTCCCCCATATGGGATTAGTTGGCTTTACGGGACCTCGTGTCTTACCAAATGAGAATTTGAAGCCGCAAAATCAAAGTTCTTTTGAAGTTGGAGCTGATTTGCGTTTCTTCGGTGGAAAAATTAGGTTAGATATGACTTATTATAGCAATATTACAAAGAATCAGATTGTAAGTATTGATGTCCCATTGTCAACAGGCTACTTTGCCAATAATATTAATGCCGGGAAGATTGCCAATAAAGGTGTTGAAGTAACTTTGGGGTTGACTCCTGTGGAAACACGTGATTTTAAATGGGACCTGGATGCAACATTTGCTTCAAATAAGCAGACAGTGGAGGAGTTAGCTGAAGGACTTGATGAATATACGTTAACGAGTGGACTGAGCGGTTTACAAATTAAGGCTGCTAAAGGAGATTCGTTTGGCTTGTATGGCACGGGTTGGAAACGTGATGACCAAGGAAATTATGTGATTAATTCTAAAACAGGTTTGAGAGAAACTGTTAATAACGTGCGTTTAGGAGATGTATATCCTGATTTTACGATGGGAATCAACAATACATTTACTTATAAGGGAGTTACCTTGAGTTTCTTGATTGATATCCGTCATGGAGGTTCTTTGTATTCAGAGACTGTAGCTAATTTAAGAAGTAGCGGTTTGGCTGCTGAAACAATAGCTCACCGTGAAGATGCTTCCTTTATTGAGCCGGGTGTAATCCTTCAGGATGATGGAACATATAGACCTAATGATGTTCCTGTGAAAAGTATGCAGGATTATTGGCAGCATATATCCAATTCTAGTAATAATGAAGGGAATATCTATAATGCATCATTTGTAAAACTCAGAGAGGTACAGTTGTCTTATAGCTTCCCACGCAAATGGTTCAAGAGCTTTTTTGTTAAATCATTGGATTTAGGTTTTGAGGCACGTAACTTATGGATTATTAAAGATCATGTGCCACATATTGATCCGGAAGCTAACTTCTTCGGTCCTTCTCAGATTGGGGGTGGTGTAGAGTTTAACAGCATACCTTCTACCAGAAGTTTTGGATTTAATGTCAGATTAACATTGTAAGATTTAAACGAATATGATAATGAAAAAGAAAATATTAACATACGCATTGAGCGCTTTGGCATGTTTAACTTCATGTAGCGATTGGCTCGATATTAACCATGATCCCAATACTGCCGAGAAAGTTGATCCCGGGTATTTGTTTAACTATGTAGCTGTAAACTGGGCTGGAACACGCACTGGTGGTGACTTTTATATTCCTTTATCTATGAGTTCGCAGTGTCAAGTTGATGGTGGACTTGATTACGGTGGCTGGGATGAATCTGTATATACTATTTCTCCTTATAGTACAGGGAATGTCTGGAAACATTATTATTCTGTAGGTGGCAATAATTTGATGTTAGCTATTAAAAATGCAGAAGAGTCAGAACCGGTGAATCACAATGCTATTGCGCAGTGTAAGATTCTTTTGGCTGAGCATATGTATGAGGCAACGATGTTGTGGGGAGATATTCCTTTCACAGAATCCTGGAACGGAACAATTAAATATCCGAAATTTGATTCTCAGGAAAGTGTATTGAATGGTGTTTTGTCATTACTTGATGAGGCATTACAGCTTATAGATCTGAATGATGCTAATGCAATTGATGAGTACGATATCTATTACAAAGGTGATATGAACAAATGGATGACTTTGGCAAAGTCTTTAAAATTCAGAACATTGATGGTTATGGTAGATAAAGACCCTTCTAAGGCTGCTGCTATTGGTACGTTGCTGCAGGCTGGAGGAATGGTTGCATCAGCAGCGGACAATTTGGTATTTCCTTACTCTACAGATCCGGGTAACCAGAACCCTAAATATGAACTTATAGAATTGGTTGGGGGGACACAAATATTGTTCTTTGCCAGCAATTATATGTTGAAACCGATGCAAGAACGTAATGATCCCCGTATTCCCTGTTATTTTGAACCGGGTGCGGATGGTGTATACCGGGGGTTGGGTAATAGAGAGGCTGCAAAGACGGATGATGAAGAAAATCTACTGTCATCTGTTGTAAGCAACTACCTTTTCAGAAGAGACGCTCCGGAATTGATTTATTCTTGTCAAGAACAGCTACTTTTGGAAGCAGAAGCTTATGCGCGCGGATTAGGAGTTGCTCAAAATCTGTCGAAAGCTAATGAACTGTACCTGAAAGGAATTCGTGAAGCATGTGCTTTTTATGGAGTTGCGGAATCCGATATTGATACATATGTTACAGGTTTACCGGAATTGACAACGATGACCCAGGAAAAAGCTCTGTATGAGATTCATATGCAGCAATGGATTGATTTGATGGATCGTCCGTTTGAGGAGTTTGTACAATGGAGGCGATCTGGTACTGCCGGAAACGAGGTCCCGACATTGCAAGTCCCGGAAGATGCAACTTCAAAAGAATTGATCAGAAGATGGGAATATAGTCCTGAAGAAATGACAGCTAATATTAATGCACCGAAAGAATCTCCGAAAATCTGGGAAAAACTATGGTTTGATTTATAATTGAATTACCATAAATGATACGAAAAAGAGGACAATAAAACATTGTCCTCTTTTTTTTTGTTATATTTGCGCCCACATTATTATATATAATAGAAGTAAAGAATGAAAGAATTTGTAATATCCGAAGCCAAAGTAGAAACAGCAGTGCTTGTAGGACTCATCACACAGACGCAGGATGAGCGTAAAACAAACGAGTATCTGGATGAACTGGCTTTCCTTGCCGAGACGGCTGGGGCGGAAGTTGTGAAACGATTTACACAGAAGTTGCCGACGGCTAACTCTGTGACTTATGTTGGAAAAGGAAAGTTGGAAGAAATCAGACAATATATCCATGACGAAGAGGAAGCAGAACGTGAAGTAGGAATGGTCATCTTTGATGATGAGCTTTCTGCGAAACAGATTCGTAATATTGAAGCTGAACTGAAAGTGAAGATACTGGACCGTACTTCACTGATTCTTGATATATTTGCCATGCGTGCGCAGACAGCCAATGCGAAGACACAGGTAGAACTGGCACAGTATAAATATATGTTGCCGCGTTTGCAGCGGCTTTGGACTCACTTGGAACGCCAGGGAGGTGGTTCCGGTGCCGGTGGTGGCAAAGGTTCCGTGGGACTTCGTGGTCCGGGTGAAACACAGCTTGAGATGGACCGCCGTATCATCCTGAACCGTATGTCATTGCTGAAAGAACGTCTGGCGGAGATTGACAAGCAGAAAGCTACCCAACGCAAGAATCGCGGACGCATGATACGTGTTGCACTGGTTGGTTATACCAATGTGGGAAAATCAACCATGATGAATCTTCTCTCCAAGAGTGAAGTGTTTGCGGAAAACAAACTGTTCGCTACTTTAGACACTACTGTGCGCAAAGTGATTATCGATAATCTACCGTTCCTGTTGTCAGATACAGTAGGGTTTATTCGCAAGTTACCTACCGACTTGGTAGAATCTTTTAAATCTACCCTGGATGAGGTACGTGAAGCAGATTTGCTTGTGCACGTAGTCGATATTTCCCACCCCGGATTTGAGGAACAGATTGAGGTGGTGAACAAGACCCTGGCAGAGATTGGAGGCAGTGGCAAACCTATGATACTTGTATTTAATAAAATAGACGCTTACACCTACGTGGAGAAAGCGCCGGACGACCTTACCCCCCGAACAAAGGAAAACTTAACACTCGAAGAACTGATGAAGACGTGGATGGCAAAAATGGAGGATAACTGCCTCTTTATTTCCGCCCGCGAACGAATCAATATAGACGAACTGAAAAATGTAGTTTATCAGCGAGTGAAAGAATTACACGTTCAGAAATATCCCTATAACGATTTTCTTTATCAGACCTACGAAGAAGAGGAAGAATAATCAATATGCTAATGTGCTGATGTGCCAATTGGTTGCGCATACTGCATCAGAATTGGCACATTGGCATATGGGCACATTAACACATTATTAAGATGAAAGACTATCGTAGATTGACTGAAGATGAGATACTTCAGTTGAAGAGCCAGTCATGTCTGGCCGATGATTGGGGAAATGTATCAGTGGCAGAGGGTTTTAATTGTGAGTACGTCCATCATACCCGTTTCTCGGGTGAAGTAAAACTGGGGGTATTCGAAGCTGAATTTACATTGCCGGGGGGAATCAAGAAACATTCGGGATTACGTCATGTGACGTTGCACAATGTGTCGGTGGGCGATAACTGCTGTATTGAGAATATACAGAACTATATTGCTAATTATGAGATTGGCAGTGACACCTTCATTGAGAATGTAGATATTATTTTAGTGGATAGGTTAAGCACTTTTGGTAATGGGGTAGAAGTGGCTGTCTTGAATGAAACAGGAGGCCGTGAGGTGTTGATGAACGATAAATTGTCTGCGCACCAGGCATATATTCTTGCACTGTACCGCCATCGTCCCGAGCTGATAAACCGTATGAAATCTATTGCGGATTATTATTCCAATAAACATGCTTCTGCTGTCGGCAGTATTGGCAATCATGTGATGATTCTCAATACGGGCTCGATCAAGAATGTCCGGATTGGTGATTACTGCCATATCTGTGGGACCTGCCGCTTATCCAATGGCAGCGTCAATAGTAATGTGACGGCACCTGTACATATCGGACATGGTGTAATCTGTGATGACTTTATCATCTCTTCCGGCTCTAAAGTGGATGACGGCACGATGTTGACTCGTTGTTTCGTCGGACAATCCTGTAAACTGGGACACAATTATTCCGCTTCCGATTCTTTATTCTTCAGTAATTGTCAGGGAGAGAACGGTGAGGCATGTGCTATTTTTGCAGGTCCTTTCACTGTGACACACCATAAATCTACTTTATTGATTGCCGGTATGTTCTCGTTTATGAATGCGGGTTCGGGGTCCAATCAGAGTAATCACATGTATAAGTTAGGTCCTATCCATCAGGGAACGATGGAGAGAGGAGCGAAGACCACTTCCGATTCATATATCCTGTGGCCGGCACGTGTCGGGGCTTTCTCTTTGGTAATGGGACGTCATGTTAATCATGCCGATACTTCCAATCTTCCTTTCTCTTACCTGATAGAGCAGCGGAATACCACTTATCTGGTTCCGGGAGTTAATTTGAGAAGTGTAGGTACTATCCGTGACGCACAGAAATGGCCAAAGCGTGATAAGCGAAAAGATCCGAACCGGCTGGATTATATCAATTATAACCTGCTGAGTCCTTATACCATTCAGAAGATGTTTAAAGGACGTTCCATTTTGAAAGAATTGAAACGTGTATCCGGTGAAACTTCAGAGATCTACTCCTACCAGAGTGCTAAAATCAAGAACTCTTCTCTGAATAACGGAATTCGTTTTTATGAAATCGCCATTCACAAGTTCTTGGGAAACTCCATCATAAAACGATTGGAGGGTATTAATTTCCAGACCAATGAAGAAATCCGTCAGCGACTGAAACCTGACACGGAAATCGGACTTGGCGAATGGGTGGATGTTTCCGGACTGATTGCTCCCAAGAGTGAAATCGACCGATTGTTGGATGGTATTGAGAATGGAACAGTCAATCGTTTGAAATCCATCAATGCAAGCTTTGCAGAAATGCACGAGAATTATTATACCTATGAATGGACATGGGCTTATCATAAGATTCAGGAATTCTACGGCCTGAATCCGGAAACGATTACAGCACAAGATATCATCGGTATCGTGAAAGCGTGGCAGCAAGCTGTTGTCGGATTGGATAAGATGGTATATGAGGATGCCAAGAAAGAATTTTCGTTGTCTTCCATGACCGGATTTGGTGCTGACGGCTCCCACGACGAAATGAAGCAGGATTTTGAGCAAGTACGCGGTGATTTCGAAAGTAATACCTTTGTGACTGCCGTCTTGAAACATATTGAAGATAAAACAGCTCTTGGAAACGAGTTAATCAAACGGATTGAAGCAATCGAATCATAATAGGAGTGGCAGATGGCGAACTGTGGATGATAAACAGGATATGATAAATAGCAAACTGTAAATAAAATAGTGAGCGGTGAACGGCAGATGTCAATGAATGGCATAGCTTGTTTACCGCTCGTTGTTTATTGTTTATGATTGTCTTTTGCTGTTCCTGCTTTTCTCCGTTATTCATTCTTAATTCTTCATTCATCATTCGCCATTCTTCATTCTTAATTACTACCTTTGCCACACTAACTAACATTACGTAATAAAATAAGAAACTTATGGCAACACCTCCGTTTAAGTATCAGCCCATGTTTGAAAAGGGAAAAGATACAACTGAGTATTATCTGCTTACAAAAGACTATGTATCAGTAAGCGAGTTTGAAGGAAATCCTATCCTGAAAATTGAGAAAGAAGGTTTGACTGCGATGGCTAATGCAGCTTTTCGTGATGTATCATTCATGCTTCGTCGTTCGCACAACGAACAAGTTGCTAAGATTCTGAGTGATCCGGAAGCAAGTGAAAACGATAAGTATGTGGCATTGACTTTCCTGCGTAACGCGGAAGTTGCTTCAAAAGGTGTACTTCCTTTCTGTCAGGACACTGGTACTGCTATTATCCATGGTGAAAAAGGACAGCAGGTATGGACTGGATATTCTGATGAAGAAGCGCTTTCACTGGGCGTATATAAAACATACACTGAAGAGAACCTGCGTTATTCACAGAATGCGCCTTTGAATATGTATGATGAGGTAAATACAAAATGTAACCTCCCTGCACAGATTGACATCGAAGCTACCGAAGGTATGGAATACGAATTCCTTTGCGTAACAAAAGGTGGTGGTTCTGCCAACAAGACATATTTGTATCAGGAAACAAAAGCGATCCTGAATCCCGGTACACTGGTTCCATTCCTGGTTGAAAAAATGAAAACATTGGGAACAGCCGCTTGCCCTCCTTATCATATCGCTTTCGTGATCGGTGGAACTTCTGCTGAAAAGAACTTATTGACAGTGAAGCTGGCTTCTACTCATTTCTATGATAACTTGCCGACTACTGGAAACGAATATGGCCGTGCATTCCGCGACATCGAACTGGAAAAAGAAGTTTTGGCAGAAGCTCACAAAATTGGATTGGGCGCGCAATTCGGAGGTAAATATCTTGCTCATGACGTACGCATCATCCGTTTGCCTCGTCACGGTGCTTCTTGTCCGGTAGGCTTGGGAGTATCTTGCTCTGCCGACCGTAACATCAAATGTAAAATCAATAAGGAAGGTATCTGGATTGAGAAACTGGATTCAAATCCGGGCGAACTTATTCCTGTAGAACTGCGTCAAGCAGGTGAAGGTGATGTTGTAAAGATCGACCTGAACCGTCCGATGCCTGAAATCCTGAAAGAGCTGACTAAATATCCGGTAGCTACTCGTCTGTCATTGAACGGAACGATCATCGTAGGTCGTGACATCGCCCATGCTAAACTGAAAGAACGTTTGGATCGCGGCGAAGACTTGCCACAATATATTAAGGATCATCCTATTTATTATGCAGGTCCGGCAAAAACTCCGGAAGGCATGGCTTGTGGTTCTATGGGTCCTACTACAGCAGGACGTATGGACTCTTATGTAGAACTGTTCCAAAGTCATGGCGGCAGCATGGTCATGTTGGCAAAAGGTAACCGTAGCCAGCAAGTGACAGATGCTTGTAAGAAATATGGTGGTTTCTATCTTGGCTCTATCGGAGGTCCGGCAGCTATCCTTGCACAGAATAACATCAAGAGCATCGAATGTGTGGAATATCCGGAATTGGGTATGGAAGCCATCTGGAAAATTGAAGTAGAAAACTTCCCTGCATTTATCTTGGTGGATGATAAGGGTAATGACTTCTTCAAACAGTTGAAACCGTGGAATTGCACAAAATAACCGGTTTTAACCTGTTGGGATAAAACTTTAAGAAGAGGCTAAATGCCCTGAATTTATAAAATCCCCTCACTCTGCAATGTAGTGAGGGGATTTCATCTTTTGAGGACTTAAAGACTTTCCGGATATTTATTTTTGTAGTGTAGATATCAGCCTTTCATCATTTGTGATTACTTGTTCTGTTCTTTTTTCCATTTTTCATATCTCTTCAATACCTTACTACCATCTTTGTTATACCAACTATAACCATTCCGGCGCTCATGCCCGATTTCCGATATATCATATTTTTTAATGCCGTCACGGTCGCAGAAAAAAGGCCGATTCGTTTCCAGTTCATAAAAACGTGCCCAGAGAGTTGGACAGTCTTCACAGGGAACCATACGATAGTCTTTTTTACCTTCACCGTTAGTGAAATATTCCTTCTGTATTCCTTTTATTTTAGACTTTTGGAACCATTTGATTGCTCCTTCTATGGATTTTACAATGTCTGTGGATGGATTAGGAAGTGACATCAACAGCAATACAATATTGTCCGACTCTTGTCCGCTTAGTGACGGAAGTTCATAAGCACGTGCTTTGCAGGGTTCCAAAGTGACACGGTCGTGTTGGGCGCACCATACTGTTAATTCACCATTTTGGCACACCTGCGTTTTGAGTATACACTCTATACCTTTGTTGAATGCATTGCGTGCTTGTTCGCAGATATTGTCAGGAAGAAAAGTATATGGAGCTTTCTTTTCGTATATGCTCCGAAGTTGATTCATGACTCTTACCATTGCATTGTCATTGTAGGTGATTTGTACATAATAACCTTTGGGACGTGGATAAAATTGAGGCCATCCTCCGTTTTCATACTGCGATTTGAGCAGATATTGAATACCGTTCAGCACTCCTTCTTTATATTTCTCTTTCTGTGTAGCCAGATAAAGTCGTGCCAGATATTCTATTTCTGTCGTGGTGGCATTGTTGTCGATTGTGCTTTGGTTGATATCCTCTTTGGCTTTTAGTGCCGCTTTATATTCCTGTTCTGTCAGTTCTGCCGGCATATAGATATTTTTTGGCCATCCTCCGGTGATTTGCTGATACAGTAACACGTTGTCACCAATGCGTTGGGCTTCTTCCGTCTTGAAGAAATCGTCGTCAAATTTAGGAGCGATGTGTACCCATTCTTTGTAATTTTGTTGTTTTCTGTAGTCTGTTGCTTTTTGGGCTGAGGCGTTTGTCAGGATAAAAAGTAGCAGTAAGAAAAAACCTGGTTTTCTCATGGCTTTATTATTTAATGTTTTTATAGTATGCAAATGTATGAAGAAAGAAAAATACTGATATGTAATAACTGTTTTTTATAGAGTAAAAATTGGGTTAACCCTCCCGATAAGAAGATTAACCCAATCAAAAAATAAATGGAAACTACTTCCTTATTCCAGATATTTCGTAATCTTTCCGCTGATTTGTAACAGGGATATTTCGCAAAGTTTCGTATTATATTCAGCAGAGAGGATGCGTTCCTCTGCATCTAACAAACTTTTTTGTGTTTCACGCACTTCAAAACCGGAGAGGTCTCCCTGTATATAACGGTCCATGGCAATATCGTGATTATCTTTGGCGGTTATCAGGTTTTGACGTTCCAGATTCAGCAATTGAAGATTGTTGCGATAGGCTTGCCATAGGTTACTGAGATCAGAGCGAAGTGCTAATTCCAAGTCCTGTCGTTCCAGGCGACGATTCTTGAAAGCCAGACTTGCATTTCTCTTTTCGCGGCGACGATTACCGTCGAAGATATTAAAACCGACAGTTATTCCGGCATTGAAGCCCAGTTCACCTCTTCTGCTGTTTGCATTGATGTCATACTTGTTGAACGTATATCCATATCCGGTATTTAATTTGAGATATGGATAGTTGCGTGAGTTTATTTTCTTGTAGTCCAATTGGGCAAGTACTGTGTTTTGATCGGCCTTGAGCAAAGAAGCATTGGTTGCTAACGTAGAATTCCACAAATCATCAAATTGCAAGTCGCTGTGTACGTCGATAGTGGAGTCTTTGATAATAATGTTTTGATTGACATTGTTGTTAGCCATCAGTTCATTCAACTGGATGCGTGAAGAATGTAGCAATTCCTGTTGTTTGATGTATTGGGCACTGTCTGCATTGAAATCCACCTTTGCCTGCTGATAATCCAGCCCTGAAAACTTACCGACCAGGTGACTAGCCTCGGCTATGCGCAAGCGCTCTTTGGAAAGTGACATTGCATAATGAAAGTTTTTCAGACGAATCTTCTGCTGGATAAAATTATAGTATTCGGAAGTCAGGGCAGCGATAAAATCTTCAATGGCAATACGCGTGTTGGTTTCCCCCTGACGTTCCAGCTCTTTCAACTGTTTGTAGGTGGTACTGATATTGAATCCGTCGAAAATAGTCCAGTTGAGGTTAAGACCGACATTAACTGTCTGATCGTAGACTCCGTTGTTCTTTGTTATTTCTCCGGTAGCACGCGCCTTGGTCTCAATATTGTCCAGGTTTCCGGTATATCCGGCAGAGAAGTCCAGTGTAGGCAGGTAACCTGCATTTCCCAACGTTGCGTTGTTTTTGCTGATCTGCTCTTCGTTATGGATGATACGTAAAGAGTAATTGTTTTGCAATCCTTCTTCCAGACACTCCTTGAGAGTGAGAACTTGTGCCTTTGCAAAAGAGACTGATAAGAAGGCACATGCAATGGTGATATAAATGATGCGTTTCATGCAAATTCCTTTCTGTTTCATTCTTGTAGTTTTTTGATTCGGTTAGTCGAAATGTAACTGTAAATAGCCGGTACAATGTACATCGTAAGCAGAGTGGATACGACCATACCACCCACTACCGCCGTACCCATGGCAATACGCTGGTTACAACCTTCTCCGGTGGCAAATGCCAGCGGGATAAGTCCCAAAACCGTAGAGGCACTTGTCATCAGAATCGGACGGAGGCGTTGAAGGGCAGCATCTTTGATGGCGCTCATTTTATCCTCTCCGGCTTCCTGTTTCTGATTGGCAAATTCTACAATAAGAATACCGTTCTTCGCCACCAGACCGATCAGCATGATAATACCGATCTGACTGAAAATATTCATCGTAATATCTCCGAAATACATGAAGACCAAAGCTCCGGCAATAGCCAGCGGCACTGTCAACATGATAATCAATGGATCTTTGAAACTTTCAAACTGGGCTGCCAGAATCAGGTAAATCAAAAGGATAGCCAGGATAAAGGCGAACATCAGACTGGAAGAACTTTCACGATATTCCTTCGAGTCTCCCGACAGGGCAGTACGGAAAGTGTCATCCAATGTTTCTTTGGCAATCTTATCCATTTCATCCAAGCCTTGCCCGATTGTTTTGCCGTCTGCCAATCCCGCAGAGATGGTAGCTGACACAAAACGATTATAACGATACAACTTTGGAGGTGCAATACCGCTTTCCAATTCAATCAAGTTGTCCAGCTGAATCATATCCCCGCTACTGCTACGGACGTAAATAGCTTTCAGGTCGGCCGGTTTATTTCGTTGCTGGCGGTTGATTTCACCAAGAATTTCGTATTGTTTACCGTTCATATAGAAATATCCCATACGCTGTCCACTTAATCCATATTGCAGCGTTTGAGCAATGTTTTTGGTACTTACCCCCATAATACTGGCCTTGTCACGGTTGATCTGAATACGAGCTTCCGGTTTACTGAACTTCAAATCAACGTCCGCCATCTGGAAAACAGGATTCTCATATACTTTAGCCATAAACTTGGGCAACACTTCTTCCAGCTTTTCCAAATTGGTAGCCTGAAGTACATATTGTACAGGCATGCTTCCACGACGTCCGCCGAAAGAAGACTGCTGCTGTACGAATGAACGCGCCATTGTTTTCTTCTGTACCGCTTTTGATATTTTCTCTGCCACATCCATCTGGGTATAATTACGTTCATTCATATCCTTCAGCGTGATGCGCACGTTTCCGCTACCGCTGGATACACGGGCAGTTACAGCCTCTGCATCAGGCAGAATGGAGTCTACCAGTTGATTGATGTCTTCTGTGTAATCCCTGATATATTCATAGGTGACGCCTTCCGCTCCTCGTGTATTGATACTGATTTGCGAACGGTCTTCAAGTGGGGCCATTTCCGCAGGAACTGCATTCCATAGAATACCAATCAGGCAAATGGTGATGAAAGTAAATGGAAGAGCGATCCAGCGTTTGCTAAGAAAAGCGGCAAGCGAACGGCTGTATAGCCGATTCATTCCTTCAAAGAACGGTTCTGTTTTTGCATAGAACCAACTTTGTTTTTCTCGTTTAATGAGTAACTTCGTTGCCAACATCGGAGTGAAAGTCAATGCGGCAAATGAGGATATAATCACCGAACCCGAAATTACGATACTGAACTCACGGAATAATCGTCCCGTCATTCCATCCATAAAGACGATAGGGAAGAATACCGCTACCAGCGTAATAGTGGTGGAAATAACGGCAAAGAAAATTTCTTTGGCTCCTTCTATTCCCGCTTCTTTCGGGGCCATTCCTTTCTCTATACGGATGTAGATATTCTCTGTCATAACGATGGCGTCATCTACCACCAGTCCCACCGATAGTACGATGGCGAGCATGGAAAGCACATTGATGGAGAATCCTGCCAGATACATGACGAAGAATGCACCGATGAGGGAGACAGGAATTACGATACAAGGCACCAATGTAACGCGCCAGTCACGCAGGAAGAGGAAGATAATGATGATTACGAGTACAAAAGCCTCATACACTGTTGACTTTACCTCATTGATAGACGCACGGATAAACTTGGTATTATCAAAACCGTAGTTATAGTGTACGTCTTCCGGCAAGTCCTTTTTCATCTGCTCCATACGCTGGTATACCGCATCCGCAATCTCAATATGGTTGGCTCCCGGCTGTGGAATGACTACGACACCCACCATAGGAACGCCGTTCATCTTCATATAACTCTTAATATCAGCCGGCCCCAGTTCAGCACGTCCGATATCACTGAATCGTACAATACGGTTATTCTCTTCTTTGACAATCAAGTCATTGAATTCATCTGCGGTATGCATCAATCCTAGTGTACGGATCGTCAACTCGGTGGTATTTCCTTCGATACTACCTGAAGGAAGTTCCACATTTTCGTTATCTACAGCGTTTTTAACATCGACGGGAGTGATACCGTAACCTGCCATCTTTACCGGGTCGAGCCAAAGGCGCATGGAGTAACGCTTCTCTCCCCAGATAGATACACTACTTACATCAGAAATAGTCTGTAATTGTTCTTTCACAGTCAGATCCGCTATTTCACTTAATTCCAACAGAGAACGTTTGTCACTCTGAAGAGCAACCATCAAGATAGGCATGGCATCGGCATCTGCTTTTGAAACTGTCGGTGGGTCACAGTCGCGAGGCAGATAACGTTGGGCACGTGAAACCTTGTCACGTACGTCGTTGGCCGCTGTTTCCAGATCGACGGACAATTCAAATTCTACTGTAATACGGCTTTGCCCCTGTTGGCTCACACTGGACAAAGAACGGATACCGGGAATACCGTTGATATTCTGTTCCAACGGTTCAGTTATCTGGTTTTCGATAACGTCGGCATTAGCTCCCGGATAAGAGCAGCTGACAGAAATAATCGGATTATCTACCGACGGATATTCGCGGACACCCAAATAGTTGTATCCGATGAATCCGAAAAGGAGGATAATAATCGTTAATACTGTGGCTAATACCGGGCGACGTATACTTAATTCGGAGATGTTCATTGATTTATGATTTCTGATTTCTGAATTATGATTTCTGAGTTATGGATTGAAGATTTCTGATTTTTGAATTATGATTTCTGATTTCTGAATGTTTGCTGTATTTTGCTGACTTATAAATCATAAATTATTTGGCTTATAAATCATAAATCAGAATTCATAAATCATAAATTCTCATTCTTCAATATTGTCAAGTGTTACGGCGAGTCCGGTACGGAGTTGCAATGTTCCTGAAGTGATGATTGTGTCTCCTACGTGCAATCCTCTAATCACTTGCACTTCAGATGCGGTGCGGATACCAGTAATGATATCCACCGGTTCGGCCTTTCCTGATTTATACAGATAGACTTTATCTTTACCCATTTCCGGCACAATTGCTTCCGTTGGGATGGCTATTGCATTAGGTATTTCATCCTTTTTCAACAGTACACTGGCATAACGGCCGGGAAGTAGGGTGCGATTGACATTCGGGTATAATGCACGGGCGGTAAATTGATGCAGATTCGGATCGATGGCAGATTCTACAGCGTATACCTGTGCGCCAAAAGCATCCAATGTTCCTTCAACGCTGAAATTGAGATTGGTACCCTTTTTGATTTGCTTGGCATAACGTTCCGGAACGGAAAATTCAACCTTCAGTGGAGCGATTTTTGTCAGCTTGGCAACGACTGTGGTCGGAGACGCATACGTACCGATACTGACTTGGCGAAGTCCGATCACTCCGTCAAACGGAGCACGTAGCTCTGTCAGTTCAATATTAGCTTTGATAATTTCTATATCGGCATTCAGAGTTGCTAAATCCGTTTTCACCTGTTCGTAGGCTTCTTTACTGACAGCATCCCGTTTCAATAAAGCATCCTGGCGGAATACACGGTCTTCTGCCAGTTTCAATTGCGAAATCAACCTTTGCAATTGTGCCTGCAACTGTCTGTCATTCACTTTGGCTAGTAATTGGCCTTTCTTTACGGCTGTTCCTTCTTCAAAGTTGATTTCTACAATCTTTCCCGACGTTTCGAAAGACAAATCCACTTCTTCATCGGGCAGAAGTACACCGGTAGTGGTGAATTCATCTGTCAGAGATTGCGGTTTTATGACCTTGGCATTTACATTTAAAACTTGTTTCCCTCTTTTTTTATTACCGCCCATCACTTTGTCGGCGGCTGCTAGTTCGTCGTTTTTTTTCGGTAATTGTGAGTAGATTCCTCCACCGATAATCCCGGCACCAACAAGAATAATGATGCCCCATTTAGTCTTCTTATTCATGGTTTAGTATTGTATATGGCAATTATAATATAATCTTTGAAGATTAGACTTTCCCTGACTGGAAAGGTTTAATCTGTAAATGATAGAAAAAAAGTTAATGCATCTTTTTCAATTTAATAAGCTCATACACTTAAGGGAACTATTCTTTTATGGCATATAGAAGGGTGGTTGATATGACTTTCCCTTTTTTAGTGATAGTTTCTGATTTTACCAGCCCAATATTTTTGGCATACCAATCTATTGAATATTCGGTTTCTGAAATGAACATGACTTTTCCTTTTTGTTCCGTGTAGATTTTAATGCAATCAAAATCTCCCGCAGGAGTATGTATGGTTTCACGTCCTTTATATTTTCCTTTTAGAGAAGCTTTCATAGTCATTGGTCCTGATTTTTGCAAGAAATTACACTGTGGTATATCATCTCCATTCTGAACATGATCCTTTAAAGGTATGCTAATTCGTCCTTCTGCATATATGTTCTTAGAATATTTCTGATATTCATATTCTGATTTACCATCCAAAAGGATAACTTCGGTCATATCTTGACTCTTATGATAAATATAGAATAACCTGTTGATACCACTTTTTATACTTAGAGAATCATAGTGCTCTCCGAAAGCATCTTCTCTTATGATTAAGCGATCACCTTTATCAACCACGTCTGCGATGCACATAGTATCTTTCAGTGTTTTTCCTTCCTTTACTTCGGTTGTTACATAGTAAGCAGTTCTTCCTTTTTTAATACTGCAATATTGTGCATGTGCGGAAATTATGTATAAAATGAAACATAATAAAACTAAGATTTTTTTCATATTGTTTTTTTGTGTGTACTATTATAACTATAAGTGTGAACAGCATTGGTTTTATAAGCACGCTGCTCGCATTTTTTCTAATAAGCAGCCCGATATTTTCCTTCCTCTTTATCTTCCAACATATTGAGATAAGAGGTATAACGGGATTCGCTGATGAGGTGCTCTTCCACTGCTTTGCGTACGGCACATCCCGGTTCATGACGATGTGTACAGTTGCCATATTTGCAGTCGGCGGAGGTTTTGAATATTTCGGGAAAATAATGTCCGATCTCTTCTTCTTCCATATCGAATGTGCCGAAGCCCTTGATACCCGGAGTATCGATGATATAGCCATCTCCTTCCACAGGGAACATTTCGGAGAAAGTAGTAGTATGCATTCCTTTGTTGTGGTAAGAAGAAATTTCGCCGGTCTTGGCTGCTATGCCCGGCAGTATGGAATTGATAAGAGTCGATTTGCCGACTCCCGAATGTCCGGAAAATAAAGTAATCTTGCCTTCCAGTGCTTTTTTGATTTCAGCCACTCCAGTGCCGCTCTTTGCGGAAACTTTGAAGCAAGGGTAGCCGATTTGTGTGTATAAGTTGATAAGTGCGTCCAGATAGCGGAGTTCATCTTCGTCGTAAGCATCTACCTTATTAAATACCAGTTTTACAGGGACGCGATAGGCCTCTGCGGATGCAAGAAAGCGATCAATAAAAATAGTGGAAGTTTCCGGATAATTGATGGTTACCACCAGCATACACTGGTCGAGATTGGCAGCAAGGATATGAGATTGTTTGGAAAGATTGGACGAGCGGCGGATGATGTAGTTCTTTCTATCTTCTATTTCACTGATAAAAGCAGTGCCTTCCTGATTAAGTATAATCCGGACACGATCACCCACTGCAACAGGATTAGTACTGCGAATCCCCTTCAACCGGAAATTCCCTTTGATTTTACATTCAATAGATTGTCCGTCATCGGTTTTCACCTGATACCAACTACCCGTGTTTTTGATTACTAATCCTTTCATATAAATTATAAATTAAAAATGAAGAATGAAGAATTCAGGCTGTGTTTCAACTGAATAATACAGCATTATAATTCCTCATTCTTCATTCTTAATTCTTCATTATTTTTTAGACGGTCATAATTTCTTTATCCTTTTCAGCCAGCATATCATCGATTTGTTTGATATACTTATCATGGATTTTTTGCAGTTTGGCTTCCGCATTCTTCTGCTCGTCTTCTGCCAATCCGTCTTTTACGGCCTTTTTCAGTGCGTCGATGCCGTCACGACGCGCGTTGCGTACGCTTACTTTAGCCGTTTCGCCTTCTCCTTTACACTGTTTTGCCAGTTGTTTACGACGTTCTTCCGTCAGGGGAGGGATGCCGATACGGATCATTTCTCCATTGTTTTCGGGCATGATACCGAGGTCAGAGTCGATGATTGCTTTTTCGATGACACGGAACATGCTTTTATCCCAAGGCTTGATTACGATACTGCGGGCGTCCGGAGTAGTAATTGCTGCTACATTGCTGATAGGTACCATACTTCCGTAAGAATCTACGCGGATACCATCTAATAAGCGTGCACTCGCTTTTCCGGCGCGGATATGTGCCAGTGCTTCTTCCAGATACATGATGGCCATATCCATCTTTTCTTGTGCATTGTCAAGGCAAGTCTTTACGTCTACCATATTTTTTGAGATTTAAAATTGCATTTTGATTGATTAAGTAGCAAAAGTATATTATTTTTTGTTCATCTGCAACAGCATACCCATCTTTTTTATGAGTGACTTGCCAATGATAATCAGGGTAACGGCGGTGATAATCATTAAAATACCCATCATTAAGCGGGGAGTCAGTTTTTCGTGAAACAGGAGAACACCGAAGAATAAAGCTGTCACTGGTTCCAGAGCACCCAATATTGCCGTTGGTGTAGAGCCTATATAATGGATGGCCAGTGCGGTACAGACCAGTGATACGGCAGTTGGCAGGATGGCGAGTGATAGTACATCGGCCCAGAGCCAGGCAGACGGTATTACTTGCAGTTCCGTACAGAAATTTAAACGGACGATATAAACCGATAGTCCGAACAAAATGGCATAGAAGGTAAGTTTCGTGGTCGGCAGGTTTTTCAATGTCGAACGGTTTACACCTACTATATATATAGCATAAGAGAGAGAAGACAACAGAACAAAGATAATTCCCAAAGTCGATAGCGGTTTGTTGCCGTCTCCCTGATAAAGCAAGGCAATGCCTGAAAGTGCCAGCAGGATGGAGAAAACGGTAATGGCGGAAATCTTTTCCTTGAAGAATATTCCCATAATGACAGCTACCATCACCGGATAAACAAACAGAATCGTTGAAGCAATTCCGGCATCCATATAATTATAGCTCATAAACAAAAGCAGTGATGAAAAAGAGAATAACAGCCCCATAATGACTAAGGGCAAAACGTCTGCCTTATGAAGTGCAAAAGACTGATGCTGCATTTTCATTAGAATACCCAATACGATTGTCGCAAAGAAGTACCGGTAGAATAAAACGGTATCGACACTCATTCCGGCTGCATAGAGCGGAAGTGCAAAAAGAGGATTCATACCGTAGCTCGCAGCGGCAATCGCTCCATAGATAAAACCTTTGGTTTTGTTAGTCATTGTTTTGCTTTTTTTAATGGCGTGCAAAAGTACGCAGTTCACCAATGATAAACAAGTGTTTAGGCGGTTGATAGTATAATTTAATCTTTCGTATGCAAAAAACTATTTCTTGGTAAAGAGATAACTAATCTTGTTTATGCATAAAATTAATCGTCTGACTATAGTCAAACTTGCGTCTGACTACTGTTAAACTTACGTCTAACTATAGTTGAACTTTCGTCTGACTATAGTCAGACGAAAAAGAATTAACCGTTAGATGATTAATTTTATTCGGTAGGGAGATTAGTTATACGCCTCCCGAGTAATAGTCTGCAGGCAATAGGCAATCAGGTTTTTGAATAAACGCTTGCATATATCTTGGATTTTCCCGAATATTGCATCTGAATTATCGAAAAACACAGATGGCCAAAGCTAAATTTCTTGTTGTTTATTGCCTGTTCATATCGGGACTTTGTTGCATGGCAAATGTGACGAAGGATATCAATATGCGCTTTAAGGACGTAAGGCAGGGACTTTCTCATCAAACGGTCAATTGTTTCTATCAGGATGAATTCGGATTTTTGTGGATCGGGACTCAAGACGGGCTGAATCGATTTGACGGACGTAAGTTTGAAGTATTCAAACCGGATAACGCTAATCCTTATTCCATCAATATCAATAATATCAGGCAGGTTTGCGGAAATAAAGCCGGATTGCTCTTTATCCGCAGTTTGCAGAGCGTGACTCTTTATGATATGCGTTTGAATCGTTTTAGGGTGTTGCGTGAAGGAGAAGTTGCGGGAATCTGTTATGCGCACGATGCATTATGGATAGCTACCGGAAAGGAAATCTACCGTTATCGCAACCTCGACCAGGCGCCCGAGTTATTCTTTTCATTTCCTTCAGATGAGGAGGATGTATTGATGAACAGTCTCATGGTTCGTCAGAATCAGACAGTGGTGGTGGGTACTTCTTCGAAAGGTGTATACTGCATCGACCAGTCTGCACATATCACCCGGCGTATGGATGTGGGAGCTGTCAATTCAATAACGGAAGACAGAAACGGGAGTATCTGGATAGCTACCAGAAACAGAGGGCTCATACGGTTGGATGAAGATGGAAAATTTACTCATTTCAAGCATAATAAGGTAGCTGAAAATACGATTAACCATAATAATGTGCGTCATGTGACGCAAGCTAATGATAGTCTCCTGTATATCGGAACCTATGCCGGTTTGCAGACTTTAAACCTGTTTACCGGAGAGTTTACAGATTATGAATATGACTTGAATGTGGAGGCGGCCGATATACGTTCTATTATTTCGATGCATTACGACGCTTCGGGGACTTTATGGTTGGGGACTTTCTATCAGGGAATCCAATATTATAATGTAGCGAATGATGCTTTCCATTTTTACCGCTCGTCTACGGCTGTTGGCGGTCATTTGAATTCTTATATTATCAGTTCCATTGCCGAAGACCGTTCCGGCCGGATCTGGTTTGCAAGTGAAGGAAGTGGGTTGAACTATTATGATAAACATACCAAACGCTTTTTCCCTTTAAAAAAGGTCTATTCTCAAGAGCTTTCTTTTAAGATAGTGAAGTCTCTTTATTATGAGAGAGAGCCGGATTATCTTTGGGTAGCTTCTCTTTATCAGGGAATCAACCGGATTAATCTGTCGACCGGACATATAGAATCTATCCCGGAAAACATCTATACTCCGGAAGGAAAAACAGTTGTTGACAGAGCTTATAATCTGGTGAAAATGATAGAGTTTGCCGGCCACGATTCTTTATTGATAGCTGCCAAGGGAGGATTGCTTGTATTGGATAAGAAACACCTTCGACTTCATCATTTCGAACACCCTTCGTTGGCTGCCAAACATCTGTCGCAGGTTTGGGATATGACGTTTGACAAAGACGGGGATTTATGGCTGACTACCTCTTTTGATCTGATACGAGTCAACCTCAAAGCGGGCACTGCCCATAGTTATCCTTTCTCCCAAATAGCGCAGAGCACAGCGCAGCATCACATCAACCACATTTTATGTGATAAGAAAGGACGTATATGGCTGGGATCGACAGGCTCGGGAATTTATCTATTTGATAAGAAGACAGATTCTTTTGTGGGATACGGAGCGAAACAGGGATTGGAAAATGGATTTATAACCGGATTGGTGGAGAGTCCTTTGGATGGTTCTATCTATGTGGCAACCAATGGTGGTTTCTCTAAATTCAATCTGGCAACGACTACATTCGAGAACTATAACAGACAGAGTGATTTTCCCTTGAATAATGTAAATGACGGAGGGTTGTATATTGCGTCCGACCACGATATTTACGTGTGTGGTCTGGCGGGTATTGTCTCTATCGCCCAGGAAAAGCTGAACAAACAGTCTGTTGACTATGATGTGTTTGTAAAACGGGTGCTTGTGGATAATACGGAAATACAACCACTTGATTCGTTGGGGCTTATCAAAGAAACCGTACTGTATGAACATCGGTTAGTATTGCCGCCCAGATATTCTTCCGTCACTTTTGAGATAGCAAGTAACACCCTGAATAATATTTCTAATATCGGCCTGGAATATAAACTTGAAGGCTTTGACAACGAATATATGAAGGCGGGCGATAATACGATGATTACCTATACCAATCTTCATCCGGGGCATTATACTTTCCATGTCCGTGGCGACCAGGTGGGCGTTCACGGTCAGGAAGCACCTTCCGTTAGTTTTGAGCTGATAGTGGAGGCTCCGGTTTATCAGCGGGCATGGTTTATTTTGCTGATGGTGCTGGCAGCTATCCTCATTGCCGGCTATATTATCCGTATGTTCTGGATACGAAAAACCTTGCGGCACTCTTTATTGGCCGAGAAACGGGAAAAAGAGTATATCGAAAGTGTGAACCAGTCCAAACTGCGTTTCTTTACCAATGTATCGCATGAATTCCGTACCCCGTTAACACTTATATCCAGCCAGCTCGAAATGCTCCTGATGCATAAGGACATTATTCCTGAAGTATATAATAAGATTCTGGATATTTATAAAAATTCCCGTCGGATGAATAACCTCGTGGATGAAGTCATTGATATCCGCAAGCAGGATCAGGGATACTTGAAACTAAAGATTTCTAAAGAGAATATTGTGGCGGTGATAGAGGAAATTTGTGGTTCTTTCTATAGTTATGCCCAACTGAATAAGATAGATCTCCGCTTTTCTTCCACTCTGAAAGAAGCTGATTTGTATATTGATAAAACACAGATAGAGAAAGTATTCTATAATTTATTGTCCAACGCTTTTAAGTATACGAAGCCTGGTGACTGGATTTCTGTTGAGCTGTCAGCGGAAGGAGATAATGACATTGTGATTTCAGTCAACAACCTGGGGGTAGGCATTGATAAATCCAAGATCAAACATGTATTTGAACGGTTTTGGCAGGATGATTCGGCAACAACCACACGAACTGTCAAAGGGTCGGGCATTGGATTGGCGATGGCGAAAGGAATTGTAGAGTTGCATCAGGGAACCATCGGAGTGGAAAGCGAACCGAATAGAGTTACCTCTTTTACCGTTACTCTCCACCGGGATGCGAATATGAATATGGAAGTCTCTTCCTCCGCAGACGAGCACGTTGCCGAACATTATATAATAGAGCCTCAAGAAATCTCGGAAATGGTGAAGCCGGATAAAACGGTGAAAATACTGATTGTAGAAGATAACCCGGAAATGCGTAAAGTATTGACGCAGATTTTTGAACAGATATATGAGGTATATACGGCTGCCGACGGGCAGGAAGGATTGGAACGGGCTTCTTCGCTCCAACCGCAGATGATTGTAAGTGACATCATGATGCCTGTCATGTCCGGACTGGAAATGTGCGAGAAGTTGAAAAGTAATTTGCAGACCAGCCATATACCTGTTGTCTTGCTGACAGCCCGCAACCGGGAAGAACATACTTTGGAAGGCTTGCAGACAGGTGCGGATGATTATATCTCCAAACCTTTTAATATCAAGATATTGGTAGCCCGGTGCAACAATATCATCCAGACTCGTAAACTACTTCAACAACGGTTTGTTCGAAACGACGAACCTAAAGTGGAAGACCTTCCGTTTAATCCGATCGATAAAAAGATGTTGATGGATGCTACGGCGATTGTGGAATCTTATATTGATAACCCAGACTTTGACGTAGCTACTTTTGCACGAGAAATGTGTATGAGCAGAACGTTGCTTTTCACCAAATTGAAAGCATTGACCGGACAGACCCCGAATGACTTTATTTTATCTTTGAGACTGAAAAAAGCAACAGAAAAATTGCGGAATGACCCCAATGCCCTGATTGCTGATATAGCATTTGATTACGGTTTTTCTAATCCAAGTTATTTTATCCGGTGTTTTAAAAATGCTTATGATATTACTCCGGCTGCTTATAGACGGAAATATGCAAACTCTTAATTTATAGTGTTTTATATACTTTCTGCCTGACGAGATTTGTACTATTTGAACTTTTATACGGACGATTCTATTATTCGAAATCATTAATAATTGGGATTTTTGCGCTGTAATCATTCAAATTATTACATAGTATGAAAAACATCGTAATTAAATGGGCTGTGTTCCTGACAGCCTTTCTTATCTCTTTAGAGGTTAGTGCTCAAAACGTCAGAGTTTCTGGAGTGGTGACAGACGCACTTGGACCGATCCCCGGAGTTAATATCATGGAGGAGGGGACTACTAATGGTACAGTGACGGATGTAAATGGAAAATATTCAATCAGTGTATCGGCTAAATCTACCCTTGTTTTTTCTTGTATAGGATATAAGGAACAAAAAATACGTGTCGGTACGAAAACGGTGCTGAATGTGAATATGGTGGAAGAGTCGAAAATGCTCGATGAATTGGTGGTTGTCGGTTATGGAGTTCAGCGTAAGAGTGATGTGGCCACTTCGGTAGCTTCGGTCAAAGCGGATGAAATGAGAACATTTCCCGCCGGAAATGTGGCTGACATGTTACGTGGACGTGCCGCAGGTGTGAATGTAACGAGTAGTTCCGGACGGCCGGGATCGACTCCTTCGATTACCATTCGTGGTTCCCGTTCTATCAGTGCGGACAATGCACCTTTATATATTATAGATGGTTCTCCTTCCAGTGCAACAGAGTTCAGTACGTTGAGTGCGGATGATATTGAATCGGTTGAAATCCTGAAAGATGCTGCGTCACAGGCTATTTATGGTGCACGCGCCAGTGACGGTGTGGTACTGGTGACTACCAAACGTGGTAAAGCCGGAAAAGTGGAAGTCAACTATAATGGTTATCTGGGTATTCAATCTCTCTGGAGAAATTTCGATTTCTACTCTCCCGAAGAATATATGCAGCTTCGTCGTGAAGCAAAGGCGCATGATAAAGGAATAATTGATGCGCGTGAGATTTCTATAGCCGAAGCGTTGGAAGACGAGGTGATGCAGCGGGTATGGGCCAGTGGAAAGTTTATCGACTGGGAAAAAGAAATGTTCAGAAATGCAATCTATCATAATCACGACGTCAGTGTACGTGGAGGAACAGAAAAAATCAAAGTATCGGCAGGTGCCAATTACTTTGACCAACAAGGAATGGTGGTTACCGGATCGGGGTATCAGAAGTTTTCTTTAAGACTGAATCTGGACTTTGAAATAGCCAAATGGATTAGTTTCGGTATCAATTCTTCTTATGCGATGACAAAACAAGATCGTGAGGATGGTAACTTTAATGATTTTATTACCAGTTCTCCATTGGCGGAGATATATGATGCGGATGGCAAGTATACAAAATATATCAACTCGGAAGGAAATTATAATCCTTTGTACCGTGCCGAACATTATGGACGTGAAGTAACCCGTGATAATTACCGCCTGAACTTTTTTATGGATGTGAAACCTTTCAAGGGATTCAATTATCGTCTGAATACTTCTGTTTATAATCAGACGTCTGAAGACGGTTCTTATAAAGATTCCCAATATCCGGGAGGCGGAGGAACGGCCGTTCTTGACGAATCGCGTACACAGAACTGGCTGGTTGAGAACATTGTGACCTATAAAGTGCCTATCCGGAACAAGAAACACCAGTTGACATTGACCGGCGTTCAGTCTGTCGACCATAATGGGTCGAAGTCTATCGGGTACTCGGTTGAGAATCTTCCGGTGGATAAAGACTGGAACTTCATTTCTCAAGGTGAGTTTACAGGCAAGCCTCGTCGTCAGTTTAATGAAAATAACCTGGTGTCTTTCATGGCTCGGGCGCAATATTCGCTTTTAGATCGTTATTTGTTGAACGTGGCTGTCCGCCGTGACGGTTCCAGCCGTTTCGGAAAAGAAAATAAATGGGGAACTTTCCCGTCGGCAGCTTTTGCCTGGCGTGTCAATCAGGAGAGTTTCCTAAGAGATGTGTCGTGGATTGATAACCTGAAACTGCGTGTAAGTTATGGTATTGTAGGTAATCAGAACGGTATCGGCAATTATACTACTTTGGGACTGGCTGATAATAAAGGATATGAGTTTGGAAATGTTTTTCAAATGGGATATTTGCCGAGCAAGGAACTGTCTAATCCAAACCTGAAATGGGAACAGTCTGCAACAGCTAACTTTGGTGTTGACTTTAGTTTCTTCAATGGGCGTCTGAATGGTACGGTTGAGTATTATAATACACATACGAAGGATTTGTTGGTGAAACGTTCCCTGAATGCGTCACTCGGATATACTACCATGCTAGATAATCTGGGAAAGACGAAATCCAGTGGTATCGATCTTTCTTTAAATGGTGACGTGGTACGTACAAAGGAGTTTACCTGGACACTCGGAACTAATTTCAGCATGTATAAGAATGAAATTGTCCGTATTGACGATACTCTCGATGAGAACGGGAAACCGGCAAGTCAGGTAGCCCAGGGGTGGATTATCGGAGAACCGATCAATGTATACTATGATTATCTGATAGATGGAATTTTTCAGTATGATGATTTTGATATCACTCGTGATGGTACGGGAAATCTGGTCTATACCCTGAAAAACACCTATGATAGTGATAATGACGGTGTGGCCGACAGTCCGATTAATTACGGTGGCGCTATTGAACCGGGAATGGTCAAGGTGCGTGATAACAACGGGGATGGAAAGATTACAGCTGATGACAGGGTACCTATCCGTAAAGATCCGAAGTTTACACTCTCCCTTTCTTCTACATGGAACTGGAAAGGATTTGACCTGTTCATGGACTGGTATGGAGTTTCCGGCAGAAAGATTAAGAACGGTTATTTGTACGAGTATAATTCCGGTGGTTCTTTACGTGGAAAATTGAATGGGGTGAAGGTGGATTATTGGACTCCGTTCAATCCTTCGAACAAATTCCCACGTCCTTCTTATAGTGCGGACCCTGCATATTTGAGTGCCATTGCCATTCAGGATGCTTCTTATATCCGTTTACGCACCTTACAACTGGGATATACTTTCCCCACCCGACTATTGAAGAATACTCCGATTCATAAATTACGCTTGTATGCAACAGCTACTAACTTGCTGACATTTACGGAGTTTAAATCTTATAGTCCCGAACTGACTCCAGGGTCTTATCCGGAGTCCAGACAATATGTGTTTGGTGTCAATGTTTCATTCTAAAATAAAGAATCCTTATGAAAAAGTTAATATATACAGCCTTTGTCATTTGCGGAATGTTGACCGCTTCCTGCTCGGATTTATTAAATCTGGAATCAAAAACAGACGTGACGAATAATTATCTGTTCACTACTCCCGAAGGGTTGAATACTGTCGTTACAGGATTGTATTCCCTGGCACGTGAATTGCCGGGTGGAGCGGATAATAACGAATCTAATCTGTACATCGTTACCATGTGTGACTTTAATACGGATATTGCCATACTTAGAGCAGGTGTTTCTACCTCAATCGGACGTTTGAATACAAGTTTTACTCCAAGTACCGGAGATGTCAATAAGTTCTGGAAACATCACTATGGGATTATCGGAAAAGCAAATGAAATTATTGTAGCGGCAGAAGCCTTGGGACTGGATGACAGCGATGTATTGCACGCATGGAGTGAAGCGAAATTCTTCAGAGGACGGAGCTATTTTGAACTTTGGAAACGCTTTGACCGCCTTTATCTGAACATCACTCCAACCACTGTAGATAATCTGAAACGGGAGTATAAACCGGCTTCTCATGAAGAACTGATGACACTGATGACAACTGACTTGGATGATGCGATGAAAGGTCTGGACTGGTCACTTCCTCAAAATAACGGAAATGTATTGTATGGACGGGTAACGAAAGCGACTGCCAAACATGTCCGTGCACAGGTTGCCATGTGGGAATCGGATTGGGATACAGCCATTGAGGAATGTGAAGACATCTTTAAACAGGAGGGCATTTACTCAATGGAAAAGAAGGCCGAGAATGTATTTAATAGCGCAGATTTGAAATCCCCGGAAGTGTTGTGGAGTTTCCAATATTCACAAAACTTGGGTGGAGGAGGTTCCGGAACTCCGGTTGCCGGACATCGTATCTCTATTCAGACCACTACCCGAATCAATAAAATTGCAGGTTGTATCAATACGGCCGATCAGGGTGGATATGGTTGGGGACGTATTTATCCGAATACCTATTTATTGAGTTTGTATGACCAGGCTAAAGATACACGATACAATGAATTGTTCGTACACCGTTTCAAATACAATGATCCTACTTCTCCTAAATATGGCGAATTGATTCCCCTTGCGAAAAGTTCCAGTTATTGTGAGACGCTGCATTTCATGTCGAAAAAATACTTTGATCAGTGGACTATGGCCGATAATCCGGACCGGACAACGGGATTCAAGGATTTGATTGTCTATCGACTGGCTGAAACTTACTTAATGGCGGCAGAAGCGTATATGCGCCGTGACGGAGGAATGAGCACGGATGCTCTGCGCTGCTACAATAAAACATGGGAACGTGCCGGGAATGACAAATTTGCGGGACCTCTGACGCAAGATATTCTTTTGGATGAATATGCCCGTGAACTGAACTTCGAGGGAGTCCGTTGGCCTTTACTAAAACGTTTGGGTCTTTTGGGTGAAAGGGTGAAAGCGCATTATGGCGAGACAAAAGCTGAAAATCCTTATTTAGATAAAGATTATGCGGAATGTCGTACCAGTTTTGTAGTTGGAAAGCACGAATGTTGGCCTATTCCACAGGAGCAGATTGACTTGATGGGGAAAGAGAATTTTCCACAGAATGAGAATTGGTATTAAGCGATTGATTATCTGTAAAACATGAATGAGTATGAAAAAAATAATATATCTGTTATTGATTTTAAATCTGGGGCTGCTTTCCTGTGTCGATGATGCGTCGGTACGTGTGATGCCTGAATTTAATTGTAAAGATACAAAAGTAAACCTGGCAAAAGCGGCGGGTTCTTCCGTCACATCGCTATTATATACTAATGTCGGTCAGGTTGTTGCTCAATATCAAGCGGAGTGGCTTTCTGTAGATGTAAACGCTAAAAGTGTAATATACACTGCCTTGACGCAGAATGACGGTGAGGATGCAAGGAGTACTGTCGTGAAACTGACTTGCGGTTCATATACAGTGGAAGTGACGGTTACACAGGATTCCAAAGAACCGGACCTTTCTTTGAAGGTAGGACAAAGTGTAGATGATGGTATCGGTATGATTTTCTGGGTGGATCCTTCGGACAAGATGGTAGGAAAAGCTGTATCTGTAAAACGTCAGGGAGGAAATCCTTTTGAGGCTTCTGTGATGTCTCATAATGCGCTTTCTACAGTGAATGGATATGCCAACACGGCTTTGTTTACTGCTCCTGCTGCAAATGATGCAGTGGCATACTGTCAGTCGTTGGGTGAGGGATGGTATCTGCCTGCACGTGATGAGTTATGGGAGTTGTTTGATGTTTACAACGGTATTGGACATGCTGATCCGGATTTTGCTTCGGTTGTACCTGATAAGTTGACGGAAGTTGAGAAAGCGGCCCGTGCGGCATTTGATAAGATGTTGACCGATTTGCAGGGTGATGTGATAAACGAGGCTGCCGGTTCGGGCAATGGGGAAAGCTATTGGTCGAGTACGGAAAATGCAGCAGGGGATAAGGCTTATTGGGTACGTTTCGGAAAGTCTGGTGCTGATGCAGGAAATAAAACAGCTACCAACCGTTTTGTGAGATGTATGCGCACAATTGGTGATTATACTTATCCTGAAGAGCCGGCAACTCTGACGGTTGCTCCCAATCCTGTGACATTGGAAGGTGCTAACGAAGCGGAAGCAAATGTTACGTTGACATCCAATAAGAGTGTATTCAGCGTGGTGTTGGCAGATGATTCCTGGCTTTCATATACTATTTCAGGCACAACAGTTACGTTCAAGGCAAAATCAAAAAATACCACTGGTAATATTCGTACGACAATTGCTACAATAACAGCCGGTACTGGCGCAGCCGCAAAAGCAGTGGAGGTAACAGTGAATCAAAATGTAGCTGCCGAGGGAGACGCTTCCCTCGAATTGAGTACCAATACGGTGACTATTACGCCTGATGCGGTAGCAAAATCAGAGGTAATCACAATGATTTCTGATGAGACGGAATTTGCAATAAATATCACTGATGAATCTTGGGTGAAAGCGTATGTTGATGTAACAAATAAAACTCTTTATTTTTGGACATTATCTCCCAATCTGAATAGTTCTAACCGGGTAACGACTGCTACGGTAACAGCCGGAAGCGGAGCGAATGCACCTAAACAAGAGGTTACGATTACACAGAGAGGATTTTTAAGTTCCGAGTTTGCGGTGGGACAGGTAATTGCGGATAATGGTTCGTTAAAAGGAGGCATTGTGTTCTGGGTAGATGGAACTAATCGTGGTAAAGCGAAAATCATGTCGTTGGACAGAGAGAATTTGGCATGGTCTACAGCAGGCTCTCCGGCTTCTACCGGAGTGGATTTATCCGGAGATGATGGATATACTAATACTATGGCGTTGGCTGCATTACCAAATGCATCGGAAATGCCTGCCATTAAGTTCTGTATGGACAAGGGGACAGGTTGGTATTGGTCGGGGAGAAAAGACTTGGAACAAATGTTTGAAACATATAATGGAACCACTGTAGCAAATGCAACAAATGATAATCCGAATGCGATTACTGATTTTGAAAAAGCCAATCGTGCAGCATGGGATCGGGTTGTCAGCAATGCGGGAGGAACTATTATGAATGAGGCTGCGTCATCTTCTACAGGAGATACATATTGGGCTTGTCGTGAGGCTTCGAATGGTGTGAATGGATTTTATGTACGTTTTGGAAAGCCTATATCTTGGAGCAGTGCAACCTCTAAAAAGAGTTCTTTAAGATATATTCGTGCAGTTCGTTCAATCTCGAAATAATGGTATTAGGTATGTATAAGGTATATAGAAAAATAATCTTAGCCTGCTTGTTATTGATTGTTGCCGGCACGGTCTGCGGTCAGCGTGTGACGCAAACGATCAACGATGGTTGGAAGTTCTCCCTCTTTGAGGGAGACGCGTCCACTGCTGACTTTGATGTGTCCGGTTGGACTGACGTTTCCATTCCTCATACTTGGAATGCAAAAGATGCAGAAGATGAAATCCCCGGTTATTTCCGGGGAAAAGGCTGGTACAGGAAAGCCGTGACAGTGGAGGAACTGATTGTCGGTCAAAGAGTTTATCTTTGTTTTGAAGGAGCCAATCAGGAAACAAATGTATTTGTGAATGGAAAGTTGGTAGGGAATCATAAAGGTGGTTATTCTGCTTTTACGTTTGATGTGACTGACTATGTTCATACCGGACGCAATCTGGTAGCAGTGAGTGTTGACAACTCTTATAATCCGGATATTGCTCCTCTTTCGGCAGACTTTACTTTCTTCGGCGGACTTTATCGGGATGTTTATCTGGTGTATACTTCGCCCGTGCAACTGTCTACCACCCATTATGCTTCCAGTGGAGTATATCTCAAAACTGTTGGAATAACAGACGCTCAAGCGGAAGTGTGTGCAAAAACATTCTTGTCCAATGCTTTGAAAAGTAATCAGGCATTGATTCTTGAAACGGAGATTTTGGATACAGACGGCAATAGAGTGGCACTTTCCGCAAAGAAAGTGAATGTGAAGGCAGGGGAGAAGAATGTAGCCTTTGAAGCGTTGATGACTATTGCGCAACCCAAACGGTGGGATGTTGATTCTCCTTATTTATATAAGGTGTATAGCCGTTTGAAGAATAAAAAGGGAGAAGTTCTCGATTGCGTTGTTAATCCGCTGGGAATCCGTGAATATCATTTTGATGCGGAAAAAGGTTTTTTCCTGAACGGGAAATATCGGAAATTGATTGGTACCAGCCGGCATCAGGATTACAAAGGAATGGGGAATGCCTTGCGGGATGAAATGCATATCCGGGATATACAGTTGAGTAAGGATATGGGAAGTAATTTCCTGCGAGTGGCTCATTATCCGCAAGATCCGGTTGTGATGCAGATGTGTGATAAATTGGGGCTGTTGACTTCGGTTGAAATTCCGATTGTAAATGCCATTACTCAAAGTAGGGCGTTTATGGACAACTGTGTGGAACAGGCTACGGAAATGGTTTATCAGAACCATAATTATCCGTCTGTCATCATTTGGGCTTACATGAATGAAGTGCTTTTGCGTCCTCCCTTTAATCCTGACAACAAGAAAGAACGGGCGGAATATATGAAGTCTCTTCATCAAATAGCTTCGGCTGTTGAGGCGCAGATCAGAAGTCTGAACTCGGAACGCTATACCATGTTGCCTTGTCATTCTGCTTCCCAAATCTATCAGGAAGCAGGGATTACTGAATTGCCGATGTTATTGGGATTTAATCTTTATAATGGATGGTATGGTGGTAATTTGGACGGATTTGAAGAGAAACTGGAAGAACTTCACAAGGAGTTTCCTCATAAACCGTTGCTTATTACCGAATATGGGGCGGATGTAGATACTCGTATTCATTCTTTTTCGCCTGTGCGGTTTGATTTTAGTTGTGAGTTTGGCTCTGTCTATCATGAACATTATTTGCCTGAAATTCTAAAGAGGGATTATATCGTGGGGGCTATGGTCTGGAATTTGAATGATTTTTATTCCGAAGCCAGAAGAAATGCCATGCCTCATGTGAACAATAAAGGGTTGGTAAGTACGGATAGAGAACGTAAGGACGGATATTTTCTTTATCAGGCTTATCTGAAAGAGTCACCTGTTCTGCATATTGCTTCTAAATCTTGGAAGAATAGGGCAGGAGCCAGTCGGGATGGAAAGAGTTGTACGCAACCGCTGAAAGTTTATACTAACGCGGATAAGGTGGAGGTCTTTTTGAATGGAAAAAGTTTGGGAGTATATCCGGTAGCAGATAAGGTGGTTTCCGTGGACATTCCTTTTGTAAACGGAAAGAATGTGGTGGATGCTGTGATTGAAAAGGAGGGACGTGAATATCGTGACCAGTATGTTTGTGATTTTAAATGTGTCAATGTGAAGAATGGCTTTACGGAAATCAATGTACTACTGGGTGCTCGACGCTATTTTGAGGACCGGATAGCAGAGATGTGCTGGATACCCGAACAGGCTTATGCAGAAGGTTCATGGGGATATATTGGTGGGGAAGTGGCTCCGAACAAAACTCGTTACGGTTCTTTGCCGGCCAGCGATAAAGATATACTGGGGACGGATCAGGATCCTATCTTCCAGACACAGCGAGTAGGCATTGAAGCTTTTAAGGCAGATGTACCGGATGGTGTTTATGCTGTATATTTGTATTGGACAGAACTTACTTCTGAAAATAAAAGAGAGGCTTTGGTGTATAATTTAGGAAATGATGTGGTGAGGGAGGACTATATTAACCGGGTATTTTCTGTGGATATAAATGGAGTATCTGTTGCCAAACAACTGAATATTGCAGAAGAATACGGTTCCGAACGTGCGGTTATTAAGAAATATATTGTTCCGGTTTCACAAGGAAAGGGGCTTGTCGTTCGTTTTGGAGCGGTGGAGTCTGTGCCCATTTTAAATGCAATACGAATCGTAAAAGAATATTAGATGATGAAAAATAGTATAGTTATATTGTTTTTACTGCTGTTATCCCAGTTTGGTTATGCCCAGGGACGTACATTTAAGGTCACTGCCCGTCCGTGGGTGAAAGGACAGAAAAATCTGCCTTGGAAAGAGTATGATACCCGTACTATTGCTCAATTGGATGGGTTCAAACCTACTGGTAAAGTACGTGTGAATAAGTATGGAAGTGATTTGGATGCTCCCAGGCATCGGGCTACAGGATTTTTCAGGGTAGAACGTATTGGAAATCGATGGTGGATGATTGATCCCGATGGGTATCGGCATTTGCAGAAAGTGGTGGTAGGAGTACGTTTAGGTACTTCCGAACGCAATAAACAAGCAATGCTGGACAAATTCGGTACGGAGGAAAAATGGATCGAAGGAACGGCACGGATGATTCATTCGCTGGGCTTTTCCGGGACCGGCTCCTGGAGTAATGAAGAAGCTATTGCCTCTTACAATGCCTCTCATAAGGAGGTACTGACTCGCTCAATCATTCTGAACCTGATGAGTGGATATGGGAAGAAACGAGGAGGAACTTATCAGTTACCTGGTAATACGGGATATCCTAATCAGTGTATTTTCGTTTTTGACCCGGAGTTCGAAACCTATTGCGATGAGATGGCACAAAAACTGGTCGCAAATAAAACGGATAAAAATATCATCGGCTATTTTTCGGATAATGAACTGCCGTTCGGGCCGAAGAATCTGGAGGGGTATCTGACTTTGAAGAATCCCAATGATCCGGGAAGATTGTATGCAGAATCCTGGTTGAAACAGCAGGGTATTACTTTGCAGCAAATTACGGACGAACATCGGGAAGAGTTTGCGGGGGTAGTAGCGGAACGATACTATAAAGTGGTGTCGGAAGCGATTCGGAAGTATGATCCCAATCACCTTTATTTAGGTAGTCGTCTACATGGAAAACCTAAGTTTATCCGCCAGATTGTGGAAGCGGCAGGCAGGTATTGTGATGTCGTTGCTATTAACTACTATGGTGCATGGACACCGAGTGAGAAGACCATGAAGCATTGGGGCGAATGGGCTCAAAAACCTTTCATCATCACGGAATTTTATACGAAAGGAATGGATTCAGGGCTGGCAAACACAACAGGGGCAGGTTTCACCGTTCAAACCCAGCAGGAACGTGGATATGCCTACCAGCATTTTGTTTTGGGATTATTGGAAAGTGGGAATTGTGTCGGATGGCATTGGTTCCGTTATCAGGATAATGATCCGACAGCAAAAGGGGCAGATCCTTCGAATCTGGACTCTAACAAAGGGCTGGTAGATAATGAATACAATCTTTATAAACCGTTGGCTGATGCTATGAAAGAATTGAATATCAACGCTTATCGTTTGGCTGACTGGTTCGACCAACAATCAACTAATAATAAATAAAATACATACCATGAAAAAACTATTTATATTGGGAACTTTTCTGTTTATAAGTTCTATTCCTATGGTGTCTTGTACGGATGATGATGATAAAGATCCTAATTTTATGCCTCCTGACATAGTGATGGGAGGGGGAGATGTAGAGTCGGAATATCCGGAAGATTTGCCTGCTCCCGGAGCTTCTGTGATGTATACTCCGTCATTAAATGCCAATATGTATCGTCCTATCAGTGTTAAGTATTCCAGTGCTTATCCGCCTATATCTAGTTGGAAAACAGAGAATACACGTATTATTGCGTATATGGACGGGTATAAGCCGGCTATTAAAACGTTGAAAGCGTATCAGGAGTCGGTTAATAAATACGGAAGTTCGACTACACTTCCGAAACAGGCGGCTACGGGAAGATTTTATACGAAGAAAATAGACGGACGTTGGTGGTTGGTTGATCCGGAAGGTTGTCTGCATCTGGAGCGTAGTGCGACTTCTTTGCGTAAGGGAACTTCTAGTCGTAATAAAACGGCCTGGAATAGCAGGTTTGGAGCTGATGAGAAATGGTTATCTACTACTCAACGTGAATTGAGTGAGATCGGCTTTCACGGTACAGGTGCTTTCTGCACAGGAACTTATTCACTGATTCAGACTCATAATGTTTCCAATCCGAGCAGTCCGTTAACTTTGGCGCCTTCATTTGCTTTTTTAAGCCAGTTCAAGAGTGCGAAGTCTTATAATTATCCCGGAGGAAGCGATGATAACGCGGCAGGTCTTGTGTTTTATAATGGATGGGCTGAATGGTGTGAATCATATTTGGCAGGTAGTGCTTTCGCAGATTATTTGCGGGATCCTAATGTGTTAGGTTTCTTTTCAGATAATGAGATAAACTTCTCTTCAAACAGTTCCCGGATTTTGGATCGTTTTCTGGCTATCAGTAACTCAAGTGATCCGGCTTATGTTGCGGCGAAAGCTTTTATGGATTCTAAAGGTACGCAAAGTGTGACGGATGACTTGAATAATGAGTTTGCCGGGATTGTAGCAGAGAAATATTATAAAGCAGTGAAAGAGGCAGTGAAGAAAGTAGATGATAAGTTGCTTTATCTGGGAACTAGATTACATGGAACTCCTAAATACATGGAAGGAGTAGTGAGAGCTGCCGGAAAATATTGTGATGTTATTTCTATCAATTATTATAGTCGTTGGAGTCCTGAACTGACAACAGCGATTGCTGATTGGGCTAATTGGGCGGACAAACCGTTTCTTGTAAGTGAGTTTTATACGAAAGGGGTGGAGGACTCTGATCTGAATAACCAGTCGGGAGCCGGATATTCTGTCCCTACACAAAACGAGAGAGCTTATGCTTATCAGCATTTTACATTAGGATTGCTTGAAGCTAAGAATTGTGTTGGCTGGCATTGGTTCAAATACCAGGATGATGATGGTACGGACAATTCGTCGAAACCTGCTAATAAAGGTCTTTATGATAATTCTTATCAACTCTTTCCTTATCTATCTTTCTTTGCCCGCGAATTGAATTTTAATGCGTATGATTTGATTCAGTATTTTGATAAATAGGTGTTGTTTGTTTCTATATAATATTTGAGAGGAAAAACAAAGTGCGAATTTTACAGGATTAGTTTTGGTTAAAGCTATACTGCAAAATTCGCACTTCTTATTTCTAAATGAATAATCAATGTCTTATCAGAGTAGAGTATCATCTGATAGACAAATGAATATCGGTAGTGAAAAATTAGTTATGTACTAACGTACCTATCTCTTCTCCACTGATAACCTTCTTTAAGTTGCCTACTGTGTCCATATCAAATACGACGATTGGCAGATTGTTTTCTTTACACATACAAGTCGCTGTCAAATCCATGACTTTCAAACCACGTTTCAGTACTTCATCGTATGTAATATCGTCGAATTTGGTAGCGGTAGGATCTTTTTCGGGATCAGCCGTGTAAATGCCATCTACACGAGTACCTTTCAGCATAACGTCTGCTTCGATTTCTATGCCTCTAAGTGAAGAACCGGTGTCAGTAGTAAAGAAAGGATTTCCCGTTCCAGCGGACATAATGACCACTTCGCCGTTCTCCATACATTCGATAGCTTTCCATTTACTGTAGAATTCACCGATAGGTTCCATCCGGACTGCTGTCAACACACGTGCCTTTACACCGGTAGCCACAAGAGCAGAACTTAGAGCGAGACTGTTGATTACAGTAGCCAACATTCCCATTTGGTCTCCTTTCACGCGGTCGAAACCTTTATTGGCTCCGCTTAGTCCGCGAAATATATTGCCTCCTCCGATAACGATACCAATCTGTACCCCTTGCTGGTGGATTTCTTTGATTTGTTCAGCATATTCTGCCAGTCTTTTTTCATCAATGCCATATTGCTTTTCGCCCATTAAGCTCTCTCCACTAAGCTTTAGTAAGATTCTTTTATACTTTGCCATACCTTTTGCTTTTTATTGTTTGCCGCAAATATAGAGATAATTTATCGGATAGCCTCACCGGGATACGATTACTTTTTTCATTATTTGTCTTCCCAAAAGGGTTTGTACAATTCCCCGCAATGAAAGATAAATGAGAAAGGCTAGCCACAGGGCGTGATTTCCTAAAAGGGGATGGAAAGCGTAATAGACTCCAAAGAAGCTGGCAGAGGCAACTAACATGGAGTAAAGCATCTGCCGGGTAGCAGTGGCACCGATAAAAATGCCATCCCATAAGAAAGCGGAGAAACCGGCTAACGGAATAATGAGTGCCCAGTAAAAATAAGTGTCTGAAGCGCTGATTACTGAAGTGTCATTGGTTAGTAATCCTAGGAATTCTTTTCCGCCAGCTGCATAGAGAATCGTGAATACCAGTGAAAGACCGAATCCCCAATAGAAAAGGTGATGTATTGTGTTACGTAAGCCTGTTTGGTTTTTGGCACCAATGTAACGGCCGGTCAGTGCTTCACCGGCATAAGCAAATCCGTCCATAATGTACGAAAACAAAGTAAATAATTGCATGAGCAAGGTGTTCACGGCTAATACGATTTCTCCTTGGGCGGCCCCTGCAGAAGTAAAAAACATAGTGACTATAACAAGGCAGAGGGTACGGAAGAATATGTCCCGGTTGACTTGAAAGAAACGGTACATGGCTTGTTTCTGTATGATTTCTTTCCATACGATTCGTTTTTTAAGCGCACTATAGTAACGCATGTATAGCAGAATAGCCATAAAGAAACCTGCATATTGGGCAATTAAAGTCCCTGTTGCCACTCCTGCCACTTTCATGTCCAATAAGTAGACAAAACATAGACTGGCTACAATGTTGACAATATTTTGAGTAATAGCGATATACATGGGAAAACGTGAATTCTGCATCCCGATAAACCAGCCGGCGAATCCATAAAGCCCTAATGTGGCTGGGGCTCCCCAGATACAAATATAAAAATAGGCTGTTGCCAGTTGCTTGACCTCCGGTGTGGTTTGTATCAGTGTAAATGCCAGTTTCAAGATAGGGTATTGGAGTATCAACAGGCAAAGTGCTATAAATAATCCTACTCCAACAGAACGTAGTAGTAACCGGGTGATTTCGTTTAAATCATGCTGACCGTACGCTTGTGAAGTCATTCCGCTTGTTCCCATGCGTAGGAATCCAAAAATCCAGTAGATAATATTGAATAACATTCCCCCTACTGCAATGGCTCCAATGTACGCCGGAGAACCGAGATGTCCTACAATCGTGACATCGATAAGTCCCAGTAGCGGAACGGTAATATTCGATATAATCGATGGGATGGCTATCTGTAATATTCGTCTGTTTACGGAGGATTTTTTTTTATCTGTCATTGTATAAAAACACTTTTATCAATTTGATTGTTCTTTTCGCGAACAAAGGTACATTTTTTATTTTTTTATTGTATCTTTGTGTGTCACGAACTAAATAGCAATCAGATGGATTATGAGGACCTTAACTATTTTTCTTATCTCTTTATTTTTATTGCCGCTGGTGCTGAATGCGCAGTCGGTTGATGAGATGTTACAAAAAGTGTCTGCTGCCATTGAGGCAGGGCAGAATGGGCAGGCTGTGAGCTATTTCCGGCAGACTATCGCTCTGAATATAGACCGTACGGAAATGTATTATTGGACGAATGTAGACAAGAACAGTGAAATTAGCTCCAAACTGGCTACAGAATTAGCGCTTGCCTATAAAAAGAATCGGAATTACGACAAAGCCTATTTATTTTACAAGGAATTACTGCAAAAGGCTCCTAATAATGTAGATTGTTTGGAAGCTTGCGCAGAAATGCAGGTATGTCGCGGGCAGGAGAAAGATGCTTTGCGTATGTACGAAAAAATATTGCAACTTGAGGCGGATAATCTGGCGGCTAATATCTTTTTAGGAAACTATTATTATTTGACAGCAGAACAGGAGAAAAAAAAGTTAGAGACGGATTATAAAAAACTTTCTTCTCCCACTAAAATGCAGTATGCCCGCTACCGGGATGGATTATCGAAGTTATTTACTACCCGGTATGAGAAAGCGCGTAACTCTTTGCAGAAAGTGATTCTGCGTTTCCCATCAACAGAAGCTCAAAAGACATTGGATAAGATATTGAGGATAGAAAAAGAGGTGAATCGCTAAGCGGTTCACCTCTTTTCAATTATATTCAATTTGTTATTTTATAGTGCGTATTGGTAAATCCAAAGGTCCTTCATTAAGCGCTCGGGTATCAATGTCTCCTTTCTTCGGTCCGGGTATCAGAGGACTATAGGATAAGACATGTCTGATACGTTCACGTTGATTTTGAGTGAATTGGTTTGAATAACTAATAGCATAATCCATGATATTATAAGAGATAAACTCTATACCATCACATCCTGTTCGTTTTACCAAATTTTTAAATGTGTATTTTTCTCTCTCATTCTCATATATGTAATCACAATTGCTATCATACTCTTGTTTATTATAGCTTTTGGTATCTTTGCAATAATCCGTATCTTCACACGTGCCATTATCGGTTTCGGCAAAGACATGATGTAGTCCCAGGTAATGTCCTAATTCATGAGCTAGCGTGACAACAATGTCTGCTGTACTATATTCTGTTGGAGTAGACTCTTCATTAATATATAGGCTATTAATGGAGACACATAGTGGGAATTGTAAATTTGCTAATGTTAGATGAGAGTAGTCTGTTTCACCAAGCCCTTCTAAATAATGCTTGCCTGTAGTAGAAAAAGGAATATGAGAGATACCTAATGTTACTGAATTTGAATTCGGTTCAGTTGTAAAATTATAAACCATAATGTTGATATATGAGTTCGGATCCCATAAGTATTTTACATATTTTCCCGAATTATCCTTCATAAAAGCTTCACAATCGATAGGGTATGACTCTGACCATTGGATATATTCTACGCCAGGATTGGGTAATGTTTCTCCATTTTTATCTGTTGTTGCCAATGTAAAAGTAAGATTCATGTCTACACTGTTATTCTTGCTTTTATACAGACTGTTCACTTTGTCTAGTATATGGGATAAACGGCTTGAATTTACTTTTTGTAGAGAATTCTCATCTTCATACAATACATGAAAGATTACAGGGAGTTCATAATGGTATTCTTCAGCCGTATTGGTAGAGCCATTTTGAATGATTTGAACAGTTTTGCTAACCTTATGACTTATGATAGTGACAGTTGCTGTTCTGGAATTGGATTCCAGATTTGCATTAATAGATAAGATTAACTTTCCATCGTTTTCTCCTTTTTGTGTATTGGGAATGCACCATTGTTTATTACTTGTAACAGTCCATGAGGAACTACAAGTAATATCTATCGTTAATGATTCACCGCTTGCGCTGATGTTATCAAACTTCGATTCTGATATATTCAATGTTGCAGAATCTGAATCATCGCATCCTATTAATATCCATAACAATGGAAGGAGGAAAATTAATTTTGTTTTCATAAATGAAAGAGTTTTATATAAAAACGCATGTTTCAAAGATAATGTTTTGATCTGAAATAGAATAGCTTATTTCAGTAAATATTCTACTTCCTTAAACATGTACCCTCTTTTAGTCAGCTTCTCATCTTCTAATATTAATCTTCCTTCAGGTTCTACACAAACGATTCGTGCAAGAAATTCTCCATTAGCATCTTTATATTGATGCATTCCTTCCCTTCTGAAAAGAGATTCTCCATATTGACAGGCTATTGATGTTGTATCACCTTTTTTGAGCAAGCTATAATAAGATTGGATACGCAGCATGATATTTTTCAGTATTTTGAATAGATCATGCTCTTCTCCTGTGATTTGTAGTAGTGAAACGGGGTTAGGAGCAGAACTGTGAAATATCTCCTGATTAATATTAATTCCGATGCCTGCAATACTTTGATTGATGTTCCGCCCCATCAGATCGTTTTCTATCAACATCCCACATATTTTCTTTTCTTTCCAATAAATATCATTCGGCCATTTGATAGAAATATCGGAGGTATAAGTATCCAATTCTTCTTTAATAGCTAAAGATATAATCTGTGAAATAAGAAACTGACGTCGTGCTTCCAAAAACTCGGGGAAGATAACGGTGCTGAAAAGAAGATTCTTGCCAGGATCTGATTCCCACGAATTTCCACGCTGTCCCCGACCGGAAGTTTGAAAATCGGCGACAATGACAGTTAGTTCCTCCACTTTCTGTTCAGAACAGAGAGATTGCAGATAATTGTTGGTAGAGTTCGTCTCGTTGATATGAATCAATGGAACCGGGAATGTATCAAGGGAGGGCATCATATTCTGCGCGTAACTTTTTAGTAAATTTTTTGATTACCTCATCATAAGAGTGGTCAATAAGCTCTTTCATCAATTTATCATCTACGTCACTGTCAAAGCGGACACTATTCCAGTACTTTTTATTAAAATGATAAGCCCCTTCAATTCCCGAATAATGTTCACGCAATTCGATTGCTTTTTCCGGATCACATTTTAGTGCGATGTGATTAGCTTCTTCCAGGTCAATGAGAGCAAACATCTTGTTCATTACCTTTATAACCAGTGATACATCATCGAAAGGGAAAGATTCGGTGACTCCTCTCTTGCTTAAGCAGTATTCTCTGATAGTTTCTACATTCATAATGAATTAATAATTATAGTATGTTTTCATAATTGGTTATATCATAATTTTAAGCGCAGATTGCACGCATTTCACGGCTCTTATAATGATGAATATGTAAAGCCAAAGCATTCTTTAATATAAAGGAGGATAAAACGCTTCCTCTATGTGTTCAACCTTGAAATGCCCGTCGTTGCCTACTACAGTAATGATATCAAAGCGTACAGGAGAGTCAATCTGAAACAATCTGATATAGGTATCCGCTGCGCGTACCGTACGTCTTATTTTAGGTAAATCAACAGCATCTTCCGGCTCTGCAAATAGGGTATTACTGCGAGTTTTCACTTCTACTACAATCAGTTCATTATCCTTTGCTGCTACAATGTCCAGTTCGAAATGTCCTTTTCTCCAGTTCCGGTCACGGATGAGATACCCCTTCTGTTCAAGATAAGCTACGGCGGCATTTTCTCCGGCTTTTCCTAAATCATTATGTTTAGCCATCTTTTTTTGCAAATTTACTGCTTTTATTCTTTGTATTTACAGAAGTAAAAGTAATTTTGCAGAAGATATGAGAAAAAGGAGTAAGAAGTGCCTGAAAATGCATGTCGAGTGTACCAAAAGGGAACGACGGATGAGCATTTTATTGAGCGACGAAGAACAGCTGATTGTAGATCGTTATCTTGAGAAATATAAGATAACGAACAAGTCACGTTGGCTTCGTGAAACGATTCTCATGTTTATTCATAAGAATATGGAAGAAGATTATCCAACCCTTTTTGGTGAACACGACATGAGACGATAGGGGGATAATAAAAATAATAGATTCAAAATTAAAGGGTGGAATGCTGGACGATATTTACTTCATGAAACAAGCTTTGATAGAGGCAGGAAAGGCTGCCGAGCGGGGGGAAGTTCCCGTTGGAGCTGTCGTGGTTTGTAAGGAGCGGATTATCGCACGTGCCCATAATCTCACAGAAACATTGAATGATGTAACGGCTCATGCCGAGATGCAGGCTATTACAGCTGCTGCCAATGTGCTTGGTGGCAAGTACTTGAACGAATGTACCCTGTATGTCACGGTTGAACCTTGCGTAATGTGTGCCGGAGCTATTGCTTGGGCACAGACTGGTAAACTTGTATTTGGCGCTGAAGATGAAAAACGCGGCTATCAGAAATATGCCGGTTCGGCTCTACATCCTAAAACGGTGGTTGTAAAAGGGGTAATGGCTGACGAATGCGCTACATTAATGAAAGAGTTCTTTGCTGCGAAACGAAAATAAAAGCAGTATCCTGTTTTATTTGATTTCCTCAAAATCTACATATTCACCATCGTCCTGGGTGAATATTTTTTTATGTCTTTTCTCCGGAACATTCTCGGAATATATTTCCTCTTCATCATCATTTGAACGGCGATCTCTTTGGCTATAGTCCTGTTGGCTTGTACGTCCCGATTCCGTTTGTTTCGGGCGTGATGAAGAAGAACCACGTCCTAATCCGAAAATCGTTCTTAGTATGAAGCCGATAATAGAAAGGCCAAATACGAAAATGGCAATAATAAAAATGAGTATGAATAAAAGTATATGCATCGGGCTATGATTTTTATGTTGTTACTTCGATAAAACTCATAGTACAACAAACGTGCCAAGAGATTGTTTATTTACTTTTTCTTGTAAAAAGTGAAAGTAAAATATACCATACAATGATGGCGGCAAAGCTACTGATTCCAAGAAATATAAGAAGAGGAATGCAGATAATCAGGAATATAAAACTGATTTTGTTGTCATTCCATGACAGATTTTTAAATTTCAGCGAAAACATCGGTATTTCTGATACCAGCAGTCCGGAAAACAGACAGACAAGTATAAGAAGGTAGACAGGATGGCAGTTGTCTGATATCAGGAAGTCATGTGCACCCGCCACTAAAGAACCCCAGAACAGAGCGTTGGCGGGAACCGGAAGTCCCACAAAAGAACTGGTCTGTCGCGTGTCATTATTGAATTTAGCCAGGCGCAATGCTGAAAAAACAGAAATCAAGAATGCTAAATAGGGTAGGTAAGGAGCGATGAACTCCATACTTGCCGGATAATACATTTCTTTGAACAGAGAGAATACGATCAGTGAAGGAGCAACTCCAAAACTGACATCATCTGCCAATGAGTCCAAGTCTTTTCCGATAATGGAATGTGCATTGAGCATACGAGCCAACAATCCGTCGAAGAAGTCGAAAATGGAACTTAAAGCAATGAAAAGTAGTGCCAGCTCATAGTTGGCTTCAAAAGCCATGACGCAGGCAATACAACCGGAGAAAAGGTTCAGGCAGGTTACGGTATTCGGAATACTGTTTTTAATAACGTTTGTCATTGTGACAGAATTATTTAAGTTTGGCGATAACCGTTTGGTTACCGGTCGTTAATTGTCCCATGCTGACACATACTTCTGTGCCAATGGGTAAATACACATCCACACGGGAACCGAATTTGATAAATCCCATGTGTTCGTCAATATAACATTCTTCTCCTACTTCAGCGTAGGTGACAATACGGCGTGCCACTGCTCCGGCAATTTGCCGGGTGAGTACTTCCACTCCTTCCGGAGTTTCGATTACTACCGTAGAACGTTCGTTTTCTGTGCTGGCTTTCGGCAGCCATGCTTTCATGAAGTTTCCATTATGATGTGCTACCTTTTTAATGGTACCGTCCACCGGATACCAGTTGGCATGTACATTCACAATGCTCATGAAGATGGATATCATTAACCGGCGGTCATGGAAATATTCGTTTTCATCGACTTCCTCGATAACGACGATTTTTCCATCGGCGGGTGCTACGACAATCTTTTCAGTGTCCTGTCCGAAGAGACGGATCGGACATCGAAAGAAATTCACCATCAGCAGATAGACTGCTATACTCGCTACTGCTACCACATAAAATGGTATTTTGCAATCGATCCCCCAATAAAGAGCCGCATTAATCAATAGCAATAGCAAGAAGCTAGCCCATAATATATGTGTTCCTTCGCGGTGAATACGTATTTTCTTCAATTTCTTTAGTCGGCCCATGAATGCTGTTTAATGATATTGTCTGCAAAAATATACTTAATTTAAAAATTCAGCAAGTAAATGAGCATAGAAATGCGAATGTTGATAACTTTTTGAGGATTATTTTTGTTTATAACCCGGGAGGTAGTAATTTTATGCCTTCAAATTAACTACTTATCATTATGCAGGATTTCGTTCATTTACATGTCCATACTCAATATTCTTTGTTGGATGGTCAGGCTAGCGTAGCTCGTCTGGTTGATAAAGCCATGAAGAATGGGATGAAGGGTATAGCCGTGACCGATCATGGAAATATGTTCGGTATCAAGGAATTTACGAACTACGTCAATAAGAAGAACAGCGGTCCGAAAGGTGAAGTCAAGGACCTGAAGAAGCGAATTGCAGGAATTGAGGCCGGCACGATAGAGTGCGAGGATAAAGAGGCGGAGATTGCTGCTTGCAAAGCTAAGATCGTGGAAGCGGAAAACAAACTATTCAAACCGATCATCGGTTGTGAAATGTATGTGGCACGCCGTACCATGGACCTGAAAGAAGGCAAGCCCGACCAGAGTGGTTATCACCTGATCGTATTGGCTAAGAATGAAACAGGTTATCACAACCTTATTAAATTAGTATCGCACGCGTGGACGCGCGGTTATTATATGCGTCCGCGTACTGACCGTAGCGAACTCGAAAAATATCACGAAGGACTTATTATTTGTTCAGCCTGTCTCGGTGGTGAGGTGCCGAAGCGGATTACTGCCGGGCAATTTGCCGAAGCGGAGGAAGCAATACAATGGTATAAGAATTTGTTTGGCGATGACTACTATCTGGAGTTACAACGCCATAAAGCGACTGTTCCCCGTGCCAATCATGAGTGTTATCCGTTGCAGGTGAATGTGAACAAACATTTGATAGAATATGCTAAGAAATTCAATGTCAAACTGATTTGTACGAATGATGTTCACTTTGTAGATGAAGAGAATGCGGAAGCGCACGACCGTTTGATCTGTTTGAGTACCGGTAAGGATTTGGATGATCCTACCCGTATGCTTTACACCAAACAAGAATGGATGAAGACACGCGAAGAGATGAACGAACTCTTTGCCGACGTGCCCGAAGCATTGAGCAATACACTGGAGATTCTTGATAAGGTAGAATACTACTCGATCGACCATGCACCTATCATGCCGACTTTCGCCATTCCCGAAGATTTCGGAACAGAGGAGGGGTATCGGGCGAAGTTTACAGAAAAAGACTTGTTCGACGAGTTTACTCAAGATGAACATGGTAATGTGGTATTAAGTGAAGAGGATGCGAAAGCAAAAATTAAACGCTTGGGTGGTTATGATAAACTTTATCGTATAAAACTTGAAGGAGATTATTTGGCAAAACTGGCTTTTGACGGAGCTAAAAGAATTTATGGTGAACCTCTAACGGAAGAAGTCAAAGAACGAATGAACTTCGAATTGTACATCATGAAAACGATGGGTTTCCCCGGATACTTCTTGATTGTACAGGACTTTATCAATGCGGCACGTAAGGAACTGGGTGTGTCGGTAGGTCCGGGACGTGGTTCGGCAGCAGGTTCAGCAGTGGCTTATTGTTTGGGTATTACGAAGATAGACCCTATCCAATATGATTTGCTGTTTGAACGTTTCTTGAATCCAGACCGTATTTCCTTGCCCGATATTGATGTGGACTTTGATGATGACGGTCGTGGTGAGGTACTTCGTTGGGTGACAAATAAATATGGTCAGGAAAAAGTTGCTCATATTATTACGTATGGTACTATGGCGACAAAGATGGCTATCAAGGATGTCGCGCGTGTACAAAAGCTACCTTTGTCAGAATCCGATCGTTTGTGTAAACTGGTTCCTGACAAGATTCCTGACAAGAAACTTAATTTGCCGAATGCCATTGCTTATGTTCCCGAATTGCAAGCAGCGGAAGCGTCATCTGATCCTCTATTGCGGGATACGATCAAGTATGCCAAAATGCTTGAAGGCAACGTGCGTGGTACAGGTGTACATGCTTGCGGTACGATTATTTGCCGTGATGATATTACTGACTGGGTACCTGTCAGCACTGCTGATGATAAGGAAACGGGCGAAAAGATGCTTGTTACCCAGTATGAAGGCTCGGTGATTGAAGATACTGGGTTGATTAAGATGGACTTCCTCGGTCTGAAAACTTTGTCTATCATCAAAGAAGCTGTTGAAAATATCCGTTTAAGTCGTAATGTTGAAGTAGATGTCGATGCGATAGATATTTCTGATCCGGCTACTTATAAATTATATAGTGACGGACGTACGATTGGTACATTCCAGTTTGAATCTGCTGGTATGCAGAAGTACCTGCGCGAATTGCAGCCTTCTACATTCGAAGATTTGATTGCCATGAATGCCCTTTATCGTCCGGGACCGATGGATTATATCCCTGATTTTATTGATCGTAAACATGGACGCAAGCCGATTGAGTATGATATTCCGATAATGGAGAAATACTTGAAGGATACGTATGGTATTACGGTCTATCAGGAACAGGTGATGCTTTTGTCACGCTTATTGGCCGACTTTACCCGTGGTGAGTCCGATGCCCTTCGTAAAGCGATGGGTAAGAAGTTGCGTGACAAGCTGGATCACATGAAACCTAAATTTGTTGAAGGCGGACGAAAGAATGGACATGACCCGAAAGTGCTTGAGAAGATTTGGACAGACTGGGAAAAATTCGCGTCTTATGCTTTCAATAAATCACATGCTACTTGTTATTCGTGGGTGGCTTACCAAACAGCCTATCTGAAAGCCAATTACCCTCCTGAATATATGGCAGCTGTCATGAGCCGAAGTTTGTCGAACATTACCGATATCACGAAACTTATGGACGAATGTAAGGCAATGGGTATTCAGACACTGGGACCAGATGTAAATGAGAGTAACCTGAAGTTTACCGTAAACCATGACGGTGATATTCGTTTCGGACTTGGGGCCGTCAAAGGTGTAGGTGAAGCTGCTGTACAAAGCATTATGGAGGAACGGCGTAAAAATGGTCCTTTCCTCGGAATCTTTGATTTTGTGCAACGTGTCAATCTCAATGCCTGCAACAAGAAGAATATGGAATGTCTGGCATTAGCCGGAGGATTTGATAGTTTCCCGGAACTGAAACGGGAACAATATTTTGCTGTAAACTCTAAGGGAGAAGTTTTCCTGGAAACATTGATGCGTTATGGTAACCGTTATCAGGCAGATAAGGCGGCTGCCGTCAATTCTCTGTTCGGTGGTGAAAACGTTATTGATGTTGCAACTCCTGAAATTCCTCAAGGGGTAGAACGTTGGAGTGATCTCGACCGTCTGAACCGTGAGCGTGATTTGGTTGGTATCTATCTTTCCGCTCACCCGTTGGATGAATTCTCTATCGTATTGGAACATGTTTGCAATACACGTATGGCAGATTTGGAAGATAAAGCTGCCCTTGTCGGTCGTGAAATAACGATGGGAGGAATTGTGACCAGTGTTCGTCGTGGAGTCAGCAAGAACGGAAATCCGTATGGTATCGCCAAGATTGAGGACTATTCCGGTTCTACCGAGATTCCATTCTGGGGAAACGACTGGGTGACTTATCAGGGATATCTCAATGAAGGAACGTTCTTGTATATCAAGGCACGCTGTCAGGCCAAGCAATGGCGGCAGGATGAACTGGAAGTGAAAATCACCTCTATGGAACTTCTTCCCGACGTGAAAGAAGAACTGGTGCAGAAGATCACAATCGTCATTCCCCTGTCTGTCTTGAATTCGGCTTTGGTCACTGAACTTGCTACTCTGACGAAGGAACATCCGGGAAATACGGAACTATACTTCAAGGTGACAGATGATGCTGATGTAACTCATATGTCGGTTGATTTGATTTCCCGTCCGGTTAGACTTTCAGTAGGCCGGGATTTAATAACATATTTAAAGGAACGTCCCGAACTGGGATTTCATATAAATTGATTAAGTGTTCATTTATTTTCTTTATAATAAGTAAAATCGCTTATAATTTATGTTTATAAGCGATTTTACTTATTATAGTGGATACTTCCAAATTACTGAAAGTCCCCACCCGCACAGCAATGCAACGCCTAAGCTCAACATACGTACCGACCAAAGCATATTCAGTTGCTGAATGTCATAATCGCTGACATGGTTTAATACCTTAAGAATTCCCTGTTTTAATAAGTGATGCTTTCAATAACGACAGGTTCTATCAGTCCGGACTTCTGTAAAGGAGATGATGAATTCCAGGGATTGTTAGGAGTCCAGGTCGGACGTTCTTCAACAGGTAATTTGCTATCTCCGATGAGTCGGTTCACCCATGTATTTACCACTTCAATTTCTACTTTGTTTGTTCCCTGCTTGATGGCTTCCGAAATATTGAGTCGGTAAGGGGGCGTCCATACACCACCGATGTATTGTCCATTGACTTTCACTTTTGCCATAACGGCTACCTCATTGAGGTTGATAAATAATGGACTGTTGGGTACTATATCTTTTAGCGTAAATTCAGTCCGATAGACGGCTGTTCCTGAATAATACCTGATGGCGTCTTCTTTACTTGTACTCCAGTCGTACAGGCTTTGGAAGACAACCGGGGCTTGAGGACCTTTTTGACTCTTATCGAAAGAGACTGTCCACGGACCGGCCAGTGTGGCGATTGTCTGTGGTTCCGGGTAATTGGTGTCCGTATCGTTGACTAACGAAGATGAGGAAACTTCTTTGGCAAATACGACGAAGATACTCTCCAAAGGTTCCAGTTCGAGAGGAATTACTGTCGCATTTGCGTTGCGTTCGTACTTCTTTAAAAGGCGGATAGCACCAGTTGTCGGTTCCCAAAGTTCAGGTTGCTTATTGGTTACACGAAATTCCGGTGAGAATACGACTTTTTCTGAAGATTGGTTGGACAGGAAGTAAACATCCATATCACCGATGCTGCGATGACCGTATACTACAGGAATGTCTTTAGTCAATGCACAGTCGGGAATGCAATGCACTAATTCTAATGCTTCGTGCATATTCATACCGCTTAATATCATGCCATTGCCATAATTGCCGCTTTTCACCTTGATACCGTCTACATTTCCCCACAAGGCATTTGCCATTTCCTGAACTTTCTTATCTGCTTCGGGGAAGTCTTGCAAGCTTGGCGAACGGTTAGGCTTCGGACCGAGAATGACACCTCCGTCTTTCACAAGTTGAGTGATTTTGGTTAATAGTTCGGGACGCATTGTTTCCAATTCCGGTAATACCATGATTCGGTAACTTGTGCCGTGGGGTAGAGTCAATAGACCGTCTTTGACAGTCATATCGCGGAGTATCACTTCTGCATTGATGTAATCGAACTGGTATCCTTTCGGCAAGGGAGGATTCGTGACACCGGTCATTTTGGGAGTATCTTCTCCTATGAAATAGCAAATATCAGCTACGTTGAGTCCCTGTTGGAGCATGAAGTTACAACGTTTCAGGTAGTCGGTGAATAGGTCCAACTGGGAATACCAAGTGTTGAAACGGTTAAATTCGTTGCTGTAAGGTGCATTCAGTCCGGGCAGTTTGCCTTCCGCTTTCTGTGAAATATAGACGTGCAGCAGTGTGTTGTTGATTCCTTCGGAGAAGAAAAGGTCACCACGTTGTTTCATGGTAGCCGGATAACGGCTGTAAGCCATACCGCCACAGGTGAAAGACTCGGAAGAGATTTTTTGTTTACCGTAGATATGACCACACGAAGAAGCAGCCCTGTTTTCTATATTGCCTAGTTCTCCCTCGCTCCAGAATTCTCCTGCCACTTCATCTGCTTGCCCGCCGTATTGCAAAAACTCTCCGGAGAATCCCCAGTGACCGTAGTTTTCCAACCAGGTAGTCATTCCGTATTGGTGGCTTAGACGGGTTAGTTCACCAATATGATCGTATGATAACCGTTCGGCCACCATCTTTCTCATATCCCACAAAAAGCGGTCGGAGGCATCTTCGCTTTCCACAACCACTCCATTGTAGACAGGGAGAAAAGGTAGTGCGCTATAACCGTACTTCTTCTCAAATGATTCAAGGAAATCGTCCGTGAAGTTTTGACCTCCCTTTTCATAACTGTCCGCTACAACTACTTTCCAAGTCTTACGGTCGGCTTCAGGGATTCTCTTGTAAATCTCGCCGATAAAGGCGTCGAAATGGCTTCGGAGGTGCTCCTTACTCATTTTGTCCACTTCAAGACCTATCCCGTCTTTTAATGCAGGACCGTTTTCTACATAAGTGGGTACCATTCCCATTCGCACAATTTCCCATTCTCCGTCGGGAGCGTCCCAGGAAAGTTTGTTTCCTTTCATACAGGCGGTGATGTCTTTCACTTGTTCGGGCTGAACGATCAATGCAGGGTCGTCCACCACTGCTTGCACCGGCCATTGATATTCATTCCAGTAAGGAAGTGGAGTCTGATACATTTTGGCGAATGTTTTCTCCGAATAACTTTCTACTACCGGAGCAGAAGACAATGTTATTTCCCGGATGCCACTATTGGGATTCAGACCGGAGAGTGACAACCGGAAGTCTTTACCGCTGGCTGTGGGGAAAGAGATGGCAATAGGAGCATAAGGATCGAATCCTACAGCCAGATTATCGTTGTATCTTTCTATACTGAACTGCTTGATTTCTTTGTATTCACCGTTATCATTCATTTGCAGAACCGCCTGGCAACGTATAGGTGCGGCGGAGGTAAGCAGGCGGAGGCTTCGCAATGCTACTGTATCGTGGCTCTTAAAGTCTATTACGACTTCGGATTGGTTGCCAAACCGTATTTCTGTCGCCGTTTCTCCATCTATCAGATGATGGATAGCAGTGATGGCGGGGGAAGAGCTAACAGTGCAGTTGGCCGGATTAAGGATCGTAGCTTTGCTTTTCACAGACGGATAAGCCAGTACTTTTACATCTTGAAAATTAGGATTGGTTTTGGGTAACATAACTTCTATTGCCTGTCCGCCTTTGACTTGCGTGCCGACAGATGCCAGATACCGCATGGACTGCTCCGGCTTGATCCACGGACCTCCTGCCTGACTCCATCCCGGAGAGTTGAAGATACCGATTTCTATATTCAGCTCGGTTGCCTTTTTTAAAGCGGCATGCAGTATCTCCCACCATTCGTCGGAGAAAATCTGCACATCTCCGGTGGGTGCTTCCGCTGCACTTAGTCCGATATTCGCTATAAATGCACGGTTGATGCCAGCCTGTTTCATTGATTCCAGATCTTTGATGACTCCCTCTTTGGAAATATTTCCAGAAATCCAGTGCCAGTAGACACTTGTCTGAATGGAATCCGGGAGGTTGGTAAACCCTCCGCGAAGTTGCTCATAACTGACTTCCCGAATTTCTTGGCAGGCGGACAGACAAAGGATGAAACCTATGACTGAAATGAGTTTGGTTATTTTCTTCATTTATAGTTAATTATATGAATCTATATTGGACCTATTTTACAATAAGAAAAAATACAGAGATTACTTTTCAACTTAAGAATTAAAAGCTGGAAAGTAATCTCTGTAGCTTGTTTATTCTGATTACCTATGAAAAATGATTCATCTGCGGAGTGTTTTATTCTTCCAATGTATCATATAATAGTTTAACCTCTTCGGCTGTCAAAGCACGGTCATATATACGAGCTACGGCAATTTGACCTTTATAGGCTCTGTCTGCTTCATTTGCAGCACCAGCGTCTCCACCAATTACGAACCATTTATTTCCTGGAAATTGGAATGAATTACCCTTAGCAGGGGCTCTTTCTGCCTTGATTTCTCCATCTAGATACAATTTAATGGCACCTGCACTTCCTGTACCATCCCAGACACCCACTACATGGTACCATGTTTCTTCTGGCACTTCACCCAGTGGAGGCGTATTACAAGCTGAATAATTACCTATATAGGGTTCAAAAGTCCAATAGTTATCTTTATCTTGCCAAGTAATGGCAACACCGCCACCACCATGACACCCCATCGGAATCGGACCGCTTTCTCCGTAATCTTTAGCAGTTACATATAATTCCATTGAGAATCCATCGGCAATTGCATTTTGGAAAATTAAGTTTTGGGTGAAATCAACAATATAGAAACCACTGGTAATTTTATTCGCATTTATTGTTACCGGGTCGAATTTTGCAATATAACCAAAAGTTTCATTTTCAATCATGCTCAAAGTAGAACCGGCAAATGCTTTAATAGGCATTTTCATCGCAGAAAGATCTTCTGCAGTACCATCTGCATTGAACTTAACATCGAGTAACTCTGCCATATCCACAGCACCCGCTTGCCTGATTTCTATGCTTTTTGTTGTAGGATAAGCGGCCGACTCAGAAGTAATTTCCACCGTTGCAGTACGTATTTTTGCGATATCACTTGCTGCTACTGTAAGAATTAACTGTTTGTTTGTTAATGATTTTTGAGTAATCCATTTAACATTTTCAGGTATGATACATTTCAATGAAGGTAAATTAGTGTTAATTGCAATGGTGACATCTTTCCCTTCTTTTTCGACAGAAGTATTCTCAGGAGTCACTATTAATCTTGGTCCACCTGGCTGAATACAATTCAATACGAAATCTTGAACAGATGAATTCTGGGTGGTCGATAATATCACTGTAGCTTTTCTTTCTTCCAATCCTTCATTTTCGGCTACTGTAAATGAAATCTCTTTTGAACCGCTTCCTTTTGTGATGTCGGCTTTAAACCATTCGTTGCCTTCGGAAATAGTTATTTCCCAGTCTAAATCGGACATCACTCTCAGCGTCAGGTTTTCAGCGCTACCAGTCAAATTACAGTCTCCACCACTGATACCGCCAATTGGATTTCCACTTTTATCAACTAAACGTAATACTTGATGTCCTTTTGTGCCGTCTTCGTCGTTGTCTGAACAAGAAGAAATACCTACACATGTGAATAATGCAAGCATTATCCATACATTCATTAATAATTTCTTTTTCATTTGTTTACTCCTTCTAATTTATACATTACGGCAGTGTAAACTACCTTCTAATTGTTTTATAAAACTCATTATCTATTTGATGACTGATACTCCCTTAGGGGCTTTCACCTCTGATATTACATTGCCATTTGCTTGCTTCTCATGGTAAATTTGTAGTTCGCCATAAGGAGTTGGAAATGTACCTTTCACCCACTGTAAATCGCCTAAATGAGGAGTTATACGTACTTGACGACATCCTGGTTCTATTACTTCCACACCTAAAATGTGACGGCTCAACCAAGAAGTTGGTCCTGAAGCCCAACCGTGACACAAACTATGACGGAAGCCTACATAGCAATAAGCGCCACAGTCACCATGAATATCTTTTTTCCCTTCCGGTACTAGTTCGTCGATGGGGGCTGCATTCGGAATCCAATTGATATCGAAATCTTCCCAAAAACTAGTGGCTCCCAAGTCGATCATTGCTCCCCAATATTCACGAATCACGTCTAATGCTCCTTGATAATTGCCGGCCATAGCCATTGCTTCCAACATATAATAGCCATAAAAAGTAGAGAAGCCCTGTGCACCATTTATTGAGAGGAACTCTTTATCAGCTTTTGGGGCATCAATTAATCCTGTAATCGTCATTAATGCAGTCACTTGCTTGGAGCCGGGCGCATCGGGAGCCGGACAGGAAGCTAAAAACTTTTTATAAACTTTGGATGCAGCTTTTACCAACTTCTTCTCGGCAGCTTTACAGTCATTAGACAATTGTCTGTCTTCAAATAGTTCTGCAAATTCAACTCCGACTCGCATTCCCCAAACCATTAAGGCTTGGAGCCCTGCCGCAATTGCGTCTTTGTTGCTATTCGATGGCCAATCCAAAAAACGAGTGCCATCCAGACATTCCTGCCCATCGGGGGCTATTTGAGTCATTAATTGTCTCAATAAAGCTGTAATATAATCACGTGATTGTTCCAGATAGGCTTTATTTCCATGATAGCGATACCATTCATAATGACACAACAGCCACCAGATAGAATAAGAGGAGAATCCTGCATTCATCCAATGTGGCAATGGCGTGATATCACGCATTAAATCCAAACTTTTAGGTACCACTTCATTGTAACCGAACACGGAGTTTACAGTCATCACCTCTGGATAGGAATCACCTATCCAGACCAAACGGTCTCGTTTAATTCCATCCCAGAGATGATTCTGCATATTCAGGTGAACGGTATAAGCTCCCGTCCGCCATATTGTGTTAAGTTTCTCATCATTACATTGGAAAGAACCGCGATACGGAATATCGCGCATGATAGAGATTGCACGGACCTCCTTAAGCTCAAGTATTGCGTCTGTATCCAATAGATCAATGCGCACAAAACGAAAACCGGAGTTTCCTGTTTCATATACTCCGAGCCATGGAAGGATAAGCTCTTGATCTCTAATAGCATGGTCGTTTGTCGCTCCTCCTTTGCCGTCTATGTCGGACATTGCTTCACTGACCGATTCGCCATAACGAAGACGGATTTTTACCGGCTTATGGCTTGGCCAGGCACCAGTGACTAATTGTACTCCGCCATGAAGTTCTTTCCCGAAATCAAGCAGAATAGCTGGACGAGCCCCATCGGTAGAAGATAGTCGGCAATATGTGGCGGCTTTGACCGTTTTCTCTTTCTTGCCTTGTAAACCGGTATCTATTGATTCGTAATCGTAATACGCTCCCCAATAAGCCTGACCATCTCCCTGGTTTAACAGAAAATTACAATTAGTGATGTGATCACTGTCTTGTTGCCAAACAATCCGGGTGGGAGTAATGTAGGTACGCACACGCGTATCACGCTCTTGGGCAGGCACCAAACATACATTCAACAGCGACAATATAATTATCAGTTGTGTTCTCATGATTATTTATCATTGGTTAATTAATGGTTGTATATTGGTTTTATTTGTTTGCCTGAAGCATCATGCATCTTTAACGACAAACATCCACCATTGAAATCGAAGTAACGAACTTCTAACGGATGCCATCCTTTTGCCAATGCACGTTGACTTGAAACTTCATTCCTCAAATGTCGGCCTCCGTTGTCTATAATCATTTCTTCATCTACTTTTAATGTACTTCCTTCATCAGATGAAAGGCTGAATGAATAGATACCGTCAACCGATACGTAAAAATAACCGGTAAAAATTAAACCTACTTTACTGTTGCCTACTTCTGAAGGAATATATATATCGTCGATGGTTCTCTTTTCTTTTAAATGGTAATTTTCTATTACTTGGCAAGAAGGAATGTCGCCTTCATACCATGTAAGCATTAATCCCTTTTTTTTCGGAGCTTTAATATCTACCGCTGGAATATATCCATTCTGCTTTTTATAAGAAGCATGGAAAACTTTACTTGATTTTCCATTGGGGCGATATGCGCGGAACGCAAAACTTGCAGAATCGCGGATGGATATAGGAGTGGTGTATACTGCCGATTTTTCGGTTGGCTCTGTGCCATCGTCAGTATAATGGATAACAACGTCTGGATCAGGGGAAATGACATTTACTTTAGTTTCACCGATAAAAGTATTTGTGTTGCAAAATCCTTCCAAATCAGCCATGCGGTAATCTATTCCCAATGCATCTAAACGATTGAATTGTCCGGTCATGCGTCTCTGGAAGCTTTTCCAATTGTAATTTGCAGCTTGTGACCAACCTGTCTCTGCGATGGCGAGTAACCGAGGAAATGCCATATAATGCATTCGTTCACGGGAAGGAATGAACTCACCCCAAATGTTTCCTTGTACTCCTAATATTTGTTTGGATTGAGATTCGTTCAATGAGTCCAATAAAGATACTGATTCACAAATCAGACGAGTGGACTGTCCTATTTCGGAATAATCCAAATAGAAATCGTAGTTCGGGCAAAGAATGACCGAATTACCTTGGGCTATGGATTTTTTTACAACCTCTTTTTCATAGCTTTGCCACCACATCACTGTAGCCGTAGGCGACACTCCACCTTGCAATATTTCATCCCAGCCAATCAAACGTTTTCCATTTTCATTGAAATATTGTTCCATTTGATGAATGAACCATGATTGCAGTTCTTCTTCTGTCTTTAAGTTGTTTACTTTCATACGTTTCTGACAGTCTGAACACTTTTCCCAATTCTTTTTTGAAACTTCATCCGCTCCTAAGTGTACATATTCAGAAGGGAATAGTCGGAAAATCTCGTCATACACGTTCTTGCAAAACTCTAAGGCACTCTCTTTACCCGGACAAACAGGAGAAGAAATATTCATCGGTGCTTCTTTTTGTGGAAAACAAGATACATTCGCATAAAGGCTAACTGCTGTTTGCATATGTCCCGGCATGTCTATCTCTGGAATTACGTCGATGCCACGTACTGCTGCATACCTTATAATTTCACGTATATCTTCCTGTGTATAGAACCCCCCATATAGAGTATCCCCTTCTATAATTCGTAATTTATCAGAAGGAATGGCAAGAGAGGGATTTTGTTCTCTTTTTGAACGACTCATGCAAATACGATCTTGGTCATTAAATGTACGCCATGCCCCTTTCTCTGTCAGTAGGGGATATTTCTTGATTTCAATGCGCCACCCCTGATCATCAGTCAGATGCCAATGAAACTTATTCATCTTATAAAGTGCCATAACATCTAACAACTCTTTCACTTCTTCTTTACTGAAAAAATGGCGAGCTACATCAAGTAGTATGCCTCTCCATGCAAAACGTGGTTCATCTATGATAGAAACAGTTGGTATTGACCAAACTGTATCCCAAACAACGGTTGATGCTTCTATTTCAACAGGAAACATTTGACGGATTGTTGATATAGCGGCTATTACACCGGCATAATTCGCCGAAGATATGTGTATTTGGTTCGAGGTAACCTTTAATGTGTAATTGCCTTCTTTGTGAGGTAATTTTTCATCTATACATAGTTGAATATGCCCTCTTCCCTCTTCTGTAACAACAAACTTATAACCAGTGGCACGTTGCAAGATGGTAACTAAATAATCTGCTGCCGATTTTAAAGAGGGGGCATTGATGCTGATAATCATATCGTCCTGTAGAATGAATGCTTCTTTTCCTACTGTTAACTGGGCAGGTTCAGGAAGTAATTTTAATGTCCTTTCCGAATGGTCAACAGAGTTTGTGCATGAAGTATGGACTAACAATAGAACAACCAGCCAACTCCCCAATATTAATATTTTATTAATAATATGCATAAATACTTTTTTAATTTTATGATTATTCATAGATAACTGGACGAACCTTATACAGATTGATGCTGTCTATAGTTAACGTTTTCTTTGGATTCTCCAGATAAATATTGTGAGTCCACCATTCGATTTCGGCTTGTGTATAACTCAAAATTCCATTTTCCTTGTTATAATTAAATGACTTGATGAATTTTTTCCCTTCTAAAGGTTGAAATGAAACAATTTTTTCCGTGTCCAAATCAATTACATAAGTTCCGGACGATGTTGTAAATCCCAATTCATTTTCTGAAATGCGAATCAAATCGTGTCCGTCGTCTGTTGGCAGTTTCCATACTTTTTCCATCTGTAATGTTGGTTGTTCACTTTTCCAATTCTTTAGGGAATAAGCTTTTAATTCATTAAAGCCGAGTGCGTATAACAATTGACGGTTTTCCATCCAGATTACTCCATGCCCCCAAAAAAGACTATCCTGAAAAAGAACTTGGTTAGGGTGGTTGATGTCAAATAATTGTATACAGTCTCCTTCTTCATTATGTGATAATGCTACCACTACCCGATTATCAGGAAGTAGCTCTATGGAATGTGCGGCTGGAACTCTTGCATAAAACAAGCATTTTTCAGATGAACGCTCAATAATTGCTGCTCCTCCAGCCGAAGAAGATGTAAGTAACCAGTCACCATTTTTTGCAGTTTTGCATTCATCCATTCCTTGAAAGTATTTTTTGAAATCGTCAGGGATATTAGACTCTTGTGCATTCCATTTCCATACGATATCTAAATTTTTTCCCTCTGAGTTATCTACATTGACAATCCATACTTTGTCGTCACCACAGACAACAATTTCGTTCTTTTTTTGTCCGGTAGCACATGCGCACAAGACAAAAAAAAGTATAAATATTGCATATATCTTTTTCATATTTTTTTTCTTATATCCATTTTACGAACTATTTAGAAAGCTATTTTTTACAAATTTGTAATCGCTTCTTTCTGTTTATTTATTCCCTTTCAGGTACTGTTCTCACTTTATAAAGATTTACATTACTGATGGTGATTGTTTTGTTGGGATTTTGGATGTGAATATTATGTGTCCACCACTCAATATCTGCATAAGTATAAACTAAGTATCCTCTTTCTTTATCGTAATTGAAGGATTTGATAAATTTGCGACCTTTCATAGGTTCGAATTCAGAGATAGTTCCTGTATTTGTATCGAGTACATATACGTTATAAGCTGTTGTGAATCCTAATTCATGATCTGAAATGCGAATTAAATCATGTCCATCCGGTATTTGCTCTGTCCCACCTAAAGGTAGATTCCATTCTTGCTTCTTCACAAATGAGGGCGTTGATGTATTCCAATCTTTTAGTTCATAAGCGAGTAATTTATCATATCCTAATGCATATAAAAGTTGCTGATTTTCCATCCAAATGACACCATGTCCGCCTTTTTGATCTTCTTTAAAGATAACTTTGTTAGAAGCGTCCCTGTCATATACCTGAAAGCCGCCTGCGTCACCAGAGAGGGCCACTACGACTCGATTGTTGGGCAGCAATTCAATAGAGTGTGCTCCTGGAGCATCCACAGCAGTGAATAAACATTTTTTGGTTTTACGAGAAAGAATAAGAGCTGCTCCTCCCGAAGATGTTAGCAAGACAAGTTGGTCGTTTCCTTCATTTACGACTTTGCATTCATCCATTCCCAATAAACGTCCTTTCAATGTTGCAGAAAGGTCATCGGCTGTTTTCGAATCCCATTCCCACTCATATGGTACTGTGGTCATAGAGGCTTTGCCTATATTGACAATCATGACTTTTGAGTCTCCACATGTAATGATTTCTTTATCTACTTTAGAAGATGAGCCGGAGGTAGTGCCATAAAGCTCATCTAAATTGACATCGTATTCATCTTTACATGCAACAAAAAGTAAAGCCAATACAAGTAATAAATTCCATTTTTTCATATTTTCGATAATTTATAATTTGTAATTAGTAACAGGGGATTCCGTATGAGCTTTTTTCATCTTTTTCTCTATTTCCTTCACTACATTCGGATAAATAGATGAAAGATTGTACTGTTCTTGCGGATCTGTTTCCAGATCATACAACTCTACACAACGGTTTCCGTTTTTAATATTAGAAAGATATCCTTTCCATTTTCCCATGCGGATAGCTTTCGAACCTTTCCCTTCCGGAAGCTCCCAATAAAGATATTCATGCACTCCTTGACGGTTGCCTTTCAAAGTAGGAAAAAAACTGATGCCATCTGTTTTTTTGTAGGAATAGCCGCTAATTTCGCCTAATGTAGGCAACACATCCCAAAAGGCGCAAATATGATCGCTGACAGATCCGGCGGTGATCTGATCGTGCCAATGAACAATCATTGGCACTCGGATACCACCTTCACGTAAACTGCCTTTTCCCCAGCCCTTTTCCGATTTGAAGGGTCCTGCACTATCAAACCAAGGAGCATTCACTCCTCCGTTGTGAGTCGGTCCGTCATCACTGCTGAATAGGATTAATGTGTTTTCATAAATCCCGCATTCTTTTAATAATTCAACCAGACAGCCGACTTGCTCATCCATATAACTAACCATGGCAGCGTATGTAGCTTTTGGATAGCGACAAGGGAAGTATCCTTTGTCACCCAAATAAGGGGACTCGTCACCGAATTTTTTTACATAATAATCAATCCAGCGTTGAGGTGCTTGCAATGGTACATGTGCAATGGGAGTAGGCCAATATAGAAAGAAAGGACGTTCTTTGTGTCGTTTTACAAATGAAAGGACCTCATGAAGCATTAACTCCGGTGCGTAAGATTTGGAGACAAGGAATTCATAACTTTCTTTCTTATTAGGGTCGGCTGTTGCATCGAATTTCTGATTTGGTGAAAGAAGGCGATTAGGCAGATATTCCCGATGTTCGTTTCGCCACAGAAAAGGTGGATAATAATCATGTGCCTGTCGTTGACAATGATACCCATAGAAAAAATCGAAGCCCATTTTGCGGGGAGTAGAACTTGATCCTGGATAGCCTAAACACCATGTACCAACGCAACCGGTTGTATAACCTGCTTGCTTTAATAAGGATGCCACCGTTATCGTACCTTCAGGCATCGGACGTTGCCCCTCTAAAGTAGAATCTGCCAATACAGCCAAATAATTCTCAATATCACCTCGTTCAGGTAATTCGTCATTTCCACGGATATAGGCATGTCCCGTATGTAATCCTGTCATTAATGAACAACGAGAAGGAGAAGAAACCGCAGAACCGGAATAATGTTGGGTAAACCGCATACCTTTTGCAGCTAACTGATCTAGATTCGGCGTTTCTATCTTTTGCTGCCCATAGCACCCTAGATCCCCATAACCGATATCATCCGCCAAAATATAAATAATGTTTGGTCGTTGATCCGGATTCTGAGCTTTTGTTCCTGATGGACACATTACAGGCAAAAAGAACATATATAATAATGGATACTTATTGTTCATTTTAATAAGAAATTTATTTTTACCAACCGGGATTATTGGGTAATAGATTCGGATTATCATTCACTTCTTGCTGTGGAAGTGGAAATAAATAATTCTTATCGTTAAATATACGTCTTTCAATAATGGAACCATCATACTTTTGTACGGTACTACCGTTCATTAGTTCCTTTGCGATTTTCCAGCGGCGTATATCATTGTAATACCAACCTTCACCTGCAAATTCGATGCGGCGTTCATGACGTATTCTTTCACGCATCTGCTCTTTTGTAAAATTATCTTTTGTTTTATCAAATAAAGGCATCTTTACGCTAGGACGATTACGTACCTCGTTTATGCCATCGTATATAGGTTGATCTGGTTTATCTAAACGTTCATTTCGTGCTTCCGCATATATCATAAGTATATCAGCATAGCGCATAAGAATAATATTGATATCATTCTTATCGTCTATGGTGGCGGCAGCTGTGTCATAACGTGAATATTTCTTGAACGTATAACCGGTATTTATGAATTTATCGTTTGTTACAATCTGTCCCATATAAGTGGCACCGGGATGAACGATAGTTGCATAGAAACGAGGATCTCTATCTATATATAAATCTTTTCCATCGGTGTACGATGAACCATCTTTCATATCGTAAGCTTTTACCAAATCTAAGGTTGGAGCAATTGAGTTGAATTGGCGAAGTACGACATCCAACCCGTTACCCGAATGAACAAAAGTTGGGTACAGGTATTGTACATCAAAGATCACTTCTTGATTGTTTTCATGATCTCTTGAAAAGAGATTACGGTAGTCTGAAAAGAGGGAATACTTTTTGGAGTTTATCACTTCTTCAGCTGCTTTTTCTGCCTCTTCCCACATCTCATTGTATAGATAGACACGTGCTAGTAATGCTTTTGCGGCCCATTTATTGGCTCTTCCTGTTTGGGAAGAAGTTGCTGGCAATGCAGAAAAAGCATCTTTCAGATCTTGAATAACCTGAGCTATAATTTTAGCTTTCGGATCTCTAGGCAGAAATGACTGTGTATTTACATCCGGTTTATCTAAAATTAATGGAGCATCACCATACATGTTAGTAAGATCAAAATAAAACAACGCACGCAGGAATTTTGCTTCTCCTACCATCTCCTTTTTATCTTCTTCTGAAATAACAAAAGAAGGAGCACCGGCTATAAATGTATTGCAACGTCCGATACCTTGGTAACAAGCTCCCCATTTACCATTGACAATATCTGAATTTATAGAATTTACTGAGCCATCGCCAATTACTCGCCATCCATAAGTTCCATTATAATTGTAGGCGTTAGGGGTTCCGGTTTCACTAAAAATTAAATTACTTCCGTACATATATACATTATACATCGTACTATAACAGGCTACCAAACCTGCCTCAATTTGTTCAGGGGTTTTCCAAAAATTATCTTCTACATACTGGCTTGTGGGAATCGTGTCTAGAGAACAGCTTGTTATAGAAAGACAAAAAACAAATCCAGTTAATATTTTCTTCATAATTGGCATAATTTAGAATGTAACATTGATTCCACCTGTAAATGATTTTACAGAAGGATATGACCATATATAGTCTGAGGTTAACGATCTTTCCGGATCAAATATGTCAAAGTCCGAGAATGTCAAGAGATTTTCTGCATTCACAAATACTTTTAACGATGCAATTTTTAATGGAGCGATCCATTTTTGGGGAAAATCATAACTTAGTTGAATGTTTTTTAAACGTAAATAGGAGGCATCTCTTAACCAAAATGTGCTGGATTTTGTATAATTATCATGTTGACTGTTAGTAGTCAGTAAACGGGGGAATCCACCACCGGTATTTTCTGGTGTCCATGCTCTTTTCAGCCATTCGTAGGTAACACCTGCTCCATTAGCATAGGGGTACACCAAATTATGAGTAGGGTAAGTGCTAATTCCTGATACTCCTTGAAAAAATACATTCAGTCCTATTCCTTTATAATCTAGATTTAAGCCAAACGAATAGGTGAAATCTGGTACAGAACTGCCTGTTACTACACGATCATCTTCTGTAATTTGTCCGTCAGGTACTCCTTCAGGGCCAGATACATCCCTGAAAATTAAGTCACCGGCATGTGTGTTAGCACTTTGGTAAGCATGGTGTTTTACTTCATCTTCTGATTGGAAAATCCCGTCACAGATATAAAGATAATAAGCGTCAATTGGATATCCTTCTCTCGTAATTCTTTTGCCATTAATCATATCGTCACCACCAATGTGTACTACTTCGTTTTTAACATAAGTCACGTTACCAAATACATGATAGTTGAAGGCTCCTATATTATTGCGATAAGCTAAATTGGCTTCTAAACCGGTATTATCTACTGTGCCGATATTACGCATGGCTCCAGTTAGATTTCCTACCTGTGATGGTTGGTTGACAGAACGGAGAATGTCTTTTGTCCTTTTTTTGAAGAATTCAATTGAACCGCTCAGTGAGTTATTGAAAATTCCGAAGTCCAATGCTAAGTTGGTAATAGTTGTTGTTTCCCAAGAAATTTCCGGGTCGACAGCTTGGGTCATTGCATATCCCGTTGCAGGTGTATTCCCAAATATATAATTTACACCAGAACTCATAACTGGAGTGTATTGGAATAAGCCAATAGATTGATTTCCTAATTGCCCCCATGATACTCTCAACTTCAAGTTTGATAACCAATTTTGAGTATTTTCCATGAAAGTTTCTTGATCGATACGCCATCCGGCAGAGAATGATGGGAAAAGTCCCCAACGATGTCCTTTTGCAAAACGGGAAGAACCATCGTAGCGGAGATTTGCCTCAAAGAGATAGCGATCTGCGTAATCATAATTTATTCTGCCGAAATAGGAAAGTAACCGAACTTTACTGCTTGAACTGCTTGGCTTAAGAAATGTTGTAGCCAGTCCTACTTCTGTCAGTTCATTATCCAGATATCCGTCTTGTCCTTTTGCGCTGAATGACCACGCATTGAATTCTTCGTAGTTCATACCCAACAAGGCAGCAATGTTATGTTTACCGTTAAAACTACGATTCCAATTGACGGTCTGGCTTATTGATGGATTAATATCGTCATTCGCTGCATTCATTGCTGTTGTATTTGCAATCATTTTTTGCGGTTCCAATGTCTTTGGATTGTAAGTGTAGGTTGTTGGTTGGAAGTATCTTCTAGTTAAATCTACTTTTCTGACTCCCAATGTAATGTTGTATTTGATATCATAAGGGAAAATATATTCGGCGAATGCACTGCCGACAATACGAGTCTGTTTGTAATTATTCTCTCCATCCTTGCAAGACAGCAAGTTGTTGAATGTATTCTGTCCGGGAGTTACCACCCAACTACGGCCATAACTGCCATCAGCCAGATAAGGAGTCATTACTGGTAGAGCACGCATTCCCAATTGCATGTAATCGGAGATTCCAGTATGCGGCTCATTGTAATTTCTATAATTAGCCGACACATTGATTCCTGCTTTGAATTGACCGTATTTAATAGTACTATTGAAATTAATAGAAACTTTTTTAGCGTCTGTAAAATTAACAACCCCTTCTTGGTCTAAGTATCCGACAGATAAACCAGTTTGTATATGGTCATTTCCACCGGAGATACGTATATTATGTTCTTGCATAAAAGCATCACGAAAGTAAAGATCGAACCAATCTGTTGCCGGATAGGTATAAGGATCTACTTTCATTCCTTCTTTATATTCTTCTATGATATCTGCATAAAGAGGTGCTCTTCCTTCGTTCTCGTAAGCTTTATCAAAACCTTTCATATAAAGGATCGGATCCCATACGGCATCTGGCAGATAAGTGATTTGCTGTAATCCGAAAGAGTTGTTATATGAAACAGAAAATTTTCCGGCTTCCGCTTTTTTTGTTGTCACCAATACCACTCCATTTGCTGCACGCGATCCATAGATAGAAGCTGAAGCTGCATCTTTCAATACGGAAATGCTGGCAATATCGCTTGGATTCACATCGGTCAATGTTCCAGGAACTCCGTCAATTAGAAATAATGGGTCATTACCTGCACTGGAAAATGTTCCCATACCACGGATACGAATAGTAGCTGCGTCGTTTCCAGGCTGAGCGCCGGCTGCAGAGTTTACATAGACTCCTTGTGCACCTTGTAACGCTTGGGTTGCATTTGTAATCGGACGATTCTGAATTGTTTTGGCATCTACTACGGAAACGGCTCCTGTCAGATTTACCTTTTTTTGTATTCCATAGCCAACTACAACCACTTCATCAAGAAGTTCTGTATCTTCTTTTAAGGTAATGAACATACTTTTTCCAAAAACGGTTTTTATCCGTTGCTCTTGATATCCTATATAGGAGATTTCAATCATTGTGTTGGGAGAAACCATAAAACTAAAGTTACCATCCATATCCGTAATTGTACCGTTCGTTGTTCCCTGTTCCTTGATGGTAGCGCCAACTATAGGCTCGCCATTTGTGTCAACCACTTTCCCTGTTACTTTATTAGACTTGTCAGAGGACTGGTTATCTGTAGCAGGAGTCACAATTATTTTGTTACCTTGTACTATATGAGAGAGGTGATGTTTAGGTAGTTCTTGAATAAGCAGATCCTTAAGTTTAGCATTCTTTACAGAAATGGTAACCCCTTTTTTATTCTCTACTTCTACGCTACGGTATGAGAAACGATAGGGCGTTTGGGATTCAATTGCATTAAATAACTCTTTTACTGATGCATTTTTTAAATTAATGCTGACTTTTCCTGTCTGTGCATTAGCACTTGTGAATGTTAAGAAACAAAAAAATAACAATAAGGAATACAACTTGATTGTATTTTTATTATCTTTCTGCACTAAACTGATTAATTGTTTTTTATTTTTCATAAATACACAACTATTTGGTTTATTTTCTTTTTTATTAAGAGTTGGTATGAGCGGAAACTCATACAAGACTCATTCCTAACTTCGGATAATGGGCAAATTATCCGAAGTTTTTTTGTTTTTCATTCATGTTTTCATATCATTTCATTTTAAGATTAATAATTATTTGTTCATTCGAATATTTATCTTTCCATCCTTAACTGTGTAATTGAATCCATAATGTATTTTCAATACTTCCAATATATCTTCGATTTTCTCATCATCGAATGCACCAGTGTATACATCATCTACGGATATTGAACTATCTATTGAGAATTTCACACGAAATTTCCTTGATAAACATTGGAATACATTCTCCAATTTTTCTTCCCGGAATACTAATTCTTTGTTCAACCAAGCTGTTTCTATTTTAGTAGTGGTCTTTTCTATATTAAGTTTATTATCATATTTGTTATAAGTAACTTTTTCATTGGGTTTAACGCAAATAGTCTGATAGGGAGGCTGCGATGTAGATACATTAACATGTCCTTCTACCAAAGCCATCTCTATAATATCCTTATCCTCATAGGCATAAAGATTGAACTTTGTTCCTAAAACTGTGACATCTATATATCCGGTATTGACAATAAACTTTTTCTCTGTGTTTTTCTTAACTTCAAAATATCCTTCACCCGATAATTTCACCTTGCGATTATCCTGTCCGAAATTTTGTTGATATGTAAGGGATGAGTTTGCATTTAGACGAACCAATGTACCATCAGGAAGAGTCACTTGAGAAGTGCCGGAATCTCCTGAACGTACTATTACATCTTGTTCAGCCAATGTTTGCAACTCTTGGTGTTGTATGTAGTACAGTATGGTTAATCCACTTGCAAAAAGGAAAAGAATTGAGGCTGCAATTTGTCCCCAGTGCCGTGTTATTTTGTAAAAAGGTGAGATCTTCATCTTTTTATGTAGGTGAGAGTACAAGGAGTCAATCTTTTCTTGAGATAAAGAAGGATATGTATCAAATTTATTCCATTCTTCGAAAAGAACGTCCTCCAACTCTTGGTCAGACGAGTCGTTAACTGTTGATACCAATTCTTTAAAATCCGATAGTGAAAGATTACCGGACTGAAACTTCTTTAATAAGTCTTTTGCTTTATTTACTATGTGCATATTTATAACATTTTATATGTTATATCCACAAGTAAGCTAAATGTAACATCAAAAGTATTATGTTATAAAACACATAAACAAGAGAACTTTCAAATATCTTTCAGGAAGAGAAGAAGAAGAGGATAATATTGACGCAATTCTACACGGAGAATTTTTAGAGCCATACATAATTGATTTCTCACGACTTGGTTAGTTATCGACAATTTTTCAGAAATTTCAGAAATTGACATACCATATTCTTTATTCATTTCGAATATGATACGTTGACGAGGAGATAGGTGTTGTTTTCCTTTTTCTAATGCATTTACAAATTGGTCATAGCACATCAATGATTCAGCTTCAGCTGTTTCTGTAGACGACCGATTAAGATATTCAACGTAATCTTCCATCAAGGGGTTATTTAACTGACGGCGCATTTCTTTTAGGAGAAAATGATATGCAATCGTAAATAAGTATGATTTAAACGAAACGTCTGGATTAAGATTGGCACGATTAGACCATATACGTAAAAAAGTTTCCTGAACAACATCATCGGTTGCATCTTTCGACTTTAGGTATTGAAACACGAATCCATATAGCCGAGATACCCATTGCTCATAAAGTTCTTGATAGGCTTTCTCGGAGCCATTCCGAACAGATAATAATATTTTTCTTTGTTTTTCTATAGTTTCACAATGCATCACTTTGGATAATATTTTAATAAACAATTAGGACTGTTGATTGTCAACCTCAAAACGTCTTTATTGTTTTTGGATAGCACTCTTATATCGAACTAATTTATACAGATAGAATATTTGTATAAAATATTGATTGATATTGCAATTTATGTATTTTTTTTAAGAATCGTGTATAAAAACATAAAAATATATTAGGCATGTCCTATTTCTATGTAGACAGCTAATGGAAACATCATGATTGTTGTACTTTGGGTAAGTTTTTAATATGTGATCCGGAAATGGCATAATATAGCATAACTAGTTCACATATAAGTGCAATTATCCATGTCCATTGCCAGCTTCCCCATGTGTCGGCAAGGATGCCTTGAAGTACAGGGAATATGGCACCGCCGAATACTCCCATCATAAGAATGCCGGAAGCTTTGGAAGTGTATTGCTGCAATCCTTTAATAGCTAAAGTGAATATGCAACCCCACATTACAGAATGGCATAGTCCTACAGATACCAATATCCATAAATTGTTGGTAAGAATAGCCACCAATATAAGTATTGTAGCAATAATGGTGGTTACAGTGAGTAATATGCGTGGAGAAACATTGTTGAAAAAACTAAATATAAGCCTTCCTACCATCAAACCTCCCCAATAGAGAGTGGCGAGTAATGCGGGGATACCTAGATCTAACCCCCAGACTACTATATGACTTTTTCCAAAGCAAAAAAATCTGTGCCCATTTTCTATTAGTTCCATTGCATGCAAATTGATATTTACTCCAATTGATACTTCTGCCCCTACATAAAAAAATAGGGCGATGACTCCTAAACTTAAATGTTGATAAGACCAAATACTGTGTTTGGGCTTATTGTTATTGTCAACTCTGGTTCCTTGAATATCAGGCAGGTTTAGTCGGGAGGTGATTAATGTAGTGATAATGATACATAAGGTGATCATTAAAAAGGGAAACATTAATTGGTCGGCCGTAACACTTTCAAGCGTAACACCGGCAAAGATAATTCCTGTAACAAAGAAAGGAGCGATCGTAGTACCAAACGAATTGATAGCACATACGATATTGATACGCTGTACCGGTTGCGTATTTGGCAGTTCATAGGCGGCAATATAAGGGTTGATTACAACTTGTAGTAAGGCTGCTGATGTTCCCATTAAATAGGAGCCCAATAGAAAAATAAAGTAGCCATAAGGAACTTGGTCTTTAAAAATTAGGATGCGAGCATCTCCGTAATGTACTACAAGCCAGGACGAGAGAGAATACATTAATAGACCGATAACCATGATTGACAGTGCGCGTAGTAATGTTTTCTTGTAACCGTGCACGTTTATCCATTTTCCTCCTAATGAACTATTCAGTAAATATCCGAGGAAGAAAAAGAAAGATATAAAAGTCGTTAATGTATTTCTCAATTCATCTGTATGCGAAAGAAACGCAATTTTTAAAGGACCTTGAAACTGCCCGTTCACAGTTGTTAGGAAACCTACTATGAAATATATGAAAGTCAGGACAATGAATGGACCGAGACTGTTATTTTTTTGTGTATTCATAATATTAGGGTGCAAAAAAGAGTTTTGTTATAATATACTTTCCAGTGTTGACATTGTTCCTTTTTCTTTGATTGCATTCACCATTTGCAGATATAATTCAACAAATTCGTCGGCAGCTTTCAGTTCTGTACTTTGGAAAGGTGATAGTGAGAGGAAATCTATTGGGGAATTACTGGCTATAAGGATGTCATCTGTTGCTGTCAGCCATGGCTCTGCAATCTCAAATTTAGTTCCGTTATCATCAGTCTTATATTTCAAGTAATGACGATAAGCAGCAAAAAGATACGCTTGGCGAGTAAGATTTGCACGGTCACGGATCATCTGGATCAGATTTGGCATGATATATACGGGAAATTTGGATGCACCGTCAAAACATAAACGCGCTACTTGGTCGCTAACGGTATGATTACCGAAACGTTCTATTAAAGTTTGTTTGTACAAATCCAGATCCATGTTTCCCGGTGCAGGAACATACGGAGTAATATCAATATCCATGAAGCCACGTACGAACTTTTTAATTCGTTCATCGGATATGGCGACGTCTACTTTACGATATCCGCTCAGGAAAGCAGGATATGAAAGTAAGGTATGAGAGGCATTCAGTAGGCTGAGTTTCATATTTTCATAGGTAGTCACATCCTGCGTAAATTCTACGCCGACCTTTTCCCATGCAGGACGACCGGCGATAAATTTATCCTCCACTACCCATTGGATGAAGTCTTCGCAATATACAGGTGCTCCGTCTTGAGTTCCATTTTGGGTGTTCAGCCGGATAATGTCTTCAGGTTGGGTCGAGGGGGTTATACGGTCTACCATACTGTTAGGGAAAGTGATATTTACTGTTGCCCATTCTGCTAGTTCTGGATCTTGGGCTTGGAAAAAGGAGAGAAATGCTTTGCGTGCGGTGTTACCATTATGTTGTAAGTTGTCACAAGATAAAATTGTGATAGGTCCATTCCCGACAGCTTTTCTTTTCCGTAATCCTTCGGCTACAAAGCCAAAGGTCGTTTTCGGGCTTTGTGGGTGTGCTAAGTCATATTTGATATTTTCATTATCCAGCATAAATTCATTGGTAGCTTTCGCTATATTATATCCGCCTTCGGTGATAGTTAGTGTAATGATATGGATATTTTTATCGGCAATTTTATTAATAATGGCTGCTGGATTCTCGATTCCCCAAATCAACTCGATTAATGAGCCTATCTGATAAGTTTGGTCTTTACCATCTCGTCCGCAAATAGTTAGTGTATATTCCTTTTTTTGCTTTTCTAGTATTCTGTACAAGCGCTCATCTCCAGGCAATAGCATAGCACCGCAAATACCCCAATCCTGTTGGGTAGGATCTTCTAATAATAAATTAGTATAAAATTCTTCATGTGCACGATGGAAGTTACCGACACCAATATGTAAGATACCTGGTTTGATATGTTCGCGGTTGTAATTGTAAGAAAGTACTTGTGTTTTCATGTTTTCTTTATTTTTTAATTCTATATTATTGTTAATGAAGCAAAGATAAGTTTGGTGAATAATAAAAAGCTGTTTTTTGAGGACGTTTTACCTGCAAACGATTGCGGGAACGTTCCCAAAATCTGCAAACGTTCCCAATGATTAGGATTTGTCATTGTAAATGCATATTTTTGCCCTAAGTTAAAATACAAAAGTAGCTATGAAGCACATTACCATTAAAGATATAGCCCGACATTTGTCTTTGTCTGTTTCAACAGTATCTCGTGCGTTGATAAATGATAAGAACATCCGTCAAGAGACTAAGGAAAGGGTGCTGGAAACAGCAAAAATGTTAGGGTATAAGCCTAATCCGGTAGCTACCAATTTGAAATATGGACATACGAATACTGTTGGGGTTATCGTTCCGGAAATGCTCACTCCGTTTGCTTCACAAGTGATAAGCGGTATACAAAGTGTACTTTATGCTAATGGGATAAAGGTTATTATTGCAGAATCAGATGAAGATCCAAATAAGGAAAGAGAGAATCTGCAAACAATGGAAAGGTTTATGGTAGATGGAATTATTATCTGTCTTTGTAGTTATAAGGAGAATTTGGATCAGTATATACGTCTGCAGCAGGCGGAAATGCCCATGGTTTTTTATGATCGTATACCGTATGGAATGAATGTTTCCCAGGTTATTGTAGACGATTATATAAAGGCTTTTTTTTTGGTTGAGCATTTGATCCGGGAAGGTTATAGGCATATTGTTCATTTACAGGGACCTGATGATGTGTATAATTCAGTAGAGAGGGCGAGAGGATATAAAGACGCATTGGCTAAATTTAACATTCCGTTTAATAAAGATAGGATGTTAAAGGCGGGGTTGACTTTCAAGGATGGAGCAAATGCGGCAGATATGTTAATAGAAAAGGGAATTTCCTTTGATGCAATTTTTGCTTTCACAGACACATTGGCTATTGGTGCAATGAATAGACTGCGGGATTTAGGTAAGAAGATTCCGGAGGAGATTGCTATTGCTAGTTTTTCTGGTACGGTGTTATCTACAATTGTTTATCCACAATTAACTACGGTTGAGCCTCCTTTACAACAAATGGGTAAGGTGGTGGCTGAATTGATTATTGAGAAGATTAAGGAGCCGTTGTCTCCAAATCGTTCGATAGTGTTGGATGCTGAGATTAAGTTGCGTGCTTCTTCTAAAAAGGAAAAAAAATAAAAAGGAGAGTAACCGACGAGTAGCTTTTGTATAAAGTGATTTGATAATACTATAAAACAATAAATAGGTATAATCAATTGGATTTAATTTTCTATATTTGTAGCGAGAATAAGCTAACGAGATAATATTTAATCATTAATACTTAAAGAAAATGGCTTTAGAAATTACAGACAGCAACTATAAGGAGATCCTTGCAGAAGGAAAACCGGTTGTGGTAGATTTTTGGGCTCCTTGGTGTGGCCCTTGCAAAATGGTAGCTCCTATTATTGAAGAATTGGCGGCAGAGTTTGAAGGACAGGTAATCATCGGCAAGTGTGATGTGGATGAAAATAGCGATTTGCCTGCTGAATATGGTATCCGTAATATCCCTACCGTATTGTTTTTCAAGAATGGTGAGATTGTAGACAAGCAAGTAGGCGCTGTCGGCAAACCTGTATTTGTAGAGAAAGTAAAGAAACTGTTATAAGCAGCCTACTTAATATCTATCACTTAATACTTAAATTATCATGGGACTGGAAGAAGATTTTTTATTAGCAGATGCCGATGATGAAAAGACCATCGAGTTTATCAAAAACTATCTGCCTCAAGAACTGAAGGAAAAGTTCTCGGACGACGAATTGTATTATTTTCTCGATTTAATCGACGAGTACTACTCTGAAAGTGGCATTCTCGACGCTCAACCCGATGAAGATGGTTATGTCAACATCGATTTGGAAGAGGTTGTGGCTTACATTGTAAAAGAAGCCAAAAAGGATGAAGTAGGAGAATATGATCCTGAAGAAGTCCTCTTTGTGGTTCAGGGAGAGATGGAATACGGAAACTCTCTGGGACAGGTGGACTAAACGACGTCCGGTCTCATTGCAGATAAAATTAAGATAAGGGGTGTGCTCTGTGAGTATACCCCTTTTTTGTGCGGTGCTTTTTCTCAAACATTCTTATGCCTATGAGAAAAAGTTCTCACTATAATGAGAAAAAATACTCATTGGGATGAGAATTAATTCTCACTATGGTGAGAATAATCCCTTGCCTGAATAGTCTGAAACAGCGTATTTTGATTATATTTCTTCCAATGCATAATACTGATAATCGCGAAGTATCGTCTGAAGAAATTTCTCCTGATTACCTTCACGGGGAGTAACGGAAAGTAATTCCTGTACTTTTTTGGCAAGTGCCGTGATACGTCTTGCCCGGTCTTTTTCGCTGGATTCCAAAGTCCGGGTAATTACATTCACTTGTTCGAGAGATAAATCAGCCGACTGGGGATATACCGGATGATAATTTTGGGTCAGATAGTCGAATTCATCCAGGCTGACATGTATCTTACGATAGTTTTTCTCTTTAATCACCATAGTACCGGCAGCTAGATCCCCTAATCGTTGATTGTTCTTATTCAATAAAACGACCAGAAGTCCAAGGCCACTTGTGATGGGACCATCAATTGGGAAAAGAAGCCATCGTAACAGATAAGAGCCGATGCTTGGAGTAGAACCGTCTACTTTTACGACACGGATATTGATGAGTTTTTTGCCAAAGCTCTGTCCGTGATTGAACATCTCGCAAAGAAAAGAATAACCGAGAATCGGTAAATAAACGACGCATAGAAAAAAGAACAAACTGAATCCTGACGGTAAATTTAATTTGGACAAGAGCGTAATAGTGGACAAAATGTAAAGCCCGATCAGAAAATAATCAATGATTAAAGCCATCAATCGTTCGCCGATACTGGCGGGCGTTTGACTGATACGAACGAATTGTCCGGTTATTATCGTAGATTCTGCCATTTCAGGTTAAACATTTTTAGGATTCCGTTGCAAATATATCATAATTCTCTTATTTTTGCTTCCGGTTTCGGACAAAACTTATCCGAAATCTATTGAAAAGCATGAAAGAAGTAACGTTTATTCGTCGGAACATTGAAAAATGGAAGGAGACAGAGAAAGTTGTGGAGCGGGCGGCAAGTCTGTCCCCCGACCAACTAGCCGATGCGTATACGGACTTGACAGCTGACTTGGCATTTGCCCAAACACATTTCCCAACTTCCCGTATTACTATTTATCTGAATAATCTGGCTTCAGCGTTGCACAACGAAATCTACCGCAATAAACGCGAGAAGTGGACACGGATTATTACCTTCTGGACACAGGAAGTGCCACGAACCATGCACGATGCACGGCGCGAATTACTGACCTCCTTTTTGATTTTTGTTGCCAGCGCATTAATCGGTGTATTATCAGCAGCGAATGACCCAGATTTTGTCCGGCTGATATTGGGAAACGGTTATGTGGATATGACACTCGACAATATTGCCAATGGGGAGCCGATGGCCGTATATAATGGTTCTTCCGAAGTACCGATGTTCTTGGGCATTACACTTAATAACGTGATGGTCTCTTTCAACTGCTTTGCAATGGGATTGCTGACTAGTTTTGGAACAGGGTATATGCTTCTCTCCAATGGTATCATGGTAGGAGCTTTTCAAACATTCTTTTATCAACACGATTTGTTGTGGGAATCCAGTCTTGCCATCTGGTTGCACGGAACGCTTGAAATCTGGGCGATTATCGTAGCCGGCGCCGCCGGATTGGCTTTGGGCAACGGCTGGCTGTTTCCCGGCACTTATTCCCGACTGGAATCTTTTAGGAGAGGAGCGAAGCGAGGCTTGAAAATAGTGATCGGCACTGTTCCGGTGTTCATTATGGCAGGCTTTATAGAAGGTTTTCTTACCCGGCACACAGAGCTTCCTGATGTGTTGAGGCTTGGCGTGATATTCACTTCTCTGGCATTTATTATATTCTACTATATTTATTTACCAAATAGAAAAAAACATGGAATCACAGAAACCTAAGATTGCGATGTATGTGAAACGTCCTTTCGGTGAGAAGTTGAACGCTTCTTTTGATTTTATAAAAGAGAATTGGAAACAATTGTTTAAGTATTCAACTTATCTGATACTCCCTATATGCTTAATTCAAGCTGCAAACTTTAGCGGTTTAATGGGAAGTATGACAGATATTACTGCTATGCAGGCGTCCGGAGGAATAAGTGATAATCCTTTAGCTGCTCTGGGACCTTCATTTGCACTGAATTATGCAGGAGTTATCTTTTTTTCATGTTTGGGGGCTTTGTTGATGACTTCCTTGATTTATGCGATGGTACGATTGTATAATGAACGGGAAGAACGCCTGAACGGGATTGTATTCGGCGATATAAAATCGTTGTTGCTCCGTAATATTAAAAGACTGTTTTTGATGGGGATCGCCTGCAGCTTTTTATTCATCTTTGCGGTGGTCTTTATTGTCTTATTGGCTGTATTGACACCTTTCACACTCATTCTGACCATCCCGCTTTTATTCGCCTTTATGGTTCCTTTGGCATTAATGGCTCCCATCTACTTATTTGAAGACATTTCGTTGGGTGAGGCATTTGCAAAAACATTCCGGTTGGGATTTGCTACCTGGGGAGGCGTCTTTCTAATTTTAATTGTGATGGGGATTATTGCCAGTGTGTTACAAGGTATCGTTTCTATACCCTGGTATGTGATCTATATTGTAAAAATGATCTTTACGATGAGTGACGGAGGTGCAACCTCTTCATCAGTCGGACTGAACTTTGCGCAATATTTGTTCTCTATCCTGATGTTGTATGGTTCTTACTTATCAGCTATATTCGGTATCGTCGGTCTGGTTTATCAGTATGGTCATGCATCGGAAGTGGTGGACAGCATAACGGTAGAAAGTGATATTGACAATTTTGATAAACTCTAAACCAAACCTCCACTAGATGAATCTCACTTCCCCGGCTGATACACTAGTCTGTGATACGGCGCAGATTGCCCTCTGGCAGTCTGAACCGGCATACAACTATAACCGTGAACTGATTACTCCGGAAATGAATGTCTTTGAGTGGATCAGTCGGCAGTTTGGGGAGTTGTTGCGTAAAATATTCGGCAGTCATTTTGCTGAAGAGTATTCAGGGCTTATCCTGGTATGTATTGCCATTCTTCTTTTGTTGCTGATTGTTTGGTTTGTCTATCGGAAACGCCCGGAATTGTTTATGGTCTCGCATAAAAATGCGTTGCCTTATACAGTTGAAGAAGACACCATTTACGGAGTAGATTTTCCGGGAGGGATTGCGGAAGCGCTTTCCCGTCAGAATTACCGGGAAGCAGTACGTTTGCTCTATCTGCAAACTTTGAAACAACTTAGTGACGCTGAACGTATTGACTGGCAACTTTATAAAACGCCTACCCAGTATATCAATGAAGTCCGGCTACCGGCTTTCAGGCAACTGACCAATCATTTCCTGCGGGTACGTTATGGCAACTTTGAGGCGACGGAAGAACTCTTCCGCACAATGCAGACCTTGCAGGAAGAAATAGGGAAAGGAGGCGTCTCATGAAAGGAAGTCGCTGGTTCATTGTCTTTATTGTCGCTTTTCTATTCATCATGTTTGCAATAGAATATCATTTGCCGAAGAATTTTGTGTGGAAGCCCACTTTCGGACATCATGACGAGCAACCTTTCGGATGTGCAGTATTCGATAGCGTATTGTCTTCTTCTTTGCCACAGGGCTACACTTTTTCGAGGAAAAGTCTTTATCAATTGGAGCAGGAAGATACGACGCAACGCAGAGGTATATTGGTTATCTCTGATAATTTGCGATTGTCGGACGTTGATGTAAACGCTCTGTTGAAAATGGCGGAACGCGGAGATAAGATTATGTTGGTGAGTACCTTGTTCGGCAGATATTTGGAAGATACCTTGCAGTGCAGGTCTTACTATTCTTACTTCAGTCCGATGGCTTTGAAGAAATATGCAACTTCATTTATGAAAAAGGATAGCTTGCATTGGATAGGAGATTCGACGGTTTATCCCCGTCAGACTTTCTATTTTTATCCCCAGTTGTGCTCCTCTTATTTTTGGGGAGATTCACTTCCGGAAAGGGTGTTGGCACAAAGAGTTTTTGAGTCGAATGAGTTCCGGTATGAAACCGAGGCGGACTCGTTGACAACGGATAGTCTTGTTTATATGCCTGTAGCGATGTCCCGTCGGTGGGGGAAAGGAGAAGTTATTTTAGTTTCCACTCCTTTGATTTTTACCAATTACGGAATGTTGGACGGCAAAAATGCAACCTATATCTTCCGTTTGTTGTCGCAGATGGGGAAGCTTCCCATCGTTCGCACGGAGGGGTACATGAAAGAAACTGCACAGGTGCAGCAATCACCTTTCCGTTATCTGTTGGCACATCAGCCGCTTCGTTGGGCTTTGTATCTGACGATGATTACCATCATACTCTTTATGATATTCACAGCGAAGAGGCGGCAACGGGTGATCCCTGTTATTCACGAGCCGGCGAATAAATCTCTTGAATTTACCGAACTGATAGGCACGCTTTACTTTCAGAAGAAAGACCATGCGGATTTAGTTCGCAAGAAGTTTTCCTATTTGGCCGAAGAACTTCGGAGAGAGATTCAGGTGGATATTGAAGAAGTGGCCGACGATGAACGCTCTTTTCACCGGATTGCCCGGAAAACCGGAATGGATGCCGGAGAGATTGCTAAATTTATCCGCGAAGTCAGACCCGTGATTTACGGAGGACGTGTTATTGATGCGGAGCAGATGAAGGTATATATCGATAAAATGAATGAAATAATCAATCATATCTAAAGAAGAAATTTATGGAAGAGAATACAGAACAGCGAGTAGATTTAACTCTCTTTTCCGAGAAGATACAAGAGTTGAAAGACCGGATTACTTCCGTCATAGTTGGGCAGGAGCAGACAGTCGATTTGGTACTGACAGCGATTTTGGCTAATGGACACGTATTGATAGAAGGTGTTCCGGGAGTTGCGAAGACACTGTTGGCCCGTTTGACAGCTCGTCTGATTGATGCAGACTTCAGTCGTGTCCAGTTCACTCCGGACTTAATGCCGAGTGACGTATTAGGTACGACTGTGTTTAATATGAAAACCAATGGTTTTGATTTTCATCAGGGACCGATTTTTGCAGATATTGTATTGGTCGATGAAATCAACCGTGCTCCTGCCAAGACACAGGCTGCCTTGTTTGAGGTAATGGAAGAGCGCCAGATCAGTATTGATGGAACGACTCACCGGATGGGAGATCTTTATACGATTTTGGCTACCCAGAATCCGGTAGAGCAGGAGGGAACATACAAACTTCCCGAAGCACAGCTCGACCGTTTTCTGATGAAGATAACGATGGATTATCCTTCATTGGAAGAGGAAGTGAATATCTTGGAACGTCATCATACCAATGCCGCATTGGTGAAGTTGGACGACATCGTTCCCGCTATTACCAAAGAAGAACTGCTGTCGCTTCGTGCTTTTATGAATCAGGTATTTGTAGACCGCACGTTACTTCAATATATCGCATTGATTGTACAGCAGACCCGTACCAGCAAAGCTGTATATTTGGGAGCTTCTCCACGTGCATCTGTAGCCATGCTGCAATCGTCGAAAGCGTATGCTCTTTTGCAGGGACGTGATTTTGTGACACCGGAAGATATCAAGTTTGTAGCTCCTTATGTACTTCAGCACCGTCTGATCCTGACTGCCGAAGCTGAAATGGAAGGCTATTCTCCAGTGAAAGTGACGCAACGCTTAATTGATAAAGTGGAAGTACCAAAATGAAAAGATTTATGATTTATGAATTCTGATTTATGATTTGGGCTGCGCGTTGGATGTCTGACTCTATTCATAACATAAATCGAAGAAATCATAAATCGTAAATTATAAACTGTACGTAAATTGTAAGTTGAAGAAATCGTAAACCCAAGAAATTATAAATCATAAATCATAAATCATAAATCATTTGTTTCTAACTCGTCGTTTCCATATTGCCCTTGTCGTAGTTATCCTGTTGTTGGGTAGCGGATATGTTTTTGCTCCGTTCTTTGTTATCGGGCAGTGGGCACTCTTTGTCTTGCTTTTGGTGGTACTGGCAGACGTATATTCTCTTTATCGTATTCGTGGAATCCATGCTTTCCGCCAGTGTGCCGACCGTTTCTCTAATGGCGACGAAAATGAAGTAAGTATTCGGGTAGAAAGTAGTTATCCGCATCCTGTATCTTTAGAAATCATAGATGAGATCCCTTTTATCTTTCAGAAACGTGATGTCGACTTTCAGGTGAAGCTTGGAGCAAACGAGGGAAAAACAGTTACCTATCGTCTTCGACCTACTCATCGTGGTGTTTACTCTTTCGGTCATATTAGAGTTTTTGTGACCGGAAAAATCGGCTTTATATCCCGGCGCTATACTTGTGCAGAACCTTTGGATATCAAAGTGTACCCGTCATATCTGATGCTCCATCAATATGAATTGTTGGCAATAAGTGATAATCTGACAGAACTGGGAATAAAACGTATTCGCCGGGTTGGGCATCATACGGAGTTTGAGCAGATTAAAGAGTATGTAAAGGGGGATGATTACCGTACGATTAACTGGAAAGCAAGTGCCCGTCGGCATGAACTTATGGTGAATGTGTATCAGGACGAACGCTCACAGCAGATTTATAATGTGATCGATAAAGGTAGAGTGATGCAGCAAGCTTTCTGTGGAATGACCTTGCTGGATTATGCAATTAATGCTTCGCTGGTGCTTTCGTATGTTGCCATGCGGAAAGAAGATAAAGCCGGATTAGTGACTTTCGATGAACACTTCGATACTTTTGTGCCTGCTTCCAAGCAATCGGGATATATGCAGACATTGCTGGAAAGTCTTTATAGCCAGCAGACCACTTTTGGGGAGACAGACTTCTCGGCTCTTTGCGTTCATTTGAACAAACATGTCAGTAAACGTAGCCTGCTGGTACTATATACTAACTTCTCGAGCATAGGAGGAATGAACCGTCAATTATCTTACCTGAAACAACTAAACCGCCAGCACCGTTTGCTCGTAGTCTTTTTTGAAGATGTCGATTTGAAGGAATATATCGCCCAACCGGCAAAAGATACGGAAGGGTATTATCGGCACGTGATTGCAGAAAAGTTCGCTTACGAGAAGCGGCTGATTGTATCTACTTTGAAACAACATGGCATCTATTCTTTATTAACTACACCGGAGAATCTTTCAATTGATGTGATTAATAAGTATCTGGAGATGAAGTCACGACAACTACTATGATAAGTCTTTTATAATTTGTTCAACTGTCTCTTTTAAAGGAGGAAGATGTTTTTGTATGACTACCCAGATAATCTCGTAGTCAATGTTAGCATATTCATGAGAAATGATATTTCTTAATCCAATAACCTTTGCCCATGGAATTTGGGGATAATCTTTAAGAAAGTTCTTTTGTGTTTTGTCGTCAACAGCCTTAATCGTTTCTCCTATTACTTGGATTCGCATGATGCATGCGTCTAAGATGGTCATTCCCCAAGGTGATAACAAAAAATCATCTACGTTCTGAATGTTCTTACACCTTTCTTCAATGATAGATATTGATTCTGATATTTGGAGAAACTTGTCTTGGATTTCTTCTTTAAGCGTATATTCCATCTCTTGCTATTCTTTGGGAAATAAGTGAACGGAGGTTTTTACGCAAACGAAGGAGGTCTATTTTGCAGTTACATATACGTTCCAGTTCTTCTTTAATATCAAACATAATAAAAGGGTCCGGATCCTTTAGTTCAACAAAAACATCCAAATCACTCTCTTCATGTTGCTCTCCACGGGCAACAGAACCAAAAATACCAATAGAAATAATTCCATATTTCTCGGCAAACTGTTGTTTGAATTGGCGAATTTTTGTAAGATATTCATTGGTTGTTTTCACTTTTCTATCCTCCTTTCATACAAAAATAGTAAAAAATGGGAAGAAAACAAAAGGATTCTCTTAAAAACATATTATCCTCCTATGGCTTTCCGTGTTTCCACAAAGAAGAATACAGCCATTCCAATGATGATAATTCCCAGTATTCCATAGAAGAGCCTTGCCCGGTTGCGTCCTACATTCCGGACAATGGTTTGTGCGTTGCGCGTTGTAAAGAACCAGTCCCAGTTCAGCAATGACGCCAGCAGGGAGACGATTCCTGCCAGCGCAAAGATTCCTTGTACGATATATTGTCCGGTCATAGTCTGATTACTCTATTTCCGTTTTCCAGTTCTTCAATCGTTACTTTTACGGCATTTCCCGGAAGTAGTTCTTCTACCAGTTCCGGCCATTCGATAAAGCAGAGAGCGCCACTGTAGAAATAGTCTTCGTAACCCATGTCGTACACTTCGCTTAGCTTCTTGATGCGGTAAAAATCAAAGTGATAGATTAACTCTCCGGTTTCGTCCGAACGGTATTCGTTGACAATAGCAAAAGTAGGAGAAGTGATAACATCCGTTACGCCCAATGCTTCGCAAAGTGCTTTGACGAATGTCGTTTTGCCGGCACCCATCTTTCCGTATAAAGCAAATACAGTGTTGTCGCCCATAGCAGCGATAAATTCACGGGCTGCTTCATGGATACTTTCCAGTGATTGAATTTTGATTTCCATATACTATCTATTATTATGACTTTTTCCTGCAACAACTCTTTCCGATTTTACAAACGGCGTAAATCAAGATAGAGAAGAATATGATGGAAGCTCCCGAAGGGACTTTCCAGTGATAAGAAATAAATAATCCACCCAGGCAGCCCAAGAAACCGATGCCAATTGATAACCAGATAATCTTCTTGAAACTATAGGTGAACAAGTTGGCTGTCATCTGTGGAATGGTGAGAAGAGAAATGGCCAATACGATGCCTACCATTCGCAGGCAGGCTACAATGGTCAGTGCGATGAACATCATCAGTACATATTCAAAAATCTCTACCGGAATCTTTTGCGAACGTGCAAACTCACGGTCAAAGGCAATATATACGATAGGGCGGATAAACAGATAAAAGAATCCGGTCAGTATGAGTGCCAATATGCCGAGCATCCATAAGTCGATTTGGTTGATGGTCAGTATATTGCCGAAGAGGTAAGCCGACAGGTCGGGCGCAAATCCCGGTGACAGGAAGCTGAACATAATTCCGAGTGCCATCCCTAACGTCCAGAATACTGCAATGGCAGAATCTTCGCGCATATCTTTCCGTCTGCTAAGCCATTCGACGCCAAAAGCAGATAATACCGAGAATACGGCTGCCGAGAGTATCGGAGAAATTCCGGCAAACAATCCTAACCCGATCCCTCCGAAAGAAGCATGAGTGATTCCTCCGCTGATAAATACCAGGCGGCGGGTTACAATATATGTACCGATAATCCCACAGGCAATGCTTGCCAGCAGACTTCCCAATAGGGCGTGTTGAAAGAATGTATATTGTAGTAAATCCATCACATCACCTGTCATCTGCCTTTTTTACTTCTATGTTTCTTCTTTCTCCGATAATCAGAAAAACTTCGTCTTTGAGATCATCCGGTAGTTCAATGCCACGGAGCTGAAGGCTACGTACCCATCCGGCCACTTCTACATCCAGTGTCGTATACAATACATCCCGAAACATTTCTGTTTCTTCTTCTGTATACGCATCTCCTGCCTTGCCAATGAACTGGTCCAGTTCTTCGTCATCGTAATATTCTATCTTTTTGCTGACAGCTGCCAGCAGGCTATCCCGTTCGCATACTTCGTGTTGTCCGCAGCATTCCACATCTACTTCCTTCACTTCCGGCATACGGTCCAGTTCGCCCTTTTCTATTTTCTTTTGCAGTCTTTTGTTGCGGATAATTCCGGCTATCAGCGCAATGACACCCAGCAACACCAGACTTATAATAAGTATCCACATGACAATATAACAGTTACGAATCAAATTTGTGCAAAGTTACTTATAAATTTGTATTCTATCGTGTATGCTATCTATTTCTTTCGTACTTTTGTATGTTACTAACTCAAATATAAGATGAAAAGACAGAGTATATTATTCGTTCGGAGTATGTGGGTGGTTATCTTATTCACTACCCTTGCTGCCTGTAAAGATACGGATAACAGAGTGTTTGGAGATGATTTTGAATTTCCGGCATTGACAGATGAAAACACGATTCGCTTTACAGTGAATGTTGTAGGAGACTGGCGGCAGTTGGACATTGTAGCAAGTGGGGGACGAATGGTGATAGATTGGGGAAACGGTCGTATACAGAAAATAGAAGATCCTTCTTCAATGAGTGGCGGAGTGGTATATAGATATGGAAATAAAGGATTATATGAAGTGAGGATTTGGGCTGAAGAGCTGCAGCTTATCGATATAAGTGGTTTGCTTCTTCCTTTGAGTCATCTTTATTTGGGAAATATGCCGCGAATGAAATCACTGGCTTTGAATAGCATTTCTGATACTCGCGAATTGGACTTGAATACCTTCTGTCCTAATGTGGAAAGTATTAATATCGGTAGTTTCGCTGATTTGGAGCATTTGGAGATTGAGGATTGTTTCCGATTGCGATCTATACAAGTTTATTCTAATCCCAAATTGACTTCAATAGAGTTTGGTAGTCATCCGGAAGCGGAAAGTTTATATTGTTCTTATAATGGTTTTTCTTCCCTTTCCCTTAAAAGCTTGCCGGCATTGCGCGATATTGATTTGAGTTCTAATGAAGTATTGTCACATCTGGAATTGAACGAGAAGACTTCAATTTCTGCGATATTGATACAAGGATGTGCTTTCCAATCAATTACTGATATATTGAAATGTTGCCCTTCTTTAAGGGAATTAAGTTGCTCATACAACAAATTGACCGAACTTGATCTGTCCGATAACTCTAATATTAGTGAATTGCGTTGTGAACATAATCAGCTAACTCGTTTAATGGTACCGCAAGGAAGTCTGTTAGAACATCTTTATTGTCACTCGAATCAATTGGATGAGGATGCCTTGAATACACTGTTTGATTCCTTGGGGCAAGTGCTGGAACCTGCTATTTATTATCCGACTCCTCCCCGGCAATATCGGATTTCTTTTAATGATAATCCGGGAGCAGATGATTGTAATAGAAATATCTTGAATGATAAAAACTGGATAGTTGAAAATAAGTAAAGTATGGACGATTGTTTCTTAAATCTTATATACATCATGAAGAAAAACATTCTGCTTCTCTCTTTTTTGTGTAATTTTTCATTGTTGTTATCTGCCCAAACTAACGTAGAAAAAGGGTTGCAGAGTATCAACCGTTCCTCTGCCGAAGCTACTATCAACTTTTTGGCTAGTGATGAATTGCAAGGGCGTGAGGCAGGTTTTCATGGTTCACGTGTGACCTCGGAGTATATTGTTTCCTTACTTCAATGGATGGGAGTATCACCTTTGGCTGACTGCTATTTCCAGCCTTTTGATGCTTACCGTAAAGAACGTCAGAAAAAAGGACGTCTGGAAGTGCATCCTGATTCCATAGTTAAACTGAAACAGGAAGTTCATCAGAAGCTTTCCATGAGGAATGTATTGGGAATGATTCCTGGTAAAAATACCAAAGAATATGTGATTGTGGGGGCGCATTTCGACCATTTAGGTATTGATCCTGCACTCGATGGCGACCAAATATACAATGGTGCTGACGATAATGCTTCCGGTGTATCGGCAGTGCTGCAAATAGCAAGAGCCTTTTTAGCCAGTGGACAGCAACCCGAAAGAAATGTAATCTTTGCTTTTTGGGATGGAGAAGAAAAAGGACTGCTTGGCTCTAAATATTTTGTACAAACTTGTCCTTTCCTATCTCAAATCAAAGGCTATCTGAACTTTGACATGATTGGCCGTAATAACAAACCTCAACAGCCTAAACAGGTCGTTTATTTTTATACAGCCGCCCATCCGGTCTTTGAGGATTGGTTGAAAGAGGATATCAGAAAATACGGTTTGCAATTGGAACCGGATTACCGCGCCTGGGAAAATCCGATAGGAGGAAGTGATAATGGTTCGTTTGCCAAAGTAGGTATTCCGATCATCTGGTATCATACGGACGGGCATCCTGATTATCACCAGCCTTCCGATCATGCTGACCGATTGAATTGGGATAAGGTCGTAGAAATCACTAAAGCCTCTTTTCTCAATATGTGGAAGATGGCAAATGAGAAGTCTTTTTAATGAAGCAGATAAAATACAATCCTGATAATTAATGGGAAAAGTCAGGATTGTATTTCTTATTTTTTGAGTATTCTTTTTAAATAGTCGATAGGTGGCAAATTCACAGTCTCAAAACTTCCTTTATAAAATACTGCAAAATTATTAAAAACACACGGTAACTCTTTTGCTTTCTGTAGCGTATCTACTTGAATAAAAGAAACAGGGACATCATTTGTTTCACAATATTGTTTGATCATTTCAATGTATTTATAGATGTAGGGGCATTGCATATCATAATAAATCGTCAGTTCCTCACTTTCTATTTTCAGATTTTTGGCATTTGGCGCAAATTGCGGTACTGTTCCGTCGAAAGAAAGAGCAAGCAATTCATATCCGTTATCAGTAGTGTCAACCACCTCAAAACCAAATTTCTTTGCAAATGATTGGTCGGAAAGCCAGCTCTTCTGTTTTTTTGCCCCAAGCATACAAATGCCGGATCTACCTTTTTCTTTGGCATCAGCTATACAGTACTCTATTAATGCTTTCCCATATCCGTTTCCTCGGGGGCTACCTAGCACCCATAAACAATACAGATAATAATAGTTGTCGCCGATGACGGGAACCCAAGCTGTTTCAAGAGGGGCATATTCAATAAAAACAGTAGCTTTGGCGTTTAACTTTCTAAAGACATGGCCTTCATTCAGCCGGTCGGAAAGCCATTGCCGTTTTGCTTCAATACCAGGATGAGACTTTTTGCTGCGGATAATGCAGCATAAATGCTCATTAGAAAGATTTTCTGTTGTTAAGTTTGTAAAGTCAGTATTCATATACACCTTTGTTTCAAGTTAGATATTATCAATCGGATAGTGTAGTAATTGTAATACTTGATTAGCCCGGTTGACAGATAAGCAAATACAAATGTAGTGAATTTTGCGGATAATCTCTGTTGGGTGACTATGGAAATCACAAAGACTTTTTATACATCTGCAGAGGATGTTGAACGAGAACTCATGCGAATGTAAAACTTCATTGCCTAACTTAGGATTAGATTGACCGCAGTTCTACCTAATCTGAAGCGAGACAATGAAGTTTATAAAAATAAAAAGATAACAGATATATAATATTAAGGTCGATATATTTGTAAGCTCAAAGAGTTGTTCTTTTATCTTTTTATTATTCTACAGGTTGTGCGCCGGTGTCGCCTTCAATCTTCCATCCCGGGTTCTGATAAACGACTGAACTTGTAAAATCATTCTTATCCGAGGCTGTCTGACGAAATACAGCCATACCTATCGGATTCAGATAATGAGCAGGTGTAAAGAGGAATCCCTTCTGCCCGGCAATCAGATTATTCTTCGTGATTTTTTCGTATGGAAGAATATATTTACTTAAATCAGGTGAGGACATATTACCTTCTGCCGGATCTACTTTACATAAATCTGCCAGTTGCGTTTCATAGTTGCTTCCCCAGTATAGCATACCTTCTACACGGTAAGGTTTGGATATCAACTGGTCGCATGCACGCCAGCGTTTCAAGTCTTCCCAGCGCAAAGCTTCTGCACAAAGTTCGTTACGGCGTTCACGGCGGATATTATATAACGTCGCGTCTATCAATTGGCCATGAGAATAAGCACCGAAATCGCCTTTAGCCTCTTCGCTCATCTGTGTTGCAGCGATTGTCTTATTATAGTCTTCGTCCACTTTGGCGCGTCGGCGTAAAGCTTTCCAATATCCGTCGGCTGTTCCGTCGATTCTACCATTTTTTTCATACGAAGCTTCCATGTAAATCAACATGGCTTCTGCCGCACGGAAAACAATACCACCTGATGTTCCCGCACTATGGTCATTTGCCATGTGACTGGAGTAGTGTTTGCCTTTTTTGATGATGAATCCGGTTGTTGCCAAACTTCCTTTATCGCCATAAATGAAACGGATTGAGCAATAACTGGGAGTTCCGTCATCACCGTAATAATTCACATCACCTTTATTTTCAGTGTTGGCATCACCCGGCTTTTTGGTAAAGATAACAATGCGTGAATCACGATTCTGTAAAGTGGAATTTACTCCTTCTTTCTCCCAATCGGGATTATAATCGGAACCGGCTGCATAGATGGGAAGCCCATTGCGCATCAGGAATGAATTGACCATGCCACGAGTCCATCCGGAACCACCGCCATTGCGTGCCAACTCCATTTGCAAGTTGCTGGTTACCAATCCTTCCTTGAACTGTTTCCACATCAGTATTTCATCATATCCTTCCATGTTTTCATCGCAGAACATGGTGTAGTAAGGATTGATGGAAACCAGACTGGCGTTCATACCTTCGGGGGTATCGGTATTGTCTGCCAGTTTTCCGACGATATAGTCGCCTACCACTTTTGATGACTTCATTGCTTCATCAAGAAAATAAGCCACTTCTGCATCACTATTAAAACCGCTTACATCTGCGGGATTACCCGGCCATCCTTTTCCACCGGGTACAAAAGCTGTTCCTTTGTGATACTTTTCCCAAGTTGCTTCGAAGAGGGCAACGCGTGCACGTAGCAAGTGAGCTACGTTTTTGCTGATGCGATTCTTGCCACCGGGACTTTTATCAAGCAACAATTCTGTTGCTTTTTGCAAATCGTCCAGAATGAAGCGTGCCACCTTATTACGCGGCTGGCGCTTGCTGGATTCCACCAAGGTCTCTTCTATGTCGGGCAATGCAGTAGTGATAATAGGCAGATCTCCTAAAGAAACCAGTAATTTATAATAATTGTATGCCCGGATCACGTACATTTCTCCGATATAATGCTTCACATTATCCTGATTGCCGGTAATAGTGCCGGCTTCGAATTTCGGTAAAGTATTATCAAAGAAATAGTTGCAGGTTCGTATTTTACTCCAGTCCCATTCGCCTTCACCTGACGGCACCTTCTTTTGCCCGGGTATCCAGAAGGCCGGTGAGTCACCACTGGCTTGGTTATCAGTATCATTATCTTTGCCGAAGAAATTGATGCCATACGCATCGGTCACTGTTTCAAATGGGTAAGCATTGATTGTGTATGCAGCCAGATCACTTTCGGATGCAAAATATTTTTCGGGAATTACTTTATCCAGTGGTTCCCTGTCGAGAAAATCATTGCAACCGGTCAGTCCGCCCAATAGCAATGTTCCTATTGTCAAAAGTTTAATATGTTTTTTCATAATCGTTTATCATTTAAAATGTTGCACTTAAACCGAATGATACAGTCTTGGATAGCGGATAGGTACATCCGTCCCAGTTGCCGATGCCAACAGTTTCGGGGTCAAACGTATCGGCCAGACTGGTAATAGTAAATAAATTCTCTGCTGAAACAAAGAATCGCAGATTGTTTACGCAGAATTTCTCTGTCAAAGATTTAGGTAATGTATAACCTAAAGTAACGTTTTTCAGACGGCAGTAAGCCGCATTTTGCAAATATCGGGTCTGTGGATTACGGTTTCTATCATTCTCGAGAGGACGCGGATAATAACCACCCAGGTTAGCTCCTAGCGGATTAGTCGTATCTTCTCCGCGGAAATAGTCCAGATGAGGTTTGAAAAAGTTGGTTTGCCAGTAGCCTACTGCTCCCCAGAACATTGTAGAACCACTCCCCGGCATATAATCACGTTTCATCGTTCCTTGGAAAAATAATTTAAGGTCGAACCCTTTCCAGGCGGCATCCAGATTCAAACCAAAGTTGTAGCGTGGTGTACTGTTGCCTATTTTCTTCAAATCACCATGATCAGCCAGTGTTTTGTTACCTCTGCTGATCTGGCCGTCACCGTTCAAATCCGCATACATGATGTCACCTGCTCCCCAGCCGGAACCGAGTACATCCTGTGCGCCATTGGGCATACCGGCCAAATGATCTTTCATCTCTTGATCGGTCTTTGCGATGCCGATTGTTTGGAATCCCCATATATCACCTACGTGAGCACCTGCATAATACGTATTATTATTGTCTTTATCTAAAATTGTGTTTGACGGATTGGGGTATTTATCAATAACCACTTGATTGTCTGACAAAGATAAGGTAACTCCATACTTAAAGTCGCGTATCTGGTCGCGCCAGTTCACCTGTATTTCCCAACCTTTGGAAGTCATATCGAGGTTGTTTACTTTGGGAACGGCAATGCCTAAGAGATTGGGTAGTTCGGGGGCGGGGCCTACCATGTTTTTAGATTTACGCTGGAAATAGTCGAATGTTACATTCAAACGATTGTTGAGCATAGATAAGTCGAAACCTAAATCCAGTGTTTGCGTCTTTTCCCATGTCAGTAAGGAAGATACCAGCGCAGATTCTTTGGAAATATTTGGTTTTACGCCATTTACCAGCCAACTGCCTAGTGCGTAATTGCCCCATTGGTCTTTGTTAATATCAATAGTTCGATAGAATGGATACCAGTTATCTGTGTTTTGGTTGCCCAATTCACCCCATGAACCACGTATCTTGAATGTGCTGATTAAATCGGTCAGATCTTCAAAAAATGCTTCACGGGCCATGTTCCATCCTAAGGAGAATGATGGGAATAGATTCCAGCGGTTATCTCGAAGGAAACGTGAAGTGCCGTCATATCTCATATTTACTTCAGCCAGATAACGTCCTTTGTAGTCGTAATTAACACGTCCGAAGAAGCCGGCTGTAGCCCATTCGGAGTACCCTCCTCTGTTTTGTGCATTTGTCTGCGTGGTGTTCAAGGTAGCCACTTCCGACATGATACCGTCTTGGGAAGCGGTAATATCACGTTGTTTGAATAGTTCGCTCTGAAAACCCAGCATCACTTTAAAGTTGTGCCCGCTTTCTAATGATTTGCCGTATTCGGTAAAGATGTTCGGATTGAAGAAATTACTCTTATAAGCATATTCTGTAACGCTGGAAGTTTGATTGGCAATAATGTAGGGATTTTTACTCACATCATAACCATAAACGGTTTGATAATCGGTATGGTCGAAATTATAGTTGGAACGGTAGTTCAATTCTACGTTAATTTTCCAGTCTTTGATGGGTTCCACGATGAAAGCAAGCTGGTGTGCCATCACGTCTTTTTGTGATTTATATCGGCCTCCTTCTGTTAATTGGTAAATCTTGGATTCGACAGTATAGAATCCGTTTGGGTCTACTACCGGAATGACAGGCCAGTAGCGACATACATCGAAATAGAATACATTACTTTTGATATCGCCTCCGGCAAATGAAGGAGCTTCATAATCCGTCCGGTTAAAACGCATACTATAACTTATTTTCAACCATTTGGTTAAGTCCGCATTGATTTTTGCAGTAAAGGAGTAGCGTTGTTTGCTATCATCTCCAAACTTCAAGAGACCTCCTTGGTCCAGATAATTCGCAGAAAGATAATATTGTATTTTATCCGTTCCACCATTTACGCTCAATGAATGCTCGTGGGTAAAGCTATTGCCAAATAACGTTTTTAACCAGTCGGTATTGCCGGTAGGCATCACGTCTTGCCGTTGGGGATCATCGAATGAATTCCATCTTCCCGCATCGGTCGGCCACATATATTGTGTGCTTTTTCCTGCCTGAAAATCCAGAATTTGTTGAAGTTTGGTGGCGCTATACATGGGAGTCTGTCCACCATTAGTTAACTGGTCATTGACTGCCAGAGCAAAATTGTATGAATCCGCCATTTCAGGCATATTCAAGGGAGATACAAAACGGAAGTTGTTATTATAGTTAACTACCGTTTTTCCCGACTTACCTTTCTTTGTTATAATCAGGATGACTCCACCTGGTGCCCGCGAGCCATAAATGGAGGAAGCGGCTGCATCTTTCAGTACAGAAATATTCTCAATATCCTGTGGATTGATGGCGTTCATGTCTCCCTCCATACCGTCAATGAGCACCAATGGTTCTACCTTTGAACCAGCTCCAATTGTTCCAACACCACGAATATTGAATTTTTTGTCTGAACCTAAGGAGCCACCACCATCACCAGTAGAGATATTCATACCCGGAACCATACCTTGCAAAGCTTCTATGGTAGAGTTAACGGGACGTGCCGAAATTTCTTTTGCTCCTACCGTAGATACAGATCCTGTTACATTCACTTTCTTTTGTGTGCCAAAAGCAACCACAACAACTTCATCCAATGTTTGTGTATTGTCTTTAAGGATGATATTCAATGATTGTCCTGTGAATTTGATTTCTTGAGTCTGATAACCAACAAAAGAGACTACAATAATATCTCCGGTTTTTACATTGTTTAAAGAGAAGTCACCGTTGATTCCGGTGATTGTACCGTTCGTCGTACCTTTGGCTACGACGGATGCACCGATGATGGTTTCACCTGCTGCATCTTTTACTACACCCTTACAAGTAGTACCCTGTTGTACAACGGAAACTTTTAGAGTGCTTTCACCAGTTTCCGGATAAGCTGCTTCTACTGACATTGTCAGTAGGAACAACAACATACTAACTGACTTTAGTTGTTTTAACATAGCATTGAATTTAGAGTTTTTCCTAGAATCCGGAATTACTTTTAATAAGTTCTTTCAGAACTTATTCCGTGCGTAAAACGTTGGATTCAAAGCCTTAAATTCAAAAAAAGAGTCATCTTTTAAGCGATCTTTTCTACTTGTTTTATACCCATTTTATATCTATTTCGTACCTGTTTGTGTTAGATGAAATAACAAGGATGATGAAATAAACAAGTCGTTTCATTTCAATATGAAGATAAAATACGGCTTTGGGTATTCTTAAAAAGAAAAAATGAATGAGAATTTGATATTATTTTTGAAAATACATGCTATGTATTAAAATATATTATATATTTGTGCCGTTAATTCTAATTTTATAAACCATCCTAGTTCTGAAAGAACTTATTTTTTCATCATTGATTACTGAACCTTAAAAGTGTCCTCCAATTGTAAGAGAGCTGTTTATTTGTGAGTTAGCTATTATCATTAATATGATTTCCGTACAGACTTATATACATAACTAGAATTTGGTAGATACCAATATCTGTATAAACAGTTGGGGCAGGTGTTTTTTCATTAGATTTACTTAGACAAATATGTGTTGGCTATGGAGTATCTATCATTACATCCGGCAATAAATAGCAGATGGCAACAGACGAAACAGGATAGTTACATATCTCCATCTTTTGGAAATGAAAGCTACTTTTTTCTTTTTAGAAATAGCCTTTTTAATTTGTTTCACAGCTTTATCAACGGGAGTAACCCAGAACAATCCTTCTCCTTTTGCCATAGCGGTGTCTACAAATCCGGGACGAATATCGGTAGTGTAAATAGAATAAGGAGATTTAGTTGCTTTTTGTCGTAATCCTTCCATATAGTTGATTTGATAGGCTTTCGACGCATTGTAGGCGGGAGCGATGCCACTGCCGCGTGTACCTCCAACAGAGGAAATAGTAACCAGATGCCCGCTTTTTTGCTGTTCGAAATATCGGAAACCCCAGTCTGCGATGTTGGTGAATCCTATCACGTTCGTTAGTAAGGTAGGTTCTTCCAATTGGTAGGAGAGTTCGGGGTTTAGTTCTCCGGTCCCGGCACAGATAATCAATATATCCATTCCACCCATTTTTTGAGTGAGAGTTTCGAGGGATGAAATGGTAGCTTGTGTATCGGTGATGTCGCACACTTGATAGAATAGTTTGTCTTTGTCCCGGGCGCATACCTCTTCTAATAGATTTTCCCTGCGACCGGTAATGCCGATAAGATAATCTTCTTGAGAATAGACTTCTGCCAATCCACGACCGATGCCGGAAGTTGCACCTATAATTATAATTTTTTTCATGAAATACAATATACTTTGTTTGCCCGCAAAAGTAAGGGTAGAGAATAAATAAACTCTTGATTGAAATCAAGAATTTATTTTTGTACGACTTTTCTTCGGATACGACTTAATGTTTCGGGACGAATCAGAAGATAGGAAGCCAGTTCTTTTAAAGTTATCAGTTTCAGTAAGTCGGGACAACGGTTGATAATTTCAAGATAGCGTTCTTCCGGTGTCAGGCTGTACATTGAAATCATCCGGTCGTAGACTTCCCACAATAACGTTTCTGCGATGCGGCGTCCTAACTTTTGGTGAGCGTCGTTGGTATCGTAGAAGTCTGCCATTTGCTGATAATTGATTACGTATACCGAGCAGTCACACAAGGCTTGTATATCTACATTTGATTTGTCCTGTAACTGAAAAGCCGGATAGTTGCCAACAAAAGAATGATCGAAAGTATAGCCTACAATGCTGCTCTCGCCTACACTGTTGGTGCAACAGTACCGGAAAGAACCGGAACTGACGAACCCCATTGTTTTGCATACTTCTCCTTGGCGGGAAAAGTAGTCTCCTTTTTTATAATAGGTCTGCTTCCCCTGTTGTAATACAAAATCTACAATAGGGGAGTAGTTGATGTGGGAAGTATATTTGTTGAAATCTTCCACAGCGTATGAAAATTAGCCTTCGTTTATAACCTGAAATCCAGCCTGTTTCAAATCTTCCCAGTATCCGGGATATGATTTGGTAACGACTTGCGGATTGGCAATAAGTAAATTGGGATGGCGGATAATTGCCGGTGCAAATGCCATTGCCATCCGATGGTCTTCGTAGGTTTCAATCACCGGAGTTTCTTCCGGTTCACATCGTTCGCCATTCCACATTAATATACTGTCATTTTCTTCCTCGATCACATATCCCAGTTTTTTAAGCTCGGCTCGCAGGGCGGCAATACGGTCAGTCTCTTTTATTTTCAGGCTTTGTAATCCGGTGAAACGGAAAGGGATATTCAGCAAGGCACAGGTAACAACGAATGTCTGTGCCAAATCCGGAATGTCGACAAAGTCTTCTTCCAGTCTTTCCGGCGCTTTGCCTGTTTTTTTCAGTTTCACACCTTGTGATGTAAATTCGGTAGTTATACCTAAGCGTGAGAAAACTTCTGCTCCCCGGCTATCTCCCTGATAACTGTTAGGAAACAACCCCAATAATTCAATTTCTGCTTTGGGAGATAAGGCGGCAATCTGATACCAATAGGAAGCTGCGCTCCAGTCACTTTCCACTTTGAAAGGAATGCTCTGATAGAGTTGTGGAGCAACGGAAATGCTATTGGGAGAAGTCCATGCAGCTTTGGCTCCAAAGTCCTGCATCAGTTGCAATGTAAGATTGATATAAGGACGGGAAATTATCTCCCCGCTTAAATGCAAAGTCAAACCGTCTTTGAGTGCCGGACCTATCATCAATAGAGCAGATATATATTGGGAACTGACATTTCCTTTCAGTGTTATTTCGTTTCCTTTCAATTCTGCACCTTTGATGCGGAGGGGAGGATATCCTTCATTGCGGGTATACTCTATTTCAGCTCCTAACTCACGAAGCGCATTGACTAATATCTGTATCGGGCGTTGCTGCATACGGGCTGTTCCTGTGATTGTCCGTTCCCCCGGGGTCACACTTAAATAGGCGGTAAGGAAACGCATAGCAGTGCCCGCAGCCATGATGTCAATCGTCTCTTTCCCTTCGGTGAGAGCTTTTATCATCACCTGTGTATCGTCACAATCGGACAGGTTTTCAGGAGGATAAATACCTTTGCCCAGCGCATTGATGATTAATGCACGATTACTGATACTTTTAGAAGCCGGCAACTGGATAGTTGCTGTTACTACTGAAGGAGGGATGAGTTTATAGAGCATCATTTCTATTTTCTTTGGTTTGAGATGACAAAAATAGACATAAATTGGTATATATGCAGTTATAAAGTCAGAAAAACAATAGAAAATTTAGAATGGGAAAATTACAATCGTATTTGAAGTAGAGGATAAAATCTCAAGAAATTACAATTGTATTTAAAATAAATGCTATATTTGTGATGTATTGCAATCGTATTTAAAAAGAAGTAGAATGAAAATACCTCGCATAATTAAACAAAGAAACACTTATGTTGACCGCATAAGACCTTTCATGAGGAAAACATTGGTAAAAGTGATGGTCGGTCATCGTCGTGTCGGTAAAAGCTTTATTTTGTATCAACTCATGGAGTTGATACGGAAAGAAGAGAGTGATGCGAATATTATCTATATAAATAAGGAAGATGTCAATTTCATAGATATAAAGACTTATAAAGAACTGAATGATTATATTCTTTCAAAATCGGTAGATGATAGAATGAACTATATTTTTGTCGATGAAATACAGGAAATACAAGATTTCAGGTTGGCTATCCGTTCGTTGGCATTGGATGATAATAATGATATATATGTGACAGGCAGTAATTCAGAGATATTTTCCAGTGATTTAGCGAATGAATTGGGAGGTCGGTATGTTGAATTTGTGGTTTATAGTTTGTCGTATATTGAATTTCTGGATTTCCATGAACTGGAGAATACGGATGCGTCATTGGAGAAATATATTCATTATGGAGGATTGCCTTATCTGATACATTTGCCGATGGAAGAACCTGTTGTTATGGAGTATTTGAGGAGCATTTACTCTACCATTATATTAAAAGATGTGATTCAGAGAAAGAATATAAGGAATACGGTCTTTTTGGAACAACTAGTTTCGTTCTTGGCAGGTAACATTGGCAACTTATTTTCCAGCAAGAGTATTAGTGATTTTCTGAAAAGTCAGAAAGTGGATATTTCTCCTTATGTTGTGAGTGAGTATGCGATGGCATTATCGGATGCTTTTATTGTACATAGGGTAGGAAGGTATGATATTGCCGGAAAGAAATTATTCGAAAGAGGGGAGAAGTATTATTTTGAGAATATGGGGATTCGTAATGTGATTACGGGGTACAAGCCACAGGACAGAGCGATGCGTTTGGAGAACTTGGTTTATAATCATTTGGTATATAGTGGATATGATGTAAAAATCGGGACATTGGGTACGGAAGAAATAGATTTTGTCTGTAAACGGAATGGAGAGATTCTCTATGTGCAAGTCTCTCTTGAACTTTCTAAACAGGAAACTATTGAAAGAGAATTCGGGAATTTATTGAAGATTAAAGATAATTATCCGAAAGTGGTAGTGTCCGGAGAAAAAATGTTTGAAAATACTTATGAAGGGATAGAACATATTTATATTAGAGACTTCTTGTCTTCTGTTTTGTTACATTCCATTACTCGTGTCATTTAATCAAAGAACAACTGTTTTTTCTTTTATAAATAAGTATGATGAAAATACCGAATATACGTTTACTCAACCAACAGTTATTAAGTCCTCTTTTCTTTCAACCCAAGGAACTTGTGTCCTGGATGGGAGCTATGCAGGCACAGAATTATTCCATGGTGAAATGGGCAGTAGGAATGCGTTTGAAGTCAGCAACGATTCAAACTGTGGAAAAAGCGCTCCGTGATGGTGAAATCCTGCGGACTCATGTAATGCGTCCGACATGGCATCTCGTAGCAGCAGAAGATATCCGGTGGATGTTGAAACTTTCCGCCGGGCGTATTATATCTGCTAATGAGTCTTATGCGAAGGGGCATGACTTGGAAATTTCTGAAGAGCTCTATACGAAAAGTCATAATCTGTTGGAGAAAATTCTTTGTGGGAAGAAAAGCCTGACGAGGCAGGAGATTGCCGAGCATTTTAACCGTTCGGGGATTGTAGCGGATAATCATCGTATGACCCGCTTTATGGCTCGTGCGGAGCAGGTGGGGATTGTATGTAGTGGGGAAGATAAAGGAAGTAAATGTACGTATGCGCTTTTGGAAGAGCGTGTTCCGCCGATGCCGGAATTGACCAAAGATGAATCTTTGGCTCGTTTGGCTAGAAGCTATTTTCGTAGTCATGCTCCTGCTGTTTTGCAAGATTTTGTCTGGTGGTCGGGGCTGCCTATTACAGATGCACGTCAAGCTATTTATTTGATTGATTCGGAATTAACGGCAGAAGAATGGAATGGACAGACATGGTATATTCATGAAGATTGCCGGACTCGTGGAAAAGTTACCGGCAGTTTGCATCTTCTTCCTTCTTATGATGAATATTTGCTTGGTTATAAAGACCGGACAGACGTTTTGCCTAAAGAGCATTACTCGAAAGCATTTACCAATAATGGTCTGTTTTATCCGATTGTTCTTCATGAAGGACAAGTGATAGGAAACTGGGATAAGTCTGTTAAAAAGAGAGGCTCATTGATAGAACATTCATGGTTCCGGTTGGATGATTGTGTTGATGAAGGTGCGTTGGATCGTGAGAAAGATAAGTATATACGGTTTTGGCGATAATATATGAAAAAACGTATATTTTATCGTTGTATAATTCCATATATGCAGGATATATTTAGGCATGAGTTGAAAATGAGAAGGATTTGCTGTTTTCGAATTTAGAAAAGAAATAAATCGATTGTGTTTTGGAATAATTTGTTTTAGTCTGTGTCTTTTATAGAATAGATGTATAGAACTTGCCTTTATTTTGTCTCAAATTGATATGTGGAGTGTTGGCTGTTTCAGGTGTAGGTTAGCTCTGGGATAGCACTTAAAATAAAGTTTTATATGCTCCTTTTAAAGGAATAAAGTGTTTCTCACCGATCAATGAATCGTTCCTTTAAAAGGAACTGGTTACTCCTTTTAAAGAAACGATTGTCAATAAGTTTATTATAGTGTATCTTTTGACTGTTTTTATGTAAAAAACTCCTCGGGAACTGTATATTCTTGCATTATTTTATACAACAGAACTGCTGGAAGAGGAAATCCGTGTGATGCTATTTATACTCATCATATTAAAAATAGAACATTTAAAGTAAGATATACTACCGCATTTATATTATAATAGAGCTTTCTCTCTATTTAAATAAATAGCATCAGGACTGATTTTATTTGTTCATTTGCCTTTTTGCCCATTCCAGTCTTCGTTGATCGGCTAATGGAGTCACTTTAAATTCTTCGAATGTAGCGGTGAACCCTTTCCCGTCCGGACAAGCTCCCATTAATCCTACCATGACAGGACAATTATCTTGCAACCAACACGTGCGCATCATAATATATTCTTTATCATCACGTGAGAAAAATATTTCTACTGCATCCAAGCGACGGACTGCTTTTATCCATATAGAGCGGGGAGCATCCGGCAATTGTACTACACTCCAGTCACTAGTCCGATGCGTAACTACGGCACTTACATTCTGTTTGCCGTCGACGTATTCCACACCTGCTTTTATCCAGTTTTCATGGTCGATGCGCAGCATTAATCCCATTTGGTCAAAGGTGGTGACATAGTTGCCGGTTATCTTTACTTTGGCTTCAAATTCTCCACCATAAGTCGCATAATAGAAAGGTCCGTCGTCCACTGTGAACCCATAATGAGAAATCCTCCAAAAGTCTGTTTTTGCAGGAACATCCATCACTAAGGTTTTGCCATCTTTTATTTCCCACTGTTGAGGCTCGTTCAGCCAGTTCATCTTATTCAAACTTTGTGCCATAGAAGAAGTTGCTACTGCCATAAAGGCTATTGACATGATTTTGATTTTTAAATGTTTCATGATCATTTCTTATTTGATTATCTTTGTGGTGCAAAGATAGCTCATACCTCCGTGTGCAACAATACTGAATAATAACCATTTTATAAGATGGATGTATTACAAAAGGAAATAGATGAAGTTTATGCGACACAACTGATAGCCGATGAAATATTGGACAATGGAGTTGTAGAGCAACATCAACGCTTTATTCATTCATTGACGGAGATTAATGGTGGATGTGCTGTTATTTCAGATCTTTCGAATAGGAAAAGTTATATTGCCGTTCATCCTTGGGCGCATTTTCTAGGCTTAACTCCCGAAGAAGCTGCTTTGAGTGTGATTGATTCTATGGATGAAGATTGTATTTATCGGCGTATTCATCCTGAAGATTTGGTAGAAAAGCGGTTATTGGAGTATCAGTTTTTTCAGAAGACCTTTTCGATGTCTTCCGAAGAACGGTTGAAGTACCGGGGAAGATGCAGAATACGTATGATGAATGAGAAAGGAGTCTATCAGTATATTGATAATTTAGTGCAGATTATGGAAAATACTCCTTCCGGAAGTGTATGGTTGATTTTTTGTCTTTATACCTTGTCTGCAGATCAACGAACGGAGCAGGGGATATGTCCCACTATTACTCATATGGAACGTGGAGAAGTCGAAACCCTCTTTCTTTCGGAAGAACATCGCAATATCCTATCCGAACGCGAAAAGGAAATACTTCGCTGTATACGTAAAGGACTATCTAGTAAAGAAATAGCAGCTGCCCTTTATATTAGTGTGAATACAGTCAATCGACACCGGCAGAATATTTTGGAGAAACTCTCTGTCGGTAATTCGATAGAAGCGTGTCGGGCTGCTGAATTGATGAAACTGTTGGATTTGTAATCCAATAAGATGGCATTATTTACTGATTTCTTTCTTCAGATTCGAAGCTTATCTGAAGAAAGAACAGAACTTATTTAAAACCAAAGCAGCAACTCATCAAATCTTTTCACCTGTTTCAGATGGTCATGTGTGAATGTGTCTACTACTTCATGTTTCCACATCACTTCAAAAGGAATATGTATGCCATATCCTCCCAGCGATAGAACAGGTTGAATGTCCGATTTCAGAGAATTGCCAATCATGACAAATTCGGAAGGAGCAATCTGTAAGATATTCAACATTCGTTGATATTCTTTCTCTGTTTTATCGGACATCACTTCAATGTGATCGAAATAAGAGGCTAATCCGGAACGTCCCAGCTTATTCTCCTGATCGAGCAAATCTCCTTTAGTGGCAACTACTAATTTGTATTTTCCTTTCTCTTTCAATACTTTAAGCGTTTCTTTTACTCCCGGCAATAGTTCAATTGGCATTTTCAGTAATGATTTGCCTAATTCAATAATATGTTGGATGTCTGTTCCTGAAATCTTTTGTCCACTCACATGCAAAGCTGTCTCTACCATAGAAATGGTGAAAGCTTTGGCTCCATATCCGAGATATTTCAGATTATTCATTTCTGTTTGAAATAAAGCGGCTGAAATATCTTCAGAAGTGCCATAAGGCTTTAATAGGTCTGTATATTGTTTCTCTATTTCCTGGAAAAAAGGTTCATTGCTCCACAAGGTATCGTCTGCATCAAAAGCAATGACTTTAATAAGTTCTTTCATCGGTTTTCGTCGTTAATGGTGAATTTTAGATCATTTGTTTGGTATTTCGTATGCAAAGTTACAATAAAAAGAGGAATAAAGGCAGACGGTTTGTTTTTAGAACCGAATCTCCATTTAATTTCATAGAAATCTCTATCTTTGTTACTCGTTTTTTTGAGTTTGAATTTTAATTGGATATACAATAATGAAAATAGGAGATAAAGTACGCTTTCTTAGTGAGGTAGGCGGTGGAATCGTAACTGGATTCCAGGGAAAGGATTTTGTGTTGGTAGAAGATGCAGATGGGTTTGATATTCCGATGCCGATACGCGAGTGTGTCGTGATTGAAACAGATGACTATAATATGAGGCGTAAACCCGGTTCGTCTGTGCCGAAACCGGAAGAACCTGTTAAACCGGTAAAACCGGAGATGCCTGTTATTCAACGTCAGCCGGAGGTGCGTGGAGGAGATACTTTGAATGTATTTCTGGCTTATGTGCCCGAAGACGCAAAAGCGATGATGACTACTCCTTTTGAAACTTATCTGGTAAATGATAGCAATTATTATTTGTATTACACTTATTTGAGTGCAGAAGGAAAAGCATGGAAGAACCGTTCGCACGGTTTGGTGGAGCCTAATACAAAATTGCTGTTGGAAGAGTTCACCAAAGATGTACTGAATGATATGGAGCGGGTGGCTGTTCAGTTGATCGCCTTCAAGGACGGTAAGCCTGCGGCTATCAAACCGGCTGTTAGTGTGGAGATACGGATCGATACCGTGAAGTTCTATAAACTTCATACCTTTAGCGATTCTGATTTCTTTGAAGAACCGGCTTTGATTTATGACATTGTGAAAGATGATATGCCTGCCAAACAAGTATATGTTTCGGCGGAGGAGATTCAAGAGGCTCTGCTGCAGAAGAAATCTGTAGATAAACCGAAGTCACAACCTATTGTGAAACCAAACCATACTACTCATGGCGGAAAGAGCGGAATTATTGAAATAGATCTTCATATTGATTCTTTGCTGGATGATACTCAAGGGATGGGCAATGCTGAAATACTGAATTATCAATTGGATAAGTTTCGCGAAGTGATGGAAACTTATAAGAATAAGCGTGAACAGAAGATTGTCTTTATTCACGGCAAGGGAGATGGGGTACTTCGAAAGGCTGTCATTGATGAATTGAAACGGAAATATAGTAATTGCCGTTATCAGGATGCTTCTTTCCAGGAATATGGGTTTGGGGCTACGATGGTAACTATTAAATAATAGTATAAAAAAAGTGGAAGCCAACCGGCTTCCACCCTCTCTCTCTTTTACATATTAATCATTTTACTTATTCAGTTCAATACCTTTATTCTGTAAAGTGATATTCATCAAAGCTGCATACTTGGCGTACTGTTCAGCATTAAGAGTCTTTCTCATCAGTTTCAAGTTACCATAAACAGCGTTGCGCAATTTTGCTTCTTTATCTTTCTTCGCTGTTGTAGCTCTTGACATCTGTGTGGAGAAATAATCGCAAATATTGGCTACTTCTTCACTCTGATCGGAGTTTAACTTTAAATATTTGCCTAGTTTACTTACATTGATGTTACCTTCCCATTTTGCAGTTGTAGGCTGATTTCCGGCTGCAAATGTTGTAGCAGCAAGGCAGAGCGCTGCCACTAATGTTAATCCTAAACGTTTCATAATACCTACTTTTTTAATTGTTATACCTAAAAACTATTCCTAAAAACAAATCTAATACCTATTGAAAATACTGTCTAAGCGCTTAGTTTTTTCTTTTTACCTATGCAAATATAAGAATATGTTTTATAGCATAAAAATAAAGAAAAGGAAAAGATTCTTTTTAGGCTGATTTCTTGATGTAAGTCAAGAGATGATCTGCTTTTTGATATAAAAATACCTTTTTATGAAACATTTTTGTAATACGTGTGCGAAAACGATAGTAGAGTATTTCTCTATTTTAGGATTTATTGCTGTTAAAATGATATTGAGCAAAGGAATGTGACTAGGAACGGAACGCTGAAATCGACAACAAAGCCATGGAAGATGGAAATGATTACAAATTCCTTTCCCGAATATCGGGTAATGATAGGAAGAGTGGTATCCATCGTTGTGGCTCCACCAACAGAAATAGGAGCTAGCTTTCCAAAATATTTCACTAATAAGGGTGCACACAGCAAAGCGATAATTTCACGCATGATATTGGAAAGTAATGCGATAGTTCCCAATTCGGGACCTTTATATTCGGTGATAAATATGCTGGAGAGCGAGTAATAACCAAATCCGGCTCCAACTGCCATACAGTCTAAAGGACTTCGCTGGCTCATAAAAGCTCCCGCTATGGCGCAGCCTGCTAATGTGCCGAGTATCGTCATGATAGGAAGAAATACAAGCCGGGGATTCAGGGACCGAAAACTCTTCAGAGTGTTCGGATCGTTACCGATGCTGATACCTACGCAGAACATGAGTCCGCAGAGGGCATAGTAACTAAGTTTACTGTCGGTGAAGTCGTATGGAATGAGATGGTAAACTCCACAAAGAGTGCCGATAATGAAAAAAGAGACAATAATCAAACTACCTTTCATGCTTTTGTCTCCTTTCCTTTACTATATAATAGGTACCACAACCCCCATGCGCATAGAGTACTTCCTATGACCGCAGCTACCGTGATGACAACAGCTTCCAGACCAAGAGTGTGTAATCCTTTGATGATAGATTCATTACCCCCTACATCTATTCCGAGAAGAAAGAGAAGAATCCATATAAGGAGAGTGATTATCTTGTGTATCCATGATAGTCTTTTACTGCGTAACAAGTAGCCAAGAAGCATGCCTGTCAGCATAATTCCAATAATGATAAACATAGTTAGTGCCTGCTTTTTGGCTGCAAAGATAGTATTAAATGTAAATCTTGGCTAATCTCTTCCACGATTTCTTTCATGGCTATTGACAGACATTCGACTATATCATCCACGCAAGCGGCATTGACAGACGGTGAATCTTCAAAACTACGGTTTATCGCAGTCTGCTATCCATAATTTATGATTTGTTTTCATCGTTGTGGTTTTTCTATATGAATGATCTTACTTGTCTCCGTACTGATTCCAATCATCCCAATTCCTCCATGTACATTGCTGGGGTACTTGATTGGTTCATTTATTGTTTCATCGTAAGCGTCGGAATCTACCAGGTTAAGTGCTTTCAGATAGTAGTATTCTGTTTCCGTGATGCTTAAAAGACGTACAATAATATCCATCTTTACATTGGTGCCGTATTCAGGAAATCCGTCAATATCTGTCTGGTTGTAAACCGTCATTGTGTAAGATGTATTTTTGAATCGTGAGTCGTCGAATACACCATATATATTCTTTACGGTGTCGAACATGCCGTTGTCTTCGTCATCGCTGTTGGTGGGCTGTCCGTCTGTCAGCACAATATCCTCGCGGGATATAAAATGATAGCGATGTATTGTCCGGCTGACAAATTCTCCTGTTTCTTCATTATAGTCTTTCACTGTCATTTGCTTATCCATGATAAGCCGGTAGTAATTATCTTCGTTGGATCGATCTTTGATATTGATTTTGTATCGGAGAAAATTCTGCGTATAATAATACTTTGTCATTGGAATGGTGACCGTATCGATATCAGCTATTTCATGTGGACGCTGTGGTACGGTCACTTCAGCCCATGCGTGATATTGTCCGTCGTCTGTGAGGGCGTCAATACGAACTACATCTCCGGGAGTAAATTTGCTGGAAATATGGAAGCGGCATTGCATATCTCCTTCCGTTTGGGGCGGGAGCGGACGTAAACTTTCTGATAACTGTCCGTTAACGCGTACTTCCACCGTGGCATTTTCTACATGAGTGGCGTATCCTCTTCCCGTGAAATTGAGATAGAGAACGTTGGTCAGACTGTCTGCGTTGATTAGTGCGTTCATCACTAGTTTGGGGGGATTGTCCTTTACACTAAAAGGGAGTTCGTTTTCGCAAGAAACTGTTGTCAGCAATGCTATTAACAGGATAAATGGATAACATATACGAGTTCTCATAATGGGTTTAGAATTTATAAGTGTAAGTGAATGATGGAATTAATGGAAGTATAGTATACTTCTTGATAATCGGTTTGTTGGGATCGTTTTTGCTGGTGCTGCGATATACAAAAGTAGGATTCATCGCATTATATGCATTATACAGACTGATATTCCAGGTACGCATACCATGTTTGGTCTTTTTGTTGAAATTGACTCCCACATTCAACCGGTGACTGGCTGGTAACCGATAATTATTACGATGCTCCACATATGAAGCTTCTCCGATGGTGGGTGAAGTTATGTTTGAATCAAAATAACCTCCATATCCATATCCTCCTCCAAATCCGTTGTTTGTGCCGTCACTAGGACGGATGACAGCGGTTTTCTCTTCAGGGATTGTACTTGTTCCACCTGTATAGAACACCCAGGAAGCACCGATGTCGATACGGTCGCTGAACTTATGGTTGATTGTCAGGTTGATATTGTGTCTTCGGTCATATTTATATGGGAACCGTTCACCGTTGTTGATACCGCCTTTGGCAAACTGACGATCACTTTTGGATAAAGTGTAGGACAACCATCCCGTTGTTCTTCCAAGGGTTTTCTGTGCCATAAACTCAATGCCGGCCGAACGTCCTTTGCCCATTTCCACTTTGTTTTCCCAACCGGAGGAAGAACCGAAGAAACTGACGCCTTCCTTATATTCCAGCACATTATACATATCCTTATAATACCCTTCTACCGAGAATTCCCATCCTTTGATTCCCGTATAGTATCCGCCCAATGAATATTGGTGGGAGCGCATTGGCTTGATCTTTTTAGTGACCGGAACCCATAAATCCGTAGGCATGGCAATGGGCATTGACGATAGTAAATGTACATATTGGCTCATTTGGGTATAAGATGCTTTCAGGGTTACATCTTTTCCCAATTGATAGCGTGCGGAAACACGTGGTTGCAAGGAAAAGTAACTTTGTTTTTGCACATGAAACAATGAGAAATGCAGTCCGAGATTCAGGCGCAGACGATCATTCATCTTGATGTTGTCTTCCAGGTAAGCGGATAACTCATGTCCGTAAATCCGGTTGTTGGCTATGCTGTGGTAGGTTGTGTCCAGGTCTATTTTATCTCCTGTCTTATTGGAGATTTTAGAGGTCATAACTTCCGGGCGGAAACGATGATAGATATATCCTGTTCCAAATTTGAGGTGGTGTTTGGGAGATGGATTATAATCGAAGTCGATCTGGTAATTCCAATCATTGATTCCCGAACGGTAATCGGCTGAATACCGGTTGGTAAATGATGTACCGCTACTGCCGAGATATTGATTGTTGGTATATGAGTTGATGTCGAATAAATAGTTGCTGTAGGAGACTGTCGTATTGCAGAATAAACGGTTGTTGAATACATAGTTCCATCTGGCAGAAAGAATCGTGTTTCCCCAATTCATTTTGCTTCCGTCTTTGAAATCTGTATTTCCATCATAATTGGCAGCAAAATGATCCTTTCCATTGTAGGCAGATAGATAGACGCGGCTCCGGTCGGAGAATTTATGATTGATTTTGGCATTGATGTCATAAAAATAATAACTGTATTCCTCGTCATCCGGCATGAATGGTTTAGCGATGAGGTCGAGATACGAACGTCTGGCGGAAATATTGAAAGACGTTTTCCCTTTCACAATCGGACCCTCCAGGTTGATTTTGCTAGTTAGTAGTCCGATACTAAGTGTACCGTGGTATTTCTGCATATCTCCGTCATTGGTACGGACGTCGATGACAGAAGAAAGCCGTCCGCCGAAACGTGCCGGAAAAGAACCTTTGAATAGTGTTACTTTTTTGACGGCTTCCGGAGTAAAAACCGAAAAGAATCCGAACATATGGTCTACGTTATATACAGGAATCCCGTCAAGTAAGATTAGATTTTGATCCGGGCTTCCACCACGTATATACAGTCCGGCAGATCCATCTACTCCAGCCTGTACGCCGGGCATCAGTTGGATGGCTTTCATTACATCTGCCTCTCCCAGTATGCTCGGAGTATTTTTTATTTGCGTCATTGGAATCTCGATAGATCCCATCTGGGTGGCTATAGTTCCTGTCTCGGTTTTGTCGGAAACGATGACTACTTCCTGCAATTGCGTGTTACCCTGCATGCGGATATTTAGTAATGTGTCTTGTGAGAGCGTAAAATGATGCGCTTCTGTGGCATAGCCCAGATAGGAGAAACGCAGTTCGGTTTCTCCTTCGGGCAGGGTGATGCTGTAAAAACCGTAAGGATTGGTGGTTGTTCCTTGATTTTGATGACTCTCAATGATGTTGGTTCCAATCAACGTCTCGGAAGACGTCCCATCAGTGACATATCCGCTGATAGTGAACTTGCGGCTTACAGTTTTTGATTCTTTTTTCTTTTGCAGGAGGATATGCCGGCCGGTGAACTGATAACTGATCTGCTCATTTTTGAACGCGAGGTCAAGTATCTCACGCAAAGGCTTATCTTTTACCTGCAAATTGATTTTATGTTTTATGGTAATTTCCTCACTGTAGATAAAAGAATATCCGGTTGAATTCTCAATCCGTTTGACGAATTCTTTCAATGTGGCGTTTCGTAGTGTCAGCGAAAGCCGGGCGTTTGCGTTTTGTGCGTGTACGTGGGCAGTGATAAAGAACACCATACCTATCAGAACAAAGGTTCTGACAGGCAGGTGGCCTTGGTGAATAGTTTTCATTTTAAGTCTGGTTTAGCAGTGATAATAATCTGTTTATTGTTTTGTGAGTAGTCGAAATAACCGGCATTATGTAATACAGATAAAATAGTTGTCAGGTCTTCTCCATTGCGGAAGCGTGCTGTGATTCGGTAATTTTGCAAAGCCGTGTCGGCTATGTGAATCGTTGCTCCGAATGAATTGGATAGTTCGCGGGCAATCTCCTGCAAAGGTAGGTCGTCGAATATAAACTCTCCCTGCCGCCAGGAAATTTCATCTTCTACGTTTTCTAAAACCTTGCGGGTGAGCTTTTCTTCCACCTTATTATATATAGCAATCTCATTCGGTTTCAAAATCACACGAACTGACTTGCTTTTATTGCTGACTGCTACCGAACCTGTCAATAACGTTGTCTTTACATCCGGATTGTTCTGATAGGCATCTACGTTGAAGTGAGTTCCCAACACCTGAACGTCAATCGTTTCAGTCTGCACGATAAACGGATGTTTTTTGTTCTTGTTTACTTCAAAATAAGCCTCCCCATTTAGTTTCACTTCCCGCTTGTCCGATTTGAACTTTTCAGGATAAGAAAGTGAAGAATAATGGTTGAGAGTGACGGTGCTGCCATCAGGAAGACAGACTGTGCGTGTCTCTGCCAAGGTGGAAACCGTTTGTATCGTGACCGGTTGCATATATAAATAGGCTGTCCATACCGATAGGCAAAGTAGAGCTACTGCCGCCGCTGCCGAGAAAGTACGTATCAGTGTCAGACGCCGGGTATGTGACTTCAGTCTTTTCTCTAGTTCCGGGTAACTGGCTGCTGCTGAAAACCGTCCTCGCGGTGAACGTGTGGAAGCGACGAGCTTGTTCAGTATTTCTTCTAATTCCGTATCGGTGTATTTCATCTTTTTTCTGTATTGCTCTTGATCTATTATTTTCGTTTCAACAGAATGGTCAGTTTGCTGATTCCTCCTTCTTTCCACTGGGGAGTGCAGGATAAAGTGACATTCTGCTTCTTCAATATCATCTGTTTAGGATAGATTTTTATGACAGTTGTTGCTGACTTCTTACCCGCTTTGATGATTACTTTCTTTTCTGTTAGCTGTACCACTGCTGCTTGTCCTACTACCGGAGGGGGTGTGGCAAGTACTACAGTCCGGTCTTCTTTTGTTTTTTCTGTTGCAACAATTTTAATTTTCAACTCACATTCGGATTTGTCGCTTTCACATTCTACTGTTTCCTTCGAATGTTCAAATCCTGCATAGTCCTTTGGTAGGTTGTCGTTGTCATTGTTGCATGAAAACAGGCACAGACAAACTGAAAGAAGGACAAAGATCCCCATGTTTGCGTCATTTAGTTTTTTCATTTTCTGTCTTTTTTAGTGATTGATTGACTTATTTGTTGATAAAGACCGGAGGGTGACAGAAACTCCCTACGCTCTTTGTCTAAAAGAATGTTAATCTATTTCGGCCCGGCTAATCATCTCTTTTAAACGTGTGATTGCTTTCTGAAGTTGTGCGTCCACTGTATTCATGCTGATGCCTAATTCTTCTGCTACTTGTGCGTAACTCTGTTTTTCTTCACGGATGCGGATGAACACTTCCCTGCAACGTTCCGGAAGCCGGTCGAGTGCTTTTACGTAAAGAGCAAACAGTTCTTCACTGATGAGCGATTCTTCCGGTGAATAGCTTTGTTCTTGAGGCTCCGGCAGAGAATCGGGATGAATAAGCGTATGTCTTGATTCTTTTTCCAGATAATTGAGCGAAGCATTTTTGACGAGAATGAAACAATAATCTTCAATGTTTCTCACATCAAGCAAATTGCTGCGTTGCTTCCATAGTTTCAGGAATACATCGAGAACGATTTCCTGCGACCATTCTTCCTGCTTCACATAGTAGTAGGCTATGCGGAAGAGACGGTCATAAGTCATGTTGTAAAAGTCCCGGAAAGCAGTTTGCGAATCCAGTTCTTTCATTTGCCGCAATAACTTTCTTACTTCTGATTCGGTCATCGGCTTCTTGTTTGTTTGGTTAGTCTACCCAAAGTAAATCACTCATTATACTGTCGGAAATGAAAATACCTTCACGCGTCAGGCGCAAAGCTCCGTTGTATTCTTCCAGTTTACCATTTTTCAGATAAGGTGCAGCCATTTTTTGACAATACTCCCACATTTCATTGCCGAACATCTGTTTCAGTTTCTCTATAGGTGTTCCCCATACGGTACGTATGGTAGTGATAATAAATTCGTTGTAGCGGGTGGTTGGGTCCAGATACTCTGTCTCGAAAGCACGGCAGTCTTCTTCTATACCTTTTATATAGGTGTCGATTGAAGACACATTCCATTCCCGTGTCATTCCGTCAAAAGAATGTGCCGATGGTCCGCATCCCAGATAAGCTATTCCTTTCCAATAGGAAGTGTTGTGGCGGGAATATTTTCCGGGGCGGCAGAAATTGGAAATCTCATAGTGTTCAAATCCTGCTTTCTGCAAATGCTCTATCAGTAATGTGAAAAATTCTAAACTGGAGTCTTCGTCTACCTCGGATATCTGGTGCTGTTTTAACATATTATATATAGGTGTATCTTCCTCATAAATCAAGTGATAGGCGGAGATATGTTCTACATTCAGACTGATAGCTTGACGGAGATCGTTTTCCCATCGTTCTTTTGTTTCTCCGGGCAATCCGTAAATTAGGTCGATACTGATGTTCTGGAAATCGGCTTTCCGGCATCTGTCAATTGCTTCGATGGCTGTACGGGCATTGTGGCGGCGTTTCAATAGTTTGAGCGTAGCGTCATCAAAAGTCTGTATTCCCATGCTGAGGCGGTTGAAAGGAAGTGAGGAAAGCATTTCCAGATATTCCTGCGATAAATCATCCGGATTAGCTTCCAGAGTGATTTCCTGACAATGATTCAATCCGTAGTGCTCGCGGATGGTATCAAATATCTGTTCAAAATCCTCTTTTTCCAGTTGAGACGGGGTTCCGCCACCGAAATAAATAGTTTCTATATCTTCTCCTTTCAGGTATTCTTTACGCATCGTCAACTCCCGGCAGAGAGCCTGTACATAACGGGTTTTGAGTTCGCTGCGAGTGGTTGAGTAGAAGTCGCAGTAGATGCAGCGCGTTTTGCAAAAAGGAATATGAAGATAGATACCTGCCATAGTTATGCTGTTTGGGTTTGTGGGTGTAAAAGTAAGACTATTATTAGATATATCAAAAAAGCAGTTGACGGAAATTATTTATAGTGGGGTAGGAATACGCTAAATAGATAATTCCCCATCGATTAGTAGAGGATAATTTCCTGCAATGCTGAATTTAAGATCTTTTCTTTTATAAATAAGATTCGAACTTGTAGCCGGGTTTTCGTTTGACTTAAGTCAAACGATAGAATGACTTAAGTTAAACTATCGCTTGACTTAAGTCAAACGAAAACTGATTAGGCAACGGGGAAACTATTGTATGAAAGGAAAACAACTAAAAATAACATCGTGCCGGATTACTCGTTGCAACTATGAAATTAGTTTATAGCCATGCGAAAATAATTTTTAACCCGATTCGAAAATGTTCGTGTTAAAGATGTGTTACATAACATTGTTTAGTAACACTGCCATAAGTGTTGCTTTTCCCCCAATTAATCCCTAATTTGCGCATCACAAAATTAATGGTATGTGAGAAACATACTGAGTAATTACTAAAATCTTATATATTATGAAAGTATATCAGACTAATGAAATCAAGAACATTGCCTTGTTGGGAAGTTCTGGCTCTGGGAAAACCACTCTCGTGGAAGCGATGCTTTTCGAGAGTGGTGTTATAAAACGTCGCGGATCTGTTGCCGCAAAAAACACAGTTAGCGATTATTTTCCTGTTGAACAAGAGTATGGTTACTCCGTTTTCTCCACCGTTCTCCATGTAGAATGGAATAACAAAAAACTTAATATTATTGACTGTCCGGGATCGGACGACTTCGTAGGCAGCACAGTGACTGCACTAAATGTGACCGACACAGCAATTATCCTTCTCAATGGCCAATACGGCGTCGAAGTCGGTACACAAAATCATTTCCGTTATACAGAAAAGCTGAATAAACCTGTTATTTTTCTAGTCAACCAGCTTGATAATGAAAAATGCGATTATGATAATATCCTCGAACAGCTGAAAGAGGCATACGGCTCTAAGGTTGTTCCTATCCAATATCCGATAGCTACCGGTCCGGGCTTTAATGCGCTGATCGACGTATTGTTGATGAAGAAATACTCATGGAAACCCGAAGGAGGGGCTCCGACAATCGAAGATATTCCGGCAGAAGAAATGGATAAGGCTATGGAAATGCACAAAGCATTGGTCGAAGCTGCTGCCGAGAATGATGAAAATCTGATGGAGAAATTCTTTGAGCAAGATTCCCTGTCAGAAGACGAAATGCGTGAAGGCATCCGTAAGGGATTGATCGCCAGAGGTATGTTCCCTGTATTTTGCGTCTGTGGAGGTAAAGATATGGGCGTTCGCCGTTTGATGGAATTCTTGGGTAACGTTGTTCCTTTTGTATCTGAAATGCCAAAGGTACAGAATACGGAAGGTAAAGAAGTGGCTCCTGACTCCAATGGACCGGAATCTCTTTATTTCTTCAAGACAAGTGTGGAACCGCATATCGGTGAAGTTTCCTATTTTAAAGTAATGAGCGGTAAAGTTCATGAGGGAGACGATTTGCTGAATGCCGACCGTGGTTCGAAGGAACGTATCGCGCAAATCTATGTGGTAGCCGGTGGTAACCGTGTCAAGGTGGAAGAATTGCAGGCCGGTGATATCGGTGCTGCCGTGAAACTGAAAGACGTGAAAACCGGTAATACGCTGAACGGTAAGGATTGTGACTACAAATTCAATTTTATCAAATATCCGAACTCTAAATATACACGTGCCATTAAGCCGGTGAATGAAGCGGATGTGGAAAAGATGATGAGTATCCTGAACCGTATGCGCGAAGAAGATCCTACCTGGGTGATTGAGCAATCAAAAGAACTGAAACAGACTTTGGTACACGGTCAGGGAGAATTCCATCTTCGTACCTTGAAATGGCGTTTGGAAAACAACGAAAAACTTCAGGTAAAATATGAAGAACCGAAGATTCCATATCGTGAAACGATTACAAAGGCTGCCCGTGCCGACTATCGTCATAAGAAACAGTCCGGTGGTGCCGGTCAATTTGGTGAAGTTCACCTGATCGTAGAACCTTATAAAGAAGGTATGCCTGTGCCTGAAACGTATAAGTTCAATGGACAGGAATTTAAGATTACCGTGAGAGGTACGGAAGAGATACCATTGGAATGGGGTGGTAAACTGGTGTTTGTTAACAGTATCGTCGGTGGTTCTATCGATGCCCGCTTCTTGCCTGCTATTATGAAAGGTATTATGTCTCGTATGGAGCAAGGACCGTTGACGGGTTCGTATGCTCGTGACGTGCGCGTTATTGTTTACGATGGTAAGATGCACCCGGTAGATTCGAATGAAATCTCCTTTATGCTTGCCGGACGTAATGCCTTTAGTGAAGCCTTCAAGAATGCCGGTCCGAAAATTCTGGAACCGATTTATGATGTAGAAGTGTTTGTTCCGTCTGATAGGATGGGAGATGTGATGGGAGATCTGCAGGGACGTCGTGCCATGATTATGGGTATGAGTAGTGAAAAAGGTTTTGAGAAACTGGTTGCGAAAGTACCTTTGAAAGAAATGTCGTCTTATTCTACGGCGCTTAGCTCTCTCACGGGTGGACGTGCTTCGTTCATTATGAAATTCTCTAGTTATGAGCTTGTGCCGACGGATGTTCAAGATAAGTTAATGAAGGACTTTGAAGCTAAACAAACTGAAGAATAAGTATAAATGATAGGTGATAATTGATTGAATATTCACTATAATATTCGGTATTTATCATCTGTTAGGCATAAAGAATCAACTAAAACGTTAAAACCGCCGCCTTTTTTAAGTAAAAGGGGGCGGTTTTTGTTTAACTATGATTAATAAAGATGGAAAAACACAAGGAGAAGATTTAATTTTTTATTAAATTTGCAAACCAAAGGAGGGGTTTTATTGTTGTAGTAATCAGAATACAACCTAAATAGCTCCTTACGGTTAATTTCCGGGAAGTTCCGGTTAAATCAAGTTAATGCATTAGGAGTGTTAATTAGGGAGTGTTAATTTTGTTGCTATGAAGAAGTCAACAATTTGGATATTAGGTATTGTAATGGGGCTTTCCTTCCTTAGCTTGCTGTATTTGCAGGTAAGTTATATAGAGGAAATGATGAAAACCCGTAAGGAACAGTTTGATTCGGCTGTACGCAATAGCCTGGATCAGGTTTCCAAGGATGTGGAATATGCAGAGACCAGACGTTGGTTGATCGAAGATATTTCAGAAGCAGAAAGAAAAGCGCTGATTGCGAATAATGCTTCCATACAACAAGACAACTTGATTCAGCAAACGCAGCGGTTTACAGTGAAGTCTAAGGATGGAAAAGTATATTCGGATTTTGAGCTGAAAGTGATGACCACTAAGCCCTCCGAGCTTCCGAAGGCTATGATTTCTCCTTACAGGGGGACAAAGACCATTCCGGAAACTTCGCGTTCATTAGTGGAAGCCATCAAGAATCGGTATATGTATCAACGGGCATTACTCGATGAAGTGGCCTGGCAGATGATTTACCGGGGAAGTGACAAGTCGATTGGAGACAGAGTACGGTTTAAAGAACTGGATGACTATCTGAAATCGAGCTTATATAATAATAGTATAGATTTGCCTTATCACTTTACGGTGATCGACAAAGACGGAAGGGAAGTCTACCGTTGTGCGGATTATGAGGCAAAGGGAAGTGAAGACGCTTATCAGCAGGCATTGTTCAAGAATGACCCGCCTGCCAAAATGAGTATCTTGAAAGTGCACTTTCCGGGGAAGAAAGATTATATCTTTGACTCCATCAGTTTCATGATTCCGTCGCTGATATTTACACTGGTATTGTTAGTGACATTCATCTTTACGATTTATATCGTATTCCGGCAAAAGAAACTGACGGAAATGAAGAATGATTTTATCAATAATATGACGCACGAATTTAAAACACCGATATCTACCATTTCATTAGCAGCCCAGATGTTGAAAGATCCGGCGGTGGGAAAATCTCCGCAGATGTTCCAGCATATATCGGGAGTGATTAATGATGAAACCAAGCGCTTGCGCTTCCAGGTGGAAAAGGTGCTCCAGATGTCGATGTTCGAACGTCAGAAGGCCACTTTGAAGATGAAGGAGATTGATGCGAATGAATTAATAGCAGGAGTTGTCAATACCTTTGCGCTGAAAGTGGAACGGTATAATGGTAAGATAACATCGAACCTTGAGGCCACCGATCCTGTTATATTTGCAGACGAGATGCATATCACGAATGTAATCTTTAATCTGATGGATAACGCGGTGAAATATAAGAAACCGGAAGAGGATCTGGAACTGAAAGTGAGAACGTGGAATGAGTCGGGTAAACTGATGATTTCGATACAGGATAATGGTATCGGTATCAAAAAAGAGAACCTGAAAAAGATATTTGAAAAGTTCTATCGTGTACATACGGGTAATCTGCACGATGTGAAGGGCTTTGGACTGGGATTGGCTTATGTGAGAAAAATTATATTGGATCATAAGGGAACCATCCGGGCGGAAAGCGACCTGAACGTGGGAACTAAATTTATTATTGCATTACCTTTATTAAAAAATAATTGATATGGACGAGAAACTGCGTATTTTATTGTGCGAGGATGACGAAAATCTTGGCATGCTTTTAAGAGAATATCTACAGGCAAAAGGTTATTCTGCTGAGTTATATCCTGATGGAGAAGCCGGTTATAAGGCTTTCTTGAAGAATAAATATGACTTGTGCGTGTTTGACGTGATGATGCCTAAAAAAGACGGATTCACACTGGCACAGGATGTCCGTGCAGCAAATGCTGAAATTCCTATTATCTTCCTGACGGCCAAAACGCTGAAAGAAGATATCCTGGAAGGCTTTAAAATCGGTGCGGATGATTATATCACCAAACCGTTTAGTATGGAAGAATTGACATTCAGAATTGAAGCAATCTTGAGACGTGTTCGTGGAAAGAAGAACAAAGAAAGCAATATCTATAAGATTGGTAAGTTTACTTTCGACACACAGAAACAAATTCTGTCGTCAGAAGGCAAACAAACTAAGCTGACTACCAAAGAGTCTGAACTGCTCGGATTGCTTTGCGCACATGCCAATGAGATTTTGCAACGTGACTTCGCTCTGAAAACAATCTGGATTGACGATAACTATTTCAATGCCCGTAGTATGGACGTGTATATCACGAAATTGCGTAAGCACCTGAAAGAAGACGATTCAATCGAAATTATCAATATTCACGGAAAAGGCTATAAGCTGATTACTCCGGAAGTTGAATCTTAATGATTGCGTTTGAGATAACTCCAAATAAAAAATCCCGGGAACATTCGTTTCCGGGATTTTTTATTGATTTTGCGAAATTAATCAGCGATCTTCTTATTAATAACAATATAAGAAATGAGTCCCAGTACTACAAGTACTACTGAAGTACCCAGGATGGCGTTGTTGTTTACATTCCCTGTAAAGGAACAAGCCAGCAGGATGACTACTCCGACCAAGATTAATATCAATCCTAAGTTCTTTAATAAACCTTTCATGTGTGTGTATTTTAATAGATTATAATATTCCAGTCACAAATTAAAGCATAATTTTTTAACGGGCGAAATTATTTGGATAAAAATTCCATTATAAATGCACGATTTAGTGGATTTTATGATTTGGAGAGAAGTTCTTCTATCTAATCTTTTGTATTGTAGAACACCTTTTTCAGTACCTCCTGTCCAATGCTCAATTCGTCGAGAGTGATACCGTGAAGAGCCTCTTTCAGAGTCTGTCCGGCAATGACACGCGCTTTTTCCTCCAGTTCTTTCCCGTCTTTGGTCAGATGGATCAGGTTGGTGCGGCGGTCTTTTTTATCGGAAATGCGCACAACAAGATGTTGCCGTTCCATATTATCTATCAAACGGGTCATGCTGGGCTTGTCTTTAAAAGTTGCATTACACAACTCTTGTTGTGTAACACCGTCTTTTTCCCACAAAAAAATGAGTACCGTCCATTGTTCCGGACTGATTTCCAGCCCGTTCTGACGGAAGTTACGGTACAGCTTACGGTTGATTGCCGCGGAAACTTTGCCATTTAATATGGCGAATATAAGCCGGATATCGAAATTGAATTGCTCTATCATGAAATTATTGTTTAAACAACTTTGCAAAGGTAAGTCACTTCCCGGATAAATCCTATCTTCGGATACAAAAAAAGATTAAATATTTGTAGTTCAAAATAAAATGTCTAACTTTGCACCCGCATTTAAAATCAAATAATTTATTTATTTAATTAAACGAAGTATGAATCAATACGAAACCGTTTTCATTTTAACTCCCGTTTTATCTGATGTTCAGATGAAGGAAGCGGTAGAAAAATTCAAAGGCGTTCTTCAAGCTGAAGGTGCTGAGATTATTAATGAAGAAAACTGGGGACTGAAGAAATTGGCTTACCCAATTCAGAAGAAGTCTACAGGTTTTTATCAACTGATTGAGTTCAATGCAGATCCTACTGTAATTGACAAGCTGGAAATTAATTTCCGTCGTGATGAACGCGTAATCCGTTTCTTGACTTTCAAGATGGATAAGTATGCTGCTGAATACGCTGCAAAAAGAAGAAGTGTTAAATCAAACAAAAAGGAGGATTAATCATGGCACAACAAGTTCAATCAGAAATCAGATATTTGACTCCGCCGTCAGTAGATGTTAAGAAGAAAAAATACTGCCGTTTCAAAAAGAGTGGTATTAGGTATATCGACTACAAAGATCCTGAATTCTTGAAGAAATTCTTGAATGAACAAGGAAAAATCCTTCCGCGTCGTATTACAGGTACTTCTTTGAAGTTCCAACGTCGTATCGCGCAGGCTGTGAAGAGAGCTCGTCACTTGGCATTGCTGCCTTATGTAACTGACATGATGAAATAAGAAGGAGGAAAAGTATGGAAATTATATTGAAAGAAGACGTAGTAAACTTGGGTTATAAGAACGATATCGTAAACGTGAAATCCGGATACGGTCGTAATTATCTGATCCCGACTGGAAAAGCTGTCATCGCTTCTCCTTCTGCAAAGAAAATGTTGGCTGAAGAACTGAAACAGCGCGCTCACAAACTTGAGAAAATCAAGAAAGATGCTGAGGCTATGGCGGCTAAGCTGGAAGGCGTTTCTTTGACTATTGCAACTAAAGTTAGCTCAACCGGTACTATCTTCGGTTCTGTTGGTAACATCCAGATCGCTGAGGCTTTGTCTAAGCTGGGTCATGAAGTTGACAGAAAGATCATCGTTGTAAAAGACGCTGTAAAAGAAGTTGGTAGTTACAAGGCTATCGTTAAGCTTCACAAGGAAGTTTCAGTAGAGATTCCTTTCGAGGTAGTTGCTGAATAAGAGCAAATTTACTTCATATACAAAAAGCGATTTGTTCTGAATGGATGAATCGCTTTTTTTGTTATCTTTGCTATTACTATTATGAAATTCAACTGTTGTTTGCTAAAGAAGAGGTTTTTGCTTCTGCTGATTGCTTTGGGAATTGGCAGTGCTCTTTATGCGAATGATGAGTTGAAACTATTGACTGATTCTTTACGTAGAGTGATAGATGAAAAGCATGTCTTTGTTAAAGAGAAAGAGGATCGGATAAACCGGATAAAATGTATGTTGAAAAGTCCTGGTTTGACTCTTGAAGGAGAATATAGAATCAATCTACGGTTATATAACGAATATAAAAAATTTCATATTGATTCCGCTATTCATTATGTTGATCGCAATATTGAGATTTCCCGTCAGTTGAATAGACCTTATTTCACCAACCAGTCGTCTTTACATCTTAGTCTTTTATATTCGATGTGTGGCAGGTTCCGTGAAGCGGAGATTATTTTGAAAAGTATAAAGACTTCAGAACTTCCCAGAGATTTATTAATAAACTATTATCAAACTTATTCCAGTTTTTGGGGACACTATTCGATTTCTGTCGCCAACAATCTGTATGGTAAGCAGCAGGCTGCATATCAGGATTCGCTTTTTGCCCTCATTGACCACACTTCTTGGGATTATCGAATGTCCCAGGCTTCTTATTATATTTGGCGTGATACGTTGAAATCGAAAGAGATTTTTAAAGAACTACTGGAAATAGAAGAAGTGGGGACGCCTAATTATGCCATGATAACTCATTCGTATTCCAGGTTATGCCACCATCAGAAAAAGTATGATGAGGAAAAAAAATATCTGATGTTGTCAGCAATAGCCGATACACGGAATGCTACGCGGGAAAATGCATCCCTGCAATCTCTTGCATTGATAGCCTATGATGAACAGAATTTAGCCGATGCCTTTAAATTTACGCAGTCCGCTATCGATGACGTTATTTCTTCTGGTATTCATTTCCGGGCCATCGAAATTTATAAATTCAATTCTATTATTAATACTGCTTATCAGGCAGAGCAGGCCAGATCACGGTCGCATTTGACTACTTTCCTTATTTCTACGAGTATTATCCTTTTTCTTTTACTCTTGTTGGTGCTTTTCATCTATATTCAGATGAAAAAGACGTTGAAAATAAAACAGGCATTAGCGCAGAGTAATGAGGAGCTTTTGCGATTGAACAATAAGCTGAATAGCATGAACAGCCAGCTGAATGATACAAATAATCAGTTGTGCGAAATTAATAGTATAAAGGAGTATTATATAGCCGAATTCTTTGATGTATGCTTTAGCTATATCCATAAAATGGAGAAATATCAGAATATGCTGTATAAAATAGCTATTAATAAATACTATGATGAACTGATTAAGAAGCTAAAATCATCCGCGCTTATCGACGAAGAGCTTAGCGCTTTATACACTCGTTTTGATAAGGTCTTCTTGGGGTTGTATCCCACTTTTGTTTCTGATTTTAACGCCCTGTTGAAAGATGAAGAGAAAATTATTTTAAAACCGGATGCTTTATTGAACAGAGAACTTCGTATTTATGCTTTATTACGCTTGGGTATTACGGATAGTGGGAAGATAGCGAACTTCCTCCGTTGCTCTACAAGTACGGTTTATAATTATCGCACGAAGATGAGAAATAAGGCAGCTGTCGACAGAGATGAATTTGAGAATGAAATTATGAAAATTAGTTCAACACAAGAGACATAAGTGCTATTTTAGTGTTGGAGACTGTTCCAAATCATCTACATTTTTTGGATGCTTTGAAAGTATTAATTGCTTGATTAATAGTGTAAAAGAATGAATTTCTATCTACATAAAGTTGTGTAAGTCAAATAAGCCGTTATTTATTTGGCTAGTTTTGCATTATCGGTTTTCTACTCATCTGCTGAGGGTGAAAATCGATACTTTACCTATTATTTGTACTTAAATTCACTATGCTTAATTATGAACACGCAATCTTCAGTAGACACGAGAATTAAAGTTGGAATTATCGGTTTCGGTAGGATGGGAAGATTCTATTGGGAAGCGATGACAAAAAGTGATCGGTGGAATATTGCTTATATTTGTGATACCGATCCGGAATCACGTCAATTAGCCAAGGAGTTAGCTCCTGGATCTCTTATAGTAGAAGATAATCAAAAGATTTTCGAGGATGAAAGTGTGCAGGTAGTCGGGCTTTTTACTTTAGCTGACTCGAGGATGGGACAAATAGAAAAAGCTATTCGTTACGGCAAACACATTATTTCAGAGAAACCAATTGCAGATACAATGGAAAATGAGTGGAAGGTTGTAGAAATGACGGAAAACACAAACCTCATTTCTACAGTAAACTTGTATCTGCGGAATTCCTGGTATCATAATTTGATGAAAGAATATATCCAGCAAGGGGAGATTGGAGAGCTGGCTATTATCCGTATTTGTCATATGACTCCCGGCTTGGCACCGGGTGAAGGTCATGAGTATGAGGGACCTGCTTTCCATGATTGTGGAATGCATTATGTAGATATTACCCGTTGGTATGCAGGTTGTGATTACAGAACATGGAATGCCCAGGGGGTGAATATGTGGAACTACAAAGATCCTTGGTGGGTACAATGTCACGGAACTTTTCAAAATGGTGTAGTTTTTGATATTACCCAAGGGTTTGTTTATGGGCAATTATCTAAAGACCAGACACATAATTCGTATGTAGATATTATAGGTACAAAAGGAGTTGTGCGTATGACGCATGACTTCAATACTGCTGTTGTCGACCTGCACGGTGTCAATCAGACCATCCGTGTAGAGAAGCCTTTCGGTGGCAAGAATATAGACGTATTGTGTGACCTGTTTGCTGATTCGGTAGAAACCGGAAAGCGCAGTTCTCGCTTACCGTCCATGCGCGATTCGGCCATTGCATCCGAATATGCGTGGACATTCTTAAAAGATACCCGCAAACACGATTTGCCTGCTATTGGTAATTTGCGCACTTTGGAGCAAATACGCGAGCGAAGAAAAAACATGAAAAATGGATATGGATTGTTGCATGGCAACCTTCCAAAGATTATTAACCCTTAAACAAATAAAATCATGTCAAACATTTCGAGGAGAAAGTTTCTCAAAACGGGAGCCGCTGCTTTAGCAGGTATAACCATTGCTCCCAGTACAATTTTAGGTATGAGTCACGGGCATGTTTCGCCTACTGACAAATTAAATCTTGCAGCTGTGGGTATTGGCGGTATGGGACATGCCAACATTAATCACGTAAAGGGCACTGAAAATATTGTGGCTCTTTGTGATGTGGATTGGAAGTATGCAAAAGGTGTGTTCGACGAATTCCCCAAGGCTAAAAAATACTGGGATTATCGTAAAATGTATGATGAAATGGGTAAATCTATTGACGGTGTAATTGTTGCAACTGCCGACCATACTCATGCTATCATCACTGCTGATGCAATGACAATGGGAAAACACGTGTACTGTCAGAAGCCGTTGACCCACTCTGTTTATGAATCTCGTTTATTGACAAAATTAGCTGCCTCAACAGGTGTTGTTACTCAGATGGGTAATCAGGGTTCATCGGATGAAGGTACGGATTTGGTATGCGAATGGATTTGGAATGGTGAAATCGGTGATATAACTAAGGTGGAATGTGCGACAGACCGTCCTATTTGGCCGCAAGGATTGAATGTTCCTGAAAAGGTTGATAAAATTCCTAGCACATTGAATTGGGATTTGTTTACAGGTCCTGCTAAAATGAATCCTTACAATGCTATTTATCATCCTTGGAACTGGCGTGGATGGTGGGATTATGGAACAGGTGCATTAGGCGATATGGCTTGCCATATTTTGCATCAGCCGTTTAGAGCATTGAAATTGCAATATCCTACTAAAGTGGAAGGGTCATCTACTTTATTGTTGAATGCTTGTGCTCCGCAGGCACAGCATGTGAAAATGATTTTCCCTGCTCGTGAAAATATGCCGAAAGTAGCTATGCCTGAAGTGGAAGTACATTGGTACGATGGCGGTATGATGCCTGAACGTCCGAAAGGATTCCCGGAAGGAAAACAACTGATGCAGAGTGGTGGTGGTTTGACTATTTTCCACGGAACGAAAGATACTTTGATTTGCGGATGTTATGGACAGAATCCTTGGTTGCTTTCTGGTCGTAAACCAAATGCGCCAAAGGTTTGTCGTCGTGTTCCCAATGCTATGAACGGTGGTCACGAGATGGACTGGGTACGTGCATGTAAAGAAAATAAATCTAACCGTATCATGACTAAGTCTGATTTCTCAGAAGCCGGACCAATGAATGAAATGGTGGCAATGGGTGTATTGGCTATTCGTTTGCAAGCGCTGAATAAGACTCTTGAATGGGATGGAGCTAACATGTGCTTTACGAATATCGGTGATAACGAAACGATCCGTACCGTTATCAAAGACGGATTCAAGATTCATGATGGTCATCCGACATTTGACAAGACATGGACTGATCCGATTAATGCGAAACAGTTTGCTGCTGAATTAGTGAAACATACTTATCGTGACGGCTGGAGACTGCCTGATATGCCGAGATAAATTAGAAATTAAAGATAAAAAATTAAATCGTTATTATCATGAAAAAAGTATTTTATCCATTAGCTTGTTGTTGTCTTGCTGCAGGAGTTTTTGCTTCTTGCGGTGGTCAGAAAAAAGCAAATGCTCAGGAAGAACCGAGCAAAGTTGCATTGTCTTATTCTAAATCATTGAAAGCACCGGAAACTGATAGTTTGAATCTGCCTGTTGACGAAAATGGTTATATCACAATCTTTGATGGTGAAACATTTAACGGATGGCGTGGTTATGGAAAAGACCGTGTTCCTACTAAATGGACAATCGAAGATGGCTGTATCAAATTCAACGGTTCTGGCGGCGGTGAAGCTCAAGACGGTGATGGTGGTGACTTGATCTTTGCTCACAAATTTAAAAACTTCGAGTTGGAATTGGAATGGAAGGTTGCTAAAGGTAGCAATTCAGGTATTCTGTATTTAGCTCAGGAAGTTACTTCTAAAGACAAAGATGGTAATGATGTGCTTGAACCTATTTATATTTCCGCACCTGAATATCAGATCCTGGATAATGCCAATCATCCGGATGCTAAATTGGGTAAAGATAACAATCGTCAGTCGGCTTCTTTGTATGACATGATTCCGGCAGTTCCTCAAAACTCTAAACCGTTTGGCGAATGGAACAAGGCTAAGATTATGGTTTATAAAGGTACAGTGGTTCATGGACAAAACGATGAAAACGTACTTGAATATCATTTGTGGACAAAACAATGGACTGATATGTTGCAGGCAAGTAAGTTCAGCGAAGATAAATGGCCTTTGGCATTTGAATTGCTGAATAACTGTGGTGGCGAAAATCACGAAGGTTTCATCGGTTTGCAAGATCACGGTGATGATGTTTGGTTCCGCAACATCCGCGTGAAGGTTTTGGACTAATCAAATAGTAATAAGAAGGCACGGGTTACACGTATTTCACGTTTTTTTGAATGGCGATTGCCATAGAGTAACCGTGAAGTCTGTGTAATCCGTGCCTGTTTTTTCTATATAAATCTAATAATTGTAATCCCCTGATATCTATTATATGAAAACAAAAATTTATTTATGTGCGATGGCTGCTCTTTTCATGATTCCACAGGCAATGACGGCACAAACTAAGAAGAAAGCTAAAAAAGAAGTAGCTATTCAACTCTATTCTGTCAGAGATATATTGAATAAGGTAGACAATAAAAATGGTAAGTGTGACCCCACTTATACTGCTCTTCTGAAGAAATTGGCAAATATGGGATATACCGGTGTTGAAGCTGCCAATTATAACAACGGTAAATTTTATGACCGGACTCCCCAACAGTTTAAGAAAGATGTCGAATCGGCAGGATTAAAAGTTTTGTCTTCACATTGTACCAGACAATTGTCCAAAGAAGAATTGGCTTCCGGTGACTTGTCAGAGTCTCTTCAATGGTGGGATCAGTGTATTGCCGATCATAAAGCTGCAGGAATGAAGTACATCGTAGCTCCTTGGATGGATGTTCCAAAAACGCTTAAAGATTTGAATACATATTGCACTTATTTTAATGAGATAGGCAAACGTTGCAAACAACAAGGTTTGTCATTTGGATATCATAATCACGCTCATGAATTTCAGAAAGTAGAAGATAAAGTAATGTATGATTATATGCTGGAACATACGAATCCTGAATATGTCTTCTTCCAGATGGACCTTTATTGGGTAGTTCGCGGACAAAACAGTCCTGTTGATTATTTTAATAAATATCCCGGTCGCTTCCAGATATTCCATGTGAAAGATCACAGAGAGATTGGACAAAGTGGAATGGTAGGTTTTGATGCTATCTTTAAGAATGCAAAAACTGCAGGCGTTAATTATCTCGTTGCTGAAATCGAGGGTTATAGTGTTCCGGTAGAGGAAAGTGTAGAAGTAAGTCTGGATTATTTATTGAACGCTCCTTTTGTGAAAAGTTCATACGCTAAATAACGTGCGGCTTGCTAAAATAATAAGATAAAGGCATAAAAAAAAGTCTGTGCATGCTTTCGCATGGCAGACTTTCAATTCTCTCTAGCTGTTTCTGAATTATTCAGCTACAGTTTCAGTTGCAGTGCTATCAGCATTCAAAGAATCTGCTGCTGCGGCTGCTGCTTGTTCAGCTTCAAGAGCTGCTGCTTCTACTGCTGCGATTGAGTCAGCGATACGGATAGAATCTGCAGTTGCTTTTGCTGCGTCAGCTGCTTTGTTACCACATGATGCGAATGATACTGCTACGATAGCTACGGCCATCAAAACTAATTTTTTCATTTTCTTTGCTTTTTAAAAACGTAATACAATCAATTGCTTTATTAAAACGATGCAAAGGTATGTACTTTTTCAATATGTTGTTCTCGAAACGCCAACTTTTTTTATATTTTTTTTTGTAACTGGCCACTTTTCTCCCCTTTTTATATGTTTTAGAACATGCTAATCGACAGCAATACTGTTATATAAGTATCTTTTTATGCTTCTTTTGGGCGTTTTTTCAAATTCAGTAGGGTAGAGTTGGATCTTGCTGATTTTCTCATAAGCGGCTACGTTGCTGTTCAGATTCTTAAGATTTTCATCCATGATTGTTTTCAGGTTATCCGGATTATTTAATCCGAGAGAATCCAACGCTTCGTAATCGGCATAAACAAGTGCCACTAATTTTTTATTGCGTTCGATAACAAGACTTTCGAGAATGAAAGGCAGGTTATTCAGTTTGGTTTCCAACTCTTCGGGGAAGATATTCTGTCCGCTAGAACTTAAGATCATAGTCTTGAGTCGTCCCCGGATGAAAATATTTCCGTTGCTGTCCATGGAACCGAGGTCGCCGGTGCGTAGCCAGCCGTCCTGCGTGAATACTTCCTGTGTTGCTTCCTGGTTCTTGTAGTAGCCCACCATCACATTTTCTCCCCGAACCTGGATTTCTCCGGTTTCTGCTTCCGGGGTTTCCTTATAGATACGTGCTTCCATTATATCCAAAATCTTTCCGGAGGAGCCTAATACAAATTCATCCCAGGGGGCATAGCTGATAAGCGGGCCACATTCCGTCATTCCATAACCGATCGTAAAAGGAAATTTGATTTTGTAGAAGAATTCTTCTACTTCCTTGTCCATAGCGGCGCCACCGATAATGATCTCTTTAAACCGGCCTCCCAATGCATCAATCAGTCTTTTACGTATCTGGTTGTAGATTTGGGTGTCGAGCAGAGGGATATTGAGTGCCCACTTCATACCTTTTTTATTAATGAGTGGCTGGATAATATTCTTATATATCTTTTCAATCACTAACGGGACAGTAATAATAAGGTTAGGTTTCACTTCCTCAAAAGCCTTCATTATAATTTTAGGAGAAGGCGTTTTTCCAAGCAAAGTGACATGGGTCCCGACAGCGGTTGCTGTCAGAAAGTCAAATGCGCAACCGTATGCGTGGGCGAGGGGAAGGAAAGAAAGCACTTTATCCCCTTTTTTAAGGAGTTCGGTACGAATACCGAAAGTGACATTGCCGGCAAGATTGTTTCCTGTCAGCATCACACCCTTACTGAAACCAGTGGTTCCGGAAGTATAATTTAACAGCATCACTTTGTCATTGGATAAAGTGGTGTACTGAACATCTTCACGGGTAAATCCTTTCGGATACAAAGCATGCATCTCTTTATCGGTATTTTTCAGAAACTTCTGTATGGTTTCCCCGTCACGTTGATAAAGACACCGGAAATCAGTCAATGAGAATACTCCCCGTAGTCCCGTTAATTTTTCCTCTTCCAGATTCTCCCAAATGCTGTCACTGGTGAACAGGAATACAGATTCGGAATGATTGACGATATGATGAACGTCATTAGGCGTAAAATCTTGAAGGATAGGGACAATGATCGCTCCGTATGTGATCGTTGCCATATAGGCGATGCACCAATGAGCGTTATTTTTGCCGATAACTGAAATCTTATCTCCTCTGCGAAGGCTACAATGTTTGAATAACAGATGTAAACGGGCGATTTTTTCAGCTACCTCACCGTATGTGTATTGGGTATCTTCTCCATAATCAGTATAACAAGGCAGATCCCAATTCTCACGAAAACTATTTTCGTATAGTTTAATGAAATTCTCTTTAATCATTGCACGTTTTTTAGTGAATTGTGCAAAAATAGGAATAAACTTTCGTATCCTAAAGTGTTTTACTGATAATAATGTGTAACTTTGCAAAGTTAATGTGTTTATAACAGCTTATGATAGATACCACTGTATTTCAAAATAAGACAGCCGTTTATTATACTTTAGGCTGCAAATTAAATTTTTCAGAGACTTCAACTATCGGTAAAATCCTGCGTGAGGCAGGAGTCCGGACTGCGCGCAAAGGAGAGAAAGCAGATATCTGTGTGGTAAATACCTGTTCGGTGACAGAGATGGCGGATAAGAAATGCCGGCAAGCCATCCACCGCTTGGTAAAGCAGCATCCCGGTGCTTTTGTGGTAGTGACCGGATGTTATGCGCAATTGAAGCCCGGCGACGTGGCAAAGATAGATGGAGTAGATGTAGTGCTGGGAGCGGAACAGAAGGGAGAACTACTTCAATATCTGGGCGACCTCCAAAAGCATGAAAAAGGAGAGGCTATCACTACTACAACCAAAGATATCCGTTCGTTTTCTCCCTCGTGTTCACGGGGAGACCGTACCCGTTTCTTCTTGAAGGTGCAGGATGGATGCGATTACTTCTGTTCATATTGCACGATTCCTTTTGCCCGCGGGCGAAGTCGTAACGGGACTATTGCTTCCATGGTTGAGCAGGCCCGGCAGGCAGCTGCTGAAGGTGGAAAAGAAATCGTTCTGACCGGAGTGAATATCGGAGATTTTGGTAAAACAACAGGAGAGAGTTTCTTTGATCTGGTAAAGGCGCTGGATCAGGTAGAGGGAATCGAACGTTATCGTATCTCTTCCATAGAACCCAATCTGTTGACTGATGAGATTATTGAGTTTGTGTCTCATTCCCGCAGTTTTATGCCTCATTTTCATATCCCTTTGCAATCCGGTTGCGATGAAGTTTTGCAGTTAATGCGCCGTCGTTATGACACTGCTCTTTTTGCTTCGAAAGTGAAGAAGATAAAAGAGGTGATGCCGGATGCTTTTATCGGAGTGGACGTGATTGTGGGAACCCGTGGAGAAACACCCGAATACTTTGAACAGGCTTATCAGTTTATTGACGGTCTGGATGTGACGCAGTTGCATGTGTTTAGCTATTCCGAACGTCCCGGAACGCAAGCCTTAAAAATAGAATATGTGGTTTCTCCGGAAGAGAAGCATCAGCGTAGTCAGCGTCTGTTGGCACTATCGGATCAAAAGACACAAGCTTTTTATGCACGTCATATCGGGCAGACAATGCCGGTATTGATGGAAAAATCGAAAGCTGGTGCTCCGATGCATGGATTTACGGAGAATTATATTCGTGTAGAGGTGGAAAGTGATGACTCGCTGGATAATCAGGTAGTTAATGTACGTCTGGGAGAGTTTAATGAGGAGATGACAGCACTTAAAGGTACAATTTTGATATAAGTTATGAGATCAAGACTTATCTATTGGTTGGTATACAGTGGAATGTGGCTGTTTTCAGCTCTTCCGTTCCGGGTTTTATATATGCTTTCGGATTTAAATTATCTGCTGATGTATTGTGTTGGAAAATATCGTCGGAAAGTAGTTCGGGGAAATCTATTGAGATCATTTCCGGAAAAAACTGATGCGGAGAGATTACAGATAGAACGCAAGTTTTATCGCTATTTGTCGGATTATATGCTTGAAGATTTGAAATTGTTGCACATGTCTGCCGAAGAACTTTGTGAGAGAATGACTTATAAGAATACGGAACAATATCTTGAACTGACAGAAAAGTATGGAGGTATTATAGTAATGATTCCTCATTATGCCAATTATGAGTGGTTGATAGGCATGGGAGCAATCATGAAACCGGGGGATGTTCCTGTACAGGTTTATAAACCGTTGAGGGATAAATATTTGGATGAGTTGTTTAAACGTATTCGTTCTCGTTTCGGGGGGTATAATATTCCGAAACATTCTACAGCCCGTGAAATCATTAAGCTCAAACATGATGGAAAAAAGATGGTAGTCGGTTTGATTACTGATCAATGGCCCAGTGGATATGATAAATATTGGACTACCTTTTTAGGACAGGAAACTGCTTTTCTGAATGGTGCGGAGCGAATTGCCAAAATGATGAATTTCCCTGTTTTCTATTGTGAACTTAGTAAGAATCGCAGAGGATACTGTGAAGCGGAGTTCAAGTTGATGACGGAAACACCGAAAGAAACAAGAGAAGGAGAAATCACGGAAATGTTTGCTCATAGATTAGAACAGACGATTCGTAAAGAACCGGCATATTGGTTGTGGTCTCATAAACGTTGGAAAATGACTCGTGAAGAAGCCGATCGATTAGAAGAGAAAGAATTGAACAAGAAAAAAGAATAATAATGAAAGTTTCAGTTGTAATTTTAAATTGGAACGGGTGTGATATGCTCCGTACTTTTCTTCCGTCCGTTGTCCGGTATTCGGCAGGGGAGGGGATTGAGGTCTGCGTGGCTGACAATGGTTCTACGGACGCTTCCGTTACTTTGCTTCAACAGGAATTTCCTTCTGTCAGAACGATTGTTCTCGATCAGAATTATGGCTTTGCGGATGGATATAATTTAGCATTGCAGCAGGTCGACGCAGAATATGTAGTTCTTTTGAATTCGGATGTCGAGGTGACGGAACATTGGTTGGAACCAATGATTGCTTATCTTGATAAGCATCCGGAGGTAGCTGCTTGTCAGCCGAAGATACGAAGCCAGCGGCAAAAAGAATATTTCGAATATGCCGGGGCAGCCGGTGGCTTTATTGATAAATACGGTTATCCTTTTTGTAGGGGGCGTATTATGGGAGTTGTGGAGAAAGACGAAGGTCAGTATGATACGGTAATTCCTGTTTTCTGGGCCACGGGGGCAGCGTTGTTTATCCGGCGCACTGATTATGTGAATGTCGGAGGATTGGATGGACGTTTCTTTGCTCACATGGAAGAAATAGATTTGTGCTGGCGACTCCGTTCACGGAATCGTGAGATTGTCTGTATACCTCAAAGCATTGTCTATCATGTGGGGGGAGCTACTCTTAAAAAAGAGAATCCTCATAAGACTTTTCTTAATTTCCGTAATAATCTTGTCATGCTCTATAAGAATCTTCCACAGGAGGAGTTAAATAAAGTGATGCGTATCCGGACCTGTCTCGATTATCTGGCGGCGTTCAATTTCTTGTTGCAAGGGCACTGGGATAATGCTAGTGCTGTGATGCGTGCGCGGAAAGAGTATAAACTATTATGTCCGTCGTTTTCTTTATCCCGTGAAGAGAATATGAGAAAAAAAACTTTGAATCCGATACCTGAACGGACAAAAAGTAGTATCTTGTGGCAGTTTTATGCGAGGGGATGCAAACGATTCTCTCAATTGTCGGATTTAAAAGGATAGCAAATGAAATCAAAGGTTAGAAGAGGCATCGGGCTGGTAGCGCATGATGCAATGAAAAAAGACCTCATCGAATGGGTACTGTGGAACTCGGAACTGTTGATGGGTAATAAATTCTACTGTACAGGTACTACGGGTACTTTGATATTGGAAGCATTGAAGGAGAAACATCCTGATGAAGAGTGGGATTTTACGATTTTAAAATCAGGTCCGTTAGGTGGTGACCAACAGATGGGATCACGTATTGTGGATGGGCAGATTGATTATCTCTTTTTCTTCACGGACCCCATGACACTGCAACCGCATGATACGGATGTAAAAGCATTAACCCGTTTGGCCGGTGTAGAAAATATTGTTTTCTGTTGTAACCGTTCTACGGCGGATCATATTATTTCCAGTCCGTTATTTATGGATCCTGATTACGAACGCATTCATCCGGACTATTCCAGCTATACAAAACGTTTCCAGAATAAACCTGTGGTGACGGAAGCTGTCGAATCGGTAAATCGAAGAAAAAAGAAGAGAAAATAAGTCGGTTCGGAGTGTAAATAATAGAAGCGGATTGCCTATTATTTAATAAGATAACGCAGATAATACAGATTAAAATTGTATTATCTGTGTTGTTTATAAGGCAATTATCCCCTGTTTATACTCAACTGGAAATAATGGATCAATAGAGAAAAGTTGTTGGTGAGTTCCCTTTATAAAATAGTGACGCTATCCAGTAAGGATAGTGACGCTATATGACAACGATAGCGTCACTATCACAAGCATATACCGTCACTATCTTTTCTACTTCAATTAGGAAGTTTGCGTTTACATATTGTGTATGCTAACAACAATTCCCAATTGTTCCGAAATAATGGCAAGGGGAGTTCTTGCAAGTGATTTTAATCTGTATTCTGCTAGTTTACGTCATATCATTTATAGAGCAATATATCATTCATCTCTGCTGCATTGCAGTTCAATGCCTGCTGATTCTATATCTGCTCCCATTGGCGGATTCCGTTTGGAAAGCCGGAGCTCTATTTTCTCAATGCAAGGGAATTGGTCAAAGAGTTTTTGTATAATCCGTCCGCTGACATGCTCCAGTAACTTTGACGGAATAGCCATTTCATTTTTTATCACCTGATGTACTTCGGCATAGTTGACGGTGTCGGTAACCTCATCTGTCCGGGTAGCTTTGCTGATATCCACTTTCAGTTTCAGGTCAATGAGATATTCATTCCCAATCAGATTTTCTTGCGGTGCGACTCCATGATAGGCGTAACAACGAATTTCCTTCAAAAGGATATAGCTACTGTTTATCTTCATATACTGTCTTTTTAGTATGATCTTGTTTGACTTTTAACAGGTCTTTCTGTGCAACCATTTGTGGAATCACTTTAAGAAAGACGGGGGTGAGCAGAAGGCAGATGCTTAATGTTATAAGCAAAAGTGCGCTTGCCTGTGCCCAACTATTGTGAATATAACGGCTGACTAATGGACCTAAAAAATGAAGTATCGGTCCATGAATACTCAAGGTGATAATTGAATATCGTCCCAAGTAAGAAACAACCTTTATCTTCTTCACTTTTTTGCAAAGTAACATAATCATAAATATTCCTGCAAACGCGGCGATATATACTTGAAAAATATTTCCCGTATAATTGTTGGTACGCATACCCAATGTGGTAGCGGTAAAGTACATTACCACCAGTGCCAATACAACAAAAACCGGTATCAGTTTGTCGAAACGATGGCTGGGATATAGAAAGAAATTATACCGTCGGATCCAGAAACCGGCTACATAGAAGGGGAGGGCAGTCATAGAAACATCTATATACAGGGGTAACTCTATCTGTAATTTTCCGAGATAAAATCCTGCGCAACCAATCAGGATTGTCACAGCGAACATGACAGGCAGATGCTTTTCGCGCAGAAAGTGAATTAGATAAAACAGGGTGTTGCAATTGAATAATGCGAGTAGAAACCAGATCGGTGGATTGAACTTGATAAGGTCGTGTCCATGAAATACAACCAAGAGTTCATTCCACGACACAGGCAGTTGAAACACCCCCGGAGCAATCTTCCAAACAATGTATTTCATTAGAAATGCACTTAGATAAAAGAAAAGAAAAGGAATAATCAATTTGTTTATTTTTCGTAGGATGAATCCGAACAGGCCTTCGTATGATTTGAAAAACACTCCCGAGATAAAGAAGTAAAGCGGCATGCGGAAACAGGATAACATCGAATTCGTATCCAGTTGTTCGAAGGCCCCTCCAACGTGTGCCATTACCACAAGGATAATGCAGACTCCTTTGGTTAAGTCCACAAAATCAATACGTCTGCTCTGGTTGCCTTCCATTATCTCTTTTAATTTCTCTTTTTCGGCGCAAAGATACTTTATAAATCGGAATAAAAAGAGGAACATTGAAAAAATAAACGAATGATGCGAAAAGCGAAAAAGTATGATATATAGTAATGATATTATTGCGAAAAAAATGGTTGACTATGTTTTGAAACTCCTTATTTTACCTCTGTTATCAATATATCCTTGAAAAACGAATGACGCGGATCACATAGATTTTTAGCGTTCTTAATCTAGTGTTATCCGCGTCGGTAGTGTCCGGAAAATATCCTTTTAGAAAGTTACTTGTATCTTTTATTCTATTTATTCGGATCTCTTCCTGTGTATTTAATCAATTCGCTAATCTTATCATTAAGTGTTTTTGCTTTCATCAACTGCTCCAGAGTGAGATGCATCCGGTATCTCCAGTAGTTTCGTGGATTGGATGGAACATTAATTCGCTCTTCCGCCACATTCGGATTTCTCCATTTCCCGTCTATCGATAACCAATCCTGGAAAGACAAGATACAGAGAATGGAATTACTGTTGAGATGGTTGCGTACGATTTCCTCGCACAACTCCGGGGTGGCAGTTGTCGGTGCAACTCCATAATGTCCTAACGTTGCATTATAGTAACGTTGGGTCTGTTGATAATCTTCTTCCCACCAGCCACGCAACGTAGACATATCGTGAGTGGAGATTGTGCAGACAGACCGGTACGGATACTCATTTAAATGCCCGAATTCATGCATCGGATTCTTAGGCATCCGCTGAATTTCCAGACTAAGAATCCGGAGCTCATTCATCACCGACGACACACAAGCAGGAATCATCCCCAAATCTTCTCCACAAACCAACATGCGGGTTGATTGTGTCAGTTGAGGTAACTTCTTCATAGCCTGTTGATACCAGAACTCGTTGTGCCGATGGTAATAATACTGGTCGTATAGTCTGTTAAACGCATTTTTCTCTTCTTCGTTCAGCGACCGGAATACGAAATCTCGTTGCACACCGATACGCGGGTGGTATTTACCTTCCTCTTTCTTATCCGCAACAAATAAGACGTTACTGATTAATGAATAAAGCCCTTCCCGAATCCAGATACTATCTTTATCATTTCTACCAGCAAAGAATTGTTCTACCTCCCGTTGTGTTTCGAATCCCGGTTTCATCCGATAAAGTCCGGAGTCATCAATCAATTGAAGAAAGTCCTGTTTGACTAAATGGGTATGCGGTCCGAACAACTGTCCGAGGAAAGATTCATGGATGAATGGTAGCAGATATTCATCCCGGAACGTTAGACCATAACTTTCGATTTCTTCCCGGCTCATCGGTAAAGAAGGATCAAACTGACCTAACAATCCGTGTACAGCGTGCATTGGTATTTCCCAAATACGGAAGAACCCGAGGATATGATCGATCCGGTAAGCATCGAAGTATTCTGCCATTTTCTGAAAACGCTTCATCCACCAGCGGTATCCGTCTTTTTCCATGACATCCCAGTTGTATGTGGGGAATCCCCAGTTTTGCCCGTTGATCGAGAAATCATCGGGCGGAGCACCCGCTTGTCCGTTTAGATTGAAGTAATGAGGTTCTGTCCAGGCTTCCACGCTGTTGCGGCTGATACCAATCGGAATATCCCCCTTTAATACAACACCGTGTTGGCGGGCATATTCGGTTGCAGACAACAGCTGTAGATGCAGATGATACTGGATATAATAATACAACGAGATGTGCGGATAATCTGCCGTTCCCGGTTGGCACATTTTTTCTATATCTTCCGCTTGGTAAACAGAGTGTCGCGGCCATTTGCGGAAATTGGGCGTTTTGTAGGCATCGCGCAGATAACTAAAGACTGCATAAGGTTGCAGCCATTCCTTGTTCGTTTCAAAGAAATCTTTGAAACCTTTGGAAGCCAATACCTTTTCTCCTTCCTGTCGGAACAGTAAGTTGAAAAACTCCCATTTTGTTTGGTTGACCGCTTCGTAGTCAATAGCAGGGAGGCTGTTCAGTTCCTTTTGCTTCTTGCTGAATTTTGATGCCGCTTCTTTATCTTTCAGAGTTCCCATTTGCCTGATATCCGCATACATCGGATGGAAAGCATAAATAGAAATGCTGTTATAAGGATAAGAGTCCGTCCATGCATGAGTCATGGTGGTGTCGTTGACCGGTAAAATCTGAATAACTTTCTGGCGAGTATTTACTGCCCAGTCTACCATACGTTTCAAGTCGCCGAAATCACCTACTCCGAAACTTTTCTCTGATTTTAAAGAAAATACGGGTATAGCGATTCCTGCCCCTTTCCATGCGGGAATGTCGAAATAAGCATATCGGTCGGAAATCACGAGCGTTTCGTTGGTCTTCAGTTCCGGGTCTGCCAGATAGCGGTTAGGGTTTTTCTCCCAGCAGTCTGCTTTCTTTTCCTGTTTGTTGTAGAGGATGAATTTATATTCCAGCGGATATTTAAGTTTGCTGGCGTCCAGCTCTATCTGCCATTCCGGGAAATTGGTATCACTCATCAATACCGCTTTCTCCGGGTCCCAGTGACCTAATGATTTCTGGTTGCCACAAATTGCCAGGCAATAATCTTTGTTGATACGTGGGGCGTAGGCCTTGATAACCAGTCCCTTCTTATATCTTTGCGGGATATTCTCTTTTTCAGGATGTGCCAGTAAGGCTTCTGTAAAAGCAGAACTATAAAGATACAGTTGTTCCGGAATATTTTTCCAGCAATCATTGATTCTGTATATCTTCCTGGAACTGCCTGATAAGAAAATAGATCTCGAAAAACTGTCCCATTCCTTGCGGATAACTATTCCGTTTTGCTCTATCTGATAGCTATAATTGATGGTCATCCCTTCTTGAGGGACTTCAAGCTCAAGTTCTGCCGTCCAATAGATACCATCGGTGGTGTGTAAAGGAATTGATTCTGGAAATAAGCCGGAAATCCTTACTTCTTCTCCCCAATTGGTGCGGTATTCAATATTAAATGATAGAATCATATATATTAGATTTTGATTGTATATGTAAGACACTGCAAGTATAAGACATTTTTTTGAATAAAAAATAAAAGGAGCCGCACCGGACTCCTTTTAATCTTTTGTTTATATATTAATTAACATACGTAGGACTATCATCCACATCTGGAAGCGCCGCAAGTAGTACAAATCAGACAGCCTTCCTGATAAACCAATGTCTCGTTGCCACAGTTCGGGCACTTCTTACCTTTGGCTTCCGTTCCATCCTGAATATACTTCTTCAATGCACGTTCTACACCGTTTTTCCAAGTGTTGATACTTTCACTGTTCAATTGCAGAGAGCCAACCAGTTTGATAACCTGTTCAATCGGCATCCGGTAGCGAAGCACGCCGGAAATCAATTTTGCATAGTTCCAGTATTCCTTGTTGAACTTCTCTGACAATCCTTCAATGGTCGTCTTATATCCGCGTTTGTTCTCGAATTGGAAGTCGTAACGTTTGGTACCGTCTTCATCCACATTTTTGATGATACGTCCGCAAGTTACGCTCTTAGGCAGCAAGATACCTTCGTCGTCATCTTGCAAACCAGTGAATATTTCATAAGGGTGTCCGTCCAATAATCCGACAAAAGCTACCCATTTTTCCTTGTTGTTCTGGAAACGGACAACGTCTGCTTCCAATATTCTCGGACGTACCTCTACAACCGTAGGCGGTTTGCAAGGAGGAAGTCCTTCTTTCTTGTCTTTATCCGATTTCGTAGAGATCAGCACTCCGGAGCGTGAACCGTCACGATATACGGTACAACCTTTACAGCCGGATTTCCATGCCTCTACATACAGGCGGTTTACTAAATCCTCGTCCACATCGTTCGGCAGATTGATGGTTACGCTGATAGAGTGGTCTACCCATTTCTGGATTCTTCCCTGCATTTTCACCTTCATCAACCAGTCGACATCGTTAGAAGTCGCTTTGTAATAAGGAGATTTGGCAACCAGTTCGTCAATCTCTTCTTGGGTGTAACGTCTGGCCGGATCGTATCCGTTAGCTTCCATCCAGGTAACAAATTTATGGTGGAATACGATGTATTCTTCAAATGCGTCCCCTGTTTCGTCTACAAAGTCTACATGCACATTCGTATCGTTCGGGTTTACCTTTCTTCTACGTTTGTAAACAGGCAGGAATACAGGTTCGATACCCGAAGTGGTCTGCGTCATCAAACTGGTCGTTCCGGTTGGAGCAATCGTCAGACAGGCAATGTTGCGGCGACCGTATTTCTTCATGTCCTCATACAGTTTCGGGTCGGCTGCTGCCAGGCGTTGGATGAACGGATTGTTCTGTTCACGTTCGCTATTGTATATTTCGAAGGCACCGCGTTCTTTGGCCATTTCCACTGAAGAACGATAGGCACCGAGAGCTACTGTCTTGTGTACTTTTTCAGAGAATTCCGTTGCTTCTTCCGTTCCGTAACGTAATCCTAAAGCAGCAAGCATATCACCTTCTGCAGTGATACCTACGCCGGTACGACGACCTTGTCCGCTCTTCTTGTAGATTTTCTCCCAAAGTGCACGTTCCGCATGTTTCACTTCTTCGTTTTCCGGATCTTCGTCAATCTTGGTCATGATACGTTCGATCTTCTCTAGTTCGAGATCGATAATATCGTCCATGATCCGTTGAGCGAGAGCCACGTGTTTTTGGAACAAGTCGAAATCAAAATAAGCATCCGGTTTGAACGGATTTACCACATAAGAATATAGATTGATAGCCAATAAGCGGCAAGAATCGTAAGGACATAGAGGAATTTCTCCGCATGGGTTGGTAGATACCGTTCTATACCCCAGGTCTGCATAACAATCAGGCACAGATTCACGGATAATCGTATCCCAGAACAAAACGCCCGGTTCTGCCGATTTCCATGCATTGTGAACGATTTTCTTCCACAAGGTAGAAGCGTCGATTTCCTTGGTGAATGTAGGTTGGGCAGAGTCGATAGGATATTGCTGTACATACGGCTTTTCGTCTACGGCAGCCTGCATGAAAGCGTCGTCCAACTTGACAGAAACGTTTGCTCCGGTCACTTTACCTTCGGTCATCTTGGCATCAATGAATGCTTCCGAATCTGGATGCTTGATAGACACGCTCAACATCAATGCACCGCGACGTCCGTCTTGAGCTACTTCACGAGTGGAATTCGAATATCGTTCCATGAACGGAACAAGACCGGTAGAAGTCAACGCCGAGTTTTTAACGGGAGAACCTTTCGGACGGATGTGTGACAAGTCATGACCTACACCACCGCGTCTTTTCATTAGTTGTACCTGTTCTTCGTCGATTTTGATGATAGCGCCATAAGAATCGGCTGCACCGTCCACTCCGATAACGAAGCAGTTGGATAGTGAAGCAACCTGGTAGTCGTTACCGATTCCTGTCATCGGGCTACCTTGGGGGACGATGTACTTGAAGTGATCCAGTAAATCATACAGTTCTTTTGCTGTCAACGCATTCGGATACTTCGATTCTACGCGTGCCACTTCATTTGCAATTCTCCAATGCATGTCTTCCGGGGATTTTTCATAGATATTACCGAAAGAATCCTTTACTGCGTATTTGTTTACCCAAACCCTTGCAGCAAGCTCGTCGCCTTGAAAATATCGTAAAGATTCTTCATAGGCTTCGTCGTAAGAATAAATCTGTTTTTCCACGATTCAATTTGTGTTAAATCTCGTTTTTAATAAGTAATATGTAGAAGTTTACTTATCGTTAACAAATGTAGGCGCAAAGCTAAGAATGTTTTTTCATCTATCAAAATAAAAATGAATTAATTTATTAACAGGTTGCAAGTTTTCCATTTGTTTATGCTAAGTATTTGATAAACAGTTAGAATTGAATTTTGTTCAAAGGTTAAAGTTCTCCAAAAAGAAAACTATTCTATTCCACTAGTGTGGTGGATTATTTTTTTCTTTTTATATCTTTGCAAAAAAAAGATATGTTTGAAACCGTAAAGAACAGAAGAACTATCCGGAAATATCTGCCTAAAGATATAAATCCGAGTTTGTTAAATGATTTGCTTGAAACCTCTTTCCGTGCTTCTACGATGGGTGGGATGCAACTTTATAGTGTGATTGTGACTCGCGATGCGGAAATGAAGGAGAAACTTTCGCCTGCTCATTTCAATCAGCCGATGGTAAAAAATGCTCCAGTCGTATTGACTTTTTGTGCTGATTTCCGTCGTTTCAGCAAATGGTGTGAACAGCGGAAAGCAGTGCCGGGCTACGATAATTTAATGTCTTTTATGAATGCGTCTATGGATACTTTGCTTGTTGCGCAGACTTTTTGTACGCTGGCGGAAGAAGCAGGACTCGGCATTTGTTATTTAGGAACTACCACTTATAATCCTCAAATGATTATTGATACCCTCCAACTCCCCGAACTGGTATTTCCTCTCACCACAATAACGGTAGGCTATCCGGACGGTATTCCCGCACAAGTAGACCGTTTGCCTTTGGAAGCTGCCGTGCACGATGAAAAATATCACGACTATACACCGGAAGGAATAGATAAACTCTATGCCTACAAAGAATCATTGCCGGAAAACAAGCAGTTTATCGAAGAAAATAAAAAAGAAACATTGGCTCAAGTCTTTACAGACGTGCGTTACACAAAGAAAGATAACGAATTTATGTCCGAAAATCTATTGAAAGTACTTCGCCAGCAAGGATTCTTGAAATAAGTATTAAGTATCAAGTATTAAGTATTATCCATGCGGATGGACTTTATCATGCGATATTGTATAGCAACGGTAATGCTTAATACTTGATACTTGATTTCAGTTTCTCTTTTTCAGTAACGATTCTATTTCCTGTACTTCTGCACTAAAGCTTTTGTCCACCTCCAATTGTCCTTTTACGGTTTTGCAGGCGTGAAGTACCGTTGCATGGTCTTTGTTACCGATAAACTTACCTATCTTAGAAGTTGAAAAGTCTGTGTGGTTTTTAGCTAGATACATGGCGATCTGTCGTGCTTGAACGACTTCCCTTTTTCTGGATTTTGTATGTATGGCAGACGGTTCCAGATCAAAATGCTTGCATACCACTTTGAGGATATCATCGATGGTAACCGCTTTAGTTTCGTTATGAACCACGCCATGTACAATGTGTTGTGCCAAATCCAAATCTATTTCTTTGTTGAAAATAGTGGAACGAGCCATGATAGCAATGACGATACCTTCCAGATCGCGTACACTTTCATTCACATTTTCGGCAATATAATCGATCACTTCCGGCGGGAATTGTAACCCGTCGCGGTGTATCTTGTTGCGTAGAATGTTTTTGCGAAGTTCTACCGTCGGCTTTTCAAGCTCGGCTACCATACCCCATTTGAAACGGGTCAGGAGGCGTTCTTCAATACCTTGCAACAATACAGGAGCACGGTCTGAAGTTAATATGAGCTGTTTGCCGTTCTGGTGTAAATGATTGAAGATATGGAAGAAGTTGTTTTGAGTCTTGGTGACACCGGCAAACTCCTGAATATCATCAATGATTAATACATCAATCGTCTGGTAAAAGTTAATAAAGTCGTTAGTCGTGTTATTGCGTACAGAATCCGTATATTGTACCTGGAACAAATGTGCCGAAACGTACAATACTCTTTTCTCTGGATAAATTTCTTTGATTTTCGTGCCTATTGCGTTTGCCAGGTGCGTCTTTCCTACTCCGGATGCTCCATAAAGGAATAACGGGTTGAAAGCAGTCCCTCCCGGTTTTTGCGCTACGGCTTCCGCCACACTTCTTGAAAGTTTATTGCTGTATCCTTCAATGAAGTTCTCAAAATTATAATTGGGATTCAAATGCGGGTCCAAATCCTGAACGGCAGGAGCCTGTAGGAAGCTGGGAGCTTTGTTTCCTCCGATTATGCTTTTGGGAGTAACAGCCGTAGAACGATTGCTTGCTTCGAGATTCACGGTTTGATTCGGAATCGAAGTCTTGTCCACCATGACATTGTACATCAACTTGGTTCCTTCGCCAATGACCTTATATAATGTCTTACGTATAAGATCTACGAATCTCTCTTCCAGTATTTCATAGAAAAACTGGCTCGGGATCTGTAAGATCAACGTTTTGTCCTCATATTTCAACGGAACAATAGGGGCAAACCAAGTATTATATGTCGTCTCGGGAACATTGTCTTTAATAACGTCGAGACAGCGGTTCCAAAGTACGACATGATTTGATTCAATCATAGTAACTTTTAATACATTTATTAATTAAGCAAAACTTCTACATTTGCAAAATTGGGAATCTTATTCGGAAAAAACAAATCTATTTTTTCTTGTTTTTTTCATGCTAACAATAATGTGTTTACTTTCAATGACTTATGCGTTTGTTGTCGGACACACTCTGTTTACCCTCTCTTGCAGTTTTATAAGTATCTGTATGTTAATGTCTTATATATATAATTTTAGCCTTTTTTCTCACTTTTGTACGTTTGTACGGGAATATTATTTCGGTTTGTAGATAGACATTTGAAGAGCAATCTACTTTCTTTTGAAAGCCCTTCGTTATTTAGATAAAATCTATATAACGATAATTTGCTACTTGTCTTTCTTGCCGAATAATGAGAAGTGAACGTACCGTTTCGGATGCTCTTTCAGGTCTTCTAATAAGCTGGCTGCATTTTCAGTTGTTGCATTCAGATTATTGTATAAAGTCGGGTCGTTGAAGAGCAGTCCGATTGTGTTATCTTTGCTGTTTAATTTTTCTGTAAGTATTTTTACGTTAGCCAGCGTTTCGTCTATTTTTTTGAAAGTGGCTGCATAGTCTACTTCTTTCAAATTTCCGCTGATAACAACGAAGTTGTCTCCGATGGTGTTCAGTTTACTGGTGAGTTGAGGTATGTCATTACTCATCAGCCCTTTTACCTGCGAACTGACTACTGCCAGGTTGGCGGTTGTCTTCTCTATCGAGTGCAGGGTGGCAGGGATGCTCTTGTCTCCTAATATATTGTTCAGAGAGATGAGGATAGAATCCAGTTTCGGAAGCATTTCTTCTACCTTGGGGATCAGTTTTGCCGCGCTTTCCATCATTCCGTTGTTCAGTGTGCCGGGGATCGTATCTCCTACGGCATATTTTTCGCGCGGGTTGTTTGCCAGAAGAATATTCATGCGTACGCCTCCCATAAGTTCGGATACAAGCTCGGCGCTACTTCCTTTGGGAATCCGCAGTTCCGTGTCCAGTTCCACTTCGACAATTACATTTCCGGGTTTGGCATAATCATAATAGATGTCACGCACGATACCTACACGAACACCGTCGGCAAATACCGGGCTTGATTTGGTGAGTCCGTTTACGTTTTCAAATTTGGCATAGAAATAGCTGGAAGGTTGAAACATGTGTATACCTTTCAGCCAGTTAATTCCGTATATAAGCACACATAGTGCAACGATACCTGCAATACCTATTCTGACTTCTTTTGTAATGTACTTCATTTTATCTTTTTATTTATTTCTTCTTTTTTTGAATTCGGCAATCGCTTCATTGACGTTCATTTTCTCGCCGTTCCGGAAAGCGATGATAAAGGCGTCTTTGAATTGTGCCGTAATGGTGCGCTTCGTACGCAACACCTTGTTATAATCGGAGGAGGCTCCATACGTATATTTGTATATTCCCCCTTCCTTATAATAATCTACCTCTTTCAGTCCTTTCAGCCGTTTGTCGTTTTTGGCGAGAGGTTTGGAAGAAGTAAGTATCTGTATCTTAAACGTAATTTCACTGTCATTGGTTGCACTCTCTACTACAATTGGGCGTTTCGGTGCTGTTTTTGCTGTCGCGGCAGGTTTTGTTTTTGCTTCGGCCAATAGCTTTTCCTGTTGGGGAGCTGTGTTCACGCTTTCGGTATCCTTTTGGGCAATTGCCGGGGCATTGTCTTCTTCCTGTTCGGTTGGGACGATCGTTTTGCTGACTCCTGTTAGGCGCAGTTCATGTTCTCTCTTATAATTTAAGAAAGCACGGTAGATGCCTTTTGCCATGGTGCCGGCCCCTTCTTCAGAATTCAGATAGCGCTCCTCTTCGGGCGTAGAGATAAATCCTAGTTCTATCAGAATGCTCGGCATGGCACTCGCTTTTAAGACAAGGAATCCGGCTTGATGCACTCCACGGTCTGCCCTTCTACAAGTTTGGCGAAATTGTTTCTGCATCAGAGAAGCCAGGTGTACACTCTGTTCCATGTATTTATCTTGCATGAATTCAAATATAATATATGACTCGGCAGAGTTCGGGTTGAAACCGGCATATCTTGTTTTGTAGTCACTTTCGTAGAGGATTACGGAGTTCTCTCGCTTGGCAACTTCCAGATTAGCGTCTGATTTGGCTAAACCCAGTGTCCAGGTTGAAGCACCTTTTGCGGTACGGTTGTTAGCCAGTGCGTTGGTGTGAATGGAAATGAAGAGATCAGCCTTCGCGTTGTTCGCGATTTCTGCGCGTCGGTCTAAAGGGATGAATACATCTTTGCTACGAGTGTAAATCACTTTGACGTCGTCGCAATTCCTTTTAATCAGATTTCCCACTTTCAGGGCAACGTTCAGATTGATATTTTTCTCTTTCGAGATTTTGCCGATGGCGCCCGGATCATGTCCGCCATGTCCTGCGTCGATAACTACTACAAAATCCTTCCCCCATAAGTGGTTAGTACATGAGGGTAGAAAAAGTAGCCAGAGGCAAATGAATATGTATAATATGTACGGTCTATTCAGTTTCATATCTATAATACGGTGCAAATGTAGTAGAAATTTGTAGAAAACTCATTATTTGCCATTAAGTTTTGTGTTTTTTTCGGTTTAATGGTAGCTTTTTTCCTGAAATCTCCGTTACTTTGTGCTTCGAAGTTAAAATGTACGACGATGCTTAAGTTTTTGAAGAATTGGACGTTACCTATTGCTATGCTGGTAGGTGCTATAGGTTATCCGCTGTTTATCAGCCTTTCTTTTCTGACTCCCTATCTTATTTTTACGATGTTGCTATTGACCTTCTGTAAGGTATCTCCTCGTGATTTGAAGCCTAAACCTCTCCATTTGTGGTTGTTATTGATTCAGATTGGCGGAGCGTTGGCTGCTTATTTGTTGCTTTATCGCTTTGATAAAATAGTAGCAGAGGGAGTGATGGTTTGTATTATTTGTCCTACGGCTACGGCTGCTGCGGTGATTACTTCCAAGTTGGGTGGGAGTGCAGCCAGTCTGACTACTTATACATTGATAGCAAATATCGGTGCGGCTATTGCTGTGCCTATTCTTTTTCCTTTGGTGGAGGTGCATCCTGATGTCACTTTTTGGGAGGCGTTTCTTGTTATTTTAGGTAAGGTATTTCCGTTGTTGATTTGTCCTTTTTTGGCTGCCTGGTTGTTGAGTAAGTGTTTGCCAAAAGTGCATCAGAAGTTATTGGGCTATCATGAACTTGCTTTTTATTTGTGGGCTGTGTCTTTAGCTATCGTAACAGCGCAGACATTGTATTCCTTGCTCAATGACCCAGCGGATGGTTTTACGGAAATCATGATTGCTGTCGGAGCACTGATTGCCTGCTGTTTGCAGTTCTTTTTGGGGAAGACAATCGGCTCAATTTATAATGACCGTATCAGTGGCGGGCAGGCGTTGGGACAAAAGAATACGATTCTGGCTATTTGGATGGCACATACTTATTTGAATCCATTGTCTTCTGTGGCTCCCGGTTCGTATGTGTTGTGGCAGAATATTATTAATTCGTGGCAGTTGTGGAAAAAGAGAAAGAATGAATTGAAAAATCAAGCGTAAGACATTAGACAAAGAATCGTAATGGATATAAATCAGAATTCGGATTATGAAAAGACATAAGTGTATATTTATTGTAATAGCATTGTTGTTTCTATCTTGTTCTAGGACAAACAAATTATTTGATGAAGCAGTAAGTCTTGATAATCAGAAGAAGTATCATGAAGCAATTGTAGTCTGGAATAAATTAATTCAAAATGACCCGACTTATCTACCTGCCTATATAAACAGAGGAGCCGATAAGTTTGCGTTAAAACAATATTCTGAAGCTATAAAAGACTATTGTTATGTTATAAGACAAGACTCTACATATATAATGGCTTGGCTTAACAGAGGAAACGCAAATTTAGAATTGAACAATTACCAAAGTGCAATTGACGACTTTAATGCAGCAGAAAGAATAAAGCAGGAAGTGTATGGATGCGCCCAAGTGATATTTTATGATAAAATAGATCCTAAAGATGTTGCGCTGGAAGAAATTTGTTTGCAAAGAGGTATTGCTTATTGGTATGTGGATAGCATTAATAAAGCATATAGTGATTTGAATTATTGTATTGATCAGAAATATGAAGTAGTATGCAGTTACTTCTGGCGTGCTTATGTCTATTGGAAAGCCGGCAAAGAGAAAGAGGCATATAATGACTTCATGACCGTGATTTTGCAAGGGCGAGCCGATGACGATTATGTAATTCAGGCACAACAAAATCTAAAGTTGTTGGACAAACATAGTATTCTCTTAAAATAGACTATAAATAAGGAATATGAAGAATATAGTAAAGTTATTATTAGTTGCTGTGTGCATAATATCTTGCTCTATACAATCTAAGCAGGAAACGCCTAAAAAAGTTTATGAAACAACGTGGATGGAATTGACAAAGACGGATAGCGGATATGTCGTTTATAATTATCCTGATTTAGAAGATGATAATTTTAAAACTCCTCAAAAAATAGTCCTCAAAGGAGATTCTATAATCTGGATTACTTATAGTGAAATGCCGATTATTGATACATGTAATAGTGTTCAAGAATTGGCTGATGAAGAATATTTCTTCCCAGTCGGGAATCATTATAAATTTGAATGGTCGGATAAGGAAAAACATATTGCCAAGTGGACAATATATTATGGAGATGAAAGAATTTTATCGAATCGTCTCTATATAGATAGTGTTTATAATACATATCCGGTTATAGACTACAAATGGTTTGATGATAAGGTAAACAACAATTGATAACAGTTTACTATAAATTCGTATTATGAAAATGCGAGTTGTTTGACGGTATGCAAATCCCAGAACATCAATGCAGCTTGATTGTTGCCGAATCGTTACTCCTAAGAACTTATAAATGTATCGGATTGGTAGGGGAGTTAAAGTTGTTGACAATACCTGTGCTAACGAATAGCGGTGAGCTACAAACCATAAACGAACTATAATGCGTATTTTTTATGAGGAGTGGGATAAGGTTTTAAATCATCAGCCAACGGCTGATGACTTGGTGTTGAATGAAAAATTGCTTCTTGTAGAAATTCATCAGCCAGTGGCTGATGAATTTAACTGGTCTGACTTTCTTTCAATCGGCTTTAGTCATCATACCGAAATCATATCCAAAGCTAAGACTTTGGAAGCAAGGCTATTTTATATACATGAATGCGCCATTCACTATTGGAGTAAATATACCTTAAGGGATTACTTAAAAGCAGACCTGTAAAGCCATCGGGGAACTTTGCCTAACAATTTCGCACAAACCTTGCCTGATCCACACTCTGGCTTCTCTTATTATCATTTAATGGTAGACAACGAAAGTGGCGATCCGAAAGATTGGACGGAGTACAAACCCGATAATCAGTCATTGGAACTATGCTTTGATGATATTATAATAACACGAAAGTAATCTTTTACGTCAGTTATATTTTAGAACTGGTTCTGTTTTGTTATCTTTGCGTCGAAACATTGTAACACACAAAGAAAACATGAAAAATAAAGCCGTTGTAGTCGTTGTTATTTTAGGAAGTTTGATTATATCGATATTTGCAGGTTGCCGACAATCTCCTTTGAAATACATTCTCCCGACAATAGATTCTGTCAATAATGACAAAAGCAGGATGGGGTTGAACGGAAAAGTCAAAACGTTGGATATCTATTATTATCGTCCGGAAAATACATCGTCTTTCTTTTCGACGAAATTCAAAAAAGGCGAGAAATGGGAAGAGGACGGAATACATCACTACCATTTTCATTTCAATATCGACGGCAATCTTGCTCAATGCAACGAGTACGACAAACAAGAAAATATTATCCGAAAGACCGATTATACCTATGAGACTTGGGGACATACATCTACACTTAGCTTTCCGAAAACTAACAGTACGATTGTCAGTAAGTATAATACTGACGGGAAACTGCTGGAAATTGTGTATAGTGATTCCCATGGGGAGATAAATACTTATGACGACAGGGGAAATCTTATCCGAACCAAACAGATTGACGGCACGATTGACAAACCGGCTATGACCGAATATGATTATAACGAACATGATTTGTTGGTAGAGAAGAGGGAATATTATAATATAGGGGAATTATCGGGAAAAACAGTCTATGAGTATGATACAAATGGCTTGTTGGCGCAGACCCAAGTGTATGATTTGTTGAGTCGTGATAGGCCGGAAACGCATTTCATCTATGAATACAGTGATAGTAACCGCGTTGTGAAAAAATATAGGATTGGCGATGAAGGTAATAAAGAGTTAGAGTCCTGGTGTAAACGTGAATATTATCCGAACGGTAAACTGAAAACCGTTGTTCGTAATAGTATCGTGCAAGAGAAATACGATGAACAAGGACGGCCGATTGACGAGCGGCCAGGATTTGAAATACTCTACAAAGACTTCCAAGACTACGGCTGTGATGCGAATGGCAACTGGATTGAAACAAAGAATTTCAAAGATTATGTTGATTTTGGCACGGGGCTCGGTCGTATATTAAAACCTTATGTCGAGCGTATCTTTACTTATTACAAAGAATAAAAGCTTAAAATTGAACAATATGCACACAAACACACCCACATAGCAAGCGGTAAGATTCCAGAAATCATAGTAACATTGTTAGTGCATACTAAAAAAAAGAAAACGATGGGAAAAGTAATGAAAGTATTCAAGACACTGATAAACGAGTTGTTTGGAACTAAGAGAGAGTATAAAGTGGAAGGTTTGGGCATCTTTACCTGTAAGGTTTGTGATTGGTGGCGAGATAAATGCTGCCTTTGGAGTGGTGCAGTGCAATTGCCCTTTTACTCGGTAGAAACTCTTGTTTTGATAGAAGGGGACGCTTCTGCTCCGTTCTCCAGGCAATTATTGGAATTACAGGTGCTATTGCAGAACTGGGTACCTATGGCAGAACAACTAGATAGCATGCTGTCCAGCAAAAGTCAGCAGAAACATAAAGAAAAAATATACGGATCCTGGCAGAATGATTTTTATCCCTATACGATCGTGCCGGCTGTACTATATAGTGACAGTTGGGAGATTGTGTTTTACAGGAATAGTGGTGTAAATTATAATTTCACTGTTTTTTGGAAAGACAACAGAGTACAGGATTTACGTTTAGGAGGTTCTTGAATCCTCCCTTTATTTATAGCATTTCCCGTTCTTTCTTTGTCAAACTTTTAACTACAATATCGTAGGAGTTGCTTACAAGCTCTTTAATTTTCTCATCAGGTACATCTTGGTTGAAATAGACACTGATCCAATATTTCTTGTTCATGTGCCATCCTGGCCTTATGCCGGTATATTCAGTTTGCAGTTCTCCGGATTCGTCAGGGTTGCATTTGATACAACAAAAATCGAAAATCTCAATGTTAACGAAACAGAACCATTTGTCCGCTACATAAAAGCATAGAACGTCACGGCTATATTTGTCGGGCACATTGGGAAACGGCATCTTCTCATGGACTCCCTCAAAAGACAGGCAATATTCTCTAAATTCTTCGATATTCATTTAGTTTTTATTTTGGTATATTTACTAGGTTAGTCGACTGCTTCAGATGAATAGCCGATATTTCTGTAATCGTTCACTAAACCATATACCATTTCTTTAAAATTCGGCAGGTTATAGTAATCATTCTTTATTATCTCTTTTAGAAACTTGGAGTCCTCTCCTTCATCATCCCTTTGGTTTCCTTCTTTATCTTCTAGTGCCCCAATTATTCGAAACAACATATCATTGATTATAAGATACTCGTCACTACCTGAACGTTTGTCGTTTTCTAAATCTATCAGTTTCAGATAATAAGTAATATATGCGGCAATCTTAAAACTTTCATCTCTTGTAAATTTGCAATCCGTTTTTTCTCCTAAACAATAATTCCCATATATATCAAGCATTTTGACATAATCATTGGTCGGATTTTCTTGTATAAACTTTAGTAAATTCTCATGAATCTGTAACTTGCCGTTTAAATCTCTTCCTGCAAAGACCTGCTCCAGACTTTCAATGGAATACCTGTCATTTGCATTATTGGAGATGCTGTCCAGTATCAGTTTATTCAGCTTAGCGTCCTTATCATAGCCAAAGCAGAATAGCAAATCTTTCACTTCCATTTCTTTTCCATTGCTTACCAACCAGGCTAGGCTGGCCTTATTGTCATTTAATATATAATTATTCCAATGATAATCAAAAGCGCTTTTATAAACGTTAATATGATCTTTGTCTGTATTTTTATCTATCTCCAGTAATAGGGCAGAAGGCATTTGCATAACACATATATTGAACTTTTTGAAAAAATACAGATGATTTCTATATGGATAGAATTCTTTATCTTGTATGTTATCTTTGCTGTCCATATCAGGGTTTGGATTTAGGGCTACAATGTAGTTCTCATGACTTTTTAATTTTTTCTTGTCTAAAGCATCAGGGGCGTTCAGGTCAATCCCGAAAACATATTTAATGCGTTCCGCATACTCATTGTCCGGTAAAAAACGATAGTTTTGCTCTTTTAATTTATAATATACAATCATTCCTCCCAAAGAAACATCATCAGGCGTTGCTATTCCGGATAAGTTTATATACAGACTACCTTCGTAATACTCTCCATCCATGATTTCATTTTGAGCCTTAGTTAATTTGTCATACCCGGACTTTATCTCCTGCCATTTTTTATCCGTCAATTTCATTGTAGTAAGCCTTAACGTTTCATTGTTTGTTTCTACGGCTTCTTGTGTTTCTTCGTTTGAAGAACCTGCATCAGTTGTCGTGTTTTTTGTTGTTGTATTATGGCAACCCACAATAGTGCTTGCTATGAACAATAAACTTAAAAGGTTCAGTTTTTTCATTGTCATGTTTTTTATTTCTGTTTTTCGTTGACTAATTGGGATAAGCTATATATTGATATTGTGGCAGTATCTGTAATAAGAACTTTATAATTTTTGCCAAAGAAATTTGCGCAGACCGTATCTCCTGTAATTCGCCATTCAACTGCCAAAATCTGTTTGTCCCTATGATCGAATATGATATCCGAGCCATTTGGCTCTTCCCGATAGTATTTATCAAGAACGGTGCTCCTTTTGAAAAAGCTACGGCAATAGCCGTCTGGATATTTTTTTATCGAATCCAATCGGATTGTCCGGTCATGGAAAGCAATGATGCTGTCAATGAGTGTTTGCTTGCTTTTGAATAAATGATTATAGACTACAAAGTTTTCCTCTTTTTGTGTGGAAGTAGGCCCCGACCAAATCTGACGTTCCCATGCATTTATCGGCATTAAGTAAATCTTGATGGGTGCAAAGTATAATCCTAAACAAATAATTGTTCCTATAGCCAATACATAAATCAATATACGCTCTACTTTCTTCATAATTCAGTATGATTGATTATTTGCAAATCCGATTGTGCGTTCTCCAATTCATTATGTGATAAATCTTTTATTTGTATCAATACAAAAGTAGTGATTAATTTGGAACAATGAAGAGCTATCTCGATAAATAAAAGCTTACCTTAAAACAACTATTATCACTTTTATAACTCTCATTTTTTTATTAATATGCTAATTTACTGATGAATAAGTATGATAGACGCTTTTAAAATCCGGTATCTATCATACTTTCTTTATGAAATATGGGTATCTATCATTCCCGTTTCACTGTTTTTTTGCTGTTTACTCCTTCTTTGTGTTGGCTCGCACATAAATTTTATGACTGCCACTTCCAATGGTGTCAAGTACTCCTTCCTTTACCCAACCGTTCAATTCATTCAGCGCTTTGTTCTTTAGTAGTCCCGTCAGTTGCGTATATTCCTTGCGTCGTATCATCGGTCGTTCATCCAGAAACTTCTCCAGCCTGCGCCGACGTTCTTCCACCGGAACTTCGGCGGAATGTGCAAATCCTGACTTCGCTTTTTCCACAAATCCGCGAACCTTCTTTCGGAAAGAAGATGATGGACGAAAATTTACATTATCGAAATAAATGGACTGTGCATGTATCTCTTTGGCATCCATCACCGGACGTGCTTTTAACTTGGCTGAAAAATATCCAAGGTTCCCCAACTGAACGTGATGTCCGCTGACTAAATATTCGGATATTTTATTTTCAATAGCCAGTTGAACTCCTTCAATATCTGCCGGCGTAAAGCTGGAAGCTTGAGCGATCTCTTTTACAATTTGTTGAAAGTCGATGGTTCCGTTCGATACGATGCGGGGATACAACGGCTGTTCGTCTTCGTCTTCTTTCGAAGACGGCTTTTTGCGAAAATCATACTTTGCGTACATGTCTTTTCTATTATGGGTTAATGTGGATAAAACGCCTTTTAAAAGGCATTTTAATGATTGTCTTGCAGTAAGATAACCTACAATTGTAGCCTGGATAATCAACTGGAATCAGTGGCTTTTCTTGGGCACACATTTGTGGGCTCTACAGCCCACGAATGTAAACTATACAGCCCGCATAGGTGGGCTGTACGGCACACTTATGCGGGCTGAAGTCTTACTGCCTGCAAAGATACATTATCCTGCCTTTATTCGCAAATTTAGTAAGCATTATTTCTATAAAATAAAGTCGTGTGGCGTAGCAAATAAAAGCAGTGAAATTTGTTTGGGCGAAGAGCATGTTGTATCTTTGTATGGCTGTAGTGCAGCTTTCCTTTTATTGGAAATAATAATAAAAAAAGATGAGAATAACATTAGTCAGAGACGATGGCAAGGTAAAAACCTTACGGACGTTGAAAATGGAGCTCCTTTTGGAGCAGATGAAAACGGAAGTCAAGGCGCAGCCCGTCTCAAAGATGAGGGAAGTCTTGCGGTATACTCTTCCGGGAAATTCGATTGAAGAGGTGCGTAAAGTTCCCAAAGTGATGCCTGCCGCAGCTTTTGTCCGTAAAGAAGGGGTAATGACCCTGAATGAATATAACGGCATAGTGATGATGGAAGTCAATAACCTTTCGGGGAGGGCGGAAGCCGACGAAATAAAGGAACTGGTTAAAGAGCTTCCGCAAACATACCTTGCTTTTACCGGATCTTCCGGCAAATCAGTAAAGATATGGGTACGGTTCACCTATTCGGATGACCGCTTGCCGACTTTACGCGAGCAAGCGGAACTTTTTCACGCGCATGCTTATCAGACGGCTGTGAAATATTATCAGCCACAACTGCCTTTTGATATCGAACTGAAAGAACCGTCACTCGAACAATATTGCCGGCTGACGTATGATCCTGAACTTTGTTTCAATCCGAAAGCAATGCCCATTTATATGAAGCAGCCCGTCAGTTTTCCGTCCGAAACGACTTTTATCAAACGAACGCGGGAAACTGATTCTCCTTTGCAGCGAATGGCGCCCGGATATGAAAATTATGAAGCATTGTCGGTGCTTTTCTCCGCTGCATTCAACAGGGCGCTCGAAGAACTGGACGGATATCGGGAGGGAGACGATCTGCAACCGCTACTGGTGTGTTTGGCGGAGCATTGTTTTCGGGCAGGTATCCCCGAAGAAGATACTGTGCGGTGGACAAAGGCGCACTACCGGCTCCCTTCGGACGAGTTACTGATTCGCGAAACTGTGAAAAGTGTCTACCGTTCCGCCAAGGGATTCGGCAAGAAGAGCAGTCTGACGGCCGAACAGCTTTTCGCCATGCAGATGGACGAATTTATGAAGCGCCGTTATGAATTTCGATACAATACGCTGACCACGGAAGTGGAATATCGCGAACGGAATAGTTTTAATTTCTATTTTCGTCCGGTGGACAAGCGGGTGCTGGCGAGTATCACGATGAATGCGATGTATGAAGGGGTGAAAATGTGGGATAGGGACGTAATCCGCTATTTGGATTCCGACCATGTGCCTGTTTATCAGCCGGTGGAGGATTTTTTGTATCATCTGCCTCACTGGGATGGTAAAGACCGGATTTTGGAACTGGCCAACCGTGTTCCCTGTGATAATCCGCATTGGGCGCCGTTGTTCCGTCGGTGGTTTTTGAATATGGTTGCCCATTGGAGGGGAATGGATAAGAAACACGCCAACAGTACGTCACCTTTGCTGATTGGCCCGCAGGCATATCGGAAATCGACTTTTTGCAGAATGCTTCTTCCTCCTGCTTTACAGGCGTACTATACGGATAGCATTGATTTCAGTCGGAAACGGGACGCGGAGTTGTATCTGAATCGCTTTCTGCTTATCAATATGGATGAATTCGACCAGATTAGCCCTACCCAACAGGCTTTTCTGAAACATATTCTGCAAAAGCCGGTGGTGAACACACGTCGTCCGAATGCTTCGGCAGTGGAAGAGCTTCGCCGGTATGCATCGTTCATTGCCACGAGCAATCATCGGGATTTGTTGACGGATACTTCCGGTAGCCGTCGTTTCATCGGTATTTACATGACGGGAGCTATAGATGTGTCGCGTCCTATTGATTATGAACAGCTTTATGCACAGGCGTTGGAGTTGCTTTATCACAACGAACGTTATTGGTTTGACTCCGAAGAAGAGGCTATCATGACGGAAAACAACCGGGAGTTTGAACAATCTCCTGCCATCGAACAGTTATTTATGGTTTATTATCGTAGGGCGGAAGAAGAGGAAGAAGGAGAATGGCTACTGGCTATTGATATTTTGCGCCGGATTCAGAAAGCGAGTAAGATGACATTTTCCGCCAGGCAGGCATCTTATTTCGGGCGTATCTTGCAGCGGCTCGGAGTGAAATCTAAACGGAAAACGTATGGTACGTATTATCATGTTGTACCTTTGGAGGTAGAATAGAATTTGTTATTTATTTATTATTTACATCATATATATAATGCTATGACTAAAAAAGATGCTATAAAAGTATTTGAAGATAAAAAGATCCGTGCTGTTTGGGATGACCAAAAGGAGGAATGGTATTTTTCCATTGTGGATGTGATTGAAGTATTAACAGACAGTGAGCGTCCTCGTAAGTATTGGGGGGATTTAAAAAAGAAGTTGAAAACAGAAGGAAGTCAGTTGTCCGAAGAAATCGGACAACTGAAATTACCCTCTTCTGACGGCAAACTGTATAAGACAGATGTAGCTACAACCCAACAACTTTTCCGTCTAATTCAGTCTATTCCCTCGCCCAAAGCGGAACCCTTTAAGATGTGGATGGCTCAAGTCGCCAAAGAGCGTCTGGATGAAATGCAGGACCCCGAACTGACTATAAATCGGGCGATGATGGAATATAAATCTTTAGGTTACTCGGACAATTGGATTAATCAACGATTGAAATCAATTGAAGTACGGAAGGAACTTACTGATGAATGGAAAAGAAATGGGATGCAAGAGGGCGTTCAGTTTGCTGCATTAACGGATATAATTTATCAGACATGGGCTGAAAAGTCGGCAAAAGAATATAAGCAGTTTAAAGGATTGAAGAAAGAAAATCTCCGTGACAATATGACGAACACTGAACTGATCCTTAATATGCTTGCTGAAACGGCTACTACGGATTTGTCCAAAGAGAGAAACCCATCCGGTTTTGCTGAAAATGCCGAAGTGGCAAAAGATGGGGGAAATGTGGCAAGAGTTGCTCGCAAGCAATTGGAAAGTCAGCTAAAACGCCCTGTTATATCTCCACTTAATGCAAAAAGTGCATTGCAAGTTGGTGATGAACGGGAAAAAAATGAAACTTCAGGAGAGAGCGTGGATTAATCAAGTATGATAGATACCCCGTTTTTGATGGTCTAAGTATGATAGATACCGGAAATAATAGTTATCTATCATACTTATTCTTTTAATTATAAGTGGTTTATGAAAATGAATGAGAGTATGATACTAGTTTTTTTACTCATAGAGAAGATATTTTTTTCTAATCTCCTTGTAATCCTGTAATTCCTTTTGCCAACTATTCCGGATAGCCTCTTCCGATTCTCCTTTGAGGATAGCTTTGCGTACGCTGTCAGTTCCCATCAGCAAATCAAACCATCGGGCACGGGAGAAGAAAGCTGCTTTTTCGCCGGATAAGCGATAAAAGTCCAAGAAGTAGCGGAGTGTAAATCCGTTCACATTGGTTACATTCCGGAGGTCTTCCCCATAACAGGTGATACCTTTGTGCATCGGATTTTTGTCAAAACCGGGTAAGGAGCGGGGAGTAAAAGTGAAACTTCCGTATTTCTTATTAGGTGCGCCCAATACTTGGAAAGGAAAAGTTGTCCCCCGTCCCACGCTGACGCGGGTGGCTTCAAAAGGACAAAGTGAGGCATACAATCGGATAGACTGGTCGTTCGGGAGGTTGGGCGACGGTTTGATGGGAAGTGAATAAGGTGCTCCGTGTTTCCATCCGGTCATTGGAATTACCTTTAATGAACAAGGATTTTTCTTGTTGGCAATCCATCCTTCCCCGTTTATCATCTGTGCCAGTTCGCCGATGGTACATCCGTGGAGAACCGGAAGAGGTAACATGCCGACAAAACTCCGGTAGGCAGGTTTGAGTATCGGACCATCCACATAATCGCACGGATTGGGGCGATCCAGTACAACCATTTCTTTCTTGTTCTCTGCGCAAGCTTCCATCACATAATACATCGTGCTTATATAGGTATAAAAGCGTGCCCCTACATCCTGAATGTCGAATACAATCACATCGACATCTTTTAGTTGGGCGGCAGACGGCTTTTTGTTGTCACCATAAAGCGATACGATAGGAATGCCGGTGCGGGAATCTTTTCCGTCTTTCACCGTTTCACCCGCATCTGCGTTACCACGGAAACCATGCTCGGGAGCAAATACTTTGACTACCCGGACCTCTCTCTTTAATAAGGTATCGAGAAGATGAACCTGCTTTCTTCCCACAACAGAAGTGTGATTGACCACCATTCCGATGCGTTTTCCTTTCAGCAACGGCAGATATTGATCCATCTGTTCTGCTCCCGTGACAATTTGACTGTTTACACGCATTGGCAACAACATAATGAACAAAAATATAAGAATGAAGGAAACTCTAGTTTGCATATCGGTAATTTTTTTGTAATATTGCACAAAAATATTAATTTCTCATCAAGAGAGCAAAAAATAAAGCACATGAATCCATACGAAATCATTGATAAGTATTATCCGGAGAATACCCAGCAGAGACAAATATTAGTAATACATAGTTTGGCCGTGTCCGGAAAAGCAATGAAAATGCTGGATGCTCATCCCGAATTGCGTTTAAACCGGAGTTTTGTAAAAGAAGCCGCTCTGTTGCATGATATTGGTATTTTTCAGACCGACGCTCCAACTATTCAGTGCTTTGGCACTCATCCTTATATCGCTCACGGATATTTGGGAGCCGAAATCTTGCGGGCGGAAGGTTTTCCCCAACACGCATTGGTGTGCGAACGCCATACGGGAGCCGGACTTTCGTTGGAAGATATCATTGCCCAGCAACTTCCTGTTCCTCATCGCGAGATGCTGCCCATCACCCTGGAAGAACAATTGATTTGCTTTGCGGATAAATTCTTTTCTAAAACCCATCTGGATGAAGAGAAAACAGTGGAGAAAGCACGGCAAAGTATTGCAAAATATGGTGAAGAAGGTCTAAGCCGCTTTGATAGATGGTGTTCTCTCTTTTTATAGCACTAAAAAATAATTAAATAACGAAGATTCTAACTCATATTTGGTGAAGATTGTGTACTTTTGCCACTTCAAGCGTAAACTATTAGTTAATGGCGCCATTGAAAGCAAAAATACTTATATCATTCATACTGCTGATTGTCTTACTGATGCTTCCCGATGAGGCTACGTCTCAACGTCGAAGAAGAGGAATGATTGCCTCCAATACCGCGAAAACGGATTCCCTTCAGGGAAATGATTCGTTGAAAGCAGATACGGTAACGGTACGCATTGATTCTATCGCACCGGTAAAGAAGAAACAACCACTCGATGCACCGGTTGTTTATGAATCTAACGACTCCACTGTCTTTACTTTGGGAGGAGCCGCTACACTTTATGGTAGCGGAAAAGTGAATTATCAGAACATCGAACTGGCTGCGGAAGTTATTTCGATGAATCTGGATAGTACTACTGTGCATGCTTATGGTATCAAGGATACTACCGGAGTGGAAAAAGGTAAACCGGTATTTAAAGAAGGTGATACCTCGTATGATACGGAAACAATCCGATATAACTTCAAAACCAAGAAAGCGGGAATTACTGATATCGTCACCCAGCAGGGAGAAGGATATGTGACCGGAAGCAAGGCGAAGAAAGGGGCCAATGATGAAATTTTCATGGAGCATGGGCGTTATACAACCTGCGATCATCACGATCATCCCCACTTCTATATGCAGCTGACGAGAGCTAAGGTGCGCCCTAAAAAGAATGTAGTGACAGGACCTGCCTATCTGGTTGTGGAAGATGTGCCTCTGCCGTTGGCTGTGCCGTTCTTCTTCTTCCCATTCTCCAGCAGTTACTCTTCCGGTTTCATTATGCCGACTTATATGGACGACTCCAGCCGTGGTTTCGGTTTGGCAGAAGGAGGATATTACTTTGCCATGAGTGATATCATGGACTTGAAAATAACGGGAGATATCTTCACGAAAGGTTCATGGAGATTGTCCGGATTGACAAACTATAATAAACGCTATAAATATTCCGGTACACTGCAAGCGGATTATCAGGTCACCAAGACAGGAGATAAAGGGATGCCGGACTATACAGTTGCTAAGGACTTTAAGGTGGTATGGAACCATCGGCAGGATGCCAAGGCTAGTCCGAACAGTACATTCTCCGCCAGTGTTAACTTCGCAACTAGTAGTTACGAACGTTCCAATATCAACAACCTTTATAATTCGCAGTTGTTGACTCAAAATACCAAAACATCAAGTATCAGTTATTCTCGTAGTTTCCCTGATATCGGTCTGACCTTATCCGGAACTACCAATATCGCACAGACAATGCGTGACTCTTCTATTGCGGTCACTTTGCCTGACTTGAATATTACATTAAGCCGTCTGTTCCCCTTCAAACGCAAGAAGGCAGCGGGAGCTGAACGCTGGTACGAAAAGATTTCCATTAGTTATACGGGACGTTTGACAAACAGTATTCGTACCAAAGACGACCGTCTGTTTAAAGCCGGACTAAGTGAATGGGAGAATGCAATGAATCACAATATTCCTATCAGTGCTACTTTTACACTGTTCAAATATTTGCAGGTTTCTCCTTCGGTCAATTATACAGAGCGTTGGTATACTCGTAAGGTTAATCAGCAATATAATGAGGTAGACCATAAATTGGAAGCATTGCCGGGTGATACATTGAATGGTTTCTACCGGGTTTCCAATTATTCGGCAAGTTTGAGTTTGAGTACGAAACTGTATGGTATGTACAAACCTCTTTTTGCTAAGAAGAAAGAGATACAGATTCGTCATGTATTCACGCCGCAGGTAAGTCTTAGCGGTGCTCCGGGATTCAGCAAGTACTGGGAAGAATATACAGATTATAATGGCAATACGCAATATTATTCTCCTTTCACGGGGCAACCTTATGGAGTACCTTCGCGCGAAGGGTCGGGAACAGTCAGCTTCTCTATTTCAAATAACCTGGAGATGAAGTATTACGACGCCAAAAAAGATACGCTTAAAAAAGTCAGTCTGATTGATGAATTGGGAGCGAGCATGTCCTATAATATGGCTGCCAAAGAGAGACCGTGGAGTGATTTAAGCATGAACCTCCGTTTGAAACTGACGAAGAATTATACTTTCAATATGAATGCATCGTTTGCTACGTATGCTTATACATTCGATAAAAGCGGTAATGTAGTGACTAGTAATCGTACAGAATGGTCGTATGGTCGTTTTGGGCGTTTCCAAGGATATGGCTCTTCTTTCAACTATACCTTTAATAATGACACATGGAAGAAATGGTTCGGTCCGAAAGAGGAGGATGAAAAAGGAAAAGATAAGAAGTCGGAGGATAGTGATGATGAAGAATCCGACGGAACGGAAGGAGATGGTACTACACCTAAGAAAGTAGAGAAAGCACAGGCAGACCCGGATGGTTATCAGGTGTTTAAGATGCCTTGGTCGTTGAGCCTTAGCTATTCGTTTAATATCCGTGAAGATAGGTCTAAGCCTATTAACCGTTATTCCATGCGATATCCTTATACGTATACGCATAACATCAATGCAAACGGAAATATAAAGATTTCTAATAACTGGTCGCTCTCGTTCAACTCGGGCTATGATTTTCAGGCAAAAGAGATTACGCAAACTTCTTGTACAATCTCCCGTGACTTGCACTGTTTCAACCTGTCCGCCAGTCTTTCTCCTTTCGGACGCTGGAAATATTACAATGTTACCATCCGTGCGAATGCAAGCATCCTGCAAGACTTGAAGTATGAGCAGAGAAGCCAAACACAAAGTAACATTCAGTGGTACTAGGATAAGTTGAGAGTTGAGAGTTGAGAGTGGAAATTCGGACGTGTAATTGTTTTGCTACAATATAGAAAAAGAAAAATGGCTGCGCTATCATTCGACGAATAGTGCAGCCATTTTTTTACTTTTTATTCTTAACTCTCAACTCTCCATTCTCCAACTTCTCCAACTACCATGCGATTTCTGTTTTTCCATGGGTTTTCAGGTAATCGTTTGTACGGCTGAAATGTTTGTTTCCGAAGAAGCCGTTGTAAGCTGAAAGAGGAGAGGGGTGGGCAGAGGTGAGCACCAGATGCTTGTTGCGGTCGATAAACGCTCCTTTCTTTTGAGCGTATGATCCCCATAAGATAAATACCAGGTTTTCTTTTTCTTCTGCCAGGGCACGGATTGCAGCATCGGTAAATGTTTCCCAGCCACGATTCTGATGTGAACCTGCTTGGTGGGCACGTACGGTCAGGGTTGCGTTGAGTAATAATACTCCTTGTTCTGCCCAGCGAGTCAGGTTTCCCGTGGTTGGGGCGTCTGAACCGATGTCGGCTTTGATTTCTTTGAATATGTTCACTAATGAAGGGGGAAAAGGCACTCCGTCGTTTACAGAGAAACAGAGACCATGTGCTTGTCCCGGTCCATGGTAAGGATCTTGTCCTATAATTACAACTTTCACTTTGTCGAAAGGACAAAGGTTGAAAGCATTGAAGATCAGTTTTCCCGGAGGGAAGATCTGATACTGGCTATATTCGCTTTTGACGAAATCGGTCAGTGTGCGAAAGTAGTCTTTGTCGAATTCGGGTTTTAAATGTGCTTTCCAGCTTTCTTCAATTTGTACGTTCATAGTTTGTTATATAAGGTGTATATCAAGTTCTTCACATTCTTTGCGCATATCTTCGGGCCAGATGCTGGCTTGTATCTCTCCAATGTGAGCTTTGCGAAGGTAGAACATACACAAGCGGGATTGTCCGATACCTCCTCCGATGGATAGTGGAAGGGTGTCATTCATCAATCGCTTGTGGAAATAAAGTTCCAGTCTTTTTTCTTCTTTTTCTTCTTTCAACTGACGTTGCAAGGCTTCTTTGTCAACACGGATTCCCATAGATGATAATTCGATGGAGCGTTGCAGTACATTGTCCCACAGAAGGAGGTCGCCGTTTAGTCCGGGCAAGTCGTTCAATCCTTTGGTTGTGTAGTCGTCATAGTCCGGTGCGCGTCCGTCGTGTTTCTTGCCGTCGCTAAGTTTACAGCCTATGCCTATGATAAACACAGCTCCGTATTTCTGACAGATGGCATGTTCGCGACATTTGGGTTCCAGATCCGGATAAAGTTGGCGCAATTCTTCTGAATGGATGAAATGTAGCTTTTGTGGCAGGCACGGCTTGATTTGCGGATACATTTCGTATACCATATATTCTGTACGGATCATAGCTGCATAAATACGGTTGACGATCTCTTTCAGGAAGTTTACGTTCCGGTCTTCATTGGTGATGACACGTTCCCAGTCCCACTGGTCTACGTAGAGAGAATGCAGGTTGCCCAGTTCTTCGTCTGAACGGATTGCGTTCATATCCGTATAAATACCATATCCGGGTTCGATATGATAGTCAGCTAAGGTCAACCTTTTCCATTTAGCCAATGAATGAACCACTTCGGCTTGTGCATCGCCCAGATCTTTAATAGGGAAAGAAACGGGTCGTTCTATTCCGTTCAAATCGTCATTGATACCCATTCCTTTCAATACGAAAAGGGGGGCAGTCACACGTCTAAGGCGTAGCTCGGATGACAAGTTTAATTGGAAGAACTCTTTTATTTGCTTGATTCCCAGCTCGGTCTGTTTGAGGTCGAGTAGCGGATTATAGTTCTTAGGTTTTATCAAGTAACTCATAGGTTTGTTAAATGTTAATTGTCGGCAAAGATAGGAATAAAATTGATATATGTAATGGATATTCTCTAAAAGATTGTCAATTTGATAAAGTAAATGCTCTAAAGCATTTCAAAATAACAATGTCTTAACATGGGGAAGTGCCTTAAGAACTATAAAAAAAGAAGAATCATTAGGAAGATGAGAAGATTTTTTATACTTTTGTCCTCGCATTTAGAAAGAATGGCTTCTTTATTTAAGCGGATGAAGCGTTTTTTTAGCCTGATAAATTTGTATAAGCACCTGTAGTTCAATGGATAGAATGGAGGTTTCCGGTACCTCAGATAAGGGTTCGATTCCCTTCGGGTGTACTTTAAAGCCGTACTTGCAGAGAGTACGGCTTTTTATTATTGTATTTTCAGCCCATGTATGGTATATGATGTTACAGCACAGAGCTTTTTATCTTCGAATATTTTTATAGCATCCTTTTTAGTCATGACCTTTTGTGTTTTGATTCTTTTCCTTGTTCAATCAAAATTGTCGATTATGCAAATGTACAACTTTACATGATATAAAAGCAGTAATAGATAAAATCTTGTGTTCCATATTATTATCTGTAGTTGCATAATTTAGTCTAAATAGAATAAAAAAGTTGTTTTAGATGATTGTTTTCTCATAGAAAATGCTAACTTTGTAACGATGAAGAAGTAAAAAAATGATGTTGATATAGTGTATTTATAGCTTTCCGGAAGTAGATATCTGACGATAAATTATATTAATCCCATAAATATAAATTAGAATGGAAGAAGCTAGAAAAAAGAAATGGGCTAGTGTGGCGCTGATTATCGGAGCTATTGGTTTTATCATTATTATGATTTACTTTACAGTTATTTCAAGTCTCAACATGTAAAACAGATCATTATGGCATTGAAAAATTGAAGCTTGGACATTTCGTTTGAATCTGTCCAAGCTTGTTTTTTGTGGTTCCGGATGAGATTGACCGGTAGTCTGGCAATGCCTCTTCTTTAGCTTCTTGAAACCTGAAGTCCCTTGTCAGAAAGCGTCATTTCTACAAAACGAGCGCGTGGGTTGGGAGCTTGTTCTGTCAATATCCGTCGGATTTGTCCGGCTGCTTGCGGATCTTTGGCTACCATATATAAATAACCGCCACCACCTGCGCCGGGGAGTTTGTATCCTAGGGTATAATCTTTGATTTTCTCGATAATGGCTGCTACTGCCGGCGGATTGGTTCCGCAATCTAATGCCTGGTTTTGTATCCAGGTTTTGCCGACCAATCGACCGAAACTATCGAAGTTGCTGCGCAGGATAGCTTCACTCATATCCATTGCATGGGCTTTCATCTCGGGCAGCAAACTTAGATGTGGACCGGAATTGAGGAACATGGAACTGACAATTTCCGCCAGAATACTTTTGGCAGTACGGGTAATTCCTGTATAATATAACAGATGACAGTCGCGGTAGTCGGGATGAATAAAGAGTTGGTCGGGCAACCAGCGCACTAATGGATGCTGTTCGAAACCTGCTTCGGATTGTAGCAATTTAATGCCGGAGAAGACACCGCCATATTGATCCTGCCAACCTCCTCCTGTGGTCAGTAGTTGTTCCAATACTAATGTGTAACTACATATATCATTCTTGTCCCAAGCCAGTCCGCAGAAATCATTGATTGCTCCGAGCACGGTGGATGCCAGGATAGAACTGGTGCCCAAACCCGAGCCAGCAGGAATAGCAGCCAACAGGGTAATTTCAATTCCCGAGCCGAAAGCTTCCAGCTGTTTGGCTAAAGAAGGGTAGGATTCTGTTGAGAATGCCGGCGCGAAACCTGCCAACGTAAGGGCGGCTTTGGGGATGGAAAATGGAGAACCCACCTTTTTGTAATCTTGCAGTTCCTCATAATTTCGTATCACTTCCATTGCACCCATGTCGATGGAACGAAGGGTAATATGATATTCCTTGCAAGGTTTAACGTATACTTGCAGCGGCGGTTGGCCGTTCAGTTCGATGGCAAGATTGACAACGCTTCCTCCTGAATAAAGAGAGTAGGGAGGAGTGTCCGTCCATCCTCCTGCCACATCAATGCGTACAGGGCTGCGGCTCCATACAATCTGATCGGAATAAACGTTGAGTGTGGGATGACTTTTACGTTCGTTCATCACTCCCAATAAACCGTCGCGGAGCAGTTGGAAGGCTGCCTGTTCTTCTTTTGCGCAATCTTTGTCTTCACGTAGTTTCATGATGCGTGCGCGAAGCATCCGGTTGTGTATCCGTAGCATGGGTGCGGCATCTTCTTGCAGGACATCGGGAGTATCCAGATTGAAACGTACAAATTCGTTTGCGGCATCCAGTAAGTCAAGTTGATAGAATACGCTTTTTTCATAATTAGCCGCCAGTCCTTTCCAGTTCTCTTTACGGAAAGCATTGCGCTGTTCATAAAGACGCTTGAGGTTGGCGCCTGCCGAGATTTCGTCGGCAGAAACTTTCTCTGCTTTGAGCCAACATTTTTTCCCTTCTTCCAGTTGGGGCTCCGATGTCATCCAGCGCACTAATATGCCTAAATCTTCAACAGAAGTTACTTTGGGGAAGATAGATGCTGATTGTAAATCATCGGTGCGTCCTTTTATATCCTCCCAGGTAATTCCTCTTTCTTCCATCCAGCGGGTGAAAGGGATATTAAGATAGGTAGTCGTTGATTTGTCTAACGCTCCTTTGAACACATCATCCAAGCCATACGGACGTGCAACAAAGTCATTGTCGCCGATAGGGATAATGTCGATGCAGACTCCATCCGGCAAGTTGATGTTCCATTGGTTTTCGGGAACTCCTGTTATTATTTGGCGGGACCCCAGTTTCCAGCCTTTTCCCACATGGCTATTCTCAATCCATAAGTTGGCATTGTCTGCAGAAAGGGAAACTTGTGTGATAGAGTTCTGGATAAAGATAGCCGGATTCGGTTTTACTTTCCGGTGCATGATCCTTCTTTGATCGCGTACCTTGTCTTGTATGGCTAAAGTAGAAGAAATCAGTTCATGGCTTGTGCCATAATGATAGAATTCTCCACCGGGCAAAGGCAATATGGCTACGGATAACTGATTGATTTCTTCATCTTTCGTTTTGGGATGCTCTCCCAAAGCCAAGCCGTAGTCCGAGTATAAGTCATAATAATTAATATCATTGGTTCCTTCTTTTAATGACCGTTTCATCAATACTTCGATGGCGCGGTCACTCAAAATCCAGATACCGATGTCCATCAGGAAAAGATGAGTTTTCGATAATCCTTCCAACTCTTCAAGAGAAGGTTTCTGTAACATGAAGTCGAGAACCTCCGGCTTTTTCCGGTCGGAAACAAATACACCATGATGGGTTGCCAAGGAAGGATTTACCCATAAGCCGTAGCACACTACGTCTGCATTCGGAATATCCTGGAGTGGCTTTTCCGAACGGATATATACATCTCCGCTTGCGATCAGCGTATTCAGACCGGCTGGAGCCTGATTCATAATCCTTTCATAGAGCGGGAGCTGCAATGATAATAGATTCTGTCCGAGTTTTTGTCCTCTTTCCCAACTGAAGATCGGGATCGGAGTCAATATTTTGCCGGAAGGTCCGTAGCTGGGCAGGCGACGGCTTTGTCCGCCTGCATGGAGCAATATTCTTTTTTCATCTCCTATCCAGTTGCCGAAAGATTTTTGTGGCGCGAATGCCTGATGGCAGGCCTGCAATAACCATGTCGTTCCGCCGCCGGAGCCTAGTTTGCTCCCAATGGGGTCTGATGTACAAAACCAATCGGTATGGTTGACTTCTTCCAGTTCGTGGAAGCAATGGATCAAATTGGGTGGTAAGGATAATAACTTTTGCATAGTAGAATCTGCGTTGGCTTAGATGGAATCTAAGTGAATTAAACTCCTGTAAAAATACGATTTATATTCCTTCTTTTCAATGTTTTTCTCCTGTTTTGAAGAATAAATTATCTTTTCAGCTTTTAGGTGTTCTTTTCAAACAGCGTATCCCAATGGTCGCTTAGTGCTTGCATGGATGGCAGTAGCAGATCGGCTCCGGCATCCAGCAATACTTGTCCGTCCAAAGGACCTGTATTTACAGCTATTGTAAAGATGCCCGCATTGTGTCCGGCTTCCACTCCTAACGGAGCGTTCTCTACTACGATGGCTTCATCAGCTTTAAGTCCGCCTTTTTTCAATGCCATCAGATACGGTTCGGGATTGGGCTTACCATATTTTACATCGAACGCTGTAACCATCAATTCTTTACGAAACATTCCCGGATAGTTGTGTTCCAACCGTTCGAGCAGGGATAGTTGGCCGGAACCAGTGACCACCATCGGAATCAGTCCATCCTTTTTTACTTTTTGTAGCAACTCCCATGCACCGGGCATACGTTTTGCTTCGGGATACGAATTGAACAAAACACTTTTCTCCTGATAGATACTTTCTATTTCTTCTTGGGTAGCTTCTCTGCCCAGTTCACGTTGGAAAACAATATTAATAGTGGAGGCTCCTGTCCGTCCTTCGTGCATATATGCTTCTTCGCGACTAAGAGTGAGTCCGTGAGATTTCATTACTGTATGCCAGGCTTCCGAATGATAGGGCATAGAGTCAAAAAGTACGCCGTCCATGTCAAACAGGACGGCTTTCAGTTTCTTTTTCATACTTTGGTACGTTGCAGAATCTTTTTAAGATGATATTTTATTTTTTTATGAACATTTTCTTCAGATCAGACACGGGAATAACCACATCGTGTTGCTTGCCGGATTCCTTGCCAATATATCTGTACATTATGTTTTTGTTATTATTCACGCAAGTTTTGATGAATAACTGGGTGGCCGGATCAGTCTGACTTGCCAGCATTGATACAATACCCTCTTTCACTTCTGCTGCGTTTTCTTCAATCTGGCTGATGGGACACAATTCTTCGTCCACACTGCATATATAAACAACCGATTCGCCTATGACCTCGATCTTTTCGACAATGACTTCTTCGCTGGCTTGCATCGGGAATTGCAGGTTCGCCATTTTCAGTTGTGCTTCAAGCTTTGTTTGTCCGCTTTGTGCCGGGTCGGCATTTGTATTAATCACTTCTTTCAGTTCTTCGGCGGTAAGTTCGCAAACTGCTTGTTCGCCCGACTTATTCCCTACAAATATCATGTGTAATCCGGAATTACATTTTGCCATCAACTTGAGCATCTCTTTTACATCTGCTGCCGGATTTTGAAACATCATTGTGATAGATGATTTCATGCTTTCCGGATTGTCTTTCAATATCTTTATATTGGTAATCTCTTCGTTCATGTTCAGCGTGTACACTACATTATTCCCGTCGTAGATGATGCTGGTGATCGTACCGACTGCTCCCATGTCTATTGGACACTGTTTGTTGGCTACCGCGATCACTGTCTTGAGTTTGGCTTCCTGGCAACCGGTCATTACGAGCATTAGCAATGATATGCTACATAATAATATGAATCCACTGGATTTCTTTAATAAATTTCCTGTCATTCTATTTGTTTTTTTAGTTTGATTCGCTTAATCTACAACTGTATACGAGGCAAAGATAACGATAAAAAACGAGAGATAAGTTAGAACGGGGAGATAGTTTAGTGATTAGTTGTCATGTAGTATGTACTATCAACTCTTATCGCGTAGACTGCTCGCCACTACTAAATTGTGGCGTATTACTTGTATAATTATTTGTTGTTTAGAAGAATATGTGTATTTTTGTAACGTTATAAACTCGACGATAGCATGAAAAAGAGAGTATTATTGTTGCTACCATTGTTTTTAGGCGCCTGCTCTGATAGCGGGGAAAGTCCTGTTATCAAGATAGAAAAGCTTTATGCAAAGGTTGAATCGGATGATGAAAATTCCGGTTCCGGTGAAAAAGACTATGCAAATCAGAGGGACGAACTGCCGGCCTTGAAGGTGGGAGATGAAGTGAAAGCTCTTCTGCTTTTGGATGGAAATGGAGCTGAACTGAAAACCTTTAGACTTCAGAATGATGATGAAGTGGATACTAAACTTATCTTTGAGAAAACAGAAGTATCTACAGAGGGAAATCTGACAGATGTGGAAAAGGGGCAGCTTCGTTTTAAGGATGGTGTGTCAAAAGCCAAAATTATGGTGATTGCGACCATCAAACAAGTAGATAAGAACGGCGATGTAAAATTAGAGTTCTATCTTTCTTCCAAAGCCGAATGTGAAGGAGCACAGGAAGAAATCGGCTTAAAGACGAAAGCGGAGGATGATAAGTGAAAATTGACGAGTGGTAGCAACTAACAAAGTAAGTCGGTAAATTGTAACTAAATAGCGACATTTAGGAATGTCTCCATTTTGGATTTCAATGAATAATGAACGGTGAACAAATCCATGCATATAGCATAGTTGTTCACCGTTCATTGTTTATAGTTCACCGTTTATAAAAACGTTCTTGATTACAGTTTTGCACGGATTGCTTTAGATTCTTCTTCATACCCCGGTTTGTCAAGCAACGCAAACATATTCTTTTTGTATGCTTCCACACCCGGTTGGTTGAATGGATTCACGCCTAACAAGTAACCGCTGATACCGCAAGCCTTTTCGAAGAAATAGAGCAGACCACCGATGTTGTATTCGCTCAATTCCGGAAGTACGATACGCATATTAGGTACACCACCGTCTACGTGAGCCAACTGTGTTCCCAATTCGGCCATCTTGTTCACTTCGTCCACACGTTTGCCGGCTAAGAAATTCAAGCCGTCCAGATTTGCTTCATCAGAAGGAACTTCCAGTTTGTGGTTAACCTTCTCTACTGAAATCACCGTTTCAAAGATAGAACGTTCGCCTTCCTGAATCCATTGACCCATAGAGTGGAGGTCTGTTGAGAAATCTACCGATGCAGGGAAGATACCTTTATTGTCTTTTCCTTCAGATTCTCCGTAAAGCTGTTTCCACCATTCGCTTACATAGTGCAGTTTTGGGCAGAAGTTAACGAGGATTTCGATCTTCTTACCATTTCTGTACAACTCATTGCGGGTAGCAGCGTAGATAGCAGCAGGGTTTTCAGCAAATGCAACGTCCGAACCACATACTTTTTCCATGTCGGCAGCACCGGCAACCAGTTTGTCGATATCGAATCCGGCCACTGCAATAGGCAACAAACCAACCGGAGTCAGGACAGAGAAACGTCCGCCTACGTTATCGGGGATGATGAATGTTTTGTATCCTTCTTTATCGGCTGTTACACGGGCAGCACCTTTCTTGGCATCTGTCACGGCAACGATTACTTTCTTTGCAGTTTCTTTGCCGCGCTGATCTTCACACTGCTTTTTCAGCAAGCGGAAAGCAAGAGCTGTTTCAGTAGTAGTTCCTGATTTGGAGATATTGATGACACCGAATTTCTTGTCTTTCAGATATTCAGTCAGTTCGTACAGATAATCTTCGCTGATATTGTGTCCTGCATAGATCATGACAGGAGCTGTTTTCTTTTCCTGCAACCAAGTGAAGCTGTTAGACAAAGCTTCGATGACGGCACGGGCACCCAGATAGCTACCACCGATACCGGCTACGATTACTACTTCACAATTGTCTCTTAATACTTTTGCAGTAGCGTTCAGGTCGGCCAGGTGTTCTTTAGTGATAGAAGAAGGCAAATGCAACCATCCTAAAAAGTCGTTACCTTTGCCTGTACCTTTTTCAAGCATTTCCTGTGCGGCTTTTACTTCAGCTTCGTAAGCAAAAACCTTTTCTTTGGAGATGAATCCAAATGTTTTTTCAATGTTTAAACTAATCATATTTTTTAAGTATTAAGTTTTAAGTATTAAGTATTAGTCATCAAGTATGGATTGTCAAGTATGAGTACCTGCGGGTAATACTTAATGCCTAATACTTAATACTTAATATTTTTTTATCTAAAAGAGTCAGTCAACAGTTTAATCTCGATCATTGGTGAGATACGTTCGTACAGAATGTTGTACACTGCGTCCAGTATCGGCATATTGACATGATGATGTTTATTGATTTCTTTGATACATTTCGTACCATAGTAACCTTCCGCAATCATTTCCATTTCAATTTGCGCACTCTTAACGGAATACCCTTTACCTATCATCGTTCCGAAAGTTCGGTTGCGGCTGAAGTTGGAGTAACCGGTCACCAATAAATCCCCTAGATAAACAGATTCATCCACGTTTCTGTTCAACGGATGCACCGTATTCAAGAAACGGTTCATCTCCTGAATGGCGTTGGAGATCAAAACAGCCTGGAAGTTGTCGCCATATTTCAGACCGCTACAGATACCGGCAGCGATGGCATATACGTTTTTAAGTACCGAACTGTATTCGATACCCGCTACGTCATCACTGACAGATGTTTTGATGAAGCTGCTTCCCAGACGACGTGCGAAGATACGTGCTTTGTCTTTGTCAGGGCAGGCGATAGTCAGGTAGGAGAGGCGTTCCAAGGCTACTTCTTCTGCGTGGCAGGGACCTGCAAGGACTGCTATATTTTCTGGTGGTACACCATATTCTTTTGTGAAGTATTCCGATACAATAACGTTGTCATCGGGTACGATTCCTTTGATAGCGGTGATGATAAACTTATCTTTTATCTTGGTTTTCAGTTTTTTCAGATGCGCCTTCAGATAAGGAGAGGGAGTGACGAAAATCAGTGTATCCGATTCTTTCACCACATCGTTGATGTTGGAACTGAACGTGATGCGTCTTGTATCGAATTTCACTCCTGTCAGATAAGCCGGATTGTGCCCTAATCGTTTAAAATCGGCAATGCGGTCGTCTCGCCGCATGTACCAATTGATAGAGTCTTCCTGGGCCAGACACATCTTTGCGATGGCTGTAGCCCAACTTCCTCCGCCCATTATCGCTATCTTGCCGGGTAATTTCATTTGTATGGATTTGGATGAAGAACTTATTAAATTTTCTGTATCCACTCAGTTACGTCGTTTACCGACGGATTGGTCAGTTCTAATTTATATTTCTTGTTAATGCCGCAGATGTTCTGGTGCAGCTTCTGCGGATTGACATCTTTCATGTCGGCAACTGTGTTGTAACCGGCTTTTTGAATCACCGGAACCCAGTCTTCTGCAATTCCCAATTCCATGTATTTGGCAGCAGCGTCTTTTTTCACTACTTTTTCCGGGCGCATTTGCGGGAAGAACAATACTTCCTGAATGGTAGTCTGTCCGGTCATTAACATCACCAGACGGTCGATACCGATACCGATACCCGATGTAGGAGGCATACCATATTGTAAAGCGCGCAGGAAGTCCTGATCGATAATCATCGCTTCGTCGTCTCCCTTGTCGGCCAAACGCATTTGTTCTTTGAAACGTTCTTCCTGATCCAGCGGATCGTTCAATTCCGAGTAGGCATTAGCCAGCTCTTTACCGTTCACCATCAGTTCGAAACGTTCGGTCAGTCCCGGTTTAGAGCGGTGCATCTTGGTCAGCGGAGACATTTCAACCGGATAATCGGTGATGAAAGTCGGCTGGATATATGTACCTTCGCAGAATTCTCCGAAGATTTCATCAATCAGCTTGCCTTTACCCATCGTCTCGTCGATTTCTTCCATCTTCAGTTCCTTGCAGACTTGGCGGATTTCCTCTTCGCTCTTGCCGTTCAGGTCATATCCTGTCTTTTCTTTGATAGCGTCCAGAATAGGCAGACGGCGGTAAGGAGCTTTGAAGTTGATGGTTTTTCCGTCAACCACTGTTTCTGTGCTACCGTTTACTGCGATACAAATACGTTCCAACAACTTTTCGGTGAAATTCATCATCCAGTTGTAATCCTTATATTGTACGTAGAGTTCCATACAAGTGAACTCCGGGTTATGGGTTTTGTCCATACCCTCGTTACGGAAGTTCTTACCTATTTCATATACACCTTCAAAACCACCTACGATCAGTCGCTTCAGATAAAGTTCTGTTGCGATACGCAGGTAAAGATCCATGTCCAGTGAGTTATGGTGAGTGATGAACGGTCGTGCGCTTGCTCCACCGGCAATAGATTGCAGGATGGGAGTTTCCACTTCCGTGTAACCGGCTTCGTCCAAAGCATTGCGCAATGTTTTCACAACAGTGGCACGTTTCAGGAATGTTTCTTTGATACCGTCGTTCACTACCAGGTCCACATAGCGTTGGCGATAACGGAGTTCGGGATCTTCAAAAGAGTCATAAGCTACCCCGTCTTTGTATTTAACGATAGGCAACGGTTTGATAGACTTTGCAAGTACAGTCAGTTTCTTAGCATGGATACTGATTTCACCCATTTGTGTGCGGAACACGAAACCTTCGATACCGATAAAGTCACCTAAGTCGAGCAGGCGTTTGAATACAGAGTTGTACAGTTCCTTGTCTTCTCCCGGGCAGATATCATCGCGGGTGATGTACACCTGGATGCGACCTTTAGAGTCTTGCAATTCAACGAAAGATGCTTTACCCATCACGCGGCGGCTCATGATACGGCCGGCTACGGAAACTTGGCGTGGCTCCTCGTCGTCTTTAAATTCAGCTTTAATATCTGTAGAGAAAGCATTGGTTACATACTCTGCTGCAGGGTACGGATCAATACCCATCGCACGAAGCTCATTCAGGCTGTTGCGTCGAATGATTTCCTGTTCACTTAGTTCTAATATATTCATTTCGTTACGTATTAACTCAATTTTGGAGGCAAAAATACGAAACTTTTCTCATATATCCTGTAATCCACCTCTTTTTTGTATCTTTGCCGTCTCAAACTAATAGGTATGACAGGACAAAAGACACCCACTGCGTTGGGTACGGAAAAGATTGGGAAGCTTTTAATGCAGTATGCCATTCCGGCAATTATCGCCATGACGGCGTCTTCTCTTTACAATATGGTAGATAGTATTTTTATCGGTCACGGGGTAGGTGCGATGGCTATTTCCGGGTTGGCATTAACTTTCCCGCTAATGAATCTTGCCGCGGCTTTCGGCTCGTTGGTCGGTGTCGGTGCGGCTACATTGATTTCGGTGAAGCTAGGACAGAAAGATTATGATACCGCACAGCGGGTTTTGGGAAATGTGTTTGTATTAAACCTTATTATAGGTATCTCTTTTACGGTAATCGTTCTTCCTTTTCTCGATCCGATACTTTACTTTTTCGGAGGAAGCGATGAAACGGTGAAGTATGCCCGTGAATTTATGCAGGTTATCTTGCTCGGAAATGTGGTTACCCATTTATATCTGGGGCTGAATGCAGTGCTCCGTGCTTCGGGCCATCCGCAGAAAGCGATGATGGCAACAATAACGACAGTGATAATCAATGTATTGCTTGCTCCATTGTTTATTTTTGTATTCGACTGGGGAATCCGTGGGGCGGCTACGGCTACGGTTTGTGCGCAGTTGATTGCATTGGTCTGGCAGCTTCATCTGTTCTGCCGCAAAGATGAACTGATACGGTTGAAAAAGGGGATTTTTCGTTTGAAACGGAAAATCGTGTTGGATTCGCTGGCTATTGGTATGTCTCCCTTTCTGATGAATATGGCGTCTTGCTTTATTGTGATTCTGATTAATCAGGGATTAAAAGAGCATGGAGGTGATTTGGCGATCGGTGCATTCGGTATTGTTAATCGTATTGTTTTTGTCTTTATTATGATTGTATTGGGACTAAACCAAGGGATGCAGCCCATTGCGGGATATAATTTTGGTGCGAAGCTCTATCTTCGTGTGACGGAAGTACTGAAAGTAACCATTTGTTGTGCAACTGTAGTGACAACGATTGGTTTCCTGATCGGTATGTTTATTCCGGAAATCGTATCTTCCATCTTTACTTCGGACGAAGAGTTAATCAGCATTGCTTCTAAAGGTTTTCGTATTGTGGTATTTTTCTACCCGATTGTTGGGTTTCAGATGGTAGCTTCCAACTTCTTCCAGAGTATCGGAATGGCAAGTAAAGCCATTTTCTTGTCGTTGACGCGGCAGATGTTATTTCTCGTTCCCTGTTTATTGATTCTACCTCACTATTATGGACAAATGGGCGTTTGGGCCAGTATGCCTGTGGCAGATTTGGCGGCTAGTCTTATATCCGGAGGAATGTTGTGGTGGCAGTTCCGGCAGTTTAAGAAAGTTACTGTTTGATAAGTTTGTTCCGATATTCTTTAGGAGATATACCGACATACTGCTTGAAATATTTCCCGAAGAATGATTGTGTGGGGAAGTTGAGTTTGGTTGCTATTTCCTTAATACTTAAATCGGTATTATCGAGCAGATATTTAGCTTCTGTAATGACATTCTGTATGATCCACTGCAAAGCACTGCTCCCTGATTTCTCCTTGATGACAGAAGAAAAATATCGGGCGGACAAGCATTGCTTGTCTGCATAAAAAGTAACATCACGTTCCTGACGATAATATCGATAAAGGGTAATCATGAAATTTTGGAAGATTTTATCCTTTTTATCCTGTGGCAGTGGTGTTTGGGGTTCGTTACTGAAATAAATGTTTAATAACTCATAGCATATCACCTGTCCCCAGGATTTGATTAATTCAGAAATTAAATGTTGTTTCTGACGGGAACTGTTACAGATATTCTCCCTGTTAATTCGTTTTTCTACAGATTTGAGCAAGTTCTCTACAAATGTATATTGCTCTTCGGAAAGCGACAGACAGGGATTTTCCCGCAAATAAAGCAAGTTTTCCGAGTTGGCTACTTTGTTTACTATTGGTATGACATAATCCAGGTCGACCTCTATCATGATTCCTTCGAGGTCAGCGCTCCTTTGGCGTATTTGTAGAAGATTGGCAGCTGTATATATAAAAAGATTCCTTTTGTTAATCTGATATGGTCTACCTCCCAACAGGATTTCCGCCTGTCCTTTCTGGCAGAGGAAAAGTCCGCATTGGTTGAATTCGGAAATAATGCATCCTTCTTTCATGGAAGTATCCTCCGGAGATATTATAACATACTTGAATGGCATCAGTGGTTCCATATTCCTTTTTTGTTGAAATGAATTTCTTTACAAAGTAACAAACAAATAAATACAAATAGCAAACTATTTCGGCTTTTTATCTTAGGTAACGTACAAATAGAACAATGTTTCGTCTAAATCAACCTTTCTCCTCATGTTTGCTTGGGATACTTTTGTGGCAACTAACTAATAAGTGAAAATATGAGACGATTGGACTTCTTATTAACAGGATTTTTAGCAGTTCTGTTGACTTCGTGTGGGCAACGTGTACAAAACACAGACAGTAAGCCGGCAGTGAAGATTGATACCGTACTTTCTGCCGACAGACAAATAGCTTTGCAGTTTCCGGGACGGGTGAAAGCGGCACAGGACATAAGTCTGTCTTTCCGGGTGAGTGGTACTATTCAGTATATGCATGTAAATGACGGTGCCTATGTGCGTAAAGGGCAATTACTGGCAGAATTAGATCCGACAGACTATCAGATTCAGCTGGATGCGGCAGAAGCAGAATATCAAAGTGTGAAAGCGGAGGCGGAACGGGTGATGGCACTTTATAAGGAAAATGTGACAACACCGGATGCTAACGATAAGGCCGTGTACGGATTGAGACAGATTACCGCCAAATATAACCATGCTAAAGACCAGTTGGCATACACCCGTTTGTATGCTCCTTTTAACGGATATGTGCAGAAACGTCTTTTTGATTCCCATGAGACGGTAGCTGCCGGTATGCCCGTCGTTTCCATCATCAGTGAGGGAAGCCCGGAGGTGGAGATTAATCTTCCGGCAGTGGAATATATTCGTCGACAGCAGTTTACCCGCTACTATTGTACATTCGATATTTATCCTCATCAAAGATATGCTTTGGAACTGATTAGTGTCACCCCTAAGGCAAATGCCAATCAGTTGTACACCATGCGGCTTCAACTGAAAAAAGAAGATAAACAGGCAGTTCCATCGCCCGGCATGAATACAATGGTAACTATCGAATGTAGTGAAGGAGATGTGTGTAACCTGTCGGTTTCCGGTGGAGCGATTCTTCGTGAGAACGGGCGTACGAGTATCTTTCTTTATGATGCTTCCAGTCACGCTATTCGCCGTTGTGATGTGACCGTCACCCGTCTGCTTAGCGACGGCAGATGCCTGATTACTTCAGACGGAGCGAATCCCGGTGACTTGGTTGTCGCTTCGGGGGTACATCATGTAAAAGAGGGAGAACAGGTGGAACCGCTTCTTCCGGCTACTGAAACCAATGTGGGAGGACTGCTATGATTGATATTAGTAAATGGGCATTTGAGAACAAGAAGTTGATCTACTTCCTGATTGCCGTACTGATTGTAGGAGGAGCTTATTCCAGTTATGAAATGAGTAAACTGGAAGACCCAGAAATAACGGTAAAGCTTGCCATGGTAGTCACCACCTATCCCGGTGCGTCTGCGCATCAGGTAGAATTAGAGGTGACGGATGTACTGGAGAAGAATATTCGCTCCATGGGGAATATAGATAATGTGGAAAGTTATTCCTACAACGATCTCTCCCTGATTCAGGTAGAACTGAAAACGACTGTCAAAGAGACGGACGTAGAACAATGCTGGGATCTGTTGCGTCGTAAAGTGGCGAACGCACAGGCAGAACTTCCCGAAGGTGCCAATCCTTCTATTGTAAAAGATGATTTTGGAAATGTTTACGGAATGTTTTTCGCTTTGACGGGTGACGGACTTTCCGATAGGGAACTATCTGATTATTCAGAACTGGTGAAACGTGAAGTCAGTGAACTGGATGGGGTGGAGCGCGTTGACTTATACGGTAAACGTCCCGAATGTATTAATATCTCTCTTTTGCAAGACCGGATGGCCAACTTGGGTGTGAAACCCGCCGAAGTGCTAGCCACATTGAACGGACAGAACCAAACTACTTATACTGGTTATTATGATAATGGCGATAATCGTATCCGGGTGACAGTCAGTGACAAGTTTAAGACGGTGGAGGATATCGGTCGTATGCTGATTCAGGGACATGATGCCGATCAGTTGCGGTTGAGTGATATAGCCCGTATTGAGAAAGATTATGAAGACCCTACCCGCAACGAATTGTTTTATGACCGCCAGCGTGCGATAGGAATCATGGTGGCTGCTTCTCCGGATGCCGACATTATTAAAGTGGGGCATCGAGTGGAAAAGAAACTGGAGCAACTAAAGGCTGAACGCCTTCCGGCAGGAGTAGAGTGTCATAAGGTTTTCTATCAGCCGGAACGCGTAGGCACTTCGTTGGGGACGTTCATTCTTAATCTGATAGAATCCGTGATTATCGTAGTCGTTATCCTGATGATTGCTATGGGATTCAAGAGCGGGGTGATTATCGGTATCAGCCTGGTAGTGACGGTATTCGGTTCCTTCCTGTTCCTTTATTTTATGGATGGTACGATGCAGCGTGTTTCATTGGCCTCGTTCGTGCTTGCGATGGGGATGCTGGTGGATAACGCGATTGTTATCATCGACGGTATTTTGGTAGATTTGAAAGCCGGGAAGAGCCGGATGGAAGCAATGACTGCTATCGGACGGCAGACAGCAATGCCTTTGCTGGGAGCTACTCTGATTGCCATCATCGCTTTTCTTCCTATCTTTATGTCGCCTGATACGGCAGGCGTATATACGCGCGATTTGTTTATCGTACTCGCTGTTTCCCTATTGCTTAGCTGGGTGCTGGCCTTGGTGCACGTTCCGTTGATGGCCGACCGGATTTTGCATCCGGAAATCTCTGCGGCAACTACTGCTGCCGGAAAACGTGTGTATGAAGGAAAGATTTATGCTGTGCTCCGTTCATTATTGAAATTCAGTCTGGCACATCGTTGGAGTTTTGTGTTTACAATGATTGCTTTGGTATTGCTTTCGGCTTTCAGTTATCGGTTTATGAAGCAGGGCTTTTTCCCGGATATGGTCTACGATCAGCTTTACATGGAATATAAATTGCCGGAAGGGACTAACTCCACTCGTGTAGCACATGACTTGGAAGAAATCGAAGTTTACCTGAAAAAGCGTCCGGAAGTTACACACGTCACTACTTCTATCGGTGGTACACCTGCCCGTTATAACTTGGTGCGTAACGTAGCCAATCCTTCCTTATCTTACGGTGAACTGATTATCGACTTCACCTCTCCGGACGATTTGGTGGATAACATGGCGGAAATTCAACAATATCTTTCACAACATTATCCGGATGCTTACGTAAAGATGAACCGCTACAATCTGATGTTCAAAAAATATCCTATTGAAGCGCAATTTACCGGTCCTGATCCTGCTGTTTTGCATCAGTTGGCAGACAGTGCCCGCAAGATTATGGAGAATTGCCCGGATGTTTACCTGATTACCACGGACTGGGAACTGCAAATTCCGGTACTGACTATTGAATATGACCAGCCTGCGGCACGTGCTATCGGATTGAGCCGTAATGATGTAAGCCTATCTCTACTGACCGCTACCAGCGGCATCCCTATCGGGTCTTTCTACGAAGGTATTCACAAAGATAATATCTACTTGCGTTGCCTGGACGAACACGGAAATCCGATTGAAAACCTGGACAATACGCAGATATTCTCGTCTCTTCCTTCTCTGAACGGTTTGCTGACACAGGAAATGATGATGAAACTGAAGACAGGAACACTATCAAAAGAAGAACTGGTGGAAACGTTGATGGGAACAACTCCGTTAAAACAAATCAGTAAGCGGATTGATGTGAAGTGGGAAGATCCGGTGGTTCCCCGTTATAACGGGCAGCGTAGCCAACGGGTGCAATGTTCTCCTGTTCCGGGGGTAGAAACGGAGAAGGCGCGGCAATCCATTGCCACGCAGATTGAACAGATTCCGCTGCCTGACGGATATCGGCTTCAATGGCAAGGCGAGAGGAACGCCAGCACAAAGTCTATGCAATATCTGTTCAAGAATTTCCCGTTTGCTATCATTCTGATGATATCCATTCTAATCATGCTGTTCAAAGATTACCGGAAACCGGTTATCATCTTCTGTACTATTCCGCTGGTATTTGTCGGTGTTGTTGCTGTAATGCTGCTTACCGGGAAGACATTCAACTTTGTGGCTATCGTCGGTACATTGGGATTGATCGGCATGATTATTAAGAATGGTATTGTATTGATGGATGAGATCACTTTGCAGATTAATCAGGGAGTAGAACCTGTGACGGCATTGATAGATAGTTCGCAAAGTCGTCTCCGTCCCGTGATGATGGCTTCGCTGACTACGATTTTGGGAATGATTCCATTGTTGCCGGATGCCATGTTCGGTTCGTTGGCGGCTTCTATTATGGGTGGGTTGCTGTTCGGCACGTTGATAACGTTGCTTTTTATCCCGATTTTGTATGCATTATTCTTTCATATAAAAAAGACAGACAAATGAAAAAAGAAATTCTTGTAGCCATTAGTGTAGCGGGTGTATTGTTCGGCCTGTCGGTTTCTCTTGCCGCGCAAGAAAAACTAAGTCTGGCACAATGCCGTGAAATGGCACTGAAATATAATAAGGATATGGCTGCCGCTAATAAGCAGACGGAAGCAGCCCGATTGATGTCTCTTAGTTATAAAGCCAATTTCTTCCCTAATTTTACAGTCAACGGAACGGGTATTTATAGCACAGCGGATGGAAGTCTCGGAGTTCCGGGAGGAAATCTTCCGGTTTTCCTGCCCAATCCTGCTACCGGAGAACTGGTATCGAGCGGTTTCGCTTATTTTCCCGGATTGAATCTGGATTATAAGGTCGGAACTGTTTACTCGGGCGGTATACAAGTGGAGCAACCTCTTTATATGGGAGGAAAAATCCGTGCCGCCTATAAAATGTCACTACTGGGAAAAGAAATGGCACACTTGAACGAAGCCTTAACTACTTCGGAAGTTATTCTGAATACAGATAAAGCATACGTGCAGTTAGTGAAAGCCAAGGAAATGAGAAAAGTGGCGGAAAAATATCATAACTTACTAACGGAACTTTTCAAAAATGTGAAGAGTGCTCACCGACATGGCATGAAACCGCAAAATGATGTACTGAAAGTGCAGGTGAAGCTCAACGAGAGTGAACTTTCTTTGCGAAAGGCTGATAACGCCCTCCGTCTTGCGGGTATGAATCTCTGTCATTACATCGGACGCCCTTTGACAGCACAGATTGATATATCTGATGATTTTCCGGAAGTGGAGCAGGAATGGAAAGTGCAGGTTTCTGATATTACCGCCCGTCCCGAATATGGAATCTTGAACAAACAAATAGCCATTGCCGAGCAGGAAGTAAAGCTGAATCGTAGTGAACTATTGCCGCGTATCGGCGTCAGAGGTAGTTATGATTATCTTCACGGATTGGAAGTCAATGATGAAACTTTGATGAAAAAGGGTGCTTTTTCCGTATTCCTGAATGTCTCTGTCCCTCTGTTTCATTTTGGCGAACGTACCAATAAAGTAAAGTCTGCCAAAGTGAAGTTGGAACAAGCTCGTCTTGAACAGGAAAATGTCAATGAAAAGATGTTGCTGGAGTTGATGCAAGCTGCCAATAATCTGGATGAGGCCCGGTTGGAAACGGAGCTTTCCGAACGTTCGCTGGAACAGGCAGAGGAGAATATGAAAGTCAGTGGTAAGCAATATGAAGTGGGACTGGAAACTCTTTCGGATTATCTGGAAGCACAAGTGCTTTGGCAGCAGGCTTATCAGACGAAAGTGGATGCCCATTTCCAATTGTATGTGAATTATGTGGCTTATTTGAAAGCGGCGGGACAACTGCAATGATAAAACCAGTATTCTGGACATCCTTATGGAATGTCCAGAATACTGGTGATGATTTGTACCTGTCGGGGAGTAAAAGTTCGTGTACGCGGATGATAACCTGTGGCAGTCAATAACCGGAGCAGTTCTTTATTTATTTTAATCCATTTGGTGAATATGCGTATGGCGCAACGGGGTGTAATGTTCGGATTGTACATACAAGCCAATTCCTTTTTCTTATAAGTTTTAATGCGAAACGGAATTTCTTCCTCTTCTGATGGCAATTCTTTCATGTTGATATTTTAATGTTTTAAGATGTTGTAAAGATACAAAATAAAAAAGGCGTTGTCAAGTCTTTTACAGGAATACTTTGGGAAACAGTATCCGCCCGTAGGCGGGTACTGTTTTCCTGCTTTTAAAGGCTGATGATTAGTCTTATGCTGCCGGGTCCGGTGCTTCTCCTTTGCCGTCATCCGGGTTTGGATTCGGGTTGGGATCCGGTTGCTCCGGGCTGATGGAACCATCATCGGAAGCCACCGCTTTTTGAACACTGACTTTACTTAGCATCTCTTTGAATTTGTAGCCCGGAGTGAAAATGATTTTCACTCTGCGTATCGTATCGCTATCTACATCTTTTTCAGCATCCTGACTTTCGCAATTCATACCTGGACGGAAGCATCCGAAATCTCCTAATTGAACAGAGATGCCTTTTCTAAGGTTGAGATTCAATGTATCGATCAAAGCATCGAGTACAAATTTTACCGCTCCACTGGGAACCATTCCTACTTTAGTGATTTCCTCGCACAAATCTCTGAAATCCACCGTATTGGTGATTACATTTTGTGCTACATACTTTTCAGCTTTAGTTTTATCAAAGCCGAATGTTCTTTTTTTAATGACGTATCTAAGTGCCATAGTTTTTTGTTTTTTTTAATTAGTTACTTTACTTATCAATTCTCTTTGTGATCACGATGCAAAGATACTATGGGCACTTTCCGGGGAGGTGCTTTAACGATCCTAGATGTACGTACTTTGATTCACTTTTATTTATTTTGTTTGTATGATTCTGATTTATAGATCCTTATATATTCTGCTTTAATAGCCATTTCCAAATAGGGAATATTTCAATCAGTTTCACGATACTCAAATGTTCTTGATAATCATAAAATATGCCGAAAAACGATGAACGTTGTAAGAATAAACACTATATTTGTACATATTACATTAAGATAATAGAGGTATAGCTATGCTACATTCAAGCCAATCAGCCCCCGTTGTTGATGGCAAAGTCATGGAGTTTGTGATTTTTGCCATTGAGAGTGCCGCCCAGAAGTTGGGTATTCCGGCTCCTACTCTCTATAACCGTTTGGAAAAACTGAATCTTATCCGTCAATACCTGATAAGTGGATATGACATGCTTCACACCCAGAGTCGTGAGTACATAGCCGATACGTTGGTAGAAGCTCTTGAAAACTGGGAAGCCCATTATAAAGAAAAAGGAGAATCTGTATGAAGGTCTATCATGGTAGTACGCAGGCCGTAGAGTATCCTTTGGTCGGTGTCGGACGCGAAAACCTCGACTTTGGTAAAGGATTCTCAATCAACGTCTCATTGACGAGTGTCTCTCTTTCAAAGAATATGTAACAATAAAATAAACTGCGTTTATGATAGATGTATTAGTATGGAATAAATACACTCGTGTGGTGATGCAATTAGCGGAGCGTTTGAATATTTCTCCCGAAAAAGCATTGCACTTGTTCTATAATAGTAAGGTATATGCATTGCTTCTTAATAAACAATATCCGCTTATAACGTTGAGTGATGCCTACATCACTGATGAAATCATACTTGAGTTACAACAGCAATAATCTTGTTGTGGCTCTTAATTCTGTGTTCCAAGAGTTTATACCTTTATATATACAGTCAACTTTCCAACCCCTTCCTTTTGGATTATTCTGTCGGTAATAAAGGAATTTAATTCTTCAATAGCTACTTTTTTATTTCGTCCTGTCAGATGGCTATAATCTGTCCGGCTGATGAATAGGTGATTTTCCAAATATGTGTTGAGGCGCTCGCGACACGTCTCACGGGAGATACTATTTTTCTTAGGGCGTGTGATAGATTCTCCTCGTTGCAGCCTCATTTTGTCGCCTACTTCTTTCTTGAATGGACGACTTGCGCGGAAATTAATATTTTTCATTTGGACAGACGCTGCCCGAATTTCTTTTTTATCTTTAACCGGCGGACATTGTAACGATGTAGAGAAGAATCCGAAGTTTCCCATTTCTACATTCCAGCCGTCGGCTAGTAAATCCCGTGCTTCATTGGCAAAGGCTTCCATGGCTCCTGCCAATAAACTTCTGCTGATACCGGTAAATTTGTGGACACGATCCAGAAACTCTTCTTTATCTACGGTTCCTTTGGAGACAATACGGGCATGTAGCGGTTGTTTCTCTTCTTTGTTTGGACTAGGAGTCTCAAATAGGTCATATATTGCACTCATATACTAATGTTTAGTGGTTTTATAGTTACTGTTAATTCGTTCTACAACTGTTGACTTTTAGTTCCACAGTTGTTTCCCTTTAGTTCCACATCTGTTATTGTTTCGTTCCATATTTGTGGAACGAATTGATGTGTGTTACAAAAGTAGCTAGTTTATGTAAGAGAGAGGTGCTTTAATTGTAGAGTGGTTTCTTATATGAATAAGATAACTTATTGAAGCCTGCCTTTTTATATACATACGCTTTAATTATACAATCATCATTCATTTTCTTTCCTAAACATTTATAACTCTCTCTTGTTATTTTCCGAAAAGTATTTGTACCTTTGTCATTGGAACGTAGCATGCCTTTGTGGTATGCGATTGTGCGTTTCCTCGGTGAACAGGAAATCGTAGCGGATTTTTTTTCAGACACCGGGAGACGCCTGTACTTCTATGACTTCTCATAGGGTACGGGCTGTCTGCCCGTGTCTGAAAGGTAGCCGCTACTACCTCCTGTTTGCGGGATTGTGGCAGCTCCGTACTCTTTTATAATAAAAGGTACGGAACTAGTTGATATTATTAATCTAGTTCCGTTTTTTTATGTCAAATTGGCTCACAACAAAACAGATGTCCGAAAGACACGACATCCAAGAAGCTATTTTAAAGAATTGGGCAAATCTTGGATACATTACGAGTTCCCGAATCGACGATCAGTTGTTTTTGGATGATGAGAGTTTGGATGCTTATCTGGAAGCTCACAAAAGACTTGGTTTAGAAGCAGGTTACCTTTCTAAAATCGTAGAAGAAAAGAAACTGGAACGGGACTTTATCATTTCCAAATACGATGATCTACTATATGTATTGAGAACACAGACGACTTGTAAACCGCTATATGAAATAATCATTCGTGAACTGTCAGCATTGATTCTTCACCCTGTTACCCGCGATATCTTCTATTCAATTTCTACAGGAGAATCAGTAGCGAAAGTGGCTGATCGGCATCGAATTACCTATGGGAAGACATTGCAAATGTATAACTCTATACTTAAAGGGTTGAAACTGAAAAAGATATATTGGCTACTTATCGAAAGCGTGCTATCGATGCTCGTTTTTTATCCTTGGTAGACAATAATAAGAATATAAATGTTGGGCAGGAGGAGTGGATACTTCAATTGCCTGTTCGTAAAGTAGCTGATACCCGGTTGGCTAATATCTTGTATAATCAAGATGTTCGAACGGTGAAAGATTTGTTGGATATAGTATCGGGAAGAGGTTGGAAAAGTCTGTTGAGAATAGAAGGAGTAGGAAAAACTTCCTACTATCATTTATTATCCAAACTTCAGATGATAGGTGTTGTGGATGAAAGTCTGGATCGGATTCTTGCCGGATGCTCTAATGGTAGTTCGATAATAAATGACGGGTAGGACATGATTATGGAAAGAGAGATGATATAAAGAGGTTATTTTAAAGGAAAGATAGAGATTTCAACTTCTAAAATAGCCTCCTTATATTATATATGTATGAACATATGGTCTATCTCTCTGCCTCTATTGTATAAGTAAAGCTGTCTGCCCGATAATATCCGACGTTGTATTCAATAGGTACTCCGTTCACATCATAAACAAATCTTCTCCTTATTAATATAGGGTCATTGGATTTTATCTCCAGTTTCTCTGCAATAAATTCCCCTGCAAGTCTGGCTGAAATCTCCTCCTTGCTGGTCTTTACCACTATATTATATTGGGTTTCCAGCATTTCGTATAATGGGCGTGTATAATCTTCCTCTCCGGTTAGTGGAATATTGGGGTTGAAATAAGAGATGAAGTAAACAAACGGATATTCTTTTTTTCCTCTGACACGCTCCATCACTACACAGCGAGTGTCGGGATTGGAACCTAAATCAAAGAATGTGCCGATTTCTTCGGTTGGACGCTTTAAACTGATATGCAGCTCGAAATTGCGAATCTCGATACCTAACATCTTCATCTCCTGTGAGAAACTAAGCCAGTTCTTTACTCCGCCTACGATACCTTTCTTTACTACCTTCGTTCCGTAACCTTTCTTTCGCACCAAAAGCCCCTCAAACACGAGTTTGTTGATAGCTTGTCTTAATGTGTTCCTTGAAATATGTAATTGTTCAGACAATTCGACCTCGTTGGGAAATAGCTTCCCGTTTTTGTATTCTTCAGATTCTATGAGTCTTCTTAGTATCTCTTCTGCCTGAATATGAAGCGGTTTATCACTATTATGATCTAATTTCATATCTATTCTGATTGGTTTATTTTCAGCAAATATAAGATTTATCAAAAAATAATCCAAGTTTTGTTTGGAATAAAAATAAAATCTATATATTTGCACAATTGAAAGTATGTATGAACATATAAAATTTAAAAACGCTATAAACATGAGAAAAGCTAATTATGATAAATTTCCTTCTACGAAGCTGACGGGGATGCTTGTTCAGGGTTGGGATAGTATCATTTCTATGTTAAAAAAGAAAATGGATGCAAGAAAAGTGCTGGCTGTGGATTTATATACAGGAGTATATGAAGAAGAAGTGCTGGATGCTTTTTCAAAAGAATTCTCCGGAAGAGTGATGAATGTACGTGATTTGATGAAACCGGAAAAAGAAATTCAAACGTTGACAGAACGCTTCATGACTGAAGATGTGTTATTCGGCTATGTTACCAATTTGAAGCTGGAAGATTATTTGGATGCGGATAAGGTGGCTGCTGCACGGAAGCAAATCAGTGAAGCGAAAGAAACCATTGTAATCATAGGTACGGGTGCTGCTGTTGTTGCTCCACAGGATGCGATGGTAGTTTATGCGGATATGGCACGTTGGGAAATCCAACAACGTTTCCGCCGGCATGAGGTAAAAGCTTTAGGTATAGACAATCGGAACGATGCTGTTTCTTTGCAATACAAGAGAGGGTATTTCAACGATTGGAGAGTATGTGATAGGTATAAGGAAAGATTGTTTGACAGGGTAGAATTCTGGATTGACACCCATGTGGCCGGGACACCGAAGATGATTGATAAGGATACTTTCTTTAAAGGGGTAGAGGCAACGGTGAACACACCGTTCCGGGTAGTTCCTTTCTTCGATCCGGCTCCCTGGGGTGGTCAATGGATGAAAGAAGTTTGCGACTTGGATCGTGAACGCGAAAATTTTGGCTGGTGCTTTGACTGTGTGCCCGAAGAAAACAGCCTCTATTTTGAGGTGAACGGAGTGCGCTTCGAACTTCCTTCGGTCGATTTGGTTTTGCTGAAAAGTAAAGAGTTGCTTGGTGAACCGGTGGAAGCACGCTTTGGAAAAGACTTCCCCATCCGTTTCGACTTTTTGGATACGATAGGTGGAGGTAATTTGAGTTTGCAGGTGCATCCTACCACTCAATTTATCCGTGATAGTTTCGGTATGTACTATACACAGGATGAAAGTTACTACATGGTAGATGCGGAAGAAGATGCCGTAGTTTATCTGGGAGTGAAAACGGGCGTTGATAAAGAAGCGATGATCGACGATTTGCGTAAGGCACAAAAAGGCGAATTGGTGTTCGACGCAGAAAAGTATGTCAACAAGATTCCGACAAAGAAACACGATCACTTCCTGATTCCGGGAGGAACGATTCATTGTTCCGGTGCGAATAGTATGGTACTTGAAATCAGTTCGACTCCGAACCTCTTTACTTTCAAACTATGGGACTGGCAACGTCTGGGACTGGATGGAAAACCACGCCCAATCAATGTGGAACGTGGTAAATGCGTAATCAACTGGAACCGGGATACGGAATATGTAAATGAACATCTTCGCAACCAGTTTAAAGAAGTGGCTTCCGGAGATGGGTGGATTGAGGAACGTACCGGATTGCATCCGAATGAATTTATCGAAACCCGCCGTCACCGTTTCTCGTCACCGGTGCTGCATCACACAAACGACAGTGTAAATGTGCTGAATCTGCTGGAGGGAGAAGAGGCCGTCGTTGAGAGTCCTACTCATGCTTTTGAACCTTTCGTGGTGCATTATGCCGAAACATTTATCATTCCTGCCGGGGTGAAAGAATATACCATTGCCCCGTATGGTAAATCTGCAGGAAAAGAATGTGTAACGATCAAAGCTTACGTACGCTTTTAATAATGAAATAAATCATCTAATATCTTGAGAACTATGTATGAACATGATGAACGAATCGTAATGACGCTCGATGCGGGAGGCACTAATTTCGTGTTTTCAGCCATACAAGGCTGTCGCGAAATAGTGGAACCTATTTGCCTTCCGGCAGCGTCCGACGACTTGGAGCGTTGCTTGTCTGTTCTTGTAGAAGGTTTCCTGGAAGTTGAGAAACGATTGCCGAGACTTCCGGTAGCTATCAGTTTTGCTTTCCCCGGGCCTGCTGACTATGAGCATGGAATTATTGGTGACTTGCCCAACTTCCCGGCCTTCAGGGGAGGAGCGGCACTTGGACCTTATTTGAGGGAACAGTTTGGTATTCCGGTTTTTATTAATAATGACGGTAATTTGTTTGCTTATGGCGAAGCCTTGGCAGGCACTTTGCCCGAAGTGAATAAACGCCTGAAAGAAGCAGGCAGCAGTAAGGTATATAAGAACCTGCTCGGAATTACGCTGGGTACAGGGTTTGGTGCCGGAGTGGTGATTGACAGCCGGTTACTGACCGGAGACAACGGTTGCGGCGGCGACGTCTGGATTATGCGGAATAAGAAATATCCCGAAATGATCGCGGAAGAAAGTGTCAGCATCAGGGCTGTCAGGCGAGTATATCAGGAATTGACCGGAAAGGATGCTTCTTCTTTGACTCCCAAAGATATATATGATATTGCCGAAGGGACTGCAGAGGGAGATCAGCAGGCTGCTGTCCGGAGTTTTAACGAACTGGGAGAGATGGCCGGTGATGCTATCATCCGTGCATTGGATATTGTTGATGGCTTGGTAGTGATTGGCGGAGGAGTGGCTGGAGCGGCTAAATACATACTTCCGGGAATTATGAATGAGATGAATCGGCAGATTGGCACGTTTGCAGGAGCTTCTTTCCCTTGTTTGCAGATGGAGGTGTTCAATCTGTCCGAAAAAGAGGCATTTGATAAATTTCTGGAAGAAAAAGACAAGATGGTGAAAATACCATTTTCGGAGAGAGAGGTACATTATGCCTGTCACAAGAAAATAGGCATTGCTGTTTCTACATTAGGAGCAAGCAGGGCTGTTGCTTTAGGGGCTTATTCCTTTGCTTTGTCCCAACTTAATATCTTATAATATATGATAACTCTTCTATTAATTCAAATATAAAATGTTATGAAACAATCTAATCTATTGAACGCGCAATTTGCCCGCCGGCTTTTCAGAACGGCATTTTCGAGTTGGCAATTATTGGCTGTTATGTTGATTGTTTGTATGAATGTGGCTGTTGGTTCCAAACTGTATGCGCAATCTAATACAATCGCAGTGAAAGGTAAGGTAATGGCAGACGGGGAACCCGTGATTGGGGCTACCGTGCTGGTGAAAGGTGTATCTACGGGTACGGCTACGGATATGGATGGAAATTTTTCACTGAATGTTGCTTCGAAAGCGGTATTGGTAGTTTCCTCAATAGGATATGAAACACAGGAAGTTCCGGTGAACGGCCGCCAGTTTATTAATGTGGTGTTGAAGTCGGATGTGGTTGCTTTGAAAGATGTGGTAGTGGTAGGCTACGGTGTGCAGAAGAAAGTCAACCTGACAGGAGCTGTGTCTTCTGTTTCTACGGATGAATTGGAAGGAAAGCCGATTTCCAATGTATTGGAAGCGATGCAGGGAACGACTCCCGGTTTGGTAATTCAGCAGGGAAGTTCTACTCCGGGTAGTGTACCTTCTATTAATATCCGTGGTTTGAATACAATGAACAACAATGATCCGTTGGTGATTATTGACGGAATTGAAGGATCGCTCGCCAATCTGAATCCGGCTGATATTGAGCAGATTTCTATTTTGAAAGATGCTTCTTCTACTGCTATTTATGGTTCACGTGCTTCCAATGGTGTGGTACTTGTCACTACCAAGAAAGGAAAAGCCGGTAAGGTAGAAATCTCTTATGATTTTATGTATGGTGTTCAGCAACCTACTTCATTGCCTAAGATAGCAGACTCGTGGGTATACGCTGAACTGTATAATGAAGCGGCTGTTAATTCGGGAAGAGCTGCAAAATTCACTCCCGAGCAGATTGCGCAATATAGAAATGGTGGTCCGAATGTAAATTGGGTGAAAGAACTTTATAATCGTAATTCTCCTCAAAGTTCACACAATGTTTCGATGACAGGCGGTAACGACCAGTTGTCTTACATGGCTTCTCTGGGTTATCTGGATCAGAGTAGTATGTTCAAGGGACCTGATTATGGTTATAAGCGCTACAATGCACGTCTGAATGTAAGCCATAAGGTGACGAATAACTTTACATTGAATTTGACTTCTCAATTTGCCCGTAATGACATTAAAGAACATGCTTACTGGACGGAATGGATTATCGAGCAGGCAAACCGCATGCCACCGATTTATCCGATCAAGAATGAGGATGGTAGTTATAATTATCCAGCCGGAAGTAACTCAAACGGTTTACAACGTTTGGAAGAAGGCGGTTATCGCCAGAATGTGAATGATGAATTATTGGGAACCATACAAGCCGAATGGGAAGTATATAAAGGACTGAAACTGATTGGAAGTGCTGGTGGACGCGTGTGGAATAATAAATTGCATGAAAACCGGAAAGCTTTTGAAGGTACGGGAGATACTGAAAACAAGTTGACCGAGCAATTCTACCGTTCCAAGAATATCACTACCAATCTGATGGTGACTTATAATACGAAGATAGGAAAGCACTCTATCGGTGGATTACTGGGGTATGCTTATGAAGGTTTCTCTGAAAAACAATTCTCTACCAGTCGTTTGACGGAAGATTCTAAATACGACATTTTTGTAGGTGATTTGAGTGGTGATAAGGTAAGTAATACAGGTTCGGGAAGTGACTGGGCTATCTATTCCGGTTTTGCAAGAGCCACTTATAATTATGATGAGAAATATTTACTGGAATTTAATATCCGTAATGACTACTCTTCTTATTTTGCTAAAGGAAACCGTTCGGGAGTCTTCCCTTCTTTCTCTGCAGGATGGCGTATTTCGGAGGAAAAATTCTGGTCTGTATTGAAACCGTATGTTCCTTCTCTAAAAATTAGAGGTTCCTGGGGATTGGTAGGTAATAACCGTATTGGTGCCTATCAATACATGCAGACGGTGTCTGTGACTAACGGCATCAGCTTCGGAGATAAATTGGCGCAGACGGCTACATTTGCTTCTACAAATCCTGATCTCAAATGGGAAACTACCCGTATGGCTAATATCGGCTTCGAATTGGGATTGTTGAATAATGATTTGAATATTACTTTTGATTGCTTCAATAATCGTACAAAAGATATTTTGGTGAATTTACCGGTTCCCGGATTGTTTGGTAATGGTGCCCCGATTCAAAACGCTGGTAAGGTCGAGACGAGAGGATGGGAATTATCAGTAAGTTATCGTTTGAAGACTGGTCCGGTAGTGCATAACTTCGCCGGAAATATTTCAGATAGCTTTAATGAAGTAATAGATACACGCGGTACGGAAATTATCGGTGGCTCGGATGTACAGACAATTATCAAGGAAGGTTATCCGTTGTACTCTTACTATGCATATCGTTCGGATGGATTTTTCCAGAATGAGGAAGAATGTCAGAAAGGACCGCACTTGGAAGGTATTACACCGAAACCGGGAGATATTCGTTATTTGGATAAGAACGGCGATGGTGTGATTAAACCGGACGATGACCGTTTTATTGTTGGTAATGACTTCCCAAGATATACTTTCGGCTTCACCTATGGTTTGGAATATAAAGGTTTTGATTTCTCGATGATGTGGCAAGGAGTAGGAAAACGTAACAAGTGGATGCGTGGTGAATCTGTAGAGGCTTTCCATAATAACAATGAAGGTCCTGTAATGGATTTCCATCAAGATCGCTGGACTCCGAATAATCCGGATGCTACTTATCCCCGTCTGACAATGGGTGCGGAATCTGCTAATAATGCAGCGAAATCAGATTTCTGGATTCAGGATGCTAAATACTTGCGTTTGAAAAATGCGCAGATTGGATATACTTTCCCGCAACAATGGATGAAAAAACTCTATGTCAAGAATTTAAGAATCTTTGCCAGTGTGCAGAATCCGTTGACTTTCACGAAGATGAAAGGCGGATGGGACCCGGAATATACCGGAGACGGTAGTGGTCGTTCTTATCCTGTGGCAAGAGTATATTCATTTGGACTTAATGTTAAATTTTAAACTGTACCGTGATGAAAACAACTATAAAGAATTTGATTTTATCTGCTGTTTTGGTAGTGGGCGGTGCCTCTTGTGTTGACTTGGATACGGCACCGTATGACAGAGAAACGGACTTGACTTATTGGGAAGAGGACCCTGAAGCAGCTGTCAAGGCGTTGAATACTTGCTATACCTATTTGGGAAATATGGACGAACAGCTTTATTGTGAAGCAATGACGGACAATGCTTATACCAAGCAACCGAACGATGCTACACAGAATATCGGTAATGGTTCATATTCTACAGCAGACCCTTACGTGAAAAAGGTTTGGGACGGACGTTATACGGGGATTCGTATGTGTAATGAACTATTGGAGAATATTGATCGCGTACCCGATTTGGATCCTGAATTGAAGAAACGTTATATTGGCGAGGCAAAAGTGCTTCGTGCTTATAATTATTATGAGTTGTATACGAAATTCGGCGATGTTCCTTATACTACCAAAGTGCTTTCCATTAAAGAAAGTATGTCGATTGCACGTACGGCCAAAGCCACTGTAATAGCAAATGTTTTGGCCGATCTGGATGAAGTGATTAACGGTAACTATTTGCCGACTTCTTATGATGCGGATAATAAAGGTCGGATTACCCGTTGGGCGGCAATGGCGATTAAAGCTAAAATCTATTTGTTTGAAGGTAATTGGACGCAAGTGAAAAATATCACTTCTACCATTATGACAGAGGGAGGCTTTAAACTCTTTGAAAGTTATGCAGGATTGTTTGAGATTGCTAATGAGTACAACTCTGAAGTAATTTTGGATGCACAGTATCGTCCGACTAGTCGTGAACATCAGATGATGTATGTTTTCCTGCCGCCCACTTTGGGTGGATATTCCCAGCTTTCTCCTTTGCAGGAGTTGGTAGACAGTTATATTATGCTGGATGGAAAAACAATTAAGGAAACAGGAACATCGTTTGATGAAAGTCATCCGTATGCCAATCGTGACCCACGTTTGAAGGCAACGGTGATGTACACTGGAAATTCTTATACTTTGGCCGACGGAACAGAAGTTGTTATCAACTGTGAGAAAGGTGAAGGTAAAGATGGTTATGGGGTAGGTTCAGACTGTTCGGCTACCGGTTATTATATTAAGAAATATTGGGATAATACGTATCGTGCTACTCTTTATTCTGGTTTGAATCCGATTCTGATTCGTTACGCTGATATTTTATTGATGAATGCGGAAGCATTGGCAGAATTAGGTGAACTGGATAAGACGGCTTGGGATGCAACTATTAAACCAATTCGTGATAGGGCCGGATTTACACTTGCTTCAGCACTGGAATTCCCAGAGGGAGCTTCTAAAGATAAACTGATTGAGATTGTGCGGAACGAACGTCGGTCAGAACTGGCATTGGAAGGACATCGTCATAAAGATATTATCCGTTGGAGAATTGCGGACAATGTATTGAATGGATGGTGTCACGGACTAAAGACAAATGATGTGGTAGGTACGGATGACGGATACGTTCGGGTTGAAAACAGAACCTTTAATGCAAATAGACATTATTTGTGGCCTATACCACAGGCTGAACGTGACTTGAATGGTAATTTGGAGCAGAATCCGAATTGGTAATTGGTTAAACGACTCAAAAAGGAATAATTATGAAAAAGATATTATGGATATGTTCAGTACTTCTGGCAATGGTATCATGCCAGGAAGATTATGAATTGAACGCAGATTTTGCGGTCCCTACGGAATTGAGTTCTCCTGCTTCTGTCCAGTTGGATGTGTCATCTCCAACGCCTGTTGTGTTGTCGTGGTCAGGAGGTGGCGCGGCAGATGGCGGAATTGTATTGTACGAGGTGTTGTTTGACAAGGCAGACGGCGATTTTTCAAAGCCGCTGGCTACGGTAAAAAGTGATTTGGGAGCTGCGACTAGTTTGTCAATCACTCATGCAGCTATTAATACGATTGCTAGAAATGCAGGCATTTATCCTTTGGAAACCGGAGATATAAAATGGACAGTAAACGCTTCGAAAGGTGGAGTAGTGAAGAGAACCGACAAGGTGACTACCATCACAGTAACTCGTGGAGAGGGAATTGATAATATTCCGGCGGAATTGTATTTATATGGTTCGGCTACGGAAAACAGTGGACAGGGTGGAATTCCGTTCCGTTGTGTAGAAGAGGGTGTTTTCCAGATTTATACAAAATTGTCAGCAGGAAATATATCATTCAAGTCAGCTACTACAGGTGAAACGTTCAGCTATTATATTGATGATAGCTCGAAGTTAAGAGAAGGAGATGGTGAAACGGCAGTCGCTGCTTCCGAAGAAGTAACCCGCTTGACTGTGAACTTTAATACAATGGCAATGACGACGGAAAAAATAGGTTCTGCTGTTCGTTGTGTTTGGGGAGCGACATTTGGTGATATAGCTATATTGAATTATGTTGGAAACGGTAAGTTTGTGGGAGAAGCAGATATTCGCTTCCTTGATCCATCCAAACCGGAGACCGGCGCTCCTGATTGGTTAAGTTGGATAGAAGAACGTTACTACTTTTTAGCTCAAGTAAATGGTGGAACTATGTGTTGGGGTAGAGGTGATGGCGTGAGTGCCGAACGTCCGGTAGGTGGAGAACCTGCTTCTTTCTATGCTTTGTATGAATTCCAATGGAGTCAGTGGGATCATCTTTGGAAAATGAAAGGTAGTCTGGATTATATGCATGCGACTATCACTATCGATACGAATTCGGATGGATTGATGATACATACATTTACTAATGTGACTCCGATTAATTAATAAAACTAAGTTATGAAAAAGATAAAGACTATTTTAGCTATTCTTCCGGCACTATTATTCTCCTGTGCCGGAGATGACGTAGAGAAATATATCCCGCCTACACCGATTGCTCCGTCAGAACCCGGAGAGGAGGTCGTTTATCATAAACGTGCCAAAGAACAGTTTGACTTGATTAATCAGTGCTACCGGATCAATAGTGGGGCAACAGAAGGACTGTATAATGAAAATTATCCTAAGAAAGACGGGGATAATTCCGCTTCTTTCTTATGGCCGTATGACGGACTGGTTTCCGGGGCAGCAGCTTTACATGCCTTAGGTTATGATGTGAATTATGCAGATATGGTAGACCGGTTTGAAGTTTATTATCGTACTCCTAGTGGAGCTGTGGGTGGTTATGGCTCTCAAACCAATGGTACTACCGGTAGTGGAACACGTTTTTATGATGATAATTCTATTGTGGGGATTGAATTGGTAGAGGCTTTTAATTTGCTAAATAATCAAGATTATGTGACGAAAGCTAAAAGAATCGTTGAGTTCCTGCAAGCTGGTGAAGATGATACGTTTGGAGGAGGCCTTTGGTGGAATGAAGAGCAGAAAGGGCAGCAGGGAGTTGGTGATTCGAATAAACCGACATGCGCTAATGGATATGCAACGCTATTCTTGCTTGAATATTATTCTGTATGTCCTCAAGAGGAAAAAGCGGATGTGTTGGCTCTGGCAAAACGTTTATATGCTTGGACGTTGACTAACTTGCGTGATCCGGAAGATGGCTGTTACTGGAATGATAAACAAGCAGACGGATCCATTAATAAAACAAAATGGACTTACAATACAGGTGTGATGATTTCTAACGGAATCCGTTTATACAAAATAACGGGTGAGCAGACTTATCTGGACAGTGCCATTGCTTCTTCCGAAGGTGCGTATAATTATTTTGTACGTCCGCTTAATGGGTTGGCGTTGGCTTATCCCGATCATGATCCTTGGTTCACAACAAAACTGATCCGTGCATTTATTGATATTGAGCCTTATTATAAAAATGCAGGCAATTATATCAAAACATTCATCAACTTCCTGGATTATGCATACGAAAATGCCCGTTTATCAAACGGACTGTTCTATGAAGACTGGACAGGAGCAACTCCAAAACGTGCTGAACAGTTGTTGATGCAGGATGCTGCGCTCGAATCTTTGGGAATGATTGCTTTGTACAAAGGAGAAACAGTGACAGAGGAATAGGATATGAATAGTAAAATTAGAAATATAGCTTTATTTGTATCGACGGTATTCGTGCTTCTTTCTTGTGCCGGAGAATCAAAAACGACTCCGAATAAAGATAAGGCAGAAGAAATGTTTCAGCGTGTTTGGGAACTCTACAGGGTTCCCAAATACGGCCTCTTCTCTGAATATTACCCAAGCAGTCATCGTCCTGATCTGACTTATTTTAATGATTCCACCCGGCAAGCGCAGGAAGTTTCTTATCTGTGGCCTATGAGTGGTGTCTTTTCTTCGGCAGTGTTGATGGCTACCATCGAACCGGAGAAATATACGGTTTATGTCGATTCGATGGTGATGGCGATGGAGCGTTACTATGATACAACGCGTGTTCCTTTTGGTTATCAGGCTTACCCTGTTCAGTTTGGAAAGGTAGACCGCTATTATGATGACAATGGTTTAGTGGGTATTGATTATATTGATTCTTACCTGGTAACTAAAAATTCTCATTATCTGGAGAAAGCGAAACAGGTATTGACCTTTATTTTAAGTGGCTGGGATGAGAACTTTGAAGGAGCTGTTTCTTGGTTGGAAGGAGTGAAAGATCAGAAACCTGCCTGTTCTAACGGAAAAGCGATGGTGTTGGCTTTAAAACTTTATGAAGCAACTAAAGATGAGTATTATCTGGAGGTGGGAAAGAAGTTCTATCATTGGATTGATAAATATCTGAAAGATCCGGAAAGAGGAGTCGTTTGGAATTCATGGTTAACAACGACTTCGGCAGTATGCCCGGATTTGTATACTTACAATACTGGTACTTTGTTACAAGCAGCTGTAGCTTTATATAATTATACGGGTGAGCAGGCGTATCTGGATAATGCTAAATTTCTGGCAGAAGGAAGTTGCAAAGTGTTCTTTAAATACACGGAAGAAGGTATTCCCTATATTGCTGATTTACCTTGGTTTAATCTGGTTTTGTTTAGAGGTTATCACGATCTGTACAATGTTACGGGGGATTCAAAGTATGTGGATACGATGATAAAAGGACTGGATTATGCTTGGGAACATGCACGTGACCAGGCGGGACTGATGTATCATGACTGGACAGGGCGGACTGATGAAAAACGTAAGCCGAAATGGTTATTGGATGCTTCGTGTGTGCCGGAGTATTATGCACGTGTGGCGATGATTAAAGGAGAAGTTACAAACAGAAAAATAAATAAATGATGAAATTAAAATGGATAGGTAGCCTGTTGATTCTGGCAGGTGTTGTAGGGTGCAAAACACCTGATCGTCCCAATCTGGTAGAGTATGTGAATCCTAATATTGGAACTGTACATAGTCGTTGGTTTTTCTATACTCCGGCTGCGGAGCCTTTTGGAATGGCTAAACTGGGAGCTTCTACCAATGGAACTTACGGTAATAATCAAGGATGGGAAGCTATTGGTTATGAAGATAATCATACTTCGATTGATGGCTTTCCTTGCTTACATGAGTTTCAGATAGGAGGAATTTCACTGATGCCTGTAACGGGAGAAGTAAAAACAAATCCCGGAAAACTGGAAGACCCCGATAAAGGTTTCCGTTCCCGCTTTGATAAGAAAGATGAAACGGCGCGTCCGGGATATTACTCTGTATTATTAAAGGATTACCAGGTAAAGGCAGAACTTACTGCCACTGCTCGTGTCGGATTCCAGCGATATACTTTCCCGGAGACGGAAGCTGCTCATATTCTTTTGAATATTGGAAATCGTCAGGGAGAAAGTGGAGCTGTGCGTGATGCATATATCAAACAGATAGATGGAAATACTATTGAAGGTTACGTGATTACGGAACCGGAATATGTGAAGAAATATCAAGCGGGTTCATCAGTAGCTATGTATTTTTATGCAAAACTAGATCGTATTCCTGAATCGGTAGAGGTTTTTTATCAAGATAGTACTCTGAAAGCGGGAAATGAAATCAAAGGTGCAGGAGCTATTATGTGCCTGAATTATAAAACGAAAAAAGATGATGTAGTAAATGTAAAGATCGGTTTGTCATATACTTCCATTGAAAATGCTAAACTGAATCTGGAAACGGAAGCGAAAGACTTGATTTTTAATGAAGCTTTACAGTCAACTACGGATAAATGGAATGAATCCTTGGGACGTATTCTGGTTTCAGGAGGTACGGATGAAAGCAAAATCAAATTTTATACAGGATTGTATCACGCTTTGTTGGGCAGAGGACTTGCTAGCGATGTTAATGGAGCTTATCCCAAAAATGATGGAACAGTAGGGCAGATACCTTTGGGAAAAGAAGGTAAGCCGATATATAATCATTATAATACGGATGCAGTTTGGGGGGCTTACTGGAACTTGACTTCTCTTTGGGCACTAGCTTATCCGGAATACTACAATGGATTAGTTAACAGTCAGTTGCTGGTATACAAAGATGCTGGCTGGTTAGGTGATGGTATTGCTGCCAGTAGATATGTTTCGGGCGTAGGGACAAATATGGTGAGTATTACCCTGGCAGGTGCATACAATAGTGGTATTCGTGATTTTGATGTTGAAACGGCTTATCAGGCAGCTTTAAAGAATGAATTAGGCTGGGAAGGCCGCATTGAGGGGGCAGGTAAGATGGATGTGAAGCAGTTTGTAGAAAGAGGATATGTACCTTATGAGAACAGTGTTCATTATGGCACACATCCGGATGGCTCTACCTTTTCTGTTTCTCATACATTGGAATATTGCTTTAGTGCTTATGCTGTGGCGCAGTGGGCGAAAGCATTGGGGCATACGGATGATTACAACCGTTTGATGGAATTATCAAGAGGATGGGAAAAACTATTTGATGATTCATTGAAACTGGTTCGTCCCAGAGTTCCTAACGGTGAGTTTATTGATAACTTTAATCCGCTGGAGTCATGGAGAGGATTTCAGGAAGGAAATGCTGTACAATATACATTTTTTGTTCCTCAACATCCATATCGTTTGATTGAAAAAGTGGGTAAAGAGGAGGTTAATAATCGGTTGGATTCTATATTTACCGAAGCGCGTAAATCTATTTTTGGTGGCGGTAAGATAACTTATGCTTTTGCAGGTGTGGAGAGTCCTTACAATCATGGTAATCAGCCAAGTCTTCATATTCCTTGGTTGTTCAATTTCTCCGGTAAACCTTACCTGACACAGAAATGGACGCGCTTGATTTGTGATGAGTTTTACGGAACAAACGGAGAGCATGGTTATGGCTACGGTCAGGATGAAGATCAGGGACAGTTGGGAGCCTGGTATGTGATGGCGGCAATGGGATTGTTCGATGTACAGGGCGGTTCTTGTGAACGACCGACTTTCCAGATTGGCAGTCCGTTGTTTGATAAGATTGAAATCAAACTTAGTCCGATGAATGCGACGGGAAAAACGTTTGTGATTGAAACGACTGGTAATACACCGGATGCCTATTATGTACAATCTGCTACGTTGAACGGTAAACCGCTGGAACAATGTTGGATGTACCGGGATGAACTCTATAAAGGTGGAACATTGAAACTCACAATGGGTAATCAACCGAATGAAAAATGGGGAGTGGAAAATCCGCCTCATTGTTCTGAATAAACAGCTTATTTACCTCGGTGCCGATGTCGCTTGACAATGGCACCGGGGATTCTACATTTTATAATATAGTGAGTTAAACATGAAAACACAAAACTCTATTTATGCCGCCCTTCCCGTTCTCTTCGGGTTCTTTGTAATGGGCTTCTGTGATATAGTCGGCATTTCGTCCGATTATGTTCAACGTACTTTCAACTGGTCTCCTGTGATGACGGGATTTGTTCCTTCATTAGTATTTATCTGGTTCCTGTTTTTAGGTATTCCTATTGGAAATCAGATGAACAAATGGGGACGTAAAAATACAGTTCTTCTTAGTATGGGAATAACGGTAGTGGGTATGTTATTACCATTGATCGTTTATAATAGCGCGACTTGTATGATAGCTTATGCTCTCTTGGGAATTGGTAACGCTATTCTGCAAGTTTCACTGAATCCGTTGTTAAGTAATGTGGTAACTAGCCAACGTTTATTGACTAGTAGCTTGACGGCAGGGCAGGTAATCAAAGCTGTATCTTCTCTCGTTGGACCGGAGATTGTATTGTTGGCTGTAGCTCACTTTGGAGACGACAAATGGTATTATTGCTTCCCGATATTAGGTTTTATCACATTATTATCCGCTGTTTGGTTGATGGCTACCCCTGTTAAGCGAGAAGATTCCAGTGCTGCAACCCAGCAACTTTCTATCAGTGATACTTTTTCTTTATTGAAGGATAAAACGATTCTGTTGTTGTTTTTGGGTATCTTCTTTATTGTGGGGGTAGATGTTGCCACCAACTTTATCAGTTCTAAGCTGATGGCAGAACGTTTTGACTGGACGACAGAACAAGTGAAGTTTGCTCCACAAGTTTATTTTTTAAGTCGTACGGTAGGTGCTTTATTGGGTGCTTTCTTGTTGGCCCGTATCGCTGAAATAAAATATTTCCGTGTGAATATTGTTGCCTGTATTTTCTCTTTGCTTATTCTGGCCTTTGTGAAAAACGATATGGTAAATCTGATTTGTATCGGTGCTGTCGGTTTCTTTGCGTCATCCGTATTTTCTATCATTTATTCGATGGCTTTGCAGGCAAGACCGGAAAAAGCAAACCAAATTTCAGGGTTGATGATTACTGCTGTTGCCGGTGGCGGAGTAGTTACTCCAGTTATTGGGTTTGCGATTGGAACAGTAGGTGTTATCGGAGGCGTTTTTGTCACTTTAGCTTGTGTGTGTTATTTGACTTATTGTGCTTTTGGGGTGAAGACCGCGAAAGCCTAGTATTATTGCGGAGAAGATGCTATCTTCGCCCGAATCCTACTTAGCGACTGCGGAGTTATCCACAAGTAAGACGCAATATGTTTTAAAGGTACATATTGCAATAATTCCGGAGTCTCTTTGATAAGGTTGAGATAGCGTTCTTTAGCCCGTGGGCTTCCCGAGCTGATAAGCCAGTTCTCCTGTTGAAGAAACTGATGATCCATGAGGCGGAGCCCCAAATTAGCGAGTCCGATGGATGAGGCGAATAGCTGATTCAGAGCTGTTCGGGAAATACAATAGGCCACACTGTCACACATGACCTCAATATTTATTAATGAGTAGGCATTATCTACATAGCCCCAGACGGAGAAAGCAGCTTCTCCGTCTGAAGCAAACCAGATGGTAGTATCCACTCCGTCTTTATGATAATAGGCTCGCCATATTCCTGTCTTGATAAAATAAAGATTACAGTTCTTTGTCCCTTCGCGTACTATTAAATCTCTTTTTTTGAAATGTACCTCTTCCATATAGTTCAGTAGAGACTGTACATCGGTTTCAGATACCTTGTATCTATCGCAAAGTTTTTCAATGAATGTTCTCATATTGCAAAGATACTTATCGTCGGCAGACAATGAAACGATCTTTCAAATAAATTCCGAAAATATAGAAAGTGGTTAATAACTCTGCCAATGGTACGGCTAGCCAGATACCCGGTATACCCAATACCGGAGGGAGCGCAAAGAATCCCATCAACATAAATACGACTCCCCGGAGAAGAGTGATAATTGTTGCTCGCTGACCTCTTTCGACACTCTGATAATAACCAATGCCAATCATGTTGACGGCAAAGAAAATGAATCCTACTCCGAAATAAGGAAGCCCGTTTACTGCTATATCAAATGCAGCGTAGCTGCGGTCAATGAATAACGAAACGATGTCTTGGCAGCATAGTACGGTAAGAATGAAAAAGCTGATACCGCAGATTAAAGCGGTCCGAATGGCGAGATGCAGTGTCTTTCGTACACGCTCGGGTTGTCCGGCTCCGAAGTTATAGCTGATAATCGGCTGTGCGGATTGTGCAATGGCATTATAGACCATGAAGATGATAGGGAAGAAGTAACAGGCAATACTGAATGCTGCCACTCCGTCTTCACCGAGATGGCGGATGAAAACGTAGTTCCCCAGAAACATCATACAGGCAATGGAGGCTTCACTGATAAAAGCAGAACTTCCCAGTTTAATCATATAACCGATGTTGCGAAGAGTCAGTAACAGACTTTTGATACTTAACTTTATCCGGCATAGATGGAGGGTACGAGAGAAACGGAGTAAGTAAATCAGTGTCATCAACCCTCCCACGACAGTTCCCAGACTGGTGGCAAAAGCTGCTCCCATTATTCCCCAACCAAGTTCGAAGATGAATATATAATCCAGTATGATATTGAGTATGGCTGCAACCGCATTACACATCATGGTATAGGTGGGTGAACCGTCCAGACGGATGCAGAACATACCTATATTTAAGACTTCGTAGAATACGAGAAAAGGAATGTACCATGCCATATATTCTACAGCTAACGGCAACAATCGGTCCGAACTACCTAATAATCTGGCTAATGGCTCTATAAAATAAAGGCACAGAGCAGACAGGATAAGTATGAGCAATGCGGAAAAAGCAATTGCCTGAGTGATATTAATACTTGCTACTTTGCGTTTTCCCTGAGATAAATGAATGGAAGCCACCACCGAAGCTCCCACTCCGAACATCAGTCCGATACCCGCTGCGATCATAAAAAGCGGTGCAGTGATATTTACTGCCGCCAGCGCGTCACTGCCAATTCCTTTTCCTACAAATATCCCGTCCGTAATAACGAACAGAGCCGAGAATACCATCCCAAGTACCGTAGGAATTAGTAACTTACGGAACAACGTGGAGATGTTCATACTGCCGAAATCAATACTATCTTTCATAACTTTCTACCTTTGTCGTTGAAAATGGCGACAAAGGTAGGGTTATGGGAGGAGATAAAAATTACCATTTGGTAATTTTTATCTCTATATTTAATAGGGAAAAGAATCTCTTATGTATATTCTATCAATTATTTGAGCATGTTGAAATCCTTTATTCCAAAAACTTCAGTGGATATTTCACCCAACCAACCGCTTTTACTATTAACACCCACTTGTACTTTGATAAAATCAACGTACTTCAGGTTTGCATCCTTACCGTCGAAAGTTACAGCATGGGATATCTTGAAATGATTGTCAGACGGTCCGGCATTATAGTTGTCATCATCTGTCAGACGATCAATGGCGCTGAAATTATCAGCATATCCCCATTCATAACTATCATTTACCCAATAAGTACCATTACCGGATTGATCGTAATTACGCTCTTTCAGGCGAGTACCTCGCAAAGTATATTGTTTTTCCTTTACCCAGGCGGGATAATAATAATCTTGCCGGTGAAAAGCACCCAGATAATCAATAGACCCACTTTGACCATGATTGTCTGTCCATGGGGTGGGAAGCTGAATACCAGTTGGTTTATGATAGGTGACGGCATAGTCCTGCCAGGTTTCGGCTTTCCCATATTCGGATCCGCGCAATTCATACCAAGTGTCATTAGGTAACCCATCACCATTTTCGTCCTGCATTACCCATACAATTCCCGGTTCTGACGAACCATCAAAAGCGTTTCCTGTAATAGCAATGTTGTAATCTCCATCATTCACGATACTATGATCGAATCCAACGATGATGTATCCACCGAATCCGCCTAGGGAAACATAAGCCGTCTGATTGATTCGTTCTTCTGCATAGGTGCAGGCTTCTGCCATAGTTGTTGTGTTATGATTCTCATTGATGAATTGACCGGGAGCCGGTAAATATTCATATACTTTGTTCATTGACGCAGAACTTGTGGCGCTAATCTTCCGCTGGTATGTTCCTGCGGGAGGGCAAACATTGACTTTTAATGTTTGCGTAGCGAGTATATATGAGTTCTTCATTTCGACCTTTACCGTGTGTTCTCCCTGCTGCTCGGATGTAAACAGATAAGTATCATTTTCTCCGGATTGCACTTGTTCATTGTCCACGGTCCATGTATAGACTGCATCCAGTGCATTATTCACGTCAACCGGTTTGATACGGATAGTTCTGCCGGCTGACATGTTATATTCCGTTTGCAGGAATGTCCAGTTGAAATCTACTTGATCCGGTGAACAAACTTCTACTTTGAAAGTTACTTCGTCATCGCCATCTTCATTGTGAGTAGCAAAACGAACTTGATATTCGCCAAGCTCGATTGTGGGGAGAGTACAGGTTAATTCGTTCGAAATATCTTCACCGTTTATTTGCCAGGAGTAACTGGTTTCCAGAAAAGAATCTACTATAGGTGTAATGGTTAGTTCAGAGCCTTGAAGCACTTTGAAACCTTTGTCGGCATCCGCAATAGAGATAGTCGGTACATCAAGTTGAAAGACATCGATACGTATCTCCTTTTCTGTTGTCCCTCCGGCATTGGTGGCAGAAATCAGAATGAAATACCTGCCTGCTTCATCGGCTGAAAATGTCAGGGTGGAAGTGGTACAGATACTCTTTCCATCTATTGTCCAGTTAAAGGTCGTTTCCGAATCGGTATTTTCATAAATGGGAGCGATGGTTATCTCCCGACCAATTTTTGTTTTATAGATGGGGGATTCTTCTTTCAAGGTAATGACAGGAGCGGAAAGAAGAGGAGAGTCCTCCTCTTCTTTCACGCATGATATTAATGCTAACAGAACAAATAAAAAAAGTATAATATGTTTCATTAGAATCTCACTGCTACATCATCATAAGCAAAATAGGCAGGTTGGCTGAAACCATATCCGTTATCATTACTTCCAGTGACATTAAAGTCTATTTTGACCACTTTGCCTAATGCGGATAAATCCCATTTTGTCCATTCAAGTATATTACCCTCGGCTCCAACCAAATAAAATTCCGGACGTGTAGCTACTTCTTTTCCATCTTCATCATAACCGATAGCAACCAGTTTCACCCAATCATCTTTGCCTGCGGGTGCGGTCAAACCGTTACCGTTGGCCACACAGTTGGCTAGGTAGGTCGTCATAGTCACATACATGTGGTCAACTACACGAGCAACTCCGTCTCCAAAGTAAATATAGGGTAATGGACCGTTGGCATATCCGGAATTGTCTGCATAGCCGTAATGTACGCAGAAGTTTTTGGAACCATTATGTCCTCCAAAACCAGTTTTTGCATCCTGATAATAAACGGCTAGTTGGTGCTGGAAGTCTCCATGAGTAAGATCCATATCCAGATAATTGGAAATTGCGTGTCCGCCACCCCAGTATTGGTAATCACCCCATCCGTTAGGAAGTTCGGAAGCAAGAAAAGTGTTGTTTGCATCACTCCAGTTATAGAGTTGGTTATTCTTAGGATAAAGTAGTGGGCCACCATATTGTTGGCTGTCAATTAATGATGACCAGTTTCTTTCTCCTACCATGTTAGCATCACCTTTATAATCAACATCCTCGAATGTCAAGAAGTGTGCTTCACGCACTGCTCTTAATTGCATTTTTATTACTTTACCGAAAGCTTTGGACGGAGTGACAAGTATTTTAAGTTCACCATCTTTGACATCATCACCTGAAACTGCCGGAGCTGTGATTCTTAAGTCTTTATCATTAAGAACCGCTGTCCATCCTTGCGGAATAGCAATTAATGTTGCGTCGTCTATATTGGCAGTTGTAAGAAGATACGTCCTTGTTTCATTAGACGAGAACAAGGTATAATCCCTATTGGCAATGTCAAATGTATATGTTTCCCCTTTGGGCAATGTGAACGACGTTCCATCTGCAAGAGTAACTAGTACATGATTGTCATTAACTGTAACAGATTTGAAGAAAGAGTCTCCGTCTTGTCCTTCCGCTTTCACAGGTTTTCCGTCTGTTCCGTTAATACGTTTGGCTCCTTCGCCTGTATCAACGGTCCAGTATCCGTCACTGTCAACTCCCATAACTGGAGTTGTACCTGTCACTTTTAACTTGTTAGTTGCATCCGGCAGCCATTCTGTAGTACCGTTGGTAGTAATGGTCCAGTAATATATTCCGTCTTCGTCAGCTTTCACTCCAATCACAGGAGCATCTGTACCATTCTTTCCATTTTTGATAGATACGGTGCTTCCATCACTGAAAGTTAATGTGTAGCCATCAGATGTCTGTTCCGTGTTGGTGATTACTTTCCCTTGATTTAATGCGTCTACCAAACTCTGTAAAGTTGTAATTTCAGAGTTCATTTTCTTGACTGTTGTTTCTAGTGTTTCTACTCGTCCGTCGAGATCATTGACTTTATCCCAGAGATCATCGTCATTGTAGCAACTGCATACTGTAACGACAGTGAGCAGTAAAAATAGAATTTTCTTCATTGCTTTTGTTTTTAATTATTAATAGAATTGTGAATTATTGAATCTCTTTTAGTTTCTTATCTGTAAAGGCAATATGTGCCGGAATGTCCCCCGTGATGACTGACCATTTCTTTTTTCCATCCCGGGAGAAACAGTATAATGTGCCGGGAGTCACATAGTCTTTGGCATCGGTGACGAAGAATTCACCTGTTTCCGGATTGATTGCTATTCCATAAGGTATCTTGATAGATTTTTCCGTACCATCTGTAATAAAATTGCGGGTATCAGTTTTCTTTGTTTTTGTATTATAAATAGCGTAAGAGACTGTCCAACTGTTGGTGTAATAACTCCATTCTGTACTGTATACATACAGTGAATCTCTGCAAATGGCCATTTCTGTATTGGGAAGAAGCGGTAATTCATCGATTACTTTATCGGTATTGGAATCTATTACAAATGTTTCGGAGTAAGTGTCATAATAATCTCCCCGGGATGAGACATAAATATTTCCGTATTGGTCTAATTCCATTCTATGCAAATTGATTCCCACATCAATGGTTTTGATAACTTTGAATGTGTTCAAGTCGATGACGGATACCGTACGGTCATAATTAGGTACGCGATACCCGCCGGAGTTGGCTACATAGAGTTTGTTGCCCACAATCACCATTTCTTCCGGCTGGTAGCCGACCACACAGGTGTCCTTGACAGTCAGTGTGGTAGTGTCAACACGTGCTACATACCCCAGTCTGGCGTTGGGATCTATTTTGACAGGGCCTGCATACGAACTGACGTATGCATATTTATCTTTAAAGACGATATAACGGCAATTAGGTATGGAAATTTGCGTGATGTGTTTTGCTGTTTCTACATTCATCACTTCTACGAAATGAGAACAGTTGATGATGGCATATAACTTATTTCCATAGATTTGGATATCATTTCCCACATCCCCCAATTCTTGTACGACTCCCGGGTTCCGTTCCGCATAGATATTCTTATGATAGATACCGGTTTCGTAATCAAAGTAATCAAGGGTAGCCTTGTTGCTTCCCATATTTCCTTCATTGAGTAGAAAGAAACCTTTGACAGAGGTACCGCTTACTCCGGGAGTAACTTGGTTGGGAGTTGACGGAATAATGCGTTCATCTTCGCGACAAGAAGTCGATAGAAGAACAAAACAGATAATGATGGATAGAACAGATATTCTCATAACATGACGTTTAATTTGATTTTAAAACTTGTACCGGGCATAGGATAGCATTGCACTACTTCATATTGCTGATTGAAGATATTATTAATTTCTGCCGTTACACGTATTCCCGTTTTCCCCCATTGAAAAGTTTTGGATAGGGAAAAATCGTGGGTATACCAGGGCTGTGCGTAGTTCTCCGGGATATTGGCGACTGCTTCATAACGTTCACCTGTATAAATGAAACTATAGTTACAGGACCATGTTTGGTAACTTCCATTGAGGATGATGGAACCTCCATGCCAAGGTATATAAGGAATCTGGCCTCCATACCATTCACTGGTAGGATCGGTAAAATCCTGTGCCTTTTGATAGGTGTAATTGAAGAGAGTGCTAAGTTCCACCTTTCCGAAGCCCCATTCTCCTCGTATGGCTGCGTCTAATCCCCGAATTTCCACATGTCCGAGATTAATCATAGTCCAACGGAACTGGTTGGAGGTAGGCATGGCAATGATTTTATCATCTACTTCATTATAGTAACCATCTATTTGTAAGTCCAGGCTTTTCAGCCAATGGTTATTCCAGGTGTGAGAGAAAGTGATACCCACATCGTATTGGGTGGTATATTCTGGTTTTAAGTCCTTATTGCCTATAAAAGTATAATACAAATCATTGAGAGTCGGCATGCGAAAGACTTTTTTATAAAAGGCCCGTACATTCAGAGGGAACTTGGTCAATGGTTGCCAGGTGGCTATGACAGAAGGAGTGTATTTGTTTTTGGTGCCTGCATTAGCTCCTTTGGTACGTGTATTGTCGTCGACATGAGTATATAACAGGCTCGCCTGCAACATGAGGTGGTTGAAATCAAAGGACGTGGCGGCAGAAGTCAGGATTGTATTACGGGTTGGATAGACAAAATCTATGAGATCGGCCCGTAATGTATTCCATTGAAAATCATTGGATAATGACATACTCCACCAGGGATAGATGGTGAATAAATGGGCGGCCGAAGCATAGATTTCTTGTTGTCGGTAGTGATTGTCTACGTACATGGTGGTGACATCCAGTCTGGGATCGGATAAATAGTGGAGATAGTCATAAGCATATTTTCCGTTGGCTAGCAGACTGTACCAAGGCTTAAAATAGTTTTGAAAAGAGCCTTGCACAAACAGATTGGTATCCCACTGCCGGTCCTGATGGCGAAACTTACCCGGCTCTTCTCTTACCGCAGCTCCGGGATATCCTCGTTCTGAATTGTATAGGTATGCTTTGGCTTTCCATTCTCCTTTGGGGACTTTTCCGAAGAATGCATTCTCCAAACGTAACATTCTTACGTCTCCATTTTGACGAACAGCTGTTGTGTCGTAACCATCTTTCTTGGCGTATGTGAATTTATATCGTCCTGATGTATACATATACTCCGTACTGATGGAACTGCTTATTCGTTCGTTGAAACGATGTTCCCAAAGTAGTGACGGATTGATGGTAGAGAATGAACCGCCTTTCACCCCGATGTTCAGATTGTTTTTCTTTTCCCCTTTGAATAGGGGTTTTCGTGTCTGCATATATATGGCACTTGCGGAACTATAATCTTTGGCAGGTTGGAAGATGGCACTTTTTTGACCATTATATAGTGAAATGACTTCCATATTATCTAATGAAAAACGACCTAGATCGACGACTCCATTTTGCGCATTTCCTAATTCAATACCATCGTAAAATACTCCGACATGATGACTGCCCATACTTCGTATATTGACGGTTTTTAGTCCTCCAATACCTCCGTAATCTTTTATCTGTACTCCGGAAAAGTAGCGCAAAGCATCAGCAACGGAGTAAACATTGAGCTTCTCAAGTTCTTTGCCGGACAGAATCTGTACAGGAGACATCTTTTTTTGCATCCGGTTGCTGTAGATAGTAACTTCTTTGAGTTTGAGAAGTGTATCAGACAGAGAAGTCTGATGCCGAACCCTGGACTAGGAAATGGCCGGTAATGTGGTAAATAGAGATAGAATCAAACATAATATCCACCGTAAATGGATATAATGCTTATTGTATGAATGGACTTGAATAGAAAGCATGTCTTTTATTTTATAGGTATAAAAAATCCGTTTGTTCAGATCTGAATTCAATCTACACAAACGGACATATAGCTATTATACCAAATAAAAGATAATTGCTTATTTTCTATTTGACTACTACCCGAAATCCCGCAGGTGTAAATCAGAACATCAAGGCAGGTCTTCTGACTCATCCCATTTTGCAACGCCTTCCCAGATAAACTATCCAGTGACTTTTGTGTTGCAATTTTGCTCTTTGATTACAAGGAGCGGAGATTTACAGCAGCAGGTACTGTTGCCGGTTTACACGGCATTCCCTTTTCATTCCTTAACAACGCAAAAGTTGTTCAAGGAAACCTTAACGGCACAAAGTTAGAAAGTTTTTATTAATTAGTTTGTTTTATTCTAAAAAAATATCCCATTGACCAATAACAAATATTCCGGCATCTGATCCTATTCTCTCCATTTGTTAGTGATCAATTGGATGGAAAAGGATATATTAATATGTTATCCCAACGACAGAATCAATATTTGTGCCGTCAATACTCGCAGAAACATGGTGAGCGGATACACCGTAGCGTAGCCGACGGCAGGCGCATCACAGGAAGTCAGGTCATTGGAGTAAGCCAATGCCGGCGGATTGGTGGTAGAACCAGCCAGAACTCCGATAAGCGTGAAATAATTCAGCTTGCAATAATACCGTCCTATCAATCCCGTAATCAGAAGTGGCAGGATGGTTATGATTACTCCGTAGCCAACCCATATATATCCTCCGCCATGAATGACTGTGTCTACAAAGCCTTCGCCTGCTCCTAAACCTACGCAAGCGAGAAAGATGGAAATACCGATTTCACGAAGCATCAGGTTGGCACTCATGGTGGTATAAGTAATCAGCTTGTATTTCGGACCGAAACGGCTAATCAGGATAGAAACGATGAGCGGACCGCCTGCCAATCCTAGTTTCACAGGTTGCGGAATTCCGGGAAATGCGAAAGGAAGACTTCCCAGAATACATCCTAAAGCGATACCTATAAAGATAGGAATCAGGTTCGGATGATTTAAGCGTTTCATGGAGTTGCCAAGTACTTTCTCTGCATGGGCAACAGCCAGTTCGGAACCTACAATGGTGACACGGTCTCCCATTTGTAACTGTAATTGTGGAGAGGCTACCAAGTCTACTCCCGAACGATTGACGCGGGTGATGTTTGCTCCGAAGTTATTTCTGATTTTGAGTTGTGAAAGCGTTTTCCCGTTCAATTCCGGTTTAGTAATCAGGATACGGCGTGAAATGAGCTCTTTGTTCAGTTGTTCCCATTCCATTTTGATTTCCTTTCCGAAGAATATAGTGATTGCTTCCACGTCAATCGGGGTAGAGATCACTAATATGATATCCCCTACATGTAGAATTGTTTCGGAATTGACCAATTCGGTTTCTCCACCCTCGCGGTGTTTGATGCGGGAAATGACAAACTTACGGTTCAGTAACGGGCGGAGTTCTTTAATCCTGATGCCATCTACCGATTCGTTTCTCACTTCAATGGAGATAGGGCGTACGGTAAGTTCCTGGAGATGTCCCAGACCGACTTCTGCTTCTTTTTCTTCTTGAGCAGTATTGATGCGAAGGAGATATTTCAAAGCAAGCAGGGAAAGGATGATACCTACTACACCCAGCGGATAGCTGACAGCATATCCTAAAGCAATTTCGGGAGCATCTATGCCATTCAAATCACTGTTGGCCTGTTGTGCGGCTCCCAGTCCCGGAGTATTGGTGACGGCTCCGGACAAAATACCTACCATTGTGGTAATCGGAGTTCCGGTGGTGAAGTGCAGGATAATAGTAATGGTTACTCCTAATACTACTACGAGCATAGCTAGCATATTCAGGGTAAAGCCCCCCTTTTTGAATGCTGAAAAAAAGCCGGGTCCTACCTGCAAACCAATTGAGTAAACAAACAGAATCAATCCGAATTCTTTTAGAAAGTGGAGCAGGTGTTCGTCCAGATTCATGTTGAAATGACCGAATACGATTCCGACAAAGAGTATCCAGGTAACTCCCAGAGATACTCCCCGCACTTTGATTTTTGCAAGGATGATTCCAAACGCTATGGTTAGTGACAGAATCAGTACGGAGTGTGCCACTCCGCCGCCCCAAAGATTGGGGTAACCTTCAAATAAATTTCTTAGAACTTCCATTGTGATTATTATATGATGATATTTAGTTTAGCTAAAAGTACCCCCGGAGAAATCACTTCTGCGGGGATACGCACACATTGAGCATGACGGTCTAATGCCGTCCTTTTGATATTTTAGCTAGAGAGAATTTATCCTCCTTCAATCATTTCCGATGTCATGACTACTCGATTCTTTTTTTACAGTCTGCCGTTTTCCTATCCCACGAGTAAAAACAACTATAAAGGTATGAATGGCAGGTCTTCTGACTGACTCCCTTCCTGATGCCTTCCCGACCTTGACTATCGATACCTGGTCAGTGGTAAAAGTAAATATCAAGAAGTTGAATGGAGTTTCACAGCAGCGGGACTGTCCGGGATTTACACCCGATTCCCTTTTAATTCAGATAGTTGATATGGCTATCTGAAACCAATTCGGGGCAAAGATAGCGAATTTATATAGGAACCCAAATGAATGCTACCTATTTATTTTATACACAGTCTGATTCTTGTCGGATATCTGTTTGTTTATTTGATGCGTACTCTCATCTCCTGCACATCAAACGTGACGGATTCATTTCGGAAAAGTCTTTCTATATGTCCGCTGGCCACCATTTCCGGAGTAGGCAGCGTGTACATCTGCGGATTATCTATGAGCATGATGGAGTCGCAAAGCGATAAGGCGATGTCGAGGTCATGAGTGGAGAATAAGACACATTTTTTTTCTTCCTGTGCCAGTTTCTTTAAAAGCAAACAGAGCTCGTAGCGGTTAGGTAAGTCCAGGAAGGCGGTCGGTTCATCAAGCAGGATGACGGGAGTATCCTGTGCAAGAGCACGGGCAATCATAATTCGCTGACATTCGCCATCGGACATTTTATCCATTGTCTTTTCTGCATAACCGGACATACCGACTAGCTGCATAGCGTCATCCACCCGCTTTTGGTCTTCCGGTTGCAGTTGGCCGATCCAGTTGGTATAGGGAGCACGCCCTAAAGCTACTACATCTTTACAGCGGAGATTAGCGATACGTACTTTATCGGTGGTGACAAAGCTTATATTCCGGGCTAATTTTTCCGGTTTCAATGATGCTATGTTTTTTCCTTGCAGAGTAATCTCTCCTGATTGAGGCTTTTCCAGCCCCATCATAGCACGGAGCAGGGTGCTCTTTCCCGTTCCGTTACGTCCTAACAGGGCAACGAGTTGTCCGCCTGTGATTCGGGCATTTACCGTTTCCAACAGCGTGCGCTGTCCATATCCTAATGTCAGTTCTTTAAGTTCTATCATTTGAATCTACGCAAGTTTTTAGCAATTACCCATAAAATAACCGGAACACCTAGCAAGGCGGTGATGCAGTTAACCGGAAGTAGGAACTTCTTGGCGATGATGTCGCAGAGAAGCATGCTGATAAGCCCTGTCAGCATGGTGCCGGGGACCAGTATCCGGTGGTCGGCATTGTTGAATAGCAGTCGTGTGACATGCGGTACTGCCAGGCCGATAAATCCTACCGGACCACAGAAAGCGGTGACCGTTCCTGTCAGCAGTGCGGTAGAAACGAAGATGAACGTGCGTGAACGTTTAATGTTCATTCCCATCGTTCGTGCATAATTCTCACCGAGCAGTAACAGGTTCAGCGATTTGATACAGGCTACGGAAATTAGTAAACCGATACATAACATCGGTATCATAATTCCCAGTTGGGTGACTGTGATGTGGCTAAGAGATCCCATTGACCAGAGTGTGAACATTTTCAGTTGTTCGGCAGAACTTAGGTACTGGAGTATCTGAATGATAGCGCCTGCTACGTAGCCTATCATAACTCCCATAATCAGCACACCGAGAATGTTTTTTACTTTCCGGCTGATAATGGCTACTCCCAATAAGATTATGGCAGTTCCTATCCAGCCCGAACCTACGATACCCAGCGACTGAAGAATTGGAAACTCCGCCCATCCAAGTAATGGAGCACCTAGTATGAACAGAGCTACGCCCAGTCCTGCACCGGAACTTACTCCCAGCAGGTAAGGATCTGCCAACGGATTCTGGAATACTGTTTGCATCTGTAAACCGCTAACGGAGAGTGCTATTCCTATCAAAGCCGCTACCACTACCCGTATGAAACGGATAGAAAGGAGAATATTCCGTGTCATTTCGTCACATTCGCCTCCGGTGAGTACAGCCCATACCTTGGTGATAGGAATATATGTATCTCCCGTTGCCATGTCTATCAGTAATAACAGTATGGTAACTATACCCAGTGTAATGAATAAAAAGGGAGTACGTTTATCAGGCTGTTTCATTCCAGGTGTCTGTAATAGTAAAGTGAATCGGATACGAGTTCGGGGTGAAAGATATGAATCAGGTCACGCAATACGACGTCGGGACGTACCACTGCAGATTCCCAGTAGTCATTACCTCCTGTCGGTGTTGTTCGTAAATTGTTGTTGTAAACAGTTTTTTCGCGTACAGCTTTGGCGTCTACAAATTTAGGATTGACCGTCTTTAGTTCATCCAACGTAGAAGCCATGCCTACATTAATCCAGTAGTCGGCTTTTTGTATCAGTTTGTAAGCCGTTTCCAGTCCGATGGGAGTGGAACTGTTAGAAGTGTTTTTTTTGTAGATGTAATCCGCACCTGCATCAGTTACCAATTGTGCCATGTAACTTTGTGTGGAAGGCATCACCCAACTGTCGTTCCACGGGGTATTGAGCATAACGGTAGGACGTTGCTCTACCGATTCGGTGAGTGCTTTCAAAACTTGATAACGTTTAGGGATTTCACGGAATATTTCGATGCCTTTTTCCCTGCTGTCTGTTAATTCGGCAAGAGCTACCAGCCATTCGGCTTTACCAAGCGGTGATTCCTCCAAATATTCTCCTACATACATATAAGGTATATACAGTTCTTTCAGTTTGTCTGTTACGGCAGTTTGCGCATCTCCGATACCGTATAACAGGACAACATCCGGTTTCAGTCCCAATAATAACTCATAATTCATTTCGGGGCCCATGTCTTTGATAGAATTTTTATGTGCGAGAATATATGGATTGGATACATAGTCGATGCCCGATACTCCGACAATTTTGTCCACTTGACCTAGAGCGTCGAACATGGCGATGTAGGAAGAAGCCATACATACGATACGTTTCGCTCCGGCAGGGATGGTAGGTCCGTTGAATCCGGCAGGTGCCTGTTCACCGTTGCGGGAAATGAAATAAGACATTTTTACGTCCTTGGCTCCCTGCCATGGATTGGAAACCTGAATAAGTGTGCTGGCGGCCTTGTCCGCACCCAGAATCTTGAATCCGGTAGCATATTCAGGTGTATAGACATCCTGTTTGAAAGCCTCGAGAGAAGTCTTCTTGTTGGATATACAACTAGCCAGGAAGAGAAGACATAGCCATGTGAGGATTGAAATAGGAGATTTCATCTTTATTCGTGTATCTTTTAAATGAATAAATAATTTTCGGTGTCTGAAGATTGACATTGTGGGGCAAAGATAAGTATCTTTGGAGATATTCTTTCTTTTTTCATTGCATTTTCTCCGAAATCATTCCTATTTATGTATCCTCCCCTTAGGCAGGCAGAATGGATTAAGTTTATCGGTCTGCTGATTACTTCAGAGAATTTCTGCACCTTAAAGATTCAGAAAAAATTTGGAGATGCTTTTTACCCTCGCACTCTCACCCATTGACTCAAACCGCTTATTCATCATCTATGCAGATAATGGCTTGTTCATATAGGTAAACACTTAGTTTCAAGTAGCGAAACATTTTGTTTCTCGGTGTGAAACACTTCGTTTCATTACTTGAAACATTTCGTTTCTCGGTGCGAAACACTTTGTCCCAAGTAATGAAATAAAGTGGAACTGCCGTCAACCGAAAATTCTCCAGTAAGTAATTATTAAACAGGGTGTGAGGGTAAAGACATCGCAAACTTATTAGAGATATCTACACCTGTTTGTTTACGGGCACTCTTGATATAGAAAAACTCCTCCGTAGGCAGGTACTGCCTGAAATGCTTCTTCCTGGTGAATCAACTTTGCATAAATCTGTGCGCAAATCAATACGCCGCCATGAGCAAATACTACTATATTTTCAGCCTCCTTTTGTTTGATTTCGTCTAAAAATGCGGCTACTCGTCTATATTGGTCGGCAAACGATTCTCCATTGGTTGCTTTTACATTCATGTAGTCGTCGTACCAGCATTGGAGATTCGGGTCTTTGATTTTATTAAAATACTGCATTTCCCAATCTCCGAAATTAAGTTCCAGTATTCTTGGGTCACGGGTGGCATCTCCGAATCCGCAATACTGTGCCAGACGGGTGCATCTGGATAGAGGGCTGGTGTAAGCCATATCAAAGTGAATGGATTCGATTTTAGCTTTGGTTACGGCTGCTTCTATCTCAAATGTAGGACGTAAAGGAACGTCTGACTGACCGTAACAAAGACCTTTAGGAACGTCGACAGAGGTATGTCTGATTAGATAAATATTCATAGGTTTACTTATTTTATATAGATAGACATCACTGCTCCCAGCCAGAAACTCATTTCGCTTAGGAGAAATAATGCACCGCAACAATCTCCGGTATATCCGTTCAGACGTCGTTTCATCATCCGGCAGATAAAGAAGAATACCAGAATGGGAAATATACATACGGGCCAGTAGCTTGGAGGAAGTAATAGGAGAGGTAGTATTCCACCCATCGCAGACATTACGATCTCCCCAAAACTCATTCTTGTATATACTGTTCCGGATTTGCTATCTTCTTCTTTCCGTGCATAGGGCAGGTAATTGATGATATTGGAAGAAATGAATTTACTCCAGGTATCTCCGCTTAGTAATAAGAAAGGAGTAACTGCTAAGGGAAGTGCGACCAGTAGATTGTAAGCAAATAAATAATAGATGATTAATCCCAAAACTCCATAGCTTCCGATATGGGAATCTTTCATGATGCGTAATGTGCTTTCTCTGTTCGTCCCACCTCCGAATCCATCGAAGAAATCGGCCAATCCATCCTCATGCAATGCTCCTGTGATAAGTAAACGTGAAGTCAGTGCCAGGATTACGGCTACTCCGTGAGGTAGAATAGTACTGGCTCCCCAGAAAATCAATGCCATCATTCCCCCGGTCAGCCAGCCACTGAAACTCCAATAATTGACAACGTGTTTGAAACACTCCTGCGGAACTTCTTTTATTTTCCAGAAAGGCAATCGTGTAAAGAATATGAGGGCGGCAAGTATCTGGTTCATTTTAGAAATATTTAGTGATGGAAGCATGAGCAAATGAATCCATTTCATTCAGCATTTTCACAGCGGAATCCACAATGGGATAGGCACAAACGGAACCGCTTCCTTCTCCAAGTCTTAATCCGAGATTGAGTAGGGGACGTGCTCCGAGATAATCCAATAATAGCTTATGTCCGCTCTCGTCTCCCTGATGACCGAATATGGCGTAGCTCATCACTTCCGGATAAAGGCGTGAAGCGGCAAGAATACAATTGGTCATTATAAATCCATCAATTAAAATAACCATTCCCAGTTCTGCAGCTTTGAGCATTGCTCCTACGGCCATTACCATTTCGTAACCTCCGAAACGGCAGAGGATTTCTTCTGCGGAATGCTCTCCCGGATATTGTTCGAGAGATCTTTTCAGAACTTCGTATTTGTGGTTTATTCCCTGGTGATTGAGTCCGCTTCCTGCACCTACACATTGATCTAATGGGATTCCGGTGAAGCAAGTCATCCATAGAGAAGAGGACGAAGTATTTCCGATTCCCATTTCACCGAAGCTAATGATATTGCAGCCTTCCTGGTGAGAAGTGTCTACACATTGGGCACCATGCTCCAGGCAAAGTTCCATCTCTTCAGGTGTCATGGCTGCTTTATGAAGGAAATTGCGTGTTCCTCTTCCGACTTTCATGTTAATGATACCTTTTTCATAAGGTAAATCATAATCGACTCCTGCGTCTACAATTTTAAGAGTGAAACCGTGCTGTCGGCACAGGAAATTGATCCCTGCTCCCCCATGAAGAAAGTTGCTGATTTGTTGCCAGGTTACTTCTTTAGGAGATGGGCTGACTTTTTCTTCTACGATGCCATGATCTGCGGCAAAGATTATATTTTGAGGATGAATTAATCGTGGAGAAAGGGATTGTTGGATCAGTCCGATTTGCAAAGCAATTTCTTCCAGTCTTCCAAGCGATCCTTTAGGCTTGGTCAGATTATTGATTTTGTCAATCAGAGCTTCTTTGATAGCTTCATCCGGCTTTTGAATATGAAACGTTTTCATGTTTATTTTATTTTTACGGGAATACCACTTGCCATGAGATATACATCGTCGGCATGCGATGCGATGTCTTGATTGGTCCAACCTTGCAAGTCTGTGAATTTACGTTGCAGTTTGTTCTCGGAAACTCCCCCCCAGCCAATCTCATTAGTTACAAATATGAAAGTGGCATCCTGCTGGGTAAATTTGTCGAATTCTTTTTTGACGGCTTCCAATGAGGAGGCAACGTTAGAATCAAACTCCATAAAGAAGTTAGTGCACCAAAGAGTTACACAATCTATCACTACGACTCTGCCCGCTACATTGTGACGGCTCAATTCTTTTTCTTCTTCTATATTTGTCCATTCAGGACCGCGGTTCTTTTGATGGCGTTCCACCCTTTTTCTGAATTCTTCGTCCCATATCTTGGCAGTGGCCAAGTAAACCGGTGACGTAGTAAGTTCATGCGCTTTTTTTTCCGCAAACGAACTTTTACCGGATCGTTGTCCTCCTGTGATTAGTATAATCCTTTTCATTAAGTTGCTGATTGAATAATGGATGGACAAAGGTATAAAAAATAACTCTGGGATTAACCGTTTTACGTAAAAGTTATTAACTTTGTCCCGATTTGTTTTAGATCAACATAAATATCAGACTTAACTACTATTAGATATGAACGCTTGTAAGTTAGTGGGATTGCTTTTGCTGCTACTTTGGGGACATACTGCTCTGTATGCTCAACAAGTGAGAACTGTGCGAGGAAGAGTGCAGACAGTGAAAGCCGGCAGTAATGAGAAGCGGGCATTACCATCTGCCAGCATTGTTATTTTGGCGAAAAGTGATTCTGCCTTTATCAAGGGAATAACAAGTGATAAGAATGGGCGTTTCATTCTTAATTATCAACCGCAGAAGAAAAAGAAATACCTGTTGAAGGTCTCTTTTATGGGAATGCAATCTGTATACCGGGCACTGGAAGACTCTGTATCGGTGAATATCGGTACAGTGGTATTGAAAGATGATGATATTCAGATTAGTGAAGTGACGATAACGGGAAAATTGCAGGAAGTAGTGATGGAGGGAGATACTACGGTTATCAATGCTGCCGCTTTTAAAACTCGTGAAGGAGCTTATCTGGAAGATTTAGTGAAGCGTGTTCCCGGATTGGTATATAATAAGAAAGATAATTCGTTGACATACAACGGACAGCCCATCAGTGAAATCAATGTAAATGGCGAAGCTTTTTTCTCCGGAGATAAAAAGACGGCACTCGAAAATCTTCCGGCAGACCTGATTAGTAAGTTGAAAGTATATGATAAGAAATCGAAAGAAGAGGAGTTCACCGGAATTAGTTCAGGAGAAAAGAAATATGTACTCGACTTGCAGACTAAGGATGAATTGAATAAAACCTGGCTGACAAATGCAACGGTAGGATACGGGAATAACCAGAAGAAGGATTTCGAGGGGCAAGTGAATTATTTTAGTAAAGACGGAGATAATCTTTCTTTTATCGCACAGTCTACCAACAGATACCAGAATAGTACGTACAAGGATAATATCAACAATTCGGTAGGAATGAATATGACTCATAAATTCGGTAAGAAATTCTCCCTGACCGGAAGTGTGAACTATAATTTGAACCGGAACGGAAATCTTTCTTCCATTTATCAGGAACAGTATTTGCCGGCAGGTAATCAATACTCTGCGTCTACTAACGAAAGTAACTCTAAGGGGCGGTCGATTAGTTCTAACTTCATGGGAAGCTGGGAAGTAGATAAACGTACACGTATACATTTTACCGGTAATTTAGGAATCTCTCCTAATAGGAATGAAAACAGTAGCCAGAATGCATCTTTTGATGCTCCTCCCGGCATAAATCATGAGAGCTTGTTTGATGACTTTGAATCTATTCCCCGGGATATAAAAGTGAATCGTAGTGAGAACCGGTCGCGTTCGGAGAATCAGTCGAACCGTTATAGCTGGATGATGGGTATTATGAGACGTCTGAATGAAAAAGGTACAACGCTGGCATTGAATATCCTGAACTCGGATTCGTGGGGAGATAATGAAAGTTTTTCGCTTTCTAAAACTACTTATTTCCGTCTTGAAGATAAATTGGGAAATGATTCGGTGCTTTTTCGTAACCAGTATTTGAAGTCGCCTCAAAAAAATAATTCATGGAGAGTCGGGATTACCTTTGCCCAGCCTATTGGTAAGAAGATGCATTTCCGGGTAGCATATAACTGGGATACTAACTATGAGCGTGATAATCGTGATACGTATGAATTATCTTCTCTGACGAAGTCGGAAGTCTTTGGTGAACTACCTCCCGACTATGAAGCAGGGTATGTGGATAGTTTGAGTAATCGGAGTCATAGTCGTACGAATGGCCATAATCTGGATGTGGGGCTTAATTACTCTGATGATACCTGGATGTTTAATGCCTCATTAGGGATGACTCCGCAAAAACGTGCCATTGAACGGAAAATGGGAAAGCTCTATGCGGACACTACCATGCATACTATCGACTTTCAGCCTATGATATGGGTGAATTGGAAAAAGAAAGAGGCCCGGATCACTTTCAATTATAGTGGTAGAACCCGGCAACCCTCCTTATCAGATTTAATGCCGCTGACGGATAACAGTAATCCGTTGTATATCACCCGGGGAAATCCGGATTTGAAACAGATGTTTTCTCATAGTGTCCGTGTGAGCTTTCAACATTCAAAAAAAGGTATATCTGCGAATATCGGCGGGCAGATGGAACAGAACAGTGTGACGCAGGTAGTGCTATATGATGCAAAAACCGGCGGACGTGAGACATCTCCTATTAATATTAACGGAAACTGGAATGTATATGGAAGTGCCAACTGGTGGAAGCGTCTGGGACATTTTTCCTTGCGGTTGGATATGAACGGTAATCATAGCAATCGTGTCAGTATGATTAATGAAGACAAGAGCCTCGAACCGAAGAAAAGTACGACACGTGATACCGGATTGGGGTGTGACGCGAATGTATCTTATCAGCCCACCTGGGGAGGTATTGATTTCTCTACTTCCTGGAATTATCAGTATTCGCTTAATTCTATCAATGATAACGATACCTATACGCGTAATTATAGTTTTCGTCTTGAGGGGTACGTTGATCTTCCTTTTGGCTTGCAATTAAGGACTGACGGGGCTTATTCTTTCCGTAATGGTACGAATATCCGTAAAGGCGAAGATGACCAGATGTTGTGGAATGCAAGTGCCAGCTGGCGGTTCTTGAAAAAGAAAGAAGCGGAACTGTCTGCTTATTGGGCGGATATTCTCGGAAAGAGGAAAAGTTTCGGCCGTACGACTTCTTCTGATGGTTTTTATGAGTTCCGTAACCAGGAAATAAAAGGATATTTCATAGTCACTTTCAAATATAACTTTCGTTTGATGATGTGATTTTTAGAAAAAAGTCGTATGTTTGCTACAGAACCATAAAACAAAATGTACTATGAGCGGTAATTATGTTATCAATATCGGCCGTCAGTTAGGTAGCGGCGGAAAAGAAATAGGAGAGAAGTTGGCAGCCCGTTTGGGAATCAACTTCTACGACAAGGAACTGATTAATCTGGCTTCGGAGGAAAGTGGATTGTGTAAGGAGTTTTTTGAAAAGGCTGATGAAAAAGCCTCGCAGGGTATTATTGGCGGACTGTTCGGTATGCGTTTCCCTTTTATCAGTGAGGGAGCTATGCCATGTAACAACTGCTTGAGCAATGATGCCTTGTTCAAAGTACAGAGTGATGTGATCCGTCATCTGGCAGCAGAAAGATCTTGTGTCTTTGTAGGACGTTGCGCAGATTATATTCTGAGAGAGCATCCTCGTTGCGCTAATGTTTTTATTTCAGCCTCTAAAGAAGATCGCATAGCGCGGTTGTGTGGCATGCATCATATTGATGCGGAAGCTGCAGAAGAAATGATCGAAAAAGCGGATAAGAGACGTTCGGAATACTATAATTATTATAGCTATAAAACGTGGGGAGCAGCAGCTACTTATCATTTGTGCATCGATTCTTCTTCTTTGGGAATTGAAGAGACAGTGCGGTTCATTGAAGAATTTGTAGTAAAGAAACTGCAGCTTGTATGACAGGATAGAAAAGCAGATTGAAAAAATAAATAAAGCCGGCGTATTCCATTTGGATATAGCCGGCTTTATTGTTTATATGCTAAACTTGATTTACATCATTGCTAATAATATCATCTGTCCCGTCAGAATACGGAGGAACATCGATAACGGATAAACTGTAGAGTATCCCACTGCCGGAGCATCTCCGGAGGTTGTTTGATTGGCATAAGCCAATGCCGGTGGGTCGGTATTACTACCGGCTATCAATCCCATCAGGGTGAAGTAGTTTACCTTATAATATAATCTTGCGATGGTGCCGATGATAAGTAGCGGGATAACGGTGATAAGGAAACCGGAACCTACGTATAGTAATCCGTCTCCCTCGACTACCGTTTGCACGAAATTGGCACCGGCATCTATACCGACACTGGCAAGGAAGAGAACGATACCGATTTCACGAAGCATCAGGTTGGCACTCATGGTTGTATAAGTCACTAAATGCAGCTTATGACCGAAACGGCCGATAAGAATTGCCACTACCAGCGGTCCGCCTGCCAAACCTAATTTTAAAGGAGTCGGCATACCTGGGAATGCAATCGGAAGACTACCCAGAAGGATACCTAAGAAGATACCAACGAAGATCGTAACAATGTTCGGTGTATCCAAGCGTTTTAACTGATTACCCAGTACACCGGCAACACGTTCCACTGCATCTTGCTGTCCTACCACCATAACGCGGTCACCTACCTGAAGTATCAGATTCGGATCGGCAAACAGGTCCATACCGGAACGGTTGATACGAGTGACATTGACCCCATACATACTACGGAAGTGCATAGAACCTAATGTTTTACCATTGATTTCCGGTTTGGTAACCAGAATACGACGGGAAACCATTGGGAGGTCTTGTTTTTCCCAGTCGAGCTCCACTTCTTTTCCGATAAATACTACAATTGCAGGAGCGTCTTCTTCCGAGCAGACGATAAATAACTGGTCGCCTATATTAAACACTGTTTCATGGTCGGGAATACTTACATGACCATCATGGCGAATTCGGGAGCAAACGAACTTACGGCCCAGGAAATTCTTGATTTCAATCAGCGTTTTTCCACTAATTGATTCATTGCGAACTTCCAGGCTCATCATGTGAGGTTTGTGGTGTGAATCTCCACTTTGGATTTTCAGGCTTTCTTCTTCTTTCGCCATATTGACACGGAAGATGTAACGGATGGCAATGATAGAACCAATGATACCTACCACACCGAGGGGATAAGCACATGCATAACCGAGAGCAATCTGCGGACCGGTATAATGCAACTGATTCAGAGCCTCATTGGCAGCACCAAGTCCCGGAGTATTTGTCACTGCTCCGTAAAGGATACCTACCATCATCGGCAGTTCTACCCGGCCGTTCCAGAGGTAATAAAGCCCCAGTGCGACAGCAATATTTAACACTACGATGCCTACAGCCAACAGGTTTAATGTCATTCCTCCTTTTTTGAAAGAGGAGAAGAAAGATGGCCCCACCTGAAGACCGATACAGAATACGAACAAGATCAATCCGAATTCACGGATGAAATGTAGGATGTGTGTATCGGCTGTGAAGCCGAAATGTCCCATTAGGATGCCGGCAAACAAAACAAATGTGACGCCCAAAGAAACTCCGAATATCTTTATCTTACCAAGATACACGCCGGCAGCCACTACAAATGCGTAGAGGAGCACGATGTGAGCTACGGAGCTGGGGTCCCATAATAAACTTTGTAACCAATCCATAATATAGCAGTTTTTATAATGTTTTTCTAAAAACGAGTGCAAAATTACTCATAACATTGGAGCTAATCAAATAAAAGAAGAACTAAAAATGAAGAATTTCTATGCAGATTGTATGCACTTGACGAATCGGGGCGTCCTGTGCGAATTTTCCCTAAAAAAGAGATTCGTTTTAACTTATTGGTTATATTTGCAGGTCGAACGACTGACATTTAGAAAGAGATAGATAAAAATAAAGACAATATTAATCTTGTTTTAATTTTAAATAAACTATGGCAGACAAAAAAGAAAAACTCTTCTCAGACTTTTCTCCTGCCTCCACCGAACAATGGATGGAGAAGGTTACAGCCGATTTAAAAGGTGCTGATTTTGAGAAGAAGCTCGTTTGGAAAACAAACGAAGGGTTTAAAGTGAAACCTTTTTACCGGATGGAAGATCTGGAGGATTTAAAAACTACTGATGCACTTCCTGGAGAGTTCCCTTATTTAAGAGGAACTAAAAAAGACAACAATGCATGGTTGGTCCGTCAGGAAATTAGAGTAGAATGTCCGAAAGAAGCCAATGCGAAAGCACTGGATATCCTAAATAAGGGTGTTGACTCACTTTCTTTCCATGTGAAAGCAAAAGAACTTAATGCGGAATATATTGAAACACTGTTAAGTGATATTCAGGCAGAGTGTGTTGAACTGAATTTCTCAACCTGTCAGGGGCATGTGGTTGAGTTGGCTAATCTGCTGGTAGCTTATTTCCAGAAGAAAGATTATGATGTGAAGAAACTGAAAGGTTCTATCAACTATGATTTCTTCAACAAGATGCTGACTCGTGGCAAGGAGAAAGGTGATATGGTACAAACAGCCAAATCTTTGATTGAAGCCATTCAGCCGCTTCCTTTCTATCGTGTGCTGAATGTAAACGCTTTATCATTGAATAATGCAGGCGCTTATATTTCTCAGGAACTGGGTTATGCTCTGGCTTGGGGAAATGAATATATGGGTCAATTGACTGATGCCGGTATTCCTGCTGCCATAGTAGCTAAGAAAATCAAATTTAATTTTGGTATCAGTTCCAATTATTTCCTTGAAATAGCGAAATTCCGTGCGGCACGTTTGCTTTGGGCAAATATTGTAGCTTCTTACAATCCTGAATGTGTGCGTGATTGCGAGAATAAAGGTCCTAACGGAGAATGTCGTTGCGCAGCAAAAATGGCGGTTCATGCCGAAACTTCTACTTTCAATCTTACTTTGTTTGATGCACATGTAAATCTGCTTCGTACACAGACTGAAGCCATGAGTGCTGCATTAGGAGGCGTAGACTCTATGACGGTAACTCCGTTTGATAAGACTTATGAGACTCCGGACGAGTTCTCAGAACGCCTGGCTCGTAACCAACAACTGCTGCTGAAAGAAGAATCTCATTTTGATAAAGTGATCGACCCTGCTGCCGGTTCTTATTATATCGAGAATCTGACTGTGGCTATTGCAAAACAGGCTTGGGAACTCTTCCTTGCTGTAGAAGAAGCAGGTGGCTTCTATGCGGCATTGAAAGCAGGAACTGTTCAGGCTGCTGTGAATGAGAGCAACAAAGCTCGTCATAAAGCAGTTGCACAGCGTCGTGAAGTGCTGTTGGGTACCAACCAATTCCCGAACTTCAATGAAAAGGCTGGCAATAAGCAACCTGTTGAAGGTAAGTGTTGTTGCGGAGGTGACTCTCATACTTGCGAAAAAGAGGTGGATACTCTGGTGTTCGATCGTGCTGCCAGTCAGTTTGAAGCATTGCGTCTCGAAACAGAAGCATCAGGCAAACGTCCGAAAGCGTTCATGTTAACCATCGGAAATTTGGCAATGCGTCAGGCACGTGCTCAATATTCTTGTAACTTCCTGGCTTGTGCCGGTTATGAAGTAATTGATAATCTGGGATTTGAGACAGTAGAAGCAGGAGTAGAGGCAGCTATGGCTGCAAAAGCTGATATTGTTGTTATCTGTTCCAGCGATGATGAATATGCTGAATATGCAATTCCTGCTTTCAAAGCACTGAATGGTCGTGCTATGTTTATCGTTGCCGGTGCTCCGGCTTGTATGGACGACCTGAAAGCTGCAGGTATCGAAAACTTCATCCATGTTCGTGTCAATGTATTGGATACCTTGAAAGAGTTTAACGCTAAACTATTGAAGTAAGATGAGAAAAGATTTTAAAAACATCGATATATATGCCGCATTTCAGCCGACTAATGGTGCTGAATGGCAAAAGGCTAACGGTATCTCCGCTGACTGGAAAACACCGGAACACATTGAAGTGAAGCCTGTTTATACAAAAGAAGACCTCGAAGGAATGGAACACCTTGGCTATGCTGCCGGACTTCCTCCTTATCTGCGCGGTCCGTATTCAGTAATGTACACTCTTCGTCCCTGGACCATCCGCCAGTATGCCGGATTTTCTACCGCCGAAGAATCAAATGCATTTTATCGCCGTAATTTGGCTGCCGGTCAGAAAGGTTTGTCAGTGGCATTCGACTTAGCTACTCACCGCGGTTATGACCCCGATCACGAACGTGTAGTGGGTGACGTAGGTAAAGCCGGTGTATCTATCTGTTCATTGGAAAATATGAAAGTGCTGTTCGATGGTATCCCATTGAATAAGATGTCTGTGTCTATGACAATGAATGGAGCTGTACTTCCGATTATGGCATTCTATATCAATGCCGGTCTGGAACAAGGTGCTAAACTCGAAGAAATGGCCGGTACTATCCAGAATGATATTCTGAAAGAATTCATGGTGCGTAATACTTATATTTATCCGCCTGCATTCTCTATGAAGATTATTTCAGATATTTTCGAATACACTTCGCAGAAGATGCCTAAGTTCAACTCTATCTCTATCTCCGGTTATCACATGCAGGAAGCAGGCGCAACCGCGGATATCGAGTTAGCTTATACATTGGCCGATGGTTTGGAATATCTTCGTGCAGGAACGGCAGCAGGCATTGATATTGATGCATTTGCACCGCGTCTGTCTTTCTTCTGGGCGATTGGAACCAATCACTTTATGGAAATAGCCAAGATGCGTGCTGCACGTATGTTGTGGGCAAAGATTGTGAAACAATTCAATCCGAAGAACCCGAAATCACTGGCGTTGCGTACTCACTCGCAGACTTCAGGCTGGTCACTGACCGAACAGGATCCGTTCAATAACGTAGGACGTACCTGTATTGAGGCTATGGCTGCAGCTTTGGGGCATACTCAATCTTTGCATACCAATGCATTGGATGAGGCTATTGCTCTTCCAACAGATTTTTCCGCACGTATTGCCCGTAATACACAGATTTACATTCAGGAAGAAACTTACATCTGCAAGAACGTTGACCCATGGGGTGGTTCTTACTATGTAGAATCTCTGACGAACGAACTGGCACACAAGGCTTGGGAGCATATTCAGGAAATTGAAAAACTGGGTGGTATGGCGAAAGCTATCGAAACAGGTATTCCAAAGATGCGTATCGAAGAAGCTGCTGCACGTACACAGGCTCGTATCGACAGTGGTCAGCAGACAATTGTCGGTGTGAACAAGTATCGTTTGGAAAAAGAAGCTCCGATTGATATTCTTGAAATTGATAATACTGCAGTCCGTCTTGAACAGATCGAAAACCTGAAACGTTTGAAAGATGGACGTAACCAGGCTGAAGTGGACAAAGCATTGGCAGCAATTACCGAATGTGTGAAGACTGGCAAGGGTAATTTGTTGGAATTGGCTGTGGAAGCAGCTCGTGTTCGCGCAACATTGGGTGAGATTTCTTATGCTTGTGAACAGATAGTAGGACGTTATAAAGCAATAATTAGAACGATATCAGGCGTGTATTCATCAGAAAGTAAAAACGATAGCGACTTCAAACGTGCTTGTGAACTGGCCGAGAAGTTCGCGAAGAAAGAGGGACGTCAACCTCGTATCATGGTTGCAAAGATGGGACAGGACGGTCACGACCGTGGTGCTAAAGTCGTAGCAACCGGTTATGCTGACTGTGGCTTCGATGTGGATATGGGACCGTTGTTCCAGACTCCGGCGGAAGCTGCTCGCGAGGCTGTTGAAAACGACGTTCATGTAGTAGGTGTTTCTTCACTGGCTGCCGGACATAAGACATTGGTTCCGCAAATTATTGAAGAACTGAAGAAACTGGGTCGCGAAGACATTGTAGTGATTGCCGGTGGTGTTATTCCTGCACAAGATTACGATTTCTTGTATAAGGCAGGTGTAGCTGCTATCTTCGGTCCGGGTACTCCGGTAGCGAAAGCTGCTTGTCAGATTCTGGAAATCCTAATGGATGAAGAATAAGGAAAACTTTCTTATTGACAGATTGTATATGCAATAAGTGGGAAACCATGAATTAATAGAAAAAAGGGTCAGTAACTGACCCTTTTTTTGTATCCTATTATTGAAAACTTCCTTTTTGGCGTTTTATAAAAAAGTACCTCAAATTTGATTTATTGAAAAAATATTCATAATATTGTCATCACTTTGTTAACTGTTGACCCGTACCTTTGCGCATAAATTTCTAAACTATGGTAGATTTCATGGATGATAAACAATTATTGGGAGAGCTGAAAAGAGGCAATAATGCAGCTTTTGAGTTTCTGTTCAAGAGTTATTATCCTCGTTTGCGAGGGTATGCTATTCGTTTTATAGAAGATGAAGAAACGGTTCGTGATATTATTCAAGAGTGTTTCTTACGATTTTGGGAACGTCGCGAAATGTTATCTGCCTTCTCACTTACTTCTCTTCTTTTTTCTATGGTCCGCAATGGATGTCTAAATTATCTGAAGCATCGCTCGATTGTTGAAAAGTACCGGGTGGAGTACCTGGCAAAGGTGGATGGGGAAGAAAGACTCTACTATGCAGACTTTATGCAGGATGCAGAACATAAATTATTATACAAAGAATTGCAGGAGCAGATTGCCCTTGTGCTTAATCAGTTACCGGATAGGTCGCGTGAGATTTTTTTGTTAAGCCGTTTCAGGGGATTGAAGAACAGAGAAATCGCAGAAAAACTACAAATATCTACCACAGCAGTCGAAAAGCATATAGCAAGGGCTTTGCAATATTTCTCCCGGCATTTCAGCGAACGCTATCCGGTGGATCTGTATATAGTGATATTGGCATGGCTGATGATGGAGCAGAAATAATCAATGCACTCTTCGGTTATATAAAGAATAAGAAGCAGGAAAGTTTTTTTCTGCTTTTTTTGTTTCAGAGGTTGGGTAAAAGAAATATGGGTTGTTACATCTTATAGAAAGTGAATATCATGAAGCAAGAAGAAAATATCCGTGAATTGGCTATTCAGTATTTTGAAGGACGCATATCAAGAGCTGACGAAAAGAATCTGTTCGAATATATCGAACAGGTGGAAGGTGGCTATGGCAGGTTCCGTCAATGGGAGAGAGAATGGATGAATCACCGGAATACCGATTCGGAGACAGATGCCGAATGGGAAGCTTTGAAGCATAAGATGTATACGCAGGAAGCGATTGTTCCGTTATTGAAAAAGTCGAAACCTGGTATATGGAAGATAGCCCGTATTGCTGCCGTTATAGCATTGATTGTCGGTACTACGTTGGGTATTCAACAGGCTATTTACTTGTTTACGCCAAAGACTTTCTTTGTTTGCGAAGCTCCGTTGGGGGATAAAAGTAAGATACAGCTTTCGGATGGTACGGTTGTATGGCTGAATGCAGGTTCCGTATTAAGATATTCGAATCATTTTAATACAGCCGACCGGGTGGTGGAGCTGGAAGGAGAGGGGTATTTTGAGGTGACTAAACAGAATGGAAAGCAATTTACGGTAAAGACGCATGAATATGATGTGGTGGTGAAAGGTACGAAATTTAATGTATCTGCCTATTCGGACGATTCGTATATAACAACCACCTTGCTGGAAGGAGCGGTAGAGTTGAATTATAAAAAAGATCAGATACGGATGTCTCCGGGAGAATCTATTTCTCTGGATTTGGCAACAGGACAGTTGAAAGGAAAGAAGGTAAATGCACGTCAGGCAATGGCGTGGGCGGAAGACAGGATTGAATATGATGACATTACGTTAGGAGAGATGGTGAAGAAGCTTTCACGTCAGTACGATGTGCATATTCAGTTAGAGTCGGAGAAATTGGGCGATATGAAGTTCCGTGTTTCGTTGCGTAATAAAGAGACAATCGTAGATGTAATGGACGCACTGAAAGAAATCATACCTATCAAAGTAGAATATAAGGAAAAGGATATATATATAAGATAAGAACTCAATGTTTAATTGTAAAGAAATCAAGTATGAATATTACTCAAATAGGCAGATTTGGGATGCTGTTGATGATGGCATCTGTTGCAATCTCGTGTTCTGACCCTAATCCTTTGGACTCATACACTCGTGTTCCGTTCGAAAAAACGGAAACGGATGACGGAAATAGTGATGGTGACGGAGACGGTGCCGGCGGTTTGTTCGAGAAAGGAAACGGAACGGACAGCAAACCTTATATGATAATGAATGCTACGCAGATCAGAAATATGCGTAGTGTGTTGAAATCGGGAGTAAAAGTTTATTTCCAGTTAGGTGCTGATATTGATATGGCAGGCATTGATGACTGGCAGTCGTTGAATGGTTCCGGTGATTTTCCTTATGAAATAGATTTTGACGGAGACAGCCATGTCATTAAGAACTTCAAATGTTCTGCCGGTGATTATCCAAGTTTCTTCGGAGTATTGTGCGGTGATTGTCGTAATGTGGGCTTTGTGAATGCTTCTGTATCATCTGCTCGGCAGGGGATTGGAATTATTACCGGTTATCTCGGACTTAAAGATAAAGGTAACGGAAATAAGACAGGAAGAATTGTGAACTGCTATACGACCGGCGAAGTAATCGGTTCTGGTGCGGCAGGTGGAATAGCCGGTGTATTGGCAAATAGCTATGATGGGCAAGAAAGTTATATAAAGAACTGTTATTCAAATGCAACGGTCAGCGATCAGGCGGCAAGTGGCGGAAAAGCAGGCGGTATTGCCGGACGGAAAGTAGGTGTCGGCGGATTTATTGAGAACTGCTATGCATACGGAGCAGTCAGTGCAACTAAAGGAGGCGTAGGCGGTATTTTGGGACAAATCGACAAAAGTTGTGACATTGCTATCAAGAACAGCGCAGCATGGAGTAACTTGACCGGAGTGGATGCTTCGTCAACCGTAGGACGCATTGTTGGGGTCTCTGCTTCATTAGGCAGTTATGAGAATTGTTACGCCTGCGAAAGTATTGTACTCAAAGTGAATGAAAAAACGATTACCGCATCAGACGAATCATCAGCCACGGGAACAACTTTTCACGGAGTGGCGAAGTCAGCGGAAGAACTGGGGAATATCATCGTAGCCTGGAATCCGAATCTTTGGAAAAAAGGAACGAACGGTTATCCGATATTCCAGTGGTCTGAATAAATAAAGCCAGTCGATACAAAAAAGCAGAAATAATCTGCTTTTTTGCTTTTATAGGGGTTGGGCAGATGAATGATGAGTTGTTTTATCTTATAGAAGCGATTCAGAGAAATACTACAATCGAATATATATATCCTTAAATATAAATCACTTTAAATTGTAACAACTTAATTGATAAAATTATGAATGACCGAAGAAACTCATTTTTTAGACTGTTTCTCCTGATTCTGTTGTGTTTGGGCGTCCAGTCACTACGGGCGCAGACAGTTACAAAGGTCTTTAAAAATGAGCCGCTGAAGGCGGTATTGAAAGAAGTTGAGCGGCAGACGAAGTACTCCATTATCTATAAAACGGACGAGGTTAATGAAAACAAGAAGATAACGGCTTCCTTTCAGCAGGCAACTGTTAATAATGTGCTTGCTACTGTTTTGGATAAGGATGTAGAGTATAAACTACAAAACCGGATGATTATCATCACAAAGAAAACAGAACGTAATACTACTGCCGTCCCATCGCAGCCTTTACATCGGGTTACGGGGAAAGTGGTCGATGTGAACGGTGACCCGGTAATCGGTGCCAGTGTACAGGTGATGGGACAGTCTATGGGAACGATCACGAATTTGGATGGTGAATTTACATTATCTTCGGTTCCGGCCAATGCCCTAGTCGTTGTGTCCTATATTGGATTTGAGAAGAAAGAAATTAAAGTCTCCGACTTGCAGAAATCTTCGAGAGTAATACTCCGGGAGGATACGGCTACGCTGGAAGAAGTGGTGGTGGTAGGCTACGGTACTCAAAAGAAAATAAACCTGACGGGAGCTGTTGCAGTAGCAGACAGTAAAGCGATGGAAGACAGACCCGTGCCGAGAGCCTCACAGATGTTGCAAGGGACTGTGCCCAATATGAATGTAACTTTTGGGTCTGGGTATCCGGGAGCTTCGGCAACTATCAATATCCGTGGTGTGAATTCTATCAGTGGCAATGCATCGCCATTAGTGCTGATTGACGGAATAGAAGGGGATATCGACCGCTTGAATCCGAATGACATCGCTTCTATTTCCGTATTAAAAGATGCATCTTCGGCCGCTATTTACGGGGCTCGTGCTTCTTATGGTGTTATCCTCGTGACTACCAAGGAAGGCTCCGCCCGCAAGACTACCGTTTCGTATGATGGAAGATATTCATGGAGCAATCAGACGACTTCTACTGATTTTGAAACCAGGGGATATTATTCGGCAGGCATCAACGACTTGTTTTATACCAATTATAACGGAAAGCCTTATACCAACTATACGGAAGAAGACTACCGCCAGCTTTGGTTGCGCCGGAATGATAAAACGGAGAATCCCGAACGTCCCTGGGTAGTTACCGACCAACGTGACGGAAGAGATACATACGTCTATTACGGTAACTTCGACTGGTATAATTATCTTTATCGTAAAAACAGACCGATGTGGGAGCACAATATCAGTGTCAGTGGGGGAAATGAAAAGTTGAACTATTATTTATCAGGAAATACAGTTGACCAAACGGGTATCTTCAGACAGAATCCTGATAAATACAAGGTGTATAATTTCAGAAGTAAAATCTCGGCAAAGATCACTCCACGACTGACAATCAGCAATAACACGAAGTACCATTATAATAGTTACTCTTATCCGGGATTATCGGGTATTAATAACAACTTCAATACTGCGGTGAATCATGCACTGGCGAGCTTTGTACCCATTAATCCGGATGGCAGTGCGGTGTATCTGACTTCGTTGAGCAATTCTGCTGTTTTGGATGGCATGGGAGCTATCCTTGCTTATGGAAAACATAAGAATGAAGACCAGCGGTATGAGTTTTCCACGACTTTCGAAGCAAGTTTCAATGTAATGAAGAACCTGAATGTCCGTGCAAACTACAGCTACCTGCACTATAACTATCAGACCATGAACAGAACAGTAAATGTACCATATTCCAAATATCCGGGTGAGATATCCTATCTGACTACCGGAAGCGGTGTGAATCAGTTGAAGGAAACACAGACCAATCATTGGTATCAGGCTTTCAATGTTTATGGTGATTATATGCTGGATATTGCCGACCATCAGATAAAAATCATGGCAGGTTACAATTATGAAACCAAGCGTCTGAAAGATATCAAAGTCTCCCGCCAGGGTTTGCTCTCCGATGACTTGAATGACTTAAATCTGGCAGTCGGAGATGCGATGACTATGTCCGGCGGACAGAATGAATATGCGCTTTTGGGAGCATTTTATCGTCTTAATTACTCCTATAAAGGAGGTCGTTACCTATTTGAGACAAGCGGACGTTATGACGGAAGTTCACGTTTCAGAAGCGGACACCGTTTCGGTTTCTTCCCCTCGGCTTCCGTAGGATGGAGAATCAGTGAAGAACCGTTTTTCGGGAATTTAAAGAAGAATATTGATAATGTGAAATTGCGTCTCTCATACGGTTCGTTAGGAAATCAGCAGGTAGGATATTACGATTATATCCAAACCATTAATACCAACGGTACAATGAATTATATCTTTGGCGATCAGAAGAAAGGCTCTTATGCAAGTGTCTCCGACCCGAATTCCGCCGACCTGACCTGGGAAACCGTTTCGACTTGGAACGTAGGACTCGATCTCGGATTCCTGAACAACCGTCTGAACCTGACTGCCGATGCCTATGTTCGTGATACTAAAGGTATGCAAACTTCCGGCAAAAAGCTTCCCGGTGCTTATGGAGCCAACGAGCCCAAGCAAAATGCAGCCAACTTGCGTACCAAAGGCTGGGAATTGATGCTGACTTGGAATGATGCTTTCAAACTGGCAAACAAACCTTTCCGTTATAACCTGTCCGTAGGCTTGGCAGATAATACATCGGAAATAACCAAATTCGATAATCCTTCCAAGATATTGAGTGATTATTATGTAGGTCAGAAATTGGGAGATATCTGGGGATATGTAGTAGACGGACTTTTCAGAACAGACGAAGAAGCGGCAAACTATAACGTCGACCAAACAGCAGTCAACTTCGTTATCAATACAGCGCAGGTGAATCCGGGACTTCACGCCGGTGATATGAAATTTGTTGATTTGGACGGCGACCATACAATATCTTCCGGCTCGAACACGGCAGATGATCCGGGCGACCGCAAAATAATCGGAAACTCATTGCCGCGCTATACATACAGTATTCAAGGTGGTTTCGACTGGTATGGATTCGACTTCTCCATCTATCTTCAGGGAGTAGGACATCAAGACTGGTATCCGGGTACTAATTCTGTATTCTTTTGGGGACCATACGCTCGTCCGTATTCATCGTTCATTCCACGCGATTTCTTGAGCCAGGTATGGAGCCCGGAAAATCCCGATGCTTATTTCCCACGTCCGATAGGGTATCTTGCCCTCGGCAATAACCGTTCTTTGGGAGTGGTGAACGACCGTTATTTGCAGAATCTGGCTTATTGCAGAGTGAAGAATATCACAGTAGGCTATACGATTCCCGCCGTATGGACGAAGAAGGTAAAGATAGAACGCCTGCATATCTATTTCAGTGGTGAGAATCTGTTTACCTTCTCTCCGCTAAAGAGCGACTACATTGATCCGGAACAAGCGTCGGCAGAAAATTCCATCCAATCGGCAAATGGTAACGCAAAGTTGTATCCCTGGTCAAAGACCTATTCTTTTGGAGTGAACGTAACTTTTTAAACTAACTAATATTTGAATTATGAAACCTATTTATATAGTATCCTGGTTGTTCGCGTTGGCGGTATCTTTCGTATCTTGCGACGATTGGTTGGATAAGACACCCAAAGACCGCCTGTATCCGGATGTATATTTCAAGACTGAAGATGAGTTGCGATTATTTACGAATCAGTTTTATAACAATCTGGTTCCGTCCGCTGTCGATATTTATTCCGAGTCGTCCGATTTGATTGTCAAGTCCGACTTGATGCTCGAAATGTCCGGACAGCGCATCATACCCGATGAAGGAAACGGTTGGAATTTTACGGCACTTCGCGATATTAATTTCTATCTGCAGTATTCCCATAACTGCACGGAAGTGAATGCCCGTAACCGTTACGATGGTGTTGCCCGTTTTTTCAGAGCTTATTTCTACTTTGAGAAGGTGAAGAGATATGGCGATATTCCCTGGTATGACAAAGCACTCGACTCGGATGATCCCGAATTGTATAAAGCCCGGGACTCACGTGAATTTGTCATGCAGAAAATGCTGGAGGACCTGGATTTTGCGATAGCCAATCTTCCGAAAACGAAGAATGCGTATGTACTGACCCGGTGGACGGCATTGGCACTGAAATCCCGTGTCTGCCTGTTTGAGGGTACTTTCCGCAAATATCATGGACTGGAGGATTGTGAAAAATACCTGAATGCTTGTGTCTCGGCTTCTGAAACCTTTATGAACGAAAGCGGATATACACTCTATAAATCGGGCAGCACACCTTACAGGGATTTATTCGCTTCCATAAATCTACAAGCGGATGAAGTGATTTTCGGGCGTGACTATGAAGCTTCTCTTTCTGTGCTTCATAATGTGCAGAATTATGAGAACTCCACCACAATGGGACGTCCGGGAATGAACAAGAAGATTGTGAATTCTTATCTGATGGCGGACGGAAGCCGTTTCACGGATAAAGCCGGTTATGAAACGATGACATTCGATCAGGAATGTCAGAATCGGGATCCGCGACTGGCACAAACCATTCGTACCCCTGGATATACGAGAATCGGAAGTACAAAGAAAGAAGCCCCGAACCTAGCTTATACTATGACCGGATATCACCTGATAAAATATTCGATGACGGCTAACTACGATGAATATAATAAATCGTGCAACGATATTCCCCTGTTCCGCACGGCAGAGGTGTATCTGAATTTTGCAGAAGCAAAAGCCGAACTAGGCACTTTGAAGCAAGCCGACATCAATAAATCTATTAAATTACTTAGAGACAGGGTAGGAATGACTAATCTGGATATGGAACTGGCAAATTCAAAACCCGACCCGTATTTGATGAGTGCCGCCACAGGTTATCCGAATGTGAAAGGAGCCAATCAGGGAGTAATCCTTGAAATCCGTCGCGAACGAACCATCGAACTGGCAATGGAGGGTTTCCGTTATTACGACATCATGCGTTGGAAAGAAGGTAAACTATTTGAGAACGATCTGCTGGGAATCTATGTTCCCGGGCCCGGAACTTACGATTTAGATAAAGACGGTACGGATGATGTCTGTTTCTACGTAGGAACAAAACCTGCCGGAAATGTACCTTTATATTTAGAGATCGGCGAGCAGATTCGCTTGTCGAATGGCGAAAGTGGTTATATCATCTGTCATAGTCTGATTACCAAGAAATGGAATGAAGACAGAGATTATTTGTACCCTGTTCCTATCAGCGAACGTACTTTGTCCAATGGTGTGATAACACAGAATCCCGGTTGGAATGACGGATTGAACTTTAATTAATTAGATTCAGAAATATAAATTCTTATGAAAAATATGATTTCTTATATATGTCTTTTGGCAACCGTGTTTGCCAACTTGTCCTGTGCCGACGACATGGACAACTCTAAATTCGATAATATGATACCTTACGGTAAACAGGAAGTTTCCTATACTTATCCGAAAGGGGAGGGGAGCCTTAGAGTGTTGACCTTTAATATAAGGCATTGTGCCGGTAACGATGACGTGATTAATTATGACAGGACAGCCGCTGTTATCAACGGAATGGAACCCGATGTCGTTTGCCTGCAGGAAGTGGACTACATGACTACCCGCAGTAATAAAGTCGACCAACTGAAAACCTTGGCGGATAAAACAGGCATGAATTACTATTTTAGTAAGTCAATCGCTTACCAGGGTGGTGAATACGGTAATGGCCTTTTGTTCAAAGGGACGCCGATCAGCACGAAGACTTATCTCCTTCCCGGTGCCGAACTCCGTTCTGCTGCCATAGCCGAATTTGAGAACTATGTAGTTATCTCCACCCACTTGGCTTTGGAAGAGAATAATAGAGTTGAATCTGCAAAACAGCTCACAGACCTTGCCAAAACATATAATAAAGTGGTTTATATGGCTGGTGACTTTAACGAGGACTTGATGAATGGCACATTCTTTACGGAACTGAAGAAAGAATGGGAGGTTGTCAGTTCTACAGAAAACACTTTTCCTACCGGACAAGCTACCAAACGGATTGATTTTGTCGTTACTTTGAAAACTCCACCTACCATTGTGGTAAAATCGAATGTAATATACAACCTGGATGGTGTCAACGTAGCAATAACTTCCGACCATTATCCACTTTATTGTGATTTTAAGAAGCCGACCGGACTTGAAGAATATCCGAAGGCAGAAGGTGACCTGCGCATAGGTAACTATTTCCTGACCTATTGTAAAGGTACAGATGGCGTGATTGATTACGACCGGACAGGACGTATTATCGCCAAAATGAATGCGGATATTGTCTGCTTGCAGGGACTGGATAAGGAGACGGAACGTTCGGAAGGTATCGACCAGTTGAACGTACTGGCACAGAAAGCAAATATGCATGATTACTTTGCTAAAGCCATTGATTATAAAGGCGGTGAATTCGGTGTTGGTATACTGACAAAAGAAGAACCTGTAAGTGTAGACAGATACCAAATGGCGGGAAAGAGCGAGATGCGTGCAGCCATGGTAGTGGAATATGAAAAGTTTGTAGTAGCCAGTACCAACTTCGATACGGATATGGCAAAGCGTATAGAGGCCCTTCAAACGTTAGAAACGAAACTGTCCGCCTATAATAAACCTGCATTCCTGTTAGGATACTTCAATGAGGGCGACTTGGAAAGCGAGTTTTTCCAAATGGTGAAGAGTAACTGGAATCTTCTTAGTGCCGATAAGTCTACCGAAGTCAGTGGTAAGAAACGTCGTCTTGACTTTATCGTGTCTTTGAAGAGTCACAACGTAAACGTGACACAGGCCGATGTGATAGAAAACCTGTCAGGAGTAGATGTGACCATTGCTTCTACACATTATCCTCTTTTCTGCGATTTCTCCGGTTTAAAATAGAAACGTTATAGAGAGGCTGCACAGAGCTATGCACATATCGTGTGTAGAACTGTGCAGCTTCATTATATAGCTTATCAAACATCAAATGGAGTGGTATAAAAAAGGAGAAAGCGGTACATCTTGAAAACTATTCAGTTGAAGTTATCATTCTTTCTCCGATCTATGCCTTTATGGACTTTTTTCTCTCTTCATGCGGTCAATGAGAAATAATCGTGTAACTTTGTAAGCTGTTAGTGTAAAAACAAGAAGAGAAAAAATGATAGTTTGCATAGCCGAAAAGCCATCAGTAGCACGCGATATAGCCGAAGTACTCGGCGCTCATACCAGAAAAGAAGGATATATAGAAGGAAACGGATACCAGGTGACCTGGACATTCGGGCATCTTTGTACCCTGAAAGAGCCGCATGAATACACGCCTAACTGGAAATCATGGAATTTAGGTAGCCTGCCAATGATTCCTCCACGTTTCGGCATCAAGTTGATAGAGAATCCTACCTACGAAAAACAATTCCACATTATCGAGGGACTGATGCAGAACGCAGATGAAATCATCAACTGCGGTGATGCCGGGCAAGAGGGAGAATTGATTCAGCGTTGGGTGATGCAGAAAGCAGGTGCACGCTGTCCGGTGAAACGTCTGTGGATTTCTTCATTGACAGAAGAAGCTATCCGGGAAGGGTTTGCGAAGCTGAAAGATCAGACAGATTTTCAGTCACTCTATGAAGCCGGACTTTCTCGTGCGATGGGTGACTGGCTATTAGGGATGAACGCCACCCGTCTTTACACCATTAAATACGGTCAAAATAAACAGGTACTCTCTATCGGTCGTGTACAGACACCGACTCTGGCACTGATTGTCAACCGTCAGTTGGAAATAGCTAATTTCGAACCCAAGCAATACTGGGAACTGAAAACCAACTATCGGGATACCACTTTTTCCGCACTTATCCGCAAAAGTGATGAAGAAATTGCTGCGGAAGAAGAAAAGAACGGTGGAAAAAAGAAAATAGATAATCCGGGTATCGACCCTATCGCTAACCGGGAAGAAGGCGAGGCATTGGTAGAACGCATAAAGGATCTTCCGTTTGTAGTCACTAGTGTTGGCAAGAAAGATGGGAGAGAGTTCGCCCCACGTTTGTTCGACTTGACTTCTCTTCAGGTAGAATGTAATAAGAAATTCGCTTATTCGGCTGATGAAACGCTGAAACTGATTCAGTCTCTTTATGAGAAGAAGGTAGCTACCTATCCGCGTGTTGATACTACTTTCTTGAGTGACGATATTTACCCGAAATGTCCTGCTATCCTGAAAGGACTCCGTGATTACGAAGTCTTGACAGCTCCGTTAGCCGGCACTACACTTCCTAAATCGAAAAAGGTATTTGACAACTCGAAAGTGACGGATCACCACGCCATTATCCCCACCGGAGTCTATGCTCAAAACCTGACGGATATGGAACGTCGTGTCTATGACTTGATAGCCCGTCGTTTTATAGCCGTATTCTATCCGGACTGTAAGATTTCTACTACTACCGTCATGGGAGAAGTGGATAAGATAGAATTCCGGGTAACCGGAAAACAAATTCTGGAACCGGGATGGCGTGTCGTGTTTGCAAAGGACGTAAAAGATCCTACTGAAGAAAAAGAGGAAGAGGATGAAAATGTACTCCCTACCTTTGTGAAGGGTGAAAGTGGTCCTCACATTCCCGACTTGAACGAGAAATGGACACAGCCGCCCAGACCTTATACCGAAGCAACACTGCTCCGTGCAATGGAAACAGCCGGAAAACTGGTGGATAATGATGAACTTCGTGATGCCTTGAAAGAGAATGGTATCGGTCGTCCGTCTACCCGTGCTGCCATCATTGAAACACTGTTCAAACGAAATTATATCCGTAAGGAGAGAAAGAACCTGATTGCCACCCCGACAGGAGTGGAGTTGGTGCAGCTCATTCACGAAGAATTATTGAAATCGGCGGAACTGACAGGTATTTGGGAAAAGAAGCTTCGCGAAATTGAAAAGAAGACATACGATGCCCGCCAGTTTCTCGAAGAACTGAAACAGATGGTTTCGGAAATCGTGATGAGCGTACTTTCTGATAATACGAATCGACGTATTACTATTCAGGATGCAGTAGCTGCAAAAGCCGAAGAGAAAGCAAAGAAAGAGCCTAAAAAGCGTGAACGAAAACCAAGTACACCGAAAGAAAAGAAACCAAAAGCGGAAAAAACGACGAACGAAGTGAAGGCTGATTTGCCCGGTTCTCCGGCTCCGGTGGCTACAATTGCTTCAACTCCTTCTGCAACAGGTGGGGTAGATGCTTTTGTTGGCCAACCCTGTCCACTTTGTGGTAAAGGAACTATCATTAAGGGGAAGACTGCTTACGGGTGTTCGGAATGGAGAAATGGATGTACTTTCCGGAAGAATTTCTAATCTGTATTGGAATAAATTAAATCCATTGGCAGTATGGTTATATTTCCTGCCTCACTATTGCTTTTCACTGATTAATTTTGTATCTTTAGTGATTTTCATTCTTTCGGAGATAGATAGTCACCTTATAGAATGACAAATATCACCTTATAAAGTGACATTAGTCATTCTATAAGGTGACTATTGTCCCATTGTAATGGGACAACTACCCGAGTGCATAAAAGATAATAAATTCCTGCACTGAAAATCTTAAATCTATGCACTGAAAAACTTTAAATAATAGAGACATTACCTGCATAGAAATAGTGTATCTTACCTAATTTCATATTATATGCCTCACAATAACAAGGTAAAGTGCATTGTAGAAAATAGTTATGTGAAAAACTACATAGTTTATTAAAAAACACTATATTTGTACACAACTCTAAATGTTCTACTTATAAAATACGACTATCAATAAATTATTCAGATGAACCGCTTTATTAACTACTACAAGAAGATATTCTCACAAGAGTACATGGATCGCACCATTTCGGGAGGTATCAAGTCACAGCTCACCTTGCTACTCGTTACCATTGCTACGGTGCTGACTATCTTTTTTATTATCGCGATGCTCTTTTCCATCCAACTGCATGGACACGAGGAATGGGGAGAAAGACTTTGGGTGGTGTACAATAACTTTGTCGATCCCGGTAACCAAATAGAAGAGACTGCCTGGCCTAACAGGATATTAGTGGGACTTATCAGCATTTCGGGATCCGTTTTACTGGGCGGTGTGCTCATCTCTACCATCTCTAATATTATAGAGCGGCGTGTGGGGGTGGTATACACAGGGCGAATGACCTACCGTAATATAAAAAATCATTATGTGCTAATAGGATTCAATGAATTGTCTATCAATATGATACGCGAACTGTATGACGAATGTCCTTCAGCACGCATCTTGCTGATGAGCGGTATAGAGGCGGCGACAGTGCGCCATCGTATACAGTCGGCCCTACCCATCGAGATAGAGAGACAAGTGCTTGTTTACTTTGGCAACATTGAGTCGATTGAGGAACTCCAGCGGTTGAACATAGAGAGTGCTATTGAAGTGTATGTGTTGGGTGATGAAGAACGTTACGGGCGCGATGCTAAAAATATCGCTATTGTGCATTTGGTGAGTGCTCTGCGTGGTAAATGTTCTGATGGCAAGATGATGCCTGTGTATGTACAGTTCGACAGCATCCCTTCATATTCCAATATACAGAAAATGAATCTGCCGCCCGAAGTCTTTTGTATAGAAGGCAAGCCTAATATTTTCTTTCGCCCCTTTAATCTCCACGAAAACTTGGCCCGGCAGCTATGGAGCCTTTATGCAGCCGATTGTGAAAGGCGTTATGATCCGCTGGATTATCGTCCCATAAGCATAACGCAACAACCTGATGGAAGTTGGAGCGCTACCAGTCAAGACTATGTGCATTTGGTTATTGTGGGATTCAACCGAGTGGGACGCTCGTTGCTACTCGAAGCACTACGTATCTGCCATTATGCCAATTATGATGACCGCCTGCCTGCAGATGAACGTATACGTACCCGCATCACTTTAGTAGATCGCGAGATGGAGGCACAGGAAGACTACTTCAAAGCTCAATTTCCCTATATAGAGAATCAAATAGATGATATTGAGGTGGAATATTGCCATGACGACATTTGTAGTACTGCTATGCGTACCCGCCTGCAGCAGTGGGCACAAAATAAGCATTGTATGCTTACAGTGGCTATTTGTGTGCATGATCCCGATTTGAGCCTTTCATTAGGACTAAACTTGCCGCATGAAGTTTATCAATATCAGTGTCGTGTGCTTATCCGTCAGGAATTTAATAATGATTTGTCGTCAATGGTGGACGATGAGAAGGGACGTTATCGCTATGTCAAAGTGTTTGGCATGGTAGACAGGGGAATAAAGAAAAACATCTTACAAGACAAACTGGCTTTGTATGTGAACTACTTATACGATTGTTGTTATGCTGATGAAAGCCTCAAACAAAAAGAGGTATTGAAGAAAATGTATGAATCCTATGGCAACCACTCTGCCGACTTTATTTTGATGAACCACCAGGCGCAATATCTATGGAATAAATTAAGCGAGCCGCTGCGCTGGGCTAACCGCTATCAACTAGATGCCTATAGTGTGTTTTGTCGCACACTGGGCTATGGCATCAGACGGAGTAACTGCTCACCGACACACATATCCGAATCTATGTTCAATGAAGAACTGCCAGCCCAAGTTTTGTATCTGTTAGTGCGCATGGAGAAGTACCGATGGAATGCCGAGCGTACGGTGGCCGGCTGGAAACGTGCTAAGGTGAAGGATAAGGTGTTTTTGCTACATCCTCTTATTATGCCTTTCAGCGAACTACTACAAAGGCATCCCGAGGAGGTAGAGAAGGATGCTGATGTTATTTATAATTTGCCCTACATATTGGCATTGGGAGGATATGAACTTTATAGATTGGCCGATCAATAGATCCATATAACATTCGTATATAACGGCACAACATTTAGATACATGAAAAACGTGAAAGTCTTTATTGCTTCGTCGGCAGAACTTGATGAAGATAAATTGCAGATGGACCTCTACTTTTCGCAGAAGAATAAGGGATATAGGAAACGTGCCATCTGCTTCGAACAGCGTACCTGGCGTGATTTTCCCAGCTACCTTTCTGAGGAGCATCTGCAGAATAGATACGATGATTACATTCGCCAATGTGATATTGTGATTTTTCTTTTCCATACTCGTTTGGGGCAATATACGCTACGCGAACTGCAAGTCGCTTTTGAACAAGTGAAAGCGAGTGGTGGTAAACGTCCAAAAATTTACATTTATGCTAAACGCGACGAGCATGGCGCGGCACTACTGGAGAAACTAAAACAATACAGTGAGCAAGAATATGGACACTTCTGTGATACTTATGCCGACTACAATGAGCTGTTTCATCACTTTGACTATCAGTTAACGCAACTGGAAAATGAAGGTTTCATACGTCCCAATCCTGTAGACTTACCGCGTACTAGACGTTTTGTACTGCTTTGTTTGCTGCCTGTGGTGATAGTGGCTTTCTTCTTGCTGGCCTATCAGTTATGGCAACCTGTGACGTTTAGGGTCGAACTGAAGGAGAATATATCTACCACACTGCCCTTTCGGGGAGCTACGCTCACACTGAAGTATGCCGATGTAGTGGAAACCCGTGAACTGGCTACGTTGCAAGAGGTGGTGGAATTTGAAGGCATCAACCGCAAGTATGCTTGGCTCGACGACTTCACGCTAAGTTTCAAAGCTAAGGGGTATATGCCTGTAGATACTACACTAAGTTACACCAATACTTGTTTTCTAAGCATCTGTCGTAATAATGATGCTGGTGTGCTACAAGGTGTTGTGACCGACGAAGAACGACAACCCATGGCTGATGCTCGTGTACAAGTGCTGGGCTATTCTGCACAAACTGAGGCCGATGGCTCCTTCTTGATAGAGGTACCATTATCGCAGCAAGCCACTAGCTATCGTCTCACAGTGATGAAAGCAGGTTTCGAAATCTGGGATTATAATGGGGTAGCTCCGTCGCCTACCGAGCAGATGCGCATAGCCTTGCGCAAAAAATAGTATAACCTTCAAACAACAGTGTACTCATGAAAAAACTCCTACTTACAGTTGCGCTATGTGCAGCTACTTTTTGGGTTATACGTGCACAGAGCCAACGCGGCACTGTAATGATACAAAATTCTGGTAAAAAAGCCTTGCCGCAAGTAAATATAGTGATAGAGGGGGCTACACCCACTACCAGTGATGCGCGGGGCTGTTTTGAGGTACAACTACCCAATCATATAGAGGGACAGCGGCTACTTATACAACAAATAGCCTATCGTGACTGGGTGGTGGTTAATCAACATATGGTGAACCAATGGGTATATGCACCTACCAAAAACTATCGGGTAGATATGTGTGCTAAAGAGGAGTATACGGCTAGAGTTGAGCAATTCTACCAGATAGGTAAAACCAATGCGAAGGCTAAGTATACCAGTGCCATGGCTCAACTCAAACAACTCAAAGAGGAAGGTAAAGTGAATAGCGACCGCTATATGCAACGCCGGAAAGAGATACAAGCGGCTCTGAACACTGCACAAGAGATGTTAGACTGTTATGTACCTTTGCTGGTAGCTATCAATACAGACTATTTGGAACCTATAGAAAAACAGGCACAACAACTAGTGACGCAGGGAAAGCTGGATGAGGCTATCGGACTATACGAAGGATTACAATTGGAAAAAAGATTGGCTCATGACCTTGGCTTAAAGAAACAGTGGGATGAAGATATCGAAAGTATGATACCCACTGTTGAACGCTATGCACAAACATTGGTGTTACAAGGTGGTGAGGAGAGTTACCGGAAGGCAGGAGATTTATTCAAGAAGATAGCTGACAGTAGTCCCACACACATGGACCGTAATGCCGATTACGCAAACTTTGCTTATCATCAACGGAATTTTACAGATGCAGAGACTTACTACAAGAAAGCCATAGAGCACAGCAAAACACCTTATGATTTGGCTGATTGGTATACGAAACTAGGCCTTATCTATGATGATATGAACCGTTTGGATGAGAGTATCGACTACTTTGACAAAGCACAACAATTGCTCGAAAAGTTACCGCGGAACATACTGGCTACAGCCGAACTTACTGTAAACCTTGATATCAACTTATCGACTGTACTCTTTAAAATGGTACGTAAGGGTACTCCCGAAACAAAATTGAAAGGTTGCCGAATAGCGCTCAATTCGCTTAAAGAGGCTGTGGAGATACTATTAGCTTTAGGACCTGAGGAGGCACCGGATTACGAATCGAAGCTCATGGTTTGTTATCAAAACATGACTACTATCTGTGGAGTGATGGGCGACAAGAAGGGACTGGCACAAGCTCAAGCAGGCATCGCTAAACTTAAGATGAATGATGCTAAACCCAATACGCAAGTGGAATATTGGGTGGCGATAGGAAACAATGCTCACTACAATAAAAAATATGATGAGATGCTGGCAGCCTATCAAAAGGCCGATGAGATCATAGAAAAACTGTATCGCAATAACCCAAATCAGTATAAGATAGGGCGTGTCACAGTTTATCAATTGCTAGCAACTGCCTATTATGAATTAGGTCGTTATGTCGAGGCTGTGGATATTGACGAAGAGGGATTGGCTATCTTTAACACCCTTCCTGATAGGGAAAAAGACACACATCGCGAGCTCTATTACAACTTATATTACAACCTCTTTCAGTGCTACTATTACACTCAACAGCATAATGAGGCCTACGATGCTATTGAAAAGATTCATCCTTTCTTGAAAACCGATGAACCACAATATGCTGTAAATATATGGTTTACAGCTCTCAATGCTGCCTACAATTTGGGACGCTACGAAATTATGAAATATGCTAAAGAGATCATTGAAACCCTTAAGGTGTGTCAAGATAACGAGACTTTTTATTCGCAGGTTAATGCTTGTTATGCTTTATTGGGTGGACTCTTTTTTGATACAGGTCATGTAGATACGGCTTTTTATTTTTATGATCTTAGCGATAAATGTGCTGCTCAACACGGACATACTCGTATGCTGGCTTATAATAAATTCAACCGCCTGCTGATTCGTTTTACATGTCATCAGGCGCAAGAAGTCATTAGCGGTGCTCCTGCTCTAGAAATAGAGTTGAAACAACAGCAGGCTGATGATGACAGTTTTGCACAGTTAAAGTACATTCAAATGACGGCTCATATGATGCTGGGACAATGGGATGAAGCTGATCGTATCTCTCAACTCATGAATCAGATGCCACCTCAAGATGCTGCTGCCGGACGTGCCCGTGCGCTATTGGCCCAGGCTGTGCTATGTATACACACTAAACAGGAGGCAAAGCCCTATTTTGATCGTTTTATGATCGAGACCGAAGATGCACGCCGATATAGCCTCTTCAGGTATTACGAATTGATGGCTGACTACTATTTTGTTCGCCTCTATTATACTATGCAGGATAAACAATATGAACAGGCTAATGAAATTACTTCCAAGCTGGCTGATATTGTGAATAGCTTGACCGAGGAATCTCCTATTCGAGGCGTTTATATGCAAATACAGTTCCTGAACAAATGCGGAGATTTGGCTTACTTCACTCACCACTATCAGAAGGCTCTCGATATATATGAAAGTACTATCTCTTTATTTTATGAATATCATGCAAACTCAAAAGTGCAATGTTATACCTATATGTATGACTGGGTGTCGACATTACTGCTAGATAATGATTTTTATAAAGCAGAGCAAACCATGCGACAGATGGGAACAGCCCGTCAGGGGATCATTCAGCAGGCCTTCATACTAGCACTTCATGTTTTACATACCGATGTCCAAGCGGGTAAAGAACTGGTGGCTCATCTCAAAACTCGTAAGTTGTATAAAAGTGAAGAGTTTTATGCTCCGGTTTTATTGCTTTACAGTAAACAGATGAAGGATCGCATAGGTCAAGACTATCAACCTACACTAAATCTACTCATTCAGTTGTTGTCATGAGAAAATATTTGTTGTCATCAGTTTTTTGTGGGCTATGTGTTCTTGGTATTCAGGCTCAAGTTACACTCAAAGGAGTGGCTGTGAAAATGAACTCTGATTTTACTCCTGTAGCAGGAGTAGAGGTTGTTGTACAAGGTGGTGTGCCTACTCTCACTGATGGCGCGGGTACTTTTATACTGAAACTACCTCACATGGAATCGGGCGACCTTCTTTTTGATATCCGTATCAGCAAACAGGGTATGGAGATCGTTAATCTCAAAGAGGTAGAGCAATGGGTGGCAAGTGGAGATATACTCTATAAAGTAGTACTCTGTCCGAAAGGGTATATTGAGCAGAGCAGGCGCAAATTCTACAACATAGGCAAGAGTTACTATCAGCGGGAGTATGAACGCAAATTGCAGGAACTCCGTGTGACACGTGAGTTGCAGCAGGCAGATATTGCTACTTTTGAACAAGAGATGTCACAACTCAGTCAGGAGTATGATAAGCGTATGAAGTTGCTGGATTACTATGCCGATAAGTTTGCACGTATCAACAAGGACGAGCTGTCGGCCATGGAGCGACAAGCTATGGCATTGGTAGAGAAGGGAGACATTGATGGTGCTATACACATCTATGAAGCATCGGGTATTGTGGAACAATTTAGTAACAAAATGGCGCAACGTGATTCATTGCAACAGTCATTGCAAACTACCCGTAGGCTCATTAAACAGCAGTTGGAGTGGTACGAAAAAGAGGGAGGCAGTGTATCTCAAGAAAAAGCGATTCAGCTTAAGCAGGCGTTACAACAACTAGAGGAAAAGTACAAACTAATGAATAGAAAATGAAGTAAGCACTATACAAAGATTGTGTACTTTTAATCTGGCAGTGACACTACCAGCCGTAATCCATAATCAATATCCCATCGTTGCGGATTCACTCCGTAGCGGCTGGTGACTTTACAATATTTCTCGAAGGTATAATAACTACCTCCACGCAACACTTTATGCGTATCTTTTTCGCATATAACCGGAGCGATGTTTCCGGTAAAAGGAACCTTTCTGTCATACCAGTCCATACACCATTCATATACGTTTCCACTCATGTCATAAAGTCCCAGTTCGTTGGGCTTCTTCGTCCCTGTTTCTTTGGACACGTAAGTATTATAATATTTTTCTCTAAACCAGGCAACCTGTTCTGCATTATTGCTGCCGGCATAGATGAAATTCTTGGTTTTTAGTCCCCCACGTGCTGCATATTCCCATTCTGCTTCGAAGGGGAGACGGAAGGGTAGACCGCTTAATTGAGAAAGTTTTTTGGTAAACCGTTGAGCGTTGAACCAATTGACTTGGTCTACCGGATAGTTACGTCTGTGTTGGTTAGAAGGATTTTCTCCCATAATGACATACCATTCATCCTGACTAACTTCATATCGGTTGATGAAAAAAGAGGCTACATCCACGGGATAGTTGTTGTTGTCTCCGAGATTGGCTGTACCACCTTCCACATAAACCATATTCCATAGTATATAGCGTATAACCTCTTTTTGTTCTTTATTTATTGTCGGCGACCAGTGCAAGGCTTTTTCCAATTTGGAGGGGAGAGTGTCAATAATACTTGCTTCTCTTCGACATTTATCGTGGTATCGTTGCCACATTTGTTGTTCTTGCGCTCTGCTTGATAATGCGATTCCTTGTAATAGAAAGCAAATGATTATAGTTTGTTTGGTGTACTCTTTTATCATGATAATTGTATGTTTATTTATTGGACGAACTAAAGTAGCAATGACTGCAATAGTAACACTTAAATTTATTTAATATTTTTCGCTAAGAAATGATCTTTGTGATGATAACCCTCATACGTTGAAAACCCAAAATTTCTTCCTGCATTGAATAAATGCCTTTTTTTCATTAAAATCCTCTTTCTTTTAGGCAATAATCGTGGCGCGTTTGTTATTTATAAATAAGAAGATCAATTATTTAAATAGAATGAACATGAAGAAAAAATTAGCAGGAGTTGCATTGGTGTTGGCTGCCGTCTCTTTGATGAGTATACAGCCTGTAGAAGCATGTACGCGTGCAGTGTATATAGGCCCTGACCAGATGGTGGTAACAGGACGTACAATGGACTGGAAGGAAGATATCATGACGAATATCTATGTATTTCCGCGTGGCATCCAACGTATGGGACATAACAAAGAGAAAACTGTGAACTGGACTTCCAAATATGGAAGTGTGATTGCTACAGGATATGATATAGGTACTTGTGACGGAATGAACGAGAAAGGATTAGTGGCTAGCCTGCTTTTCTTGCCGGAATCCATTTACTCTCTTCCCGGCGATACCCGTCCGGCAATGGGCATCAGCATTTGGACACAGTATGTGCTTGATAACTTTGCCACGGTACGCGAAGCGGTGGATGAATTGAAAAAGGAGACTTTCCGCATTGATGCTCCCCGTATGCCGAATGGAGGACCGGAGTCTACCTTACATCTGGCCATAACCGATGAAACAGGCAATACGGCTGTATTGGAATATCTGGATGGGAAATTAAGTATTCACGAAGGAAAAGAATACCGGGTGATGACAAATTCTCCTCGATATGAACAGCAGTTGGCCATTAATGATTACTGGAAAGAAATCGGTGGCTTACAGATGTTACCGGGAACCAATCGGGCAAGCGACCGTTTTGTACGGGCTTCATTCTACATTCATGCTATTCCACAAATTGCGGATGCAAAGATTGCAGTTCCCAGCGTGTTGAGTGTGATGCGTAATGTTTCCGTGCCATTTGGTATTAATACACCGGAGAAGCCTTATATATCTTCTACCCGTTGGCGTTCTGTATCCGATCAGAAGAATAAGGTATATTATTTCGAATCTACCCTGACTCCGAATTTGTTTTGGCTGGATTTGAAGAAAATTGATTTTAGTCCGAAAGCCGGCATTAAGAAACTGTCTCTGACAAAGGGCGAAATTTATGCAGGTGATGCAGTGAAGGATTTGAAAGACAGCCAATCATTTACCTTCCTTTTCGAGACTCCGGTCATGTAATTTGTCAGTGTGATAGATATATAAAAGAGTGGTGGACAAATGCTTGTAATCAAGCTTGTTCACCACTCTTTTATATGTATCGTTTATAACTTGATTGTTATTTATCCGCTTTATCGTCTGGCATATTCCTGATGAAACTCTATGACTGCCTCTATCCCTTTCCGGAAGATATCCAATGAGCAGTTCTCGTTCGGAGAATGGATCGCATTCGATTCGAGTCCAAATCCCATCAATACGGTTTTGATTCCCAATACCTGTTCGAAAGTAGAGATGATGGGAATACTTCCGCCACGGCGTACCGCCAACGGCTTTTTCCCGAAAGCGATCTCGAAACCTTTCTCTGCTGCCTGATAGGCAGGAAGTGAAATCGGGCACACATATCCTTGTCCCCCGTGCATGGGAGTCACTTTTACCTGTACTGTATCAGGCGCGATACTAAGAATATAATCTGCGAACATTTGCGAAATCTTATGGTGATCCTGATGCGGTACTAACCGGCAAGATACTTTAGCATAAGCCTTTGAAGGCAGTACGGTTTTAGAACCTTCTCCTGTATATCCGCCCCAAATGCCACATACGTCAAAAGACGGACGGCAACTGTTACGTTCCAATGTGCTATATCCTTTTTCTCCGAAAAGCTCTTTTACACCGATTGCTTCTTTGTATTTCTTTTCGTCAAAAGGAATATGGGCTATCATTTCCCGTTCGGTTTGCGGCACTTCTTCCACATCATCGTAGAATCCGGGAACAGTGATACGTCCGTCGGCATCCGTTACTTTGCTAATAATCTGGCAAAGCGCGTTGATCGGATTGGCTACCGCACCCCCGAAATGTCCGGAATGCAAGTCACGATTCGGTCCCGTCACTTCTATTTCCCAATAAGCCAGCCCGCGCAGACCAGTAGTCAATGAGGGCAGTTCAGCTCCTAGCATACTCGTATCCGACACCAGAATAACGTCTGCTTTCAGCAATTCTTTATGTTCTTCGCAGAAAGCTTCCAGACTGGGTGAACCTATTTCTTCTTCACCCTCGAAGATGAACTTCACATTATTCTTCAGTAATCCGTTTTTGACGAGATATTCAAATGCTTTCACCTGAATGAACGATTGTCCTTTGTCATCATCCGCTCCACGTGCCCAGATATGTCCGTCACGTATTTCCGGTTCAAACGGTTCGCTTTTCCAGAGTTCCAATGGTTCGGCCGGCATCACATCGTAATGAGCGTAGATTAATACAGTCTTTGCATCCGGGTTCACGATCTTTTGAGCGAAAACAACCGGATTGCCCTGTGAGGGCATTACCAATGCTTCGTCCACACCTGCTTCCAATAACAGTTGTGCCCAGCGTTCCGCACAAGCCAGCATATCGTCGTGGTGCTCTGGCAGAGCACTGATACTGGGAATGCGAATAAGGCTGAACAAGTCATCCATCATCTTTGGTTCGTGTGCCGCTATGTATTTCTGAATCTCGTTCATTAGAGTTGCGTCGTTTTATCCAGTAAGTAATAATCGAGTATGGTCATGGCAGCCATTGCTTCTACGATAGGTACGGCACGAGGTAATACACAAGCGTCATGACGTCCGCGTGCTTTCAGAGTGGTGTCGACGCCATCAATGTTGACAGTTTCCTGTTCCATCAGCAGCGTGGCAATCGGTTTGAACACTACACGGAAATAGATATCCTGACCATTACTCAATCCTCCCTGAATACCTCCGGAGTGATTGGTGTGCGTCTCGATCCGTCCGTTATTGTTATAGAAAACATCGTTCTGTTCGGAACCTTTCATTTTCAATCCCTTGAATCCTTCACCGTATTCGAATGCTTTGGCAGCGTTGATGCTTAACATGGCGTTACCCAGGGCAGCATGAAGTTTACCGAAAACAGGTTGTCCCAATCCGATGGGGCATCCCTTAATGACACAGGTCAGTGTACCTCCGATGGTATCGCCTTCACCTTTTACCTTATATATAAGGTCTGCCATTTCTTTTGCTTTTTCAGGGTCCGGACAACGTACATCGTTGGTTTCTATCAGGTCGAAATTATAGTCCGAGTAAGTACCCTCCAGTTTGATAGGACCTACCTGCGAGGTATAGGCAGTGATGTTGACTCCCAATTGGCGGAGTGCCAGCTTAGCCAATGCGCCGGCTACCACGCGCGAAATCGTTTCGCGTGCGGAAGAACGTCCGCCGCCACGGTGGTCACGGATTCCGTACTTCACTGTGTACGTGTAATCAGCGTGTGAAGGACGATATACATTTTTCAGATTGTTGTAGTCATTGGAGTGTTGGTTTTCATTCCAAACGATAAAACCAATAGGGCATCCGGTGGATTTCCCCTCAAAAATACCTGAAAGAAACTCAACTTTATCAGCTTCTTTACGTGCAGTGGTAAGAATGGATTGTCCCGGACGGCGACGATTAAGTTCTTGTTGTACAAATTCTTCGTCGATGACAATTCCTGCCGGAAATCCGTCAATCACTCCTCCAACTCCTTTTCCATGAGACTCACCGAAACTTGTGAGCCGAAAGATATTGCCAAATGAATTAAACATAGTTGTGGCTTTTTTAAAATTACTATATGCAAATATAACAAAGTTTTCGATAAGAAAGTTGTGAACTCGAAATATCTTCGAAAAAGGAAGCATATTGAACCTTTTTTCTTCTTTTTAGTTTATAAGGGACGAATTTATTATAATAACTAAACCAAAGACGTATGAAAAAGAATCTATTGTATTTATTGGCATTGGTCTGCTCTCTTACTTTCTTTGCTGCTTGTAGCAGTGACGATGACGACAGTGATAACAAGGATAATGGGAATCCTCCTGAAGAGGAAGCTGTGATAACGGCTCCGGATGTAGTCGGAACGTATTGGGGAAATCTGGATATATCCATGATACCGGATGGTTCTGACCAGGAAATTGTCATAGGAGATGGAATAGAGAAGTTTATTACCCTATCGCAGGTCAGCAATACGGAAGTGAAGATTGAACTGAAGGAGTTTGAATTGTTCATCAATCAACAGATTCTGAAGTTTGGAGATATTGTTGTTGATAAGTGTGAAGTGAAGAAAGGGGAAGGTGTGTCTACATTTACCGGACAGCAAGACCTTACGTTTGAGGGAAATGCCGCTGCTTTGGGTACTTGTCCTGTAACTGTTACAGGAACGGTAGAAGATGGAAATGCAGACATGACCATTAACGTGAAAGTGCCTACATTGCAACAGACTGTAAAGGTGACCTACTCCGGAGTGAAACAGGTGGCAGAGTCTGGTGGAAATTAATTTCTTGTTCACCACAGATTACACAGATTATTTATATTGATAGTCTATGACTTATAAATCAATCTGTGTTAATCTGTGTAATCTGTGGTGAGACTTAAAATGCGTACCCAAAACCTATATTCAAATAGATAGGATACATTGCAAAAGTGATTGTATTAAAATCGCTTTTAAATATATCGTTCAATCCCCAGGTGAGATCAGCATACACATTGAGGTGCTTGAAAGCTCGCCATCCGGCTCCCACCTGTAATCCCCACTGGAAATGTCTCAAGTCGTCCGAGAAATCGTAGGTTGCAATTTTGTCGTCGGTAAATTCTACTTTCGGACCGGTGGGATCATCTTCCCGCAAATATCCTTCGTACACATGACCTGAAAATTCTCTTGAAAGCAGATACGAGAAATAAGGTCCGGCTTTGATGTTCCATCGGTTACTTAGTTTGTAGGTAGCCATTAGAGGTATAGTTAGTCCGGCGGTATGTACTTTGGTTTTCACTCCGCCCGTCCATACTCCGCTGATTCTTTCACCTCCTTGTCCGAGAATTTCCATATTGTAATTTTTTACGGTGGCTTCGGTGGTCATTGCTTTGTTTTCGAGCCGGAGTCCGACTATGATCCCGAGTTTGTTCTGAACGGCAATCCATTTGGTTACTTCGCCCCCTATGCTGATGGCCAGTGTCGGGTTATATCCGTCAATCGAACGGATTTCTACCGGAAGGGGAAGCGGGGCTGTGCCGCCAATGCTGAAACCTGCTTTGATTTCATATTCCAGTCCGTGAAGGGCGGAACGGATCAGTGTTTCATTTCGGTCTACCTGTGAATAGCCGGGGAGAGCTATTCCTATACAGGCTAGTAAACTGAATATATACGGATAGATTCTTATCATTATGATTGTTATAAAGTTATTTAATTCCGTTCGTTTGATAATGTGCACGTTTTGTATGAGTACATTGCTTGAGCGCATTATCAGCGTATTGCTATGGGAAATTCTTCTTCGAAATCCCGCTAATTTTCCGAGCGATAGATTAACTCTGCCTCGTCGATCAGTAATGTACTTCCGATTGCTCCGTTAAAATGATCTCCTTCCAGGCTTGAGGTGAACACGATGGCTATATTATATTTCCCATCCCTTAGCTTCTCCTTATCAATGAATTTTCCGGGGAGAGTGATGAAAGGAAGTTTAAAGTAAGTCCATTCGTTCGTTTCTTTGGCATTATTAATCCGTGCTGTTGAAATCAGGTTCGGACTGGTGAATGCATTCGTTCCGTCAAGAGTAGGAACAGATTCGCTGGTTTCGTACATGATGGCATATATGTCACAGATGTCCCGTTTCCCGTTCACTGGCTTTCCTCCTTCTGTAAACTGATCTCCCGCTTTGTATTTATAATAACCTGCCAGATAAGTGGGTACATGCCGGAAAGGGAGGCCGAATTTGGTTGCTTTCAGAGGATTGCTCATAGCGTTATTCACATCGAAAGAGCCGATAAACAGATTTCCTGCCGCAATAGGCATTCCTGCTATCTGGCCGAAGAATCCGGTACTGCGTGTCACTAAGGAGAGGCATTTGCCGGCTTTTCCGTCTGTTATTTGGAAAGTGGGATAATCATCGGCTGTTTTAGCTACTCCGGTCATGGCATAACCCGCATTTCCGCTGGCCCATTCCATGACGACCTTATCTCCTTCGCGTTCCACAAATATATAGTACTTCTTTCCGCCCAGTGTATCTTCGAAATTATAGTTCGTGGCAAGTTCCGTGTCGATCACTGATACGGTATACATTTTCTTCCAAACACCATCGGCAGCTGTGACAGTATATTCCTGTGGGGTATTGAAGTTTCGTTCCGTGCCGCTAAGCGGACTGATCGCAGCTCCCGGAGTCAGTGTAAATTCAGGCTTGAGTTCTGAAATATCAGTTCCCGGACCAACAAAGATAGTTATGGAATTATTGTTAATAATAGGACTGGTTGTCATGGCTACTCCCGGTAGTATACAACTTAATATGTCTGCTTCTGCATTGAGAGCTTCTTCGCGGATACATGAAGAGGAAACAATAGCTAGTAGCAAATAAACAACTATGTGTTTTGCTTTCATTTTTCTATCAATTCTTTCTGTTAAAGTTTGGTGTATGGGAGGTTTTATAACAATATGAGATTTTATTTGTTCATTATAGAATGTTGGAAAAGAAAGAATTTCCTATTTTTGTGGAACCAAAACTTATAAGTCCATGACTGAATCAGAAAGAAGGCAAATTATAGAATTGATTAAGAAGGAGGTCATTCCGGCTATCGGATGTACGGAACCTATCGCAGTAGCGCTTTGTGTAGCTAAAGCTGCCGAAACACTGGGAGCGAAACCGGAAAAGATAGAAGTCCTGTTAAGTGCTAATATATTAAAGAATGCCATGGGAGTCGGAATACCGGGAACGGGTATGGTCGGGCTTCCCATAGCGGTTGCTTTGGGTGCGTTGATTGGCAAATCAGATTATCAGTTGGAGGTATTGAGGGATTGTACGCCGGAAGCGGTGGAGCAGGGAAAACAATTCATCGCAGAAAAACGGATTTGTATTTCTCTAAAAGAAGATATTACGGAAAAGCTGTATATCGAAGTGATTTGTAAAACGGAAGATAAAACGGCTAAAGCCATCATTGCCGGTGGACATACTACCTTTATATATATAGCCAAAAATGAACAAACGTTGCTCGACAAGCAACAGACAGTCAGCGAGGAAGAGGAAGAGGCTTCGCCCGAACTAAACTTGCGTAAAGTATATGACTTTGCACTGACTGCTCCGCTGGATGAAATCCGTTTCATCCTTGACACAGCCCATTTGAACAAAGCTGCTGCCGAGCAAGCCTTTAAAGGTAACTACGGACATTCTTTAGGGAAAATGCTTCGGGGAACTTATGAGCATAAAGTGATGGGGGATAGCGTGTTTTCTCATATCCTCTCTTATACGTCGGCTGCCTGTGACGCCCGTATGGCCGGTGCTATGATTCCTGTAATGAGTAATTCCGGCAGTGGTAATCAGGGGATATCCGCTACACTTCCTGTCGTTGTCTTTGCAGAAGAAAACGGAAAAAGTGAAGAAGAACTGATCCGTGCTTTAATGCTTAGCCATCTCACTGTTATATATATCAAACAAAGTTTGGGACGTTTGTCTGCTTTGTGTGGTTGTGTGGTAGCTGCCACAGGTTCCAGTTGTGGAATCACCTGGTTAATGGGAGGAAACTACAATCAGGTTGCTTTCGCTGTTCAAAACATGATTGCCAATTTGACAGGAATGATTTGTGACGGTGCAAAACCGAGTTGTGCCTTGAAGGTAACCACCGGAGTTTCGACAGCCGTACTGTCTGCCATGATGGCAATGGAAGACCGTTGTGTGACTTCCGTAGAAGGAATTATAGATGAAGATGTAGACCAAAGTATCCGTAACCTGACAAGAATCGGCTCGCAAGCCATGAACGAAACGGATAAAATGGTACTTGACATCATGACGCACAAAGGATGCTGATTTTAAGTATTAAGTATCAAGTATTAAGTATTAGGCATTAAGTATTAGCCGGAATGACGGCATAAAAAAAGTATTAAGTATTAAAACTCCGGTTATATCCGCACGGAATTAATACTTAATACTTTATACTTAATACTTCAATTAATGACAGTGTCCGCCTTCGCAACCGCAGTCGTCGCCACAGCCATCACCGCAGCTGTCGCATCCGCAACCGCAACCACCTTCGCCACTCATCATTTTCACCAATTCCTGGATTTCTTCGTTAGTAGCAGGACGGCTTTCCAGTATTTCACCTTCGAAAATCAGGTCGGCACCAGCCAACGGGTGATTGAGGTCAACTACTACAACATCCGGTTTGATTTCTACTACGCTGGCATTTACGCGCTGACCGTCGCCAGTCATCAAAGGTACGATGTTACCTTCTTTAATACGTTCGCTATCAAACTTGCCATCTATTTCAAAAATATTTTTGGGGAGGTCAATAACGTGTTGTTCGTCATATTGTCCGTAAGCCTTATCTGCCGGAATGGTAAAATCAAATTTATCACCTTTAGAAAGAGCAGTTATCTGATTTTCGAAATCTTCGAGTGTTGTTCCTAATCCTGAAATGAATTGAAAGGGATGTTCTGCTTTTGCTTCTTCGAACAACTCTTTTTCACCATCTTCCATTGTATATAGTTTGTATGCAACGGTAATGTACTTGTTTTCTACTGTTTCCATCTGATCTTTTTTGTTTCTGATTAATAATTCCCGTAAATACGGGTCTACAAAGATACGAATTATTTGCTTGTACTCCGGTATAGGGAGGGTAAATTTCAGATTATTAAGTGCTTTTGTCAGAAAAAGAAAGTGAGGCGCGCAGTTAGATAATAGTTGTAAATTCAACCTTTAAGTGATAAAATAGAGAAATAATACCTCTCTTTTCTTACAATTATTCGCTTTTAAGTGATTTTTTTCTTCGATTTGTTTGGATATAATAAAAAAGCCCTTACCTTTGCAGCACGAAAATAAAGAAAAGAAGATATGAATATGTTACATACATCTATTAACCTAGCAGTCCTGCATATTATTCGCGTCGTGGTGGTCCCATCAAGAGCGTGAGAAAGGTTTTTGTGTTGTATGTGTTCGTACCATAAAAGATAGAATTTAGAGCCTTTCTCACTTGTGTGAGGAAGGCTCTTTAATTAAAAGATAGATTGAAATGAAAAAGCAATTACGCAGTTCGTTTAGTACACAAGGCCGTCGGATGGCGGGAGCCCGTGCATTGTGGGCAGCCAACGGCATGAAGAAGAATCAGATGGGTAAACCCATTATCGCTATCGTCAATTCGTTCACACAGTTTGTCCCGGGGCATGTACACCTACATGAAATCGGTCAGCTGGTGAAGGCAGAGATTGAGAAGCTAGGATGCTTCGCTGCGGAATTCAATACAATAGCTATCGACGACGGTATAGCAATGGGACATGACGGTATGCTTTATTCGCTTCCTTCACGTGACATCATTGCAGACAGCGTAGAATATATGGTCAATGCGCACAAGGCAGATGCAATGGTATGCATCAGCAATTGCGATAAGATCACTCCCGGAATGTTGATGGCGGCTATGCGTCTGAATATCCCTGCCGTATTTGTATCGGGTGGTCCGATGGAAGCGGGAGAATGGAATGGCCAGCACCTGGATTTGATCGATGCGATGATTAAATCGGCCGACGAAAGTGTTAGCGATCAGGAAGTAGCGAATATCGAGCAAAATGCTTGTCCTACTTGCGGATGCTGCTCCGGTATGTTTACCGCCAACTCGATGAACTGCCTGAATGAAGCAATCGGACTGGCTCTTCCCGGCAACGGAACCATTGTAGCGACACACGAAAACCGTACGCAACTTTTCAAAGACGCTGCGGAACTGATCGTGAAAAATGCAAAATTATATTATGAAGAAGGAGACGAAAGTGTACTTCCCCGTAGCATCGCTACCCGTCAGGCTTTCCTGAACGCCATGACGCTGGATATAGCAATGGGGGGATCTACCAATACGGTTCTTCACTTGTTGGCTGTTGCTCACGAAGCAGAGGTAGACTTCAAGATGGATGATATCGACATGCTTTCCCGCAAGGCTCCTTGCCTCTGCAAGGTGGCTCCCAATACACAGAAATATCATATTCAGGATGTAAACCGTGCCGGTGGTATCATTGCCATTATGGACGAACTGGCAAAGGGCGGTTTGATAGATACATCCGTTCGCCGGGTAGACGGAATGTCACTGGCAGAAGCTATTAATGAATATTCAATCACCAGCCCGAATGTGAGCGAAAAAGCAATTAAGAAATATTCGAGCGCAGCCGGAAATAAATTCAATCTCGTACTTGGTTCACAAGGTATGTACTATAAGGAACTGGATAAGGACCGTGCAAACGGATGTATCCGTGACTTGGAACATGCTTACAGTAAAGACGGCGGACTGGCCGTATTGAAAGGCAATATTGCTCAAGACGGTTGTGTAGTAAAAACAGCAGGTGTAGACGAAAGTATCTGGAAGTTTACCGGACCTGCCAAAGTATTTGATTCGCAAGAAGCAGCCTGTGAAGGCATCCTCGGAGGTCGAGTCGTCAGTGGAGACGTCGTCGTCATCACGCACGAAGGTCCGAAGGGTGGTCCCGGTATGCAGGAAATGCTTTATCCTACCTCTTATATAAAATCCCGTCATCTCGGAAAAGAATGTGCTTTGATTACCGACGGACGTTTCAGCGGTGGAACTTCCGGATTGAGTATCGGACATATTTCTCCTGAAGCGGCAGCTGGAGGCAATATCGGAAAAATTGTAGACGGAGACATTATCGAAATCGATATTCCGGCCCGGAAGATTAACGTGCGACTGACGGATGAAGAACTGGCGGCCCGTCCGATGACTCCTGTCACTCGTGACCGTTATGTACCGAAGAGCCTGAAGGCGTATGCCAGCATGGTAAGCTCTGCCGATAAGGGAGCAGTGAGAATTATATAATATAGTTGGTGATAGTTGATAGGTAATAGTTAGCTGCGCAGCACTTAGCGCAATGATTGTAAACCATTCATTTTCAACTGTCATTTCTCAACTATCATTTATCATTTATCAACTATCAACTAATATGAAAGATTTAATAACAGGTGCAGAGGCTTTGATGCGCTCCTTGGAACATCAGGGAGTGACTACCATCTTTGGTTACCCCGGTGGTTCTATTATGCCGGTATTCGATGCCTTGTACGATCATCAAAATATATTGAACCATATCTTGGTTCGTCACGAACAGGGAGCTGCCCATGCCGCACAGGGTTATGCCCGTGTATCGGGTGATGTAGGTGTTTGCCTGGTGACGAGCGGTCCCGGAGCAACCAATACGGTAACAGGCATTGCAGATGCGATGATCGATAGTACGCCTATCGTGGTGATTGCCGGACAGGTAGGAACAGGCTTTCTTGGGACGGATGCTTTTCAGGAAGTTGACTTGGTAGGTATCACCCAGCCAATCACTAAATGGAGTTATCAGATTCGCCGTGCGGAAGATGTAGCCTGGGCGGTAGCACGTGCGTTTTACATTGCTCGTAGTGGTCGTCCGGGGCCGGTGGTACTGGACTTTGCCAAAAATGCGCAAGTAGAGAAAACGAAATACGAACCGACGAAAGTCGATTTTATCCGTAGTTATGTTCCTGTTCCCGATACGGACGAGGAGACTGTACAGGCTGCTGCCGAACTGATTAATAACGCTGAACGTCCGCTTGTATTGGTTGGACAAGGTGTTGAACTGGGAAATGCACAGAGCGAATTGCGCGAGTTTATCGAAAAAGCGGATATGCCTGCGGGTTGTACGCTGCTCGGGCTTTCGGCTTTGCCGACAGAACATCCGTTGAATAAAGGTATGTTGGGTATGCACGGCAATCTGGGACCGAATATCAATACCAATAAATGTGATGTGCTGATTGCTGTCGGTATGCGTTTTGACGACCGTGTGACCGGTAATTTGGCTACTTATGCCAAACAGGCAAAAGTGATTCATTTTGATATCGATCCTGCGGAAGTTAATAAGAATGTAAAGGTAGATGTAGCTGTATTGGGAGATTGCAAGGAAACACTGGCTTCTGTGACGAAACTCCTGAAAAAGAACACTCATACCGAATGGATTGATAGCTTCAAAGAATATGAGAAAGTAGAGGAGGAAAAAGTAATCCGTCCTGAACTTCATCCTGCCACAAACTCGTTGAGTATGGGGGAAGTGGTACGTGCGGTTAGTGATGCTACTCACCATGAAGCTGTTTTGGTAACAGATGTAGGTCAAAATCAGATGATATCTGCACGCTACTTTAAATATACGAAAGAACGCAGTATCATTACTTCTGGAGGACTTGGAACAATGGGCTTCGGGCTTCCCGCAGCTATTGGGGCAACTTTCGGAGCACCGGAACGTACCGTATGCGTATTTATGGGAGATGGCGGACTGCAAATGAATATTCAGGAACTGGGTACGATTATGGAGCAGAAGGCTCCGGTGAAGATTATCTGCCTGAACAATAATTATCTCGGAAACGTACGTCAGTGGCAAGCTATGTTTTTCAACCGTCGCTATTCGTTTACCCCGATGTTGAATCCGGATTATATGAAAGTGGCCTCGGCTTATGATATTCCTTCCAAGCGTGTTTTCACTCGTGAAGAACTGAAGGAAGCTATTGCTGAAATGCTGGCAACGGATGGTCCGTTCCTGCTCGAAGCTTGCGTGGTGGAAGAAGGCAATGTTTTGCCGATGACTCCTCCGGGGGGGTCGGTAAACCAGATGTTGCTGGAGTGCTAGGAGAAGTTGAGAATGGAGAGTTGAGAGTTCGCATTTAAAAAATTGGAGTTATGAGTGATAAAACGTTATATACAATCATTGTTCATTCGGAGAATATAGCTGGATTGCTGAATCAGGTAACTGCTGTATTTACCCGTCGGCAAATAAATATTGAGAGTCTGAATGTATCTGCTTCTTCTATTAAAGGTGTACATAAGTATACAATAACAGCCTGGACTGATAAGGACATCATTGAGAAGGTAGTGAAACAGATCGAAAAGAAGATCGACGTGATTCAGGCACATTATTTCACAGAGGATGAGATTTATTTCCACGAGATTGCATTATATAAGGTGTCTACTCCTGCTTTTCAGGAGAATCCGGAAGCATCCAAGCTGATTCGTAGATACAATGCACGTATAGTGGAAGTCAATCCGGTATTTTCTATTGTCGAGAAAAATGGAATGAGCGAAGATATAACTTCGCTCTATGGTGAACTGAAGGCTTTGAATTGTGTTTTGCAGTTTGTTCGTTCAGGACGTGTAGCGATTACTACCAGCTGTTTTGAACGGGTGAATGAGTTTCTCGATGGACGGGAAGCTATGTATAACCAAAGTAAAAACCAATAAGAATAATGAGTGAAGAAAATAGAATAGGGACTTATCAGTTTGTGGCAGAACCGTTCCATGTTGACTTCAACGGACGTCTGACTATGGGGGTACTGGGAAATCATCTACTGAATTGTGCAGGTTTTCACGCCAATGACCGTGGTTTTGGTATTGCAACGCTGAATGAGGACAATTATACATGGGTGCTTTCACGTCTGGCTATTGAGTTGGATGAAATGCCTTATCAGTATGAGAATTTCTCGGTTCAGACGTGGGTGGAAAATGTCTACCGTTTGTTTACGGACCGTAATTTTGCTATTATTGATAAGGATGGGAAGAAGATTGGCTACGCACGTTCCGTATGGGCAATGATTAATCTTAATACCCGCAAGCCTGCCGACTTGTTGACTTTGCATGGGGGAAGTATCGTAAACTATGTCTGTGATGAGCCTTGTCCGATTGAAAAGCCTTCACGTATCAAAGTGACAAGCGATCAGTCGATAGCTACCCTGACGGCAAAGTACAGTGATATAGATATCAATGGTCATGTAAACAGCATCCGTTACATCGAACATATCCTTGATTTGTTCCCGATTGAATTGTATAAGACCAAACGTATCCGTCGTTTTGAAATGGCGTATGTGGCGGAAAGCTATTTTGGTGATGAACTCTCTTTCTTCTGCGATGAAGTGAATGCAAACGAGTTTCACGTAGAAGTGAAGAAGAATGGCAACGAAGTTGTTTGCCGCTCGAAAGTGATATTTGAATAAATGTGAGAATATAAAATCAATTAATAACAGATGGCGTAAGTCATCAAAAACTAAAAACAAAAAGAAAATGGCACAGTTGAATTTTGGAGGTACTACTGAAACTGTAGTAATCCGTGACGAATTTCCATTGGAAAAAGCTCGTGAAGTATTGAAAAATGAAACAATCGCTGTAATCGGTTATGGCGTACAGGGTCCTGGACAGGCACTGAACTTGCGTGATAACGGTTTCAATGTAATCGTTGGTCAACGTGAAGGAAAAACATACGATAAGGCAGTAGCAGACGGATGGGTTCCGGGTGAAACTTTGTTCGGTATCGAAGAAGCTTGTGAGAGAGGTACTATTGTAATGTGTCTGTTGTCTGACGCAGCAGTAATGTCAGTATGGCCTACTATCAAGCCTTACCTGACTGCTGGAAAAGCTCTTTATTTCTCACACGGTTTTGCTATCACTTGGAACGACCGTACAGGTGTAGTTCCTCCTGCTGATATCGACGTTATCATGGTTGCTCCTAAAGGTTCGGGTACATCTTTGCGTACTATGTTCCTCGAAGGACGCGGCTTGAACTCTTCTTATGCTATCTATCAGGATGCTACAGGCAAGGCTTACGAAAGAACCATCGCACTGGGTATTGGTATCGGTTCCGGTTATCTGTTCGAAACAACTTTCCAACGTGAGGCTACTTCTGACCTGACAGGTGAACGTGGTTCATTGATGGGGGCTATCCAAGGTTTGTTGCTGGCACAGTACGAAGTATTGCGTGAAAACGGTCATAGTCCTTCTGAAGCATTCAATGAAACAGTGGAAGAACTGACACAGTCATTGATGCCGTTGTTCGCAAAGAACGGTATGGACTGGATGTACGCTAACTGCTCTACTACTGCTCAACGTGGTGCTCTCGATTGGATGGGCCCATTCCACGATGCTATCAAACCGGTAGTTGAAAAGTTGTATAACAGTGTGAAGACTGGTAACGAAGCACAGATTTCTATCGACAGTAATTCACAACCTGATTATCGTGAAAAGTTAAACGAGGAGCTCCGTCAATTACGCGAAAGCGAAATGTGGCAGACTGCTGTAACTGTTCGTAAACTTCGTCCGGAGAATAATTAATTAGACCAGATTATACAAGTTTTAAAAGAAGGAGAGGGCTTTTTGCTTTCTCCTTTTTTATTAATAAGATATTTAAAAATGGGTAGGTGAAGCTTGCAGAAACTTTTTTTTGAAAAATATATCAATAATGTGATTAAAATATGCAAGTTTATGTTTATATTTGCACTATCAAATAAAATGAACGAGAAGTATGATGTGTTTTAACTTACCCCAGAGAATGATTAACATTGCTAAATTAGCATGTGTTATCAGTGTTGTTTCTGTTGCTTTCTCAAGCTGTTTACAGAAAGATGTATATGATCCTGCTAATTCAGGAGATAAAGAAGAAGTTACTTTAGATAACTATTTCGACTTTGCCACTACTAAAAATATTCAATTGAATATTGATTATGGAAAGGAATGTCCTAGGGCTTATTTTGAAGTTTATGCTGAAAATCCGCTTTCTTATGTGGCAGAAGGCGGTCAGATTATAAAGAAAGCAGGGGTGTCACACATTGCAACCGGATTTACAGATATACAAGGACGTTATATCAAACCGGCTTCTTTCCCGACAGCAGTTTCAGAAGTTTATATTTATTCTCCGGATTTTGGTGTGCCGACTTTGTATAAAACTAAAGTTGTCGGTTCGGATGTCAGCGCAAAAATAACCTTTGAGAATGCTCTTGATGTTACTCCTGTGGATTCATCAACGAGAAGTGCACAAACAAGGGCTGCGGTGAAATTTATTACAGATGTAATCCCGAACGTATTAGGAACTTGGAATGCAAATTCAGGTAAGCCTGACTATTTGGATGCTTCTAAGAAGATCAACGTGGATGCAACTCTCAAGAGTTATATAACGACATATTTTCCGGAAGGAAAGAATAACGTAGGACCTTTAGTTACTGATAATGCTGATATTCTGATAAAAGAAGATGCAAATGTCGTTATTAACTATTTTGGGGGAGACACAGGGGCGAAAAGTGTATTTGCTTATTATTGCTATCCGAAAGATGCTTCTATTGATAAAATAAGGAAGGCAACAAAGCATGCATGTGTCATATTTCCTAACGCACATGGAAATAGTTTAGGTTATTATAGTGGGGTTGCGGTTAATTTAAAATATATAAATGAGACTGGTAATTTCCCTCAAAAGGACCCGGAACGTATTCCGGCAAATACAAAGATTGGTTTCTTGATATGGAATAATGGCTGGGTAAATGCCAAGGCTAATGGGAATATGTTCTACTCAACCAAATCTTTGAATAGTGACAAAATTTCTCACACTGCAATTTTTGCAGCAAAAAATAAAGCAGGTGATAGAGTGAATGTTATCACTATGGAAGACTGGAAAAACGGTGAAAATGACTATAATGATGTTGCTTTCGTCATCTCTTCTAATCCTATTGCTGCTATTGAAGTGCCGGATGTTCCTAATCCGGGTGATCGGCAAGGAACAGAAAAGTATTCTGGAGTGCTTGGTTTTGAAGATAACTGGCCGGAACAAGGAGATTATGACTTGAATGATGTGGTCATGAAATATCAGTCAAGCGTTGATTATAATATAGATAATAAGGTGCTTAATATTATTGATAAGTTCACCTTGGCTTGGACGGGAGCTAATTATAAGAATTCGTTTGCTTATGAAGTTCCTTTCGATTTGAGTAAAGCTTCTAAAGTAACGGTTAATGGTAGTGAAGCTTCTTCCTATTCAGGTAATGTGATAACATTATTCAAGGATGCTAAAGCTGAATTGGGAGTATCCAATGTGAATGCGGAGGATATGATTAATCAGAATATTCAAGAGAAGACATATACGGTATCCATACAATTTAATAATCCTACTCTTGATAAATCAGTGGTGGTAGCTCCTTATAATCCTTTTATAAAAGTATTCAACTCTGCCACAGAAGTCCATCTGACAGATCATAAGCCGACAACTGGTGCGAATAATCGTTTCCCTTCCGGAGCTGATATTTCTCGTGGTGATGTAGATGGTACCTATTTCATTTGCAAGGATGGTTTTCCGTTTGCTATTCATGTAGATGCACGTTTGGACGCTTCTATTTTGAATTTAGATCTTAAAAAGGAGAATCAGCGCATTGACAAAACATATCCTAAATTTGCAGAATGGGCAAAAACGCGCGATCCGCAAATAAAATGGTGGAAATAGTTGGAGCGCATTAGAATAATCGACTATCTTTGAGGGTGAAAAATTAAGAATAGTACTGATGTAAAATATTGTTTGTTTTGTTTGTGTTAAAAAAAGTGTGGTTTCGGGAGAAAGTGTGCTTTGTTAAAAGGAGGATTAAGTATTTAATCCTCCTTTTTAATGAATAACATCAACCTTTTATAGAAAGGATGCTTGGCAAGGGTGGAAGCGTCTCCTAATATAACAAGTTTCATTCGTGCCCGCGTAATCGCTACATTCATTCTTCGCAAGTCATTTAGAAACCCGATTTGTCCGTCCTCGTTGGCACGTACGAGACTGATGAAAATAACGTCTCGCTCCTGTCCCTGAAAGCCGTCTACCGTATTCACGGTGATGAGGCTGCGGAAAGGGCGTAAAAAGCTGCTTCCTTTTATTTTTCCTCTCAAATATTGCACTTGTGCCTTGTATGGCGAAATCAGACCGAAATCAATTCTTTCATCCAGTATTCGCTCTTTGCCGATACGTCCGATGTAAGTTTCCAGTTCTTGCAGTAGTAGGTTGGCTTCCTGCTTATTGATGCGTCCGAAGCTTTCTCCTACAAAATCTTCGTGAAAGTCCATCTCTGAAGTATCGATCCAGTTCATGGGAGTGTCGAAATCAAGAATCCCCCGATAGCGTACTTCCGGAGCAGCTTCCAGTTCTCCATGATAAAACCAGTCGGAGGGAAACTGCATGATGGTTTCATGCATTCTGTACTGTACTTTTAATAGAGAGACCGCGGAAGGTTTTTGCTGAACTACTTTTTCCATTAATGTATGATCCAATCCTCCACGGGAAGCTTCTATACATTTGATAGTCGGCGGAAGCTGACAATGATCTCCTGCAAGGATGACCCGGTCTGCTTTGCGGATAGCGATCCAGCAGGCAGCTTCGAGGGCTTGTGCAGCTTCGTCGATGAATAAAGTCGGAAAACGACGTCCGTTGAGCAGGCGGTGGTTGCTGCTGACTAGGGTAGAAGCAATTACGCGGGCACTGTCGAAAAGATCGGCATTGATTTGTATTTCCAACTCCGTGGCACGATCGCGGAGACGACTCATGCGATTACGCATCCCTTCCCGTTCAGAATAACTACCCCGGCGCATCCGGCTACCCATTTCGCGGATAGATTTACGGATTCCCCAAAGCTCCGGATAGGCAGGATGACTTTCAAACCGGCGTTCGTAGGTGGATGAAAGCATTTTGTCGTTGACCCGGGTTGGATTTCCAATGCGGAGCACGGGGACTCCCCGATCTACCAGTTTCTCACAAATCCAGTTGACAGCCGTGTTGCTTTGCGCACAAACAAGCACTTGTGGTTCCCGATGCAATGTTTCGTAAATCGCTTCGACAAGAGTCGTTGTCTTTCCGGTTCCCGGAGGACCGTGAACAATAGATACGTCACGCGTACAGAGCACCTTGTTGACTGCTGTTTCCTGTGTACTGTTCAGCCATGGGAAGCGGACAGGATATAATTCGCGGAATCCCGGCTTTTGGGTACCCAACAAAATGTCACGCAGTTCCGCCAGGCGGTTGTCCTTGGCACGTATCGTGTCTTCCAGTGCTTCGAACATGGCCCGGTACGATGTTTCGTCAAAATAAAGTTGTACCCCCAGTATACCGTCAGTTTGCAGTTCCGCTAAAGCTCCCGCTCCGGGGAGTACAACGACCATTCGTTCTTCGTCGGCAAAGCTGACGGTAGCGATGAAATCCATATACTTCACTTTTCCTTCGAATGACTGGTGGAAAAAGCAAACAGGGCGGCCGAAGTCAAAGGAATGCTCTATTTCTTTATTTTCGGTCCGTGTAATATCTATTACAAGCTGATTCAGCGAATTGTAGTAACTTCGGCCAAGAGAGACAGGATACCAGCAGAGACCGCGCTTCACTTTACGGGCAACGCCCATTGTTTCGGTCTGCCGCTTAAATTCTTCCTTCTCATATTCATACTCCATCCGCAGGAGGAGTTGCTGCTGCTGAAGGTCTATAATGGGACTTTTCGGATTATTACTCATAATAGGCGCAAAGGTAACAAATCTTCGTTCCGGGTAGAAAAAATATTTCATTTTGTTAAACATTACTCGAACGCCGTTCGTTATTTTAATAGATAGACTAAAAAAACAAAAAGCAATATGGTATATGATGTGACTATGTTAGAAGCTTTCTACGCTGCTTATAAAGGAAAGGTAGAACACGTACGGGCTATACTGAAACGCCCTTTGACGTTGGCCGAGAAAATTTTGTATGCTCATCTGTATGATGTAGCCGATTTGAAAGATTACAAACGGGGGGAGGATTATGTGAATTTCCGTCCCGACCGTGTGGCTATGCAGGATGCAACTGCGCAGATGGCTTTGCTCCAATTTATGAATGCAGGTAAGGATCAGGTGGCTGTGCCTTCGACAGTGCATTGCGATCACTTGATACAGGCGTATAAAGGTGCAAAGGCGGATATTGCTACGGCAAGACTGACTAATGAAGAAGTATACGATTTCCTCCGTGATGTATCTTCCCGTTATGGCATCGGCTTCTGGAAACCGGGAGCAGGAATTATCCATCAGGTAGTGCTCGAAAACTATGCTTTCCCCGGTGGTATGATGGTGGGAACAGACTCTCATACGCCTAATGCAGGCGGACTGGGCATGGTGGCTATCGGTGTCGGTGGCGCGGATGCCGTGGATGTGATGACAGGAATGGAATGGGAGCTGAAAATGCCGAAGATTATCGGTGTCCGTCTGACCGGAAAACTAAGCGGTTGGACCTCTCCGAAAGACGTGATTCTGAAGCTGGCCGGCATCCTTACCGTAAAAGGAGGAACGAATGCTATTATCGAATATTTTGGTCCCGGAACCGAATCCCTTTCTGCTACCGGGAAAGCTACCATTTGCAATATGGGTGCCGAAGTTGGAGCTACTACCTCTTTATTCCCGTTTGACGGACGCATGGCTACTTATTTGAGAGCTACCGGAAGAGATTGTGTAGTCGATTGGGCTGAATCTGTTGGTGCAGACCTTCGTGCAGACGACATTGTGACCGACGAACCATCCAACTATTACGACCGTGTAATTGAAATAGACTTGTCAGAACTCGAACCTTATATAAACGGGCCGTTTACACCGGATGCCGCTACTCCCATCTCTGAATTTGCAGAAAAAGTGTTATTGAACGGCTACCCCCGTAAAATGGAGGTAGGCTTGATAGGTTCATGTACCAATTCTTCTTATCAGGATTTGAGCCGTGCAGCTTCTCTGGCAAAGCAGGTGACAGAAAAGAATTTGAGCGTTGCTTCTCCGCTGATCGTCAATCCGGGTTCGGAGCAAATCCGGGCTACTGCCGAAAGAGACGGTATGATTGAAGCTTTTGAACGGCTGGGAGCCACGATTATGGCAAATGCTTGTGGACCTTGTATCGGTCAGTGGAAACGTGAGACGGACGATCCGACACGAAAGAACTCAATCGTCACCTCTTTCAATCGTAATTTTGCCAAACGCGCTGATGGTAATCCCAACACATACGCGTTTGTAGCTTCTCCGGAACTAACGATGGCGTTAACAATAGCCGGCGATCTCTGTTTCAACCCGTTGAAAGACAGACTGGTGAATCATAACGGAGAAAAAGTGAAACTCTCCGAGCCTGTAGGAGATGAACTTCCCTTGAAAGGTTTTGAACAGGGAAATGAAGGGTATATTGCCCCGCACGGAGCAAAAACGGAAATCAGGGTAAAACCGGATTCCCAACGTCTCCAGCTTCTGACTCCTTTCCCGGCATGGGACGGACAGGACTTGCTGAACATGCCTTTATTGATTAAAGCACAGGGAAAATGTACTACCGACCATATCTCTATGGCAGGTCCGTGGCTCCGCTTCCGGGGACATTTGGAGAATATTTCCGACAATATGCTGATGGGAGCTGTCAATGCTTTCAATGGTGAAACGAACCGTGTTTGGAATCGTTCGACAAATACTTATGGAACAGTTTCCGGTACGGCAAAGATGTATAAATCCGAAGGTATTCCGTCTATTGTTGTTGCCGAGGAGAATTATGGAGAAGGTTCCAGCCGTGAACATGCAGCCATGGAACCACGCTTCCTCAATGTACGTGTCATTTTGGCTAAGAGTTTTGCCCGTATCCACGAAACAAATCTGAAAAAACAAGGGATGCTTGCTCTTACTTTTGTAGATAAAGCAGACTATGACAAGATTCGGGAACACGATCTTTTGTCCGTATCAGGCTTAGTCCATTTCGCACCGGGGCGCAATCTGACGATTATTCTTCATCACGAAGACGGAACGAAAGAAAGTTTTGAAGTGCAACATACCTATAATGAACAGCAGATAGCCTGGTTTCGTGCCGGTTCTGCCTTAAATGCAAGATAAAAAATGAGCAAAATAACTATGCAAACAGATGGTACGCTGTTGGTACCCGATGTGCCTACCGTACCTTATATTACCGGCGATGGAGTAGGAGCCGAAGTGACTCCTGCCATGCAAGCCGTAGTGGACGCAGCTATCCGGAAAGCATACGGCGGCAAACGTCGGATCGAATGGAAAGAAGTGTTGGCGGGAGAACGTGCCTTCAACGCGACTGGTTCCTGGTTGCCGGATGAAACAATGGAAACCTTTCAGGAATACCTGGTAGGAATCAAAGGTCCGTTGACAACTCCTGTCGGAGGTGGAATCCGTTCGTTGAACGTAGCACTGCGTCAGACACTTGATTTATACGTCTGTCTTCGTCCGGTTCGTTGGTATCAGGGAGTACAGTCGCCTGTCAAATCACCGGAGAAAGTGAATATGTGTGTGTTCCGTGAAAATACGGAAGATATTTATGCAGGTATCGAATGGGAAGCCGGAACTCCGGAGGCTGAAAAGTTCTATCAATTCCTGAAAGACGAAATGGGCGTGACAAAAGTCCGTTTCCCGGAAACCTCTTCTTTCGGTGTGAAACCTGTATCACGTGAGGGCACGGAGCGTCTTGTGCGTGCTGCCTGCCAGTATGCGATCGACCATCATTTGCCTTCCGTAACACTGGTGCATAAAGGAAATATCATGAAGTTTACCGAAGGTGGTTTCAAAAAATGGGGCTACGAACTGGCGCAACGTGAATTTGGCGATGCTTTGGCAGATGGCAGACTGGTGATAAAAGATTGCATTGCAGATGCTTTCTTGCAAAATACACTCCTGATTCCCGAAGAATATTCCGTAATAGCCACCTTAAACCTCAATGGAGACTACGTTTCTGACCAACTGGCGGCTATGGTAGGCGGTATCGGCATCGCTCCGGGAGCAAATATCAACTACCAGACAGGGCATGCCATCTTTGAAGCAACTCACGGAACAGCTCCCAATATTGCGGGAAAAGATGTGGTGAACCCTTGTTCTATTATCCTTTCGGCAGTAATGATGCTCGAATATTTTGACTGGAAAGAAGCGGCTGCTCTGATAGAGAAAGCCTTGGAACAAAGCTTCCTGGACGCTCGCGCTACACACGATTTAGCCCGTTTTATGCCGAATGGAACCTCCCTCTCTACTTCCGCTTTCACTCGTGAGATCGTGGAAAGAATTGAAAAATAAAAGTAACGAATAAAAAACGAAGAAAGATGAAAAAAGAGTACTTGATTTACAAGCTTTCCGAGGAAATGAAGGAAGCTACCCGGATTGATACAGAATTGTTCTCCAAGTTTGATGTGAAGCGCGGATTGCGTAATGAAGACGGCACAGGTGTATTGGTAGGTTTAACCAGAATCGGTAATGTAGTAGGATATGAACGTGTTCCGGGTGGTGGGTTGAAACCCATACCGGGAAAACTGTTCTATCGCGGTTATGATGTAGAAGATATTTCTCACGCTATAATCAAAGAGAAACGCTTTGGCTTCGAAGAAGTGGCTTACCTATTGCTTTCCGGACGTCTGCCGGATAAAGAAGAATTGCTTTCTTTCCGTGAGTTGATTAACGACAATATGCCGTTGGAACAGAAAACGAAAATGAACATCATCGAGTTGGAAGGAAACAACATCATGAATATTCTTTCACGCAGTGTATTGGAAATGTATCGTTTTGACGCAAATGCGGATGATACCTCCCGGGATAACCTGATGCGTCAGAGTATTGAACTGATTTCAAAGTTCCCCACTATCATCGCTTATGCTTATAATATGCTTCGTCATGCTACTTTCGGACGTTCTCTGCATATCCGCCATCCGCAGGAAAAGCTCTCTATTGCCGAGAATTTCCTGTATATGCTGAAAAAAGACTATACTGAACTGGATGCACGCACCCTCGATTTGTTATTGATTCTTCAGGCAGAGCACGGTGGTGGTAATAACTCCACTTTCACCGTTCGCGTAACTTCTTCTACCGGAACAGATACTTATTCGGCCATCGCCGCTGGTATCGGTTCGCTGAAAGGCCCGCTTCACGGAGGTGCCAATATTCAGGTTGCTGACATGTTCCAGCACCTGAAGGAAAATATCAAAGACTGGACAAGTGTAGATGAGATAGACACTTACTACACCCGAATGTTGAACAAAGAAGTGTATAACAAAACCGGATTGATCTATGGTATCGGACATGCCGTTTATACCATCTCTGACCCTCGTGCTCTTCTATTGAAAGAACTGGCTCGCGACCTTGCCCGTGAAAAAGGCAGAGAAAGCGAATTTGCTTTTCTCGAACTGTTGGAAGAACGTGCCATCGCTACTTTCGGACGGGTTAAAAACAACGGAAAGACAGTGTCCAGCAATATCGACTTCTATTCGGGCTTCGTGTATGAAATGATCGGTTTGCCGCAGGAAATCTTCACTCCACTGTTTGCCATGGCACGTATCGTAGGCTGGTGTGCACACCGCAATGAAGAATTGACCTTCGACGGTAAACGGATTATCCGCCCGGCTTATAAAAATGTACTTGATGATTTGGCTTATATCCCAATTAAGAAACGCTGATAATAACCAATCCTTTTATTAAATAGATAAGTAATCCCGGATGTGTGCCCGATCATTTCAGAAGCGCATCCGGGAAATTTTACATTTTCTCCTTTTTTATGTTCGTAAAAGAATGTACTTCAGATTCTTTCTATTTTTTGTATCGTCGTTTATCTCCTTTTTGTTATTTTTGCGTGTTACAAAATAGATCGGTATGAGTATAGATACTTTTAATCTGTTTCTGGGGGTGATGAGCCTGATTGCTTTGTTTGTTTTTATCGCCCTTTACTTTGTGAAAGCCGGATATGGTATTTTCCGCACAGCATCGTGGGGAGTAGCTATCTCCAATAAACTAGCCTGGATATTGATGGAAGCTCCGGTTTTTGTGGTGATGTGTGTGATGTGGATCTATTCCGAACGTCGGTTCGAGCCGGTGATTTTCACTTTCTTCCTCTTCTTTCAAATTCACTATTTTCAGCGTGCTTTCATCTTCCCTTTGCTATTGAAAGGAAAAAGTAAGATGCCGCTGGCAATCATGTCGATGGGAGTTCTTTTTAATCTGCTGAATGGTTATATGCAAGGAAAATGGATTTTCTATCTTGCTCCCGAAACGATGTATCAAGCCGGTTGGTTTACTTCACCGTGGTTTATTATCGGCACACTGCTCTTTTTCGCAGGTATGCTGTTGAACTGGCAGTCGGATTATATCATCCGACATTTGCGCAAACCGGGAGACACCCGGCATTATCTGCCTCAAAAAGGAATGTACCGTTATGTCACTTCCGCCAACTATTTCGGTGAGATAGTAGAATGGGCAGGTTGGGCGATACTCACTTGTTCACTTTCCGGCCTGGTCTTCCTTTGGTGGACGATTGCTAACCTTGTTCCCCGTGCCAACGCTATTTGGTGCCGTTACCGCGAAGAATTCGGAGACGCAGTGGGAGAACGGAAACGAGTGTTCCCTTTCCTTTATTAGGGGCGCTTTTTATCATGACTTACGTATGACTTAAATAAAATATCAACTACTATGGAATCTAAACTTTTTAGCCCGGTCACCTTTGGTCCTTTGACGCTGCGGAATCGAACGATCCGTTCGGCAGCTTTTGAGAGCATGTGTCCGGAGAATACTCCCACGCAAATGTTGCTGGATTACCATCGGTCGGTAGCTGCGGGGGGAGTAGGTATGACAACAGTGGCTTATGCTGCCGTGACACAAAGCGGACTTTCTTTCGACCGTCAGTTGTGGTTGCGTCCGTCTATTATTCCCCGTTTACACGAACTGACAAAAGCCGTGCACGATGAAGGTGCCGCAGTAGGTATACAAATCGGGCATTGTGGAAATATGTCCCATAAAAATATATGTGGTGTCACTCCTATATCCGCATCTTCAGGCTTCAACCTCTATTCTCCTACGTTTGTGCGTGGAATGGAAAAAGAGGAGCTTCCGGAAATGGCGAAAGCGTATGGAAATGCAGTCAATCTGGCGAGGAAAGCCGGGTTTGACGCCGTTGAAGTACATGCGGGGCACGGCTATTTGATTAGTCAATTCCTGTCTCCCTACACCAATCATCGGAAAGATGAATATGGCGGTTCGCTCGAAAACCGGATGCGTTTTATGGATATGGTGATGGAAGAAGTGATGAAAGCGGCGGGCAATGATATGGCAGTTTTTGTAAAAATGAATATGCGCGACGGCTTCAAAGGAGGAATGGAGATTGACGAATCCATACAAGTGGCCAAACGTCTGTTGGAACTTGGCGCTCATGGATTGGTGTTGAGTGGTGGTTTTGTCAGCAAAGCGCCGATGTATGTGATGAGAGGTGCCATGCCGATTCGTTCGATGTCTTACTATATGAATTGTTGGTGGCTGAAATACGGAGTCCGTATGTTTGGCAAATGGATGATACCCTCTGTACCCTTCAAAGAGGCCTATTTCCTTGAAGATGCACTGAAATTCCGTGCGGCTCTTCCGGATGCGCCGTTGATTTATGTCGGTGGTCTTGTTTCCCGTCAGAAAATAGATGAAGTGCTCGATTCCGGTTTTGATGCCGTGCAGATGGCGAGAGCATTACTCAACGAACCGGGATTCGTGAACCGGATGAAACAGGAGGAACAAGCACGCTGCAACTGTGGACACAGTAATTATTGCATAGGACGTATGTATACGATAGAAATGGCTTGTCATCAACATTTGAAAGAACAATTACCTTCCTCTTTACAAAAAGAGATTGATAAACTGGAGAAAAAATGAGTGAAATGAAATGGGCAATCATCACCGGTGCGGACGGAGGAATGGGAACAGAAATAACACGTGCCGTAGCCAAAGCCGGTTATCGAATCATTATGGCTTGTTATCATCCGCAGAAAGCGGAGGTTGTTCGTGAACGTTTGAGCAAGGAAACCGGAAACCCGGATTTGGAAGTAATAGCTATCGATTTATCTTCTATGCAATCCGTAGTTGCTTTTGCCAGTCAGATCTTAGAAAGGAATCTTCCCATCTCTTTGTTGATGAATAATGCCGGAACGATGGAGACAGGTTTTCATACTACTTCCGAAGGATTCGAACGAACGGTAAGTGTGAACTACATGGGACCTTATCTGCTTACCCGGAAATTAATTCCGTTGATGGTGCGTGGAGCGCGTATCGTAAATATGGTTTCCTGTACATACGCAATCGGCAAGCTCGACTTCCCAGATTTCTTTCATAGAGGGAAAACGGGAACGTTTTGGAGGATTCCTGTTTACAGTAACACGAAGCTGGCTTTATTATTGTTTACTTTCGAGCTTTCCGAACAACTTCGAGAGAAGGGGATTACCGTCAATGCTGCCGATCCGGGAATTGTTTCTACTGATATCATCACTATGCACAAGTGGTTCGATCCGTTGACGGATATTTTTTTCCGTCCTTTTATCCGTAAACCCAAGAAAGGGGCTTCTACGGCAATCGGTTTACTGTTGGACGAGAAGGAAGCCGGTGTGACAGGACAACTGTATGTCAATAACCACCGGAAAAACTTGTCTGATAAATACACGAATCATGTGCAAAAAGAGCAGTTGTGGGAGGTAACGGAACGTGCGTTGGCGAGTTGGCTGAAGTAGGTTTTCTTTTCTTTTTTTATTTAAATTATCCAGTATTTACTTATATATAGGTATTGTACATATCTATATACCTCATTTTTGTTGTCTTATTTTTACCAATAGATAGGGATTGTTTGGCATCCCTCTTTCTGCTTACCTTTGCATCGCTTTTAGAGCAATGAAAAGGTATAAAGTAAAAAGGTAAAAAGGAGATGAGCAATAAATATTTTTTGGTTTTTCTGGCATTCTTGTTTTCCGTATCCGTATATTCACAACATGGGCGTCACCGTAGTAGTTTAATTTCGGGCAGAGTGATGTCTACAGAGAAAGAAGTGGTGGATTTTGCGACAGTTTATCTGAAAGGAACCAACCAAGGATGCTATACAGATGAAAAAGGTATATATCATTTGAAAACTACAGCAGGTGAATATACACTTGTCGTTTCGGCTATCGGTTATCAAACGGTAGAAAAGAAAGTTAAATTAGCCAAGGGAGAAAGAATAAAAGTAAACGTCACTATCGCACCGGCGGTAAAAGAACTGGGAGAGGTGCTGGTCACGACATCCGGAGTCGGTCGTGTGAATCAATCTGCTTTTAATGCGGTAGCCATTGATGCGAAGAAATTGCATAACAGTACGCAGACTTTGGCGGGTGCACTGACTAAAGTGCCCGGTGTAAAACTCCGCGAATCAGGTGGAGTGGGATCGGATATGCAATTGTATATCGATGGCTTTAGCGGGAAACATGTGAAAATCTTCATTGACGGCATACCACAGGAGGGAGCCGGTGCCGCATTCGATTTGAACAATGTTCCTATTAATTTTGCCGACCGTATAGAAGTCTATAAAGGAGTGGTTCCTGTAGGATTCGGAACCGATGCTATTGGGGGAGTGGTTAATATTGTCACCAACAAGCAACCCGGAAAGTGGTTTATGGACGCTTCCTATTCTTACGGGTCATTTAATACTCATAAATCATACGTGCGCTTCGGACAAACGTTCAAGAATGGTTTTATGTATGAGGTCAATGCTTTTCAAAACTTTTCGGATAATGATTATTATGTAGACACTTACGTACGCGAATTTGAGATTAAAGAAGATGGAAGCGTACGTTTTCCGCCACTTGATAAAAATAAGATTTATCATCTGAAACGTTTTAATGACCAGTATCATAATGAAGCCGTGATTGGAAAAATCGGCCTGGTAGGAAAGAAATGGGCAGACCGTTTGGCGTTGAGTTTCAATTATTCCCATTTCTATAAAGAGATACAAACAGGCGTTTATCAAGATGTCGTGTTCGGTGAAAAATTCCGCAAAGGACATTCGTTGGTCCCTTCTTTAGAATATTACAAAAAGAACTTATTGGTGAAAAACCTGGATCTGCTGTTGACTGCCAATTACAATCATAATATCACCAACAATGTCGATACCGCTTCGCGGGCTTACAACTGGCGTGGAGATTTTTATGAAAAAGGTAGCCGGGGAGAACAGTCTTACCAGAACAGTGAATCTAAAAATAGAAACTGGAATGGGACGCTGAAGATGAATTATCATATCGGACAGGCGCATACGTTTACTTTCAGTCATGTAATCAGTGATTTTGAACGTACGAGCCGTTCTACCATCGGTGCTTCTTCCAAATTCACGGACTTTTCTATTCCTAAAATCACTCGTAAAAACGTCAGCGGGCTTTCTTACCGTCTGATGCCGTCGGACAGATGGAATGTGTCGGCATTTGCCAAATATTATCGGCAATACAACAAGGGACCGGTATCGCAGAATACGGATGGAATAGGCAATTATATCAATCTGTCCAATACGGCAAGCGCTCTTGGATATGGAGCGGCAGGTACCTATTTTATATGGAAAGATCTTCAGGTGAAACTTTCGTACGAAAAGGCTTTCCGCCTGCCGACCACGGACGAACTCTTTGGAGATGAAGACCTTGAAGCTGGCAAAATGAATCTGAAACCGGAGAAAAGTGATAATGTCAATTTGAGTTTCAGCTATAATCATCAGTTTGGCAAGCATGGATTGTATGCCGAGGCCGGTTTGATATATCGGGATACGAAAGATTACATAAAAAGAGGACTGGACGTATTGGGAGGAACAAGCTACGGATATTATGAGAACCACGGTCACGTAAGGACCAAAGGGTATAATTTGTCATTGCTTTATAGCTTCTCGCGTTGGTTTGATATAGGAGGAACATTCAATAGCATCGATACTCGTGATTACGAAAAGTTTCTGGCGGGTTCCTCTTTGCAAGAAAGCATGCACTATAAAGTGCGTATGCCGAATCTGCCCTATCGTTATGCTAATATCAATGCAAATTTTTATTGGAATGACCTGTTTGTCAAAGGAAATGTGTTGAGCATCGGCTATGATAGCTACTGGCAGCACGATTTTCCTCTTTACTGGGAAAATCTCGGAGATAAAGATTCAAAGAATATGGTGCCGGAACAGTTTTCTCATAATCTGTCTTTGTCCTACACCATGAAGAATGGACGTTATAATGTATCATTTGAATGTAGGAATTTCACCGATGCCCAACTGTTTGACAATTTTAGCCTGCAAAAAGCGGGGCGCGCATTCTATGGAAAGTTCAGAGTGTTTTTCGGTAAATAATAAGAGTAAGTTTTTAGTATCAATCAATAATAAAGAATATATGAAGAAGTTTTTATTACAGGCTTTTGCCGTAGCTTTTTGTTTGAGTAGCGGTGTGTTTGTGGCATCTTGCGACGATGATAATAATCCGGTGGATAACCCGCCGATTGATGGAGAAACGGCTTATGTGGTGGCTGCCACAACTGGTGAAGCAAGTTATTTGGTAGTAGCCAATTCTTTGGATGAAGGAACAGTGTCGACTCAAGGGAATGGAACCGAAGTGATTGGCGGTACCTATTGGGTATATAAAGGACTGGATTATGTGTTTGCTTTAGTTTATAATAAAGGTGGCGCAGGTACAGGAGCTTCCTATTATTTGGGGGCAGATGGTAAAATGAAAGAAAAGTACACATACACTTATAATCGTATCACGTCTTATGGGACCTGGGGGGATAAAGTGGTGACTGTTTCCACCGGGGACTCGAAAATAACGGATGAGGATCAGAATGTGGCTCAAGCATTGTTGTTCAACTATCTGGATGCAACCGACGGCAGTCAGGAAGAGGGTACCTTGCTTGCCGAAAATTACTTGGGTAATGGTGAAAAAGTTTCATGGGCAGGTCTGGTTGAAGCTAACAATAAGATTTATACATCTGTCATCCCAATGGGAATGAGTAAGTACGGTATTAAAAAATGGCCGGAAGCTGTGACAGATCAGGAACTTGTGACTAAGACTGACGGTGGTAGCGGCAGCGGTGCATATACAGCCGGTGTTATTCCTTCTACACAATACCCGGATAATGCTTACGTGGCAATTTATAATGGCACGAACTTTAATGAGACTCCGGTGATTGCCAAGACTGATAAAATAGGCTATGCATGCGGTCGTATGCGTTCACAATATTATCAGACCATTTGGGCCGCTGATAATGGTGACGTCTATGTGTTCTCTCCCGGATATGGACGTACGGCAGTTTCATCTTCAGATTTGAAGAAGGTAACAGGACAGAAGCCTTCGGGCGCAATGCGTATCAAAGCAGGTGCAACAGATTTCGATCCGGATTACTATGTGAACTTTGAAGAGATAGGCACTAAACATCCTATTTTCCGTTGCTGGCACATCTCTGAAGATTACTTCCTGCTTCAATTGTATAAAAAGGGAGCGGAAGATATGATTAATGGCGGTACAAGTGCAGATGTCAGCGAATTAGCTGTTTTCAAGGCGGAAGATCAGACGATTATGCCTGTTACAGGTCTGCCGGCTGACGGAAAGTTTGGTGGCGAGCCTTATGGAGAAAAAGGCTATGCTTATATGGCTGTCACTGTGACTACGGGCGAGAAACCGGCCTTCTATAAAATAGACGCAAAAACAGGCAAGGCAGTCAAAGGTTTGACGGTAGAAGCTGACGCTATCACTACGGTAGGTAAGATGGAATATCTTTCAAAATAATACAGTCGGTTAAATAGAGAATCTTTTGTAGATAAAAGCCTGCCGAGCGGAAAGCTTTGCAGGCTTTTTCAAGAAATAGGATTGAAAACATGAAAAAAATATTCAGAAAGATACATTTGTGGCTTTCCGTCCCTTTCGGACTGATAATAACTCTTGTCTGCTTCTCCGGTGCCATACTGGTATTTGAAAATGAGGTGAATGAGTGGTTTCGACACGATCTTTACTACGTAGAAACGGTAAAGGAGTCTCCTCTTCCTATGGATAAGCTGCTTGAAAAAGTGGCGACGACATTGCCTGACAGTGTATCGGTGACCGGTGTCAGCATATCTTCTGATCCCGGACGTGCGTATCAGGTTAGTCTTTCCAAACCACGTCGTGCATCTTTGTATGTAGACCAGTATACGGGCGAAGTAAAAGGAAAAAGCGAGCGTAGCGGCTTTTTTATGTTTATGTTCCGAATGCATCGCTGGCTGCTGGATAGTATGAATCCGGGAAATGAAGGGATCTTTTGGGGCAAAATGATTGTAGGTGTCAGTACGCTTTTACTTGTTTTTGTACTGATTTCGGGAATTGTCATTTGGTGGCCGCGTACACGTAAAGCATTGAAGAATAGCCTGAAAATAACAGCAACAAAAGGTTGGAGAAGGTTTTGGTATGACTTGCATGTGGCAGGTGGAATGTATGCTCTGATCTTTCTACTGGCTATGGCACTGACGGGATTGACCTGGTCTTTTCCGTGGTATCGGACGGCTTTCTATAAGGTCTTCGGGGTGGAAGTACAGCAACGTGCCGCCCAAGGACATGAACAGAAAAGTGATGCTCAAAAGAGGGATACCAAACTGGCAGCCCATCGGGAAAAGAAAAGAGAAGGAAATGAGGTTCGAAAGGGTGAAAGAGGCGGACGTCCGGAAAACAATCACAGTGATATGTACTCGGTAACTTCACCATTCGTTTATTGGCAGGAGATTTATGATAAACTAAGACGTCAAAATCCGGAGTATAAGCAAATCAGTATTTCTTCTGGTACGGCAAGCGTGTCTTTCAACCGTTTCGGGAATCAGCGGGCATCTGACCGTTATTCTTTCAATACGGATAATGGTGAATTTACAGAAACAAGTCTTTATCAACATCAAGACAAGTCGGGAAAGATTCGTGGTTGGATTTATTCTGTGCATGTTGGTAACTGGGGAGGAATGTTTACTCGCATACTTACCTTTATTGCTGCCTTATTGGGGGCTGCACTACCACTGACTGGATATTATTTATGGATAAAAAGACTCATAAAGGTACGGAAATGAATGAAATTTTTTCCTACTATAAAGTTGAAAAACATAAAAACATCTGCCACCTGCAACGAAACGCGTGTAATACACTAGTTAATAGATAGTTGTAACGTTGCAGATACCTGTGGCAGATAGGTTGCAGATAAAGTATCTGCAACACGTTATATAATCAAAGAAAAAGCCTTGCTTCCTTTGTGCAAAGCTATGGGATAATTGGGGTGACCCTATGGAGAAATTGTGGTGTCTCTACGGGGAAACGACAGTATCCTTACGTAGAAACTGTAGTGTCCCGCCTTAGAAACTCTCGTTTCCTGCCGTGGAAACTGTAATTTCTAATGCCGGAAACGACAGTTCCCCGCCTGGAAACGGGAAGTTAATGTATACAATAAACTTTTGTACCCATAGAGAATTAGCTTATGTAAGGCTTATACTGTGTGGCAGATACTTTGATCTGCAACCTATCTGCAACAGTATCTGCAACGCTCCAACTATTTATCAACTAGTGTATTACACGCTTTTCGTTGCAGGTGGCAGATGTTTTCATGTTTTTTCAACTTTATAGTAGTTCCCAAAAGTTTCAAATAAAAACAATTATGACACCATACCATTGGTACGATGTCATAATCTTAATAGAACCATGCCAAGAAATCGAAGTCATAATGACATGATGAAATTACACTAACCTAATTTATTTATTTTTCTTCCAAAGTTTGCTCATATCTTCCAGTGTCTTACCTTTCGTTTCAGGTACCCAACGCCAAACGAAGATGGCAGCAGCCACACAGATTATTCCATATAAACTATATGCAAACATCGGGCTGAAGTCGTACAGTGCTGGGAAAGTAGAAGATACAATGTAATTGAATATCCATTGGAAAGCCACAGCGATTGCCACTGCTTTACCACGAATGGTGTTCGGGAATATTTCCGAGATCAACACCCAGCAAATCGGTCCCCAAGACATCATAAAGAATGCTGCATACACAATCACTGAAAGTACCGGTAGAATACCCTTTATTGCCATGCTATCACACATTGCTACTGCAAAGGCTCCTACAGCCATACCGATAGAACCGATTATCAACAGCGGTTTACGTCCGAAGCGGTCTACAGTGAAGATTGCAACCAATGTAAAGACAATGTTTACAATACCCATAATAACTGTTTGCATCATGCCACCTCCTTCTGCACCTGCATTTTCGAAAATACGAGGAGCATAATAAAGTACCGCATTAATACCGATAGCCTGTTGGAATACAGAAAGTAAAATACCGATCACAATTACTGCCACTCCATAAGTAAAGATTTTCTCTGTCTTTTCATGAGCAGTAGCTTTAATATCATTAAGAATTTCCTGTGCTTTTGTCTTACCATTGATCTTTTCAAGGATCGAATAAGCCTTTTCATCTTGCTGTATCAATACAAGATAACGAGGAGTCTTGGGAACAAAGAACAACAACAGGCCGAAGAAAGCGGCAGGGAAAGCTTCCGAACCGAACATGTAACGCCATCCTTCATAAACAGTCCACATATCAGATTCAGCACTAACAGACAGTACACCGGCTGCATCTTTCAAAATAATAGGATTTTGATGGTCGCCCATAATCAGGAAATTCACGAAGTATACTACCAACATACCGAAGATGATAGCAAACTGGTTACACGATACAAGCGTTCCACGAATATTAGAAGGAGCAATTTCAGCAATATACATCGGACAGACTGCAGAAGCCAGTCCAACACCGATACCGCCCAAAACACGATACAAATTAAAAGCAATCAGCAAATCCATGTTCGGCTTTCCATATTCGAAGAATAAGACTTCCGGATAATAGGAACCTAATGCTGAAAGGAAAAAGAGTACGGCAGCAAGCCTTAGAGAATTACGACGTCCCAAACGGGAAGCAAATATACCGGAGATCGCACCACCCAGTACACAGCCAATTAATGCACTGGAAGATGTGATTCCATGCATTACTTTATTGTATTGAAAATCAGAGGCCGAAAGGAAAAAAGCCTCCAAGCCTTTCTCCGCACCGGAAATAACTGCTGTATCGTATCCGAAAAGCAGTCCTCCCAAAATGGCGACAGAGGTTATCGAATATAGGTAGAGTTTACTACCTTCGTTCGTTGTATTAATCATGGTTATAAGTAGATAAAGTAGTGTTGTAGTAGTTGGATTTATATCACCACAGATTTCACAGATTGACACAGATAAAATTCAAAATAAGAGAGAAGAAAATTAATCTGTGACGATCCGTGTAATCTGTGGTGGGGTTAATTAGCAATACATATTCAGAATTGCTTCATAAAGCTCTTGTTTACCGCTAGTCTGCTTCGGTTCACCGTTTGCTTTAGCATAAGCAACTACATCTTCCAAAGTCAACTTGCCATCTTCAAATTCTTTACCTTTACCACCGTCGAATGAAGCGTAACGGTCAGCCAACATTTTCTTATAGGGAGATTCGTTCAGCAAAGCAGCTGCACTTTCCAATGCACGAGCCATAGCATCCATACCTGCGATGTGAGCGATGAAGATATCTTCCAGGTCAGTAGAGTTACGACGAGTTTTAGCGTCGAAGTTTGTTCCACCGTTACCCAAGCCGCCGTTGCGGATTATTTGCATCATAGCTTGTGTCAATTCGTAGTTGTCAATCGGGAATTGGTCTGTATCCCAACCATTCTGATAATCACCACGGTTAGCGTCGATAGAACCCAACATGCCGTTGTCTACTGCTACTGCCAATTCGTGTTCGAAAGTGTGACCTGCCAAAGTTGCGTGGTTTACTTCAATGTTCACTTTGAAATCTTTATCCAAGCCATGAGCTTTCAGGAATCCGATTACTGTTTCTGTATCTACATCATACTGATGTTTTGTCGGTTCCATCGGTTTCGGTTCAATCAGGAAAGTACCTTTGAAACCACGGGCACGAGCATAATCACGAGCGATGGTCAGCATTTTTGCCAGGTGTTCTTTTTCACGTTTCTGATCTGTATTCAGAAGAGACATATAGCCTTCACGGCCACCCCAGAATACATAGTTCTGACCACCCAGTTCAATAGTTGCATCGATTGCATTCTTGATCTGAACAGCAGCACGAGCTACTACGTCAAAATCAGGGTTAGTAGCAGCACCGTTCATATAACGTGCATGGCCAAATACGTTGGCAGTACCCCACAACAGTTTGATGCCAGTTTCAGCTTGTTTCTGTTTTGCGTATGCTACGATTGCTTTCAAGTTAGCTTCGTATTCTTCGATGCTTGCACCTTCAGAAACCAAGTCTACATCGTGGAAACAGTAGTATTCGATACCCATTTTCTGCATGAATTCGAAACCTGCGTCCATTTTATCTTTTGCAGCTTGTATAGCGTCAGCATTACTATTCCAAGGGAATTGTTTTGTTCCGCCACCGAATTGGTCGCCACCTTCAGCACACAAAGTATGCCACCATGCCATAGCGAATCTCAACCAATCTTTCATCTTCTTGCCGTTGATAACCTTTTCAGCATCGTAGTAACGGAATGCCATCGGATTCTTACTATCTTTACCTTCGAACTTAATCTTTTCAATTCCCGGGAAAAATTCTTTTGTTGCCATAATTCTTTTATTTTTAAAATGGTTATTATTTAAATTGTTAATTATTTATCTGAAGACAGAACCGGAGCCGGTATGTTACCGGTCATCGACTTTTCAAGACGGTATTTCCATTTTGCATACGCGTCAGCATATTCTTGGCGTTTTGCCACATTAGGTTCAATCACATCCAGTTTGTCAAGCGTAGCAAATGCCTCATTGTTATCCTTATAGATACCTGCACCGATGCCCGCACCTTTCGCAGCGCCTACGGAACCATCCGTATCGTAAAGCTCGATAGTAGCTCCTGTGACTCCCGCCAAAGTATCGCGGAAGATAGAACTCAAGAACATATTAGCGTGTCCGGCATGGATCATCTTCACAGGAATTCCCATTTGCTCCATGATATCAATGCCATATTTAAAAGAGAATACAATACCTTCTTGAGCGGCACGGATAATGTGGTGTTTGCCATGTGCATTGAAGTCCAGTCCACGTATGCTGCAACCGATTTCCTTATTGTTCAGCATACGTTCGGCACCGTTACCAAAGGGCAGAATACTGATTCCCGCACTGCCGATAGGAGCTTTGGAAGCCAACACATTCATTTCATTATAAGATATTCCTTCGGGAGCAATGTTGCGTTTTACCCATGAATTGAGAATACCCGTTCCGTTGATGCAAAGCAATACTCCCAAACGTGTCTGATCTATGGTATGATTGACATGCGCAAAGGTATTGACGCGTGACTGCGGATCATAGTTCACTTCACCATTCACGCCATAAACCACTCCCGATGTTCCTGCCGTAGAAGCAATCTCTCCCGGATTAAACACATTCAAAGAAAGGGCATTGTTAGGCTGGTCGCCTGCACGATAGGTAATCGGTGTTCCTTCTTTCAGTCCAAGCTCTTTGGCAGCTATTGCATTTACACGTCCTTGTTCAGCAAAAGTCGGTTTAATATCTGCAATCAAAGAAGAATCAAATCCGTAATAATCCATTAAGAAATCAGCCACCCGATTGTTCTTGAAATCCCAGAACATACCTTCCGAAAGCCCGGAAACAGTTGTACAGATTTCTCCACTCAACTTCATGGCAATATAATCGCCCGGCAGCATTATCTTATCAATCTGCTCATAGATGGCCGGTTCGTTTTCTTTAATCCACGCCAACTTGGAAGCAGTAAAATTCCCCGGTGAGTTCAACAAATGAGAAAGACATCTCTCCTCCCCGATTGTCTCAAACGCTTTCTGACCGTATGGCACCGCACGAGAGTCACACCAGATGATAGCAGGACGCAATACATGCTGATTCTTATCAACACAAACCAATCCGTGCATCTGATAAGAGATACCGATGGCTTTAATTTCAGCGGCACTCACTCCGGATTCGGTCATAATAGCCTGCGTGGACAACTTTAAGTTTTCCCACCAACTTTCAGGATCTTGTTCCGCCCATCCGGGATTCACTGCAATAATATTCGCTTCTGTTTTCGGAAAAAATGCCGAGGATACACATTTACCAGTCTCCGCATTTACCAAACTCGCTTTTACAGACGAGCTACCTATGTCATAACCTAATAGAAACATAATTTTATTTACGATTAAACGATTTACTATTTACGATTTACGCTCAATGTCCGACAATTAATGCTTTAACATTCAACGCCTAATACTTGATACTTAATACTTGAACAGGATTTACCTCCTTACCTTATTATATATCTTCTTATCAAATTTATAATAACGGGCAGCACGGTGAGCCACTCCTTGTTGTTTTTCTTCCAAAGGAACTACATATTCCATCATTGCTATTTTTTTATGGAAGTTACGCACGTCCACGGCTTTGTCATATACTAATTCAAAAAGAGTCCTTAATTGTGCGGCTGTAAATTTACGCGGAAGCAGTTCGAACAACATGGAAGGATTAAATTCTACGAACTGACGAATATAAGTCATTGCCTCCTTTATAATCAGATTATGGTCGAAAGCCAGTGTTTTCACGTCTTTCAAAGCGACCCAGCAAGCCTGGTGATCGTCCAGATTCTTATCCAACGTACGATCTATCTTCACCATCGACAAATATGCAATGGTAACAATACGCTCCACTTTTGACTGCATAGCTCTTTCCAACCAACGTACATCTTTCGGATTACTCGTTCTGTTTTTAGAACCAAATGCTTTAAACTGCATCAGATTCACATTTTTAAGTCCTGTCAGTTCATACAAAACTCGTTGTGCAGCTTCATCCAAGGCTTCATCCATATAGATAAGACTTCCGGGAAGTTTCATATCATGATATACTTCTCCATTATCCTCACCTGCACGTTTTACAAGCAACACTTTCAGTTGTTCTCCGTCAAAACCAATCACTACACAGTCTACTGATATATGATTGTTTGCTAAAGGTGTATTTTTCTGTAAATTTTGCATATACATTTCTTTAAGACGATGCAAATATAGAGGCTACAAACCATCAAAACAAAATAAGAAACATGCTATAAAACATTGTTTTTCATATAAATACATATCATACATTCTACAATATGAATAGTTAGTGTTATCTTACGAATTACAATATGTATTTTAGTATTTCCGCGAGTGAGTAATTGTATAAAGTACAAAAACTAGATGGACGCTTTATTATCAGTACTTTTCATATCATTTCCAGCAGATAGCGGTAAAGGTACTTATTGTATTTTAAACGATATGCCATTTTGTACCTTATCGTTTTTTATTCTATCTTTGTCGGGTAAATATTAAAAAAACTAAAATGGAACGTCATCCAGTCATTTTATCCATTGCCGGCTCCGATTGTTCGGGAGGCGCAGGTATTCAAGCAGACATAAAAACAATCTCCGCTTTAGGTGGCTATGCGGCATCGGCTATTACTGCCATCACCATACAAAACACACTGGGAGTACGTGCCGTACAATCTATCGCCCCTGACATTGTTCGTGGACAAATAGAAGCAGTGATGGACGACCTGCAACCGGTTGCCATCAAAATAGGAATGGTAAATGATATTCAAATTGTTCGTGTGATTTCCGACTGTTTACAAAAATATTCACCTGCATACGTCGTCTACGATCCGGTAATGGTGTCTACCAGCGGAAAGAAACTCATGACAGATGAAGCTATAGAAGAAATAAAAAAAGAACTTTTGCCGCTTGTGACATTAATCACCCCCAACATCGACGAAGCGAAGGTGCTTACAGGTAAAAGTATTCACAACATTCAAGACATGCAGGCAGCCGCCAAAATGCTGACGGACGATTATCACACTAGCATCTTGTTAAAAGGCGGACATCTGGAGGGAGACAATATGTGCGACCTTTTGCACACGTCCGAATCTATCTATCATATATATGAGGAGAAAAAGATAGAAAGCCATAACCTGCATGGAACCGGGTGTACCCTCTCCTCTGCCATTGCTACTTATCTGGCCAAAGGATACCCCATGCGAGAATCCATCCAGCACGCTAAAACGTATATCACTCAAGCTATTATCGCAGGAAAAGAATTGAATGTCGGACACGGCAACGGCCCTTTATGGCATTTTCCGGACTCCGTTGCACAAATGTGTACATTTTGTGCGGTTGTATCATAAAAATACGTAACTTTGCACCCGCAATTAAAAATCAATTAAATAATAAAAATATGAAAGCATTTGTATTTCCCGGTCAAGGCGCTCAATTTGTAGGAATGGGTAAAGACCTGTATGAAAACTCAGCTTTAGCAAAAGAATTGTTTGAAAAAGCAAATGATATCCTCGGATATCGCATTACAGATATCATGTTCGACGGCACAGACGAAGATCTTCGTCAGACAAAGGTTACTCAGCCTGCCGTATTCCTTCACTCTGTTATCTCTGCTCTTTGCATGGGTGATGACTTCAAACCGGAAATGACTGCCGGCCACTCACTTGGTGAGTTCTCTGCATTGGTTGCTGCCGGTGCATTGAGTTTTGAAGATGGATTGAAGCTTGTGTATGCACGTGCAATGGCTATGCAGAAAGCTTGCGAAGCTACTCCTTCCACCATGGCTGCTATTATCGCATTGCCGGATGAAAAAGTAGAAGAAATCTGTGCAGCAGTAAATGCAGAAGGTGAAGTTTGCGTACCGGCCAACTACAACTGTCCGGGACAAATCGTTATCTCCGGCTCTGTACCGGGTATCGAAAAGGCTTGCGAACTGATGAAAGCTGCCGGAGCCAAACGTGCTCTTCCGCTGAAAGTGGGTGGTGCTTTCCATTCTCCATTGATGGACCCTGCCAAAGTTGAATTGGAAGCTGCTATCAAGGCTACGGAAATTCATACTCCTAAATGTCCGGTATATCAGAATGTAGACGCACTTCCTCACACTGATCCTGCAGAAATCAAAAAGAACCTGGTTGCCCAGCTGACTGCTTCCGTACGCTGGACACAGTCTGTTAAGAATATGGTTGCCGACGGTGCTACTGATTTTACAGAATGTGGCCCGGGTGCAGTACTTCAAGGACTGATTAAGAAAATTGACGGTACTGTCAACGCTCACGGTATTGCATAAGCATCCGTAAGAAAGACTTTATCTTTAAATATATGAAGCGTGTTGGTAACTATTGCCAACACGCTTTTTTATATTAAGCCTATTCATAGCATACGGATTAACATGTTGTATAACACCCCATTACTTTTCTTTTCCGGCAAACTTTCCGTATCTTGCTATTGTTTTTATTACAGGAATCATTTACTCAAATTTATGAGCCATGAAAATACATGAATATCAAGCGAAAGAGATTTTCTCCAAGTACGGAATACCTGTCGAGAGGCACACTTTATGCCGTACAGCCGCAGGTGTCATAGCCGCTTACCGGAGGATGGGAACAGACAGGGTGGTTATAAAAGCACAGGTATTAACCGGAGGCCGGGGAAAAGCCGGAGGAGTGAAACTGGTAAACAATACGGAAGATGCTTATCAGGAAGCTAAAAATATTCTCGGAATGAGTATTAAAGGACTTCCGGTCAATCAAGTACTGGTTAGTGAGGCGGTAGATATTGCTGCCGAATATTATGTCAGTTACACCATCGACCGAAATACACGTTCTGTCGTTCTGATGATGAGTGCATCCGGCGGTATGGATATCGAAGAAGTAGCCCGTCAAACACCGGAGAAAATCATCCGATATTCAATCAATCCATTTATTGGTCTTCCCGACTATCTGGCAAGGCGTTTTGCTTTCTCCCTCTTTCCTCAAATGGAGCAGGCGGGTAAAATGGCGGCCATCCTTCAGGAACTTTATAAGATCTTCATGGAAAATGATGCATCATTAGTGGAAGTAAATCCGCTGGCACTAACCAAGAAAGGTACGTTGATGGCTATTGACGCAAAGATTGTTTTTGATGACAATGCGCTCTATCGCCATCCGGAGGTACATGCTTTATTTGATCCGACGGAGGAAGAAAGAATAGAAGCAGACGCTAAAGATAAAGGATTCAGTTATGTCCACATGGATGGTAACATCGGTTGTATGGTAAATGGTGCCGGACTCGCTATGGCTACTATGGACATGATTAAACTTTATGGAGGTCAGCCAGCCAATTTTCTCGACATTGGTGGTAGTTCCAATCCTGTCAAGGTAATTGAAGCCATGAAACTTTTATTGCAGGATGAAAAAGTGAAAGTGGTCCTGATTAATATTTTTGGAGGAATCACCCGCTGTGATGATGTAGCAATGGGGCTTCTTCAGGCATTCGAGCAGATAAACAGTAATATACCTGTTATCGTACGGCTTACAGGCACTAATGAGCATATCGGACGGGAACTGTTACGGAATTACAGCCGTTTCCAAATAGCCACAACGATGAAAGAAGCTGCTCTTATGGCTCTGAAAGCATAATAAGTACCCAAATCATTAATAAATAAAGCAATTATGAGCATATTAATAGATAAATCCACCCGCCTGATTGTACAGGGAATCACCGGGAGAGACGGGCTTTTCCACGCCAAGAAGATGAAAGAATACGGAACCCATGTTGTTGGAGGAACTTCTCCGGGCAAAGGAGGAACAGATGTAGACGGCATCCCCGTATTCAATACTATGTATGACGCGGTTGAACAAACGAAAGCCAATACTTCTATCATTTTTGTTCCGGCACGTTTTGCGGCAGATGCCATTATGGAGGCAGCAGATGCGGGCATCCGGTTAATTGTCTGTATTGCGGAAGGAATCCCCACGCTGGATGTAATTAAGGCGCACCAGTTTGTCGAACAAAAAGGTGCTATGCTGATCGGCCCCAACTGTCCGGGACTGATCTCTCCGGGAAAAAGCATGGTAGGCATTTTACCGGGACAGGTCTTTTTAGAAGGAAATGTCGGAGTTATCAGCCGTAGCGGAACACTTACTTACGAGATTGTGTATCACTTAACAGCTAATGGTATGGGACAATCCACCGCTATCGGCATCGGGGGCGATCCTGTTGTAGGTCTTCATTTCCGTCAACTGCTGGAGATGTTCCAAAATGATCCGGAAACAGAAGCAATCGTTCTGATTGGAGAGATTGGAGGAAACGCAGAAGAACAAGCGGCTGAATATATCCGCAATAATGTAACCAAACCTGTAGTGGCATTTATTGCAGGACAATCAGCTCCTCCGGGGAAGCAGATGGGACATGCAGGAGCTATCATTTCGGGAAGTTCCGGTTCGGCAAAAGAGAAGATTGAATCTTTAGAAGCTGCCGGTATCCGGGTAGCACAAAAACCTTCGGATATACCGAAATTATTGAAAAGATAAACTCCCAAAGAGAAAGAAAAGACAAAAGTAGTCATATCATAACAGATGCAGATTCACTCCCTCAAATAAGTAATTACATACTTATCGTTTAGAGTAAATCTGCATTTATTTTACATACCTTTCTTTATACCTAATTTTATAAGAAGAGCATTCATAGGATATGCACAGAAGAAACCGAAAAGCATAGCCAACTGCATCATAAACCAGAATATCCATGTGTCTTTGGGTAATGGTTCATTGATGAACAATACAAAATAGACAATCGCCATCCAGCCATACATTCCTACCTGCCAGGATAAAAGAGAAAAGAAATCCGCTTTGAAAGCACGAGCCAAGGCATTACCTACCGATATTTTTTCCATCTCCCGAATAGCATAGAATTGGAAATAAACACCAATCATCAAAGCCAGAATAAAGTCAAGTACCCAATTACCAAAGAGCTGACTTCCTGCCACAGTTACAGGAACATAGTTTGTGAACCACTCTCCTATGATATCTGCCAATGTACATCCTGCACCACAATGAAGCGCCGACAAAGCTACCGATTGCCAATAAGGACGTTGCATTCCTTGCATCGACATTTCTCCCTGCATGGCCATATCCATCTCCATATTATCTTTCATACCGGACATATCCATTCCCTTCATATCAGACATATCTTTCATGCCAGACATATCCATTTTCATCCCATCATCCTCAGCTTTCATCGGACTACTCCGTCCAAACTTATTATACGCCCATAAAGCTAAATAACTTCCCCATAATGCAGATAATATCCAGACTGCATTCATTATCTTCATTGATTGCGGACGATGTGTCAGGTCTATGGCAATATGTACTGCAATTCCGATACCTGAACATACTAAGAAAACGGCTATTAAATTGAGCATGGCTGTATGTTTTTTAAAGATTCAGATTACAAAACATCCTTTATTTGTGAATAGTTCACCCCATTACTTTAATTTTATCCCGTCGAACTATTCCCTACACGAGTTGTTATCATTTTATAATCAAAACAATAGAATTATGAGCAGACGTAGACAATTAGAGCATGAAGTATCTGTTGCTCAAGAAAGAATAAAGAAAGCTGCAAAAGATACACCGAAGGATATCCTGAAATTATGGGAACAAGAGCTGGTAGACCTGGAATTGGAACTCAATAATATGGTGGATGATGAAGAAGATAACAATGAGGATTAACAGAAGAAAGGCGCGCTAGTTACCTAGTGCGCCTTTCTCTATTACTGTATATGTATTCAGTATTAATTCTTTGGCAATGCTTCTTTTACTACCATTGAACGACCTACATATTCTGCACCGTTCAATTGTTCGATAGCTTTAGCAGCTTCTGCATCATCCGGCATTTCGATAAACGCAAAACCTTTTGATCTTCTAGTTTCACGATCTGTGATTAACTTTACTGAAGCAACTGTTCCATACTCTTCCATTACATGTCTCAAATCTGATTCCTTAACATTATAGCTAAGATTTCCAATGTACAAATTCATAAAATACAAATATAAAAAATTAATAATTCAATAAGAAAGTTTTAGGAAGATCTTAATTAGAGATGGATATGCTCAAATAAATGAGAAGATTCATGTAAAAAAATCAAATCGTAATAAACCTCTTTATTGTTGTTGGTACAAAGGAAAGCATTATTTGGGGATATTGCACTATATTCTCTCCTTTTTCTTTCTGCAAAACATCTTTTTTATGAAAATAGGCCAATACTTAACGTTCTTATTCTTTTTATACCAAGCCATTCCATGTAAACTACCGGATTAGTCTTTCTGCAAATTCTTCGCTACAAATTCCTCAAAAAACGTTTTCTTATAGTTTCCACCTCCTATTCCTATCTCATAAGACTTAATAAAAATATCATTGGTATCAAAAGAGTCAATCCGTGAAGTATTGACAATATAGGACTTGTTTATCCGGAGAAACTGTTTAGCGGGCAGTTGCTCATGAATATTTTTCAGATTCATCTTAGTAATCACCCGCTGACCTTCCAATTGGAGAATGGAATAATCCTTTAGTCCTTCAATAAAAAGAATATCACTGAAGTTTATCTTGATATAGCGTCGTTCCGATTTGATGAAGATATATTCTTCCTGTATCTCCTCCACTCTTTCGGCTGTTTCCGACAATAACAGTTTATGATATGCTATTGCCTTATTGACTGCTTTCAGAAAACGGTTCATTTCAATGGGCTTCACCAGATAATCAATGGCACTTACTTCATAACTATCGAGTGCATATTCCGCATACGCCGTTGTAAAGACAATCAACGTATTCACGGGAATGCTTTGCGCAAATTCTATTCCGGTAATTCCCGGCATCTGAATATCAAGGAAAATCAGATCAACCGTATATTCATTTATATAAGCGGACGCTGCGATAGCATTATTAAAGCTACCCACCAATGTCAGTTGTGGAATCTGCTCCACCAATGACTTCATACCTTTGCGAGCTACCGGCTCGTCATCAACAATAATACAATTCATAAGTTTAGATGTAAGTTGACATTATAAGTTGTTTCTTTATCTTCTATCTGTAGCGTATACCGTGATTCATAAAGTAAATCCAGTCTGCGTTTCACATTGGCCAACCCTATTCCCCCTTCCCGCTTAACAGGAACACGGGGCTTAGAATTTTCGCAACGAAACGTCAACTGTTTATTATGCACAGAAAAATACAAGTGAACATAAGATAAATTGTCGCTATCCAAATTATGTTTCACCGCATTCTCTACAAAAGGGATAAACAATAACGGAGGAATACAGATATTCTCCATATTTCCCTCTTGAAAGATTGTATATTCAAAATGATCCCTTCTCACCTTCTCCAATTCAAGAAAGCTGGTGAGAAACTGTATATCTGCAGTAAGAAATACTTCTCTTCTTGTACTGTCATTCAACTGGTAGCGAAGTAGATTGTCCAGTTTCTCCAATATCTGTGAAGCCTCATCCGGAGCATCCTTTACCAAAATATTGGCATTATTCAGCATATTAAAAAGAAAATGCGGATTGATCTGTTTCTTTAATTGTTGCAATTCTGCCTGTTTAGTCGCCTTCTCCAATTCAAGAATCTTTTTATCGGAGACAACCCAACGGCGAAATAGTTCAAAGCTCGTACAGCCACCTGCACTTAATAGCAGTACTAATACTCCATAAGCAATACTATCAAAAGAAACAGCATGGTTATCCTGTATACAAAACCCACGAATACCGTATCGTTGATATAATGGAGACAGAAATATAAATCCTAATAATACACTCACTAAATTGACTCCGAGAAACGAAATCCAATAACACCATAACTTGCGCTTGGCTTTATACAGGAAACGGGGCACTAACCAATATATATTCAGATAGATAGGAAATGCAAAAACCAATATACTAACCGGATATGCATATAGGAAACCTTCTCTAGTAAAATCTCCATATACATTCTGAAAGCCCAAAAAGAGTATAATAAATAGCAATAGTAAATTACTGATAAGCCTGAAACGGTCATTTACCAGATTCTTCCCCCAATCGTATACATTCCAGGTATCTTTCATAATTCCAACATTAAACCAATGGTACACAGTGCCTCATCATTATAGCCACTTTTTAATTGATAACCTCCCGGATATAACAAGTCCAATCGTTGCCGTAACTTGTCAAAAGCAGGTGCTACTTGTAGACTTTCCTTTTTTCGCAGACAGTATGTACAAATAAATCGAAGCTGATTCTCTTCCATTTGAAAATCGATCCTTATATTTTCTCCCTTTCCATTCTCTCCACATACAGTTGTCTGAATCACATATTCTATCACAGGCATAAACAATAAAGGAGGAACTTGTATATAACGCACTTCATTCAGGATGTTGACTTCAAAATTAAACTCCGGATTACATAGTTTCTCCAACTTCATATAATCAGTCATAAAATCGATATCATCTCCCAACAATACCTGTTGCCGTTCACTTTCATAAAGTTGGTATCTAAGCAACCGACTTAATTTAAAGATAAGCAATGACGCCTTTTCTCCATCTTCTCCCAGCAAGGTTCGTACCTTATTCAATATTCTCGAAAAAAACTCCGGTTGGAGTTGATCTTTCAAATGATTTAGATCAGTCTGTATGCTAATATTCTCCAATTCATTTAATCGTTGTTGATAGGCCACCCAACGATGCAGAAAAATAGTAAAAGAAAAAGCCAGGAAATAGAGTATCAGTGCCAATGCATTTATCAACAGAAAGAAAGGGAGATCACTGTTTAGTCTTTGCATCTGTTCGGGTATAACATAATATTGCCCTAGAAAACAAATAGCACCAACCATGGCGGTCAGCATAAATCCAACAAGGCAACTCAAATATATGATATACTTTTTATATCTACGCTGAAACAGATAACCGGGAATTAACCAGTAAGTATGCAGATTTATGATTCCCCATAGAATGACAGAAAGTAAAAGACTAACTCCCGTAGAAAGATTTAGCCCTAAACTATCGCTTTCGACAAAAGTGCCTCTGAACACTAAAAAGGAGACTACAAGAAATATCCCAATTTGCTTCAGTAACGTATATAATAGTATCTTAACTGACATCAGGCGATAAAGTTACCATTTTTTTAGAACTTATACTTCATTCCCACCGAAACATACATTGCCGGTTTAAAATATGGATCAGTATCTTTAGACATATCTTCGAAGAAAGCCTTTAAAGTGCGGGTAGTGTAATAAGCTATTCTGCTACACGACACACCGGCAGTAGCAGTGATTGAAAAAGAATTCCCCATACTTACTTCCGGTTGTAAACCTACAATAATGAATTGCTGGGAAAACATAGTATCTTTTCCTTCTCTTTCCAACAATGCCAATGACCCGTTCATCTCTGCCACGATCCTTAGATTCAGATATTTATTCATTTTCATTCCTGCCGATACTTCCATGGCATTCAGCATCGAAACTTTAATTTGATAACGTCCTTCAGTGCTCCAATCAAAATAAATAGCAGGAAATACCATCGGATAACCAAATGTGTTGTTCACAGCCAAACCGGCTCCAAGAGATAAATTGGACTTGAACTGCCGGATGAAAATAACTCCTCCCTGTCCCAGAACATTCTTCAGTTTTACATCAGAAGAGGCATAGACGCCTGCACCGACAGTCGTCAACAAAAGCCATTTTTTGCTGATAGGGCGAATATTGGTTACGCTCAACTGCATATTTATAATTTGATCTATGTCTATGTAAGATTGAAGATTCTTATTATTCATTGCCGTATAGCTTCCTCCTGCCGAAATCATCCAAAGAGTTGGCTGATTTCTTTCATTCATTTTCTGTGATACGGGAATATTGACGTTCCCTTCCACAAAGCACATATCCCCTTTCCCGGGATACTGTCCATTTTCATCTTTATATCGGGAAGAAGATATATACCCGGTTTTCACAGTAACCTGTGCCTGTATATTTTCAGGAAGTAATAGAAACAAGGCGAACGCACTTAACAAAATAATCCTCATTCTTTTATCTGTTTTAGGGTTTGAATGAGACAAAAGTAGAGTTTTACCGATCTGCGTAGAGAGTTTGTAGACCAAACCCGGCATTAAGTAGACCAAACCTGTAAATTTGTAGCCTGTTTGGTCTGAATGTATTATATAAAAAAATAAAAGACTACCTTTCAACCGAAGATAGTCTTTTATCCGTATATCATTTTTTAATTATCCACAATGGAAATACTTATGTACGAGATCTAACATCTCCATCGGCTTTCCTTCCAAATCCGCACGCAATGTTTTATCTTCATAACCACGAAGTCTGCGGATGATACCGTCAATCATTGCCGGGCTGAATACATTATATTGTTCAAAGATTGCCCGTTGTTGTTGCAGGCAATCGGCAGAAGCTTCACAGCTATCCGGCAGTTGCGCCAGTGATTTCAGCTTATCTTCGTTTTCTTTCTGATGGATATTCACATTTACATAAGTTTTTTCAGCAATGTCCAGCGCATTTTCAATCTCAAAACCATGACGGCAGGCAACAGCCAAACCAGCCAACAGTTGATACAAATCTGCCGAACCATCCGGAGAGCGCATTTCTACAGTCTGCTTCTGACTGGTGTCAAAATGACTTTCAGCTTCCAACGGATTTGCCAATGTACACATATCTGTTTTTGCAGCCCATCCCAGAGGTACACGCACTAATACAGAGCGGTTACGATCTCCCCAACAAACATTGGTAGGTGCTTCCTGATGAGGAACGAGACGGAAATAAGAAGTAGGGTTGGTATTTCCAAAAGCAGTAATTGACGGAGCAAGCACCATCATTCCGGCAATTGCCTTGCGTGCTGTTTCCGACAAAACACCGTCTTTCAGCATCTGGTTCTTTCCGTCTTTCATGATACGCATGTGGACATGCAAGCCCGAACCTGCTTTACCTGCCGTAATCTTTGGAGCAAAGGTTACATTGTATCCATATCTAAATCCCAGGTTACGAATCACCCATTTGGCAATCATTAATTGATCTGCTGCCTGCGATACGGGAACCGGCAGGAATTCTATTTCATTCTGCTCATAGATATAACCATCCAGCGTAAAATTACCCACTTCGGAGTGTCCATACTTTATTTGCCCGCCTGTCTGTGCGATGTAAGACATACATTGAGTACGGAACTCATTGAATTTAGCATAAGGACCCGATTCGTGATAACCACGTTGGTCGGTTGCCTGAAACATACCAGTATCCGGAGCTATTACATAATATTCCAATTCGCCCATTGCCTGAAATTCCATTCCGGTAACTTCTGTAAAAGTTTTGCTTGCTTTGTAAAGAGTGTGTTCTGGTGCACTTTCGAGGGGTTCGCCGTCTTTATTGAAGAAAGAGCACAGCATAGACAGCGTCGGAATCTCGGCAAACGGATCAACGAATGCTGTGCAAAAACGGGGAATTACATAAAGGTCACTACTGCCCGCTTCTATAAATGAGAAAAGACTGGAACCGTCTACCCGTTCTCCACATGTGAGAATAGCTTCCAGATAAGCTTGATTGTTGATGACAAAGTTCAGAGTTTTCAGACGCCCGTCTCCCGCCGGATACATAAAATTAACCATGCGGATATCTTTTTGCTGGATAAATGAGATAATGTCAGCTTTTGTAAACTCTGAAGTTGTTTTTTGAAGGAATGCCACCAACTGGTTAGCATTCATTGATAAATCATAATTCATAATCGGTTGTTTTTCGTTGTTGTATGATTAAAACGGTTTGTTGAATGCCAAAGATAAGGAAAAGATAGAAAATCAAGTAAGAAAAGATTTAATTATTTCTCTGTTATGCTGCATTTACGTCTATTATCCTATTTAAAACGCTTCAGGTCTTTCTTCTCAAAAATCCATTCCGGAGTGTATAGTTTCCCTGCATCCGTTTCCGTCAGCTCGTACCAGGGAGAAAGGTTGCGGCTGGTTGGATTGACCAGGATATGAATCTGTTGGGCAGGCATATAGCTTTGTGCCAGGAGAAATACTTTCTTCCCGGTATTCGGATGAATGGCAACATCCATAACAATCACAGCATGACCGGGTGAACCGCCTTTAATAAAGACATCCCCGGGTTGCAAGGAAGTATAAAGCACAGCTGGGAGTTCACGAGATAAAGAGGCAGTTCCGGCATACATAAAAACCATATCGAGATAGTTACGGAAAGTTTTATAGGAATAATCCACTCCCTTGCCCGAAGCATACCATTGAACCTGATTATCGTTGACTTTTATTCGATTTCCCTCCGCCCATTTCTTATATTCGGCAGTAAATCCACTTGTGAAGTTGAATTTTATGTCTGCATACCGTTTATGTTTCCACAGATATTCCGCCCGCAAGCGTATCACTGCATCGGCACACTGCTGCAAATCACGATTGCCTATCTCCATATCTACGACTGCAAATGCGGCTGCCTGATTGGCTTTTTCTTTTCCATTGTAAAGTAACACTTTACTGCCTTTAGGCAATAATGGCAAATTGCGCAAATAAGTTGTAAACGAATTATCGGAGCAGGTCTCTCTAACATATCCTGACGGAGGAGCGATTCTATCCGCAAGCCTCTCCTGTCCCCATGAGTGAAAGACTATGAGAAGCAAGCCTGCACATATTAACAAATACTTCATATCGGTTTTTCTTATTCCATATCCGGACAAATATAAGTAATTATTATGGAAAACGAAGTTGAATGTCTGTTTTTCTCCCGATTGAAGACGCTATCGTCTTAAAAATATGTAATATCGGATTCTGACTAAAACAAAGTGGCCTATACTCTCTTTTTTCTGTAAGAATAGTGCGAACTTTGTTTTCTACAAATTATAATAGTGTTTTTATGGAACAGGTGGTAGATTTAGCTTTGCCCGAATACTTTGAAAGAATATCCGCAGAAGCTACCTTTCAGGAGCAATTGTCCGTCATAGATATGGATAACTCCCGTCGTTCACCGGTTCAAGTCAAAAACTATCCGATACGTTTGAAAGGCTATTCCCTCATCTTTGTTCTTTCCGGAGAAATTACAATAGGAATAAACTATTTATCGCATACACTGAAAAAGAACACGGTGATGCAGGTGTATCCGGATGATATTATAGAGCACACAGCTTATTCAGCCGATTTCAAGGGCTATCTCATCATTCATTCTGCTGAATTGAAAAAGGAAATAATGGCTATGACATCCGGCATCCGTCTGCAACAGGCGGGTCAGTTGAAGAAATTACATACCAGGCAAGAGTTGAGTGAGGAAGAAAGCCTGCGTTTGAGAAAACAGGTTGAACTCATTAAAAGTTATATTCCTGATAAAGAACACGTCTACCACTCTTATGTCATCAAGAATCAGATTATAAATCTATTCTTTGACCTTGATAACTGCCGCTGGCATAGGTATGGCGACGGAGAACGGCACCAATAGTATCTTCCACCGGGATGTGCGGATTGATGCGTGCTGGCTGATAGAGTTCAACGTAATCTGTGCCTAATCGTTTCAAAGTGTAAACCAGATAATTTTGTACGTTCTGCGGACGGACGTCAATACCATAGAACCGATCATCTGAAGTGAGCATTCCACCAAACTTGACGGCAATAAAAATGTCTCCGCGCTCCCGGGGTTTCAAAGCCTCGCGGATCACCAGTTCACTTTCTCCGTGACCATAAAAGTCAGATACGTAATTCCACTGTCTAGCGCGGCATGTATCGTGTCGACTCCCTGCTGAATGTCAGCCATTCTCATGGCACCCAGTCCGATACGTGAAAGGGTGATACCATTGGTTTCTTTATTCAAATACTTCATTGTTTCTTTTATTATATAGTACTAATTCGATTGCAAATTTCGGATAAATTCCTTCATGATACCAGAGCAATATCCGTTCATTTTTGGTCATTATCCGTCAAGAAGCCTCTTTCTCATGAAATGTCTCAAACATACTGATTATAAAAACCAATTGACTGCCTCAACTGTTTTATTTGAATAGAACTATTAAAACTACCGTCACATGAAAAAGGATATTCTAAAAGACCTGCTGGCAAAGCCCGGAAAGAAACATTTGGTATCGGATTTTGACTCGTCATTCACTGGCGATTTATCCAAACAAGACGCTAAAGAGCAACTGGCAAAGGATATTGAGAAGCTTTCGGAGCTGCAAAGTATGCTTTATGCGCAAGACCGATATTCAATCCTGATTATCTTTCAGGCGATGGATGCTGCAGGAAAAGACGGGACTATCAAGCATGTGATGTCCGGCATTAACCCACAGGGATGCCAGGTGTATTCGTTCAAACAACCGTCTGCTGAAGAACTGGACCATGATTATCTCTGGCGTATCAATCGCTCTCTCCCGGAAAGAGGACGAATCGGCATTTTCAACCGTTCGCACTACGAAGATGTGCTGATTGCCAAAGTGCATCCGGAAATTATTCTATCCAACAAGTTACCAGGTGTCGAAACCATAAATGACATTGATCCCGACTTCTGGAAGCGTCGTTATCGACAGATCAACGATTTTGAACGCTATCTGACGGAGAATGGAACGATTGTCCTGAAATTCTTTCTCAATGTATCGAAAGCCGAACAGAAAAATCGATTCATGGAGCGACTGGACGATGCATCTAAAAACTGGAAATTCTCTTCGGCGGACATCAAAGAGCGTCAATTCTGGGAGGACTATATGAATGCTTATGCCGATGTACTGACGGAGACATCAACGGAACTGGCTCCATGGTATATAATCCCTGCCGATAATAAATGGTTCATGCGTTACGCAGTAGGACGAATTATTTGTGACCGGATGCAGCAATTGGATTTACATTACCCCAAACTGTCGAAAGAGGGATTGGAGAAGCTGGAAGAGTGTAAGAAAAGTGTATCAAACATTAACTTTTAAATCACTTGCGCTTATCCTTTTTTATTCTAACTTTGTAGAAAGACCTACATAAAGAACCAAAATTGATAAGCTTATGGACATCCAAACTTTTATTCAAAATTTCAGAGAGGCATTCGGAAAAAATGCTGAATTGCCTCTTGTCTTCTGGTACTCGGACGAACAAAAAGGAGAAACAGAAAAGATAAACGGTTGCTTCTTCAAAGGTATGAGAACGGTAAGAGATGGTGGTATTATCAGCCTGAATGCCGAAAACATCGGTTGTGGCGGCGGTAAATTCTATACTGGCTTCACCAAAATGCCAGAACGTGTACCAACTTTCGTTTCGCTCAAAGAGAAATACAAACAGACTCCTGAAATGGTCATCGACTTTATACAGCAAATCGGAGTTCCCCGAACAGAAAACAAGTATCTTCATTTTGCACGTATAGATAAGGTAGAAAGCCTTGAAGAAATAGAAGGTGTCGTATTTCTGGCAAATCCGGATATGCTTTCGGGCTTGACCACTTGGGCTTTTTATGATAATAACGCAGCAGATTGCGTCGTTTCTACCTTTGGTTCCGGCTGTAGTGCTGTAGTGACGCAAGCCACGATAGAGAATCGTAAAGGAGGCAAACGCACTTTCCTCGGTTTCTTCGACCCATCGGTTCGCCCTCATTTCGAAGCTGACAAACTAAGCTATACCATACCTATGTCCAGATTTAAAGAGATGTATGAGACGATGCGCCAAAGTTGTCTATTCGATACGCATGCATGGGGAAAGATTAAAGAAAGAATGAACGGATAATCTCCCATAACGAAATTGCATATCATTATACAATTATCGGGACATTAGGTATGCTTATTCCGAACATACAAGGCTTCTCTTTCGTTGTTATAGGAAGAAACTGCCACTTGATACTGACAATTCATTATCAAGACAGATATTTTCTGAATATCAATCCCTGCCTGTCCTATTTTGTTTCCCAGTGTGGAACTTATAGTTTCATGCCGGGAAACTAAAAGTTTCAAGCGCCTGAAACTTTCTTTTCCTACAGGATTAAAATAATATATCAGTCGGATTAAACCTTTTATCTGGAGAAAAGTCTTATTATTAATATATTATCGTTCTATTCAACATTAAAGTATCAACGAAAATGGAAACATCCGTCAAACTCTATTCGCTGAAACACAGCAATGTGAAAACCTACCTGTTCGCCTTACTATTCGTAGCGGGTAACATTGCACTTCCACAATTATGCCATCTTGTACCTTATGGTGGTCCTACCCTGTTACCTATTTATTTTTTCACGCTGATTGCGGCTTATAAATATGGTTTTCTTGTAGGATTATTGACTGCTATTCTTTCACCAGTCATCAATCATTTATTGTTTGCCATGCCCTCGGAAGCGGTACTTCCCATCCTATTAATCAAATCGTCCTTACTCGCCGGAGCTTCAGCTCTTGCAGCACGTACTATAAAATCGGTTTCATTACTGGCCATTCTTGGTGTCGTACTCACTTATCAGGTCATAGGCGTTGCATTTGAATGGGCCATCGTCGGAAGTTTCTACGAAGCAGTACAGGACTTCCGTATCGGTATTCCGGGAATGTTACTGCAATGGTTCGGCGGATACGCCCTCCTGAAAGCAATTGCCAAACTCTAAACTAATATAGAAAGATGGACAGAAGGGATTTTTTAAAAACAGTAGCTATCACCGGAGCCGCCTTGACTATACAGCGTTCGGAGGCTATGGAGGTGTTAACTCAAACAATCAATAAAGCAAACGGAAGCAATCCTGATCTGGTGGCCGTTATGGGCGGAGAACCCGAAGAGATGTTCCGCCGTGCCATAAGCGAACTGGGGGGTATGAAGCAATTCGTGAAACCGGGACAGAAAGTGGTTGTAAAACCTAATATCGGTTGGGATAAAGTGCCGGAACTGGCAGGAAATACGAATCCGAAACTGATTGAAGAAATCGTCAGACAATGTTTTGCCGCCGGAGCTAAAGAAGTGGTCGTGTTCGACCATACTTGTGACGATTGGCAGAAATGCTACAAAAACAGTGGTATTGAAGCTGCTGCCAAAAAAGCCGGAGCCAAAGTAATGCCTGCACATCTGGAGTCGTATTACAAACCAATTGATCTGCCAAAAGGCAAAAAGATGAAGAAAGCCAAAGTGCACGAAGCGATTCTGGATTGTGATGTATGGATCAATGTTCCTATTCTGAAGAATCACGGAGGTGCCAATCTGACTATCTCCATGAAAAATCACATGGGGATTGTGTGGGATCGCGGATTCTTCCATCAGAACGATTTGCAACAATGCATCGCAGATATCTGTACATTACAGAAGAAAGCTGTACTCAACGTAGTAGACGCCTACCGGATCATGAAAACAAACGGTCCCCGGGGACGCTCTGCATCCGATGTTGTACTGGCAAAAGGATTGTTTATCTCACCGGATATTGTAGCCGTGGATACGGCTGCTGCCAAGTTCTTCAATCAAGTACGTGAGATGCCACTGGATACAGTAGGACATCTCGCCAATGGGGAAGCATTGAAAATAGGAACCATGAACATTGACAAATTGAATGTCAAGCGAATTAAGATGTAAAACAACCATGTTAAGAAGGCTACGTATTGGAATATCAGCACTTTTATTTGTGCTGATTTCTTTCTTTTTTCTCGATTTCGCAGAAATATTACCGAACAGTTTTCATCGGCTGGCACATTTACAATTTATTCCAGCCATCCTTTCACTAAGTATAGGTATCTTATTATTTCTCATTGTGTTAACGCTTTTATTCGGGCGTGTATATTGTTCTACAATCTGCCCTATGGGTATCTTGCAGGATGTGATTGCACGAATTTCCAAAGCAACGGGAAAAAAGAAAAAAAGATATAGTTACAGTCCTGCAAAAAACAAATTGCGCTGGGGTGTGCTCGGACTGACAGTGGTCGGGTTTCTATGTGGATTTACATTTATTGTTGGTTTGCTCGATCCGTACAGTGCGTATGGACGTGTAGTAGTGCACATATTCAAACCTATCTATATGCTGGGGAATAATCTGCTGGAATCACTCTTTGCCAGATTTGACAATTATACATTTTATCAGGTAGACACCTCCATCTTGAGCATTTCTTCCCTTCTCATCGCTATTATTACTCTTGCAGTCATCTTTGTAATGGCATGGAAACATGGACGGACATGGTGCAATACGATTTGTCCCGTAGGAACAATATTGGGGTTATTGAGCCGATTTTCATTATTCAAAGTCCGTATTGATACTGCCAAATGTAATGGATGCGGGCTTTGTGCCACCAAATGCAAAGCAGCTTGCATCAATAGTAAAGAACACGCTATTGATTATAGTCGTTGTGTAGATTGTTTCAACTGTTTGGGAGTATGCAAACAAAAAGCATTAGTTTACGCCCCTTCTTTAAAAAAACAGTCTGATGTAGAAACTCCTGCACCATCATCACCGGATTTGGATTCATCCAAACGCCGTTTTTTGGTTGCCGGTCTTGTTACTGCCGGAGCAACCCCCAAACTCATCTCCCAAGCCAAGGAATCTGTAGCAAGCTTGGAAGGTAAGAAGGCATACAAAAAGGAAAATCCGATCACTCCTCCGGGGTCTATCAGTCGGGAACACTTCCAACAGCAATGCACATCCTGTCATCTTTGTGTCAGCAAATGCCCTTCTCATATCTTGAAACCGGCTTTTATGGAATATGGCTTGGCAGGCATGATGCAACCTACTGTTAGCTTTGAGAAAGGATTTTGTAACTTTGACTGTACTGTCTGTGGAGATGTCTGTCCCAATGGAGCAATTCTTCCCATAAGTGTAGAGCAAAAACATCTTACACAAATGGGATATGTTGTTTTCATCGAGGAAAATTGCATTGTTTATACTGATGGAACCAGTTGCGGAGCCTGCTCCGAACACTGCCCCACACAAGCTGTGGCAATGGTGCCGTATAAGGATGGATTGACAATTCCTCATGTAAATAAAGAAATATGTGTAGGTTGTGGAGGATGTGAATATGTTTGCCCCGCCCGTCCATTCCGTGCCATCTATATCGAAGGAAATCCCGTACAAAAAGAAGCAAAACCATTCAAAGAAAGCGAAGAGCACAAAGTTGAGATAGACGATTTCGGATTCTGACCGGCATGGTGCCGGAGCAGAGTTTCCATCCGTGTTTTATGTTCTATGCCGGTTTATTTCAAATGTGAATAAGACAGATGGTATGGATTTAAAAAAAACTATCCATTATATTCCTCCTACTTTCAATAAATTCACTAAATTCGTGGCGAACTAAAGAAAGCAATTCATGGAGGTATTCACAAATAACTGGAATAGCCGGAAATATCAGATTGGCTATGCACTAAGCGGAGGATTTATTAAAGGATTTGCCCATTTGGGAGTCATGCAAGCTCTTTTGGAACATGATATTAAACCGGAAATCATCTCTGGAGTAAGTGCAGGGGCACTTGCAGGTGTCTTTTACGCGGATGGCAACGAGCCACACAAAGTACTTGATTATTTCTCCGGACATAAATTCCAGGATTTAACGAAATTGGTGATTCCCAAGAAGGGACTATTTGATCTCTGTGAATTTATTGATTTTCTCCGGACTAACTTAAAAGCAAAAAATCTGGAAGAACTACAACTTCCCCTGATTATCACAGCAACTGACCTCGATCACGGTCGCATGGTTCACTTTCATCGGGGAAGCATAGCGGAACGGGTCGCCGCTTCCTGCTGTATGCCTGTCATGTTTTCTCCGGTCAACATAGACGGCACTAACTATGTGGATGGAGGATTGATGATGAATCTTCCGGTCTCTACCCTGCGCAGGGTTTGCAATAAAGTGGTAGCTGTCAACGTAAGTCCCATCATGGCACAGGATTACAAAATGAATATTGTAAGCATTGCTATGCGCTCATTCCATTTCATGTTCCGCGCCAATACCTTTCCCGAAAGAGAAAAATGCGATTTATTAATCGAACCATACAACCTATACGGGTACAGTAACACCGAACTGGAAAAAGCTGAAGAAATCTTCGGGCAAGGCTATAATACAGCTAACGAAGTACTTAGTCAACTGTTGGAAGAAAAGGGGAAAATATGGAAATAATCTCCTATCCATCAGAAACAAGAATGAATACGAATATTAATAATCTACTCTATATGAATGACGAAAATAAAATAATTATCTACCAAGTATTCACCCGCCTGTTTGGAAATAACAACAACCACTGTGTCTACAATGGAGACATTGCCACCAATGGTTGCGGGAAAATGGCTGATTTCACGCTCAAAGCACTTGGTGAAATCAAGAAATTAGGTGCTACACATATATGGTATACAGGCATCATCGAGCATGCCACTCAAACGGACTATCGCCGTTATAATATCAGTCCGGATCATCCTGCTATTGTGAAAGGAAAAGCTGGTTCTCCGTATGCTATCAAGGATTATTATGATGTAGATCCTGACTTGGCTAACGACGTGCAAGGACGTATGAAAGAATTTGAGAATCTGGTACATCGCACACATCGCACAGGTCTGAAAGTAATTATTGATTTTGTACCTAATCACGTAGCACGCCAATATCACTCGGATGCACAACCGGACGGTACGACCGAATTGGGAGCTAACGATGACTCCAGCCAATCTTTCAGCCCATATAATAATTTCTATTATATTCCGCAAGCGGAACTTCATGCCCAGTTTGATATGAAAGACGGTGCAGCAGAGCCTTACCGGGAATTCCCGGCGAAAGCTACCGGTAACAATCGTTTTGATGCTACTCCCAATATCACCGACTGGTATGAAACAGTGAAATTAAACTATGGAGTGGATTATCAGAATGGCGGTACCTGCCACTTCTCCCCGACTCCGGATACTTGGATAAAGATGCTGGACATTCTTCTTTTCTGGGCATCAAAAGACATTGACGGTTTCCGCTGCGACATGGCCGAAATGGTTCCTGTTGAATTCTGGGAATGGGCTATTCCTCAAGTAAAAGAGGCTTATCCTGAAATACTTTTCATCGCAGAGGTTTACAATCCAGGTGAATACCGTAACTATCTGTTCCGCGGCAAGTTTGATTACCTGTATGATAAGGTAGGGCTGTATGACACGTTACGCAATGTAGCTTGTGGATATGAATCTGCATCCGCTATCACTCATTGCTGGCAAAGTCTGAATGGAATAGAGAAAAAGATGCTCAACTTCCTGGAGAATCACGACGAGCAACGTATCGCTTCTGATTTCTTTGCCGGCAACCCGCGTAAAGGAATTCCCGCACTGATCGTTTCCGCCTGTATGAACACTAATCCTATGATGATCTACTTCGGTCAGGAGTTTGGAGAACTGGGCATGGATAGTGAAGGATTTAGCGGAAGGGACGGACGGACTACTATATTCGATTATTGGAGTGTAGACAGCATACGACGCTGGCGCAACGGAGGTAAATTTGACGGGAAGATGCTTACTGAAGAGCATAAACACCTCTACTCTATCTACCAAAAAGTACTGACGATTTGTAATGAAGAGCAGGCAATCAGCAAGGGAGTATTCTTTGATTTAATGTATGCCAATATAAACGGATGGCGTTTCAATGAGCATAAACAATATACTTTTATGCGAAAATATAAAAATGAGATTCTGTTTTTCATTATTAATTTCGACAGTCAACTGGTAGATGTTGCTATCAATGTGCCTTCACATGCTTTCGACTTTTTACAGATTCCTCAAATGGAATCTTATCAGGCCACTGATTTGATGACGGGCGCTAAAGAAGAAATCAGTCTATTACCTTATAAGCCCACGGATGTTTCGGTAGGAGGCTATAACGGAAAGATTTTAAAGATTACTTTTTAAGTAAAAAGACTAAGATCTGTATACTCTTCATCCCTCGGTCACTTATGAATGACCGGGGGATTATTTTATGCACATCACTCAAACAAATATTCTCAAAGGCTGTTTAGGTAGATAAATAATCCTCTAAACTCAAAGCTTATGAAGAAATTTATGATTTGTGCAATCGCATTGTTTCTGCTATTATCTACATCTGTCTTTGGAGATACCCCTCCCGGCAATGTACAGTCGACTTTCAAGAAAATGTATCCTAAAGCAAATGGCGTCGCCTGGTCACAAGACGACGGATATTATTGTGCCAACTTTGCAATGAACGGATTTACTAAAAATGTATGGTTCAACGTTCGGGGACAATGGGTGATGACGCAGACTGATCTTGTCAGTCTCGACCGGCTGACCCCAACAGTCTATAATGCCTTTGTATCCGGCCCATACGCAAATTGGGTGGTAGATAATGTGACAATGGTGGAGTTTCCCAAATGGCAGGCTATTATAGTAATTAAGGTAGGGCAAGATAATGTCGACATCAAATATCAGTTATTCTATACTCCACAAGGGGTATTGCTCAAAACGCGCAACGTTAGTGATATGTATGATATTCTCGGGCCAAGTACCTTTCTGGAAAACTAGGAACTGAATTATATAATAGGGTAATAAACGAGAAAGCCCCCGCAGATATTCAATAATATTTGCGGGGGCTTCTTGATTTAAAGATAAAATTATTTTTTCTTTCTAAGTACTACAGCGGTACGGGCAGGAATATAGAGTTTCAGCCACTCTTTCTTTTCCTTCTTGTACAGCGGATCGGTAATAGTGAAGTGCACGACAGAGTCGTCTGCCAAACCATTTCCTCCAAATGCTACATCGTCGGTGTTCAGTATCACTTCATAAGCTCCCGGAGTTACCAGGAATCCATAATCAGTGAATGACTGCTTTGGATTAAAGTTAAAGACAAATATAAGGTCTTTCCGTTCGTATGCCAATACCTGATCGCCATCATTATGCCATATTTCCTGAACAGGTGTTGCCTGGAAATCTTTCACACTCTTGAGAACTTTCAGCATTTCTTTATCAAAATCCCCCATATAGTGATAGGTCAGATTTTTGTTGTCCACCAAATCCCATTGGCGGCGGGCATATTTGCACGACCATCCGTTACCTTCACGCGGGAAGTCAATCCATTCGGGATGCCCGAATTCATTTCCCATAAAGTTCAGATAACCTCCGTTGATAGTCGAAGAGGTCAGCAGGCGGATCATTTTATGCAAAGCAATACCACGGTTGACAACATAATTTTCGTCTCCCTTCTGCATGTGCCAGTACATATCGGCATCAATCAGGCGGAAGATAATCGTCTTATCTCCTACTAATGCCTGGTCATGACTTTCTGCATACGAAATGGTCTTTTCATCCTGGCGACGGTTGGTTACTTCCCAGAACATGCTGGAAGGCTTCCAGTCTTCATCGATCTTTTCTTTGATTGTCTTGATCCAGTAGTCCGGAATATTCATGGCCATACGATAATCGAAGCCGTAACCGCCATCTTCTACTTTGGCAGCCAGTCCCGGCATACCGGAAACTTCTTCGGCAATGGTTATCGCTTTTGGATTTACCTGATGAATCACTTCATTAGCCAGCGTCAGGTAACAAATTGCATTATCATCCTGATGACCGTTGAAATAATCTCCGTAGTTACAGAAAGCTTCACCCAGTCCATGGCTGTAATATAACATAGAAGTCACTCCATCAAAACGGAATCCGTCAAATTTATATTCTTCCAGCCAGTACTTGCAGTTTGACAACAGGAAGTGGATCACTTCATTCTTGCCATAATCAAAGCAGAGAGAGTCCCAAGCCGGATGTTCGCGACGAGCGCCCGGATAAAAATACTGATTCGGATCACCGGCAAAGTTTCCTAGTCCTTCTACTTCATTCTTCACTGCATGTGAATGAACGATGTCCATAATCACAGCAATACCCATCTCATGAGCAGCATCAATCAATGCTTTTAGTTCATCGGGGGTACCAAAACGCGAAGAGGCAGCAAAGAAACTGGATACATGATAGCCGAAGCTTCCATAATATGGATGTTCCTGAATAGCCATAATCTGGATACAATTATATCCTTCTTCAGCAATACGAGGAAGTATTTTCTCGCGGAATTCGTTATATGTGCCCACTTTTTCCTCCTGCTGTGCCATTCCGATATGACATTCATAAATCAACAGCGGATTCGTGTCGGGCTTAAATGTTTTCTTCTTGAATTTATAGGGGTTCTCCGGAGCCCAGACTTGTGCACTGAATATTTTGGTCTGTTCATCCTGTACCACACGTGTAGCCCACGCAGGAATACGTTCGCCTTGTCCGCCTTCCCAATATACATTCAGTTTGTAGAGATCGCCATGATGAATGGCATCCGCCGGCAGGTTGATTTCCCAAATACCATTCTTTTGTTTTTTCAGCTTGTAGGCAGCTTTTTCCTCCCAATTATTAAATGTACCCACCATATAAATATGAGTAGCATTAGGAGCCCATTCACGGAAAGTCCACCCCTTATCGGTGCGATGCAATCCAAAATAAAGATACCCCGATGCAAAATCTGAAAGGGTTTGTTTTCCCTTATTCGTCAATTCAGCTTCTTTGTCTAATACATGCTGATGGCGTCCGGTGATAGCACCGGCAAAAGGTTCCAGCCAGGGATCGTTTTTTACGAGATTAAGTGTCTTTTCCATATCAGAATTGAATTAGGATTATGCTTTTACTTTTACGATTACTTTCTTCACACCATCTGGAGTGATACCGGGAGCATGACCGTCTTGTGGGAAAAAGATAGCAAACATTCCCGGTTTTACGGCAACGTATGTTTCTGCTAATCCTTCGAAGAAAGTAATATCTTTTTCCTCGTTGTAAGGTGCATCTGCCGGAACACAGTCTTTAGCAGCAGTATACCCCATTATTTCTGTTCCCGACAATGGGATTTGAATATCAATAAATTCGTTATGAGTTTCCAGTTTGGCTTCCTCTTTTGTTTTAGGTTTGGTTTGTGCAATATTCACCAACAGATCTTTTCCTTTCAGTTCTGTCTTACCAACTTCCATGGCTTGGAGGTCATGAGACTTCAAGAATTCAATAGCCTGTGCAAACAGAGGGTTTAAAGACGCATATTTCTCCAGATTTTCTAAAGTATCTACTACCATATAAGTTAAATTTTAAAGTTTATATTCTAGGCATTATTTATTCAAAATCATCAATCGTATAATTTATAAAATCGGCAAACCGTTTGAATTGCCGGAACACTTTGTCTATCTGTTCCAACATATCCGGTCGGGTAAAGAAGTCATCTGGAACATTATAAGAGCAAACATATTCTTTACATTTCAAATAATCAATGTACTTGAAATCTTTCGGAAAACCTTTCGGAGCTGTTTTCAGAAAATCCTCTCCTATCACCGGGAAGTATTTCTTAAACTCCGGATCTTCTACGATCGCAACAAACTCTTCGATATTATCATAGATAGATTGTCGCACTGCTTTCAGGATATTGGTAGGCAGACACAGGCTTCCTCCGGCAAGCATAGAACCATCCGGCTGCAAGTGTACATAATATCCACAATGATCGGACTTCTTTCCTTTGGCATTGATATAACCTCCGAAATGTATTTTATAAGGTGTTTTATCCGCAGAGAAGCGGGTATCCCGGTAAATACGATAAGTACAGTCTTTGGGCTGAATCCCCCGGATAGTTTCATCAAACAGGGAAATACGGGCGATCACTGTTGCCAAAAAGTTGTCGAACTCGGCACGGGCTGTTTCATATTCTGCCTTATGCTCATTAAACCACTCACGATTATTATTCGCGGAAAGATCTTTTAAAAACTGAAAGATAACGGGTATGTTCATCTTTATCATTTTCTATTATTACTCTACAAACGTACAAATTTTATTTCATATAAACTACAAAAGGGGGTAAAAGGACATAAAAAAAGCATCGGCCTGGTAAAACCGATGCTCTAACACATTTATCAAAAAAACAGACTCTTCTGTCTCTGACGTACTTTAGCTTTCACAAGTGAAGTACAATCTCTTTAATTAATCTTATATCTAATACTATGAAAAACACATAAATATAACAGTACAAAAGAGACTTTTGTTCAGCAGTTCTCTGTATATTTCAGTTAATTATAGTTTATAGAATTAAATGTTTCTCATTTATAGGCAATATAATGTGTTTCCAGTCAATCATTGCATTGAATAACATGATATGGGAATAGTCTTTCAAACATATTTGCGGAATGTCTTTCTCAACAATGAGCTGCCTGTCCAGAAATTCGCTTCGTTTCGTCCCCCGGAGTAACGGATGAGCTGGTGTGAACCAGGTATCTCCGTCATAGAGAGCAACATTAGCTATAGAGGTATCTGTCAGATAGCCATTTCTCACAATTAAAATATCATCCGCCATTCCTTTTTGAGCGTACAAGGCATTCAGTTCTTCCCGATGCGCACTTTTATAAGTATAATCAATGGTATCGGACACAACCAAATGCAAAGAAGATACCTGTCGCATCTGATAGGGCGCATACGTAACTTCTTCCACTTCTTTTCCATATACAATCCGGCATTTATGAATTCCATTTAAAGTTGGCGGAGATATAAATTCCCGTAAATCCAGCGGAGTGCTGTCTTTCCAAAAAGCTGCACGGGTTTCATTAAAGCGCTCTGTGTGATAATCAAGATTATAAATCTGTCCATCCTCTATCCGGATAGTCTCAATAAATGGGTACATATACTTTTTGTTTCATTTCATTATACTCGCTTTCCACATCACTCTGGCAGGTAATCCCACCTCCACTTTTAAAATACATCTTCTCTCCTTCCTGTTCTACAAAACGTATCATAACGGCACTATCTAAATCAATGCCATCAGAATATCCCATAACTCCTGTATAAAATCCTCTGTCGTAGGTTTCAGCTTCCTGGATAATCTGCATCGTCTTTTTCTTTGGAGCACCGGTAATAGAACCGGCTGGCAGTAATCTGAAAATAATATCTCCCAAATGCTCCTGATAATTTTCAGGCAATATACCCTGAATTTCAGAACTCGTCTGAAAAATAGCTCCCCGATTAGTCTGTAACCTATCCATATACCGATACCGGGAAACTGACACTCGGTTGGCAACCATACTTAAATCATTACGAATCAGATCTACAATGGTAGCATGTTCGGCAGTCTCTTTTGGATCATTCATCAATAATTGAGCAGCAAAGGGAATTGAAGCATCAATGGTTCCCTTCATCGGATATGAGCTAATTTTTCCCTGATGAATTCTAACAAATATTTCAGGAGAGAAAACCGTAAAACGGTCTTTAATCCATAGCTTATAAATCGCTTTTGAATGAAAATAAATATCATTCAGAGTGAGATTGGTTTCTACCGGAGTGCGACACGTCAAATTAGTAAGGAAGCTATTTCCTGCCAGGATGTTCTGTCGCACAATATTAAACGAGCGTTGATAGGAAGAGAAAGATTCTGCGAAAGGCTGCCAATGTAGTGAAGGCATTGTTTTTGCAGAGTAAGTGGCTATATTATCTTCTGCTGATATGATCTGATTGGTAAATCCATTCAGATTATATAAAACTTCAGTAGAATCAACAGCAGTGACCTCCTCTATATAAGATACATCTTGTAGATAATTTATAATGAAAATGAAAGGACGATGGAGTTGTCCAAACTGATTCATTCGTTTGATAGCCTGTTCCTTATTATATAAGTGCATAAAATACTTCTACGTTTAGGGAAGGCAAATGTACGCAAAAAGTATAGATTAGAAAAAGATAGCAATAAAAAAGGGTTGCCCGATGTGTCATATCGGCAACCCTTTATCATTTATAAGATTGGTCAAATTACTTCATAACAGCTTTTACTTGAGGAAGCATCTTCTTCACATTTTCATTTTCCGGAGAGATCTTAGCAGCTTCTTCCAGATAGTCTAATGCTTCTTTAAATCTACCATCGGCTTTTTCTTTTTCTGCAGCATATTTATCTGCATCAGAATTTGCCAAAGGAGCAGCTTTCTTCAGGATATTAGCGCCATCATTATAGCACAGAACTCCTAAACTGTACAATGCATTTGTTTTATATTGCTTGTGATCCAAAGGAATTACTTTCTTAAAACAATCTTCAGCTTCTTCTGCTTTTCCTGCTTTCTGTGCTGCAAGTCCTGCTTTTAGATAATGAAGACCATAATTCTTCACCATTGTCTTATTCTTAGGATCGACTTTCAACCCTTCTTCTAATGTAGCTACATATTCAGCAGTCTTCTTTTGTGCATCTAAAGCCAAAGCTTTACGAGCATACGCATTTCCTATATTAAATTTTTTCTGAATAGCAATATCGAAAAAGGTCACGGCTTCCGCATACTTTTTCACTTCGTCTGCTGCTATACCACAATAGTAAGCTGTTGCAGAATCCTGATTATTAGTCTGTTTCAGATATTCGCTGAACTTCGCATACGCTACTGGATAATTTTTAGCATTAAATGCATCATTTCCTTCTTTTTTCAATTGCTCTGGGGCGGTTTGTGCAAAAACATTAGTCACTACAATACAAAATGCAAATAAAAAAATCAATTTCTTCATAACTTTATGTGTTTTTTAGTTGTTTATCGTTCAAAAGTAGAAGTTATAATAGAAAAACACAACCGTATTTTATTTTTTTGAGCTTTTTGAAACCTATATAACGTTCGTTATTCTTCGTAAAAATGGCGTTTTTCTATTCATTCTTCCCAAACCATATAAATAAACAAAATGCCACCTCTATTATAAACTACTGATTCATAGTCACAAAGAAATATATGAATAAAAAAATGCCGGAAAGTTTTTGAGTTTTCATAAAAAGCACTACCTTTGCATCCGCAAATAAGGCTGGTTCCGTAGCTCAGCTGGATAGAGCAACGCCCTTCTAAGGCGTGGGTCAAGCGTTCGAATCGCTTCGGAATCACTTAAATAAAACGCTGATTATCAACAGATAATTAGCGTTTTGCTTTTCTAAAAAAGTTCATTTCTGAATTAAAAAAAACAATCTACATAGACTCCCTATTCTAATCTGTATTTCACAAAAAAGATCGTTCCTACATCAAAACAGAACTATCTTATGACATAAGTATACTGCTGATTAATGTAAAATAGCCACTCAAAAAAAGAAGGGAGAGATTCTTTTTCACATAAAATTCATTTTAACTTGGTGCATTAAATTATAAAGTATATATGAAATATTCCTTTGATAATTTGGAGAAGGTTCTGAAAATGAAAAAGGAATAATTCCTGAAAATACAGTTCTAAGCTCAATTTGTTGGCGTAAAATTTGCTAATACGTGGTTTTGTGTGTTCCTTTGTACTATATATTTGCCTCGTCAATAAAGGAAACATATACTTCCGCTAAAGTAAAGATTGGTAAATATTTTATGGTAGCAATATATAGCGACTCTAAAACAGGATATCATTGGCTATATTCAAATAAATATGCTTGTCAATATGTTGACATACCATATCGATATAATCCATGGGACTATTCTGTGGTTTTCCCATGTGATTTGCATAATTATGGAAAGATAGAATGGGTTTCATGGAATCAAACTCCTTATCCATATGAGTTTGAATTTTCAAAATAGGTCCATCTGCCGAAAACATTTAAAATCAGCAATACTCATTTCAAATCGGACTCTCTATAAAATAGAGCAATTTCTCAAGCTCTGAAAATAAAATATAGATACCTCTAACACTTTACTGTATCTGTTTCAAATTGCTAATAATAAAGCGATGAATTCAAATTCATCGCTTTATTATTAGCCCTAGATGGAAATATTTCCTTTACTCTTTTGTATTCTCATCCCCCATTATACCTGATGAAGAATTATCAGGAGCCTGATCTATCAAATCCATAAACTGATCCAGTTTAGGAGTTATAATAATCTCGGTCCGGCGGTTACGAGCTTTTCCTTCTGCCGTATCATTACCGGCTACCGGATTAAATTCACCTCGACCGGCAGCAGTCAGGCGTTTGGGATTTATACCATAAATATTCTGTAATGCCTGAACAACAGATGAAGCACGCAACGCACTCAAATCCCAATTATTACGTATATTCGTACGAGATATCGGATCGGTATCTGTATTTCCTTCTACCAGAATATCATAATCTTTGTAGTCCTGAATGATTTTGGCTATTTTACTAAGCACAGCCTCTGCTTTATTGCTAATTTCATAACTTCCTGATTTATAAAGCATGTTATCTGCTAAGGAAATATATACAACACCTTTCAATACCTTAATATCCAAGTCACGCATCTCTTCACGGGTAAGCGAACGGGTAAGTTTATTGACCATTACGAGATTCAAAGAGTCTGATCTATTCTTTTCTTTAACCAAATGCTGGATGAAACGGTTTGAAGCATTGATCTCATCTATTAACTTACCCATATTCATATTCCCTTGAGAGCTCTGTGTAAGACTCTTATTCAAGATGCTTTGCATATCGGACAAGCTCTTGCGTAACTCACTATTATTCCGCTGCGCTTCGGCAAGTCTCTCCTCAAGACTTGTTGAACGTGCCTGATTTTCTCTTAGCTGCAATTGACTTTCCTGATATTCTTTTTGCAACTTTGTATAATCAGTTTTTAAACCTTTAAATTGCTTCTGACTTACACAACTCGCCAATACTATACATCCTGTCAGTACTAACAACGGTCGAAAAAGATTCTTCATAACTCTATTATTTTAATTACTAACTTTTTAAGTGACCAACTGCAGCCGTTTCCACAACAATTGCGTAAATCGGTTGGTTATGAACACATTTATCGAGATAAAGCTCGAACGACCTTATAACATTTCAAAAGAACGAAAAGTTTAGTATGTAAATAAAATCTGTTTTTATCAGAGTTTGATCCATCCTGCCAAGTTATCCAACTTAATTTTATAAATTTGCACCATACTAAAACATTACTGCGTGAAAAACAAACGTTGGATTTATTTAGCAATTACTTCCGCAATTATAGTGTTAGGATTGGCTTCCCGAAAACATGGTGATATATTGCCCGAATTTATCGCAGAGTATTCAGGCGATACGCTTTGGGCAGCCATGGTGTATTGTGGAATACGCTTTCTTTTCCCGTCATTATCTATACTCAAGACCATTGTTATTTCCTTATTATTTTCTTATTGTATAGAAATTAGCCAACTATACCAAGCAGACTGGGCAAATACTGTACGAAACACCACACTTGGAGCATTAATCTTTGGACATGGTTTTCTATGGTCAGATATGATCTGTTATACTGTTGGAGTATCATTATCCGCTGTTATAGATTCAGGAAGGATTATTATCTCCCAAAAGAGAAACCCCTAGAAAAAAAGCACTGCAAACCTACTTTGTTTACAGTGCTCTTTCCGATTATCATTTAAACTACCTATCACAATCTACAATGAAAACTATCGCTCAAAGGTAACTTCTTATTAGTGGAAACAACCTTTATTTCATTTTCACCAGGTTCTAGTTCCACATTTTTCCATTCCAGAATAGCATACGAATCCGGTATTGCTTTACCATAACTCTTACCGTTTACAAACAATTCGGCTCCTGACAGATTCGTGAAAGCAGTAATTGTTTGCAAACGTTGTATACGTACTGTGTTACGTTTGCCTGTTAAATAAAGCATTGGTTCTTCCCTATTCCAGTTGGCCTTATAGAAGTAGAAAGCATCTTTACGAACTTTCCGGTCGAAGGTAACCAAACCTTTATCATTAATTCCGGGACGGTCTCCTTCAGTGCGATGTGCAGCGCCAAAATCAAACATATTCCAGACAAAGCTCCCCCATACATAAGGACGGGAAGAGATTGTTTTCCAGTTTTCAATGTGATAATACGTCTGCCAGTTTTCAGGATGCCACCAACTGGTTGGTACAGTTTTAACCAACGAATCTTGTTGATGGTAAATACTTGCGCCGGCACCATATTCACTGATAGCAATACATATTTCCGGATGATCCTTATGCATTCGATCCAACCATTTCCCCAAATCAGCGGGAGTGCCACCATACCATCCATCATAACGGTTCCAAGCAATAGCATCCGTTATGAAATTCAAATCTCCCATTTGATTACTTGCGGAGGTCGTAGGCCGGGTAGTATCTTCCTGATGTGCCAGCACATTTAATTCTTTGATGTACTCAACCGGATTATCTCCCAACTCCGTCAACTCATTAAACAGCCCCCATACACAAATAGAAGGATGATTATAATGTTGACGAATCAGTTCTTTGAGCTGCTCTTTTCCGTTGGCACGGAAAGCAGGTAAATCCACAAAACCTTTATCATTATATCCACCAGGACCCACAAAAGGTATTTCAGCCCATACAATAATACCATTCTTATCCATCAGATCATAAAAATAAGTAGCCTGCGGATAATGCGCCAAACGAACAGCATTCACTCCCATCTCCAACATCAATGCCACATCTTCCTCATGGTGTTGCGGGCGCAGCGCATTGCCCACCTCACTCCTATCCTGATGACGGCAAACGCCTTGAAGAGGCAAATGTTTTCCATTCAGGAAAAAACCTTTATCAGGGTCGATCCGGTAAAAACGAAGTCCTAACGGTTGTGTAACACGATCTACCATCTGACCATTCCGGAAAAGAGTCACTTCCGCCTGATAAAGGAAAGGATCCTGACGACCATTCCACAAATGAGGCTGATCGATTTCAAATGTAAGTTCCTGCTGCATTACTTCGTTTCCAGAAAGATTCACATTCTTTGTTCCTTCTTTCACCACCCTTTGACCATCTAACAGGCGTACGTTAAGCTCCACTTCCTGATTACCACTACTCCCGTTTGATAAATCAACAATAGCCCGCACCTTAGCATACCGATGGCTCACACTATCCTGTATCAGACGTACTCCGGGGGAAGCATAATCCAAAGGAGAAATACACGTCTCATCAGTAATCAACAAATGTACATCACGATAAATACCTCCGTAAAAATTAAAGTCACCGACCAGAGGCATAATATCCAACTGTTCACCATTATTCACCCGTACTAATATAGAGTTTTCTTTTCCATATTCCACCTTTCCTGTGATCTCAAAGATAAAAGCTCCATATCCCCCACGATGCTCACCTATATGACGACGATTTATAAACACATCTGCAATGTTATTCACTCCTTCGAAACGAATAAAAAGACGTTTTCCTTTCCATTCGGGACGAATAAATAAATTCTTCTCATAATTACCAATTCCCCGTTTATAGTCTATCTTACCGGACAAAGCATCCTGCGCATTCCAAGTATGAGGCAAATCAACTCTTACCTCTGTTCCCTTCTGTACCTGATGCGAAAACCGGAAATTCCAATCATTATTTAGCAAGATATCCTGTCGCTGGGCAAACATCGACATTCCGTAAAGCATGAATAAAACAACCGATACCAAACGGCTGGACTGTAATAAAACTGTTTTCATATTATTTCTTTAATGATGACTTCTTTATTCTGATAAAAGAAGATAATGATTCAACCTTATTCTTATATTTTTTTTCATCGACCCGATTCTTGTTTTCCTTCCCGTCAATCCGATGGTCAAACAACATACTGGCTTTCTTCACGTCGCCTTTCATCCATTCCGCATAACTATAACGCCGGTCAACGGCATTATCTCCTCCTTCCCACTGAATATAGACTTCACCTTTCGTCTTAGCTTTCAGATTCTTGAAAACCCCGGCAAAGCTTTGCCCGCTTAGCTGTTCAGCGGGAACAGGCAGTTTACAAAGTTCACATAAAGTCGGGTACAAATCAACAAATTCCACCATCGATTTTGTTTTTCCTTTTTTCATTCCCGGCACACGGACAATCAACGGTACATGAGTAGAAGTATTCATCAGATTATGTTTACCTATAAAATCATGTTCTCCCAGATTCCAGCCATGATCTCCCAACAAAACCACAATTGTATTATCCGATAATCCCAGTTCATCCAATGCATCCAATACCTTGCCAATCTGTGCATCCACATAACTCATACAAGCATAATATCCATGTTTTACCTCCCGCTGGAAGTCAATATCACTCGTATCCGCAACCCGTGCATACGCATATATCTCGCTCGAATTACGAACCTGCTCCGGCAATCCTTCAGGTCGGAAACGATTGGTAGCCAAAGGTATTTCCTCCCGTTTATATAAATCCCAATATTTCTTTGGGGCATTGAACGGCAAATGAGGTTTCCAGAAACCACAAGCCAAGAAGAAAGGTTTGCCAGCCTCCTTCATCCTTTTCAAGTCACGAATAGCTCGGTTTGCAAGTTTCCCATCATCATAGGCAGTATCAGGAACATCAGCAGATTCACAAAAAGGTCCCCTCATCGTTTTCGGATTAATCGTTTTTCCCGATTCCGAATTCATCCAAAGTTCCCATTTATTATATTCCGCCCAATATACATCATATCCATTCGGATGATTCCGGTAAGGAGGCTCACTCCACGAATCCGCATGATCGCTGATATGATGAAACACCTTGCCGTCCGAAATAGTATGATAACCATTCCGGGTGAACCATCCCGAAATAGGTATTGCTTCGGGACAATCTTTGCTGGCATAGGCGGAAAAACTAATAAAGCGATCGGGGTAATGAGGATATACACCCGTCAACAAACTAGCCCGGGATGCCCCACTCACAGGAATATTACAATACGCATTCTGAAACAAGACGCCACTTGCCGCCAAACGGTCCATATTAGGAGTTTTCACTACATCTACCCCGTAACACCCCAGTTCGGGGCGCATATCATCAGCCATTATAAAAAGCACATTCATTTGGGATGCATCCTGTTGTGCACGTAGTATAGATGAGATGCAGCAAGCTGTTCCACAAAAAAACGCATATTTTATTGATATTCTATTTTTCATTTTCTACCTTAAATTTTCAAGACCTGCAATATACTAAAATATTACAGGTCTTGTGCATCATTTCAATTTAAAATTACTTTGTCCATACCGGATTTTGTTCCAAATTCGTATTTAACGCCAATTGCTTCAAAGGCAACGGATACAGATAATAATGTTCCTGCCATCCAAGCGGGGTATCAAAGAAATAAACATATCCTTCATCAGCACCTGCACCACCCGTTACTTTCAAATTCTTGGCCGAAGCCCCTGTCACATAGGCACCCAGCGGTTGTTTGTTAACATAGTCTCCTTTCTTCCACCTGCGCAAATCATCCAAACGGAAACCTTCGCCCATCAATTCAACTCGTCTCTCTCTACGCACTTCCCACAAAAGAGCAGGAACGGAAGGATCACGCTTCGGATCAAAAGCATCATTAATATCATTCACCACCATTTTCGCCACATTAGCTCTTGCCCGAAGTTTGTTAATAGACTTATCCGCAGCAGCCTGGTCGAACTTGTTCAATTCGCACATCGCTTCGGCATAGTTTACCATCACCTCACCTATACGGAACAGCGGGGCATCTGTTGTATTCACCCCATTCGCGTTGGTAGCTACAGTATGTGTATTATAATATTTCCATACCCAGAAGCCCATTTGGGAAGCGTTCCAGCCCTGTCCCCAGTTCATATTCTTAAAGTGAGGTTGTCCTTGCACGGTGAATCCTTTAAAGTTGGAAGACGGCAAACGATGATAAGTTTCACCGGAAATCGTAGCCATTAAATCTATAAATTCCCTGTCCTGTGCATTATCCGTATATTTCCAATCAGCCGTACTGGGTCCGTTTTCTTTCTTCACCATATATGGAGGGCAGATCGTCAAATACAACCGGTAATCACGATCACGGAATTGTCCATACATATTCTTATCACCCCCATAACGGCTAGTCGTCGTGCTAACCGGTCGTCCATCCGTACAAAGATAACTGTCTACCGCGTCTTTCGTTGCCTCAATATAAGATTCACCTGTACGCACCATACGGGTCAAACCATGCATTAACTGTCCGGTTTCATAAGCCTTATACAAAAGAATACCTGTCACCCCATCCAGTGTTTCCGAATTAAACAACTCATCATATTTAGGATGCACATTCGGATATTGCTTAATCACCTCTTCAGAAGCACGGGCACATTCTTCCAGATAAGTATCCGCTCCCGACAAACCATGATATTTTCTCCAAGTTCCTTCAAATAAAGCAAAACGGGAAATAAGAGCTTTCACCACATACATATTAATTGTATTTTTCCCATCCGCTTCGATATTACTGCCAATATGTGTTTCCGCATATTTCAAATTAGACAGAATATTGGAAGCCACCAAGTCACGACTATCACGTTTTCCATAAAGCTCGGGACTTTCCTCAGTCAAAGCATGCTCTACCCAAGGAATATCACCAAATTTAGAAAGCATCTGAAAGTATTTATAAGAACGGAAGAAATATCCCACACTTCTCCAATGCTCCCTCTCGGTTTCACTCATTTCCGAATGATCAATATTATCGAGCATCAGGTTAACACGACGGATATAATCATAATCCCAATCTTTAGACTCATCCGTAGCCTTTGCTTTGCGATATGCCCACTGACCTTCATATCCATCCAATCCTTTTATCATGTTATCCGATTCAAAATCACCACGGAAAATTTCATCCGTTTGCCCTGTATCATACGTATATCCGAAGAACACGTTATACAATCCCCATGTATACGTTTTAAAGTTGTCATAGGTAGTAAAGACCGATGCTTCTGTTTGCTGTCCTTTGGGATAAACCTCCAGAAATTCGTCATTTAGACAAGACGACATCAACAAACAAAGACTAACGCTTACACATAGTATATATTTATTCATAATAATTACTCTTTAAGTTGTGAAACAATCAGAATGAAAGGTTTATACCGAACGAATACTGTCTCATATACGGATAGGTAAAACCACGTTGTCCTAAATCATCCGTGACAGAACGTTCCGGATCAAGTCCTTTCGGCAAGTGGTCGAACGTATAAAGATTCTCACCACTGAAGAACACAGCCAAATTATTAACTCCAATCTTACTCATCCACTTAGACGGAAAATTATAAGAAAGCGTTATATTACGAATACTTAAATACGATCCATCCTGTAGATAACGAGTTTGTACACGTGTATTGGCATCTGTATTTCCGGCCGCTTTCTCATAAATACGGGGGAAATAACTATTCGTATTTTCCGGAGTCCAATAATTCAACTGTGAATCATAAACGGTAGTCCAAGCATCATAATGCGGATAAAACAGATCGTTCATCACCCACAAATCTCGTTTACCAACTCCTTGCAGCAAGAATAACAGAGAAAAACCGTTCCAACTTGCACTACCATGAATACCATACTGATAACGCCGGGTATTATTACCAATGATTTTACGGTCTCCCGGATCTTTCGTTGTACTGGTACCACTGTTGATAATATCATTACCATCCAAGTCCTTATATAATATATCTCCCGGATTCGGATTATAACCTTCCACTTTAGCAATACCCGGTTTCAGTTTGCCATCTGCATCGAAATCATCCACTGTGTACAAACGATCGGTCACATACCCCCAAATTTCACCCAGTTCCATTCCTACGCGATATGTTTCATTATCGTTCTTGTCCTTGCCAAACAGTCCTGTTTCGTTGTTGTATTTAGTAATCTTTGTTTTCGCATCGTAAAGATTAAAGCCTATGCTATATTTCACTTTTCCGATCTGATCGTTCCAGTCAACCGAGATTTCCCAACCTTTAGAACGAAGGTCAGCCGTGTTCTGTAAAGGGGCACTTGCACCTAATACACCCGGAAGTTCAGAGCCCGGAGCAAGCATACCCTTAGTATCTCTACGATACCAGTCGAACACCATATTCAATCTGTTATCCAATAGCCCAAGATCGAATCCGACATCAATTGTCGTTACTTTTTCCCAAGTAAAGCTATTGCTAACCAAAGCAGCTGGTTTCAAAGTAGTAACTTTAATACCGGAAACAGTCCAATAAGCCTGTTCCGCATCCATACCGGGAATATATGCGTAAGGAGTGATGCTCTGATTTCCAATATTACCCCAAGAACCACGCAATTTCAAGTTCGAAAGAACAGAGTTCAAAGGTTTCATAAACGCTTCCTCGCTGATACGCCATCCGGCGGAAACCGAAGGGAAGAAACCGAAACGGCTATTCTTCGGGAATTTGGAAGAACCGTCATAACGTCCGTTCGTTTCAAGCAAATACTTGCCGGCAAACGAATAGTTAATGCGATAGAATAACCCTCTTACCGTATAACGTTCAAATTTGTCTTTAGCAAAATAATCACCTGTCGACTGCGAAATAGACGGCAGATCTTCATTAATCATATTCATACGCGACATCTCAGCATAACGATAATCACTACTCTCCTGATTGAAACCTCCCATCACCGTTACATCATGTTTGCCCCATGAGTTGTTATAGTTAGCATAGAAGTTCAATGCATTATAATCCGTAATACCATTGGAATATTCATACTTGGAATTGGCAGTGGAAACCTCTTTCACAAAGTTACCTCCATGTGCATAATAGAACTTCTTCTCAAATTTCGTTTTCTCGTTACTTAGATGATTGAATGTATACTCACCAATCAACTTCACATTCTTCAAAGGACTGATCGTAACCTTTCCGAAAATACGAAGATTATTCTTTTGAATAGTTGTCGGATATGCCAGATCAATCAAGTTACGAGGAGTATTGATCGGTAATTCTTCGCCGTCAATATTCATTGTTCCAGTAGGGAAATAAGAAGGGAATGCGACTGCTGCTCCCCATATACCATATCCTCCGGAAGTTTCCGGCAATGAAGAGTTCGAGTTCGTATATTTAATATCCAATTCCGGAGTAATCCATGAAAACACATCCGAGCGGAGATAAGAAGACACGTTGTAACGCTTGTACGTATCTTTATCCGAAGCCAGTACCCCATTTTCATTCACCATACCGAAGGAGAAACGATAAGAAATATCTTTCGTACCGCCACCTACCGAGATATTATGAGTTTGCTGGAAACCAGTCTCCATCATATCATCGAAAAGATCAGTTTCTGCCAAGCTATAACGCAGCCCGTCCACCATTGCATAACCATCCGGATATGCAGACGGATTAGCATTATATTCCTTCAAAAGTCCCAACCAGGTATCTACGTTCTGACCACTTTGATAATTGATTGTCCCCATGTCCTTATAAGCCTGTACCGTTTGGAGCGGAGTAGCCTTATGAGGCATATTGGCAGGTCTGCTAAAAGAAAAGTTATTTGAATAATTAATAGAGAGTTTAGTTGCATCCGAGCCTTTCTTTGTAGTAATCAAAATCACACCGAAAGCTGCCCGTGCTCCGTAAATAGCAGAAGATGCCGCATCCTTCAAAACAGTCACCGATTCAATATCGTTCGGATCGAGCATATTAATATCCATCTCCACGTTATCCACCAGCACCAGCGGTTTCCCATTCTTATCCAGACTGTTGACACCACGAATGTTGAAACTCATTTCTTCACCGGGTCTTCCTGAATTACCTGTAATCTGCAAGCCGGGCATTGCCCCTTTCAAAGCGTCACTCACAGACACCACCGGACGGTCACCTAAAACATCATCCATCTTCACACTGCTCACCGCACCTGTCAGGTTCGCTTTCTTTTGTACGCCGTAACCAACAACTACTACTTCGTCTATTAACCGGGTATCTTCTTTCAAAGTTACATTGAGAGGACGTTGATCTTTCACCACCACTTCCTGTGTGGCATAGCCGATATACGATATGGATAAACGGGCATTTGGAGTAACCATCAAGGAGAAATTGCCATCCATATCCGTAATGGTACCTTCCGTAGAATCGACCAATTTCACATTTGCCCCAATCACCCCTTCACCTGTAGGATCAGTGATTCTGCCTTTTAAGACAAACGCTTTTTCCTGTTCTTTCTGCGGTGTCACTGCATGGAACATAATCACCCGGGTTCCGTTCACTTCATAACTGACGTCCGTACCGGCCAGCAATTGTCCCATCACATCATTAATAGTACCGTTATTTATATTCACAGAGACTTTCCTATTCAAATCAATGTCATTATTACGAATCAGGAAAGAGTAATTGCCTTGCTTCTTTATTACTTCAATGGCTTCTTTTAAAGTAATATTATCTACTTTCACACTGAATCGCTTACTTTGTTCCTGTGCCGATAGCTGGAAACCACCAGTCAAAACGTTTCCTACAGACAAAAGCAGAAGCATTAATAATATTCTTTTTACTATTAATCTCATATTTTTCACTATTAAAGGTTAACATAATATCTTTCTATACAACGCTGAACCGCCGATATATCTATCGACTAAGTTCCCAATCATACTTTACTTTTTCTTATTTTACCTCCTTTTTCTTGTCAGTTATAAAGATAGTGTCTCCACTAACTTTCCATGTATATTGCTTCTCAACGTTGATTTCTCCCAATATATCATTGATACTTTGATTACTATTAAAACATCCGGAAAAGCGTTCCGCCTTCAGACGTTCACTCTCTAAACTGATCTTCACCTGGAATTTGCGCTCCAGACGGTGTGCGATGTCGGCAAACGGAGCATCCTCAAATGTCAGGCCACCATCCAACCAGTCACAGGCAGAACTAGCATTTGATTTCATTTTCTCCATGCGGCCCGTATTCTTATCGTAAAAAGCCTGTTCGCTAGGGAATAGTTTCATTACTGAACCGGACAAAGTGGCTAAATTGACACGACCTTCCAACAAAGATACCATTACATAATTATCGTCATCATAAGCGCGTACATTAAAAACAGTCCCCACCACCTTTACCTGTACACCATTCGTATTCACAAAGAAAGGAATCTTCTCATTTTTCGCCACCTTGAAATATCCTTCGCCATCAAGCGTAACATCACGTTCACGAATACCGAACCCACGGCAATAACGTAACACAGAACCCGCATTCAATGAAACCTCTGTTCCATCCGGAAGCACAATATTCGTCCGCGAACCGGCCGGCACTTTAATTTCATAAGGAGAATCCGCATTCGTATATACTTCCGTAAGATTTTCAGTATAAGTGTACCAGAAGTAATTGCAACCCAACAACAAAATAATTGCAGCAGCTACCTTCAGCCACACAGGAACTATCTTCCGCGAACGGACAGGTTTCATCTCAGCAGCGGCTATTTTTTCTTTTATCTGTGATAAATTAGCATCCTCTACTTTGGCAAATGCAGGCACAGAAGAAACAGCCCATACTGCGGACATCTCCCGGAAAATTTTAGCAGCATCTTCATTGGAAGCCAGATAAGCGAACAGAGCTTCTTTCTCTTCTTCGGTGCAGTTACCGGACAGATAATTGCTTATCCGGATTTCCAATTCTTCTATATGATAAGAGTCATTCATAAACGTACTTTTTCTATGGGTGTATATAACTAGATACGCAATAAAAAAAGAAACGTTTAAAAGAAAAGCGATTTTTTTTAGAGAAACATCAAAATAGCTATCATATAAGGAGTACCCAGTGATTCGCGCAGTTTAGTCAATGCTATTTTCATCTGTACTCTTACAGTGGTCACATTAATATTCTGCTCCTCGGCAATTTCACTGTATGTCTTACCCTCATACAAACTTGCTTTAAATATGGCACGGCATTTGGCTGGCAATTCCTCCACCTTCTTCATGATGATGGTATTCATTTCGCTATGCTCCAATGCCTGCAAAGGATTATCGGAAGAAAGAATATGATTTTCGAGAAAAGCCCAGATTTCTTCCATCTGTTCCGTCATCTGTTTTTCGTTGAAATAAGAAGAGCGCAGATAACTGATACTTGCATTTTGAATGGCACGCCGCAAATACGGAAGAGCCGGATAAGTGATGTGATGGCGATTCTGCCAGAAAGCAACAAAGACATCATTCACAATCTCCCCTGCCACCCTCCTGTCATGCACATAATAAACAGCTATCGCACACAAATAAAGGTAGTAGGTATGATAGATTTTATCAAATGCTTTTGTATTACCGTGATTTAACTGTTCAATTAGATTTTCAGAGATTTCTGGTAGATTCATTCGTTGTCTTTCTTTAAGGAACGGTGCAAATATAGCGATTAATTCAGAAAAACAAAATTCCAATCAGATAAACCGGAGCCCGGCAATCATTCCTTAGCCCTACAATCCCATCGGTATTTTCAACAAATACCAAACAATAAACAGCAATGTCCAGACAACCAGGATGCCTAATGAATATCTCCAAGTATATTTCAGCAATGAGCCATACGTAATCTGCTTATCATACTGCCGCATATAGGTAAGCACCAGAGGCATATAGAATAAGAAAGGAGTAATGGCATTCGTCGAGCTATCTCCGATACGAAAAGCACATTGTGCTATATCCGGAGCAATTCCCATCTGTGCAAACATAGGAATAAAGATAAAAGACATAAAAGCCCATTTGGAGGTAGCAGATACCATAATCAGATTTATCAATGCCGTAAACAGAATAAACAGGACAAGAGCAGACAAAGGAGCCGGTTCAAACGAAGAAAGCAGATCAGCACCCATGATAGCCAAACATTTGTCCAGATGAGAATATTCAAAACAGGCAAACATCTGCGCAGCGAAGAAAGCGATAACGAAATACACCCCAAGAAGCTTCATTGGCTGCGTAAGTCCTTCAATTACATCATTGTCAGTGCGATACCGTCCGGAACTGAATCCATAAGCCATTCCCGTAATACCTGCTCCCAAAGAAAGCAAAAACAAAATACCGGCAATAAAAGGCGAATGCATCAAACCACCATTCACCCCCCGCAAAATTCCATAAGAAGAAAAAGTAAGCCACAAGATAAGAGCCACATAGATAGCTGCCACAACAATGGAAATCATAATGGCACGCCGTTCTTTACGAGACAGAGGATGGTAAGCCACCACCTTCATACTGCCTTCATACTTACCTAACGTAGGAAGAAGCCATTTTTGAGTAATCCAATACACAATAGCCGTAATGGCCACCGTTGAAGCACTCATAAAAAAGTAATTGCAAAGAGGTTCCGTATTCCCCTGATAACCCGTTTGTGCCAGTGCAGCCTCTTGCGTGGTATGCGCCAACAACGGGTCCATCGTACTCAATACAATATTAGCACTATACCCGCACGCAACGGAAACATAAGCCGTTACAATCCCTGCAATCGGATGAAGCCCCACCCATTGAAACAGCATAGCAGCAATAGGCAATAAAATGATATATCCACCATCACCAATGGCATTCGACAACAAGCCAAGCACAATCACCCACAAGATGATCTTCCTCTTTTCCTGCCGGTTTCCCACCCCCATGCGGATACAAGCATCAATAAAACCGGAATGTTGTGCCACTCCCAATCCGAACATAGCAATAATCACCATGCCCAATGGAGCAAAACCTGTAAAGTTCTTAATAGCATTCCGCAACCACCAGCGGATTCCTTCCGGACTCAACAGGCTTTGTACACGGATATCCTCACCTGTCTGCGGCAATGTCACTTTCAATCCATAGATATCGCATATCCATGAAAGAAAGACCACTGCCATTGTCAGCAGAAGGAACATCGTAGCGGGATGGGGCATGCGCCATTTATTCTTCATCATTTTCCGACTAAGCAAGAAGCTACCGTTAATACTTAATTTACTCTTCGTCAGGCTCCAGATTATCCAGATCAATAATACGCAATTCCAATGCACGTACTGCCAACCGGGTAGCATTCACTCCCACCCGTTCACCATTCGGAAAAAGACGTCCGATAAGATCATTCTGCCGTTTCTCCAATGATTTCACACCAAAAGGCATTCCTTTCAGATTGGCAATCATCTCTTTCGTATAACCCAAAGCCAGATGACGGAGAAAACGTTCATCGTATTCATCAATATCATAACTGATGACAGCCTCCTGACGCTTGGCATCATTGGCTACCGATTTCTTGAAACGATCTACAATCTTTTCCAGAATCGGATAGTTAAATACCAATTTCTTTCCATCCATCACAGCCTGTACATCTGTTTTCGTCAGTAGCTCACCCGTTTTGAGGATGATTCCATCGGCACCGGCATTCAATACGTCCACCCACAACTTTTCGTTCAGAATCTCACCCGTGAAGATCAATACCCGAACTCCTTTGTAACGTTTGAATATATTCTTGCAAATATCAACACCAATGGTCGTAGAACCTCCTAGTCCTAAGTCCAACAATACCAGATCGGGAAGCTGGGCCTCCATCAACGGCCAAAACTCACTTTCCGTCATTGCCGTGCCGATTACTTCTGCATTCGGTATTTCATGACGGAATATTTCTTCTGTCCCTTTCAACTCCAGTTTTACATCCTCTACAATAATAACTTTAAACTTCTGTTCTTCCATGTTCCTTATCTAATAACTTTTATGTGTTTTCCTTTTATCGGCGCGGAATAGTGAAATAAACCGTAAACCCGCCGCCTTCAGCCGGCTCGGCATTGATACGGCATCCCCTACGCCCCGCAAATTCGTCGTGGTCGCGGATAATCTGCTTACATACCAGATATTCCGTTCCCCTCAACTCCCCTTTTTCACCGGAAGTCATACGTGCCAGATTCGGATAAAATAGTTGATTCAACTCTTCCACACTCTTCTCACGTCTCGTATCCGTAAAGAGGAAACGAATATATTCATTATCCTTGCGCGCTTGCAGACGTATCACTCCATCTTCACGTACAGTCAATGCTTCATCAATCAAATTCTCCAATAGAAAACGCAACTGATTCACGTCTCCTATCACCTTCGCCTCCATCGGCTCTATTTCCAATTCTATCCTCTCCGACCGATTCTTCATCAACTTCTTGAAATATTTTCCGGCAGCATCCAAAAGTTCCTGTACCGGAATCACCGTACGCCGGAAAGTGACCTCCTCCAATTGACGGGAAGCACACGAACTCAAAATCGTAAAGATTCCCTTATAGTATTCAATCAATTCCGTCATAGTCTCCACCGCTTCACGCTCCTCCGTTTCCGAAAGATTCTGCGCATTCAACCGCCCTACAATCTGTTTGATCTTATTCGGATAATAAATCGTCTCATGTTTAATCGTCGACAGACAGTTGTCAAGCACCATATTCTGAACATGCAACATGCTGTCTTCCCAGGAAGCCCGGCGTGTTTCTTCGTGTGCCGACTCGATATCCCGGTATTTTGTAGCCAGTTTCACCACTGCGTTAAACACAACAATAGCCACATAACGAGCTACCAGTTCAAAAAGCAGTCGATCCGTCTCCTGTTCCGTTCCTTCTCTGCGCTCCAGATAAAGCACACCGACACATTGATGCTCGCCCCCTGCTTCCACCATCAGCGGAATTGCCTGAAGATGCTGTTCGGAAAGATATTTCCCGGAACTAAAACACTGCTCTACCATTTCCGGCATTTCCTGTCCGGGACGAGAAGCATATTCCAGCCGGTGTGTCGTTTCATTATAAACGGCAATTCCCATCCGGTCAATCGTCAGTAATTCATTAACAGAACCGAATGCTTCATCCACAATCCGCTGCGGAATTTCTTTAAGTGTACTCTCTTCCCGTTGAAGTGCCTCTGCATTTTCCTGTTCCTGCGGTCTCACCAAAGATGCAGCAAACACCTTCTGGTTAATCTCAAGTACCTGTTCGAGATTCAAACGATTCTGCAAACGTTTTCTCATGTACAGAAAATAATATCCGACCAACGAAACAATCAATAAAACAAAGCATAAAATAATTCCTACCGTCTTATTGGTATTCGAACGCTCCAACTGCCGGCAATATGCTTCGAGAGTTTGATCCTCTCCCTGCAACTTATACAAATCCGTAAATGCCGAATTATTATAACTATATGCATCCAACTGTTTCAAAGCCAAAAAAGCAACTGACGCCTCATTCCTGATATCCAAAATTACATGATAATCCGAATCAAACAGTTCGTTCCACCAACTGATTTCAGCAGGCGTTCCCTCACCTACCAGCTTCATATACCGATGTGGGCGATCCGGACGCGCATATTTTTCATAATGCTCATTCAGAAAAAGCATCGCAGAATCTATATATTGCAAAGCCAACTCATAATTTTCATCCACATTAGCAAAATAGGCAGCATTTGCATAATCCGACGCTACATCCAGCAAATCCTCATACGCAGAATCCGTAACTACTACAATCGAATCTCCATCCTGCAACATGGGAGGAATCGGATCATGCAGACAAGAAACCATCCCCAACGGAAGCAACAAGCAAAGCAACAATACCCCCATCGCTTTACGCACTCCCGAAGGCAAACGAAAATAGAAATGGCTTCCTTTCCCTAGTTCACTCTCCACATCAAAGACGCATCCCCGGAATAAATCATTCGTCTTCTTATACTTCTCAATGATTCCCTTACAATTCATCAATCCGAAACCACTACCTTTGTTTTCTTTCAACACTTCCGGATCGGCTGCATTCTTCATTCCGATCACACGGGAATCATACACCTTCTCACCAATGATATGCGCCACATCCTCTTCGGAAATACCTCTTCCGTTATCCTCCACAGAGATCTCGACATAGGCATCCTCCGTAGTACGGGCATACACTTTAATTGTTCCTCCTTCCGGAGTATATTTACGGGCATTTTCCGCCAGCGTATTAATCATAAACAAAGTTAGTGCCCGGTCGGCCTTCACCATAACCGTAGTCGGTTCAATTTCCAACTTCTGATTTTTCATTTCAAAAGCACGTCTTCCCTTGCCTAGCAACTCAAACAGTTCATTGAGACTGAAAGTTTCAATATTCAGGCTAAGCGTTCCTTGCTTCATCTTAATCCAAAGAGCCAGAATATCGTTGTACTCATTAATCGTAGTTACCAACTCGTCAATGTATTGATACTTCTCTTTCTTAATCTTCGCATTATCAATATACCCCCGCTCCGTCAACTTATGCACCTCGTTCAAGATACGGTCGATATAAGGATTAATACCATTGACAATGGCCAGACAAGCCTTCTTTATAAGATTCTGACGTTTATTTCCCGCAATATGTTGTTCGTAAACATACCGTTGCTTTTCCAACTGCATCCGCTCGTCACTCAACGCTTCCACCATCTGCTCATTATCCGCAGCCCAAACAATATACGGTTCAAGCACATGCACCAATGCTTTTTCATCACGGTTCAACCGATGCAGAGGAACCAGTGCCGCTTTTCCTTCCTCCGGAATTTCCAGTTGAAGACGTCCTTTCCCAAATAGTTGATCGATACCTTGTTGAATTAATGGAACATTCATCGGAATGGACGAAGTTATATCCCGGCAAAGAGTCAGAATCCGTTGCAGACGCTCCACGTCTACCTGATTCCTTATTTTAGACCGTTTATTGAAAAACCACCAAAGAATAACCACCAATACAAGTCCGACAATAACCAAAGAAAGTACAAGCGTCATTTGTCGTGAATCGGCTTCCAATGAAAGATAGCGGCTCTCCAACTCCTTATCCTGACGGGTATAATTCAAAATATCCAAATATATATTCCGGTTGTAATCAGAAGCATACTTCATCCCGAGCCCCGCATACGACACACTCAATTGCTCCCGAATCCTTGAGATCCATTCAGGTACCGTTCTCACATCTTCCTGCATGATCCATGGAACCCCGGTATAAGTCGTATCTCCCTCCACAAAAACATGTAGTTTATCCAATGTATCCGCCGCATGGTGATAATAGAGCATGTGATGTTGATTCACACAATCCAACGCTTTTGCAAGCGTATCCAATGCCTCCGTATAACGTCCGTGCTCATTCATATATTTACCGATAGACACATACGCACCGGCAATCTGATACAAATCATTGTACTCACGAAATTTTTCAAGCGCACGCTGTGCCATTCGCAAAGGCAAAAGCGAATCTACAGGAAACCCAAACTGATCCAGCGCATATCCCCTTCTCGTCCGGAAAAGTTCGAAATTATTGGGTGAAACCATCAGATTAGCCAATCCTTGCAGACCATTTCCTTCGAAATAAGGATGATTAGTCTGAACAGCCGTCCGCCAGGTAATATAGAGTTGGTCGAACTCACGCATTTTCCGGTCTTCCGGCTTGGTTGCTTCCACCAACGAAGCCGAACCTTTAATATAATGATAATAAAGCAACTGATTAGTATCTGTCAAAGCTTCATCTTCCGGAATCCGGTTGAGAGATGTGATGGCCTCCTGCCGTTGCTGCAGATAGTAGTAATAAATAGAAGAAACGATGAAAAATTCGGTGAATGCATAATCCAGGCGTAGCGCCTCGTGACGGTCGGCAAACAAATCACTCTCTTCACGAATACGTTTCATGCGCTTGAGCGCACTATTACGATAATCATAAAATTCTTTGTTCATAGCCGTTCGCTGACAGATTTTCATCAGTCCGATGTCGGCAATCAACAGTTCGAGTTCATTTTTAGTCAGTTTATATACTTCCTTATGCAGCGCTTCCGCCCGGTCAAAGTCCATAGCCATAAAAGCACAGAACCCCAGGTTGTTGGATGCTTCCGCTTTCCCCGACTTGTAGAAATTCACCTGCCGATAGGCTTCATTGGCATATTTATAAGAAGAATCCAGGCTTCGATAACGATAAGCATACGCTTTCCCGTTTAATGAATCAATCAGGCGCACCTCTTTAGTCGGCACCATATCAGTGCACGAAAAAAAAGAGGCAAACAACACTATACCTATTATATATAAAGGAAAGCGTGAACTCATTTTTAACTATTAACTGTTTTCAGAAAGCAAATCTACAAATATTTCCGATAAGTTGGAGAGAAAAATATTTTTTATACAATAAGTCCTTCTAAATAATAAGAGAAATTCCTACCTTTGCAGGCAAATTAACAAATAGGTAACATCTATTACAAAATGAGCGAAAAAGCACCCTTTATGGTATTCTCGGGAACGAACTCGAGATATCTGGCAGAAAAAATCTGCGCAAGCCTGGATTGTCCTCTGGGAAATATGAACATTACCCATTTTGCCGATGGCGAATTTGCTGTTTCATATGAGGAATCAATTCGTGGCGCACACGTATTCCTGGTTCAATCCACTTTCCCTAACTCAGACAACTTAATGGAACTTCTCCTGATGATCGATGCTGCAAAACGCGCGTCTGCAAAGAGCGTTGTAGCTGTAGTCCCCTATTTCGGATGGGCACGTCAGGATAGAAAAGACAAACCCCGTGTATCTATCGGCGCTAAGTTGGTAGCCGACCTGCTGTCTGTTGCAGGTATCGACCGCCTGATTACGATGGACTTGCATGCAGACCAGATTCAGGGATTCTTCAATATCCCGGTAGATCACCTGTACGCATCAGCTGTATTCCTCCCTTACATCCAGTCATTGCAACTGGAAAATCTGGTTATTGCTACACCGGACGTAGGAGGTTCAAAACGTGCCAGCACTTTCTCCAAATACCTCGGTGTACCATTGGTACTCTGTAACAAATCACGTGAAAAAGCCAATGAAGTAGCATCTATGCAAATCATCGGTGACGTAGAAGGTAAAAACGTCGTATTGATTGACGATATCGTTGACACAGCAGGAACAATCACCAAAGCAGCTAACATCATGCTGGATGCCGGTGCCAAATCTGTACGCGCCATCGCCAGCCACTGCGTAATGTCTGATCCGGCTTCTTTCCGTGTACAAGAGTCTGCCCTAACCGAAATGGTATTTACCGACAGCATCCCTTACGCAAAGAAATGCCCGAAAGTAAAACAGTTAAGCATTGCTGATATGTTTGCAGAAACAATCAAACGAGTAATGAATAACGAATCTATCAGTTCACAATACATCATTTAATAGATGATAGGTGACAAATGATAATTGATAGTTGAAGTTACTTTCAACAGGAAATTATAAAATGGATAATGACCGCTTTTGGTTATTATCCATTTTTCTTTGTACCATAAAAAAGAGGCCACGCAATGCGCAGCCCACTATCATTTATCATCTATCACCTATCATCTATTGAAGTCTTCCGAATTTATAGGTTCCTTTTTTAATCACCTTTCCATCTTTATCTGTTTCTACAAAAGGACCATTTTTCTTTCCTTGTTTGAAAAATCCGTCAAAGCGATTACCATCTTTATCAATTTGTACGCCCTGTCCATCTTCCAATCCGTCAACAAAGCCACCTTTATATTGCATTCCAGCAACGGTTTTTAGAGTACCCTGTCCATTGGGACGGTTGTCTTTCCAATCACCGTCATAAACATCGCCATTGCTCCATTTATAGACTCCTCTGCCATCACGTTTATTGTTTTTCCAGCTTCCTTCGTACACAGCACCATTCGCCCAGGTAAAAGTACCTTTTCCGTCTTGCATGCCATTTTTGAAATTACCTACATACTTGTCGCCGTTAGCATGATAATAAACTCCTTCACCGGTGCGTTCACCTAAGAGATAAGAACCTTCATAACGATCGCCCGTGTGAAAGTAGTAAGTACCTCTTCCGTGTTGAATATCATCCGCCCAGTCACCATCGTATTTATCTCCATTGGTATATTCAAATACCCCTTTTCCGTGACGGACATCATCTTTCCAATCTCCTTCATACTTACAGCCATCGTCCCAGTTCATGATACCTTTTCCGTTCTTCTTATCATTTTTCCAGTGACCGGTATATTTGGCACCATTCGCCCAAGTGTATGTACCTTCGCCTTCACGCTTATCATTCACCCATTTACCTACATACAAATCCCCGTTATGATAATACATTGTTCCTTCACCATGCTGATAATCCTGATACCACATACCGTCGTAACGGTTATTATTCATAAAATAATAGATACCTTTTCCGTGCTGCTGGTCCTGAAACCACTGTCCTTCGTATTTTTCTCCATCGGGAAACATATAAATTCCATATCCTTCACGTTTCCCCTTCACATATTCTCCTTCAAAGACATCACCGTTTTTAAAGACTGTTTTTCCTTTTCCATTCGGTTTTCGTCCTTTCATTTCTCCCGTATAGACACTGCCATCCTTAAAAGTATAGTTGCCAATCTTTATTTCAGTGGAGAATGTATCTTTAATTTTTCCGAAAAATCCGCTTTTTTTTCCTTCATTTTCTTGTGCCATCACTCCCTCTTGTGCAAGAAGAGCCAGCAAAAGTGTAGTATATAGATATTTCCTCATTGGTTTTAGTCGTTACTCATTTTAGAATTACAATTTGGACAAAGATACAATTTCTATCCCAAACAGCCCACTTTCGGAAAGCAAATTATGACAACTTTTTACCTGCAATGACCTCTTTTAATGTCTCTTTGCACAAATAGCGCTGTGCCAAATCTTGTATTTCCATCGGAGTAACCTCATTCACAGCCAGCAGAGAACGTGAAAAGTAGTCATCATCCAGACCGGAAGTAGCAATGAAGATCCACGCATCCGAAAGTGAGAAAGGCGACTCATAACTACGGCACATTTCTCCCAACATATAGTTGCGTACAATAGTCAATTCTTCGGCTGACACAGGTTCCTGATGCAGGCGGTCTATTTCATGATACACTTCCTGTATCAACGGTTCCACATATTCATTATCCGTTTCTGTCGAGATAGCCAATAGTCCGCTATCCGGATAAAACATGATTCCTGCTGAAATACCATAAGTATATCCCTTCTCTTCACGAATATTAGACATCAGCCGACTACCGAAATAACCTCCGAATAAAGTCATCAATACCCGAAGTTTCAAATAATCAGGATGATTACGAGTAATGGTCGTATATCCCATCTTCACAGCACTCTGCATGGCATCTTCACGCTCTGTAAAAATTCTCTTTTCGGGAACAGCAGTAAAAGGAAAACTTAATCTCGACACCTGCTGCTGATGCTGACCGAAAGAAGTGCCGAATATATCTGTCACCCGGCTGATAATATCCTCCGTCACCTTACCGGACAAAAAGATAGAGCAATTACCCGAATGATAATACCGTTCATAAAATTCACGGAGCACTTCCGGAGTGATGGCATGATAATCTTCCTCCACTACTATTTTACCACATGGATGCTGTTCGCCGTAAAGCGACTGCAACAGACTGCGGTGTGCCAGAAAATCAACTTTGGAAGTATTGACCTGGTATTGTTGAATATTGGTATCGAGAATGGTATGCAATTCCTTTTCCGGGAAAAGCGGTTCTTTAATCATGGATTCCACCACCTCCAATGTTTTCGCCAAATACTTATTCAACGAATAAACAGTGATATATGCATATTCCGACGAGCTGGACAATTCGAGCCATGAGCCGTAGTAATCCAGTTTTTCGGCAATGGTGGCAGCCGTATATTTTTTCGTGCCTTCGCGCAGCATCCGGTTCGTAAACAGAGCTTGCAGTTTCTGCGACTGTTGCCAGCGCCCCCCGGCAAAAAGTACATCTATGCGTACCACTTCCTGTTCACCCGCATTAATAACAGTCAACGGAATACCGTTTGGCAACGTCATTCGAACGGGAGGAAGTATACGAAAATTTTTCAGGGTTTGTATTTCAGGTTGTATCGTACGATCCATAAGATTAGATTCTATTCTTCAAAAATTCTTCTGCCCGTTCCAAGTCTTGTGGGGTATCAATTCCAATAGTTTCCACTTCACTGATACCGACCTTTATTTTGTATCCGTTCTCCAGCCAGCGAAGCTGCTCCAAAGATTCGGCCAACTCCAAAGAAGACTGTGGAAGCATGGTAATCTCTTTCAGCACCTCTGTACGATAAGCATACAATCCGATGTGCTTGTAGTAGGTATGTCCCTTCAACCAGTCCTGTTTCTCGGCATTACGCTGATAAGGAATGATAGAACGGCTGAAATAAAGTGCGTTCCAGTTCTTGTTGACTACCACTTTCGGTGAATTCACGTTTTCCAGTACGGCAAACGGTTCATCGGCAGTAAAAGGCTTCACCAACGTAGCAATCTGCGTGGTTACATCTTCAAAACAAGCCTTTACCGCATCCAGTTGTGAAGGCTGAATAAAAGGCTCATCTCCTTGTATATTCACTACGACGTCAAAATCACCTCCAATCTTGGTACAGGCTTCATAACAACGATCCGTACCACTTTTGTGGTGAACGGAAGTCATCACAACCTTTCCCCCGAATGCTTTAACGGCAGCTTCAATGCGTTCATCATCCGTAGCTACATAAGCGTCATCCAAAACGCCTGCCACTTGTTCGTATACGCGTTGTATGACTGTTTTTCCGCCCAACATAGCCAACGGTTTCGCAGGAAAACGAGTGGATGCATAGCGGGCAGGTATAATTCCAAGAAATTTCATCTACTTAATAAATAATGAAGAATGGAAAGCAGATAATGACTGTTGTATATATCCCCTTTGCCAATCCTCCGGTTTTAATATTTTGTTATCATATAAAAGCATGTCAATATCCAGACATACTTTTTCCTCTTTCTTATCCTCCGAACGACGTCCGGACCTCTGTTCTATATCTTTCAACATTTTCCTCACCGTCTCTTCATCCTTATCGGAATAGAACAGAACCACTTGGTTGGAAAACAGAGCCGGATTCTTAAAAAACAAAGGTTTAGTTTCCAGTTCGGGAGCAAAACATATAGAAGAGAACGATTCAGTCAACTTCTGCCTGGCAAAAGTCAGGTTCTCTTTCCTGTTGTAATTACTCCCTATGCAAACAATATACTTGTGCATTTAAATTAAGTATTAGGTATTAAGTATTAAATAGCACTATACTTAATACTTAATTAAACAGATCATCCAGTCCTCTTTCTTCCACTTCGCCATCAGGAGTTTCCGAACCGGCACACGGGTCAAACCCTTCAGGGAGTTTGAATCTCTCCTGCTGGTCATATCCCAAAGTCGGATCGTCATACACTTTCTTCATATACATCGCCCAGATAGGCAAAGCTGCAGCAGCACCCTGTCCATAGGTCATTCTACCGAAGTGAATATCACGTTCGTCACCTCCTACCCAACAACCGGATACCAGTGAAGGAGTGAATCCCATAAACCAGGCATCGGAGTTATCATTGGTCGTTCCTGTTTTTCCACCCATATCGGCGGTAATTCCATATCGACGAACACGTCCACCCGTTCCTTCATTAATAACGGCACGCAGCATAACCAACATTTTGTAAGTGCTTGACGCGCTTATCACTTCTTCCATTTGCGGTGCAAAAGTAGAAATGACATTGCCATCACTATCCTCAATACGGGTAACGAACAATGGAGCCACCCGGATTCCTTTATTGGCAAAAGCCGTATATGCGCTGACCATTTCACCGACAGAAATTTCACAAGGTCCCAGACAAAGTGAAACCACCGGATCAATTGCTTTATTGCGTACACCGAAGCTATGGATCAAGCGTACCAAATCATACGGATTCAGCTTACCCATCAGGTATGCAGAAATCCAGTTATCGGAGTTTGCCAATCCCCATTTCAGAGTTACCATTTCTCCATAACGCTTATCATTTGCATTACGTGGTGTCCAGGGAGTTCCATTCTCATCAATCAAAGTCTGCTCTACGTGGCGTGCCTGATCGCAAGGAGAAAATCCGTTCTCCATTGCCAATGTATATAAATACGGTTTAATAGTAGAACCTACCTGACGACGTCCCACCATCGCCATATCATACTGGAAGTATACATAATTCGGTCCGCCCACATAAGCTTTCACGTGCCCGTTTGCCGGATCCATTGACATAAATCCTGTCCGCAAGAAAGATTTGTAGTAGCGGATGGAATCCATCGGTGTCATAATCGTATCTTTATCACCCTTCCAGGAAAAGACAGTCATTTCTTCCGGCGTATCGAACGCCTTACGAATCTGTTGTTCCGAAGCTCCCGCCTCTTTCATGAGGCGATAACGTTCCGTTTGTTTCATTGCTTTCGTCAACAACTCTTCCACTCGTTTTTCCGGTAGTGATCTTGCATACGGGGCATTCTTACTTCCCTCTTTTTCCTTGAAGAATACAGGTTGCAGATAATCACCCAAATGCTCTTTTACAGCATCTTCGGCATACTGCTGCATACGTGAATTGATAGTTGTATAAATCTTCAATCCATCTGTATAGATGTTATAATTTGTACCGTCTTTCTTCTTGTTTTTCGCACACCAGCCATATAACGGGTTAGTTTCCCAAGCGATAGAATCTTCGTAGAATTTCTGCATTTGCCAACCACGATAATCACTTCTTACCGGTTTCGGTGCTGTCATGACGCCGCGGAGATATTCACGGAAATAAGTAGCCAATCCCTCTTTGTGGTCAACACGGTTATAAGTCAGTTTCAACGGAAGAGCCTGCAATGAATCACATTCTGCATCTGTGATATATCCGGCTTTACGCATCTGCTCGAGCACCACATTACGACGACCACGTGAACGTTCGTTGAAACGAACCGGATTGTAGAGAGACGGATTCTTACACATACCCACCAATGTAGCTGCTTCTTCAATCTTCAAGTCCTTCGGTTCACAGCCAAAATAGGTATATGCAGCAGTTTTGATACCAACAGCATTATTCAGAAAATCAAATTTATTGAGATACATACTCAATATTTCCTCTTTGGTGTAGTAACGTTCAAGTTTCACCGCAATCACCCATTCAATCGGTTTTTGGAAAAGACGCTGAAGTGTATTTCTCGCCACATTTTCCGTAAACAACTGTTTAGCTAGCTGTTGCGACAAGGTACTACCCCCACCTGCATTTTTCTGAAACATCAAACCACGTTTCACAAACGCACGGAACAATGCTTTGGCATCAATCCCGGAATGCTCGACAAAACGAACATCTTCCGTTGCAATAAGAGCATTGATAATACTGGGCGACAAATCCTTGTAAGCCGTATACACCCGGTTTTCCTTGCTGTAAGACCATGTACCAAGCACTTTCTCATCTTCAGAAAAAATCTCCGTTGCAAATTTATAGCTCGGGTTCTCGAGTTCCTCTACAGGAGGCATATAGCCAATCCAGCCCTTTGAAATGGAGACAAAGACTATAACAATAGCCAATACTATGACTGCCAAGAATATCCAAAGAGCTTTTATTATTTTTCGAATCATGTTTTTTCTCGCTTAAAATGACGCATTTAATTAAGATGCAAAGGTAGATAAAATCCGCTATTCAGCCAACGAGTTTGATTATAATTTCTATTTTGTTAAAATATAGAGCGATACTCCTAACAAATAGCACGAAACAAAAAGAAAGAACGTTTGTTTGGGAAAATAGCGGAAAGAAAGTATCTTTGTATACACTTATTCAAAGTGCATTCATATAAAAGACATTAATTATGAAATACGTATCATCAGACAGGAAGTTATTACCTTATGGTATGATGAACTTCGAGGACATCCGTTTGGACAATTATTATTACGTGGATAAGACCTCTTTCATCCCCTTGATAGAGCAATCAGATCGTTTTTTCTTTTTTATCCGCCCACGCCGATTCGGAAAAAGTCTGACTTTGAATATGCTTCAACATTATTATGATGTACGTGCCAAAGATAAGTTTGACGCTTTGTTTGGCGATCTTTATATTGGAAAGCATCCCACAAAGGATCGTAATAGCTATCTGGTAATAAAATTAAATTTCTCGGGAATAAGTGGAGATTTACACAGCTACCGCAAAGGTCTGGACGAACATTGCAGAATCGTATTTGACTATTTCTGTGATGTTTATGCTGACTACTTACCTGAAGGAATCAAAGAAAAAATGGACGAAAAGGACGGAGCCGTCAGCCAATTCGAATATCTGTTTACGGAGTGCGCCCGTGTAAATCAAAAGATTTATCTCTTCATTGATGAATACGACCATTTCACCAATACAATACTCTCTGATGTCGACAGCTTAAACCGTTACACTGATGAGACACACAAAGAAGGTTATTTACGTGCTTTCTTCAATAAAATAAAATCCGGCACAGACTCCAGCATTAAACGCTGTTTTATCACCGGTGTCAGTCCCGTGACAATGGATGACTTGACCAGCGGCTTCAATATCGGTACTAACTACTCACTGTCACCAAGATTCAACGAAATGATGGGATTCACAGAAAGTGAGGTTCGCGAAATGTTAACTTATTATTCTAATACAGGGCATTTCAATCATACCATCAATGAGTTGATAGAAATCATGAAACCATGGTATGACAATTACTGTTTTGCACAGGAATGCTATGGTAAAACCACGATGTACAATTCCAATATGGTGCTTTATTTCGTCAAAAATTATATCGAATATAACGGTGAAATACCTAAAGATATGGTAGAAGACAACATCCGTATTGACTACGAAAAATTGCGTATGCTCATTCGTAAAGATAAAGAGTTTGCGCACGATGCATCCATCATACAGACCTTAGTAAGCCAAGGATACATCACTGGAGAAGTGAAAAAAGGATTTCCAGCCGCCAGTATTATTGATCCAGACAATTTCATAAGCCTACTCTATTATTTTGGCATGCTTACTATTAGTGGCGCACATGAAGGAAAGTGCAAACTCACCATTCCCAATCAGGTAGTGCGCGAACAACTTTACACCTATTTGTTGAACACTTACAATGAAGCCAACTTAAGCTTCAGTAATTATGAGAAAAATGAATTATCCAGCTCGCTTGCTTATCGAGGTACCTGGAAAGCTTATTTTGACTATATAGCCGATTGTCTGAAACGCTATGCCTCCCAACGCGACAAGCAAAAGGGAGAATTTTTCGTACATGGTTTCACATTAGCCATGACTGCACAAAACCGGTTCTACCGCCCTATTTCGGAAGCAGATACACAAGAAGGATATGCTGACATCTTCTTATCTCCATTATTAGATATTTATCCGGATATGAAACACAGTTACATAATCGAGTTGAAATATGCTAAATACAAAGATCCGGAAAATCGTGTGGATGAATTACGATTAGAAGGAATCGCTCAAACCAACCGTTATGCTGATACAGATACAGTAAAAAATGCTATTGGCACCACACAGTTGCATAAGATTGTTGTAGTATATAAAGGAATGGAAATGAGAGTATGTGAAGAAGTGTAGCTCTCTAATTATATCTAAACACAAACAGGCGGGAAAAATCCCGCCTGTTATTCATTCATAAATATACCTATTTATAAGATAATCAATTACAAGGTTGCTGCCTGTACACCTACCACTCCGGCAATCGCACCGGCAACAGCAATAATCACTTTCAAAATAATACTCCACGTTTTTTTCATAGACATTTCTCTTTTTAAATTAAACATTAAATGAACACTCTAACCGTCAGCTATTAATCAACAAGACATTAAGCTGCGGGATCGGGTGCCTCTCCACTATCATCGCCATCATCTCCACCATCTTCGCCTTCACCCGGTTTTTCAGGATTTGTGGGAGATACAGTAACACTAATTTTCTTCAGATATTCATCCAGACTGATCAGGTCTAACTTCTCATCTGCACGGGTAGCAGTTTTGGTGACACGCAACTCTTTATTGGCTTGGAAAAAGATACGAACACTATCCACACTCTTAGCATTAATATCCTTCGCCAACTCCGCACCCTTGGAACGGGCAGTCAACATAAACACACCTAAGCCTTCGATATTAATTGATTTACCTTCCAGCAACTGCTCCTTCATTTTTTCCACAAAATTCTGGATTACGCTCTTAATATCACCGACAGACAGCGAAGAACGATCCTGCATTTTCTGTGCAATATATTTCAGGTTGACGGACTGACCTAAAGTGATCAAATGCGGATAATATCTCTTAGGAGAATTGGGAACACGCGGATCTGTTGGTCGCGTAATGACTTTGTAAATTACACTCATACTACGTTTTTTAAGATTTAAATTCAAGTTATTTATTCACGTTTTGTTGATCAACAATGCAAAGGTGAAGCTTTTATTCCGGATAGAAAAGAAAAAAGCCCCTTGCGGAGCTCTTTATATTCAATCAAGTATATAGCGACTTATAAATCAATGATATAATCAAGCATTTATAATCTTCCAGTCTCCAATCGTACACCGTTCGCTATCAAAACTGACAGCCACCTTTACGATAGGCAATCCACATAAAGCAAAGCGTTCCGGATAATTCTTCAAATCAATTTGCTCCATCGCTTCACCCGCACTTTTATTCAATTTCAGTTCCATCAAATACAACGTAGTCCTTGTACGAAGTACTATATCTACCCGTCCACGAGGAGTACGAACTTCCACATCTACGTAATATCCCAACAAACTGAATATGATATAAAATACCTGCTGATAGTGTCCTTCGAACTTTGTATTGTCACAGTAAGGAATCGTAGACAGAAATTCCTGCAAACGGTGTAAAGCAGCATCCATATCACCATTCTGAATATCATAAAAAAGATATGCCACCATGGTAGTTGCTTCAGGTGTCTTGTTATCTACATAATGAGGAAGAAGGCTCTCCATCAGTCCCAGCCTTACTTCTTTATTGGGAATATCCAGCGTATAAAGATCTAGCATCTTATTATAATCCTTAATAGTGATATAACCACTTTGGTATAATAAAGGCACTGCATCAGTCATCGTTTCAGTAGGAGCGTCGAAAGCAGAAGACTTTAGTTGTTTACGTCCTATTTCAGAAGGTTTCACACCAAACTTATCCAACATCTTTATTAGATACGTAGGCGTACCGCTACCAAACCAATATGAGCCAATCTTACCCTTTTCCATAGCTGTAAGCAAACTAAAAGGATTATATATATCAGGTGACGGATAAGTAAAGTGATACCCATCATAATTTTCTTTCAGTTTCATCAAGGCTTCTTCCGGTGTAACCTCCAAATTCTTCGCCAATCTGTCCACGTCCTCTTCCATTTGAGAACGTATTTCATCCTCACTAATTCCACAGATAGCAGCGTATGGCTCATCCATACTGATATTCTCAATATTATTCAGTTCGCTGAAAATACTAAGTTGGGAGAATTTAGTAATACCGGTCAGAAATACATATCGCAAATAAGGATCACAAGCTTTCAAAGGGCTGTAAAAGTTACGCATGATATTACGCAATACATCCAGGTTTTCCCGTTCGTGCACTACATCCAGTAGAGGAGCATCATATTCATCAATAAGCACGACCACTTTCTTGCCGGTTTGCTCATAAGCACGTTTTATCAATCCCATCAAACGTTGATTGGGATTAACCTCCTCATCCAGCCGTCCATAAATCTGCTCATAGCCATACAATTTCAGATTTAACTCTTGGAGCAACTGTTCACTATCCGCATGCTTGGCGGTACTCATATCGAAGTGAAGTACCGGATATTCCGTCCACTCTTTCTCCAGTTTCTCCATAGCCAATCCGTGAAACAGGTCCTTGCGTCCGGAAAAATAGCTATGCAGCGTAGAAGTAAGTAATGATTTCCCAAAACGTCGTGGACGGCTCAAGAACATATAACTGGAAGCCGAATGAGTCATCCGATAAACATATGCTGTTTTATCAATATAGAGGTAATTCCCCTCCCGTATCTTCGAGAATGTCTGAATCCCGATAGGATATAATCTTTGCAAATCTTCCATATCAATCATATTTTTCACAAAGCTACTAAAAATTATCCATCAGTCATTGCTTTACAAAAAAAATATCAACTATCTTCACAGACAGTTGATATAATAGAAATCACATCGGATTTACACCGACATGAGGGCGTTGATCAGGAATACACCGCTGTGTATTTCCTGACCACAAAATGTAGGGGCTTCATGTGTGTAGCATGAAGTTAGGGACCTACATGTTCCATCTCACTTTCGTGTAAAGTATTAAAAGTACTCTATGACATTATTAACTTAAAAAATATCAGCCATTAATGACTTTAGTCTTCCTTGGTATGAGATTGTTCTCCATATCCATAACCGTAACCATATCGCTTACCATAGCCATAATACTTGCCATATTTACCATAGCCATAATAATAACCATACTTTCTTCTCTTCAAATCCAAACCATTTATTACAGTACACAGGCTAGGTAATTTATCTTTTTCAGCAAGTTCATTGATTAAAGTATACTCGTTTTTATGAGTATAGTCTGCACGGCAGACATAAACAGATAAATCAGCTACACGTCCAATTAGTAATGTATCAGTAACCATGCCAACAGGAGCGGTATCCATAATCACATAATCAAAATTCTTCTTGAGCGTTTCAATTGCTTTATCCAATCCATCACGGGCCAGTAATTCTGTTGGATTAGGAGGAACTGTTCCACCAGGAAGAATATAGAGATTCTTACTGACATCGGAAAGCTGTACCAAATCCATCAAGTTATTTTCCGGATTAGCCAAATATTGAGTTATACCAATTTCTTTTCTCGGAATATTAAAAACTTTATTCAAACCCGGTTTACGAATATCAAGACCAACGATTACTACTTTCTTCCCTAATAAAGAAAGACTAATAGCAAGATTAGCAGAGATAAAAGATTTACCTTCACCGCTGACTGTAGAAGTAACCAAAATCACCTTCTTATCATTTTCAAGCATAAACTGAAGATTCGTTCGAATATTACGGAAGGTTTCACTCATCAGATTGTTTTGATTCTCAAATACAGCAATAGCTCCCTGCTTTTCATCTGTCAACGGGATATCACCGACAATAGGTGCACTAGTAAGTTTTTCTACATCTGCACGACCTTCAATCTTGAATTTGGTTAATTCAAGCAAATATATAACCCCTACCGGAATTCCGACTCCTAGTATCAAAGCGATCAAATAAGTAATTTTACTTCTAGGAGACACAGGAGCATCATCTGCTATAGCTTCATCTATAATCTTCGCATTATTGGCTGTAGCAGCCAGAGTTATAGCATTTTCCTCACGTTTCTGAAGAAGCATCAAATAGAGTCCGGCCTTAATTTCCTGCTGACGCGCAATACTCACAAACTCACGTTCCTGCCCAGGTGCCTCACTAATGCGACGGGAATAACGGCTCGCTTCACGATCCAGATCCGCTTTTGTGATAAATAATCCACGCAAAACCCTGTCTAAAGATACTTGTACATTCTCTTTCATTGCACTAATGCTGGTATCAAGATTTATAATGGTAGGATTATTCTCCGTTGATGTACGTAATAAACGTTTCCTCTCAACAAGAACATCATTATAACGGTTGATAGCAGCCGCAAGATTCACATCCTGCAATCCGATATTACTAGGCAGAACCTCATAACCTTCATTTTGCATATATCTCTGCAAATCCTGCAGCAGATTAATCTGGGTTTGATTTTCCACACGCTTCTTTTCATATTCAGCGCTACCCGTCAATGCAATTTGTGCATCACTGGTCAAATCCGTAATACCCGCCCCACGTTTGAAACTCTCCAGATCCTTTTCCGTACTACCGAGTTCTTTAGAGATAATACTAATACGTTCATTAATAAATTCTGCAGTTTTTTGTGCCACTTCATTCTTATCATTATTCGTATTGATATTATACATCTCCAATAGCTTATTGATAAAATCCTTACCTCGCTGTACATTTGAGTTTTTCAAAGATATGACAGCCACGGAAGTGGTTTTGGAAGTCGGCTCGATAGTCATATTCTTGCAATATGCTTTCGCTACAGCCAAAGGTTTATTAATTGTTGCAGTAATATTGCGTGTAGTCTTTTCCGAATCCGTAGTTTCTTCCGATGTTCTTTTAGAAGACAATACCGAGTCCGGCGTCAGGAAAAAAGCTAATGTTCCTTTATCGGTAGGAAAAACAGCTGGCAACTTTTCGAAATGTTTCTGATATTCATCATCGCCTATCTTCACATTCACATCTATACTTCCCTGTGGTTGCAATGTCATCTCTACAGTCATCGGTTTCTCCAACAAGTCAGCCTCCTGTGGAGTCAGGCTTACTTGCACAGGCGAAGTCTTATACATGTTTCTGGAAGGAAATTCATCCTTATCTGTATAAGAAATATAGAGTCCCAAATCTTCAACCACCTCTTTGACAATAGTCTTGGAACGGAGAACTTCAATCTCGTTATCAATATTCTGCGAAGAAGAGACCATGCCATCCAATCCCAGACTCTCCAACCCGGAAAGCATTCCAGCACTCCCCCCTTTCTTATCATCCTTTATTAAAACCGTAGCGGAAATATTATATACGGGAGTGGACATATGCAAATAGACCCAAGCTGCAATCAAACACGCCACAACCGCCCCCACAAACCAAGGCCAGTGGATCAAATACTTAAACAGTAGTTCCTTGACGTCTATATTTTCTTCCTTAGATTCTTGTGCTTCGTTGAAATTTGTTTCTTTCATTGCAAATCATTATTTTAAAATATTTACTAATAGGCTGACAACGGATACCAGAATAGAAGTAGCGGAGAACCAAAGACTAGTACTATTACCGACATCTGAATTTCGAGCCTTTGCTTTATTGGGGGTCACATAGACAATATCATTCTGCTGTAACCAATAGTAAGGTGAAAGAATGGTTTCGGCCTTATTCAAATCCAAGGCTACAATTTGCTGTTTACCGTTTGCGTCTTCACGAATCAACTTTACATTATCACGAAGACCGTAGACCGTCATATCACCAGCCATGGCCAATGCCTCCAACAGATTCACTTTCTCATTAGAGATAGTGAAAGTACCGGGACGGGTAACTTCGCCGATAACAGATATTTTATAATTTACCATACGGACCGTTACAATGGGAGTCTCCTTCATGTAAGGCTTCAATTTATCTATAATCAGCTGTTCCGCTTCCCTTTTCGTTAAACCTCCTAACTTCAATTCTCCTAATACTGGAAAATTTATGTTTCCTTCATTATCTACCAAATAAGGTTGTAATACAGGTTGAGTAGTCACATAAGACGAAGTACTTACAGCTATTCCGGCATTGCTGGCAACCGTCAGATTAAAAGGTATCGCAAGTTCAGGATTAGTACACGATACCACAATAGTCAACAAATCCTTGGGCATGATCTTGGCATCATACAGTTTTTCCTGTTGTTCTACCTCGTTCACAACTTCCACATTCTGGAAATAGGGAACCTTTTTATAAGACTGGCAGGCAGCCAATAGGAATGGCAACAATAGTAGCCACGAATTTCTTTTGTTAAGTCTTCTCATCATAATTCTTAAATTCATAATTAAACGCCCTTTAATTCCTAATTTTTAATTTTCTAATATGCTTCTTTTTCTCCATGTATAGCATTATACACCGTCTTATACATAATATATAAGTCCAATAAAAAAGTCCAATGCTCTATATACCAAATATCACGTTGCACACGTCCCTCCATCTGCCAGAGTTCTTTCGTCTCACCACGATAGCCTGTCACCTGCGCCCAACCCGTTATTCCAGGTTTTACAAAATGACGAACCATAAACTTGTTTATCAGATTGGAATATTCCTCCGTATGTTTCAACATGTGAGGACGGGGACCTACAATGGACATATCCCCCTTCAACACATTGATGAATTGTGGCAATTCATCCACACTAGTCTTCCTCATTATCTCTCCGATACGTGTTTTACGAGGATCATTTTCCGTAGCCTGAAGAGTATCACATTGCGCATTAACCTTCATCGAACGAAACTTGTAACACCAGAATTCACGACCATCCTCACCACTGCGTTTCTGCTTGAAAAAGATAGGACCGGGAGAACTTAATTTAATTGCAATTCCGAAGAATATATAGACGAACGGAAAAACAGTAATAAGAAATAACCCTGAACAAACAACATCAAAAGCACGCTTGATAATACGGTTCTCCAGTGATTCCAATGGCTCACAACGAATGGAAAGTACAGGAACATTCCCCAATAATTCAAAATGCATTCTACGTTTCAAATAGTTACGGACATTAGGAACACTAAAAAAACGGACCAGATGGTTTTCGCAGTAATTAATGATGGGAACAATCTCCGCACTGCGCACAGAAGGAAGACTACAGTAAAGCTGATTGATCTCTCCCGCATGTTTTTCTAAAAAAGCACATACTTCGTTTGGTTGTCCCAAATATGGAACATCCTGCGGATACCGGTCCGAAGGAAAATCCTCGAAATACCCCAGTACACGATAACCGGACGTAGGATCATCCGTCATCGCATGATAAAGTTCCTGCATATTCTCATGGCTCCCAACTAATACTACCTTGCGAACATTTCCTCCCTTTTTCCGATAAAGCTCCAGAAAATGACGGGAAATTAGGCGGTAGCTAATAATGACAATTATCAGTGTAACATAAAACAGTCCGAAATAGCGGGAATGGGAAAAATGAAAATGAAAAACAAGCAACGTACAAACCGAAAAAAAAACAAAAGGAACCATGTTACGTAAGACACGGATCATAATCTGTTCAGGACGCACCACAGGACGATGAAGAATAACACCTGAATGCATATTACAAAGTAAATAGCACAGAGTGATAAGAGTCATACCCTGAAAGATAGAACCGCAATGGATACACCAGAAACGGGTACCTAGAAACAAATTAAATCCCCATAAAAGCAGGTTCAGCAAAATAAGATCCCCCAAAAGGACCAAAGACTTTAGGACTTTGTTAAAACGTTGGACTTCCTGCATAACAACAAACTTAAATATATAAAAATTAAAACATATTTCTGTATACAGAAACAACCTGTTCTGCTATTCTATCCCAGTTATATTCATCCATAAAATAATGGACAGAACAAAAATCCTGCACTAAATTCTTTTGTAATTTTTCCTGTAGTTGCTTTTCATTCCCTGTCTGAAAATAGCAATCAAAAGCCAGCCCTACTTCCAGATTTGCAGGGATATTACTCACAATCACTGGAAGATCATAGCTCATTGCCTCCAATAAAGCGATAGGTAAACCTTCATGAGAAGACGGCAAAACAAAACAACGGGCATGAGTTAGCAGTTCATGCAACTTAGTACCTTTAATAAAACCAGTCAGAATTACCCCATTCTCTTTTGCTAAAGACTTCAGTTTCTTTGAATAATCATCCTCAAAATCTGTATCACCTGCAAGCACCAGTTTATAATTCTGTTGTTTCAGAGCTGCAAAAGCCCGAATCAACTGATGAAAGTTCTTTTCCGGTACAAATCGTCCCATTGCAAATACATATTTACAGGGTTCTACCCCCAGGCTATTCAAATAGTCCGTATCCGCCACCTTATCCGGCGCAGGTACTCCGTTGTAAATCAAGTGGCAGTCTCTCCGCCCGTATTTGCGTACCAAAAGGTCATTGATCACCTCCGAGATAACAATCACCTCATTAGCAAACATACATCCCATCCGTTCCCCTAATCTCAACATCGTCTTCGCAGCAAATCCCCACTTATCCCGGTCATAATCGGGACCATGGTGAGTAAACACCACCTTCATGCCCAGCAGGCGTGCCAACGGTGTCACCAGTGCAGGTCCTATAGCATGGATATGTACAATATCCGCATGCAGGCTTTTAGCTTTCAGAATAGCTTTGAATGTATGAATGATAGCTTCAAATGACTTTTTCTTGGGAGTCACCAAGTCCACCAGTTTTATCCCTTTGTATTCCGTAAGCGAATCATGGACGTAGCTTTTCCTCCGAATCAGAGTGACGTCAATATCTTTTCTCGCAATACGTGGAAAAAGCTCCTCACAATGTGTCTCAACACCGCCCAGAATATCAGGGATACCCCGAGTGCCAGTTACTACAATTCTCATGTAATCAAAAGTCTTATTTTTCTATCCAATTTACAACCCGTTGCAACACATAATACTTCATGATATGAGCAAAACAGATAACCCCACCAAGCACAATTATACAAGTAACGATATAATTCATATCAGGTTGGCTGATAAAACGTTCGATATGTACTTTTTCAATAACTCTAAATATCACCATGTGAGCCAAATAAATCTCCATACTGATGTTGCTAATATATCTTGCCACTCTATTATTCAAGAACGCATTCTTAGCTCCAATTGCATAGAGCAGCCAAGCCACGAACATTCCGCTTTCAATAACATAATGCACGAAATCATTTTTCACCCTCAAACAAAACATAAAGAAAGCCACCGTCAGCAGGACAGTAAAAACAGCACAAAGAGAACTGTACTTACCGCCCCATTGACAAATGCTTTTCCGATATAAATAAGCGATTCCTCCCGATAAAAACAACGGTGCACAATAAATAAAATTTGTACGCCCGGGAGACTTGTCCACAAACTCCGGAGTATAGAAATAAAGCATAGCCACCCATACAAAGCCCAAAGCTATCAACATAGACAGCCACGCCCGCCGCTTATTGTCCGTCATAAAAACAAAGAAGGGGAAAAGCAAATAAAAAACGAACACAACTCCCAAAAACCAACCCACTCCAATCACCGTGATATGTGGATTAGGCAAAAGATTAAAACATAAAGTGAGGTTGGCGAATGTCTCAAAAAATGCTCCACGACTAGGATTCATAACCAAATCCAGCAAACAAAGGCAGGCAAAATAAGGCAAAATCCTTGCATATCGCTTCTTGTAAAAAGAATTAGGAGTAATGGTTCCTTTCTTGAATCGCTCATAATAACCACAACAAAGCGAAAATCCACTTACTATCATAAACAACAGCGTGAAATCCGTAAAAAAAGGAATCAGCTTTAATGTGAGATAATTTTCCGAAGGTTTCAGTGTGATGTTACTCAAAACGTGCATTAACACAATACCTACAGCAGCATAAGCCCGTAGCCCATCTAACGAATCATATCGTTGTTTATTAAACTTATTTAACGATTTTTTTTTGGGGGGGGTAATCGGACGAGATTGATTATTCATTTCTACTGTTTTATATCAGAACTTATCTCTTAAATCTCCCTGACAAGGATCCTGTCCTACGTTATACCAACATTTGTCCAGACACGCAGGCTTACCTTTTATACTCAAGAATTTATTTTTTAACGCCCATTTCAAAGGATGCTTAATATATTTATGCATCACCGGGGAAGCAGTACCTACCATCCAACAGTTCTTCGGACATTTGCGCACCATAGCACGTACTTGTTGCGCCTGTTCACTTTCCCAAATAGTCATAAAGTTCGGAGTTTCACGGATATTACCCATTTTCTTCATCCAGTATTTTTCTTCCAAACCATTACATGGATACACATCGCCATAAGGCTCAATAAAGAAATTGGCAGAACCGGCTTCGCAAGGCAGCATACGGCGACCTCCTTCTATATAATTGATTAGTCCCATATTGAAGAAAGCACGGAACCAGCTTTTCGGATGATTCTCTTTCAATTGCCATTCTATCAACTGTTCAAAGTTTTTGCAGACTTCATCTTTGTTTGTTATCACATTATCGTCTTTATGAAAATAATATGAGTTGTGGAAAGCAGCTGTAGCAAATTCCATCCCCAATGACTTACTCAACTGATAGAGTGAAAGCATATCCTTGGAGTTATTATTGGATACCGTACATCCAAAACCGATGTCTTTTAATCCCATATCTTTCAGCGTCAATAGCGTTCGCAAACCTTTATCAAAGCCACCCGCATGACCACGCAACTCGTCATTCTTGCAGCTTAATCCCTCGATAGAAATACGAATACCGATATTCGGGAATTTCTTAGCCAATGCTACCACACGGTCTTCAAACCATCCGGATGTAGAAATCACAATACGATCCGAATGTTTATAACATTCTTCTACAATCTTGTCCAAATCTTCACGAATAAAAGGTTCTCCACCTGTCAGATTTATGAATTTCAACTTCGGCAGTGTACGCAAGTCTTCCGGTTGTATCTCTTTACTCTTTTCTGTGGGATATTGCCACACATTACACATCTTACAACGCATCGGACAACGATACGTCAAAATAATGCTTGCGTCCGTAGGACACGGGATACTATTTGTAGCCATAATATAAATATGATTTTAAATATATACGATTTTTTATTTCCCGGTATAAATCGTCATTAACCGTTTATAATAAGCATCGGCAGAATATCTTTCTTGTGAACTTTTAGCCAATGCCTCATAATCGAATGTATGTGTAAACATCGCTTCAATTTTCTTTTTCAGATCCACCATATTTTTCGACTCGAACAACATACCACTTTCTCCCTCTTCTATCAACTCTGGTATTCCTCCAATACGTGCTCCCAAAACCGGAGTTCCTAAACATTGTGCCTCAATTACTGAAAGTGGATTATTTTCGTACCATTCTGAAGGAATAACACTAAAGCGAGCACATCCAACTAATTCCTTAATCTCCGACCATTGCTTATAGCCCACAAATTCAATATTTGTTCCGACTGCCAATGTTTTAAGTTCATCCATAAGAAGGCCTCCGCCAATGATTTTCAATTTGTAGGGCAACCGCCGAGCTGCCTCTACCAAAGTTGCGACTCCCTTCTCATGAGACAAACGACCGATAAAACAATAATAATCTTGCTTGTTATACTCGTGCCTTATAGTCTTTTCCACATCTATAAAGTTGCAGAGAATGTGAATTTTCGATTTATCAAAACCTCCTTGTTTCATTTTTTTTGCCAAGAAAGAACTGGGTGATAAGAAAATATCCGTAGAAGCCTCCAAACGTTGTCTATTCCATCTCATCGCCTCCCAATAGGCCAGCATACTAGCAATGCACGAGTTTTTCATACACTTATACTTCACTACTCGATGCTTGTCTGCAAAACACTCTTCACAAACTTCCGTACCATTGCGCAGACAGTCATAACGTGGGCAAAGCAACTTATAATCGTGCAATGTCCAAACCACTTTTATTCCTCTTTGATGAGCCAATTCCACTATGATTGGCGAAAGCTGGCTATGAATATTATGAACATGCACCACGTCCGGATGGAAATCATCCAATAACATATTAAATTTTCTTCTCACTTCGCTTGTACCAAAAGGGCGAGTAAAAGCTTCTATCATTCCAATTCCCGGTTTAAATCGAATCTCACTGGGAAAATATTTACTCCATGGAGTCTGCAAGTTCTTCGGAAAATCCATAGCAAAGATTGCTACTTCGTGCCCGTTTTTCTTTAAAAGCTCCTCCAAATTGATGGCACAAATACAATCCCCACCACGAGTATAGTAAAATTTGTTGGCTAATAATATTCGCATTATCTTTTCATTAATGCCCATTACTCAAATCAGTAATGAACCGCTACTTAATTCAAATAAAAATTAAGAATTCAATAAGCACTTCAACATCTTGACTGATCGTCCACGCTCCTTCGCTAGAATCTCTCTCACCGGCTGATAATTTATCATTCTGTTTATGATGCTAAAATCATCAAAATCATATACAATTCTATTAGATAGTCCTGTTAACGCCAAGATGCTCTGATTACGTGTTCCCGTAGTATTATTAGGAAGAACCTCAATGAATTGCTTCTCGAAAGTGAGAGAGAAACATGTCCCATGAAAGGAGTCGGTCACAATATAGGTAGCGTTCTTTATCAAAGAGAGAAATTCCGTAACGTCAGGACACAACACAAATTTTCCTCCACGGTGAACTTGATGCATAAAAGGATTAACTCTCAACAGTTTCAATCCTGTATGCGCAGCCAGTCGTAAGGCATACGAAGACAACTGTCTATCGTTGTGAATCTGATAAACCAAAATATATTTCTGACTCGCATATTTAATTTGCATTTCTTCATAGACAAGAAGATCAATCCACTCATCCGCACTCAAAAGTAAAGTAGGATCAAGCACTTGCCCATAGCAATTCTTTGCTCCCCATGATTCAAGCATCTGCACGGCAGAATCTTCACGAACTGTAATCTTGTCATAGGAAGCAAGCATTTGCTGATATACCCTAGTAGTTGCAGCATCAAAATTTGTCTTACCAAAACTAGCGGCATAAGAAAGACGCTTCGCACCTCCAGTAGCAAATTGTAGGAAATAAGCCGCATCATACATTCCTGTTATGACCGGTCCCCACACTTGGTCACTCCCCGTCATAAAAGCATCCGCTTTTAATTGGGACAAATCTTCCGGTGTCGTACATCGTTTTGTCATCTTCAAATAACGATTCCTCATTCTATCAAAACGACATTGAGCATATTTTTCTACAGGATAACGAATTATTATATAAAACAGTTTCTTCAAAGGGCTACTGAAATCTTTTTTCCGGCTCACCTGATTCAGAACCATTCTTATCCCCCTCTCATCTTTCCGCTGATAATCAATCATCTTGCACTCATATCCTAAATGTTCAAGAACTGTTTGAGTCGCAATCGATTGCAACAAAGAACCGTAGTTCGAAGGAGCATGCCTTGTAATAACCTTTACTGTCATTTTCTGAATCGTCTTATCAAATTTCTTGCTGTTCTTGAAGGATTCATCAGTCGTTCCCTCAATCGCTTCCATTTCAAATAGCCTCCCGAGCGTAGCATGATTACTTCAATATCGAGGCTATTGTCTTTCAACAACGTCATCAACTTTTTATAAAAAAACGGTCGATGAGCACATTCCTTCATTTGCCCTTCTGCTACAACGGACAAAGGATGTTCTACACACTCAAGATTGGCCTTCATCAATAAATTGTTCCCCTTATCAGTGAACGCAATAGCACCACTTATCCCCTTTTCATCATCTTGATAGGTCGTGCCCCACAAGTCTCCAATCCGAATATCGGCTGAAGAATTCTCATATTTAAACTTACATTTTTCATAACAAGCCTTACCCAGGCACGCATCACTTAGAAACAAACGATAGAACATATCGCCTTGTGACAATCGGGTGTTTAGGAAACTTTTTTTTTCCCTTATTGACAAGTTGTAACTTTCGTGCCATTTCACAGATTCCCCTTTCTCACTTCCGTCAATGGCCATAGCCCACGAATCATGCCATCCAGTGAACTTATTTCTCCACGAGACATACGTCAGACTTCCCACTTGCTTTTCCGCCCAATGCACATACTTATCCCACATCAGTTTAGAAGGAACACCATGACAAAAAAAGTCAAGCAAAACAAAGTTATCTTCTTTCTTAAATTTCTGAAGATACCTACGAAAAGAATCTATCTGACACGGAGTTCCTGTCACCAGATACTTTTCATTCCTGTTGATAGCCTTGAATCCGTCTACTGTGTAACTTTGAATATATTTCGAACCGATCGAAGGAATCAATTCCTCAATAGTTGTTGCCACGTAATGCTCGGCTCTATTCCGCTCCGCATTATAGCGCACACCACACACTTTATATCCCTCACCAATCAATGTTCTTCCCACCTCAAAGCCTACTCCACCGCTACTGCATTTCCGGCGTACAGCAGCATCCTTACTCCAAGCAGCAAAACTCTTGACACACGAAGCTTTCAACGACAACTCTTTATGTGAATAAGAACACACATCCACGCACAACCTGCAATTCGTGCATTTCCCCTCATCCGTAATCCGAGGTTCGAGAAAACCATTTTCATTCAGAGCTATGTCAATAATCTGTCTGGCACAAACTGTGGCACAAACGCCACAACCATAGCAATCTTTTATTCCACTAATATTCATCTGTTAGGAAATTCATAATTAAATAATCCGTCCAAGACCTAACGCCTGTTTAAAGAAAGCAAGAGAATCTATTCTTAACTCTTCGACCTGTCTATCCACATAACCATAATCAATATTTTTTTTGATTTGGTTGAATACATCACCTTTATATAACCGTTCGCTCAAGCCAAGAATGTTGAATAAGCTATCTATCCGGCTATTCGTGTTTCCCTTTTCAGAAGAAGGTTTACGATAAAAAGTAAGGAATTTTTTATGCATCTGTATAGAGAATACCGAACCATGAAAAGAATCTGTTACTACATATTCCGCATCACGTATAAGACGTATAAAATCAAAAGGATCAACATCGTACAGATTAATATCACCAAGATTATCATCCATTGCATGATAATTATCTACATGAGGAAGATTTACAATTTTCAACCCAGATTGTTCTCTTAGTTTTTTTATCTCTTCACGGACATCTTTCCTTTCCCCCAAAACATAAGCCAGTATGTATGGTGTATCAATTTTATATGGTTCGCCATTTCTCTCTAACCCTCTCTCTTTTTCATTTTCCATTAGTGCCTCTATCCACTCATCAGTAGTCAAAAGAAAAGTCGGATCACATACCACTTTTGCATCCTTTCCAGTCAACTCTTTCACTATTTGCTTACCACGCTGTTCACGCACACCAATTAAATCCAATCGTTTTAAGAAACCTGCCACTCCTTTTCTCTGCCAAGGAAAAATAGAAGAAACTCCAAAACTTGAAGCATAAGAAAACTTAGGTATACTATTATCTACAAAATACAAATTATAAAACTTGCTGTACAAACTCAATGGCCCCCAAACCTGATCACTGCCGACAAAGACTACACTGTAATTTTTTGAACCCTCTTGAAGAGCTTTATATCCATTATAATAATGCGACACACTATCCAAATATCTCGCTTTGAATATATTCACAGCCTCTTCCCTAATTTTTCTCGTCCTTGCAAATTCCGGATACTGAATAAAATCTTTTTTCTTTTTACGCAAATATTTCCATTGCCTAAAAGCACCACTTCGCATAAGTCCCACAAAATTCTTCAAAAAAGATTTCACATCGCGAACCTTATTGTACCGGATTATCTCATACTCATATCCAAAATCCGCCACTTTTTTGGCTGTAGCGTATCCTTGTAAAGAACTACCATAGTTACATTGCCCCGGGTGCATAATAATCACTGCACCCACTTTTCTTTTCATTTGCATATATTCTATTTTCCTTTATTCAACAATCCTATCTATCATCTACCCAAAAGAATGATATCACCTTATAAAGCACTGCACATGACATATTGACACATATAGTTGCAGAATTAAAACCAAATAAACTCCTATCATAAATCAATATTTTTAGTCTTGTTTTGTCTTTCTTTTATAAACTTCGCAGGATTTCCTGCCCATATTTGATTTGGAGGTACATTTTTTGTAACAATGGAACCAGCTCCAATTATTGAATTATCACCAATTTCTACATCGCTGCAGATGATTGTACGAGCACCAATAAAGACGAAATTTCCAATTTTTATATTGTGCTTTCGCCATGATATACCCAATTTTTCAGTGTCTAACGAATGAGTTAGAAAGATATATCCCATAGTTATTGTAATATGTATACCAATTCTAATATTCTCAGGGTACAAACTATCAAAAATAACACCATCACCGACAAAATTCTTATTTTTGTCATTAAAATCTTATTTCAACGACATAATTTGTTTTATCTTTTTATCATCACCGAAAATTATCGGAGAATCGTAAGGTCTATCTGGAAAAACGCCATAATTCAGACGAATTTTCAACTTATGGTCCTTGATAAAGTTCTCTACACGTTCAGCCAATGTCATAGGATTACCAGAACAACAATTGATAATACCAGTAACATCTGTTTGAGTTACTGCTTTAGAAATCTGTTCTACCAATTCATCAACATTGATAAAATCATATTTTGTTTTGCCAGTAGTGAAAGGAAACAACTCTTGTCCTTGCTCATCTGCTTGCAATAATTTGCTAAAGATAGAATGGTTTTTCTTGTCATCGCCAAGAATATAAAAGCCACGAAGCCATTGCAATAATATACTGTTAGATTTACAATATGCTATCATAGACCTACGAAGAGCATCTTTCGCAATTCCATACATAGAAATGGGATTGCATGGTGTATTCTCATCTATCTTACCCTCCCAGTAACCTACTTCATGCATGGTTCCCATGACAGCCAAGTGTTTCAATCCTTGTTCCATCAATGCCACCAAAAATTTATAATGAGAAGACAAATCTCCTATGTGGTTGACTGAGTTATGAACAAATCCATCACGCCAAGCCATATGCAAACAAACATCAGGACTTCCCAATGATGTGTAAACATTCGTTAGATCTGCTGTAAAAAGATTAAGTTTCTTCTTTTCCGCTTTATCATTAATATCATCCGTATGAATGTCTACAGCAATTACTTCATGGCCTAAATCCAACAAATTATTTACTATGTGCCGACCAATGTAGCCATCAGCTCCAGTTACTAAAATTTTCATAATATCATTTATTTATAAAGTCCTTTAGATTTCATTTCCTCAATAGAAATCTCATACATATCATCCTGTACCTCTTGCTTATCAACCCATTTACAAAATTGAGCTATACCGTCAGTGAAAGAGAACTTTGGTTCAAATCCCAAAATTCTACGTGCAAGACTTATATCTGCATAATTATGTCGAATATCCCCTAAACGATAATTTCCAGAAATCGTGACAGGTACTTGAATTCCATATTTTTCACAAAGTGTATTCGCCACAGTCAAAACATCCGTAGCCATACCTGTACCAATATTAAAAATACACCCATTTGCTTTTAGAACTTCAAGACCAAGAATGGTCGCGTCTACAACATCGTCGATGTAAACAAAATCACGTGTTTCCTTACCATCCTCAAAAATATTGATTCCATGACCATTCTTTATCCGGGTTGAGAAAATACTCAAAATGCCGGTATAAGGATTACTTAGAGACTGTCCAGGGCCATAAACATTTTGATATCGGAAAGATACTGACTCAACGCCAATGGTTGGACATACCAAATGAACCAGTTGACCTTGAACCTGTTTCGCAATTCCATAAACTGAAGATGGATGTATTGCACTATCCTCGGTAGTTGCTACCAGTTCAACTGCTCCACCACACTTAGGACACTTGCATTCAAAGTCACCTTTTGCCATATCTGCATCATTTCGTCCCATAGGATAAACATCACCGCAATGAGGACAATGATATTTACCTTCACCATAAATAGCTCTAGACTCAGCCACCAAAACACGCTTTACATGATGTTTGGTATTTGTCAGAATATCGAGAAGTAAAGCTGTACCACCAATGTTAGTATCTACGTACTTTTCTATTTGATACATAGACTGTCCTGTTCCTGTTTCGGCTGCCAAATGAATAACAGCATCTTGACCATCTAAAGCTTTCATCCAATCCTCACGAGAAACGACACTGCCATGAATGAATCTCACTTTATCTTTGATAGACAAATACAAAGGAGAAGTAATCTCTGGGGTGACACCATGAATTTGCTTGCTCAAATTGTCCAACACTGTGACATAATAGCCTTTTTGCAATAGCCGAAGAGCTACATTAGAACCGATAAAACCGGCTCCACCTGTAATCAAAATATTTTTCATAATTTTTGGTTTCTGTTTTCAAAATCAATTAAAAACCACAAATATTTTCTTCTTCCAATAAATCGCTTTATGTCAACAACGATAATTTTTAGTAGGTCGTGGAAAGTTATTGATTCATTTTCCAACAAATCATATTCAACAGATTTTTTACCTATCAAACTTTGAAGTATACATTTAGCTTTTGCTTTCTTCAGACGAGAAAACATCATATCTCCCTGTGACTTATTCAATAAATCAGGATCTAAAGATTTTAACTCAATACATCCATCCTTGATGGCTTCATTGAGGATCTCAATGAATTTGGGATTTCTGACAATCAAACTATTTATTCCTATTTTGTCTTGAGTATAAGGAGCTATTCCGATATCGCCAAAACTCATATCAGCTAGATAACCGTAATGTTCTACACACATTTGACACCTATTGGGCTTAAAATGGCTACCAACTAGTCGGTAATATTTATGAAAAACTGGCGAGTCGCCCCTTCTCATAGAAAGCAAGTTCTCCCCATTATTTCCGATGAACTTCAATTTTCCTTTTTCGCGGAATGAGAATTCTTTAATGTTGCACTTCTCTATATTGAAATACCTACAAAGGTAATCTTGCGCATAGAAGCATCTTTCACTACTGCAATACAAAGAAAAATAAGCAAATATCACCTTATCTACCTTAGAATCGATCTTTGCCCATTTCCTAACTGACTGTATATGACAAGGCAAACCTACAATAACATATCTTTTTCCTAAAAGAAGGGCTTTTCTTAATGTTCCTGATAACTGCACTGGAGCATATTTAGAACCTTTTGATTCTAATATTTCTTCAGATGTAGTAGCTATGAAAGCTGAGGGCTGTAAAGGATTCTCGGATGAATACCTAGTAATAATGGCTCCATCAATATATCTTTTTTGCAACAAAAAAATGAGAATAGAACTAAGCAAACCACCGGAATTAGCCGTTTTCCTTATATTCATATCGCTGCTATATCCCGTATAGAGTCGTTCATAATTACCAATATACTTATCTGACGTTTCTGAAGATGAATATAAATCATTTGCATATTTCTTAATCTCCATACCAACACCCGAACATACCTTATAGCATTTGTTACATCCTTTCTTATTCAAACATTGAGCTGGGTTTATAACTGGACGCCATTCCCCCTTAACAATCTCCATAACAATGCTTTTTGTAGGGCAAGCATCTGCGCAGATACCACATCCCAAGCAAAGATTATTCTTTACTGCATAGTTTATGTCTGAGCTTTTCATCTTATAACTTTTCATTAATAAAGGCTAGAAGCTCATTAGGCGAGAAATTTTCTTTATAATGATAATCAATCACTTCTTTCCGTTTGATAGCATCACAAAAATCCTTTGTGATTTCAGATGGTTCGGAATATTTCAATATAAATTTATCATTATAAAATGGTGCCTCATTAATTTTACTGTTATTCGTAATAATTTTCTTATCTAAGGCAACTGCCTCACACATTCTTTGTGTATAACCTGTTCCATTTTGCTGCATAACTTCCAGCAAACATTTCGTATGAAGAATGTGTTGCAAGTTCGTTTGGTAATCCATACCAGATATATAGCATATATTATCTTTATGAACTTGATTCTTTTCTTCAACACCAACAAGATGAAAATCACATTTCAAGCCAAAAGAACATAACCTTTCATAAGCACTAATGATTTCTGGCAATCTATTCTTTGCTTTTCCCAAGAAATAGACATCACTGTCTTCGATGGTATTATTAATAATGCCATGATAACTAGAAAAGACAAGGGGATGATAAACAAAACCATAAGTCTGACAATTACTTTGATCGAATGACAATACCAAATCAAATATCTGTTTTACCTTTGCGACATCCACTTGAAGCCATCTATTGCCTCGCTTGATTTTATTAATCAAATCTTGCAGAAACAAAACGAATTTAGCTTCTGGATGTTGTTTTCTTAAATAATCAAACAAACCATAGTTATCAAACTCCAACCACCCACCATTAAAGATAAAACATAATGGACGTTTCGTTTGAAAGTCATCCTTAAAATAAGAGCTATTCCAAAAGCTTTTTCCTGGAACATTTATATGATTATAAAGGGCCGCGGAAAAATGCAATTTGCACAACATCTTTTCTAATCCTTTTTTATTATCCACATGACCTGCTATATATCTTACATTGTCTTGATTATATATGTCAGAATAGGATTGTTTATACAAGTCCCAATCTGAACCAAAAATTACATAATTATATTCCATGTCTCAATAATTTTCTCCGTATTCTATATAAGAAGTCATTCAAATAATAATATCTACCAAATTTCCGATTGCGAACATCTATAAGTGCTTTTAGCCCGTCTATATCGTTTCCTTTTCTTCTTTTTTGAATAAAACCTTTAAAAATCGTATAGCAATAATTTTTCAACCATGGATTTTCAAGACTCTCGGACTCTATATAAAAAGCATATTCTTTTTCTAAAGGATGTAATTTGATTCTTGCTTCGTTACTTTCTACGACATATTCCATACAAACAAATGGAGAATAAACGATACTGAAATTCTTAATTAATCTTGCGCCAAATTCAAAGTCCTCATAGTACGACATTCTTTCATCAAATCCTCCTATTTTCATAAAGGCATTTTTACTACACATTATGTTTCCTGGATGAGGATAAAAATCTCTATGCCACATCGCCTTCAAAGGATTTTCATATACTCGCTCTTTTTTCCCTCTGAACGAACCTAATTTCAAGTGTTCACTACTCTTATAATTAGCAATAAAGACTTCATTATGTGGATAACGAAAAATCATATTTGCATAATTTCTTAGAGTTCCTGACATAAAGACATCATCACCATCCAAAAATATCAACCAACTTGATGATGCTATTTGGGCACCCATATTTCGCGCTTTAGAAACACCACTATTCGATTGTTGAATCAATCGAATTCTATTGTCTTGTATTTGACTAACAATTTCCGCACTCTTATCTGTAGAGCCATCATCAACAACTATAAGTTCGAAACAAGAGAAATCTTGGTTTAATACAGAATCAATGGTTTTCTTTATATGCTTTTCTTTATTGTATAGAGGAATGATGATAGATAATCTAATATTGCCCATGATAACGTATCGTTTTCTTAATAATCTCTTTAATCGCAGATATATAAAATTTCTTTCGGTCGCATTTCACTCTACATCTTATATAGTTAGAAAGAAACTTATCTCTATCATTCATAAAAATTTCAAAGATACTAGACCGCTCTGGTGTCAATTCGGTTGGATGTTTTAGTTGATAATTATAACCACCAAGAATTATATCCAAGTCTGAGTCCTCCAATAAAATATCTTTAGATATATCATTAAATAACTTTCGTCCTTTATCCGAATTAACAAGAACCATGCTTACCCCTCGATGTTGACGAGGAAAATTTGGATTAGAATCCTTTAAAGACCAAAAATCTGCCATGGTAAAATCACCTGTTCGTTCCACTTTTGTAAATGGACATTTATAACAATCCATTCGCAAAACATGTCCTTCAAGAAAAGCTTGAAAAAAAGCTCTCATATATTTATTATAATAAAGAGGCAAAATTTTGTTTCCCTTTTGTAAGGTACATGAAGACACTCTTGACCAACCCAAAAGAGTTTTATCTCTAAAACGATAATCGATAACTTTCGATTGTTGGTCTTCTTCTATATACTTTATTAACTGGTGAAACATTTTTATTGATGGAACACCATGACAAACGACATCTGAAGTCAGCAAATTATCGTAATCTTTACGCAAAAAGAGTTTTAATGCAGAAACATGACAAGGAGTTCCGGTAAAGAAGACCAGTCTTCCTGATTTAAGATAACCCTTAACTTCTTGATAGATTTCTGTCGTATCTGACTGAGCATATTTAGAACCTTGCAAGCGATATAAATCAGTGACTTTTTCAATAGCGACGTGTTTCACTATTAGCTCTTTTGTCAATTCTGCACCAACCACAACCCCTCCTTTTTTTAAGACATTTTTAGCTACAACAGAGAAAATACCTCCAGAAGAACTAACATTTAAAATCTTATTATCCTTTGCTTGAGCAGCAAAAGCTTTTCCTCGAGAATAGAGAGAAGTCTCATAATTCAGAACAGGACATACATCGGAACATAAGCCGCAATCAACGCATTTATACGCATCTAAAAGAGGATAATAAAATCCTTCTCTATCTGAGGTTAATGCTATGGCTTGCTTAGGACATATTTGCTCGCAAGCCCTACATCCACAACAAAATTCATTAGTGCTTATATTCATTACTTTAGTGTTTTTTTTAGATAGTCAAATGACTGCTTCCTAAAAGATTCTATTTTATCTTCGCAAAAAGAATAATCCAGCAGTAACTCTTCATAAGTTTCTGGTAGCTTATCACCAACAGTTTTCACTCTTGCCTGAAGGTTTAGCTTTTCAATGATATCCGATTGACGATTATCCTTCGTAGGTACATCACCAGCTATTGCATAAAATGGTTTTCGAAAATTAATAGAAAAAGCAACACTATGAAAAGAACAGCAAATAACAAAAGATGCATCAGCAAAGAGACGCAAGAACTCATGAGGACCAGCGCCAATCATTGGCTTAAACCCCTTCGCAATCTCATATATTTCAGAGTTTAAGACAATAACATGCTCTGCCCCTATTAACTTCTTCACTCGTTTAGCCAGCTGATCTGCATAAGGATAAGGATTTATAGCATAGGCTTGTATATAAACAAGCACATATTTACCCTTAATAGGATTTTCTACTGCAGCAAATTCCATCCAATCACCCTTTGTAAGAAGAAACGTAGGATCGCAACAGTGTACAGCTTTCTTTCCAGATAAATCGCTTGTAATCTTAACACCCGTAGATTCACGTGTTGAAATTGCATCATAGCGTTTCAGGTATTTACTATAAACTTCAGTATATTGTGGATAAAACTCGCTAGTTCCGTAACTTGCGGCATAAGCCACTTTAGGCTTATCATCAGGAGCGAAATTGAGTAAAAAACTATGATCATCTGCATAGTATCTTGGATTCCATGTCTGATCACTTCCTGTCATATAGATGTCGAAGAGAGGCGGATTATTAACAATGCTATCCATATCATACGAAATATTAGTCTTTTCTATTTGACTTTGAAACTGGACAAACTTTTCATGACTTTTTATTGCAGCCCATTTCTGATAAGCTACTTGCCCAACTGGCATTTTATGCAACAACCTATATGAGTATTTAAAAACATTCTTCCATATACGTTCTAGCAAAGGAGAAACATACCGCTTAGCTTCTGTTCCCATGGCGTTTTTACGATGATACTCCGTTGGGTATTGATAGTCTATCAAAACAGGATGATGCCCCATTTTTTTTAGGACATATGAAGTTGCGAAAGTTTGGAGAACAGATCCGAAATTAGCTTGTTGTATGGTAATAAAACCAATCTTACTCATAATTAATATTCTATTTGATACTTGTCCAAAATGGAGAAAAGCATATGAACACGCGTAGAAGTATAGTGCTTATTCAGAAATTCATGAGCTATTGAAAAATCCATTGGAGCAGATTTTCGCAAATAATCTAATCTCATTTCAAAAGTCTCGTAATCAGGAATATTTCCTACATATTTATCTAATTCATAAAATCGAGTGTCTGCATTATCTGGATAATGTGCCAATACATAACAACCTCCTGCAAGCATCTCAAAAAGTCGCGGAGTAACCTGATTGAAAATTGATGTTTCAGACTTGTTACTATCAAGACCCGGAGTTGAATAGCAAGTAATCTTACTGCTTCGAATCATATGAATGTAACTCTCACGTCCACTATCCTTGGCTATGAAATTTCCATGATTATCAATGTATTCTCTATTTTTTGAGGAACGAGATCCGAGAATATATTTAAAATCTGGATGCGTTATTTCATACTGTTTCAGCATATCAACGAAATAGGGCGACGGCCGACCAAGAAAACATAAATCATAAAGTTTCTCATAATTTTCCTTACGATCGGGCTTCATGTAATCAGGTATTGACAATGGCCAATGTTCTATTTTTAATGGACAATTTTTAGTTTTTAGATATTCTACTACTTCAGCACTAGTAATCAGAACTAATGGACAATCCTTATAAGCTTCGTAGAAAGAAGGCAATTCAGAGTCATTCAACCAAAAATCAATAATAACAGGGATTGTGCTTTTGTTTAACCATGGTTCTTTAAAAACATCAGCCCTCATCACAAAAAATAGAGATAGCTCCTTAGAAGATATGATAGATTTATAAAAATCTACTAATCCTATTTTTTTCAACCATCCATATATCTTGTGAAAATGAAAGGAAGTTTCTTTATATAGATTTATATTTCCTTTATCAGAGATAATATTCTCCCATTCATATACAATCTTAAATGGAGCAGCACTATTATAATTACGCTGAGAAATAATCTTTTGAAGTTTCATTTATGTATTGTATTTTTTTTGTATATTGTTCTATCTATGATAAATAAAAGAATCGCCCAAAAACATTTATAATGTGTACCTTGTGTGATAGGAAATATTAATGGGATATTTAGCAAAGCACTAATTAGAAATAATTGTTGGTACAGCTCCATATAGCTCCAGTTCTTTCTAACAACCTTAAAATAATAAAAAAAGAAAACCAATACGGTACAAATACCTCCTATATTCAAGGCACCAACTATTCCAACATCAGACCTATAAAAATGTAATGTTGTTTCTAACTTTTGGATTTCAATACCATAATCAGATGTAGAACCAGGCAAACCATTACCAAAGATTATCGAAAGAGGTCCTCCCCAATAATCAAATAAATAAAATGCATAACTTGCAACTCGTATATTATCATCATTCAATTCTTCTGTTGTCTTAGATGCCAACTCTGAAAAAAGGAAGTTATATCCTACATATATTCCCACTATCAAAGCTATAAAAGCAATTTTACCTCCCAGTCCATATTTTGAGGAAAAAATAGATAAAATGGCAATGGAACCAACTGTAGATGCTAAGAACTGTCTTGATTGATCCATGTACAACCCGAAGCAGGCTATTAAGAATAAAATTAACCATATAATCTTTTTCTTATGTCGTTCTATCAACTTTTGATAATAAAAGAATATTGCAAACATTGAGAAGAATGTATCTGATATAAGGTATCGCCTAAAACCTGAACGAATCTCAACTTCTCGTATAATGCCATTCTCCAATTCGATATCTGTTCTATTTGCAAAGTAATAAACAGGATATGTAAACTGCTCAACAAACGTAATGCCTATTCTTAAAAAAGCAATTATAAGTATAACTTTTACAACTTTATCTGCATTAAATTTTTTATCTTGGAGAAAAAAATACAATAACCATATTCCAGAAGGCATGAACGCTCTAAATGAAATAAACAGACTCTGCCCTCTATCTAGATAACAAGGTATTATACTAAGCATTGGCACTAACATAAAATAGAGAACATATTTATATGATACCGCATTGCTTATATCTATTTTTCTTGTAAGAACATAAACTATCAAAAGTAAAACGATAACATTGGACAATTGTCCACCTATCGTAGGATTATAATTTACATAATCCAAATAATGAAAAAAATGTAATATTATGAAGGTTAGAATCCAATAATATTTGTTTGATAATCTTCTACTCATGATTTTTTAGTATTGCTAGAAGCCTTCCCCTATACAAGAAAAGTATGACAAATATTACCAGAACTATTATACACCGTAGAAATATTGATATTGTTTCGGGAATGACAATCGAAAAAATAAAACCCGATAACATGACACCAAAGAAACAAATAAATGTGCGTGTAGGTATTTTTACTGGCATTGCCTTTTGTAAATAATATATATGATAGGTCATATTAAGTAAGGCTCCAACAATATAACCATACGAAAGACCAATTGCGCCATTTTTAGAACAATACCATAGCAATGGAGCATTAACACACGCATAAAATATGGACAGACTCGCAATCCATTTTTGCTTATCCGCGGCACCTAAAGTGTTTCCTATAAATCCAAACATAGAAAATAAAATCATATACCAACACTGTAACGTTAAAACATTACCGGTGCTTGCATAATTTTCTCCATAAAGCAACAAAACGACTTCATTCTTAAATAACGAAATTATCAAACAGGAAATTGTTCCAACAACACTTATAAAATAAAGCATCAGAGAAGCTTTAGTCGTAAATCGTTGCTGATTACGCACAAATTCCTTTGCTTGATTCGGAAACAGAGCAACTAATGCACTATGAATAAAAAGAGTCATCGGTAGCAATAACTTGTTGGCAATATTGAAGTATGATACCTCTGTGATAGAACTATTGCTATTTAGGAATAGTATGGGTAGTTGTGTGGAAACTAAAGAAAATATATTTAGAATGTAATATGGCATACTATCTGTAAGCATATTTTTCTGTAGTAATCTAAATTCACTTTTTTCATAACGATATACGCCCTTTATCAACCTTTGCTTAAATAAAGAGAACAAGTACAAACAATCTTTTGCAAAAAAATTTATTATATATATGCCTATTATAAGCTTTACAGTTATCAGCGAAGAATCCATACATAAATATGTAAGTAGCAATATAAAAGACATGCCAACATTAATATAGCTTGTCGTCTCCATACGTTCCATACCAAAAGCTACATTTTGAAATCCTTCCCAATAAGATTGCAAAAAGACACCAGCCAATATCATAAGAACAATGTAGTTGTCATCAAAAACGGGATTTATTTTATTATAGACAATGAACCCTATACTTGATAGAATAACTCCATAGAATCGGAGTACCAAAGATATTACAAAATATTTTTTTGAACTGTCCTGATCACGGGCTATGCATCTAATCACAATTCTTCTAAGTCCGAAAGTTGAAAAGGTAAAGAATAGGGTAACGTAAGTAAGAAATAAAGCATAGAGACCATAGGAATCTGGAGCCAATTTTCTTGCAAGAATGATATTGATGACCATATTGAAAGCATGTGCTAATGCTTCACCACTCATCAAAACTGTAAAATTTCTAAAAAAGCTACCTTTTTTAAACTTTTGGTTAAACATACATCTAACTAAAGTGTTTTACACAAATCCATTGCTGCACCTATCGCTACATCCATATTGTAATATTCCCAATCTGCAAATCGACCTGTAAAATAGAAATTAGAGAGAGAGGTTTCTTTCTTCAGCTTATTAATTATTGTGCGTGTATTTGCATCTTGGATAGGATAAGTGTATTTATTGAATTTATGGTCTAAATATTTAGGATTAAGAGGGATTCTTTTTAGATTTTCAAGAATACCCTCTTTATTAATTGCATCTGTGAACTCTACTGTAGCTGTAATACGTCCTTTGGGTAACTCTGAATTATTACTCTCAGCAAAATTACCGGTGCAAATAATACGATGACTCTCATGTTGTCTGCTAGGCTGATATATCCAAGAATATGGATTCTTATCTATTTCACAGAATACAGCTGTAGTGCCATGATATTCAAGAGATTCAACATCCGTATTGTATTTAGAAAGGTCTATGCCCTTAACAATCTTAATCATATCTTTGATGTTACCACAAAATACAACCTTATCGAATTCTTTCCCACAGATTATCCATTTTTCCCCCATTCTATCAATGGAAGTGACCTCGCTATCATAAATAATCTTCAATCCTATTGCTAATTTATCTGCAATATATTGTGAACCATTCATCCTTTCATACCAAAAAGTAGAATGAACAAAAGCTCTTTCCTCTACCTTGTTAGCATTATTTTCACGCATTTCTTGTGTGGTAGGCATTGGCAATTTTCCTCCCATCCAAGACATAGGAACGGTAGTAAGATCGCGTCTCCAAACTTTTTTGTTATATGGTTCAAAGTACATGTCATAAAGAGTCTTTCCAAAACGCCATCTAAGAAAATCACCAAAATTATCGTAGTCCGTTAATTTAGCATTTAATCCTTTGTTCTTATCTATTTCTTCAAGGTCTTTATAAAAAGACTTCTGAATTTCCTCGCTAAACAAATACATATGGTTCTCTATAGGATAAGGAATATTATCATACTCTAGAGAATTATTGCCCTTATCCATAAAAACACAAGAGTTTCGGTCTGCTTTTGAAAATTCTTCACTTTGAATAAACTTAGACCAAAACCAATCTAAAACATCTTGACGTTTTGAGTTAAAAACATGACCACCACATATATGAAACAAATTACCATTTACGCGAAGGCATCTTATAAGTCCACCTGCCCTATTCTCTTTCTCGAAAACGGTAATATCATATCTATCACTAAGAAAATGTGCTACACTCAAGCCAGATATGCCAGCACCAATAATTGCAATTTTCTCCATCAATTTATTTTTGTCCGAAATTGAATATTATATTTTACTAATCATTAAAGCCCCACTAGTGTTAATATACACCTCACCATTTTCACCCTTTACCCTCCACACCACTAATTTATGACACGTTTCCTTATATCATTTGTTTCACAAATGGTAAGACACTTTATTCCGCATACAAAAAGACATAAGGGATTCGCCCAGAGGAACGCCCTCCGCTTTATAGTGGATAAAAAATCAAAATCAATTAAACTATACATTATATTATTATTTTTTATTCGATAGCGAAGAGTCGCATTTTATAATTCTAATACAAGAAACCATTTTTTACGGGTAGAATCATGACTGGTTATATCCAATCCTGCCACATCGGTAAAAATATATTGGTTGGAGCTGGTTGATGACACACGGCGCATCTCATTACCAAGCTGACCGTTAGCTCCTGTCACTAGAATATTCATTGAGCTTAATACAGATTTTCGTTATAATCAAATAACCAGCCGGCTTCTTCCAGATGTTCGTGATGTTGGTCTTTCCCGGAAAGGATTATTTTATCAGCAGGAACCTTCCAGTCAATTTTCAATGCGGGATCATCCCAAGCCAGGGCACCTTCACATTGGGGAGCATAGAAGTTGTCACATTTATACTGAAAGATAACCTCTTCCGTCAGGACAACAAAGCCATGGGCGAATCCACGCGAAATAAAGAACTGACGGTGGTTTTCTTCTGTCAATTCCACCGATACATGCTCTCCAAATGTTGGTGAGCCTTTACGGATATCGACAGCCACATCAAGGACAGAGCCTTTAATGACACGTACTAGTTTACTCTGGGCATAAGGCGGTTTCTGAAAATGAAGACCACGTAAAACACCATAGCTGGATTTACTTTCATTATCCTGGACAAAATCTACCTTACGGACCTTTTCTGTAAATTCACGTTGAGAGAAGGATTCGAAAAAGTAACCACGGTCATCTTTAAAAAGGCGGGGTTCAATGATGACAACGCCCTCTATAGCAGTTTTGATTATTTCCACTGTGATTAGTGTTTGTTAGTTATTTAAATTACCGGAAAGGAATATGGCATTATTCCAGTTCATTTATTACTTTTAAAAGGTACTGGCCATATTGGTTCTTTAGCATGGGCTTGGCCAGCTCACGCATTTTATCCGCTGTTATCCAGCCATGACGCAGGGCAATACCTTCAAGACACGCGACTTTCAATCCCTGACGCTTTTCAATCACTTCAATAAAAGTGCTGGCTTCGGAAAGAGAATCGTGCGTGCCGGTATCAAGCCAGGCAAAGCCACGGCCTAATAGTTGGACCTTTAATTGGTGGTCATTGAGAAATTCCTGATTAACGGTAGTGATTTCTAACTCTCCACGGGGAGAAGGTTGTATATGTTTGGCTACATCCACCACTTTATTGGGGTAGAAATAGAGTCCCACTACAGCGTAGTTGGATTTTGGATTTTCTGGTTTTTCTTCAATACTCAAAACATTCCCATTCTTGTCAAAGTCAGCAACTCCATAACGTTCGGGATCGGCAACCCAATAACCGAATACGGTTGCTTTCTGCTCTTCCTCGACTGTACGGACAGCCTCCTGCAACATGCGGGTAAAGCTTTGGCCATAGAAGATATTATCACCTAATACCAGACAGACGGAATCATTGCCGATGAAGTCTTCACCGATAATAAAGGCTTGTGCCAGACCGTCTGGAGAGGGTTGTTCGGCATACTCAAACCGTACTCCATAGTCGGAGCCATCACCCAAAAGACGCTTGAAACCCGGAAGATCATAAGGAGTGGAAATAATCAGGATCTCACGGATTCCAGCCAACATAAGGACTGAAATCGGATAATAAATCATGGGCTTGTCAAAGACAGGAAGCAACTGCTTACTCACTCCTTTGGTGATAGGATACAGACGAGTGCCTGAACCACCGGCTAAAACTATTCCTTTCATAAAAGCTTATTTCAATTTTAGAAAATAAGTAAGCTGTTTTGAGATAGACACAAAGTAGCTTTTATTCTGTGTTTATTTAAACGGTTCCACATACCCAACCGGCATATCCGCACAAGCACACCCCAACATATTCAACCGGACAGCAATCTTACTCCTGCCATCCACCGTGACAAGTTCTCCTACAAGACCAGTCAAAGGACCTTTGACAACACGTACTTTTTCACCACGTGCCAAAGGAGCGCTATTCATACAGATTGCCTCTTCGGAATAATCGAGCATAAAACGGAAACGGGCCATTTGTTCATCAGGAATAATAGTCGGACTGCTCTCACCGCGCATTACCATATACCGACTAACTGTAGAAAAGGAAAGAACCTCTTTACGTTCTTTAGGATCAGCATGTACAAAAACCATCATCGGAAGCAACACGGACTCAACTACTTTACGGCGGTCACTCCATTGATGTACTTCTTGCTGGACCGGTACAAAATTTTCAATCCCTATTTTGTCTAAACGCTCGGCTACTTTCTTCTCATGATGCATACGGACCAGAGCGACATACCAGCGTTTAGAGTGTGCTACGCCTTCCCCTGTCCCAATACTAGGCCCAGCACTTAAAGTTTCTTTCGTTAGAATCATACTTTTTTACCCCTTATGTTTCCGTTACTTCTTAGGTAACGGATAAGGTACTCATTCACAGGAAAACAGATGAAAACAGAAAAACATGGACAAGAACCGCCTACAGCAATGTTTTTCTAACCTACGCGAAGGGAAAAACATCTTTGAAAACAGAATATAGGAATATCGGGCATGATGAAACAGAATTATCATGTCCTGATATATTTTTGTTGCATATTTCAACAAATCAGAAAAAAAAGAAGATTTTACTTGTTTACTATTTGTATTTTTGCATATCTTTGCATCGAATAATTTTCCGTTACCTAAGAAGTAACAGATATACTTCTCCCTTGATTTCTAACACTTTACCATTAATTATCTACCTAAACGATAGTTCCTAATGTAAGATAAATTCCCTTTATTTACCTCTGTACGTTCTCTTAGCTCAAAACCTTTTAAATAGATTTGTGTGGTTTTTATAGATTTATGTCCCAATGATTCACTAATCATTTCAATTGGCACTCCACGATACTTGGCTGTCGTTGCCCACGAATGGCGAAGTGTGTAAGAAGAAACGGGAGAATTCAAACGCAGAGCTCTCGCCAAATCCTTCAAACTATTATTGAATCTTCGAAGAGCAGACTGATATTCACTGTATGCCCTTTCATCCTTTCGTTTCTTGTTACCGCAAAGTATGTCGAACAGATAGTTCGGACAATCGGGAATGGGTTCCTGATTATTCCGGAGTTGATTAATCATTCCCCTGGCAGTATCAAGCACTTCCACGCTCATGGGAGTTTTCGTCTTGATTCGATTATAACGTAATACACTCTGCTCTAAAGCTGATTTTTCCAGATGCGCTAAATCAGCGAATGACATTCCACAAAACTGGAACATCAGGGCGGCAATAGTTTGTGTGCGACGTAAACGCTCCGATTTGGGATCCTCATACAGAAGTTTGTGCAATTCACCGGCAGGCAAAGCTTTCTTTTGGCGGACATCCACGCCTGTATAAACATCATGAAATAATCGGGGAACATAAGGAGCACTACCCGCTTCCACTCCCCGATTGTAAATACTACGAAGCATACGCATATACGTAGAAATCGTATTAGGCTTCAAACCACACTCATAAAGATACTGACCATAACGTCGTAAACGTTCTTTGGTGACCTGTCTGAACGACATATTCAACGTACCACAAAACTTACTGAAAGAATAAAGGGCATTCTTATAGACATGCGCTGTAGAATAACGCCCCTCCTTTCGTAAACGATTGATGTAGTTCTCCCCACATCGACTAAATCCATTTTTATTCATCATTTGCATCACTAGTTATTTTATATATATACTATTTGGCAAGCGGCAAAAGAACAAATCTTTTTGCACGTTTAATTCCGCTTTCCAGATATTATTTTTAGAATTAATATATATTTAACCAACGTTAAAATTAGTAGATTATGAAAAGTAAAAATGCCAAAAAAGGTAGTAAAAACGACAAGGTAAAAAGAAATGTCCAAACAATGAAAAAAGCCCCCAGGAGGCATTCAAGGGAAGAAATCATCAGTGAAGAAGAACTGGATAACAGAATAGCAATCGATGGAGATATCCGTCTTTATTTCACCATGTATTTAAAAATCTTTATTGATGGACATTTCCGCCATCCCAAGAAAAGAAAGCTGATAAATCTAGCCCAATATATCTATGACCAAAAAGTATTATACATCCACAAACACGGTGGCTATAAGTTAATGGAACTTAGTAGTATACATGCTGAATTGGGGGCATTGAGAAAACCTGTTGAAGAAGAGTACATGAAAGAAAAAAAGGAAAAAAGAGAACAAGCTGAAAAGGTCAAAAGCAAGTACTAAGAAAAAATAATGGGACAGTTGGAATATAAGGCTTACCTTCGCCGCCGTTTTCAACCGGTCGAAAACTTACAGATTTTCTCTTAAAAAAATAGTGACGGTATGTTGTTGTCATAGCGTCACTATCCTTTCATTATAGTGACGCTATGACAACAACATACCGTCACTATCTATAAGGGAAGATTTACGCTCAAACAGATTATTTTTCATAATTAAAAACAGAAGAAAATGAGACAAAAAATCAGGAAGAGTAAGTTAGAAGCTTGCAAATTAGTATGGAAAAAACGTATTACTGCTGAAAAGGGGATTTCGGATAAATGCGCAGAGAGAATTGTACAAGAGTGTATTAGACTAATAGAACGCATGTTGTATGGAAATGCAATGATCGCTTTTCATAGGCAGGATGGCACATTCTGCCTGGAAAAAGGAACACTAGTAGGATATGAAAAATTCTTTCATAGAAAATTCAATATCACAGCAAAACAAGAGTCTATTGTCTATTGGAGTGAAGAACAAAAAGGATGGAGAAGATTTATGATCGGAAACCTGATGGAGTGGAAAGCTATTGTATAAATCAGGTTAAAATATATTTAACAATGAATATGATTAACAAAGGGATACCTTATTTCCCGACACCGGCAAACTTCTTTGACGAAGAAGTGATGGAACTATTAGAAGCTAAATTTGGAGTGTTAGCTTCTTACATTGTCATGCGATTACTTTGCAAAATATATAAAGAGGGATATTATATCTCTTGGGGAAAGGAACAAAACCTGATTTTTGTCCGTAAAGTAGGCGGCGGGATTAAAGAGGATATGATGGAAAAGATTGTCGATCTGTTATTGGAGAAAGGATTTTTCCATAAGGAAACCTACGAAAAATACGGCATACTCACTTCGGAACAGATTCAAAGGGTGTGGTTCGAAGCCACTACACGAAGGAAAATAGATTTCTCCCAACTACCTTATTTATTAGAGACCAAGAAGAAAAAAGGGATGCAAAAAGAAGAGTTGAACGCGGAAAATGCAGACATTTTTGAAACTCAAGAGGAGGTGAGTCAAGAAAATGCAGACATTTCCCGACAAACTAAACTAAAGGAAACTAAACTAAATCATGAAGAAGAAGAAACCAACGTTGTTTCGATTGAAATTCCGGGGTATGCCTACAATCTGGCTACACACAACATAGCAGGATTGATGGAGAGCCTGGACAACCATAAAGTGACCGACCCAAAAGAGAAACAGACGATTCTCCGGCTATCGGACTATGGCAGGAAAGGCACCCAGGTGTGGAAACTGCTCTCCAATACAGCCTGGAGCAAAATCGGAGCACCGGGGAAATATATCATTGCAGCGTTAGCTAGCGGACGGAAATAAACCGACTGATTAAAAGCTGATAAAAAAGGTACGAAAAATCTGTGCTTTTCACAAATTCTTCGTACCTTTACGCTCCGGTAAAACAAGTTCTATCCACATAAAAGATAACAAAATGGAAAACAGAAGTTTAGTAACCATTGCCGAACATTCTAAAGAAAAAATCCTCTACATGCTCGAAATGGCGAAGCAGTTTGAAATGAACCCCAATCGCCGGTTATTACAAGGAAAGGTTGTAGCAACCCTGTTCTTTGAACCTTCCACTCGTACCCGCTTGAGTTTTGAAACAGCTGCCAACCGTCTCGGTGCACGAGTAATCGGATTCTCTGACCCCAAAGCTACCAGCTCTTCCAAAGGGGAAACACTTAAAGACACGATCATGATGGTGAGCAACTACGCAGATATTATCGTCATGCGACATCATCTCGAAGGAGCTGCACGGTATGCCAGCGAAGTAGCTCCGGTGCCTATTGTCAACGCAGGTGACGGAGCCAATCAGCACCCGTCGCAAACGATGCTTGACCTCTACTCTATCTACAAGACACAAGGAACGCTGGAAAATCTGAACATTTTCCTGGTGGGTGACTTGAAATACGGCCGCACCGTACATTCATTGCTGATGGCGATGCGACACTTTAATCCGACTTTCCATTTCATCGCTCCCGAAGAGCTGAAAATGCCGGAAGAATACAAGCTTTACTGTAAAACGCACCAAATAAAATACGTTGAACATACGGATTTTACCGAAGAGATTATCGCTGACGCCGATATTCTGTACATGACCCGTGTGCAACGCGAACGTTTCACCGACCTGATGGAATATGAACGGGTGAAGAATGTATATATTCTCCGTAACAAAATGCTGGAGAACACACGTCCGAACCTGCGTATCCTGCACCCGCTTCCCCGTGTCAACGAAATTGCTTACGATGTGGATGACAACCCGAAAGCATATTATTTCCAACAGGCACAAAACGGTCTGTATGCCCGCGAAGCAATCCTTTGCGATGTATTAGGTATCACATTAGATGACGTTAAAAACGATATTTTATTATGAGCGAAAATAAACAAGCATTGCAAGTAGCTGCCCTGAAAAACGGGACAGTGATTGACCATATCCCATCCGAAAAGCTCTTTACCGTAGTGCAACTGCTCGGTGTGGAACAGATGACTAGCAATATCACTATCGGATTCAACCTCGACAGCAAGAAGCTGGGTAAAAAAGGGATCATCAAGATTGCAGATAAATTCTTCTGCGACGAAGAGATTAACCGTATTTCAGTAGTTGCCCCGCACGTCAAGCTGAATATCATCCGCGATTACGAAGTAGTGGAAAAGAAAGAGGTGAAAATGCCGGATGAACTTCGTGGCATCGTGAAATGTGCCAATCCGAAATGTATCACCAACAACGAACCGATGGCCACTATCTTTCATGTGATAGACAAGGATAACTGTATCGTAAAATGCCATTATTGCGAGAAAGAGCAGAAACGTGAAGAGATTACAATCCTCTGAATAAACGTATAGGCCTATGAAACAGGACTGGAAACCAGGAACGATGATCTATCCGCTGCCGGCTGTACTGGTCAGCTGCGGAAAGGGAGAAAGCGAATATAATATGTTCACAGTAGCATGGACGGGTACGATTTGTACAAACCCGCCCATGTGTTATATATCCGTACGTCCGGAACGCCATTCTTATGACATTATCAAAAAAAATATGGAGTTTGTCATCAACCTGACAACGAAAGATATGGCTTTTGCCACCGACTGGTGCGGAGTTCGTTCGGGACGTGATTATCATAAATTTGATGAGATGAAGCTGACACCCGGACAGTGTACGGTGGTTAGTGCTCCGTTGATTGAAGAATCTCCTCTCTGCATTGAATGCCGTGTGAAAGAAATCATCTCTCTCGGCTCACACGATATGTTTATCGCTGACGTAGTAAATGTGCGTGCGGACGACCGGAACCTGAATCCTGAAACCGGAAAGCTGGAACTGGCAGAAGCCAATCCGCTGGTATATGTGCACGGAGGATATTATAATCTGGGAGAGAAAATCGGTAAATTCGGTTGGAGTGTAGAAAAGAAGAAATCATAAAAAGTGCGATATTGCCATGAATATGCTGCGTAAATTCATCCTTCCCGGTTTGTTAGCCATAGCCTGCACGGCTGTCGGCCAGAACTATAACGCAGAAAAAGTAGACCGCCCCAATACAAAAAAAATAAATATCGGTATCAAGGCGGGATTCAACTCTTCCATGTTCATGGTGTCTGAACTGAAAATTAAGGATGTAACTATCGATGAGGTGCAGAATAACTACAAGATAGGTTATTTCGGCGCCCTCTTTATGCGCATCAACATGAAGAAGCATTTCATTCAGCCGGAAGTGTCCTATAATGTAAGCAAATGTGAGATCACTTTCGATAAGCTCGGTTCGCAGCATCCTGCCATCGAGCCTGATTATGCTTCCGTGCAATCGGTGTTGCACAGTGTGGATTTCCCTATTTTATACGGCTATAATGTGGTGAAAAAAGGGCCTTACGGAATGTCTATCTTCGCAGGCCCCAAACTTCGCTACTTATGGGGAAAACACAATGAAATCACTTTTAAGAATTTTGACCAAAAAGGGATTCACGAAAGGCTGTATCCGTTCAATGCCAGTGCAGTGATCGGTGTAGGCGTCAACATCTCCCGTATCTTTTTCGATTTCCGCTACGAGCAAGGCATCGGAAACATCTCCAAGTCCATCATTTACGACAATATCAATTCCGACGGCAGCACGGGAGTGAGCAACATTATTTTCCGTCGCCGTGACAGCGCGTTAAGTTTTTCGCTGGGATTCATCCTTTGATAAATTGAGAGTTGAAAATTGAGAATTGAAAAATAAAGAGTGGCGGTTCAAAGGGTTGAATGTTTAAAGATTGTCAATTGTCAGGGGGCAATTGTCAATTATCCTTTGATTTCATTAACTTTGTGCGCTTAAAATAGGTATCTCGAATTAGAAATTTAATCTTACTTATAAAAGAATGAAAAGAGACGACATCATTTTCGACATTATCGAAAAAGAGCATCAACGTCAGTTGAAAGGAATCGAGCTTATTGCATCAGAAAATTTTGTGAGTGACCAGGTTATGCAGGCAATGGGTTCTTGCCTGACTAACAAGTACGCAGAAGGTTATCCCGGCAAACGTTACTACGGAGGTTGCGAAGTAGTAGACCAAAGCGAACAAATCGCTATCGACCGCCTGAAAGAAATTTTTGGCGCTGAATGGGCAAACGTACAGCCACATTCGGGAGCACAAGCTAATGCTGCTGTTTTCCTCGCAGTTCTGAATCCGGGCGACAAATTCATGGGATTAAATCTTGCACACGGCGGACACCTTTCTCATGGCTCACTGGTAAACACTTCCGGTATCATCTATACTCCTTGCGAATATAACCTGAATCAGGAAACTGGACGCGTTGACTACGACCAGATGGAAGAAGTCGCTCTGCGCGAGAAACCGAAAATGATTATCGGTGGTGGTTCTGCATACTCTCGTGAATGGGATTACAAACGTATGCGTGAAATCGCTGACAAAGTAGGCGCTATTCTGATGATCGACATGGCTCACCCTGCCGGTCTGATCGCTGCCGGAGTGCTCGAAAACCCGGTTAAATATGCACATATCGTCACTTCTACTACACATAAAACACTTCGCGGACCTCGTGGTGGTGTCATCATGATGGGTAAGGATTTCCCCAATCCATGGGGTAAGACCACTCCGAAAGGTGAGATCAAGATGATGTCTCAATTACTGGATTCTGCCGTATTCCCAGGGGTTCAAGGTGGACCGTTGGAACATGTAATTGCTGCTAAAGCAGTTGCTTTCGGTGAAATCCTGCAACCTGAATTTAAGGAATATGCTAAACAAGTACAAAAGAACGCTGCTGTACTTGCACAGGCTTTGATTGACCGTGGCTTTACTATCGTTTCCGGTGGTACAGACAACCACTCTATGTTGGTCGACCTGCGTAGCAAATATCCTGAACTGACAGGTAAAGTGGCAGAAAAAGCATTAGTTTCTGCTGATATTACCGTTAACAAGAACATGGTTCCGTTTGACAGCCGTTCGGCTTTCCAGACTTCCGGTATCCGTTTGGGTACTCCTGCCATCACTACCCGTGGTGCAAAAGAAGACTTGATGCTCGAAATTGCTGAAATGATCGAGACTGTATTGTCTAACGTAGAAAATGAGGAAGTTATTGCACAAGTACGTGCACGTGTCAATGAGACAATGAAGAAATATCCTCTTTTTGCTTATTAAAAAACGATTTTAAAGCTAATAGCTTCAAGCTGTTATCAGCTTTATCTCTTATTTATAAGGCCTGCTCTTTGTGAAAGGAGCAGGCTTTTTTTATTTATTAACGGTCCCGCCCGAACCATCTGTCCGGATTTTCGTTTTTCTTACTATAAAAGAAATATATGATGTCATATATCACTCATAGCAAGGACGAATTCAACCGTACAGTGTGCAAGAAGAGAAAACGGAAGCGCACTGGACTCTATATACAGTCATCCCCGTCTTTCCACATTTTATTTCATAGGGAAAGACGGGGATTTATTTTAGCTCAATCCTTCTATTTCTCCATCCACAATATCGATGTGCAATGCTTGCGGCTCCTTGGGTAATCCCGGCATACGAAGAATTTCTCCGGCAATGGCTACAATCATTTCAGCTCCGTTATTGATAACAATATCTTTAATATGGAACTCGAAGTTGTTTACCGCACCATAAATCTTTGGATCGGCAGAAAATGAATATTGTGTTTTCGCAATACAAACCGGATAATGAGTAATTCCCATTTTCTCGATCAGTTTGATACGGTTGCGGGCAATACTGCTATAAGTAATAACGCTGGCTCCGTAAATATTAGTGGCTACTTTTTCAATCTTCTGCTGTACGCTATCTTCTTCCTTATAAGTGTAGCGTAAAGATTCGGACGGATTATTCTCTATGGTATCTACCACCAGACGGGCCATATCTACTGCTCCCTCTCCTCCTTCACTGAACGCATTGTTGATGGCGAAGCCCACTCCCAACTGTTCGCAATGTTCGCGCAACAATTCCATTTCTTCATCCGTATCGGATGCAAACTTATTGAAAGCTACGATGATGGTCTGACCGAATGAGCGAAGGTTACGAACGTGTTTGTCGAGATTACGCAATCCTTCTTTCAAGCCTTCCATATTCGGCTCTTTGATACGGTCGAGACTGACACCTCCGTGCATCTTTAATCCTTGTGCCGTAGCGACAATCACAGTGAGACGCGGTTGGAGTCCGCTCTTGCGGCATTTGATATTGTAGAACTTCTCTGCACCAAGATCGGCACCGAATCCGGCTTCCGTAATTACATAATCGCCGAAAGACATTGCCAGTTTAGTGGCCAGAATAGAGTTACAACCATGTGCGATATTAGCAAACGGACCGCCATGTACAAAAGCAGCGGTTCCTTCGGTAGTCTGCACTAAATTAGGATGGATAGCATCTTTCAATAACACGGTGATGGCTCCTGCCACTCCCAAATCTTTCACTGTGAAAGGTTGGTCGTCATACGTGAAGCCCAACAAAATATTTTCAATACGGCGACGCAGATCACTCACATCTTTAGAAAGGCAAAGAATTGCCATAATCTCCGAAGCAGGAGTAATATCGAAACCGGACTCCTGGGTAATCCCGTTGGATTTAGGTCCGAGACCGACAACGATGCTGCGCAACGAACGATCGTTCACATCGAGCACTCTCCGCCAAAGGATTTCTTTCAATCCGAAACCTTTTGCCTGGTTCTGATAGAGATAATTATCGAGCAGGGCGGAAATCATGTTATGGGCAGAAGTGATGGCATGAAAATCTCCGGTAAAATGGAGGTTAATCTTGTCCATCGGAAGCACTTGTGCATATCCTCCACCGGCTGCTCCTCCCTTCATTCCGAAACATGGACCGAGAGACGGCTCGCGAAGAGCGACAATCGCATTCTTTCCAATTTTATTCAGTCCCAGAGCGAGACCGATAGATACTGTAGTTTTGCCAATGCCCGCTTTGGTTGCTGTGATAGCAGTGACCAGAATGAGATTGCTTTTCTTCACTTTCTCTTCATCAATCAGTTGTTCGGGGATCTTTGCAATGTAGCGGCCATAATTCTCCACTTCCTCGCGAGGGATTCCGATGCCTTCGGCAACTTGCTTAATCTTCTTCAGCTCAATGCTGCGAGCAATTTCTATGTCTGATTTCATACAGAATATGATTAGTTTTATTTTTGAAGGAACAAAAGTATAACAAAAAAGCGAAATAGAGAAATTTAAAGTTCACCGGATATTTATCATAACACAACAAACTCTTTTCACGCGATAACTGTTGTAAATAGCATAACCTAAACAACAACTTAATTATGGAATGGATTATTAATCAACTAAGGGTACATCCTGAACTTGCTATTTTCCTTACGCTCTTTGCCGGGTTCTGGCTTGGCAGACTCAAAATAGGGAAATTCTCCTTGGGGACAGTCACCAGCGTTCTTCTGGTCGGAGTATTGGTCGGACAACTGAATATCACTGTAGATGGTCCGATGAAAGCTGTGTTCTTTCTGCTTTTCTTATTTGCCGTTGGCTATAAGGTAGGTCCGCAGTTTTTCCGCGGATTGAAGAAAGACGGTCTGCCACAAGTGGGATTTGCCGTACTGATGTGTATTGTCAGTCTGGTAGCCCCGTGGATACTGGCCAAAATCATGGGATATCATGTAGGAGAAGCTGCCGGACTGTTGGCAGGCTCACAAACAATATCCGCCGTTATCGGCGTGGCAAGCGATACAATCAACCAGCTGGGAATCAGCGATGCACAGAAAGCCACGTTCATCAATGCAATTCCGGTAGCGTATGCCGTAACTTATATTTTCGGAACGGCCGGTTCGGCGTGGATTCTAGCCTCTCTCGGCCCTAAAATGCTGGGTGGACTGGATAAGGTGAAGGCCGACTGCAAGGAATTGGAGGCTCAAATGGGAACATCGGAAGCTGATGAACCCGGATTTTCCCCGGCTCTTCGTCCGGTTGTGTTCCGTGCTTATAAAATCACCAATGAATGGTTTGGCAAAGGAAAGAAAGTCAGTGAACTCGAAGCTTATCTATGTAAAAATGATAAACGGCTGTTTGTAGAACGGATTCGTCAAAAAAGAGTGGTGAAGGAAGTAGATCCGAACCTGATTCTTCATAAAAATGACGAAGTGGTACTTAGCGGACGCCGTGAATTTGTGATTGGAGAAGAAGACTGGATCGGTCCGGAAGTGATTGATGCACAATTACTCGACTTCCCGGCAGAAACTCTTCCTGTAATGGTGACCCACCGGACTTTTGCCGGAGAAACGGTTTCCAGAATCAGGGCACAGAAATTTATGCACGGGGTTAGTATCCGGAATATCAAACGTGCCGGAATCAATGTTCCGGTATTGCCTAAAACGATTGTAGATTCGGGAGATATTCTCGAACTTACCGGTCTTAAACATGAAGTGGAAAGTGCTGCCAAACAAATGGGCTATATTGACCGGCCTACCAACCAGACGGATATGATCTTCGTTGGATTGGGTATTTTGCTCGGTGGTCTTTTCGGTGCACTGGCTATTCATCTGGGAGGTGTTCCTATCAGTCTTTCTACCAGTGGCGGCGCATTGATAGCCGGACTTCTGTTCGGTTGGCTACGCAGCAAGCATCCTACTTTCGGAGGCATCCCCGAACCTTCTTTATGGGTATTGAATAATGTAGGACTGAATATGTTTATCGCAGTGGTCGGTATCGCTGCAGGTCCCAGTTTCATTGCCGGATTCAAGGAAGTAGGCGTCAGCCTGTTTATCGTCGGCACATTGGCAACGGCCATTCCTCTCCTCGCCGGATTGCTGATGGCGAGATACTTGTTCAAATTCCACCCTGCCCTGTCATTGGGATGTACGGCAGGAGCACGTACTACAACAGCTGCATTGGGAGCTATTCAGGATGCAGTGGAAAGCGACACACCGGCATTGGGATATACGGTGACGTATGCAGTCGGCAATACGCTCCTGATTATCTGGGGAGTCGTCATCGTACTACTTATGTAAAACTAACTAAATAAATATCATTATGGAAAAGAAAACAAATAACCCTGCCATTACGAAAAGTTATGCCAAGAAAATGGAAACGATCAGCCCGTTCGAGCTGAAAAACAAACTGATCGATATGGCAGATGAAAGTATCAAGAAGATAGCACATACGATGTTGAATGCCGGAAGAGGTAACCCGAACTGGATTGCTACTGAACCACGCGAAGCCTTTTTTCTGCTGGGACAATTCGGCCTTTGCGAATGTCGTCATGCGTTTTCATTGGAAGAAGGAATAGCAGGTATTCCACAAAAGGCGGGAATTGCCGCCCGTTTCGAGGCTTTCCTGAAAGAAAACGAGAAAGCTCCCGGTGCCAATCTGTTGAAAGAGGGCTACAATTATATGCTGATGGAACATGCTGCCGATCCGGATACGCTTATTCACGAATGGGCGGAATCGGTGATTGGCGACCAGTATCCTGTGCCCGACCGTATTTTACATTTTACGGAGTTAATCGTACAGGATTACCTGGCACAAGAGATGTGTGACCGCCGTCCGCCGAAAGGTACTTTTGACCTTTTCGCGACCGAAGGAGGCACGGCAGCCATGTGTTATCTGTTCGATTCTTTGCAAGAGAATTTCCTGTTGAACCAGGGGGATGCCATTGCTTTGATGGTTCCTGTGTTCACTCCTTATATAGAAATTCCGGAACTGCGACGCTATCAGTTCGACGTGACCGAAATTTCTGCTGACCAGATGACTCCTGACGGTTTACATACCTGGCAGTATAAGGATGAAGATATAGACAAGCTGAAAGATCCGCGGATCAAAGCATTATTTATTACCAATCCGAGTAATCCGCCCAGTTATGCGCTTAGTAAAGAGACTACCGAACGTATCATCAACATTGTGAAGAATGATAATCCGAACCTGATGATTATCACGGATGATGTGTACGGAACATTTATTCCTCATTTTCGTTCATTAATGGCAGAGTTGCCACATAATACGCTTTGCGTTTATTCGTTCTCCAAATATTTTGGAGCTACGGGATGGAGAACCGCAGTGATCGCTCTACACGAAGACAACATCTACGACAAAATGATTGCCCGCCTGTCGGAGGAGCAGAAATCAATCTTGAACAAACGTTATTCCAGTCTTAGTCTACAACCGGAAAAGATGAAATTTATCAATCGTATGGTGGCTGACAGCCGGCAGATTGCATTGAATCATACTGCAGGGCTTTCCCTGCCCCAACAGATACAGATGAGTTTGTTTGCCCTCTTCTCGCTTTTGGATAAAGAGGACAGTTATAAAGCCAAGATGCAGGAAATTATTCATCGCCGCCTGCATGCATTGTGGGATAATACAGGTTTCACACTGGTAGAAGATCCGCTGCGTGCCGGATATTATTCGGAGATTGATATGCTGGTATGGGCGAAGAAATTCTATGGGGATGACTTCGTTACTTATCTGCAAAAGACCTACAATCCATTGGATGTGGTTTTCCGCCTGGCAAACGAAACTTCACTCGTTCTGTTGAATGGTGGTGGCTTTGCCGGACCGAAATGGAGTGTGCGTGTGTCACTAGCCAATTTGAATGAGGCCGATTATGTGAAAATCGGACAAAGCATCAAGTGTGTGTTGGAAGAATATGCCCAAACATGGAAAGCATCAAAAGAATGAACTAAGTAGTTCATTTTATAAATGAGAATTTAATTCAGACAGAAGAACATAAGAACAAAAAATAAAATAGCAGTTAAATAAACAACAGAAATAATTTTCAAAGCGCAGCATTTATGTTCTTTTGTTCTTATGTCTGAAATTTTTCTCGCTCTTATGTCTAAAAATTAATTAGCGTTTATTTAAAACGGGAGGTATCTACTTCTTCCCTTTTCTTCTCTTTGTATCCCCCAAACTTATAGTTAAACGAAACGCCGAATGTACGGGTGGTCCGCATATAATGGTTCTTTACATTCTGCAATCCGTAGCGAACTTGTGTCGAAACGGTAGAAGTGTTGAATATATCATCACACTTCAAGGTTAGTTGTGCTTTTCCTTTTGCAAAGGTGTAACGAAGTGCCGCATCCAGGTTTCCCGAACGGGGAAGATCGAAAATACCCTGGATGGCTCTATTTTGATAGAATCCGGTCAAAGTGAATTTTAAGTCGGGTTTTGTGGAAAGGGTAAAGGTGTTGTTCATCGTCAACACAAATGTATATAGTTTACGGTCAAACGGGATATCCCAAAAATCACTGTCTTTTTGGCGATAGCGAAAGCCGATGGCTGTAATACGGGAGTCCAGCCATTTTTTTACCTTGAAGGGAACTGTCATCATTAATCCGGCCTGCGATGAAAAATCAAAGTTGAAGAGCTTGTAAATCTCCACCAAACGTTCAGGTGACTGGTAAAGGGTTTGCATTTCGTTGTTTTTTGTATAGCTATAAAAGGCAGAAAAGACGTACTTGCTTTTCAATATATAAGTGAAACTCGTTTCATAGTTCGTTGCAGGTTTAAGATAGGGATTACCTTGAATTTCAGAATAGGCTCCCATGTAAGAAATAGAGTTCTGCACGCTCCAGTATTCAGGATATTCCTTATCACTACTCAATGAGAGTTGCAGGACATGTCCGGCGGCAGGCATATAAGTCAGATTAGCTACCGGATAGAGGCTCCATCCATTCCAGATATCTGTATGATATTGCTCTGCTGCCAGGGAAACATCGGCCGAGAGTTTATCGCCAAAGCTCTTATTCAGTCCTGCATAAACATTCAGGGTTTGTTCGCGACGGCGGGAGGCCATATTATTATCCGGCAGTAAGTGGTCTGTTTCAGGATCGTAATATTTCTGGTAACTATGGTCTAAGGCGGTCGTGTAAGCCATACCATAATTCAATCCCCACCCTTTGCCTAAGGTATGTTCTTGCCCGGCATAAAAACGCCATTGATTGATTTGTTGTTTATCGCGGCTTAAGAAATTCATTGTCTCTGTTCCCATCGTGCTATATAATAATTGGCTGCCGGGAGAATGATAGGATGTAAATGCCACTCCAGCTTTCAGCCCGAAAGGGGTTTGATAATCTAACTTTGCGTTATGGAGCTGGCTGTCTCCCTGTGAATCGGTAACAGAGTTTTGCGCACCGGTAGCTATGGAATAATGTTTGGAATCGGTAAAAGCTGTTGTGTAGACCAGGCTTAACAGATGATCTTCTGCTAGAGAGTAATCCATTCCGAGACGTATCTGATGACTGTTGGTACGGGAAGTCATTATTTCATCCATATCCATCTGATGCGCTGAACCATCGGCTAATGTGTGAAGTGCTTCTTTCTCCGTAATCCTTCGGTCACGATCATAAGAGTAAGAGTAAAGAAGATCTGCAGAGAATTTACGTCCGGAGTACAGAAGACTTCCACGTTCTGCCAAAGATTCGTAGTGATGTTGGTTAAAAGCTGTATAGAGTTCTCCTTGAAGGGAAGATGCTTGTCCTGTGCCGGGTGCTAATATCAGGTTAATCATCGGTCCGCGTACCTGATAGCGTGCCGGAGCGGAATACATCACTTCCGCCTTTTCAATCCGGCTGACAGGAATCGATTTTAATAAAGCATCCAATTGTTCGGCAGACAGAGTGGTCACTTTTCCGTTGATGACAACAGTTACCTCCTGTCCTCCCAACATCAGACTATTATTCATATTTACTATACCCGGAAGATTTTTCACAACATCATAGGCATTATCCACAGGCAGGTTGCCCACCAGTCTCGGCACGTCATACACGAGTTTGCCTTGTTCGGCTTTCACGATAGGGCGTTCACCTATAATCATCACTTCGGGCAGTTCCTGAAACAAACTATCCATATAACCTATATTCTTGATACTGTCGACAGGTTCCTGTGACTGTTGTCCGACTTGTGCTGTAGCGGATATCCACACACATAGAAGAGACATAAATAGTAAATTAATCCGTTTCATTTCGTCTTTATTTTTGGAATACGACAAAATACGGTAGAAAAAATGGAAATTTGCGTTATCACTGGCTTATCTAGTGTTATTTAGTCTTATCAAAGAGAAGAATAAGAATAGTTTCCTATTATCTTTGTCAGTATGAAATTACCACTAAAACATATTGTCATACTGGTTATCTGCTCATTAATCGGAATCTTTGTTTATCAAGCTTATTGGTTGACAGGGCTTTACCGGTCTATGAAGATGGAAATGGAGAGCAATATCAGAGATGCGATGCGGACGAGTGACTTTAACGAGGTCGTGCTCCGGGTAAATGATTTGCAAAAAGATAATGTGGAACACGGTTCGCTGACGGTATCAGCCGGATATGATGCGGACGGCAATTCATTAGTGACTAAACAAACGATTTCTTATACGGATAGTAGCCGTCAGGATACGATACACTCCCGGACAGAAACTACTACGGATACGGTAAAGGCCGTTGGTAACGCTCCGGAAGATTCTACACCTGTTGCAAGTAGCGAGAACGGGCTGGATGTGTTATTGAAAAAGCAAGATTCGCTAAAGGAGCTGTTAATGAGTATTCAGCAGGGTATTCATTCGGGTGTGGACACTTATATAGATGTCAACCTGCAGCGATATGACAGTTTGCTCACCCATGTGATGAAAGAGCATAATCTCTCTATTCCTCATCACACTCTTTTGATTTATACCGGAATCAGTGCCGATTCTTCCATTGTATATACCGATACATTAGGTATTGCGGGAGATAGCAGTTATATTCCCAGTCCCAAGGCAATCCGCTATGACTATGAATTTAATATGCATCACAGCCAACGCTACCAACTGGTGTTCGAGCCGATCAATTCATTGGTGTTAAAGCAGATGACAGGTATTCTGGTCACTTCATTTGTAATTCTTCTGATTCTCGGATTCTCTTTCTGGTTCCTTATCCGGACGCTTCTGAAACAGAAAACGCTGGATGAAATGAAAAGTGATTTTACCAATAATATCACGCACGAATTAAAGACTCCCATTGCCGTAGCCTATGCGGCTAATGACGCATTACTGAACTTTAACCAGGCGGAAGAGAAAAGCAAGCGCGACCAGTATCTACGCATCAGTCAGGAGCAGTTGCAAAGGCTTAGCGGGCTGGTGGAACAGATTTTATCCATGGGAATGGAGCGTCGCAAAACGTTTCGTTTGCATCCGGAGGAAATCAACCTGAAGGAGTTGATTACTCCGCTCATGGAGCAGCACCAGCTAAAAGCGGACAAGCCTGTACATATCGAATTGGATATTCAACCGGAAACGCTTGTCATTGTAGCCGACCGTACGCATTTCAGCAACATCATCAGTAACCTGATAGATAATGCAGTGAAATACTCGAAAGAGGAAGCCGAATTGTCTATTTCCTGCCGACAGACTGGGGGGACAGTAACCGTCAGCGTTACCGACCGGGGAATCGGGATTCCACTTGATAAACAAAAGCACATATTTGATAAATTCTACCGGGTCCCGACGGGTAATCTTCATAATATAAAAGGTTACGGACTAGGACTGTTCTATGTCAAGAGTATGGTCGAAAAACATGGAGGAACTATCACCGTAAAAAGTGAACCGGACAAAGGAAGCACTTTTACCATTACTTTATAAACCCATAAAATCATGAGTAAAAACAAAATTACCGTATTACTGGTAGAAGACGAACAGACGCTCGCCATGATTATCAAGGATACACTTGAAGAAAATGATTTTATCATTCATACGGCGAATGACGGTGAGGAAGGACTAAGCCTTTTCTTCGAACTTCATCCGGATGTACTTGTAGCCGATGTGATGATGCCGAAAATGGATGGCTTTGAAATGGTACGTCGCATCCGCCAGACGGATAAACAGACTCCTGTCTTATTCCTGACTGCCCGTTCGGCCATCAATGATGTGGTGGAGGGGTTTGAACTCGGAGCGAATGATTACCTGAAAAAACCTTTCGGTATACAAGAGCTGATTATCCGAATCAAAGCACTGATGGGAAAGGCTTTTCTCTTCACAGAGAATAAGGTTGCCAATCATTTTGAGATAGGAAGTTATCTGTTTGATCCTGTTGCACAAACTTTATTACACGCAGGAACGAGACAGGAACTCTCTCATCGTGAATCGGAAATCTTGAAACGGCTTTGCGAAAACCGGAATCAGGTGGTCAACACGCAGGATGTCTTGCTCGAACTTTGGGGAGACGACAGTTTTTTCAATTCCCGAAGCTTGCATGTGTTCATTACCAAATTGCGGCATAAACTCTCGCAAGATGAACAGATACGTATTGTCAATGTACGGGGAATCGGTTATAAACTGATTGTCAACTAAACTCTTTAACACCGCAAAGTGCCATGAATAAAAGACAGTTCACAGGATTTATGTTTTTACTTTGTACCTGTACCGCATTTGCGCAACAGGTGGAAGTAAAAAAGGATAGCATCGGCCGTGCGGTTCTTCTGCCACCGGAGCAAAAGCAGCCATTAAATATGGATAAGGAGGGCTTCATCTTACCCGATATGAATATAACGCCGAACGACAGGAAGCCAACCATTCAAACGGATAGCATGACGCTTCATATATCTCCTCCCGAATTTATGGATACTCCCTGGCCTACTCCCAGACTGGGTACTTCTTTCGATCCCTTCAGCCGTGACTATAATCGGTCGGATATTTTCGGGATCAATGCTAACAGCTATTTAAGTACGTATAGTTTGCATAATACGTATCCTACCATGGGGACGCATATTCAGGTAGGTGCCATTTATACGTATGCCCCTAATGAACGATGGGAGCTTTCAGGTGGGCTGTTCAGTGCCAAGTACACAATGCCTTCTTTCCAACATGGTGCCAGAAATGATTTTGGTTTTAGCGGTTCGGCCGCTTACCGGATTAATAAATTTCTGCGTATACGGGCTTTCGGCGAATATTCTGTGAATGGCGAACGAAATGCTTCGCAGGGATATCTCACTCCTATCTATCCGCAAAGCGGTTATGGCATGATGCTTGAAATCAAGTTCAACGATTATATCGAACTCCATGGAGGTATGGAACGCTCATACAACCCGATGAAAAGGAAATGGGAGACGGCTCCTGTCGTTTATCCGGTGATTAAATTGAAAAGATAAGTTTTTTTCTAAGAAAACATAACGGAAGCGGATAGTCAGGTGGAAATTATCTATCTTTGTGGTAAATCAACCTTTACGAAGATGAAAAAACTGATTCTATTTCTTTCGCTGATATTATCGGTCGGTTTTGCATCCGCACAGTCGGAAATTCCTTCCGATAGTATTCGTCGTGCTCCATCTACCAATATCAAAGAGTTTGGTGGTTTTCTGCTGGATATGGGGTTAATGAACGTAGCAACTCCCGAACTTCCCAAGTTTAATTTAGATATGCCTAATATGACGAAAGATTATAATCAGCTCTTTCGTTTAAACACGGATATTACCTATTCTCAAGGATTCACCGACTCTTTTTCTTCGTCTTCTTACTCCGGGTTTGCCGGTTTTGGATACGGATATGGTTGGGGATTGTCTTCTTCTCCACAGTTTATGCAGATGGGATCTTTCAAACTGAAAAACGGAATGAGAATCAATACTTACGGAGATTACAACAAGGATGGCTGGCGGGTGCCTAACCGTAGCGCTATGCCTTGGGAAAGGAATAATTTCCGGGGAGCGTTCGAACTGAAATCTGCCAATGGTAATTTCGGAATACGAATTGAGGTGCAGCAAGGAAGAAATGTTCCTTATTAAATAATAATTAGGCACGGATTACACGTATGTCACGGTCTTTAGGGTTATCATTGCTGAAAAATAACCGCGTTAATCCGTGTAATCCGTGCCTAAAAAATAGCAATTAATTAGTGGCAGGTACTTATTAAAATCAGGAAAATCAGAAGGCTTTGTCTGCCGCACTGATTGCATTGGCTATACGGTCACACCACGAATCAAATTCCGGATCGGGTGTTTGAGTTTCCGGATGAGAAAGCATATAATGTACAGCTTGCCGCAATCCGTCCGCCATAGAGATATGGCATATAAAATCTGGGACGAGCCGCTTTATCTTCGAATTATCGAAAACAACCGTAGCCGCTTTATCTCCTAAGAGTTCCCCCCTGAAATCATAATGATCGCTATGTTTGGCAAGGAAATCGGATGCTACGTGCAATGCGTTCAGAGGTTTGCCTAACGCATCGGCGATTGTCTGGTAAATCTGATTCCAAGTCATACTTTCATCGGTAGTGATATGAAAAGCGTTCCCAATGGCATGTGGATTCGCCATCAGTCCGACATAGCCTTTGGCAAAATCTTTGGAGTGAGTCAGTGTCCACAAAGAGGAGCCATCACCGGGAATAATGACAGGTTTTCCGTCAAGAATCCGTTTGAGAATCTGCCAGTTTCCCTTATCTCCATGTACGGCTACGGGAGGTTTGGTTCCGTTATAGGTATGGCTGGGACGAACGATGGTCACCGGAAAGCCACTTGTCCGGTAGGCTGACATCAATACTTCTTCCGCTTCTATCTTGTTTCTGGAATACTGCCAGTAGGGATTGACCAGAGGGGTGCTTTCGGTAATGCGATAATCGGTTAATGGCTTTTGATAGGCAGAGGCACTGCTGATAAAGATGTATTGCCGCGTTTTATTCTGAAACAGGCGGATATCACGCTTTACGTCTTCTGCCGTATAACCGATGAATTGCGCAACCACATCGTAATGTTCAAGTGCGATGGCTTTTGCCACAGCTTCTTCATCATTAATATCCGCAATGATACTGTGAATTCCTTCCGGCATTTTTTTTGAGCCGCGGTTAAGGAGAGTAATCTCCCACCCTCTCTGTTGCGCCAATGCAACTACATCTGTACTGATAGTACCCGTTCCTCCAATGAATAATGCTTTCATAAAACCTGTTTTTTTATATTCTCCGGAGCAAATATATCAATTCCATGACTTACTTCCAGCAATCATTGCCATTTATTTTTCCGCCCGCAAGTTTATGTAGTATACAGATTACTGATTCTTGTACCCTTATTACTGATTTGAGGTATGAAATAAAAAAGATACCTCCAAATGTTTTATCTTTGTATCAGATTAATAACAAAGCATATGGATGAAATAACAAAAATTGAAACCGTCGATCAGTATGACCAGTTGTTTGGACTGGAGACATTGCACCCTTTAGTTAATGTAATCGACTTCTCAAAAGCTACCAAGTCGGTTGAGTATATCCGTATGAACATCGGATTCTATTGTCTGTTCCTGAAAGATGCCAAATGCGGGGATCTCACATACGGACGTAAGAATTACGATTATCAGGAAGGAACGGTTGTCTGTATGGCACCGGGACAAGTGAGCGGAATAGACAACCGTAACCGAACGGCTCCCCGTACCAAGTCGATTGGGGTTTTATTCCACCCCGATTTAATCCGTGGAACTTCATTAGGACAGAATATCAAAAACTATACTTTTTTCTCTTACGAGGTAAATGAGGCATTGCATCTTTCAGATCAGGAAAGAGAAATCGTAACCGATTGCATACATAAAATCCGGCTCGAACTGGAGCATACTATCGACAAGCATAGCAAGCAACTTATCGTACGGAATATCGAACTGCTATTGGATTACTGTATGCGTTTCTACGAACGGCAGTTCATTACACGCAATCAGGCGAATAAAGATATAGTCGTTAAATTCGAGCAATTACTGGACGAATATTTCCAAAATCAGGTGGCAATGACCGAAGGACTGCCATCCGTGAAATACTTTGCAGACAAGGCATGCCTCTCTCCTAATTATTTCGGGGACCTGATAAAGAAGGAAACCGGAAAAACTGCACAGGAATATATCCAGTGCCGGATTATCGAACTGGCCAAAGAAAGAATACTGGAAGGTGTTCAAACTGTCAGCCAGGTAGCTTATGAACTGGGATTTCAATATCCACAGCACTTCAGTCGGTTATTTAAAAAGCATGTCGGCTGCACCCCGAACGAATATAAACAAAAAAACTAGACGTATTTTAGATACAGGAGTCTCAACATCATGGGAGATAAAGTACTCAAAATAGGAACCGTGCATCAATGCAATTGTTGCCTGGGGAGTAAGACACTACACCCGCTGGTAAGTGTCATCGATCTCTCAAAGGCTGACTTGTCAGCTCATACGGGCATCAAGTTCGACTTTTATACGATTCTATTGAGTGAGTGTAAATGTGAAGCGTATATGTATGGTCACCAGTATTATGATTTTTCGGATGGTACTTTGCTCTTCCTTAGTCCCGGAGAGTCTATCAATATGAAGGAAAACAGTAAGAATTTTCCTTCCAAAGGATGGATATTGGCTTTTCATCCCGATCTGATTTGTGGCACTCCGCTCGGACTTAATATACATAACTATACTTTCTTCTCTTATCTGCCTGAAGAAGCATTACATATATCTTTGCGCGAGAAGCAAATCATTCTGGAGTTTATGGATAAAATAAACCAGGAACTCGAACGTTGCATTGACCGACATAGCAAGAAGATAGTTTCCAAGTATATAGAACTATTGCTGGATTACTGTATCCGTTTCTACGAACGCCAATTCATTACACGTAATGAAGCGAATAAAACGATTATCAAACAATTCGATAAAATCATAAATAACCATTTTGAAACGAAACAGGTACCGACTGTCGATATACTTTCACATAAGTATTGTGCGAACCTGCTTCATTTGTCTCCTGAATATTTCAACGACTTACTGAAGTATGAAACGGGGAAATCATTTAAAGAGTATATCGAGTTCAAACGCTTCGAGATTGCCAAAGATTGGTTGGTGAATACTGATAAAACAATCAATCAGATAACGCAAGAGCTGGGTTTTCAGAATCCACAGTATTTCAGCCGGTTATTTAAGAAAATCACAGGTTGTTCTCCGAATGATTTCAGGATACCTAATTGAAAGTATATGTCAAAGGGATTAGAGGAAGATAAAGCAATCAAAAAGTCTTAATAAAATTTGAATTGGAATATCAAATTCTTAATCTATGTTATGAAACATACTTTTTTTCTTGGAATATTTGCTAATTTCGCAATAGTCCGTATCTTTGCAATGTGTTTTTCATAGTATTAGATTTAAGGTTAACAAAGGTTGGAGCAAGGCGTTGCTCCTTTTTTTATGTCTATACGTAAGCTCTCTCCTTTTTCTTATTCATGATAATATAGGAATTACGCTATTTTTCAATAACTTTGCAAAAAGAGAGATGTCAATTATGTCTCGATAAGACAGATCAAAAGGTTCTCTTTTTACGTTACATATAAAAAGATTATTTAATCCTTGTAGAATAATGGAAACAATGCAACCATATTATCGTCTGATGAAATCAATCCTCTTTGTATTATTTCTTTCTTTTGGCATGATTTCATGTGAGAAAGAGGATCCTGTTTCTACCTCTCCAACTACAAGGCAAACGGATGACTCAACTACTGATCCGACAGATCCCGATCCGACTGATCCTGTTGTTCGTTCGAATAATGAACAGACGGTGTTCATGTATCTACCCTGGTCGAACAATCTCACTTCTTTTTTCTATCAGAACATTGCCGATTTGAAAAGTATCATCGGAAACAATATATTGAAGAATGAACGGGTGATCGTATTTATATGTACATCGGCCACCAAAGCCACTCTCTCCGAACTTGTCTATGAGAATGGCAAAGGTGTACAGAAGACTTTAAAAAACTACGATTATCCGGATCCTACCTATACAACTGCAGAGGGCATCACTTCTATTTTGAACGATGTACAAACCTATGCTCCCGCCAAACGATATGCAATGATTATCGGATGCCACGGAATGGGATGGATACCTGTATCGAGAGCAGTTTCACGCAGCAGCTTGCAGATTAGTAAAAAGCACTGGGAGTATGAACATGCACCGATGACACGTTTTTTTGGAGGAACACAAACGAAATATCAAACTGATATTACTACGCTTGCCGGAGGTATTTCGAACGCGGGCCTAAAGATGGAATATATACTTTTCGATGACTGCTATATGTCTACGGTAGAGGTTGCCTATGACCTTAAAAACGTAACAAGCCACTTGATAGCTTCTACAAGTGAAATAATGGCCTATGGGATGCCATACGACAAGATAGGCCAGTACTTAATCGGAAATATAGATTACGAAAAGGTCTGTGACGGTTTCTATTCTTTTTATTCAAATTATGTGACTCCCTGCGGAACAATCGGTGTTACTGATTGCTCGGAATTGGACAACCTGGCGGCTATTATGAAAGAAATAAATCAGCGTTATACGTTTAACGAAGAATTAACGGGCGAATTACAAAGATTAGACGGATATACGCCTACCATATTCTTTGATTACGGTGATTACGTTTCCAAACTATGTTCCGATCCGGATCTATTAGAACAATTCAACGAGCAGCTGAAACGCACTGTACCCTTTAAAAGGAATACCAAACAGTATTTTACAGCAATCTCTTCCTCCTACTATGGAGAAAGAATTGATATCAATACTTTCTCCGGAATCACGATTTCCGACCCAAGCACTAATCCGGGTGCTTCAAAAAAGAACGAAACAGCGTGGTATATTGCCACTCATTAAATCTACTCTAAGAAGCATACGGTGGTAGAGAGTTGATTCTTCACATGTGGTCTGTCAAATCTCTTAATAAAAATTGAATTGAGAAAACCAATTCTTAATCAATGTTATAAAACATACTTTTTTTCTTGGATTATTTGCTAATTTCGCAATAGTCTGTATCTTTGCATTGTGTTTTTCATAGTATTAGATTTAAGGTTAACAAAGGTTGGAGCAAGGCGTTGCTCCTTTTTTTATGTCCATACGCTAGATACTCCTTTAAACATGGCATGACATTATCCCTTAATCACCGCCATTGGAGCCAGCTCCACCAACGGCTTCACCAAGTCCCGCTCATTCGCTATCACTTGCGCAATATCTTTATAAGCTCCCGGTGCTTCATCCAGTTCGTTCTGCGAACGAAGTCCGTGAATGATACCTTGCTGATCCATTCTCTCCTTCTCTTCATCCAGTGACAAACGGCGACAGGCATCCTTTCTTCCCATTAATCGACCTGCACCATGCGAACAGCTTTTAAAACTCTCCGGATTACCCAGTCCCTCAACAATATAAGACTTGGTACCCATAGATCCGGGGATAATACCGATCTCGCCCTCATAGGCACGCGTAGCACCTTTTCGGTGTACAATCACATCCTGATCGAAGTGATTCTCCCAAGCTGCATAGTTGTGGGCAATATTAATCATAGGATCAAAGTCCGTTTCAGGTTTCACTGCCTGGATGGCTTCACAAATACGAGTCATCATCAACTGACGGTTGGCAAAGGCAAAGGCCACACAGTAATTCATTTCACGGAAATAATCCTTTGCCATCTGTGTCTCCATTGGCAGGTAAGCTAGTCCCGATACCATTTTAGAATACCATTTCTCATTCCAATATTGCGCAATCTTATTATAGTGATTGGCAACCTTCAAACCAATGTTACGGCTTCCGGAGTGAATCATCACCCAAACATCAGACGTTGCGGTATCTTTTTGAATCTCAATAAAGTGATTTCCACCTCCCAGAGTTCCTATCTGCTTCAAACAAGCCTCGTACTGATTCTTCAAAACAGGCATCTCTTCAAAGTCGAATCCTTGCGGAAGCAATTCCTGATCCTGCTTTTTATTCTGATGATCGAATCCCAAAGGAACAACTGCACGAATCTTCGACATAATGGAAGTCAAATCCGTATAACTAAAATCTTCCGCTTTTAGATTCGTCTTAATCGCACACATACCACAACCGATATCCACTCCCACAGCATTGGGAACAATCACGCCATTGGTAGCCAACACACCGCCAATAGGCATTCCTTTTCCCGCATGCGCATCAGGCATGATGGCAATATGTTTAAATGCAAAAGGCAGTGAAGTCAAATCCATAATCTGCGACATACAAGAGTCCTCTACTTCATCCAACCAAAGTTTAGCGGGTAAACGTGTTCCCATAATTACTTTTTCCATACATCTTTTCTTTTATCAATTCATATAAATCTCGTTATCGGGAGCAAAGTAAGAAGGGAAGTACGAAATCTATTTGCGTAGTTGATATTATTTTTTATTTTTGTAGAAATAATCTATAACATCTATATATAGAACCTTATGAAGAAGATATTAATTATCGGCGCCAACGGATTCACCGGACGCCAGATTGTAAATGATTTATCTGCTTGTAAACAATACAAGCTGACGGGCTGCTCCCTGCATCCGGATATTCTTCCCAATAACGCGGAGGATTATCGTTTCATCGAAACAGATATACGGAATGAAGCGGACGTTAGGCATCTCTTCAAAGAGGTTCAACCCGATGTAGTCATTAATTGCTCCGCTCTGTCCGTGCCGGACTATTGCGAAACGCATCATGAAGAAGCCTATCTTACCAATGTTACCGCAGTAGGCCAACTGGCCGATTTATGCGAAGAATACAAAAGCCGGTTCATTCATTTATCTACGGACTTTGTTTTTGATGGAAAGATAAACGAAGCTGCCGGGCTGTTATATACAGAAAAAGACCTCCCTGCCCCGATCAACTACTACGGATATACCAAATGGAAAGGAGAAGAGAGAGTGACAGAAACTTGCAGCAGTTATGCCATTGTCCGTGTAGAAATCGTTTATGGCAAGGCACTACCGGGACAACATGGTAATATTGTACAGCTAGTAATGAACCGTCTGAAAGCCGGACAAGAAATACGTGTCGTATCCGATCAATGGCGGACACCAACCTATGTTGGAGACGTTTCGGATGGAGTGCTACGTTTAATAGAACATACGGCGAATGGCATCTTCCACATCTGTGGCGATGAATGCATGACCATTGCAGAGATTGCCTACCAGGTAGCAGATTATATGAAACTCGACCGTTCTCTTATCCATCCTGCCACCACAGAAAAAATGAATGAAAGCACTCCCCGTCCCCGCTTCAGTGGGATGAGTATTGATAAAGCCCGGACAATGCTCGGATACAGGCCCCAAAAGTTAAAAGAGATTCTTGTGAACTGGGATAAATTATAAGGGAAAGAGCACATAACCAACTTTTTACAACCATCTATCTCGTTCCGGATATTCCTTTCTCTTTATTTATTGCATATTTATTTTGAAAATATGCAATAAATAACTATCTTTGCACCAAATTCAAAAAAGACCAATGATGAATCAAACATTACAATTACATAACGCTACTCTTTTTCTTGCAGGAATACCTATTTTCTGTAAGTCTTGTTGCGTGCATGTGCATTGGTTCAGTGGATTCATCTAAATTTCCCAACTATTTCTTTACAGGAACTACCTGCTGACTTGTTTTGTTAGCCATAGCAGTATTCCTTTCTGATTTTCAAGTAGATGTAATATCTTCTTTGAAAATTCTTTTGTGTGTTGTCAATCATCAGTTTAACCTAACCCAAAATATATACAATTATGTTCTCTATTATATCTACCATGTTTTTAGGAATCGGCATCGGCTATGTATTGCGTAACTGGAGTATTCTACAGAAGACAGAAAAGACAATTTCTCTTACAATATTCCTGTTGCTCTTTATTCTCGGTGTATCTATCGGTTCTAATAGCCTGATTGTGAACAATCTTGGTAAGTTCGGATGGCAAGCCATTGTTCTTGCTGTGTCCGGTGTATTGGGAAGCCTGATTGCTGCCCGTTTGGTACTACAATTATTTTTCAGGAAAGGAGGCGAACAATGAAAGGAAGTCTGATCGTTATAGTATTCTTTTGTGTAGGCTGTATCATGGGAGCTTTCAATAAGTTCGAGTTCGATACGCACACAGTTTCCATGTACATACTTTATGCATTAATGTTACAAGTAGGAATCAGCATCGGTTCCAATAAGAACCTGAAAGCCATTGTTTCACATTTGCACCCTAAAATGTTGCTGATTCCATTGGGAACAATTATCGGTACGCTGTTATTCTCCGCCCTGGCAAGTTTGCTATTGCGTCAATGGAGCGTGTTCGACTGTATGGCAGTGGGAAGTGGATTTGCCTACTATTCACTCTCTTCCATCCTTATCACCCAGTTCAAAGAACCCTCCATCGGACTGCAACTGGCTACGGAACTGGGAACCATTGCCCTACTGACTAATATTTTCCGTGAGATGATGGCACTTCTTGGTACTCCAATCATCAAGAAGTACTTCGGGAAACTCGCTCCTATTTCAGCAGCAGGAGTCAACTCGATGGATGTACTGCTGCCTTCCATCACCAGATATTCAGGAAAAGAAATGATTCCCATCGCCATCCTGCACGGCATTCTGATTGACATCAGCGTTCCCGTTTTCGTTTCTTTCTTCTGTAATCTTTAACCCTGTCCGGGAATAATAACCTTATTTATTAATGCCCGGAAACAGCCAATACAAACTTGATATCAGCATAGGAGACAGCGTCTCCTAATGCTACCTTTATAGCGAATATTCCCATGTATTCATGTTCATCCAAATACTTGCGAATCTTCGCTATATTTTCAGCTTTCACCACCTGCTCCACTTTGATCTTTCCCGAACGGACATAATGCTCCAGATGTCCGGCAATGGTTCCGGATACCAAATCACGAGCCTTGGCTATTTCATCTATATTCATTCCCTGACGGAACATTTCATAGCTAACCAACTTCGTATCTTTCTTCGCCTCCTTCTTTTTCTCCTTCTCCGCCTCTTTCTCCTGTTTCTCTGCCTCTTTCTGCAGCTTCGTCTTTCGTTGCCTTACTGTATCATCGCTATTACCGGAGGAGATTAACATATCCGTTATCTCCGGCCTCTCCAATTGATTCTCCGCCATATACTTGCGGATAATACCCAGAATCTCAAGCCCGTATCTCTCTACTCCTTTCGCTCCAAAATAAGGTATCGCCTCCAAAGCTCTTGGACTATCCGGTAGCAGATTCACAATTCCCATCAATGCTTTCTGTTGCATAATCACATAAGCAGGAACATTCATCTCCCTTGTTTTGGCTGTTCTCCATTCAGACAGGGCACGATAAAGCTCCGGATGCAGAATATCCGTAGGAACTTCCACCTTTACCTTTTCAGCACTGCGTGTACGATCTTTCCGTTCCTTACGTTCTTTCTTCTCCTTCAAAGCCTTCGAAGAACCGGAGGACGTAGAATCATCTTCAAGGCTCAACATTACTTTAGCCTTCAACTTCAAATAATCCGTGATAGCAAACTTCCCTCTTGTAGACACAGCTTCCAACAAAGACTCTTTAATCCACAACGCATCATCCAGCGCCTGCATACGCTCTGCCAACAGCTTTCTCAACTCTTTATTATCAAGAGGCATATTAGTCTTATCATACAAAGCCCGAACCGGTTCCAACTCCTTATGAAAATATCCGGCACCGGAACGAATCCGTTCCTGCAACTCCTCATTCGCCGCATAATCCTCACTCTCATGTATCAACCGGGTATACTGATTGCGGAAACGTTGAGACACCTCCACAATCTTCTCTTTAACATGGGGAGCCAACGCCTTATATTCAGCCAACTGCTTCGGAAAGAGCTTATACAAATCCTCATCCATAAGACGAAGCAACCGTTTATAAGCCTGATCGATCGAATAGAAATTAAACAAATCACTCAACAAATCAAAGAAATACGCCTTTTGCATATCATTCAACTGCTGGCTGCCCGGCTTATTCTGCTCCACCGCTTTGGTGAAATTATCCACCGTAGCATCACTTATTATGGCTTCCCTGCGCAAAGGAGACTCCAACACCATACCCTCCAGCGTCTTGCAACGACTCAAAGCCACGTAAGTTTGTCCATGTGCAAAGGAATTCCGTGCATCAATAATAGCACGTTCAAACGTCAAACCCTGACTCTTATGTATCGTAATAGCCCACGCCAAACGAATAGGATACTGGCGGAACGTCCCCTCTATCACTTCAGTGATCTCCTTCGTCTCCTCATTCAACACATACTTATAATTCCCCCACTCTTCCGGCAACAACTGAAATTCGGATCTATCCCCTTTACCACGCACCACAATACCCGTTTCATTAACCGCTACCACCTCACCAATCATACCGTTATAATACCGTTTCTCGGACGATGGATCATTCTTCAGGAACATTATCTGTGCTCCCTCCTTAATTGTCAGAAGTTTATCCGCAGGATACGAATATTCAGGAAAATCCCCCTCTATCTCGGCACTAAAATGATACGCCTTGCCGGGCAACGATGCCAGTTCGCAATCATTAACCCTCTGTGCCTGATTATTATGTGTCGTCAGACGAATATATCCCTCTTCTTTCTGCGGCTGAAAGCCGGGCTGATAACGACGGTTCAGTTCATTCAACACTTCATCATCCGCCTTATTCTCCCGAATTTTATTTAATAAAGAAAGGAAGAACGTATCACTCTGACGATATACTTTCTTGAGTTCAATCGTCATATATGCCGTTTCTTTCAATGCATGACTTGCAAAGAAATAAGGAGTCTCATAATGCTTTCTCAACAACTCCCACTCATTGTCTTTCACGACAGGCGCCAGCTGTTGCAAATCTCCAATCATCAACAGTTGCACCCCACCAAAAGGTTTCTCCCTATCGCGATACCTCCGCAGAGTTGCATCCACCGCATCCAACAAATCAGCACGCACCATACTGATCTCATCAATAACCAGCAAATCCATACTACGGATGATATTCCGCTTTTCTTTACTATAACGATAATGTGTCTGGGAAGAATTAAAGGTTGTTTCGGGCACAAAAGGAGCAAAAGACAACTGAAAGAAAGAATGAATCGTTACGCCTCCCGCATTGATAGCTGCAATCCCTGTCGGAGCCAATATGACCATGCGTTTGGGCGTATGTTCTTTCAATCGTCTAAGAAATGTCGTTTTCCCGGTTCCAGCTTTTCCGGTAAGAAATAAATGGGTGCCTGTATTTTCAATGAACTGCCAAGCAAGCTGCAGTTCCGGATTATTTTCCATGCTTTTCCAATTTTCGGTAAAGTTACTGAATATTCTTTTTCTTTCGTCTTGATACGAAAGAAAAAGAACCAAAAAGAAAGAATCAAGGCTGCGTTTTTCCGGCTACTCCGGTGCTTCCTCCGGCTAAAGGGCAGAAACTCGCTACGCTCAAACAGTCTGCCCTTTTTAACGCCGGAGAAACCACCTGCGCTTGACGCCGGAAAAACGAGGCCGGAAGACCTGCGGGTGGAAGCCTTACAATGTGGGAAGCTTTATTATTAAAAAACTCACCATATAAAAAGAGGACATAGAATAAAAGGCTAATAGAATGATAACCGATGTAGCCTATGTAGTATAAAGAGACTTATGAAAGGTTTATACCCCTTATAAAAAAGCTTTGCTATATAAAAGTCGCAGACGTTATACGACTCAATATAGCAAAGCAGAACAATATATAATAAAACTATTAACGATATAACAGCAACTCACCAAAGCAATATCAGACATATCGCACGGCTCCCCCCACAACCCTATCCAGAACAGCTTCCCCACAAACCTACTCTACAACATTCAAGCAGCAACACCCACCCCGCCAGGTTCCCCGGCCTACTTTTTTCTCCGTCAGGCGAGCGCCCATAACGGAGCGTTAAGAAGGGCAGACTGTTTGAGCGTAGCGAGTTTCTGCCCTTTAGCGAAGTGAAGGAAGCGAGTAGGAGAAAAAAGTCAGCCTTGAATTTTTCTTTGCTTCTTTCTTTTGTTTCAAGACAAAAGAAAGATGATTAATTACTTCATGGATCCCCCTACAATATCCAGCAATTCGTTTGTAATCGCCTGCTGACGACTCTTATTGTACTGCTTCGTCAAATCCTGGATCAGCTCGTTTGCGTTGTCCGTAGCCACTTGCATAGCCAACGTACGTGCAGCATGTTCCGAAGCATTGGAGTCAACAGCGGCAGTAAAAATCTTCTGGCTCAATACAGTGGGGATTAAGCTCGCGATTAATTCCTCTGCGTTCGGTTCGATGATATAATCATTGGCAATCTCGTTCTCCTGTACCTCCTCTTCATTCTCTCTGTCCTCTTCACTTACGACGTTCGTCAGATTAATGGGGAGATACGTCTCACGAAGAAGAATCTGTACCCCCATTGATTTGAAGTGATGATAGATTATTTCCACCCGGTCCACTTCGCCTGCTACATACAGATCCATCAGTCGGTGAGCCAGTTCGGCAGCCTCCTGATACGTTGGTTTGTCGGAGAGCGTTGAAGAAACCTCCTGCGGTTTGAAACCCATCCGTTTGGCCGCTTCATCCACCTTCTTGCCTACCGGGAATATCAAGATATTATCCTGTCCTAAAGTACGGAATTCCCCGATAGTCTGCATCATCATTTTGATGACATTGGCGTTGAAAGCACCACAAAGAGAAGTGTTCGAAGAAAAAACAACGATTGCTACACGCTTCACTTCACGCTCCTGCACATAAGGAGATTCGATAGGCAGGTCCGCACTTAGGAAGTTAGTCAGAATCTTGTTCAACTTCTTCTGATAAGGCAGCATATTCTCAATGGCTCCTTGTGCCTTGTGTAATTTGGCAGAAGCCACCATTTTCATTGCTGAAGTGATTTTTCGGGTACTCTTGACCGAATTTATTCTGGTTTTTACTTCTTTCAGTGAAGCCATAGTGATAATTAAAAATTAATAATTAAAAATTAAAGGGCGATCTGATTTATAAAAAAGCCAATCAGATAAATCAATGACCGATTAGATAAATTGTTTAGTGACCATGGCGGCAGTCTCTTCGATAGCCTTAATCACATTATCATCAATCACACCCGTTTTCAATACATCCAATACATCCTCCTGATGATTCAGTTGCAGCGATTCGATGAAGCTACGTTCAAAGTCCTGCACCTTATCCAGAGGAACATCGTGGAGCAGTCCGTGTGTACCACAGTAGAGAATAGCAATCTGCTGTTCTACGGGCATCGGGCTGTATTGAGGCTGAATCAACAGCTGGCCGTTCTTACGTCCCTTGTCAATCGTCAATGCGGTAATCGGGTCCATGTCGCTACTGAACTTGGAGAACGCTTCCAGTTCACGATACTGTGCCTGGTCGATCTTCAATGTTCCCGCCACTTTCTTCATAGCCTTAATCTGCGCGTTACCACCTACACGGGATACAGAGATACCGACGTTGATAGCCGGACGCGTACCCTGGTTGAACAAGTCAGTTTCAAGGAATATCTGTCCGTCGGTGATAGAAATCACGTTCGTCGGGATATAAGCCGATACGTCACCAGCCTGCGTTTCGATGATAGGCAATGCCGTGAGCGAACCACCGCCTTTGACAATTCCCTTCAGACTTTCCGGAAGATCGTTCATTTCGCGAGCCACTTCCTCCTGACTGATAATCTTGGCAGCACGTTCCAACAGACGGGAGTGCAGATAGAAGATATCACCCGGATAAGCCTCACGACCTGATGGACGGCGAAGAATCAGAGAAACCTCACGATAAGCTACCGCCTGCTTGGAAAGGTCATCATAAACCACCAACGCATGACGACCGGTATCACGGAAATACTCGCCAATGGCAGCACCCGCAAAAGGAGCGTAATACTGCAATGCAGCCGGATCACCAGCCGTAGCAGCCACCACAATCGTGTAGTCCAGTGCTCCGTACTCACGAAGCGTATTAACGATAGAAGCAACGGTAGAACCCTTCTGACCGATAGCCACATAAATACAATATACAGGATCACCTGCCAGGAAGTTACTGCGCTGGTTGATAATCGTATCAATAGCGATGGCAGTCTTTCCCGTCTGGCGGTCGCCGATAATCAACTCACGCTGTCCGCGACCGATAGGAATCATGGCGTCTACCGCCTTCAATCCCGTCTGCAACGGTTGGTTCACAGGCTGACGGTAGATTACCCCCGGAGCTTTCCGTTCCAATGGCATATCATACAGTTCGCCACCAACCAGCCCCTTGCCGTCGAGCGGTTCGCCCAGCGGGTCGATCACACGTCCCAGCATGCCCTCTCCTACACGGATGGAGGCGATACGTTTGGTACGCTTCACGACGAATCCCTCTTTGATCTTGTCCGTCGGACCCAACAGCACAGCACCCACGTTGTCCTCTTCGAGGTTCATCACGATTGCTTTGATACCATTGTCAAACTCCAGCAATTCATTGGCTTCGGCATTTCGCAATCCATAGATACGCACTACGCCGTCGCTCACCTGGAGCACCGTACCGATTTCGTCAAGTTGCACATTGGCGTTGATTCCTTCGAGCTGCTTGCGCAATATATCAGATACTTCGCTTACTTTTATATTTTCAGACATTATACAATTCTCCTATTCTTATCAATAAATTGTTGTTTCACTCGCTTCAACTGCGTGGCAACGCTTGCATCCAGTCGGTAGTCGTTGACATCGAAGATAAATCCGCCTTCGATCGAAGGATCTATCACCGTTTCGAGTTCCATCTGGGCGTGCAAGATATGCTCTGCTGCGGAACGAATCCGGTTTTCCGTTTCCTTATTGACGGGAACGGCTGTAATGAGCTTACCCACTCCGATATGCTTCAGCTTCCGGTAGAGATCCAGATACATCAGGCTGATAAATTGCAGATAGCCTTCACGCCTGTTTCGCAGTACCAAAGTGATAAAACGGACAAACTCTCTGGTCGATTTTCCGTCACCGTCGGCAGCCGTGCAGACTAACGCCAACTTTTCCTTCGTTGTGATGACCGGATTATCAAGTGCTTCGCGCAAACCGGGCTGTTCACAAAAACTGTGCGACAGCGTCAGGAACTCCTGATATAACCTGTCCTCCAGACCTTTTTCCTGTGCATATTCAATGATGGCTTTTGCATAACGCATTGAGAGTATTCCGACTTCCATCTTCCTTAGTTCTTATTCGGGGTTAGTACTTCATCCAGCATACGGTCGATCATGCCCATCTGTGCTTCCTTGTCCTCAAGACTCTTGCGGAGCACTTTCTCGGCGATGTCCACAGAAAGCACGGCTACCTGGCGACGGATGTCGCGGATGGCTTCGTCTTTCTCTATCTGGATTTGTTGTTTCACCGCATCCAGTTCTTTTTGTGCGGCAATTTCGGCTTGTTTACGGGCCTCGTGAACAATCTTGTCACGTTCTTCCATTGCTTCCCTCAAGATGCGTCCTTGTTCTTTGTTGGCGGCAGCCACCAATGCGTCGCCTTCCTCTTTCAGTTTAGACAACTGGGCATTAGCCTCTCTCGCCACCTCCAAAGACTGGTCGATATAGGTCTTACGACCCTCCACCATCTTGATGATGACGGGAAAGCCGTATTTCGCCAATATCACGAACACAATCCCGAATGAGAGAAACATCCAGAACAGCAGGCCACTATCAGGTAATAGTAATGACATAATCTTTATTTACGATTTTACGATTTACAATTTACGATTTCGCGGCTGATCATGATTTGAAACATGGTTCACGCCTGCGAAATTCGCTTGTTATATACCTGATTAGAGGAAGAACACCAACAGACAAACTACTACCGCCAACAGAGCCACACCTTCAATCAAGGCGGCGGCGATAATCATGTTCATACGGATGTCCCCTGATGCTTCCGGCTGGCGTGCGATTGCCTCCATTGCCGAACCACCAATCTTACCAATACCCAAACCAGCTCCGATTACTGCAAGACCTGCACCGATAGCTGCACCTAATTTACTAACTCCTACTGCTGCTGCAGTGGCTTGTAACAATACTGATAGTAACATAATTTTCAGTTTTAAAATGGTTTATATTTTCTCTTGTTTATTATTTAATCATTCATTCCGCGCGTTTATTCCGTATTCTTTTTATCAACGTTTTCACCGCGTTTCATTTCAATTTTCTTCAGCTTTCACTTTGGCACCTTCCTGTGCCAGACCGATAAACACTGCCGACAACATCGTAAATACGTAAGCCTGGATGAAAGCAACCAACAACTCAAGCGCATTCATAAAGATGTTGAACAATACAGAAGCCACCGTCAGCGTGCCGTTCAGTGCAGGCCCCATGCTTGCCGAGATAAAGATCAGGCAGGTAAGCACCAGCATCGCCATGTGTCCCGCCAGCATATTGGCAAAAAGACGAATCATCAAAGCAAACGGTTTCGTAAAGATTCCGAAGAACTCGATGAATGGCATCATCGGTACAGGCACTTTCAGCCACCAAGGTACATCAGGCCAGAAAATATCCTTCCAGTAATGTTTCGAACCGAAGATATTCACTGCCAGGAACGTGCAGACTGCAAGCACCATAGTGATAGCGATATTTCCCGTCACGTTCGCACCTCCGGGGAAGAACGGAATCAATCCCATCATGTTATTGATAAAGATGAAAAAGAACGCTGTCAGCAGATACGGTGCAAACTTCCGGTAGTTGGGTCCTACACAACTCTTGATAATATCGTCGTTCACCATCATGATGAACATCTCCATGAATCCGATAAATCCTCCCGGCGCTTTCGCTCCTTGCGGACGTTTTCTGTACCAGTGTGACACGCTCAATACGATGATGAGCAACAACACGCTGTTGAACAGCAAAGCAAATGTCACTTTCGTGATGGAAATATCCCACGGGCGGACCTGTTCGCCTGCCGCATTATACTCTACCAGTTTGCCCTCGTACTTACTTCCTTCGGGAGCGATGGAAAGTCCTTCATAAGTCCCTCCATTCTCTTCGAGACGGGAAGAAAGGAACGTGTGCCAACCTGTAGTGCTACTATAAACAATAATAGGTAATGGTATAGTAATGTGCGTGTTACCCCACGTCGTAATATGCCATTCGTAGGAGTCGCCGATATGACCGAACACAATTTCTTTCACATCCACCGTGTTCTCCTGTTCCTCTTTCGGAGTAATCTCGTCCTGCGTCTGTTGTGACACCGCTTCCCCCTCCTGTTCCTGTGCAAGAACCGGCAAGCTGACTGCCGCCATGAGGCAGAACAGAATCAACGGAGCTACTATGTTATGCAACTGTTTCATTTTTCTTCTTATTTTTCTTTTTCCGTTTCTGATTCAACTCAAAAGAGAAGAAGAACCAGGTTTCGAATACCAGATATATCAAATAGAACAAGATAAACGTCAGCAGAAAGGCTCTGGCTTCTTCGCGAACGGCAAGACAATAAATCAATACCAGAATCAGCGAAAGAATCATTTTTATCATCTTCGTTGCCAGATACAACAGTAACATTCTCTGTGGAGCATGCCGACGGCAAGCGTCGAAAGCATAAATGCTAAACAGCCCGAAGAAGTAAAAATAGATCGGAATAAACGGATACCCTCCGAAATAATGCCCCGGCAAAGCGAAGTGTAGAATGACAGCTCCGAGTGCCCCGCTAATTACCGCAAATAAGGTATGCCACCAAATAAAATTCCGTTTAGTTTTACTAATATTCACCATGTTACTGTGTTTTTCTGTAAGATTATAACCTCGTTTTTTTCATTTTTTTAATGCTTAGTCTTTGTGCCGGTGAGGAGTTTCCGTCAGGAAACACAGGCAGAAACCGTACCGTCACTCATTTCGACAAAACCGCCCTGAATATCCATCGTGTGCTCTTCTCCGTCCATCGTCGTGTAACTCAACGTTCCCGCTTTCAACGACGAAACAATGGGCGCATGCCCGGGGAGAATAGAAAACGAACCGATCATTCCCGGCAATGTGACAATCTTCACATTTCCGTCGAATATGCTCTTTTCGGGCGATACTATACTCAAATGCAGTTCTTTCATCATGCTATCTTTTTATTTTTTTGCTGCCTGTTCCAGCAATTTCTTACCTTTCTCTATTGCCTCCTCAATGGTTCCGACATTCAAGAAAGCCTGTTCGGGAAGATAATCCACTTCTCCTTCCAGAATCATCTTGAATCCCTTGATGGTGTCTTCAATACCCACCATCACACCCGGAACGCCCGTAAACTGTTCAGCCACGGCAAACGGTTGTGAAAGGAAACGCTGCACACGGCGGGCGCGGTTCACTACCATCTTGTCTTCTTCCGAGAGTTCTTCCATACCGAGGATGGAGATAATATCTTGTAATTCCTTGTTACGTTGCAGAATTTGTTTCACTTGCTGCGCTACGTCGTAGTGTTCCTGGCCAACAATGTGCGGGTCGAGGATACGTGACGTAGAAGCCAACGGGTCTACCGCCGGATAAATACCCAGCTCCGTAATCTTACGGTCGAGCACGGTAGTTGCGTCCAAGTGGCTGAAAGTTGTTGCAGGAGCCGGGTCGGTCAAGTCATCGGCAGGCACATACACCGCCTGTACGGAGGTGATAGAACCTTTGCGGGTAGACGTGATACGTTCCTGCATCGCACCCATTTCCGTAGCCAACGTGGGCTGGTAACCAACAGCGGAGGGCATACGTCCCAAAAGGGCGGACACTTCTGAACCTGCTTGCGTGAAACGGAAGATATTATCAATAAAGAACAGAATATCGCGTTTCTCACCTTCTTTTCCTGCGTCGCGGAAAGATTCCGCCACCGTCAGTCCGGACAATGCCACAGAGGCACGTGCGCCCGGAGGCTCGTTCATCTGACCGAAAATCAGAGACACTTGCGATTTCTCCAGTTCGTTATAATCCACTTTCGAAAGATCCCAGTGACCTTTCTCCATTCCTTCTTTGAATGCTTCGCCGTAACGGATTACACCGGATTCAATCATTTCGCGCAGCAAGTCGTTACCTTCACGGGTACGTTCACCTACTCCGGCAAATACAGAGAATCCATTATGTTTCTTGGCGATATTATTGATAAGTTCCTGAATCAATACAGTCTTTCCTACACCGGCACCGCCGAACAAACCGATTTTACCACCTTTGGCATACGGTTCGAGCAGGTCGATCACTTTGATACCTGTGAAGAGCACCTCTTGCACAGTAGTCAAATCCTCAAACTTAGGGGGGTCGCGATGAATGGAATATGCACCTTTGCGGTCGAGTCCTTTCATACCGTCGATCGAATCACCGACTACGTTCATCAGTCGTCCTTTAATCTGTTCGCCAATCGGCATCGTGATCGGGCCTCCGGTGGGATACACTTTCATGCCTCTCTGAAGTCCGTCAGTACTGTCCATCGCTACGGTACGCACCGTATTTTCGCCGATATGTTGCTGAACTTCTACAACCAGTATTTTGCCGTTTGGCCTCTTTATCTCCAGTGCGTCGTGGATGCTTGGCAGCACCAATTCTGCATCCGTACCCTCAAAGTACACATCGACCACAGGGCCGATCACCTGCGAGATATGTCCGATAATCTGTGACATAAGCAATCTCTTTTATTTATATTATTCTTTTCTCTCCTTTTTGACTTTATAATATGAAAGGAATGCACATTTTTCGCGTTTTACCTATTTCATTATTATAATAAACAGTTGAGTTCAGTTTTTGTTCAACTATTTTCTATATCCCATAAACTTCTGTCCTTAGAAATAGTTAAAGAAACAACTGCGCAAATGTAGAAACAATTCCGTGTCGTTGTGCTTCCTTTTTCATAATTTGTCGTTCGATAACACTTATTAGACCTACAATGACTACAGATTGACCAATTCAGGCAAATTTCTGCTACAAATCAATAGCAAAACAAGTTTGGGGGCAATAATCTATCAATAAACTAAATTAACCCATCGAGTTTCCTATCTCTTTGTTAAAAATCAATGGATTAGCAAAAACAAGAAATAGTGGCAAAAACAACTAGTTTTGTGTTCGAACACAGAAAAGTCCGTATTTTCATGTTTTCCTTAAGAAAGTTTAAAGCCATATTTCCTGTTTTTCTCCTATCTATTCTATTCCTTATATATTCCGCATTTTTGCATTAAGATTCACATCCATCTTTATAAAGTTCCCAATTTGCATAAAAGAGCAATATAATAACGCCACATACAATTATTATCTCATTTTTTTGCTGTAATTTTGCACCACGAAGTTACGAAAAGAGTGTAATTTATTGGAAATGAGCGTAGGTTAATTGCTCTTGATAGTAATAGGTTACGATTTAGTTAGTTATCTACTGCATTATCCTTCTGCGCGTTGCGTAACCTTCAAAGAACTCTTCGTATGCAAAAGTAGCTATTTAATTCGAGATTTTGATATAAACTCCCGTTTTTTATCCCCTCATTCATAAGAATTTTCCGTAAAAGCGGTATTGTCCGTCGGCACACCATTGCCCAAAACGAGTTTGGAACAAACGTGTGCCGACTACCGCATAGCTGGAGAAAAGGGCATTGCCTCACGCCTAAACGATGTTTAGACAGATGAAGCAATGCCCCTTTCTTTTGCGCCTATGCCAAGAGATGCTTTTACGGGTTTTCAAATGATTTTTCTTTTTTCGCTGTCTCTTTTGCCGGAAGCGGAAAGTGAATGCAGAGTGTGTCAGCCTGCCCCATGAATGAAACAGGCGCCCACACACAGCCGGACAAACCGGGAAGAATGATTGTTGCCACCCGGCTGAACAAGTTCCGTCGGATCGGAAACAATCATACTTCCTTTGTTGTGGTTTGCCCTTTTCACGCTTCCGGTGATGTCTTTTTCCTTTTGGTGATTCTTTTTTTTACGGATTTTCCCCTGAAGTTTTTTTCTACACAATCTGCCTCTGTTTTCGTTTACCTCCATTTTGCGCCTTTCAGTAAGCCGCATCAGTCAGTCATTTTCGTTCTGGGCGCAAAGGTAATTCCGGGATTGGACGGGAAAGCAAGGTCAAGCCTCCTGTTTTCGGTAAAAATCTCCAGCCCTGCGGGTAGTATTTTGACCGAAAAACCTTGCATTCCCTAATCCCTACCTTTTCAAGCACCCGAAACGAAAACGACCGATGCGACAGAAAGACGCATAAAAAAAATGTCGGATAAACGAGAGGCAGATAAGATAGTTTGAAACTCAACTCCCTCAGCTCTTGAATCCGCATTAAAAACAAAAAAATCAAAAACAGCGAAGATATGACGGCAACGGCAAATTTCAGACAAATGGCGCAACACATCGGGTTGGCGATATGCGGCTTGATGATGCGCACCGCCTTCGGGGTGTTCGGCATCCTTTGGGGCATCATCAGAGAGATTGTAAACGGAGTGTTCCGAGTGGCGATAGGTGTAATCGTGGCTATCCTTTCCACCATTGCCTTCTTTGGCTTCATCCTTTGGTTATTCACCCTTTAACCCTTACCGACATGGCAAAAAGAAACAGCAAGACGGCAGCGCAGCAGTGCAGATATTACGAGGTGGACAACATCTTCGTGTATATGGTGGAAACGTACATCAACGGCAATTTTGAAACTTTCCGAAGATTGTACCACGAACTGAACAAGGACGCACGGAGGGATTTCATGGACTTCCTTCTCAGCGAGGTAGAGCCGACCTATTGGAGAGAGATACTGAAACAGATAATCTAAAAATGACAGCGATATGAAAGGAACAGACCATTTCAAGAGAACGATATATATGTACTTGGAACAGCGTGCGGAGGAAGATGCGCTATTTGCAAAGAAGTACCGCAACCCTGCCAAGAACATGGACGAGTGCGTGACCCACATTCTGAACTATGTGCAGAAAAGCGGTTGCAACGGTTTCACGGACGGAGAGATATTCGGGCAAGCCATCCACTACTATGAGGAAAACGAGATAGAGGTGGGCAAACCGATGGACTGCCAAGTGGTTGTGAACCACGTTGTGAAACTCACGGCAGAGGAAAAGGCGGAGGCACGTCAGAACGCTGTCCGCAAATACCAAGAGGAGGAACTCCGCAAGTTGCAGAACCGCCACAGACCGTCAGCGAGAAAAGAAAACCAACCCCAACCCTCATTATTTGATTTAGGCTTATGAAACCGAAGACCAAGATACAGAAAGAGGTGGCAAGACTTTCCGCCAACCTTCGCCCCATATCAGCGACACAAATAGATTGGGCATACCGCCACTGCGTTGAGCATATCGGCTACCGCACCAAGAAAGGGAACATCACCTGTTCCGACTGCGGTCACGAGTGGCACAGCGACAGCGGACTATGCGACACCCTTGAAGGCTGCACCTGCCCCAAATGCCATGCCGAACTCAAAGTGCAGGACACACGCAGACGCATCTACAAGGAAACGCAGAATTTCAGCGTGATAACCACCTGCAAAGGGTATCAGGTAATCCGCGTGGCGCAGGTCAGATGCGAGAGCAGGAAAGGCGAACCGATGCGTTTCTACTGCCACGAGGTCGTGCAGCGTTGGATTTCACCCGACGGCAAGGTTACGGACATGGCGTTGCTCCGTGGCTTCCTTTTCTGCTATTGCGATGTGTGGGCATTAGGCAGCGATATGGAGGTAAGACCGCACAACAGCCTATACGATGATGTGGTGGCAAGAAGCTGTGCATATCCAAAGATGAGGATATTGCCCCAACTCAGACGTAACGGCTTCAAGGGCGATTTCCACGGCATCTCCCCCGTGCGTCTTTTCAAAGCCTTGCTTTCAGACCCAAGAATTGAAACCCTTATGAAAGGCGGTGAGATTGAGGTCATGAAACACTTTCTTTTCAATACCCGTACTGCCGATGAATGTTGGGCATCATATCTGATTGCCAAGCGTCACAAGTATCAGATAGACAACCTCTCAATGTGGTGCGACTATCTGCGTATGCTCAAAAAACTCGGTCAAGACCTCCGTAACCCGAAGAACATCTGTCCCGAAGATTTCATGGCGGCACACGACAACGCAACCCGAAAAATTGAAGCCATACACGAGAAGGAAAGAGCCGCAGAGCAACGCCGTTGGGAGATTGAAAGGCGTGAGCGTGAGCAACAGCGACAACTCCAACGAAAGAAAGATGCGGAGGATTTCATCGCCAACAAATCCAAATTCTTCGGCTTGGTAATCACGGACGAGGAAATAATCGTCAAGGTGCTTGAAAGCATAGACGAGTATTACAACGAGGGCAAGACGCAGGGCATCTGCGTGTTTGGCAGTGGATACTACAAGAAAGCCGACACCCTCATACTATCGGCAAGGATTGGCGATGAGATTATTGAAACCGTAGAGGTGGACTTGCGAACCCTCGAAGTGGTGCAGTGCCACGGCAAGCACAACCAGGACACCGAATATCACGAGCGCATCATAGACCTTGTGAACAAGAACGCCAACCTTATCCGTGAGCGGATGAAAGCGGCATAGCATAACCCCTAAAACAACATTGATATGGAAGTAAGAATTGAAAGTATGATTTGTGTGTGGGATGATGCAATCCCCACGATGTTCCTTGAATTTGTGAACCTCCTCACTCTCACAACGAGTGAGGGGGAATTGAGAAAGAGCGTAAAGGAGTTTGCCGAGAAGCACGAACTTGACAAGTTTTTCCTTTACGGCTTCGGCTCACACCATTTCTACCTGCACCAACGCTACACAAGCAACCCCGAAATGGTGATGAAGAACAGAGTTCTGTCAGTACATTTTTAACCATCTAAAAAGCAACATTATGACAACACGAATGACCATCAACGGAGTAAGCACCTGCGCGGAAGCAGGTACGGAGAAATACGAGCGTTTCCAATCGGGTATCGGAAGACGCAGGCGGACACTTGTGCAGTACGACTACCGCCACCCCATAGACAGAGAATTGTTCTCTTGTGTCAAACCCACGTTGGACGAGTGCCGAGCCGCACGGGACAAGTGGCTGAACGCAAAGAAGGGAAAGGAGGACAGACTATGAACACGACCTATCAAACGCTGATAGTCAAGTTCAGCGAACCTATCACGGCATTGGACGGTATCTTTGACGATACCGGAGCGTGGGGAACGGACACCCTCAAGGGGTGGATAGATGATTACGAAAGCACACGTTTCACCGCCACCGACAGCCATACGGCAGTCATCACGAGCGAGTACAATATGGAATGTGTGAAAGAGTGGCTACAACGGCAGACCCCCATTTCCGAAATGCGAGAATTTTGAACGGGATGGCGGTGTCCGCACCGCCAATACTTAAAACCCTAAAAACAAAAGATATGATAGCCAAGACGATATTACAGCAGATAGGCGGAAAACGCTTCACCGCCATGACAGGTAGCCGTGATTTCATAGATATGGGCAACGGCTTACGGATGAGCCTTGCAAGGAACAAAACAAGTGCCAACCGCCTTGACATCATCTATGACGAAGGGGCAGACCTCTACAATATGCGCTTCTACCGCAGGACGTTCAGCAAAAAGACCTTTGAGTGCAAGACAAAGGACATTGCCGTACACGAGGGTATCTATTTTGATATGCTGGAGGAAATGTTCACGATGGTGACGGGACTTTACACACGCTTTTGAGTGGCGGGGCGGCGAGAGCCGCCCTACTTTCTTTCAGTGAGCATGATGGCGGACAAAGAAAGTAGCAAAGAAACCTTTGTCCAATCTGCGATAACTAAAAAATCCGCAAGTAAAACTTGCGGAGGCTATATATTGGGTCGTTATTTTTTGGTGGAGGGGAATGATAATCTCGAACCGTTGAACTACACATTTCTGCTTCGTCTCCATTTCCCCCAACGATTTGATACGTTCAATCATTTTTGTTGTTCCTTTCTGAATTTTCCTAAATACTTTCTTCATAATTTCGCTATACTTTTTATGGTTAATAACTATGTTTTGTATTGCTCTCACAACACTTACAACTTGAAGTGTTATTTGGAAACCGATAGGCAAAAATGGCTCAACGATGTCAATTAACGAGAAAATCCTACGATAATCTATCAAGTGATAGAGCAAAAGACGTGCCAAGTTAAATATGGCACGTCTTTTGCCAGTTTTGTCAGTCCTTTTATGGGATATACAACAGCGCAAACTCCGCCTTTCTCCGTTTGAGCAGCATGGCGTGGCGTTTTCCTTTGTAGTTGCAGAAGGCTATATACTCACGGTAGATGTTCCTGTCACCAGCTTCCAGCTTCTTGATTAAGGTGCTTTTGGGGATTGTTTTGCTGCCTAACAGCTTCGCCGGTCCCACATTGTAAGCTAACGTGCCAAGCAAAATCGAATCAACCCCGAATTTACGGAACATGGCGACAAATTTGCGCAGGTCTTTCCGCAAAAGTTCATCCGCATCCCGTTTTGTCATGGTTCGTGCCGAATACTTCTCGTTTGGCAAAAGTTTGTGACCCCAACCGACGTATGGGTAGTGTTTTTCTGAGTGCCAGCCTTCAAAGTAGCGGCAGCATAAAAAAGCACGTTCCATAAGCGGCAGTCGGTAGATTGCCGCCTGCCCGTCCGTTCCCTCTTGGCGGCTGATCTGCGCGGACACAGAACAGACCGTCAGAAGTGAACAGAGCATTGTCATGAATACACGCATCATTTCAACAAGGGGCTGAAGTTGCCGATGGGAACGATGGTAAGATCGTCGTCCTTTACATTCCTGTTGTTGAAGTCAAATTCCAGTTCGTAGGAGTTGCTAAAGTTATCCTCCACCACCACGATGAAATTATGCGCCTCATCACCCGCCGCCGTGTAGTACAGGCGGAATTTTTCGTTCTCCAGCAGGTAGCGGTCGTTAGGCAGGAAGGTGATGCCGTTATCCATTTTGAGCGAGCCTTCCCCCTCGAACTGGAAATAGCGGATGGTATAGAGCGTACCCGAAAAGTCGCCCTCCTTTTTCAGTTCACAGCGGATTTCCACTGTCTGCCCCTTTACTACCTTGTTCGGCACGGGCATGACCTCCACCGTGAAGGGATAGGACTGCTGGATGTCCATGTCATCGTCACATGACACGAGGGTGAATGACATGGCGGCTATCAGGCATAACGCCACTGCCTTGAATATTGATGTTCTCTTGTTTCTGTTGTTCAGTATGTTCATTGTTCTTCGATTTTTAGATGGTTGTTTTTCTGTTTTTTCGTTGTCAGTTGCAGGTACTCGTTCAAGTCCTTGCAACCGTCATAGAGGGAGGAACGGTCGGTGACACGTTCCCCGTATCGCATGGTAAGTGCGGCAAGCGTCCGCCGTCCGGCTTCGTCACGGTCGAGGAAGCAGCCGATGCGCCCGTATCCGTCCAGCAATCCCGCCGCCTTCTCCACGTTGGCGACTGAGTTCAGCACAAGACAGTCAGCGTTACCGGTTACACCAAGCGTCACGGCAGAGAGAAAGTCCATGAAGCCCTCGAACACGAGGCACTCGTCAGCCGGGATGTCATTCGCCTTTACCAGTGATACAGACTTCGGAGGTATGCAACCCTTGAAATATCGGCTTCTGACTTCATAGCCACCTGCCATGTTCGGAAAGCCAACGGCAAAATACCGTTTCCCACGCACACCGTAGTTCAAGCGGCAGCAGTGACGGGATGCGATGGCGTAAGGGATGCCCCGTTCCTCTAAATACTCCGTCAGCAGTGAGCGGAGCAGCGGAGCGACCTCCACATCCTCAAAAACGGATTCGGTCGGCTTCGAGAGATAGACGGGCTTTTCCCATCCGGCAACCGTCATATTGGCGGCTTCCGCTATGAACTTCGCTTGCTTCATGAAGTCATCGCTTTGCAGAAACTCCCCGGCAAGCGTGAAGATGTCGCCGCCCTTGCCCAAACCGAAGTCGTACCAGAGCTGTTTCGCCACGTTCACACGGAAAGAGGATGTGCGCTCGCCCCTGTACGGGGCAAGATACCACAGCTCGTTACCGCTCCTTCTGACAGGCTCATGCCCCAGCCGTGCGAGAAAATCCGCAAGCGGCATCCTTCTGACAGCATCTATTTCCGTCCTTTCCATGCCCGTGTCAGTTGATGATGAACTTGATACCGACCCCGAACTGCGTGTGGAACTTCCGTGTGTCGCCACCCCAAAGGCAACGCTCCCGCAGGTTGGCAAGCAGGGCGATACGGTCTGCCACGTAACACTCCACATCGAGCGTCAGCGCACCGCCGTAGATGAAGGCGTCCCGGTCGTGCAGCGTGGAGCCGTCATGCAGCACCTTCTTCCCCCAATTTACCGCCTCATATCCGGCGAGAGCCGAAGCCCCGGCATAGACGAAAACAATCTTTCGGGCGTCCGACAGTATCTTGAAGTAATAGCCGCCCTCCGCCGTGAACTGCGCCACGGGTATCTTGGTGTCCTTGTAGGGATTGTTCTTCAACAGGTATTCGCCACCGAACACCCACTTGTTCCCCTTCTTCGTGTAGGTGGAGAGAGCCGCCCCGAAGCTGTACCCGCCGTCCTTGCCGCCGAGATTGAAGCCGTCCGCCATGTCCGCCCTCACCTCGATGCCCTGCATCTTCGGCAGACACCGCTGGGCGTGCGCCTGCCCTGTAAAAAGGGCAAGCGACGCGATGATTATTGCGATGTACTTTCTCATGGTCAGCGTACTTGAAGTTCGTTGATGGTACCCGCGCGTACCAAATCCTCGTTCTCAATCACGAAGGACTGGTGACGGCCGCCGTTCTTCTCGTTCAATTCCACCACGAGGCACTTGTCATCGGGGATGGTGAACTTCGCCATCGTGAAGACCGTGCGCTCGCTCTTTTTGCCCGGCACGAGGGTGGCGTAGTTCTGCGCGCGGAGCGGCAGAATAATCTGCTCCTGCACGGCAGTACGCTTCGCAACCTTCTTGTCCACGATTTTCCAAGTGATGTAGTCCACATCGAAAGGCACGTTGCTCTGGTTCTTTATCTCCGTGTGGAAATAAAGCAAGCCGTTGTGCGTGTAGATGCCTTTCAACAGGTATTGGATGCCGAAACGCTTGCAGCCGATATGCTTCACCTCGCGCTTGTTCTGTTTGTGGATGGACTTCATGATAAGGCGCACCAGCATCGGGCTTTCGCTGCCCAGCTCTTTCAGATAGATTTCCTGCGCGTTGTTCGGGCGGTTCACCGTGCTGCCGTCATGGATGAAGTCGCACATCTCCACGTTGAGCAACAGCGGTTCGGCGGCGTACTTCACGTTGAAGGTGTAGAAACTGCCGTCCTCCGTGATGACGGACATATTCGTTTCGTTGGGAAAATTCCTTACGGTAGCCTTCACACGGATGATGTTCTCCGCTCCGTCGGCTTTCCCGGCAATCAGGTCGGGCGAGCCTAAATCGACATAGCGCACCTCCGCCGGAAAAATGACGTGGACGGTCTTGTCGTAGGTCACTTCCAGACCGTGCGGCGGTATCATGCGGTCGAAGGTCAGCTTGCGTGACAGCCCGTGATATAGGTCGCCGTCCGCCTCCTTCTGCGGATAGACCTCCTTCGTCAAGGTCGGTTGTTCACTTCCGTTGGTCGTTTCAACGGTTACATTCTCCTGCGCGTTGGCAGTTATGATGCCCATAGCGAGGGCAAACATGATGATTACTTTTCTCATTACTTTTGGATTTTAGTGGTAATTTTTATTGTTTTCAATATTTTTCTTGGTAAAGCATGACCCTGTACCCGGCTTTCAGATGCACCTTGACGGTTCGCATCTTTTTGGCGATGTACTGGCTCGTGCCTTGTATCAGCCCCTTGCCCAAGTCGGAGGCGAGCTGCGCCCCGGCATTGGTGGAGATGTTGATGCTGCTTCCCAGCGAGCCGCCCATGTTGGCGGCGACCTCCCGGACGGCGTTCATCTCCATCGAGTTCGGGATGAAGATGCCGGGCTGTCCGTCCGTGTCATAGACCGCAAGCTCCACGGGGATAATCGTGCCGTCGTATTCCAGCGAGGTAATCTCGATGTCGAGCCGCTCACCCTGTATCTTGCCCGTGCCGACCACCACCGCACCCCGGGGTATTGTCCTGCCTGCCACCGCCATAGGCTCCAGCAGGCGCAGCCTTACCGTCTGCCCGTCCGTCACGCTCTGCGCCCCATGCACGCACGCCGGTATGGTGTTCCTGTCCAATACCTCCGCCGTGCCGACAGCCGTGTTGAAACCCCGGTTGCGTTCCTGCGATAAGGCGGCGACAAACTCCGCGTTACTCATAGGCTGTGAGAGTGAAGAAACTACTTGATGCTCCACCTGTCTGATAGGCATTGCCTTGTTCTTCTTCCCTTTCTGCACGGTAGTTGGCTCTGCCCTCTGTTCCGCCGATGGCTGTCCTCCGTTCTGACCGCCCATGTACTTTGCCGCCAGCTCGTAGGACTTCTCCATAAGAGCCACCTGCTCGTCCATAGAGGAAGCCTTGCCCCTCTCGCTTTCCAGTTCCGACTCCAGCGATGCGATGCGCTCCAACAATTCGTCCATCTCCGCATTGTCGTTTTTCGGCTGGTCGTAGAAGTTTCCGAGCGTGGCGTTCAGGTCACGGTAGGCGGCTGCGGAGGACTGGATGGTCTGCGGCGTGGCTGGCTTTGCCCTTTCTTCCTTGCCGCCCGGATTGGCGAGGTCGAAGTCCACTCCGTTCTCCGTTCCCGCTATCTCGCGGTCGAACATGTCGCCCAGCTGCCCGATGGCACGGTTGCGGCTCTCCTGACGCTCTTCCATCTCCCCATGCTCGTAGGCTTTCAGCTTGTCGCCGATAATCTGCCGGTTCGCCTTGTCAGCGTCGGGCATCTCGGTGTTGTATCCGTCCGTTCCCGGCGGTTGCTCCTTGCCGGAGGACGGGGCGAATATCAGCCACATCGCCCCGATGAACACCAACACCATAGCGGGCAGCACGATCATCTTCTGCCGTTTCAGCCGTTGCGCCTCTGTCAGCGGTTCGCGCTCCTTTTTCGGTTTCCCCGTTTCGGGAGCAGCTTTGTTCTCTTTCGTCGGTTCATTCTTTGTCTGTTCCATATAAATAAGGTGTTAAGTGATTGCCTGTTTCCGCCGGGGTCGGCAGTTCCACCCGTCCGGCGTGTCCCGTTTCCATATGTGAGCCGTCGTTCCTGCCGATGTCATAGACGGCTCTGCCGAAGGTGTAAAGGGCAAGCACCGCGAAGGCGGCGAACATCCCCAGCACGATGCGGCGGCGTGTTTCCGGCGGCAAGCCGTCCAGATACCCTTTGAGACTTGCCGCCAAGCGTTTCCGTTTGTCGTGGAGTTTCCAATACATGCCCCACATTGATTTTCTGATACTTTTCATGTCCTGTTACCGTTTGATAGTCTGTAAATCCTTGTTCTCAATGATGGTGAAACCCTCGATGGTAAAACCGTTCGGGTTGTCATCCGACCGCGATGCGTTCAGCAGGCGGCAGGTGGTCACGAGGCTGCGCTCGGTGACGTTGCTCTGCCGGATGATTTTCTGTGTGGCGTAGGTCACGGCACGGTAGGGATAGGCGTTGAAGTCGCACACCACGCTGTCCACCTTCAGCACTTGGTTGATGTTCCCGGCGATGATGCGGTTGTAGTACCCCTTCTCCGCGAAGTCCGAATAATAGTGGTACACGCTCTTGTCCGCCAGCAGCAAGGCACGTTTCACGTTGTGTTCAATCGCGCTTTTTTCAGGTGATAGCGTGAAGAACATCTCGTGGAAACGGCGCACATGTTCCCGTGCCTCCGCCGGGCGGTTCTGCGACAAATCCTGAGACAAGGCGAGCATCAGGCTCTTGCCGTTGTCCAGCACATAGATTTTCTCCCGTTGCTTCTCTGCGAAACGGTAGGAGTTCCACACGCTCCACACCGTCACCACGGCGCACAGCGAGAGGAAGACGATACCGAACAGGCGTATCTGCCTGAACGACGATTCGATGTTTCTAAGTGATTTGAATTCCATTTATATTTTCCAATTTATGATTGCACATTGATTATTTCAGCAATTTGCCGACACGTCCGACTGCGTTTCCTGCGGCTGCACCCGCCACGCTGCCCGCCATGCTTCCGGCTCGTCCCGCCATCTGGTTCACGTTGCGACCGTAACCGCCCATGCCTCCGGCTTGGATAATCCAGCCCGCAACGGTGGGAATGGTAAAGTAGCCGATGATGCCGATGCAGAGGAATACGATATACACCCCGTCGCTCGAATCCAGCGAGAAGTTCGGGTCTGCCTGCATCCGCTCGATGTCGTTTTGCAGCATCAGAACCTGTATCTTCGCCAGTATGGTGCTGAACATGTCCGATACCGGTAGCCACAGATAGACCTGTATATAGCGGCATATCCACTGCGTGAGCGTGTTTTGGAAACCGTCCCATACCGACAGGGCGAAGGCTATCGGACCGAGAATCGCCAGCACCACGAGAAAGAAGGTGCGGACGGTGTCTATCACGAGGGCGGCGGCTTGGAACAGCAGTTCGAGTATCTCGCGGAAGAAGTCGCGGATGCTCTTCTTCATGTTGTACATTCCCCGGTCGATATACATTCCCGCCATCGTCACCATGTCGGAGGGCGACCAGCCGAGTTCCTCCAGTTGCTTGTCAAATTCCTCGTTGGACACGAGGTAGGCGGTTTCGGGGTTGCGTACCATCGCCTCGTATTCCAGTTTGTCCTTCTGCTCCCGGTATCGGTTCATGTCCAGCGTTTCCGCCTCCAGCATCTTTGCCGTGCCCTGTACGACGGGTGAGAGGATGCTGTTTATCGTGCCCAGCACCACAGTCGGGAAGAACATGATGCACAGACCGATGGCAAAAGGACGGAGCATCGGGAATACGTCTATCGGTTCAGCTCTCGCCAGCGACTGCCATACCCGGTAGGCGACGTAGAACAGCGCACCCAGCCCGGCGATGCCTTTCGCCACACCAGCCATGTCCCCACACAGCGGCATCATCTGCTCATAAAGTGAACGTAAAATCTGATGAAGGTTGTCGAACTTCATAGGCTACCAGTATCTTTCGTTCATGTTCCCGTACAGCCCCATGATGCGGTCGAGGTCGTTCTTCTTTTTCGCACGCAGGTAACTCACGGAGATGTTCTTGTTCGTGTAGTAGCTCACGAGGTTGCGGTAACGCTTCATCTTCGAGTGGCAGCGTTCCACCACGTCCATGCGCTCCTTGTCGGTCATGGAGAGCGTGGTGATGTTCACCACGTTCCTGAGTTCCGTCAACACTTCGTTGCTTTCCTCCAGCAGTTTCGTGTAGCCGAAAGCGATTGCGGAAAGCTCTTCGGGTCTGAAATTCCCGTCACGGAGCATCCGTTGGAAACTGTTCACATAGATGTCTGTGATGTCGCCCACCATCAGGATGGTCTGCTGCACCTTGCGGGCGTCCTTGACCAGATTGTTCACCGATTTGAGGGCATCGTAATACTTCTTGCCCTGCTGATAGATTTTCACCGTCTCCTGAAAGTTGCTCACCATGTTCGTGGCGGTCTTGGAGGTATGGATGATGTTTTTGGAGGCATTGATGATGCCCTGCGCTAGATTGCCCGGATCGCTTACGACCCACTGTGCGCTTGCCCTGCCCGCGAAAAGCAGGCACAGGCAGATAATCATTGTTATTCTTGTTCTCATGTTACTTTGGATTTTAGTGGTTGTTATTCTTCGGTCGGATGTCCCGGCTGCGGCTTCACCCGCACATAGTCCCCGTTTGGCGAGAAAGTCAGCACATCCGTGGCCTCGTTGTAGGACACGTCGATGCGGAAGCCGGTGTTCATGAACAGGTTGCCGTTCTCCTCCTGCAAGAGATAGGTTTCCGGCTTGAGCTTGCGGCGCAGACCGCTACGACGGAACACCGTCACTTTGTAGGCTTCGCCCTCCTTGTAGATAAGCACGTCAGGTTTTCCCTCCACGCTCTCCCAGTTCCCGCACAGCATGTCGCGGCGGTTGTCGGCCACGTCGCAGGATTGCAGCATCATGCCCGCCAATCCGATAAGGCACTTGCTGACTTGCAGCATTTTCACTTTTGGTAAATTCATACGCGTTTTTCTTTTTTGGTTGATACATTCTGTTTTTTAGTTATTCCTTGTTTCTCCGCCTTTCGGCAAGCTGCCGGATGGCGGCTTCGATGTCGTCGCCCAGCTTCTCCGCCAGACGGTAAACCTCCACTTTTTCCGTTTCCTCGGTGGTGTACGCCAGATACTCTTCCGCGCTGACCTCCGTGGCATAGACCGCCGACTGCGTGCCGCCCAAGCCTATCCACACCTCCTTGTAGAGCCGTGAAGGGTTGTTCGCCATGTTGATGGAGAGTATCTGCGACTTCTCCTTTTCCGTCAGTCCGAGCAACGCCTGTATCTGGTCGAACTTGTTCATATATTTCCTTTGGTCAAGCAGGATTTTACAATCCGAGTTGTTGATAATGCTCTCTTTGACCACCGGAGAACTGATAATGTCGTCCACCTCCTGCGTCACCACGATTGCCTCGCCGTAATATTTTCTGACCGTCTTATACATATAGCGCAGATATTCAGCCATGTTCGCCGATGAGAGGGCCTTCCAAGCCTCTTCCACGATAAGCTGTTTCCGCACGCCTTTCAGCCGCCGCATCTTGTTGATGAAGGCTTCCATGATGATGATGGTCACGACGGGGAACAGTTCGCGGTTTTCTTTAATCGAATCTATCTCGAAGACGATGAACCGCTTGCCGAGCAGGTCGATGTTCTCCGTGGAGTTGAGCAGGAAATCGTAACGCCCGCCCCGGTAATACTGCCGCATGGTGGTGAGCATGTTGTCGATGTTGAAGTCGGACTTCTCCACCTTGATGTCACGCTGTGCCAGTTCCTTGCGGTAGTCGTCACGCATATACTCGTAGAAGGTGTTGAACGACGGCACGATGCTACGGTCGGATTGGATGCGCTCAATATAGGCACTCACGGCACTGCCCAGCTCGCCGCTCTCCGTCTTTGTCACCTTGTCGTCCTCCGACTTCCAGAGCGTCAGCAACAGGGTCTTGATGCTGTCCTTCTTCTCCACGTCGAAGATGTAATCGTCGGTGTAGAACGGGTTGAAGCTGATGGGCTTATCTTCCGTGTAGGTGAAATACACACCGTCCGCTCCGCCTGTCTTGCGTCGGATCATGCCGCACAAGCCCTGATAGGAGTTTCCCGTGTCCACCAATACCACATGTGCGCCTTGCTCATAATATTGGCGCACGAGGTGGTTCATGAAGAAAGACTTGCCGCTGCCCGAAGGACCCAGCACGAACTTGTTGCGGTTGGTCGTGATACCTCGCTTCATGGGCAGGTCGGAGATGTCAAGGTGCAGCGGTTTTCCCGTGAGCCTGTCCACCATCTTGATGCCGAAGGGCGAGAGCGAGCTGCGGTAGTTGGTTTCCTCTGTGAACAGGCACACCGCCTGTTCGATGAAGGTGTGGAAACTCTCTTCCGCCGGGAAGTCCGCCGCATTGCCGGGTATCGCCGCCCAGTAGAGTGTCGGGCAGTCGATGGTGTTGTGGCGCGGCACGCATTCCATGCTTGCCAACTGGCTGCCCACGTCGTTCTTGATATGCTTCAGTTCCTCCGCATCGTCGCTCCACGCCATGACGTTGAAGTGTGCCCGTACCGAGGTCAGTCCGTAGGAATGGGCTTCGTTCAGGTATTGGTCTATCCACTCGCGGTTGATGCTGTTGCTCCTTGAATAGCGAGATAGCGACTGCATGTTACGGGCGGACTTCTCGAACTTCTGCAAGGTTTCCTCACTGTTGTCTATCAGCACATACTGGTTGTAGATATGGTTGCAGGAGAGCAGAAGCCCCACCGGGGAGGCGAATGACAGTCGGCAGTCACTCCGGTCGGTGGAGAGCTTCTCGTAACGGGTGTCGGTAGCCACCTTGCCCGGCAGGTCTTCCGCGTCGGAGAGGGTGTGCAGACACAGGCGGTTGTCGCCGATGCGCATCTCCCTTGCCGAAAGCTCGATGTCCTGCAAGGTGGTGTCACCTTCCGGCATGAGCGAGAAGTAGCGTTCAATAAGTCCCGTCTTTCCCTCAGTACCCACAATCTCATCGGTGGAGAGGCGGCGCAGCCTGACAAGCCCGCTGTCGTTCATGATGCGCTCGAACTGTTCGCAGGCTTCCAAGAACTTGGTCGTGGTTTCCCTGTCCAGCTCCTTCGGGATGATATGTCCCCGGCACAGCGTGCTGAAATTGCTCTGCATCCGGTTACGCTCCTTTGTTGTCTTGGTCAGGTAGAGGTAGCAGGTGTGTTTCAGGTACGGACGCTCGTTGAAGTGACGCTCGAAAGAGCGGCTTAAAAAGCTCATGTCGTCCTTCTGAAGCTCCGGTTTGTAGCGTTCCTTGATGAACCAGTCCTGTTTGTGGACGACGGAGTAGTCCGGCAGCACCTTGATAGCCTTGCACCAGCAACTGTGTATCGCCTCGTACTCCGCACCCGTCACGGTGTAAAGTTCCGGTAGTTCCACCTCGAAAGCCACCGTGATGTCGGCGTCCTTTGAGATGATGCAGCCATGCTCCACCGCTAAAAGTGGGAACCTGTTTTCCAGTGTTGTCATTTTCGATGTATTCCTCATTGTCTTTCTTCCTTTCGTTGTCGTTTGAACAGACGGGTTATCCGCCGCCGGTTGATAAGGTATCGGGGATGGCTCCGTGCCGCTCCTAATTTCATCAGCCCGTGTTCACCGTACCGGGCGTTCAGCGCGAAGGTCTGCCATACAAGGAGGGAGGACGATGCCGCGCCGAAGCCGATACATATCCACTGGTCGATGCCGACCATGTAGAGGATGACGAACAGGACGAAGAGAGCCAGCAGACCTCCGCAGAAGATGAAGAGGTACTGTGCCTTCAAGCCCTTGAACTCTACCGGACGGCCGATACCCTTGTTGATTGGGTATTCAGCCATACATTATTTATTAAAGGAAGAATGAGCGCAGGATGGTGGCGGCAACAATCAGGAAGATGCACGCGCCGAACCACGAGGCGGCTGTCTTGCTGGTGTCGGGGTCGCCCGATGAAAACTTGCCGTACACTTTTACGCCCCCGATAAGCCCGACGACTGCACCGATGGCGTATATCAGTTTAGTTCCGGGGTCGAAATAAGAACTCACCATAGAGGTGGCTTCGTTGATGCCCGCGATGCCGTTTCCCTGCGCGAAAGCGGAGGCGGTTGCGGCGATGACAAGTGCCGCGGAGAGGATTGCTTTTCTGTTTTTCAAGATGTTCTTGTTCATAAACTGTTCTTGTTTTTTGCCGTCAAAAGGGTGGATGGTCCTTTGTCGGGCGGTTGATACTTTGTTTCTTTACTTTGGTTTTAGTGGATGCCCGTTTGTTTCCACGGACGTGGGCGTGTCCGTTGCGGATGGGGATGCGCCTTGCGTTTCCTCGCCGCGTGGGTTGATGTCATTCTTTCATGTTCATTTCTTTTATTGTTGTCATACATAGTTGCGAATGTCGAACTCCTCGATGTTGTCCGGCACGACGAACTCCTTTTCAGATTTCTTCAGCCGAATCTCGATAAGCCCCTTGATGCGGATGCCTATCTCCGAAGAGCCTTCCATCATTTTCTCGTACAACTCCGTGCCCTCCATGTCGGTGAACACCTTAGCCGCCTTTTCACGTTCCGCCTGTGTCGCGTCCGGGTTTTTGGCGGTCTTGCAGGCGTCGTCAATCTCGTCAAAGCTGCTGCCCGAAGCCCGTGGCGTGTCCGAGGCGTCCTCTTCCGGTTCGTCGTCCCCGTATCCCAGTTCCTCCGGCGGTATGCTCGTGAAGGTCTCATCGAGTTTTTCCTCCGGGACTTGTGCCGGGCGGGATGCGTTTCCCGTTTTTCCGTCGTCAAAAGTAGCCTCTTCCTCCGACAGCTCAATGCCTTTTTCAATAGTGGCGGCTTCTTGCGTCGGTATGGCAGCGGTTGTCCGGGTGGATGCCATCCTGAAACGGCTCTTGCCGATGATGTCCGCCTTTTCCGCAGGGACTTCCTCGTGTGCCGCTATGCGTTTAGCCTCATTCCCGTCCAGTGACCGCCATAATCCGACAATGCCCTTGAAGAAGCGGACAATCCGCGTGTCCATGATGCGCTCGTAAAGGAGCAGGAACAGGAACCAGAGGTTGCAGCCGACCGATACCGCCAGCAGAATGTCTGTCATGCTGATTGTGTAATTCATATCCTTCCGTTTTTGGTTAGAATACTGAATTGTAATTTCGGGCATAAAGGCTCTTTATCGCATCTTCGCACTGGTTGAAGTGGTGCGTCAGCACATGGTCGATGTAAGCGGACAGCGTAAGCCGGTCATGCCCGATTACACGGGTGATACGCATGATACGCTCGTGGTACTCCGGGCGCACATACGCCATCTTCCCCTCACGTGCCTTTACTTCCGGGTCGCGGATGAACAGGCGTTCATAGTCCTTCTCACTGCATTTGCCGCTTACCGGGACAGGCGACAGTATTTCCACACTCGCCTGCACTTGGGTAAACATACCTCCGCAGTCTTGCTGTGGTCTTTTTTCATTCGGTGTCATTTCTTTTTCCATTTTCAAATCAGATCTTCACGTTGTTTCTTGTACAGTTCGTTGATTCTCTCCTTGTGCTGTTCCAGATGCTGGCGCAGCACGGTATCCACATATCCGCCTACTGAGATTTCCCCTCCGGCGATGTCGTTCACGATTCTGAGGATCTTGCCGTGGACGTCACGGCTGATATAGACACATTGGCGGGTCTTTATCTCGTTGCGGCGCAGGAATAGCTCGTTGTAGTCCTCGTCCTGCCTTTTCCGGCGTCCACTTTCCCTCTGCGCTTTTTCCCGTGTTACGGGTTGCACAGGAGATGGTTCCGGTGCGGCGGTGTCCTCTTCGGTCGGTGCAGCTGCGGGTACTTCCTGTGCGGGGCGCAGTGTCCCGTCCTGTGTGCGCCGCCCGATGGAGGCTAACAGCAGTTCCTCGTCGATGCCTTCCGTGTTCACTTTCCTGCTGCCCATGCTCACTGCGGTCTGATGATGTCGCTTATCTCTTCGGAAAACTCCCGGATGCCACTCCCTTTCAGCAGTGCCGTGTCCATCGGGAAGATGGTGGAGCGGAAAACGCTCTTGCGCTCTTCCGAAAGGTCACGGCGGAACTTCTTGCTGTCGGGCAAGCGGGTGGAAAGTACCGGAAAGCCCATTTCGGCTATCACTTCCTCGTAGATGCCGTACAAGTCGTTCCTCTCCCTGCCGTCCACCATCGTCCAGAACAGATGCAGCCCCTTTGTTTTCGCCTGTCCGGTAGTCATCAGCCTGTCGCGGAACATCGTGACGAATTTCAGGGTACTCTCCACGACAAAGCGGTCGGCACTCAGCGGAGTGAAAATGTAGTCCATCTGCGAGAGCGTCTTTATCACGCCGTTGCTTCGGAGTGTGCCGGGCATGTCGAAGAACACCACGTCGGGTTTCACGTCCTCAGTGGCAATCATCCTCTCGGCATCGTCGAGGGCGTTCACCGCATTGCTTTTGACGATGGTGTAGGCGTTCTTTTTGATCCGGCGGAAATGGTCGCAAGCGAGAGCCTTGAAGTAGGTGCTGCTGTCGATAAGCCCCATTTCGTGTTCGCGCAGCCCGTGGATGCTGTGCTGCGGGTCGTCGCAGTCCACGACGGCGACATTGTAGCCTTTCACGTTGTGCAGGTAGCTGGCGGCAAGTGCCGTGACAGTGGATTTGCCGATGCCACCTTTCTGTGTTGCGAATGCAACGAAGATTTCCTTACTCATAGTTCCATTTATTTTAATTGTTGATGATTTGTTTTTCTGTTTCCATACGGATTTGGCTGTCGCACCATCCGCTTCCGTGACTACACACGCAGGCGGGTCGTCGCGTATCCGGTTCTGTGGTGAAGCGGTGCGTCGGACAAATGGTGATTGACGACATTGCGTCATGAAGTCATTGAATCCATACGTCACCGAATTGTCGGAGAACCGGGTTTCCGACGGTTCGGGTATCCGTTTCGGCAAGTATCCGAAGAAGCGGATTTCCGGGTATTTGAATGTTCCGTTTATCATATCTTCAAATCGTTCGTTTCTTGAATCATGCTGCAAATAAACAAGTATATTTTGGAACCTGTATCACTTCTCCGGCAAGTGGCGGCACGTTGCGCCGGTTGGCAGTCATTGACCGGGTCAAGCATCTGTCCGATACCGCTTTAAGGGCGTAACTTTGCACCCGGACAGCAGGGTTCGCCGATGACGCGCGGCCCGGAGTCCTGAAAGGTATTTTCCCAATCCGTCCCCTGACGGATTTTTATGTTCACCTGAACATAGCAAGATGTCTTTTCAGCCGCTCAAAATATTTTGAGCAGCCACGAAAAGCACTTGCCCTTGCAGGGGGCGGGCTTTCCCTCCGAAGTCGGGAAGCCTTTCAGAACTGCGGTGCTGTAATCCGAAGCGGCGGCTTATGCCGTCAATCCGCTAAATCCAAAGTAATATGAAAGAGAAAAGGAAAAGCAAATCAGGGAGAAATCCCAAACTTGATCCGGCGGTGTACCGGTACACCGTCCGTTTCAACGAGGAGGAACACAACCGTTTCCTCGCCATGTTCGGAAAATCGGGTGTCTATGCACGGTCTGTTTTCCTCAAAGCGCACTTCTTCGGGCAACCGTTCAAGGTGCTGAAGGTGGACAAGACGTTGGTGGACTATTACACCAAACTGTCGGATTTTCATGCACAATTCCGTGCCGTGGGTACGAATTACAACCAAGTCGTGAAGGAACTGAGGCTGCATTTTTCAGAGAAAAAGGCGATGGCGTTGCTCTACAAATTAGAGCAACACACCGTCGAACTCGTGAAACTGAGCCGCCGGATTGTGGAACTTTCAAGGGAAATGGAGGCAAAATGGTCGCAAAAATCAGTGTAGGAAGTTCGTTGTACGGCGCGATTGCCTACAACGGGGAGAAGATTAACGAGGCGCAGGGGCGGCTTCTCACCACCAACCGCATCTACAATGACGGTTCGGGAACGGTGGACATAGGCAAGGCGATGGAGGGTTTTCTCACCTTCCTGCCACCGCAGATGAAGATCGAGAAGCCGGTGGTGCATATCTCTCTCAACCCGCACCCGGAGGATGTGCTGACCGATATTGAGTTGCAGAATATCGCCCGCGAGTATCTGGAAAAACTCGGTTTCGGAAACCAGCCTTATCTTGTATTCAAGCACGAGGACATCGACCGCCACCACCTGCACATCGTGACGGTCAACGTGGACGAGAACGGGAAAAGGCTCAACCGGGATTTTCTCTACCGCCGCAGCGACCGTATCCGCAGGGAACTGGAACAGAAGTACGGATTGCATCCGGCAGAACGTAAAAATCAGAGATTGGATAATCCGTTGCGCAAGGTGGCCGCATCGGCAGGTGATGTGAAGAAGCAGGTAGGCAACACCGTGAAGGCTCTGAATGGGCAGTACCGTTTCCAGACGATGGGCGAATACCGTGCGCTCCTTTCCTTATATAATATGACGGTGGAGGAAGCGAGGGGCAACGTGCGCGGACGGGAGTATCACGGGCTGGTCTATTCCGTCACGGACGACAAGGGTAACAAGGTGGGCAACCCGTTCAAATCCTCGCTTTTCGGGAAGTCCGCAGGCTATGAAGCCGTACAGAAGAAGTTTGTCCGTTCCAAATCGGAAATCAAGGATAGGAAACTGGCAGACATGACGAAACGCACCGTCCTTTCCGTGCTGCAAGGCACTTATGACAAGGACAAATTTGTATCCCAACTCAAAGAGAAGGGCATCGACACCGTACTGCGCTACACGGATGAAGGGCGTATCTATGGAGCGACGTTTATCGACCACCGCACAGGATGTGTACTGAACGGCTCTCGCATGGGCAAGGAGCTTTCGGCGAATGCCTTGCAGGAACACTTCACCCTGCCATACGCCGGACAACCGCCGATACCGCTATCCATCCCTGTGGATGCTGCGGACAAGGCACACGGGCAGACCGCCTACGACAGTGAAGATATATCGGGCGGTATGGGCTTGCTCACTCCCGAAGGTCCGGCGGTAGATGCCGAGGAAGAGGCTTTCATCCGGGCGATGAAGCGCAAAAAGAAGAAAAAACGCAAGGGCTTGGGTATGTAATCAGAGTATCAACAATTAAAAAATCAATGTATGTCACAACAAGAAGACGATTTGAGGG